>Ga0310821_100010_pt1 | contig 595172 bp, 580 predicted proteins | sample P4_ome_FD_201300 | JGI IMG/M metagenome (GOLD analysis project Ga0310821, IMG submission 201300) | Sorghum-adapted microbial communities from Joint BioEnergy Institute, Emeryville, California, United States - P4_Day56_Rep1 | ecosystem: Engineered > Bioreactor > SSF (Solid state fermentation) >...
CGTCCTACCGACAACGCACCCGACCCCAGCTTGACCCCGGCCCCGACGACGAGCATCCTCAGTAACGCGCCACGGTGGTCCCATCCCCTTGGCAATCAGGTGGTCCCATCACCCTGGCAAGCGACATCGGTAACGGATGCGCACCGTATTCGATATCGGCATCGGCTGTCGGCCGACCGCACCGGCGGGTTCAGTGCAGGGTCAGCGTCACCGCCCGCTGCAGCGCCGCACCGGCTGCCCGGGTGGCGTCCCGCGCCGGCGTCGCCACCAGCACCACCCGCTCGTCCGTCGCGCCGAAGCCGTCGCCGGCCGGCGACACCAGCACCACCACCGCGCCCGAGGCCACCACCTCGGGTGCCGCGCCGTCGGCGCCGGCGACGAGCACATCGACCACATCGCCGGGACGGATCAGGTCGACCAGTGCGGGGTCCTCGAGACGCAACGGCACCAGGCGGGCGTTCGGACCAGCCGCCGCCTCGGCAGACCGGGCCCCCAGGACGCGCACGTCGGTCAGCACCTCACCGCGGCGGACCGGACCGGCCAGCGTCGCGCCCACGACCGCCGCCGGATCGACGTGCGCACCGTCGGGAACACCTGCCGCAGCACGGCTTTCGACCCGGACATCGGCGGTGTCCAGCGCATGCCCGGGGCGCAGGTCGCGGGCGGCGACAACGACATCGACGCGATCCTCGCCGGGATCGGGCCGAAACGCGGCGACGGCGGCCAGGACCACCAGACCTGCGGCCGCCGTCCGCCGTGCCGCTACCGTGCGCGACCAGTCCGGCCGCCACCCGTCGAGCAGCCGGCCCCACAGCGAGGGATCGAGAGACTGCCTCACGCCGTCAACGTATGGCGTCGACGGCGACGCCGGCGGGGGCGTGCACCCCGCCTGGGGATAACCGCCTCGGGATACGGGACCTGGGGATAACCGGGGAGTCGGCCGGGGTTGCTAGCTTGCGGCCGCGGTCTTGGTGGAGCTGGACGAGCTGGACGAATCGGACGAGGACGACGAAGACTTCTCCGAGGAGCTCGACGACGATTCGGAGCTGCTCGACGACCCGTTCGAGCTCTTCTTCGACGACTCCCGGCTGTCCGTGCGGTAGAACCCGCTGCCCTTGAACACCACCCCCACGTTGCCGAACACCTTGCGCAGCCGGCCCTCGCACTGCGGGCAGGTGGTCAGCGACTCGTCGCTGAACGACTGCACGACGTCGAACCGATGGTCGCACTCGGTGCACGCGTAGGAATACGTAGGCACGAAAACCTCCGAGGTGGTCAAACTGTTAGCACTCTAGCGGCTCAAGTGCTAGAACCGCTACTTGCGGGGTGTGATTCCCGCCGAGCGTGCCTCGCCCGTCTCGGCGCCCAGTTCGACGACACCCCGGTGGGGAGTCAACGCGTGAGTCATCGGTACGTCGTGCGGTTCGGCCGGCAGCGTGTCGACGAGCTCGTCGTCACGCACCACCGCGACCAGCCGGGCACGGGGATCGGCCATCCGCAGCGAGCGGTCGTAGAACCCCGCGCCGCGGCCCAACCGCACACCGCGCCGATCCACGGCCAGCGCCGGCACCAGCACCAGTGCGGCGGTGCGGATCGTGTCGGGATCCAGCGCCGGCCCGGACGGTTCGCGCAGCCGCATGGGTGCCTCGACGAGCTCACCCGGGCGGTACTCGGCCCACCGCAACGGCTGCGGTTCGCCGTCCGCACCGCGGCGGGCGACCGGCAGCAGCACCCGGGCTCCCAGACCGTGAAGGGTGTCGACCAGGGTCGTCGAACCGGGCTCCGAGCCCACCGGCACATAGGCGCAGATCACCACCGCAGCCCCGGACCGGGCCGTCGAGGAGGTCTCGACCAACGCCGGCAGATGCGCGGCCAGTCGCCGCGCCTCGGCCTCGTGGCGTTGCCGCGACACCGCCCGGCGGGCCGCCAGGATTGCGGTGCGGATCTCGGCTTTTGCATCCCGCACCGCTTCCTCCCGATAACCGGCTCAGGGCGAACAACCGCCCGATGGAGATTAGTGTGTGAACGATGAAAGCACCTGAGGTACCGATTCCGTACACCGCAGTTGTCCCGGCGGCAGGATTGGGGACCAGGTTTCTTCCCGCCACGAAGACGGTTCCGAAGGAACTGCTGCCGGTCGTGGACACCCCCGGCATCGAACTGGTGGCCGCCGAGGCCGCCGAGGCAGGTTGTGAGCGGCTGATCATCGTGACGTCGGAGGGCAAGGACAGCGTCGTCGCGCACTTCGTTCACGACCTGGTGCTCGAGGGCACCCTCGAGGCCCGGGGCAAGAAGTCGATGCTCGAGAAGGTGCGCCGTGCGCCGGCTCTGATCAAGGTCGAGTCCGTCATCCAGGACGAGCCGCTGGGTCTGGGGCACGCCGTGAGCTGTGTCGAATCCAGCCTGACCCCCGACGAGGACGCGATCGCGGTGCTGCTGCCCGACGACCTCGTGCAGCCGACCGGCGTGTTGGTGACGATGGCGAAGGTCCGCGCCCGCTACGGCGGTTCGGTGCTGTGCGCCATCGAGGTGCCGCCCGAGGAGATCAGCGCGTACGGCGTGTTCGATGTCGAGCCGATTCCGGACTCCGACGACCCGGACGTGTTGCGGGTCAAGGGCATGGTGGAGAAACCCAAGGCCGAGGACGCGCCGTCACCGTACGCCGCGGCGGGCCGCTACATCCTCGACCGCGCGATCTTCGATGCGCTGCGGCGTGTGCCGCGCGGCGCCGGCGGCGAGATCCAGCTCACCGATGCGATCGCGCTGTTGATCAAGGAGGGCCACCCGGTTCATGTGGTGGTGCACCGCGGCTCCCGACACGACTTGGGAAATCCCGGCGGCTACCTGAAGGCTGCGGTTGACTTTGCGTTGGAGCGCGACGATTACGGACCCGAATTGCGCCGCTGGCTCATCGAACGGTTGGGCCTGACCGACGACAAGTAGCCGCGCAGCGGGCCGCGCGCTCACCAACGGGTGAGACCAGCAGCGAGAAAGGCGTGTACTTGCGGTCGGTGGAGGAGCAGCAGGCTCGGGTAACGGCCGCCGCCGTCGCTCCCAGGCCGGTGCGGGTAGCCATCGCCGAGGCGCAGGGGTTGATGTGCGCCGAGGAGGTGGTGACCGAACGCCCGCTGCCGGGGTTCGATCAGGCCGCCATCGACGGATACGCCGTGCGCAGCGTCGACGTGGTCGGCGCGGGCGCCGACGGCGGTGACGGGGCCGATGGGGGTGAAGCGGGCCGGGAGGTCACCCTGCCGGTGATGGGGGTGATCGAGGCGGGCGCGCGCACCCCGACCCGGTTGCAGCCGCGGCAGGCGGTGCGGGTGCAGACCGGAGCGCCGTTGCCGACGCTGGCCGACGCGGTGCTTCCGCTGCGCTGGACCGACGGCGGCGAGTCGCGGGTGAAGGTGCTGCGCGGGGTGCCGTCCGGCGCCTACGTCCGGCGCACCGGCGACGACGTGCAACCCGGCGATGTCGCGGTGCGGGCGGGCACGATCATCGGGCCGGCCCAGGTGGGGCTGCTCGCCGCGGTCGGGCGGGAGCGGGTGCTGGTGCATCCGCGGCCCCGGCTGTCGGTGCTCAGCGTCGGCGGTGAACTCGTCGACATCAACCGGACGCCGGGCAACGGCCAGGTCTACGACGTGAACTCCTACGCCCTGGCGGCGGCCGGCCGCGACGCCGGCGCGGAGGTCAACCGGGTCGGCATCGTCGACTCCGACCCGAAGGTGCTCCGCGACGTGGTCGAAGGGCAGCTCAGCCGCGCCGAGGTGGTGGTGATCTCCGGCGCGGTGGGCGGTGAAGCGGCCGAGCGGGTGCGCAAGGTGTTGTCGGAACTGGGCGAGATCGAGGTGGTCCGGGTGGCCATGCACCCCGGATCGGTGCAGGGCTTCGGTCAGCTCGGCCCCGACCGGGTGCCGGTCTTTCTGCTGCCGTCGAACCCGGTCAGCGCCCTGATCGTGTTCGAGGTGATGGTGCGTCCGCTGATCCGGCTCTCGCTGGGCCGGCGCCAGCCGTATCGGCGCATCGTGCAGGCCCGCACCCTGTCGCCGATCTCGTCGGTGGCCGGGCGCAAGGGTTTCCTGCGCGGACAGTTGATGCGCGACCAGGACACCGGCGAATACCTCGTTCAGGCGCTCGGGGGCGCTCCGGGCGCGTCGTCGCATCTGCTGGCCACGCTGGCCGAGGCGAACTGTCTGGTGATCGTGCCGAGCGAGGCCGAACAGATCCGCACCGGAGAGGTCGTCGACGTCGCATTCCTGGCCCAGCGCGGTTGAGCGGGCATCAGGCGTGCGGACATGAGCAGATGGCGGTCGAGCTCCCAGCATCCGGGCTGGCCGCAGCCGGTCGGACCGCTTCGGGTGCCCGCCGGGCTGGTGCGCCTGCGTCCGGTGCGGATGCGCGACGGGGCGCACTGGAGCCGAATCCGGCTGGCCGACCGCAGCCACCTCGAGCCGTGGGAACCCGAGACGGGTGTCGACTGGGAGCTTCGCCATTCCCTCGCGGCCTGGCCGTCGGTGTGCGCCGGGTTGCGGTCGGAGGCGCGCAAGGGCCGGATGCTGCCGTATGTCATCGAGGTCGACGGTGAGTTCAGCGGCCAGCTGACCATCGGCAACGTCACCCACGGCGCGTTGCGTTCGGCGTGGATCGGCTACTGGGTGGCCAGCGCGAAGACCGGGGGAGGGGTGGCCACCGCGGCGCTGGCGCTGGGGGTCGATCACTGTTTCGGGCCGGTGATGCTGCATCGCGTGGAGGCCACCGTCCGGCCGGAGAACGCGGCCAGTCGCGCGGTGCTGGCCAAGGTCGGTTTCCGTGAGGAGGGCCTGCTGCGTCGATACTTGCAGGTCGACGGGGCGTGGCGGGATCACCTGCTGGTGGCGATCACCGTGGAGGAACTCGACGGATCGGCCACCGCCGCGCTGGTGCGGCGCGGCAAGGCCAGCTGGGCCTGACCCGCGCGAGGGGGTTCGCGGGCGCTCGACGCCGACCGGGCAAGGTCCCAGTGCTGTTACGAATGTGACATTTGTGACTGGTGGTGCTTGCCGGGGGTGAATTACAGGTGTGTAATTGTCTCGGCGCGCCGGCCACGGATGCGCAGGTCACGGACCTAGCCTTGATGGGGAAAGGAGCAGGCGACATGCCAAGCATCCCCCAATCCCTCCTCTGGATCTCGCTCGTCGTTCTCTGGCTGTTCGTCCTGGTCCCGATGCTCATCAACAAGCGTGAGACGGTGCGCCGGACCAGCGATGTCGCCCTCGCGACCCGGGTGCTGAACAGTGCGGCCAACTCGCGGTTGCTGCGGCGCCGCAAACCGGCCGCAGGGCACGCGCACGATCCGGACTGGCGGCCGTCCGATGACGACCTCGACGAGTTCGAGGACGAGTTCGAAAGCGAGTACGCCGATCCGATCGAGGAACGCGGTTCGCGTGGCAGCCGGGCCGTGATGCGTGTCGGGCCGGCCGACGACCCCGACAGCCGCCCCGACGAGCCCGATTACCTCGACGTCGATGTGGTCGCCGAGGCCGAGTTGCCGGCCGGGTCGAGCGCCCCGCGCGCCGAGCAGCTCGAACTGCGTGTCGAGGAGCCCGTCGCGGAGGCCCTCGACGACGAGCTTGTCGACGATGATGCCGCCAGTGCCGAACCCGATGCCGAACCCGGTGCCGACACCGATGTCGATGCCGAACCCGAGGCCGACACCGACGGCGCGTACGAGACCGAAGCCGAGTACCAGGACGAGTTCGAGGACGACTCCCCGCCGGAGGAACCCGAACCGCTGCGGGCCGACCCGGTGAGTGCGGCGCGGCGGCGCCGCTTCGAGTCCAAGACCGCCGCGGCGGTGGCCGAGCGCAAGTACCGGTTCCGCAAGCGCATGCTCTCGGCGCTGCTGGTGCTGATGGTGGCGTCGGCGGTGGCGGCGTGCACGGTGAGCCCGACGCTGTGGTGGGCGTGCGCCTCGGTGGCCCTGGTGACCGTGCTGTATCTGGCCTATCTGCGTCGGCAGACCCGCATCGAGGAACAACTGCGCCGGCGGCGCGCCGAGCGGCTCGCCCGGTCACGGCTCGGGGTGCAGAACGCCCGGGACCGGGACTTCGATGTGGTGCCCGCGCGGCGCCGGCGGCCGGGTTCGGTCGTGCTGGACATCGATGACGAGGATCCCGCCTTCGAACATCTCGAGTACACGCCGTTCTCCCGGCACTTCGACCTGCCTCGCGCCGCGGGGCAGTGACCGGTTTCCGGTCGGCGGCCCGGGGCTGGTAACCTGTGCTACCGGAATCACGGGGCTATGGCGCAGTTGGTAGCGCGACTCGTTCGCATCGAGTAGGTCAGGGGTTCGATTCCCCTTAGCTCCACCACGATTAGCGTGCTGGCGCGTCGGTTCGGGCGCGCCGGCCACACCTCTCCTCGGCCACCTTCACGGTCGGCTTTCTCTGCACGATCCCCCGGCGAGTTGCTGCATCGCGAGGGGTGTCGGCATCGGTGTTCGCCCAGGTCAGGGCGGCCGGAGTGAGGACGGTTTGCCGCTTTGGCGCATGTCGACGCCAATGTCCTGTGCCAAACTGGTCACGGTGCCCCGACATGTTTGCTCCGAGCTGGCCGGAAGGAGGTGCGCGGCGGGTACTCCCCCTCTCGTGGCCGGACTTTCCGGTTCGACCGTCCCGAGCGGACTGCGGTGTTCGGGCGCGACGCGGATCGGGGCTGCGGCAGGCGCTGCCGAGCGGGTAGGTCTAAGTTCGGTTGATGGTCCCGACACGCCACATCACGACATCGACGGCCCCGGTGCGCCGGACCGTCGAGGCGGCACGGGCGGAGTGGCCGGTTCTGCGATGAAAGACCACTTGCCGAAACGGTTGCCGGCACGGGCACCGCAGCACGCCGCGACCTCCGGCTCGCGGCCGCCGAGGCGGAATCGATTGGACCACAGACCAGCTGACCGGCCACTTCTTCGACAGCGACGACGACGGGTGCCACGTGCGTGACTGAGACCAACGACTTCATCGGTGAGTACCGGGTCATCCGCAAGCTCGGATCCGGTGGCATGGGCGAGGTGTTCCTGGTCCAGCATCCCCGGCTGCCGCGTCGCGACGCGCTCAAACTGCTCGACGCCGGGGTCAGCCGGGATCAGGAGTTCCGCATCCGGTTCAACCGGGAAGCCGACATCCTCGCCCAGCTGCGCCACCCGAACATCATCACCGTCTACGACCGCGGTGAGTTCAACGGCAGGCTTTGGCTCGCCATGGAATTCGTCGACGGCTCCGACGTCGCCAACCTGATCCGGACCCGGGGCGCACAGCCGGTCGATCTCGTTCTCGACGTCGTCGCCGGGGCCGGTGCGGCCCTCGACTACGCCTACGCCGAGCACCGCATCACCCACCGCGACATCAAACCGGCGAACATCCTGCTCGCGTTCCGCGACGGATGGGTGAGCGCGGTCAAACTCGCCGACTTCGGCATCGCCAAGACCGTCGGTGAGACGACCAGCCTGACCCACACCGGCATCACCGTCGGGACCGTCACCTACATCTCGCCCGAATCGGCCACCGGGGGCAACGTCGACAACCGATCCGATCTGTACTCGCTGGCGGTGGCGGCGTTCGAGATGCTGACCGGCAAACCGCCGTACACCGCCGAATCGATGCCCGCGCTGATGATGGCGCATGTCAGCCAGCCGGTCCCGCCGATCAGCTCGCGCAATCCGTCGCTGCCGCGTCACCTCGACGCGGTGTTCGCGCGGGCGCTGGCCAAGGACCCCAACGCGCGGTTCGCCACCTGCGGGGAGTTCGTCGAGGCGCTGCGCGCCGCCGCGGCCGCTCACCGGCCGTCGGCCGGCCCGCCGCCGCGGTATCCCGTTGCCGCACCGTCCCCCTCGTGGTCCACCCCGAGGCCGGCGCCCTACGCGACGACCCCGAACCCGTCACCGGCCGTCCGGCCCGCAGCGGGAAACCAGCCGCCGAACCGGGTGACCCGGCCGCCCGCCGCGCAGGCCGGGCCGCCACAGCCCCCGCAACCGGTCACCCCGCAGCCGCGCCGGCGGCGCATGAAGCGCAACATCCTCGTCGCCGGGGGAGTCGCCGCCGCGCTCGCGGTGATCGTGCCGACCGCGATCGTGCTGGGCAGCGGATCGGATCCGTCGTCGAAGGGTTCTCCGGTCGACATCGACCACCTGCTGCTCGGACCCGCCGAACTCAACAACCTGTTCGGCCGCGACGACCTGGTGATGACCGCCCACAACGACAAACCCGAGTCCGACGAGCGCGCGGACGCCGTCAAGACCCTGCCGAGCTCCTGTCAGTACGCCGGCGACATCGACCGGAAGACCCTGACCTCCGACGATGTCCGGCAGGTTCGCGAGATCGCGGTGTCGCCGCCGGTCGACAAGTGGATTCAGGGCTACGTCCAGTTCGCGGCCGAGATGTCCTCCGAGGACACCGCCCGCGAGGCCTTCAACCAACAGGTCGAGACGTGGCGGGCCTGCGCGGACCGGAACCTCACCCGCCAGGAGGGCGACGGCAGCACCTACTCGGCGCGGTTTTCCGACCTGGTCGTCAACGACGACGTGGTGTCGGTCAAGCGGACCATCCGTGAACTGCCGCAAGGACACTCGTGCCAGTTCGTGCTGCGGCGCAAACTGAACTACCTGCTCTACACCGCGGCCTGCGACTACGACGTCACCGATCAGGCGATGACGATCAGTGAACGGCTGGCGGAGCGGGTCACCTCGTCGGCGCCGGGCCCGTCGAGCGAGCCGCTGCCGACGCTCGAGTCGTATCTCCTCGACGAGCGGCAGATCAGCGACATGGTCGGCCACCAACTGGTGCCCGCCGAGCCACCGGAGCGCCGGCTGCTGCCGCCCTTCGACGCGGAGCTGGCGGTGGTGCCGACGGACTGCACCACCGCCGGAACTCCGGCGTCCTCGGTCACCTACGCGAACGTGCCCTGGCTGGAAGCGGTCAGCGCGTCGATGAAACTGGCCGTGGACCGGCCGGGCAGCCCGGTGTGGGTGACCCAGGTGATCGTCCTGACCCCGTCGAAGGAGAGCGCGGCCGACCTGCTGGCACAGACCACCCGGGACTGGCGGCAGTGTGCGGGGCAGACCTACCGGTACCGAGACAGTGAGAACGCCTTCACGGTGACCGACGTCAAGACGCCGACGCGGGACATGCTCATCGCCCGGGCGTTCCAGACCAACGTGCCCACCTTCGAACGGCTGCACTCCCTGGCGGTCCACGGTCCCTACCTCGTCGAGGTCTGGATCGCCGGGGAGACCAAGGCCGACATCCAGGCGATCACCGAGAGACTGGTCGATCGGCTGCCCGCCGCGTAGCGCGGTGGATCACTCGCCCGCCTGACGGCGCGCCCGGGCGCGGCGCCTGCCCTCGTGCATGGCCGCCACCCGGGCGACCGGAATGGTGTGGCCGAACTCGATCAACTCCTCCGGCAGCCGTTGCGGCGGTGCCATCAGCTGCTCCCAGGACGGGCGCTCGGCGGCGGCGTCCACCGCGGTGTACACGGTGAAATCGCCCGGCGTCACCGTGTCGAGGTCGGCCCAGTCGAGCGGGAACGACACCGGAAGACCGGGCCGCAGCCGGGGACTGTAGGCCGCGACCACCGTCGCCCCACCGGCCCGGGTGGAGTCCACGAACACCTTGCCGGCGCGGTCGGTCTTGATGTAGGCGGTGGTGGCGATCGCCGGATCCAGTGCCGCCGCCCGTGCGGCCAGCGCCCGCGTCGCCGCCGCCACATCGTCGGCTCCGGTGTCGGCGACCGGGACGAAAACGTGCAACCCCTTGGCGCCGCTGGTCTTCACCGCTCCCACCAGGCCGTGGTCGTCGAGGGTCTGGCGGACCAGCTGCGCGACCGCCACCACCTTGGCGAAATCGTCATCGGGCGGATCGAGGTCGAGTACCAGATGCGTTGGGCGATAGATGCTGTCGGCCAGCCCGAGCGCCGGGTGGTACTCGACCGCGCGCTGGTTGGCCAGCCACAGCAGGGTGCGCCGGTCGTTGCACAGCGGGTAGCGCACCTGGCGCTGCGACGACTCCGCCCAGATCGTCACCGTCGGTACCCACTCCGGTGTGTACTTCGGGGTGTTCTTCTGCATGAACGGCCGCTGGCCGCGCAGCACGCGCAGCACGGTCAGCGGCCGATCGGCCAGTGCGGGCAACAGGTAGTCGGCGATCTCGTCGAGGTAGTCGACGAGATCGCGTTTGGTGGCTCCGGCCAGCGGGCTCAGCGGTTCGTCGAGGTTGGTCAGCTCGACGCCGTATCGCCGTTCCCGGGTTGTCATCAGGACTCCTAGGCGGTGGTCGCGATGCCACCGTCGACCGGTATCACCGCCCCGGTCAGATACGACCCCGCCCGGCTGGCGAGAAACACTGCGACACCTGCCATGTCGTCGTCCCGGCCGATCCGGCCCAGCGGCGAGGAGGCGGCGATCTCCGCCCCGTGCGCCTCCAGGGTGGCCGCCATCATCTTGGACCGGAACGGCCCCGGGGCGACGGCGTTCACCGTGATGTGCTGCGGGCCGAGCTCGCGGGCCAGCACCCTGGTCAGCTGGTGCAGTGCGGCCTTGCTCGCGGCATACGAGTACACCGGCAGCCGCGGCGGGCGCAGCCCGTCGATGCTGCCGACGTTGATCACCCTGGCCGGATCGTCGGGTGTCGCGGCGGCGCGCAGGGCCGGCAGCAGCGCCCGGGTCAACCAGAACGGCGATTTCACGTTGAGGTCGAGCACCTTGTCCCAGGCCGAGTCCGGAAAGGTCTTTAGCGGCTCACCCCACGTCGCGCCGGCGTTGTTGACCAGGATGTGCACCGGGGCGCCGCCGGCGGTGACTTCGTCGGCGAGCCGGCGGCATTCCTCGTGGCGTGAGAGATCGGCTGGAATCGCCTGTACCTCACCGTATTGGGCGAGGTGCTCACGTGCCTGCGCGCAGCCGTCGGGTTTGCGGGAGCTGATCACCACCCGGGCGCCGGCCTGCAGCAGCCCACGCGCCATCATCAGCCCGATTCCCCGGGTTCCGCCGGTGACCACCGCCCGCTTGCCGGCGAGCGTGAACAGCTCGGCGTGGGTGCTGATCCGGTCCTCGCTCATGTCCCTCCTCGTCCCGTTCGGGTGGTGCCCGTTCGGGCCATTATTCGTCCATGCCCGGATCCATCGGCTGTTAACCGCTCACCGCGCGGATCCGGGGTGGGCGCCGGCGCGGCCCTGCCCGCACTGGCGGCCTTGCCTGCGCCGCCACCGTTGCCGTGTGTGGGGTTCGACGCCCCGATTCCGTTCGCGGGCTTGTCAACCTGCTAGCCGCTTGCGCGTGTTGGTTGCTGGGTGCGCCACCCAGCCCGTAGCCTTCCTGAGGTGGCCGGCCTGACAGAGGTCCGCGCCGACGAACTGGCCGCACTCGAGGTCTTCGCCGGCTGCCCGATCGAGGCGTTGGAGCCGTTGGCTGCCCAATTGCGCCCGCTGACCGCCGAACCCGGCCAAGTGCTCATGCAGCAGGGCGAACTGGCGGTGTCGTTCCTGCTGATCGGATCCGGCCGGGCGGAGGTGACGCACGCCGACGCCGACGGCCACGACACCGTCGCCGAACTGCATCCCGGCCTGATCGTCGGCGAGATCGCCCTGCTGCGCGACACCCCGCGTACCGCCACCGTGGTGGCCACCAAACGGCTGACCGGCTGGGTCGGCGGGCGCGACGCGTTCGCGACCATGCTGGAGATCCCCGGCATGCTCGACCGGCTGGTGGCCATCGCGCGCCAGCGGCTGGCCGCCTACATCACGCCGATCCCGGTGCGGATGCGTGACGGTTCGGAGCTGCACCTGCGACCGGTGCTGCCCGGCGACCGGGAACGGGCGACCAGCGGGCAGGTCGAGTTCTCCAGCGAGACGCTCTATCGGCGGTTCCAGGCGCCCCGCGCCCCGACCAAATCGCTGATGACCTACCTGTTCGAGGTCGACTACGACCACCACTTCGTGTGGGTGATGACCGACGGGGAGGACGGCCCGATCGTCGCCGACGCCCGCTACATCCGCGACGAGCACGACCTCACCGTCGCCGAGGTCGCCTTCATCGTCGGTGACGACTATCAGGGCCGCGGTATCGGCACCTTCCTGATGGACGCGCTCGTCATCGCCGCCAATCGTGCTGGGGTGCAACGCTTCACCGCGCGGGTGCTGATCGACAACTACCCGATGCGGGCGATCCTGGGCCGGCTCGGCGCGGTCTGGCAGCGCGACGATCCGGGTGTCGTGGTGACCGAGGTTGCTGTGCCCGACGCGAGGCATTTGCGGCTGCCGGCGTCGCTGGTCAAGAAGATCGGTGACATGGCGATGCAGGTGGTCAAGGCGGTGGGCTGACCGGCTGCCGAAAATTCACGCCGCAGCAAATCTTGCGAATGGCCTTCATCTGCTGCTCTCAAGTGGTTAGCTGTAGGTTCGCCGAACGTGTCACGGCGAAGGGGGTAGCAGGTGCGGGGGAGTGGCCCGGTGGTGCGCGGCGGCGGAGTCGACGTCCTACGGCGTTCGCTGGTTGTTGTCGTGGTGGCGTTGCTCAGCGTTGTCGGCGTGGTGGTGTCGTGGACCGCCGCCGTGGCCGTGCAGCTGACGGCGACGGCGCTGATAATGGGCGGCACCCAGCATCCGTTGAGCCCGTCCGCCGACAGCCCGGCGTTCGTCAGCAACTATCTGACCTGGGCGGTCGCCGGCATGATCAACCCGGCGGCGGCCGCCGTTCCGGGCGGGGACCATCCGCAGATCGAGGCCGTCGACACCGACCGCCGCTTCGCCGTCGTCACCCCCGAGGAGTTCTTCCCGGTCTACGGGCTGACGACCTTCGAGAAGTCGGTGAGCCAGGGGCTGGCGAATCTCGGTGCCTGCGGCCGGGGTTCCGGCGACTGCGTCTACAACGACGACCCCGCCGTGCATCCGGCCCCGCCGCTGGACGGGCCGCAACCCGACGAGGATCTCGTCATCTTCGGGTACTCGCAGAGCGCGGTCATCGCCTCGCTGTTCAAACGCGAAGTGCTCGCCGACCGGGACAGCTACCCGGGGGTGGTCGGCTTCTTCCTGGTGGCGAACCCGATGCGGCCCAACGGCGGGATCCTGGCCCGGGGCCCCCAGGGGCTGCGCATCCCGATCCTCGGCATCGTCTTCTACGGCGCCACCCCGACCGACAGCTGCACCGACAACGGCCCCTGCTATCCGACCGTCGACGTGGCCGTGCAGTACGACCTGCTCGGCGGTGAAGCCCCGGTGAGCCTGACCAACCTGCCGGCGTGGTTGAACTCCGCGCTGTCCTACTACTACCTCCACGGGAAGTTGCAGGAGGCGAACTTCGCCGAAGCGGTATACCAGGGCAGCCACGGCGACACCGACTACTACCTCGTTCCGGTCGCGCGGCTGCCGCTGCTGATGCCGTTCGAGGGCTTCGTCCCCTCGCCGATCCTCACGCTGCTCGACGCGCCGCTGCGCGCGGCGATCGAGGCCGGTTACGCACGCGATGCGAGCCCCGGACAGCTGGTGAAGTGGACGCTGCTACCGGCCCGGCACCCGGTCGCGGCCGTCGTCAACATCCTGCGCGCGATCCCGGTCGGCATCGACGACGCGATCGCCGAGGCCACCGGCGATCCGGCCAACCGGCCACTGGGTACCGCCCCGGTCACCGGCCCGTACGGTGTCGGCGGACCCGAACTGCCGGCCCTGGACGCGCAGGACAACCTGATGCAGGCGACGTCGAACGGCGGCGATTTCGCCAGCGGAATTCAGGGCGGTCCGGCTCGGTTCGTCGCCGACAAGACCGGGGTCGGCAACACCGGGGTCACCGACACCGGGGTCGGCAACGGTGCGTCCGACACCGGGCTCCCCGACACCGGGCTCCCCGACACCGGGGGCACCAGTTCCGGGTCCACCAGCGCCGGATCCGCACCGACCACCGTCCCGAGCGAGCCCGGGGCGACACCCACCCCGACGCCGAAGAAGCGGGTCGTGTTCAACAACCGGCTGATCAACGGGGTCGTCGGTGGTACGCACAGCGAAAACAAGCCGTTGGTCAAACTGCCGCCGCGCCCGAAGATCCGCGGGCCGATCGCCTTCGATCCGCGGCCCCGGTTGCGTGGCGGCGGTTCGGGCACCACGACCGCAACCTCGACGGCGGCGCCGGAAACGCCGGGCGGGCAACAGGATCCGACGCCGAGTGGGGCCGGCGCGGATGGTCCCGGCGACGGCGACAGCGCTGCGTCCTGACGGTCAGGATCGGCAGTCCAGCGACACGGTGATCGACCGGCTCACCACCACCGTGATGTACTCGCGGAACTCGCCGCGCCCGACGAGCAGGGTGCGCGTGACCTCCTGCGGGTTGCGCACATCGGTGACGGTGCACCGATCCAGGGGTGCGTTGCCGACGCGGTCGACGACGACGTGGTAGCCGGCCGCCTCCAACTCGCCGATGGTCTGATATGCGTTGCCGCGCGCCGGTTCGGCCGCCGCCGGCGCCGCCGCGAGCAGCGTGATCGACACACCCGCCACGAGCCCGGAAATGGACCCGGGCGCCGCTGGACGACCCCATAGTCGACACATGGCGGTCTCCGTTCTGTGCCTGGTATCTGCTATATCGCCGCGCAGTTGCCGGACGTTGCGTCGCTGGAGCGGCGCGGTCGCGGCGGCGGTGCTGGGGCTGGCCGGGTGCGGGACGTCCGGCGCACCTGGGGCGGCGGAGCCGACGCCGCCGGCGATCGATCCGGCCCGCATCGAACGGGTCCGCGCCGAACTGCCGCCGGAATACGAGACCGCGGCGCTGTCCGGGGCGATCAGCCCGGTCGACCAATGGGGACTCGGCGCGCACCGGGCGGCCGATCCGCCGCAGTGCGCAGCGCTCGGCGCGCCCGCCGCCGACGCCGCGTCGGCCCGCGGCTGGTCGGCGTCGGGCACCGGCGGCATCGTCTACGCCGTCGTCGCCGCTGCGCCGGATCCCCCCGCGGCGGCGTTGACCGCCGACTGCGCACACTGGAGCGTGGCGGCCGGCAGCAGCAGCGCACGGGTGGTATCGGTCCCGCCGCCGGCGATCGACGACGCCGAGACCATCGCGATGGCTGTCGAGGTCGCCACCGTCGTCGAGGGCGGCACCGAGACGCATGCGCACGCCGACACCGTCACCGCCTACCTGGACGGGCACGTCGTCGTCATCACCGTGGTAACCGATCCCGGTGCCGCGCATCCGCAGCTGAGTAACGGGTTCGCCGCCGATCTCACAGCGAGAACCGTGGCGGCGTTACGGGGTTGACGCCGCCGCGGCGGGTACATTGTGCGGCGATGTCCAAGAGGGCGATGGTCGGTGCGCTGTGCGCCGGCGTGGTGACGGCGTGCGGGACCGGACAGTCGGTGGATCTGTCGCAGGCCGACATCGCCCGCGTCAAGGAGGTGCGCTCGACCTTCGGGCAGCAGTTCCAGGTGACCGACATCGGCCCGACCGGCATCGACCCGCGGCTGCTGGAACCGCCGAAGCTGCCGGCCGAGCTGAAATTCGACCCGGCCGACTGCGGATCGTTCGTGACCGCGCAGGTGCTGCCGCCCGGGGTCAAGGGCAACATGGCCGCCACCACCGCCGAGGGTGAGGGGAACCGGTTCATCACGATCGCGGTCGAGACCTCCGAACCGGTGGCGGTGAACCGACCCGCCGAGAACTGCCAGCGGGTGGGGTTCGCCGGTGGCGGGGTGCGCGGTCTGCTCGAGGTGGTGGAGGCGCCGCAGATCGACGGCGCCGAGACGCTGGGCACTCATCGGGTGCTGCAGACGATCGTCAACGGCAAGCCGGGAACCGGCGAACTGTACAACTACATCGCCAGTTTCGGCACCGTGCTGGTGATTGTCGTCGCCAATCCGTTGGTGGAGCCGAACAAACCCGTCGTCCCGGTCGACACCGAGCGGGCCCGCGAGTTGCTGACCCGGGCCGCCGCGGCGGTGCTCGGCCGCTGACGCGTCCCGTGCTATCGCACGCCCTGCGGGCGGAACTGGATGCTGATGCGCGGCCCGGTGGGGCGCGTCGTCTTCGGGATCGCGTGTTCCCAGGTGCGCTGACACGACCCGCCCATCACCAGCAGATCGCCATGGTGGTGCGGAATCCGCAGCGACTTGCCGCCGCCGCGTGGGCGCAGCGCGAAAGTTCTTGTGGCGCCGAGGCTGACGATCGCCACCATGGTGTCCTCCTTACTGCCGCGACCGATGGTGTCACCGTGCCAGGCCACACTGTCGTTGCCGTCGCGGTACAGAGACAGGCCCGCGGTGACGAACGGTTCGCCGAGTTCGCCGGCGTAGGCGTCGTTGAGGCGGCGGCGGAGTTGTTTGAGCCGTGGATGCGGCGCCGGTTCCTCGACCAGGTTGTGGAAGCTGACCAGCCGCGGGACGTCCACCATGCGGTCGTACATCGGGCGGCGTTCGGCGCGCCACGGGATGACCTCGAGCAGTTCGGCGAACAGGGAATCGGCGTCGTCGAGCCAGCCGGATCGATAGTCGATCCAGGCGCCGTTGCCGAGATAGCGCCGTTCGGCGTGCTTGAACAGCGAGCTCTGCAGAGCCAGCTCCATGCGGGGGATTTTATCGCACAAGCGTTCGAAAGATCACAAACGCGCGGGACCCGGTCCCTGCGCGGCGAGCGTGTCGCCCGGGTTGACCAGCGCACATGTCTTGAGGCTCAGACACCCGCAGCCGATGCATCCGGCCAGATTGTCGCGCAGTCGCTGCAGGTGCAGGATCCGGTCGTCGAGGTCGGCGCGCCAGGCCGCCGACAGCCGCGCCCAGTCCTTGCTGGTCGGTACCCGGTCGGTGGGCAGGGTGGCCAACGCCTCACGGATGCGAGCCAGCGGGATCCCGAGCCGTTGCGACATCCGGATGAACGCGACACGGCGCAGCGTCTCGCGGGCGTAGCGGCGCTGATTGCCGCTGGTGCGGCGGCTGGTGATCAGCCCCTCGCGCTCGTAGAAGTGCAGCGCCGAAACGGCGACACCGCTGCGTCGCGACAACTCGCCCGGCGTGAGCTCGCGCTTCAGGTCCATGACCCGAACAATACTTAAACAATGGTTGAGGTGGACGACGCGCTACGGTGCTACCTGTGACGCTGGGCTGCGACTCCGAGGTCGGACGACTGCGGGCGGTCATTCTGCACCGGCCCGGGGCGGAGCTGAAGCGGTTGACCCCGCGCAACAACGACGCATTGCTGTTCGACGGCCTGCCGTGGGTGGCCAAGGCGCAGCGTGAACACGACGCCTTCGCCGAACTGCTGCGTTCCCGCGGTGTGGAGGTGCTGCTGCTGGCGGAGTTGTTGACCGAGGCGCTGACCCACAGCGGCGCGGCGCGCATGCACGGTATCTCCGCGGCTGTCGACTCACGTCGGCTGGGAGCGCCTCTGGCGCAAGAACTCTCGGCGTATCTGCGGACCCTGCCGCCGACCGGGCTGGCCTCGGTGCTGGTGGCGGGGATGACGTTCGACGAGTTGCCGTTCTCCGGGGGCGAGGTGTCGCTGGTGCGGCGGATGCACCACGGCGGTGACTTCGTCATCGACCCGTTGCCCAACCTGGTGTTCACCCGCGACTCGTCGGTGTGGATCGGTCCGCGGGTGGCGATCACGTCGCTGGCGCTGCCCGCGCGGGTGCGTGAGACCTCGCTGACCGACGTGATCTACGCGCACCACCCGCGGTTCCTGGGGGTGCGGCGGGCCTACGAGTCCCGCTCGGCGCCGGTCGAGGGCGGCGATGTGCTGCTGCTGGCGCCCGGAGTGGTGGCGATCGGTGTGGGGGAGCGGACCACACCGGCCGGCGCGGAAGCGTTCGCGCGCAGCCTGTTCGACGACGATTTGGCGCACACGGTGCTGGCGGTGCCGATCGAACAGGGGCGGGCGCAGATGCATCTCGACACCGTGTGCACCATGGTGGACGTCGACGCGGCGGTGATGTACCCGAACGTGGTGGACACCTTGTCGGCGTTCACGATTCGGCGCGACGGCAACGGCGGGGTGACCATCGACGACGCCCGCCCGTTCGTGGTGGCCGCGGCCGAGGCGATGGGCATCGAACGGCTGCGGGTGATCGCGACCGGGCTCGATCCGGTGACCGCCGAACGCGAACAGTGGGACGACGGCAACAACACGCTGGCGCTCGCACCCGGTGTGGTCGTCGCCTACGAGCGGAACTCGGAAACCAATGCACGCCTGGAGGATGCGGGCATCGAGGTGTTGGCGATCGAGGCCTCCGAACTCGGTACCGGCCGCGGCGGCCCCCGCTGCATGTCCTGCCCCATCGCCCGCGACCCCCTGGCCTAGCCACCCCTCTCCTGTCCCCCCCTCGCAACGGAATAGCATTCCTGGTCGCTCCTCGGCGGATTTCACAGCCACTGCTTCACTCTCGGCGAGAAACATGCCCGGCCGACGCGCCTGTCCCCCTCGTCGCAACGGAATAGCATTCCTGGTCGTCACGCGGGCTGTTTGACGACCACGCCTTCACTCTCGCGTTGGGCCCACGCCTCGGCGACGCGGGCCAGGATGTCCGCCGGCCGGTCCTCGGCGATCACCTTGACGTGCAGCCAACCGCGACGGCGCACCTCCCTGAGGCGGCGTTCGTCCCAGACGTAGCGCGACCGGTCCTTGCGGTGCTCATCGCCGTCGTACTCCACCGCGATCAGCGGACCCTCCCATCCCATGTCCAGGTAGGCGAACGGCTCGCCCCAGTCGTTGCACACCGGAATCTGCGTGGTGGGCCGCGGATAGCCGGCGTCGATGAGCAGCAGGCGCAGCCAGCTTTCCTTCGGCGACTGTGCGCCCGGATCCATCAGATCGATGACGCGGCGGAATTGGCGGATGTTTCGTATTCCTTTGTAGCGCAGGGCGAGTGGCCATACATGCGCGGCGGTAATGCCGGTGGCGCGGGAGAGCGCATCGAGGTGTGCGAGTGCCTGGGTGCGTGGCAGATGGCGTCCGAGGTCGAAGGCGGTCCGCGCCGGCGAGGCGACCGGGATGCCCGCCAGCACGACCACCTCGTCGGTGCCGACGCGGTCGCGCCGGGTGATGATGCCCCGCGGCGGACGATTGTTGGCGCACAGCAGCTCGACCGGGTGGGTCGGGTCGATCCACTCGGCGCCGTGCAGCGCGGCGGCGGCGCGACCGGTGATGATGCCGCGCCGCTTCGACCACAGGAAGGCCGCCCTCGCCAGATCGACCATCGTCGGTTCGGCGTCCTTCGGAATGTAGACGTCGGGAAAAATCGCGCGGTAGTTCCAGCGCAAATGTCCCCGCGAAACGAGTTCGGACGCCACCGCCTCCGATCCGACCACTGCCTGCCCCATGCGCTCGATCCTTGGCGATCACGCGAACCCCACCGGGCACGAGCGACCACCGCTGTGGATGACCCGTCAGGCTGGGGACTTCTCCTGTCGCCGAGAGTGAAGGTGTGGTCGTGAAATCGACCGCGTGACGACCAGGAATGCTATTCCGTCGCAAACGGGGGGCTAGCGCCAGGACGGCAGCCAGATCTGCATGTTCCAGGTCGACTGGGAGATCGGTAAACCGGTCAGGATCGGGTAGAGCCACGCGAAATTCGTGATCACCAGCGCGACATAGCAACTCACCGCGATCAGCCCGAGTGTTCGCCGCTCCGCGTTCACCCCCGGCTTGTACAGAATGTCGCCGCAGATCAGCGCGATCATCATGACCAAGAACGGCGCCATCGTCGCGGCGTAGAAGAAGTACATCTGCCGGTCGATGTCGATGAACCACGGCAGGAACCCCGCGCTGTAGCCGACCAGCGCGGCCGCGAAACGCCAGTCGCGCCGCACAATCGAGCGCCACAGCGCCCAGCCGAGCACCGGCACCGCGACGAACCACATCGCCGGCGTGCCGACCAGCATCACCGCCTTCACACACGACTGCGCGCCGCAGCCCGACACGTTCTCGGTGTCGATCGCGTACAACACCGGCCGCAACGACATCGGCCAGGCCCACGGTTTGGACTCCCACGGGTGGTGGTTGCCGTCGGAGTTGGTCAGCCCGGAGTGGAACCGGTACACCCCGTAGGTGTAGTGCCACAGCGACCGCAGCGCATCGGGGATCGGCAGTAGGCTGTCCTCGCCGATCGAGCGGCCCGCCTCGTAGCGGCTGATCGCGGTCTCGGACGCGAACCACGGCGCGTACGAGGCGAGGTACACCCCGAACGGGACGACCACCAGCGCGTAGAGCGACGGGCCGAGGTCCCGCCGCAGTGCCCCCAGCCACGGCCGCGGCACCCGGTACTGGTGGCGCGCGACGATGTCGAATGCCAGCGTCATCAGCCCGAAGAACGCGACGAAGTACAGCCCCGACCATTTCGTCGCGCAGGCCAGCCCCAGCAGCACGCCGGCGCCGAACCGCCACCATCGCACCCCGAGCCGGGGCCCCCACGGGGTCTCGGCGATCCGGCCGTCCAGCAGCGCGAGGTGCATCCGCGCCCGCACCTGATCCCGGTCGACGATCAGGCAGCCGAACGCCGCCACCACGAACGTCACCAGGAAGCCGTCGAGCAGGGCGGTCCGCGACGAGACGAAGTTCACCCCGTCGGCGATCAGCAGCAGCCCCGCGATACCGCCGACCAATGTGGAGCGGCTGAGCCGTCGGGTGATCCGGGCGACCAGCACGATGGTGATCACGCCGCACACCGCCCCGGAGAACCGCCAGCCCACCGCGTTGTAGCCGAAGATCGCCTCGCCGAGCGCGATCAGCTGTTTGCCGACCGGCGGGTGTACCACCAGCCCGTAGCCGGGGTTGTCCTCGACGCCGCTGTTGTGCAGCATCTGCCAGGCCTGCGGCGCGTAGTGCTTCTCGTCGAAGATCGGTGTCCCCGCATCGGTCGGCGACCCCAGGTTGAAGAACCGGGTGATCGCGGCCAGCGCTGCGATCACCGCGGTCATCGCCCAGCCCTGCAGTCGGTCCACCGGGCCGAAATCGGCGGGCGGCAGCAGCGGCGCGGGACTGATGACCGGGACCGCGCGCGGCGCGTTGGTGGCGGGGGCGGTCACGGTCATCGATCGTAGGCTGTGCTCGTGATGATGCCCCGGACGCTCCGCCTCGACCCGGCATGACCACGGGTCGGCTGCTCATCGGCGCCACCCCGCTCGGCCGGCCCGACGACGCCAGCGCCCGGCTCATCGAGGCGCTGGGATCGGCCGACGTCATCGCCGCCGAGGACACCCGCCGCATCCGCGCCCTCGCCCAGGCGCTGGGGGTCGCCCCGGCTGGGCGGGTGGTCAGCCTCTACGACCAGAACGAGGCGTCGCGGGTGCCCGGCCTGCTCGAGGAGATCCGCGCCGGGGCGACGGTGCTGCTGGTCAGCGACGCCGGCATGCCACTGATCAACGATCCGGGCTACCGGCTGGTGACGGCGTGCGTCGACGCCGGGCTGCCGATCGGCTGCCTGCCCGGGCCGTCGGCGGTGACGACGGCGCTGGCGGTGTCGGGGCTGCCCAGCGACCGGTTCTGTTTCGAGGGGTTCGCCCCGCGCCGGTCGGCTCAGCGGCGGGCCTGGTTCGCGTCGCTGGCCGACGAGCCGCGCACCTGCGTGTTCTTCGAGTCGCCGCGGCGGCTGGCCGAGTGTCTGCGTGACGCCGTGGCGGTGCTGGGCCCGGATCGGCGCGCGGTGGTGTGCCGCGAGCTCACCAAGACCCACGAGGAGATCCGGCGCGGCTCGCTGGGCGAACTGGCCGACTGGGCGGCCGGCGGGGTGCTCGGCGAGATCACCGTGGTGCTGGCCGGCGCCACCCCCACCGCCGACCTCGACGCGCTGGTGGCCGAGGCGAACGCGCTGATCGACGCCGGGATGCGGGTCAAGGACGCCTGCGCGCAGGTGGTCGCCGCGCACCCGGGCGCCCCGCCGCGGCGCGTGCTGTACGACGCCGTGCTGCGGTCACGCTGACGCCGCTCGGCGGGCCGGGACGGCGGGCGCGAACCGGCTGCCGACGATCGGAGCGGCCTTGTGCAGGCACTCCTGCCATTCGAGGTCGGGGTCGGAGTCGGCGGTGATGCCGCCGCCGGTGCCGAGCACCGCGTTGCCCGACGCGTCGAACTCCACGGTGCGGATCGCGACGTTCAGCTCGACCCCGGCCACCGGTGAGGCCAAACCGACTGTGCCGCAATACACTCCGCGCCGCGACGGCTCCCACCCGGTGAGCAGCCGGCGGGCCCGCAGCTTCGGGGTTCCGGTCACCGAGGCCGGCGGAAAGGTGGCGTCGAGGACGTCGGCCATCGGCACCCCGGTGTCGACGCGCGCCGCCACCGTCGATACCAGATGCCACACCCCCGGCGCCGGGCGCACCGTGAGCAGTTCGGGCACGGTGACGCTGCCGGTGAGCGCGACCCGGCCCAGGTCGTTGCGGACCAGGTCGACGATCATGACGTTCTCGGCGACGTCCTTGACCGACGCGCGCAGCGCGGCCGGGTCGGCGGTACGCGGCAGGGTGCCTTTGATCGGGCTCGACGACACCCATTGGCCGCGGCGGCGCAGAAACAGTTCCGGCGACAGCGACGCCACCGCACCCCACGGGCCGGCCAGGAACGCGGCGCGCGCGGGAGTGGTGCGGGCCGCCAGGTCGGCGAAGAAATCGATTGGGGCGCCGGTGATCCGGCCGGAGTACTGGGTGCACACACAGGCCTGGTACACCTCGCCGGCGCCGATCGCCTCCAGGCAGGCCAGCACCCCGGCCCGGTGCGTGTCACGGTCGGGAGCCGTCCAGTCGATATGCCACGGGGCCCGGGGTGCGACGGTACCCAGGGCGTCGGCGACCCAGTCCGGCATCGGCGCGCCGGTGAGGCTCTCGTAGAACCAGTGCCCGTCGCGGTCGCGGCGCAGCACGCAGTCCGACCAGCCGCCGGCCGCCTCGGGGATGCGGAACCCGCGACCGTCGGCGCCGGGGTCGGGATAGGACAGGTAACCGAACCAGCCGCCCCCGACCGGCCCGCCCGCCGCGCCGCCCGCGACCTCGGTCCCGGCCGAGAACACCGCCGCGGGGTCGACCGGCGTGAGGTGCACCGACGGGGCGATCACCGCCGACGCGTCGAACCACTCGCCGAGCAGCGCCGCCGGCGGCGCCAGCCCGTGGCGCGCCGCGGCCGCGCCGAGGGCCCGCAGCACCTCGGCCGCGGTGCCCGGCTCAGCCAACCGCTCGACGCGCACCCGCTAAGCGTGACAGATCTCAGCGGGCGATCGCGCGCCGGACGTCGGCGCCGACCAGCTTGTCCGGGTTGCGCATCGCGTAGAAGTTGGTGATGCGTCCGTCGACCACCTCGACGGTGACCACCCCCTCGAAGCGCTCGCCGAGGTAGAGCCGCAGCGCGGGCGCGCCGTTGTACCAGGCGAACTCGACGCGGCCCTGCTCACCGGCGCCGCGGACCAGCCCGGCCACCAGCCGGGCCACCCGATCGGCGCCGCTGACCGGTCGGCGCGCCGCGCTGACCTTGCCGTCGCTGTCGGCGGTCCAGGTGACGTCGTCGGCCAGCAGTTCCAGCAGCCCGTCGATGTCGCCGGTGGCGGCGGCCGCGAAGAACCGGAGGGTGAGCTCCGCGGAGAGCTGCGGGTCGGCCGGTTCGTAGCGCCGGCGCCGCGCCTGCACGTGTTCGCGGGCGCGGTGCGCCAGCTGGCGGACCGCCGCCGGCGACTTGCCGATCGTCTCGGCGATCTCGTTGTGGCCGAACCCGAACACCTCGTGCAGCACGAACACCGCCCGCTCGTCCGGGCTCAACGTCTCCAGCACTACCAGCATCGCCATGGAAACCGATTCGGCCAGAACGAGATCGGCCGATGCGTCACGCTCGTCGAGCAGCAGCGGTTCGGGCAGCCACGGCCCGACGTACTGTTCGCGGCGGCGGGCCTGGGCGCGCAGTGTGTTGAGCGCCTGCCGGGCGACGATCCGGGCCAGATACGACTTGGTGTCGACGACGGTCGCCAGGTCCACCTCTGCCCAACGCAGGTAGCTCTCCTGCAGCACGTCATCGGCTTCCGTTGCGCTGCCGAGGATCTCGTAGGCGATCATGAACAGCAGCGGTCGCAGGTGGGTGAACCGTTCGGCGTGCTCGTCGCCCGGCGTGGCGGTCATCGCACCGACGCTACCGGTGCCGTCGGGACGGGCAGGCGGTGTTGCCGGTCCGGGTCCCGGCGCCACCGGTAGGAGCCGGGCCGCTGCGCCTCGTCGCGCAGCCACTTGATGGTCATCCGGCACACCTGCTCCTTGATCAGGGCCCCGGTGCGGCCGCCGATGTAGAGCCGTCGGGCCCTGTCGTCGATCGTGTTGACCTGGAACAACCCGCGGCGGCGCCCCAGGCTGAGGCACTGCGCGGCCATCCCGTGGCCCACCGCGTCGGGGCTCGCGCCGGACATCCGGGCCAGCACCGTCTCGGCGGCCCGCGCACCCATCGGTATGGCGGCCTGGCAGCTCATCCGGTACGGCAACCCCGACGGCGACACCGCATCCCCGGCTCCGACCACGCGCGGATCGTCGATGCTGGTCAGGGTCTCGTCGGTGATCAGGCGGCCCACCTCGTCGGTGGTCAGCCCGCTGGCCGCGGCCAGGCCCGGCACCCCGAACCCGGCCGTCCACACCGTCACCGCGGCGGGCAGTTCCCGTCCGTCGCCGAGGACGACCCGGTCCGCGTCCACCCGTGCGACGCGGTGCTGGTCGAGCAGCGCGACACCGAGCCTGTTCAGCCGTCGCGCCACCGACCGCCGCGCGCCCCGGCTCAGCGTCGGCCCGAGCGCGTCGGTCACCAGCGTCACCCGGCGACCGGCCTCGGCGAACTCGGCTGCGCCCTCGATCCCGGTCAGCCCGCCGCCGACCACCACGATCGGAGCCGGGGCCGGGACCTCGGCCAGCCGGTCGGCCAGCCGCTGCGCCTGTTCGAGTTCGCTGATCGGGTAGGCGAATTCGGCCGCGCCCGGCACCGCCGAGGACACCGTTCCGGTGCTGCCGACGGCGTAGATCAGGTAGTCGTAGCCCAGCGTTTCGCCGCCGGCGAGCTCGACGCCGCGGGTTCGGGTGTCGATGCGGGTGGCGTCGTCGACCACCAGCTGCACCTCGGTGGTCAGCACGTCCGAGAACGCGGCGACCGCGTCGTCGTTGCCGACGGCGAGTTGGTGCAGCCGTATCCGTTCCACGAAGTCCGGGCGCGGATTCACCAGGGTCACCACCGTGTGTGGGGTGAGCCGGTTGGCCGCCATCACGCCGGCGTAGCCGCCGCCGATCACGACCACTCTGGTTTCGGTCATTTCGGGTCTCCTTCGGTCGTCCGGCTCACCGTCGAGCCGGTTCGACCTCCAGACACCGGCCACCTCGGAAGTGTGACAGCCTGCGCCCGACCTGTGTTCGAGATCACTGTCGGGTGATCACCCGCGGCCCGGTGAAGCCGATCAGCTTGTCCGGGTTGCGCATCGCGTAGAAGTTGGTGATCTTGTCCTCGACGACCTCGATGAGGAACACCCCCTCGAGCACGTCGTGCTGGTACACCACGAACGCCGGGGCGTTGTTGCAGTTGACCAGCTCCAGGCGCACCCCGGGTGTGGTGTCGGCGAGCGCGAAGAACCGCCGCAACACGATGGCGACCCTGCGGGCTCCGACGATCGGCCGGCGCGCGGCGGTGGCCTTGCCGCCGCTGTCGGCGGTCCAGGTGACGTCCGGGGCCAGCAGTTCGAGCAGGCCGTCCATGTCACCGGTGCCGGCCGCGGTCATGAACCGCTCGGTGATGTCGGTGACGCGGTTGCGGTCGACCGGGCCGAATCGGCGCCGGCGCGCCTGCACGTGTTCGCGGGCCCGGTGCGCGATCTGGCGCACCGAGTCCACGGATTTGCCGACCGCGCCGGCGATCTCGTCGTAGTCGAACGCGAACACCTCGCGCAGCACGAACACCGCGCGCTCGTCGGGGGTGAGTGTTTCGAGCACCACCAGCATGGCCATCGACACCGACTCGGCGAGCACGACATCGTCGGCGGCGTCCGCGGTGTCGAGGCGCTCGTCGAGCAGCAGCGGTTCGGGGAGCCACGGACCGACGTACTCCTCGCGTAGCCGCGCCCGTTTGCGGAGCGCGTTGAGCGCTTCCCGGGTAACCAGTTGCGCCAGATACGATTTGGTGTCGCGCACGGTGGCGAGGTCCACTTCGGCCCAGCGTAGATAGCCGTCCTGCAGCACATCGTCGGATTCGGTTGCCGAGCGAGGATTTCGTAGACGATCGTGAACAGCAGGGCCCGCAGGTGGGTGAACCGTTCGGCGTGTTCGGTGGAGTTCGGCGTGCTCACCGCGGCGCGCCCGTCCGCCGGTCGATCGGCACGTCCGCGACATCGGGCCGGGGCCCGCCCTTGAACGCCACCGCGAACCCGGGACGGCGCGCCGCCTGCCGCAGTCCCCACACCGTGCCGCGGCAGACCGTCTCCTTGATCCTGGCGCCCAACCGGCCGCCGAAGTAGCGGTTCACCGCGGAGTCGTCGCGCCGCGCGAGCTGCAGGACACCGGCGCGCCGGCCCAGGCTGATGCAGAAGCCGCCGTAGGCGTAGTGGAACCGCGCCGGCACGTCGCCGGCGAGGCGGCTCAGCACGGTGTCGGCGGCCTGCGGTCCGAGCTGCGACGCCGTCGCGCAGCACATCCGCAGCGGCGCCCCGGACGGGGCGGCGCAGTCCCCGGCGGCGACGATCCGGTCGTCGTCGATGCTGGTCAGGGTCTCGTCGGTGAGCAGCCGGCCGAGCTCGTCGGTGCGCAGCCCGCTGGCCGCCGCCAGCGGCGGCACCCCGAAGCCGGCGGCCCAGACGGTCACCGCGCTCGGCCGCACCGCGCCGTCGGCGAACACCACCGCGTCGGGGCGCACCTCGGTGACCACCTCGGACTCCAGCACGGTGACGCCGAGCCGGTGCAGCGAGCGGACGACGGAGCGGCGGCCCGACCGGGAGAAGTTCGGCACCAGCTGTCCGCCGCCGACCAGGGTGACGCGGTGGCCGGCTTCGGCCAGCTCCGCGGCGGTCTCAACGCCGGTCATTCCGCCGCCGACCACGGTCACCGGCGGGGCGGGCGTCACCTCGGGCTGCAGGGCGTCGAGCGCGTCCCGCAGCCGCTGGGCGGACTCGAACTCCGCGACCGAGTAGGCGTACTTCGCGGCGCCGGGCACCGAGGCGGGCGCGGCGCCGGTGCTGCCGACCGCGTAGATCAGGTAGTCGTAGTCCAGCGCGTCGCCCGGACCGCAGCTCGACGCGCCGGGCGTCGGTGTCGATGCGGGTGGCGGTGTCCACGACCAGTCGGATACCCGAACCGAGCAGCGATCCGTAGTCGACGGTCGCCGGGTGGGTCCCGGCGGCGAACTGGTGCAGCCGGATCCGCTCGACGAAGTGGGGCCGGGGGTTGACGACGGTGATGTCCAGGTCGCTGCGCAGCCGCAGGTGGTTGGCCGCATAGATGCCCGAATAGCCGCCGCCGATGACGACGACGCGGGGGGAAACGGTGTGATGAGCAGTCATGCCCTCTAGACACCGTCGGGCGCCGGAAAGTGACAGATCGTGACGCAGGTCACATCATCGGCGGGACCGGGGGCGCGGTCAGGCCGGCGCGTACCGCCGCGCCACCTCGAGCCAGTTGTCCAGCTCCGGCGACGTCTCGTAGTCGGAGTCCAGCAGGTACAGGCTGGGCGCCGGGCAACTCGCGCCGATCTCGACGAGCACCGGGCGCAGCGTCAGCTCGGGTGCCAGCGAATGCGCGTAGGACCCGCCGAGCATCACCGGGAAGGTGGTCACCTGGCCCAGTTCGCCGGCGCCGAACTGATCGAGGAAGAGCTTCAGCACACCGGTGTAGGTGCCCTTGAACGTCGGGGAGGCCACCACCAGCAGGTCTGCCGATTTGACGATGTCCTTCGCCTCGGCCACCTTGGGGTCGCCCCAGCCGAGCAGACCGGCGCCCAGGTCGATGACGTCGATGATGTGGTGCGGCGCGGCGCCGGTCAGCTTCTCGACCACCAATTCGGCGGCCGCGCGGGTCCGCGACTTCGGCTTCGGGTTTCCGACGACGACGACACTCACGGCAGTCATGCGCATTAGTCAACCGGATGTGCGTCCGGCCCGCTGGTTCGAAAAGATCACCTCGGCCGGTTGTCGCGGAGAACAATTCACTGCGTTGTCGTGCGGGGACCAGACAACCGGCAGCCGGGTGCGTGCCGGAATCTCGGCAGAAGCACCAGGAGATGATGACCCGCTCCACTAGCATCCCAGCGTTGTGGGACCGAAAGTGATGAAACGATCTGCTGCAATTGCCGCTGCGCTCCTGCTCGGTCTGGGCGCCACGGCGTGCGGCGGCAAAAACGAGCAGCAGCCCACCCCCGAGAAGCCGGCGTCGAGCTCGTCGGCACCGGCACAGGCGCGGCCGAAGATTCCGCATCCCAGCGGCAACGGCACCTGGGTGGACTGCCCGGAGGGGCACTGCCAGGGCGAGGCCGAGTACTGGATCCCGAACCCGAACGGCGACGGAACCTACGTGCCGTGTGAGGGCACGATCTGCACCAACCCGAACCACGGTGCCGGCCCCAACCCCGAGGACAACGGCGGTGCGGAGATGCCGAACCCGAACGGCGACGGTTCGGTTGTGCCGTGTGAGGGCACGATCTGCACCAACCCGAACCACGGAGCGGGCACCGACCCCGAGGACAACGGCGGCGCTGAGATGCCGAGCCCGGAGGGCGACGGCTCCCAGATCCCGTGTGAGGGCACCGTCTGCACCAATCCCAACCACGGGGGCGGTGACGACGCGGACGACTGGTGATCAGACCAGGCCGAGCGCGAGCATGGCGTCGGCCACCCGGATGAACCCGGCGATGTTGGCGCCGGCCACATAGCTGCCGGGCTGGCCGTACTCCTCGGCCGTCTCCAGGCACCGGTTGTGGATGCGGCGCATGATCTGCTCCAGCCGTGCCTCGGTCTCGGCGAACGTCCAGGAGTCCCGTGACGCGTTCTGCTGCATCTCCAGCGCGCTGGTGGCAACCCCGCCGGCATTGACGGCCTTGCCCGGTGCGAAGACCACCCCGGCCTCGTTGAACGCCTTGATCGCGGTCGGGGAGCACGGCATGTTCGCGCCCTCGGCGACGATCCGGACGCCGTTGCGGATCAGCGCCCGCGCCTCGTCACCGTTGAGTTCGTTCTGGGTCGCACACGGCAGCGCGATCTCGCAGGGCACGTTCCACACGCTGCCGTCGTCGGTGAAGTACGCCGGGCCGCCGCGCTTCTCGGCGTACTCCACGATGCGGGCGCGGCGGATCTCCTTGACCTCCTTGAGCAGGTCGAGGTCGATGCCTTTCTCGTCGACCACATAACCGCTGGAGTCCGAGCAGGCCACCACGGTGCCGCCGAGCTCGTGGATCTTCTCGATGGCGTAGATCGCCACGTTGCCCGACCCCGACACCACCGCGCGCTTGCCCTCGAAGGTGTCCTTGGCGTGCTTGAGGATCTCGTTGACGAAGAACACCGTGCCGTAGCCGGTGGCCTCGGTGCGCACCTGCGAACCGCCCCAGGTGATGCCCTTGCCGGTCAGCACACCGGCCTCCCAGCGGTTGGTGATCCGCTTGTACTGGCCGAACATGTAGCCGATCTCGCGGCTGCCCACACCGATATCGCCGGCCGGCACATCGGTGTGCTCACCGAGGTGGCGGTACAGCTCGGTCATGAACGACTGGCAGAACCGCATCACCTCGTTGTCGGAGCGGCCCTTGGGGTCGAAGTCGGCGCCGCCCTTGCCGCCGCCGATCGGCATACCGGTCAGCGAGTTCTTGAAGATCTGCTCGAAGCCGAGGAACTTGACGATGCCGAGGTTGACCGACGGATGGAACCGCAACCCGCCCTTGAACGGGCCGAGCGCGGAATTGAATTCGACGCGGAAGCCTCGGTTGATCTGGACGGTGCCGCGGTCATCGACCCAGGGGACCCGGAAGATGATCTGGCGTTCCGGCTCGCACAGCCGCCGGATCACCTCGGAGTCGACGTACTCCGGGTGCTTGTCCACCACCGGTCCGAGGCTTGCCAGCACCTCGAACACCGCCTGGTGGAACTCGGTCTCGCCGTTGTTGCGACGGACGACCTCTTCATAGATATCCCGGAGTTTTTCGTGTAGTTGGTCCATTCATTCCGCCTGATAACGAGGAAACACCCCAGTCGGGGCCGGCAATTCGGTTCCCGGAACGAGCCGGTTGCCGATCGCCGCGAATGTCCGCTGGTCTTCTGATTGACCCAGCAAGTCGAGCAGCTTACCCGTCGACTCCGGCATCACCGGCTGCGTCAGCAGGGAGGCGATCCGCACCACCTCCAGTGTCGTGTACAGCACTGTGCGGAAACGGGTTTCGTCGGTCTTGCGCAGCTTCCACGGTTCCTGCGCGGAGAAGTACCGGTTGGCCGCCCCGAGCACCGACCAGGTGGCCTCCAGCGCCAGATGCATTGCGCAGGCGTCGTAGTGGGCTCGCACCTGCTCGAGCAGCGCGTCTGCGGCGTCGAGCAGCTCACGGTCGCTGTCGGTGAACTCCGCGGGTTCGGGCACCTTCCCGCCGAGGTTCTTGGCCACCATCGACAGCGAGCGCTGCGCCAGGTTGCCCAGCTCGTTGGCCAGGTCGGCGTTGATGCGGCCGATGATCGCCTCGTCGCTGTAGCTGCCGTCCTGGCCGAACGGCACCTCGCGCAGCAAAAAGTAGCGCACCTGGTCCACGCCGAAGGCGTCGACCAGCGCGTCGGGGTCGATCACGTTGCCGACCGATTTGCTCATCTTTTCGCCCCGGTTGTAGAGGAACCCGTGGGCGAATACCCGCCGCGGCAGCTCGATACCCGCCGACATCAGGAACGCCGGCCAGTACACGGTGTGGAACCGGATGATGTCCTTGCCGATCATGTGCAGATCGGCCGGCCAGTAGCGGCGGAACAGCTCCGAGTCGGTGTCCGGGAACCCCACCCCGGTCAGGTAGTTGGTCAGCGCGTCCACCCACACGTACATCACGTGGCCGGGGTGGTCGGGCACCGGCACGCCCCAGTCGAAGGTGGTGCGCGAGATGGACAGGTCGCGCAGGCCGCCGGAGACGAAGCTGATCACCTCGTTGCGGCGCACCTCCGGCTGGATGAACTCGGGGTGGCGTTCGTAGTGCTCGAGCAGCCGGTCGGTGTAGGCCGACAGCCGGAAGAAGTAGGTCTGCTCCTCGGTCCAGGTCACCGGGGCGCCGGTCTCGGTGGCCACCCGGGTGCCGTCCTCACGCACCGTGGTCTCGCCCTCGGTGAAGAACCGCTCGTCACGCACCGAGTACCAGCCGGCGTAGCTGTCCAGGTAGATGTCGCCGGCGTCCTCCATCCGCCGCCAGATGGCCTTGGCCGCCTCGTAGTGGTCCGGGTCGGAGGTGCGGATGAACCGGGAGAAGGAGATGTTGAGCTTCTCCTGCAGCCGCTGGAACACGTCCGAGTTGCGCCGTGCCAGCTCGGCCGGCGACAGACCCTCCCGGGCCGCCGTCTCGGCCATCTTCAGCCCGTGCACATCGGTGCCGGTGAGGAACCTTACGTCGTAACCGTCGAGCCGCTTGAACCGCGCGATGGCGTCGGTGGCGATGTACTCGTAGGCATGCCCGACGTGCGGATCGCCGTTGGGGTAGGCGATCGCGGTGGTGATGTAGAACGGCTGGCTCATTAGGAACTCAGCTTATTGTGTTGCCGTGAGCTCGAAGCGTTCAGGCAACCGGGACCGCCCACCCGCACCCGAACCGCTCACCCCGCTCATCGACGCGCACACCCACCTCGACGTCTGCGGCGCCACCGACGCGCGCGACGTCGCCGCGGTGCTGGACCGCGCCGAGGCGGTCGGGGTGCAGGCGGTGGTCACCGTCGCCGACGACCTGGCGTCGGCGCGCTGGGTCACCGAGGCCGCCGACGCCGACCCGCGGGTCTACGCCGCGGTGGCGCTGCATCCGACCCGCGCCGGCGCGCTGACCGACGAGGCCCGGGCCGTGATCGAGGAGCTGGCCCGCCACCCGCGCGTGGTGGCGGTCGGCGAGACCGGGATGGACCTGTACTGGCCGGGCAGGCTGGACGGCTGCGCGGACCCGGCCACCCAGCGGGAGGCATTCGCCTGGCACATCGACCTGGCCAAGCGGGTGGGCAAGCCGCTGATGATCCACAACCGGGAGGCCGACGCCGAGGTCCTCGACGTGCTGGCCGCCGAGGGCGCGCCCGACACGGTGATCTTCCACTGCTTCTCGTCGGGGCCGGGGATGGCGCGCACCTGCATCGACGCCGGCTGGGTGCTGAGCCTGTCGGGCACCGTCAGCTTCAAGAACGCCCGTGATCTGCACCGGGCCGCCGCGCTGATCCCGCCGCAGCAGCTGCTGGTGGAGACCGACGCCCCGTTCCTCACCCCCCACCCGTATCGCGGGGCGCCCAACGAGCCATACTGTCTGCCGTACACCGTCCGGGCGCTGGCCGACCTGCTCGGCCGGCCCGCGGCGGAGTTGGCACGCCGGACCACCGAAAATGCGTGTCGGGTCTACGGCCTGCCGGGTTGCTGCTCGTGACGAGTTTCGTTACCGTTCTGTGATCAAACCGGGGCGTCGCCGACAAAGGCGCCCCGACCGATAAGTCGGGAATTTTGCGTTTTGAATATTCTGCTCAGGATCCACCAAGAGCGCTCACCGCTGCTGCGTGTGCTGGTCGGCCTCACTCTGGTGGTGCTGACCTGTGCAGGGGCGGTGGCGGTGGCGGCGCACAAGACCGTCACCCTCACCGTCGACGACACCACGGTCACCGTCACGACCATGAAGTCGCGGGTGATCGACATCGTCCGCGAGAACGGCTTCGAGGTCGGCGAACGCGACGATCTCTTCCCGGCCGCTGACGCGTCGGTGCGCGAAGCCGACACCATCGTGCTGCGCCGCAGCCGGCCGCTGCGGATCTCCACCGACGGCCAGCAGAGCCGCGAGGTGTGGACCACCGCGTCGACGGTGGACGAGGCGCTCGCGCAGCTGAAGATGAACGACACCGCCCCCGCGGCGGCCTCGCGCGCCAGCCGGGTGCCGCTGTCGGGCATGTCGCTGCCGGTGGTGAGCGCCAAGACGGTGCACCTGAACGACGGCGGCGTGACCCGGGTGGTGCGGTTGGCCGCGCCGAACGTGGGTGCCCTGCTCGAGGCGGCGGGCGCGCCGCTGGAACAGAGCGACGAGGTGGTGCCGCCGGCTTCGTCGCCGGTGATCGAGGGTATGCACGTCACCGTGACGCGCCACCGGATCGAGAAGGTCACCGAGCGGCTGCCGCTGCCGCCGACCCAGCGGGTGATCGAGGATCCGGAGCTGAACAAGAGCCGGCGCATCGTCGAGGATCCGGGTACCCCCGGAATCCAGGACGTCACCTTTGCCGTCGCGAAGGTGAACGGGGTGGAGACCGGGAGGTTGCCAGTAGCCAATGTCGTGATCACGCCTGCTCGCGAGGGTGTGCTGCGGGTCGGCGCCAAGCCCGGCACGGAAGTTCCCCCGGTAACCAACGGGCACCTCTGGGACGCCCTCGCCCAGTGCGAAGCCGGAGGTAATTGGGCCATCAACACCGGCAACGGCTACTACGGCGGGGTCCAATTCGACCAGAACACCTGGGAGCGAAACGGCGGGTTGCGGTATGCTCCCAGAGCGGATCTAGCTACCAGAGAAGAACAAATCGCGATTGCTGAGATAACTCGGGCGCGACAGGGTTGGGGGGCGTGGCCGACGTGTAGTGGGAGGATTGGGGCGCGCTGACCATTCGACTACTCGGACGAACCGAGATACGACAGCTGGCCAGAGAGATTGACTTCCGGCCTCGCAAATCGTTCGGGCAGAACTTCGTGCACGACGCCAACACGGTGCGCCGTGTGGTTTCGGCGTCCGGCGTCAACCGTCACGATCATGTCCTCGAGGTGGGGCCGGGGCTGGGCTCGCTGACCCTCGGTCTGCTCGACCGGGGATCGCGGGTGACCGCCGTCGAGATCGACCCGATTCTGGCCAAACAGTTGCCGATCACCATCGCTGCGCATTCGCACAGCGAGATCAATCGGCTGACGGTGCTCAACCGCGACATCCTCACGCTCAAACGCGAGGAGCTGGCCGACCCGCCGACGGCGCTGGTCGCCAACCTGCCCTACAACGTCGCGGTGCCGGCGCTGCTGCACCTGCTGGCCGAGTTCCCCTCGATCCGCACCGTGATGGTCATGGTGCAGGCCGAGGTGGCCGAACGGCTCGCCGCCGAACCGGGCAGCAAGGAATACGGCGTGCCGAGCGTGAAGGTCCGGTTCTACGGCAATGTGCGCCGCTACGGCATGGTGTCGCCGACGGTGTTCTGGCCGATCCCGCGGGTGTATTCCGGGCTGGTGCGCATCGACCGGTACGAGACCTCGCCGTGGCCGACCGACCCGGAGTTCCGCGAGCAGGTGTTCCACCTCATCGACATCGCGTTCGCGCAGCGGCGCAAGACGAGCCGCAACGCGTTCGCCGAGTGGGCCGGTTCGGGCAACGAGTCGGCGCGCCGGCTGCTGGCTGCCAGCATCGACCCGGCCCGCCGCGGCGAGACGCTGTCGATCGCCGACTTCGTGCGGCTGCTGCAGCGCACCGCGGAGGCGGTCGAGGAGCCGCGGCCGGTGCGGCGCACCGCGCGCAGTCAGACCCAGCGCAAGGACTCTACTTCGGCTGCAGCGCACGGGTGACCAGCGCGATGAACTCCCGGCACGACTGATACCGGTCGGCCGGCGACTTCGCCAGCGCCTTGGCCAGGATCGCGTCGAACACCCGGGGCAGCGAGTCGATCTCGCGGGACCAGTGCGGCGGCGGCTGGGTCAGGTGTGCCTCGACGAGCGCGGGGCCGTTGTCGGCGGTGAACGGCGGCGACCCGGTGATCAACTCGACCGCCGTGCAGGCCAGCGCGTACTCGTCGGTCGCCTCGGTCGGGGCGTGGCCGGTCAGTAGTTCCGGCGCCGAGTACGGCAGCGATGCCTCCACCGGGTCACAACGGGGGCCGACGTCCGCGCACACCCTGGTGGCCAGGCCGAAGTCGACGAGCACCGCGCGCAGCTGCCCCGGTTCGGGGTCGAGCAGGATGTTGGCCGGTTTGACGTCGCAGTGCACGATCGCCCGGTTGTGGGCGTAGTCCAGGGCCTCGGCGATCTGCGCCAGGGCCTCGAGCCGCTCCGCGAGGGTCGCGAGCCGGGTCACCGGCCCGCCGGGGACCAGTTCCATCGCCAGCCAGCCGAATCCGCGTTCGTACATCGCGACGATGTGCGGGTGGCGCAACCGCCGGGCGTATTCGAACTCCCGGCGCAGCCGGGCCAGCTGGGCGCGGTGGCGGTGCTGCTCGTCGAGGACCTTCAGGGCCACCTGGCGCGGCGCTCCGCGCTCGGCGTCGGCGGTGTGCGCCCGGTAGACGGTCGCGTGCCCGCCGCGCCCGATCGGCTCGTCGACGACATAGCGCTCGAACCGCTCGCCGACGGTCAACACCTGCACGACCTTAGCGGCCGGGGGCGAAGTTGCGCTTTCGCCGGGGTTGGGCGCTAGGGTCGTGCCGTGCCAGGCTGGACCGGAAACACCGCATCCGAGTGGGTGCCCACCGGGTCGGTCACCGTGCGGGTGCCGGGCAAGGTCAATCTCTTTCTCGCGGTCGGCGATCTTCGCGACGACGGCTACCACGAACTGACGACGGTGTTCCACGCGGTGTCGCTGCTGGACGAGATCACCGTCCGCGAAGCCGACGTGCTGTCGCTGGAGTTGGTCGGGGAGGGGGCCGAGACGCTGCCCACCGATGAGCGCAACCTGGCCTGGCGCGCGGCCGAACTGATGGCCGAACACGTGGGCCGATCCCCCGACGTCGCGATCACGATCGAGAAGACCATCCCGGTGGCCGGGGGCATGGCCGGCGGCAGCGCCGACGCCGCCGGGGTGCTGGTGGCGATGAACACGCTGTGGGAGCTCGGGGTGCCGCGCCGTGACCTGCACGCGCTGGCCGCGCAACTGGGCAGCGACGTGCCGTTCGCGCTGCACGGCGGCACCGCGCTGGGCACCGGCCGCGGTGAGGAGCTGGCGACGGTGCTGACCCGCAGCACCTTCCACTGGGTGCTGGCGTTCGCCGACATCGGGCTGTCCACCCCACAGGTCTTCGGTGAGCTCGACCGGCTGCGCGGCGAGACCGAGCTGCCCCGGCTGACCGACCCGGAGCCGCTGCTGGCGGCGCTGGCGACCGGTGATGCCGCCGACCTGGCACCGCTGCTCGGCAACGACCTGCAGGCCGCCGCGTTGAGCCTGGCGCCGTCGCTGCGGCGCACCCTGCAGGCCGGTGCCGAGGCCGGCGCACTGGCCGGGATCGTGTCCGGGTCGGGGCCGACGTGCGCGTTCCTGTGCGCCTCGGCGCCGCACGCCGTCGACGTCGGGGCTCGGCTGGCCGGGCTGGGGGTGTGCCGCACCATGCGGGTGGCCAGCGGGCCGGTTCAGGGGGCCCGTGTCGTGCCCGCGCCGTCGCCGTCGCTGTGACGACCCGCCCGGCGGCGTCCGCCGACCGGACGCCGGGGCGGTTAATCGGCCTGTTCGCGGCGCATTTTCGACGCGTTTGCGCTGGTCGCCGTGGAGGAGGGAAGCCCGTGACATCCGTTCGGTCACGAGTCGGTGTGACACAAGCCTCAATTCTCTGCTGAGTTTGGCGGCTACTTAAGAGTTGCCTAAGATGAACCGCGGTGAAAACTAGCGGTCAGCTTGCGTACGCGACCTGTTCGCCCGCCGCACATCCGGGCAGGCGAGTCGTCGAAAACGGCGTCAGGGATGTCGTGCGCTTCGGCATATCACCGTTTCGAGACGTAACCGCTCCCCATTTGTGTGCGTGCCTCCGCGTATGCGCCTCTGAACGGGCGGAGCATTACACCGGGGCATTCGCTGCCGGGAAACCGAGGAGGTTGTCGTGAGCAGGTTCACCGACAAGATGTACCGCAGTGCCCACACGTCCACGCACGGCATGGTCACCGGCGAACCGCACGAGCCTGTCCGGCACACCTGGCGCGAGGTCCACGAGCGCGCTCGCTGCATCGCCGGAGGGCTGAAGAAGGCCGGCGTCGGGCTCGGTGACGCGGTCGGTGTGCTCGCCGGTTATCCGGTCGAGATCGCGCCCACCGCGCAGGCGCTGTGGATGCGTGGCGCGAGCCTGACCATGCTGCACCAGCCCACGCCGCGCACCGACATGGTCGTCTGGGCCGAGGACACCCTCAACGTCATCAACATGATCGAGGCCGCGGCCGTCATCGTGTCGGAGCCGTTCCTGGCGGTCATCCCGGTGCTGCAGGAGAAGGGCATCAAGGTCCTGACCGTCGAGGAGCTGCTCAAGTCGCACCCGACCGACCCGATCGACGTCGGCGAGGACGATCTGGCGCTCATGCAGCTGACCTCCGGGTCCACCGGCTCGCCGAAGGCGGTGCAGATCACCCACCGCAACATCTACTCGAACGCCGAGGCGATGTTCGTCGGCGCCGAGTACGACATCGACCGCGACGTGATGGTCAGCTGGCTGCCCTGCTTCCACGACATGGGCATGGTCGGCTTCCTGACCATCCCGATGTACTTCGGGGCGGAGCTGGTCAAGGTCACCCCGATGGACTTCCTGCGCGACACCCTGCTGTGGGCGAAGCTGATCCACAAGTACAAGGGCACGATGACCGCGGCCCCGAACTTCGCCTACGCGCTGCTGGCCAAGCGGCTGCGCCGCCAGGCCAAGCCGGGGGACTTCGACCTGTCCACGCTGCGGTTCGCGCTCTCGGGCGCCGAGCCGGTCGAGGTGGCCGACGTCGAGGACCTGTTGGATGCGGGCAAGCCGTTCGGCCTCAAGCCGGAGGCGATCCTGCCGGCCTACGGCATGGCCGAGACCACGCTGGCGGTGTCCTTCTCGCCGTGCGGCAAGGGTCTGGTGGTCGACGAGGTCGACGCCGACCTGCTGGCCGCGCTGCGCCGCGCCGTGCCGGCCACCAAGGGCAACACCCGTCGGCTGGCCACCCTCGGCCCGCTGCTCAACGATCTCGAGGCCCGGGTGGTCGACGAGAACGGCAACGTGTTGCCGCCGCGCGGTGTCGGCGTGATCGAGCTGCGCGGGGAGTGCGTCACCCCCGGCTACATGACGATGGGCGGGTTCATCCCGGCGCAGGACGAGCACGGCTGGTACGACACCGGCGACCTGGGCTACATCACCGAAGAGGGCAACATCGTGGTGTGCGGCCGGGTCAAGGACGTCATCATCATGGCCGGCCGCAACATCTACCCGACCGACATCGAGCGGGCCGCCTGCCGGGTCGACGGAGTGCGGCCGGGCTGCGCGGTCGCGGTCCGGTTGGACGCCGGGCACTCGCGCGAGTCGTTCGCGGTCGCGGTCGAGTCCAACGCGTGGCAGGATCCGGCCGAGGTGCGCCGCATCGAACACCAGGTGGCCCACGAGGTGGTGACCGAGGTCGACGTGCGGCCGCGCAATGTGGTGGTGCTCGGCCCCGGCAGCATCCCGAAGACCTCCTCGGGCAAGCTGCGCCGGTCCAGCTCCGTCTCGCTGGTCACCTAGCACTCGGGCGGGCGCCCGCCGAAACCACGCTTGATGACGAGAATCGCGAAAAATCCGTCAACAAGCGGAGTTTCGGCGCTGTCCGGTCACTCCAGAGTGTCGAGCCGCGCCGCCTCGAGCAGCAGTCGCCGCTCGGCCGCCGCGATGACCCGGCGCGCCGCGTCCACCGCGTCCGGATTGACCGACACCGACGTGATCCCCATCCGGACCAGGTGTTCGGCGAACTCGGGCCGGGTCGACGGGGCCTGCCCGCACAGCGACGAGGTGATGCCGAGCCGGTTGGCCGTCGCGATGATGCGCGAAATCGCGTCCAGCACCGCCTCATCCGCCTCGTCGAACAAGTCGGCGCAGATCTCGGAGTCCCGGTCGACCCCGAGCATCAACTGGGTCAGATCGTTGCTGCCGATCGACACACCGTCGATACCCATGCCGACGTACTCCGGCAGCCAGTACACCACCGACGGCACCTCGGCCATCACCCAGCGGTGCATATCGCGAAAGCGCTTGAGCGGGCTCGCATCCACCAACTCCAGGCACTCCTCGAGCTCCCAGCGGGTGCGGACGAACGGAATCATCAGGTGGATGTTCGAGGTGCGTTCCCGCGCCCGGGCCAGCGCGTCGAGTTCGAGTGCGAACAGGTCCGGTTCCTTGATGTAGCGGTAGCACCCGCGGTATCCGATCATCGGGTTGTGCTCGACCGGCTCATACCGCTCGCCACCGGCTAGACCGCGAAACTCGTTGGTGCGGAAGTCCATCGTGCGGTAGATCACCGGCCGCGGGGCGAACGCGGTGCCGATCCGGGCGATCGCGTTCGCCATCGCGTCGACGAACGTGTCCTGCTCGCCGCGGGCGATCAGATCTCTCGGGTGCCGGCCGCCCAGCGCCTCGGTGAGCATGAACTCCGCCCGCAGCAGCCCGACCCCGTCGACATCGGTCGCGGCGACCTGTTCCGCCGCGTCCGGCATGGCGAGGTTGACGTAGACCTTGGTTCCGGTGGGTTCGGGGGCGACCCGCGCCACCGCCTCCCGCGGCGCCGACACCGTCGCGGTGCGCTTGTCCTCGACGGGACGCCCCGCGGTGACCTCACCGCGCGTGCCGTCCACCGTGACCACCATCCCGTCGGGCAGGTCGACGGTCGCCGAGCGCGCTCCGACGACGCACGGGACACCGAGCTCGCGGGCGACGATCGCGGCGTGGCACGTCATCCCGCCGGTCTCGGTCACCACGGCCGCGGCCCGGCGGATCGTCGGCAGCCAGTCCGGATTCGTCGTCGGCGCGACGAGTACCTCGCCCTTGACCAGTCTGCCCCCGTCCTCGGGGCCGAGCAGCACCCGCACCCGGCCGGTCGCCAGTCCCGGCGCCGCGGGCAGGCCGCGAACGAGAACCGTTGGCTTGTCCGCTTTTTCGTCTGTGACCGGTTCGGCGCTGCCGAGGGTGGTGATCGGGCGGGCCTGCACCAACCACACCGCGCCGTCGCCGATGACCCATTCGATGTCCTGCGGGCAGCCGTTGTGCCGCTCCACGGCGATCGCCAGTTTCGCGATCTCCCGCAGCGCCGCGTCGTCGAGCACCCGGGCCTCGGCCTGTGCGCGGTCGAGCTGCACCACCCGGTCGGCGCCGTCGTCCCCGCGGACGATCTTGAAGGTCTTCACCCCGATGCGGGCGCTGCGGACCTCGAGGCTGTTCTTGTCGACCACATAGGTGTCGGGCTCGACCTTGCCGGACACCACCACCTCACCCTGGCCGAACGCCGCCTCGATGACGATGCGGTCGGGGCTGCCGGTGCTCGGGTCGCTGGTGAACGCGACCCCGGCCCGGTCGGCGGCGATCATCTGCTGGACGACCACGGCCATTGCGGGAGCGGCGGTGAAGCCGCGGCCGGCCCGGTAGGCGATGACCCGGGGGGTGAACAGCGACATCCAGCACTGGACGACCGCCTCCAGCAGCTCCGCCTCGCCGGTGATGTTGGTCAGCGTGCGGTTCATGCCCGCGAACGAGGCATCCTTGCTGTCCTCGCCGGTTGCTGAAGAGCGCACGGCTACAACGACATTCGTGCCGAGTTCGCGGTACGCGGCCGCGACGGCCGCGCGCGCCTCCGGGCTGATGCCGGCCTTGCGCACCAGGCGCTGCATGCGGTCGCACAGCTGTGACAGCGCGTCGCCGGTCTGGTTGAGCGCCTCGGTGTGCAATCGGGTCAGCTCGGCCTCGACCCCGCCGGCCCGGACCGAATCGAGGTAGGCGGTGCGCATGACCACGAACCCGGGCGGCACGGGCAGACCGGCGGCGACCAGTTCGCCGAGATTGGCGCCCTTCCCTCCGGCGTCCTCGGCGTCGGCGATGGTCAGGTTGTCGAGAGTGCGGACGTAGGAATCGGGCATGGTAACGACTCTGCTGACCGGCCCGCGGCGTCGACAGCGTCCGAGGGCCACATCCGGTGGTCCATTGGTCCCGTGCGCAACGGTCCGAAGGGCCCTTCCCCGAACGGAACCCGCTCCGGTCGGCTCCGGCTGGGGAACGCCGGAGAGCGCGCGGCGTCGGCCCGCCGGGAGTGGGGACCGAAAGCGGCTAGGGGACGCTCAGGTGCCCGGCGGGCCGATCGCACCTTCAGCCTCACACGGCGACGGGCCGACTGGTAGGGACTATGGTCCACAGCTGGTGGCCACAGGACCCTGGCGGCGTCGGGCCGGACCGCGGGACCATGCAGACATGGACAACAGGCCGGCATCGACAACCACCGGGCCGGGCGCGTTCGGGACGGCGCCCGAACCGCCGGCGCCGGCGCTGGGAGCTCTCGACGCGCAGATCCACGAAACGCACACCGGGCTCGTGGTACTGGTCGGCGATCGCGCCTACAAGGCGAAGAAGGCGATCAAGACCGACTTCCTGGACTTCACCACCGTCCAACGGCGTGCGGCCGCGTGTCGGCGCGAGATCGAACTGAACAGCCGCCTGTCACCGCAGAGCTATCTCGGTATCGCGTATCTGACCGGGCCCGGGGACGAGCCGAACGAACCCGTCGTGGTCATGCGCCGCTACCGCGACGAGGACCGGTTGTCGACCCTGGTGCGGGCGGGCGCCGAGATAACCGCCCACCTGGATGCGATCGCCCGCACCCTTGCGGAGTTCCACCGCGGGGCCGTGCGCGGCGATGCGGTCGACGACCAGGCCCGCCCGGCCGCGGTGTGGGCGCGGTGGGAGGAGAACCTGACCGAGTTGCAGCGGCTGGGGGTGGTGCCGGCCGAGCAGGTCGACGACGTCCGCCGGCTGGCGTCCCGGTACCTCACCGGCCGCGCCGAGCTGTTCGCCGACCGCATCGACGACGGTCGCGTCGTGGACGGCCACGCCGATCTGCTGGCGAACGACATCTTCTGCACACCAACAGGATTGGCGATTCTCGACTGCCTGGAGTTCGACGATGCGCTGCGCTACGTCGACGGCATCGACGATGCGGCGTTTCTGGCCATGGACCTGGAGTTCCTCGGCGCGGCGCAGCTCGGCGGCAACTTCATCGACCGGTACCGCCACCACGCGCACGACCCCGCGCCGCGATCGTTGGTGGACTTCTACATCGCCTACCGCGCCGTCGTTCGCGCGAAGGTCGACTGCATCCGGGTGGGGCAGGGGCAGCCCGAGGCGGCCGCCGACGCACAGCGGCACCTCGACATCGCGCTGGATCACCTGCGCTCGGCCACCGTGCAACTGATCATCGTCGGGGGCGGCCCCGGCACCGGCAAGACCACGATCTCGCAAGCGCTCGCCGCGGAGCTCGACGCCGTGGTGATCTCCACCGACGACGTCCGCCGGGAGTTGCGCGACGCCGGCGTCATCGGCGGTGCGGTCGGCGAACTGGGTTCGGGCCTGTATGCGCCGGAGAACGTCGCCGCGGTGTACGACGAGGTGCTCGCGCGGGCGCGGCACGCGCTCACTCACGGGCGGTCGGTGATCCTGGACGGCACCTGGCGCGACGATGATCAGCGTCGCCGGGCCCACCAGCTCGCCGCCGATACCGCCGCGCCGATCGTGGAACTGACCTGCTCACTGCCGGTCGAGCAGGCCGGCCAACGCATCGCGGCGCGGACGAACACCACCTCCGACGCCACCCCCGAGATCGCCAGGGCCCTGGCCGACCAGGGCGCGACAACCGTGCACGGGCATCCGATCGACACCAGCCGACCGGTGCACGAGTCGGTGGCCGAAGCGCAGCAGATCTGCTGTCTGGCGATCTGATGACCCGCCGAACCGGTGACTTCCGTCCCTTATGACGACCGCTCTGCGGTGGTCGAATGGGTCGAGACGGACGTCGATCGACCATGGCGTCCCCGCGGATCCCAGGAGGTCGAAACGCCATGAACACCGCGCCGCGCATCGACAGCCGAACACAGCTGTTCGCCCGGGTGCTCGGGCCGTATCTCGTCATCGCCGCCGTCGTGATGCTGGCCCGCGCCGACCGGATCCCGGCGCTGCTCGAGGAGTTCGGCGACAGCTCGGCGCTGCCGTGGGTCTGCGGGGCCTTCGTGTTGCTGATCGGTCTGACGACGGTCGCGCTGCATCAGCGGTGGCGCGGCGCGGCCGCGATCGCGATCACGGTGCTCGGTTGGCTCGCTGTCGCGGAGGGCGTTGTGCTGCTGGCGGTTCCGGATGCCTACACCGCGTTCGGTCGGTCGATGGCCGAGCAGCCGCTGTGGTGGCAGCTCGTCATGGTCGTGGTGGGGGTGCTGGGGTTGTGCCTGACCTTCGTCGGCTGGGTGCCCGCCGGTGGGCGCCGGCCGATCGCCGGTGCGGCTCCCGGGGATCTGCCGAGCCCCGGCGTCAGCCCCGCCGGCTGATCCGCCCCGGCCGGGTCAGCCGCGGACCGTGGTGATCGTCCAGGCGGGCAGGATGGGCGCCCGGGTCAGGAAGTGCTCGGTCTGCCCGGTGGCGCGCAACAGCACCTGGGTGCGCAGAATGCAGCAGCCCATCCGGACCATCGCGAACACCTCGTACCATTCGAGGTCCTGCAGTTCGCGGCCGAGCAGTTCGGTGTACCGGCGCAGCAGCTGATCGCGGGAGTCGAAGCCGGGCAGCTCGGGGTCCAGGTCGAGCCCGTTGACCTCCAGCATCTGCCGGCGGGTGGCCAGCCACCAGGCCACGTCGCACTCGGCCGGACAGATGCAGGCCTGCTCCCAGTCCAGCGCGCCGACCAGCTCACCGGTGTCGTCGAAGATCGCGTTGGACAGCCGCGCGTCGCCCCAGCAGATGCTCGGTTCCGGGGTGTGCTCGGGCTTGTGGCGCACCAGCCAGTCGAACGCCTCGCCCATCAGGTCGGGCACCTGATCGTCGGTCGCCCACGCGACATAGTCGCGCCACCAGTCGAGTTCGGCGTCGATCCCCACGCCGCCGGGCCGCGCCAACCACGGCGCCGAGTCGACCGGCACCCGGTGCAGGCGGGCCAGCGTCTCGACGAACGTGTCGTGCGCCCGGCGCTGCACCTGCCGGTCGGCGTCGTGCAGCCACCCCCGCACCGCGTACGAGATGTCCGACGGGGTGTGGCCGACGATGCGCGGCATCAGCAGGAACTCCGAACCGATCCAGGACCGGTCGGGCTCGTGGACGATCGGAGACGGCGTCGCGATGCCGTGGTTGTGCAGCAACTCCTGGGTCTGCGCCTGCGCCTTCAGGTCGTAGCGCGGGAAGATGCCCCCGCCGGCCGGCGGGATGCGGATGACGTGTTCGGTCGAGGCGCCGTCGACGGTCAGCGTGAACACCAGCGATTCACTGGACCAGCCCGTGGCCCGGTTGGCCGTGCGCAACTCCGAGATCTCGACCCCGTCGCCGTGCCGCTGGGCGAACCAGTCCCGCAGCCCGGCGCGGGTGGCGGTCAGGTCGCGCTGAACGAGGGCGATACCGGCCATGAGAAAGAAAGTTACACCAGCCACCAGGCTTGTAAACAGCGGCGATGTTACGCGGCACGGTGCGGGTGTAATACCGTTTGCCCGGTGAGCACCCCCGATCACCTTCGGCGACATCGAGGACCGCGATCGACCACTGGCCGTGCTGGTGCACGGTTTCCCTGACACCCCGTTCACCTGGCGCCACCTGGGCCCGGCACTGGCCGACCAGGGCTACCGCGTCGTGGCGCCCTGGTTGCCCGGCTACGTCACCCCGGTGGGCCGCCCGATCAGCGTCGGCACCTACGCACGCCATGTGCTCGACGTGGCCGCCCGCCACGGCGCCGATGACCGGGCGGTGCTGATCGGACACGACTGGGGCGCCCAGGCCGGCTACGGGGCGGTGGCGACCCGCCCCGCCGCCTTCGGGCGGTTCGTCGCGCTGGCGGTGCCCCCGATGGCGGCCATGGCGGCCGGGCTGTTCACCTATCCCCAGCTCAAACGGTCGTTCTACGTCTGGTTCATCCAGCAGCTGGGCCTGGCCGAATCCGCGCTGCTCGCCCCCGGGTTCTGGGAGTCGCTGTGGGCGGACTGGTCGCCCGGCTACGACGCCGGCGCCGACCTGGCCGAGCTGCGCCGCCACGTCACCGCGGACAACATCGCCGACGTCATCGCCCCGTACCGGGCGTCGTTCAACCCGGATTTCGCCGATCCCGACGCCGCCGCCGAAGCCGAGGCCGCCCTGCAGCCGCCGCCGGTGCCGACGCTGTATCTGCACGGGCGCGCCGACGGGGCGATCGGCGCCGACATCCTGCCCGACCTCACCCCGTTCCTGCCCGCCGCCGGCTCCCGCGCCGAAATCCTCGACGGCGTCGGCCATTTCCTGCACCTGGAACAACCGGACCTGATCGCGGCCAGGATCCTGGGCTGGCTGGCGGAGACCGCTAGCTGACCGCGCGCCGCGGGCCGGCGACGTCGCGGGCCGGCACCCGAAACGTCGCGGCCGGGATGCGCCGCCGAGTGGACCGCTCGTCGGGTTCCGCCATCGCCGTCCTTTACGCAAACCGGGGTGAATGTCACACTGACGCTGCGCGCGGATCTGGTCGCGCGGCCCTTTCGGTGCAACAACCGAGGGCTACCCGTTACGACCGGTGCGGAGGGCGGCAGCGGTGACCAAGCTGGTGATCCGCAAGATCAGCTGGGAGTTCGACGCCTCGGTTCCGTTCATGTGGCAGCCGGCCAATCCCGATTTCGGGTTGTTCTGCAATGCCTTCACCTTCATCGCGGTGCCGTTCGAGCGATACATCGTCGGGGCGATCCGGATGGCCGCCGACCGGTTCGCCGCGGATCCCGCGATCGCCGCGGAGGCCGACGCGTTCCTCAAGCAGGAGGCGCAACACGCCGCCGCGCACCGCAAACACATGCTGGCGCTCATCGAACGTTATCCGGATCTCGAGCAGTGCTACGCCGACGCCTGCGCCGCCTACGACGCGCTGCTCGACCAGGAGCCGGCCGAGTTCCACCTGGCCTACATCGCCAACCTGGAGGCGACGTTCACCCCGCTGTTCAAGGTGCTGCTGGACAACCGCGATGCGCTGTTCGGCGGGGGAGACCCGCAGGTGGCGGCGTTGATGCTGTGGCACTTCGTCGAGGAGATCGAACACCGCAGCTCGGGCCTGATGCTGTCGCGGTACCTGTCGCCCAGCCCGTGGTACCGGATCCGCCATGTCCGCCGGACGTTTGCGCATGTGGCCGGCGTCGCCGACGAGATCGCGCAGGGCTTCGACCGCATCGTCCCGTTCGCCGAGCGCGGCGCCTCCACCCGTGAACTGCTCTCCGGCGCGTTCCTGACCGGTGAGCTGCGCCAGCGGCTGGGCCTGCGGCGGAACGGCTCGGCCGCACCGACGATCTTCGGGCCCGTGCCGACCCGCGAACTGCTGGCGATGCTGTGGCGGCTGGCGCTGTCGCAGACCCCCTATCACGATCCGGCCGACCAGCCACTGCCCGCGTGGGCCGACACCTGGATGCGGGCCTACGAGAACGGCGTGGACATGCGGACATTCGTTGCGGGCCAACCGGAAAGGTAGATCCATTGCTGAACAACAACTTCGGCCCCCTGCTGCCCGAGGACGAGTTGCTCACGCACCAGATCGTCGACACGTTCGCGACGGTGAGCCAGTCGGATCCGTCGTGGACCGAGAAGATCTGGACCATCGCGCATGCCCGCGACAACTCGCTGCAGGTGGTGCTCGGTGTCGGAAAGTACACCAACAGAGGGGTTTTCGACGGCGCCGCCGGCGTGTGCCGGGGCACCGAGCAGTGGACGGTCCGCGCCGGGCGGCGGTTGTCGGCGGATCCGTCGAGCACCGATGTCGGGCCGATCCACTATCAGGTGGTCGACCCGCTGCGTGCGGTGCGGGTGAGCCTGGACGCCAATGAACACGCGCCGATCGCCTTCGATGTGGTGCTGGAGGGGCGGTTTCCCGCGGCGGTGGAGGAGAGTTGGCCCGACCGCAGCCCGGACGGCTACCGGGTCAGCCACAACGTGTTGCGCTACCACCAGATCGGGGTGGCGACGGGCTGGGTCGAACTCGAGGGTCGGCGCACCGAGATCACGCCCACCGAGTGGATCTCGATCCGCGACCACTCCTGGGGATTGCGGCCCGGTGTCGGCAAACCCATTCCCGGGCTGCCGCGCGGTGGCCGCAGGATCAAGCAGATGTTCATGACCTGGCTGCCGATGACGCTGACCAGGCCGGACGGATCGGCCTACTCGCTGTTCGTCATGTACCAGGAGGAGCGGGGGGACGGGTTTCTCGAGATCCGGTGTCAGGCGGAACAGCAGAACGACGACGGCACGTCGCATCGATTCGCGGCGGTGGAGCAGGACCTGTACTTCAACGACGGCAACCGCCGCTTCACCCACGGCACCATCACTCTCATCGACACCGACGGCTCCCGGCGGCCGCTGACCGTGACCGCCGCCGGCCCGACCGGGTTCCACCTCGGAACCGCCGGCTACTACGGCTGGAACGACTGGGTGTACGGGCAGTGGGTGGGCGAACTGAAGGTCGAGGGCAGCCACGTCACCTACTGCGACGACCCGCAGAACGCCCGCAGGCTGCACCAATTGCGGGATCTGCTGGTACGGGTCGAGGACCCGGTCGGCGGTGGGGTCGGCCTGGGCAACGCCGAGACGTTCGCGCTCGGGGCGTTCCCCGAGCGCGGCCTGACCGAGGAGAACTCGTTCCTCTGACATCTGGGTATTGTGTACTATACCCAGCATGGCTGGGCAGATCTCTGCGCGACTCGCTGACCACCCCACCGTGCAGGCGGTGCGCAACCGACCGCGACGCGATCCGGGAGTCATCGACGCGGCGTGGTTGCGGCAGGTGTGCCTGGACGCCGGGGTCGACGACGTCGGGTTCGCCCGGGCCGACGATCCGGAGCTGGCCGCCGAGCGTGAGCACGCCGACGCGGCGCTGCCGGGGGTGCGCAGCTACATCTCCCTGGTGGTGAGGATGAACCGCGACAACGTGCGCTCGACCGCGCGCAGCGTGGCCAACCAGGAGTTCCACCGCAGCGGTGAGCTGGTCAACGAGGCGGCGCACCGCATCACCCGCGCGCTGCAGGACGCCGGATACCGGGCGATCAACCCGTCGATGTCGTTTCCGATGGAGATGCACCGCTACCCGGGCCGCATCTGGGTGGTGGCGCACAAACCCATCGCGGTCGCCGCCGGGATGGGTGTGATGGGCATCCACCGCAACGTCATCCACCCGAAGTTCGGCAACTTCATCCTGCTGGGCACCGTGCTGGTGGACGGCCGGATCAGCGAATACGGTGCGCCACTGGACTATTCACCGTGTCTGGAGTGCAAGCTGTGCGTGGCCGCCTGCCCGGTCGGGGCGATCGGCAAGGACGGCGACTTCGACTTCGTCGCCTGCTCGGTGCACAACTACCGCGAGTTCATGGGCGGGTTCACCGACTGGGCGCAGACCATCGCCGACAGCGCCGACGCCGAGGATTTCCGCAATCGGGTCAGCGATGCGGAGAACGCGTCGATGTGGCAGAGCCTGTCGTTCAAGGCGAACTACAAGGCGGCCTACTGTCTGGCGGTGTGCCCGGCCGGTGAGGAGGTCATCGGGCCGTATCTCGAGGACCGGAAGGCGTTCATGGACCTGGTGTTGCGCCCGCTGCAAGAGAAGCGCGAAACCCTCTACGTGCTGCCGAACTCGGCGGCCAAGGCGCACGCCGAACGGCGGTATCCGCACAAGACCGTCAAGGTCGTCGACAGCGGCATCCGGGGCCTGCGCTGAGTCGGCGGCGGTGCTCAGCCCCAGGCGTGCACCGTGTTCTGCGCGGCCACCAGTCCGTGCTGCACCAGCAGTTCGGTCGCGTCGGCGGCCTGCTCGCAGATCGTCGGCACCTCTTTCCACTCCGCCGCGGTGAACGGGCTCAGCACGAACCTGGCTCCGTCCATCCGGCCCGGCGGCCGGCCGATCCCGACCCGCACTCGGTGAAAGTCGTTGGTGCCCAACGCCGAACTCACCGATCGCAACCCGTTGTGCCCGGCCACACCGCCGCCGAACTTGAGTCGGATCCGGCCGAAGTCGATGTCGAGCTCATCGTGGATGATGATCACGTCGGCCGGCGGCACCGAGTAGAACTTCGCCAACGGGCCGACCTGACGGCCGGACTCGTTCATGTAGCAGCGCGGCTTGGCCACCACGACCGACCGGCCGCCGAGGCGGCCGGTCACCACCTCGGCGCCGGATTTCTTGTGCACCTTGAATCCCGCGCCGATCCGGTCGGCGAGGATGTCGGCGACCATGAACCCGAGGTTGTGGCGGGTCGTGGCGTACTGCGGTCCCGGGTTGCCCAGGCCGACCACGAGGAGTGGTTCGGCCATGCCGGCTTACTCGGATTCCGCGGGGGCTTCGGCCTCGGCCTCGGCCTCGCCCTCGGCCGGGGCCTCCTCGGCGCCGCCCTCCATCTGCTCGGCGGTCGGCGCCGCCACCACGTTGACCAGCAGCGTCTCCGGATCCGACACCAGCGACACCCCCGAGGGCAGCTCGATCGAGCCCGCGGTGATCTGGGTGCCGGCCTCGGCGTCCTCCACCGACACGACGATCTGCTCGGGGATGGACTGCACGTCGGCTTCCACCTGAATGGTGTTGAGCTCCTGGGTGACCAGCGTGCCGGGGGCCGGGTCGCCCTCCACGGTCACGGTCACGTCGACGGTCACCTTCTCGCCGCGGCGCACGACCAGCAGGTCGGCGTGGGTGAGGGTGCGCTTGATCGGGTGAACGTCGACCGACTTGGTCAGCGCCAGCTGCTTCTTGCCCTCGATGTCGAGGGTGAGCACCGCGTTGGTGCCGTGGTGGCGCAGCACGGCGGCGAAGTCGTGGGCGTCGAGCTCCAGGTGCTGCGGTTCGGAGCCGTGACCGTAGAGAACCACGGGGACCCGGCCGTTGCGGCGGGCCCGCCGCGAGGCGCCCTTACCGGTCTCGGTGCGCACCCACGCGCTCAGCTTGGTATCGGTGTCGGTGTTTGCCATCGATTGCTCCTGTCGTGTCCGAGCACGGCCAGGGCGTGACACCAGAATCGGTTCGCGTCGATTACGGTGGACTCCGGCATGCCGGCCACCCTCGCCGTGATTACCCGACAGCGTAGCCGCCGCGCTGGTCCAGGCCCAAATCAGGTCCCGGTCAGAGGCCGAACTTCACCCCGGTGAGCTCCTCGGACAGCCGCCACAGCGCCGCGGCTTTCCGGGTGTCGCGGGCCAGCGGGCTGCGCCAGGTCGGCCCGATCGGCCCCCGCGACCCGTACCGCGGGCCGACGAAGGTGTCGCCGGGCAGGTCGACCGCGGCCGCGTACAGCGTCGGGCGGGCGCCGAACTCCGCCGAGGTGGCCATCACCCGGTTGGCCACCGCCCAGAACCGCTCGCCGAGCTTGTTGCCGGACTTGCCCTGCAGGTTGGTCGCCGAGTAGCCGGGATGGGCCGCCAGCGCCCGCAGCGGTGAGCCGGCCGCGTCGAGCTTGCGCTGCAACTCCGAGGTGAACAACAGGTTCGCCAGCTTCGACTGGCCGTAGGCCAGCCACGCCGAGTACGGACGCGACCGCCAGTTGAGATCGCCGATGCTCACCCAGCCGAACATGTGCATCATCGACGACACCGTGACCACCCGGTCGGTGAGCTTGGGCAGCAGCAGATTGGTCAGCGCGAAGTGGCCGAGGTGGTTGGTGCCGATCTGGCTTTCGAACCCGTCGACGGTCAGCGTGTACGGCACCGCCATGATGCCGGCGTTGTTGATCAGCACGTCGACGGTCTCGATGCCGTCGGCGAACTCGCGAACCGAGGCCAGGTCGGACAGGTCGAGCTTGCGCACCTCGACGTCGCCGGTCATCGTCGCGGCGGCCTTCTCGCCCTTCTCGAGGCTGCGCACGGCCAGGATCGTCCTGGCGCCCACCCGGGCCAGCTCGCGGGCGGTGACGAGGCCGAGGCCGCTGTTGGCGCCGGTGACGATCACGGTGCGGCCGGCAAACGACGGCAGATCAGCTGCAGTCCACTCACTCATGCCGCCCACCCTATTGCGTCTGCGCCGAAACTGTATCGGTGCAGGAAAAGTGCGAGTAGAGCCCGGGTTGCGGTCTCGGCGTTACTTGGGCACCGAGACGTCGAAGCCGCGGATGATCGCCTCGATGTCGGGCGCCTCCTCGGCGGCCTTGTCGGCGTACCCGGTGACGGTGAACTGGATCAGGTAGCGGTTGTTGGCCGGCGGCGCCCCGGTCGCGATCACGATCCGGTTGTAGGTCTGCATGCGGGCCCCGTTGAGGTCATAGGTGCCCTCGACCATCGACGACGGGAAACCCTTGAACGGTTCGGTGGAGGAGTTGAGCCGCTTGAAGTTCTGCGACAACTCCGCGTCGTCGTCGCCGTGCTCGATCGCCTTCGCGACGTCGAAGTCGCCCTTGAGCCGGAACACCATCAGCATCGCGACGGGGTAGGTGTCGCCCTTGGCGATCGCCCGGGTGGCGGGCATCAGGTTGGTGTTGAAGTACGGCTGCCAACCGGGCGGGGTGGGAAAGCTCACCTTCAGGTCGGTGAGCTTCTCCGGCTGCACGGGGTCCCCGGTGACGCCGACGCTCTCCAGATACAGCGCGATCGGTACCGGAGTCTCGGTGGTGGTCGTGGTGGGGGTCGTCGACGTCGACCAGATCGACTGGTAGTCGGGCGGATCCGTCGCGCAGCCGACCGGGCACGTGGCGACGACGGCCGCGGCGATCGCAACCCCCGCCGAACGTCTCACAGAATTTCGCGGACCTTGTCGATCGGTCGGGCCAGCCGGGTGCCCTTCGGGGTCACCACGAACGGCCGCTCGATGAGGATGGGATTCTCGGCCATCGCGTCGAGCAGTTCGTCGTCGGACGCGTCGGCCAACCCGAGTTCGGAGTACACCGCCTCCTTCTTACGCACCGCGGTGCGCACGTCGATGCCGGCGTCGGAGATGAGCTCGGCGATCTCATCACGGGTCGGCGGCGTCTTGAGGTACTCCACGATCTTCGGCTCAATACCGTTCTCGCGCAGCAACTCCAGCGTCTTACGCGACGTGGAGCAGCGCGGGTTGTGATAGATGATGGTTTCCGACATCTACGCCGACCCGTTGAAAAGTCCTGTCACCGAACCGTTTTCGAACACCGCGCGGATCGTGCTGGCCAGCAGCGGGGCTATCGACAGCACGGTCAGCTGCGGGAAGCGCTTCTCCTCCTCGATCGGCAGCGTGTTGGTGACGATCACCTCGCGCGCACCGCAGGTGCTCAGCCGCTCCTTGGCCGGCGGGGACAGCACCCCGTGGGTGGCGGCGACGATCACGTCGCGCGCGCCCTCCTCGAGCAGCAGCTTGACCGCGCCGGCGATGGTGCCGCCGGTGTCGATCATGTCGTCGGTCAGCACGCAGGTCCGCCCGGCCACCTCACCGACCACGCGGTTGGACACCACCTGGTTGGGCACCATCGGATCGCGGGTCTTGTGGATGAATGCCAGCGGGGTGCCGCCGAGGGAGTCGGCCCACTTCTCGGCGACCCGCACCCGCCCGGAGTCCGGGGACACCACGACGATGTTCTCGCACGGGTAGTTGTCGCGGATGTAGCCGGTCAGCAGGTTCTGCGCCCGCATGTGGTCGACCGGGCCGTCGAAGAAGCCCTGGATCTGATCGGTGTGCAGATCGACGGTGATGATCCGGTCCGCCCCGGCGGTGTGCAGCAGATCGGCGACCAGGCGCGCCGAGATCGGCTCGCGACCGCGGTGCTTCTTGTCCTGGCGCGCATACGGATAGAACGGCAGGATCGCGGTGATGCGCTTGGCGCTGCCGCGCTTGAGCGCATCGAGCATGATCAACTGCTCCATCAGCCACTTGTTCAGCGGCGCCGGATGGGACTGGAGCACGAACGCATCGCAGCCTCGAACCGATTCTTCGAAACGAACGAAGATCTCACCGTTGGCGAAGTCACGGGCGGTCTGGGCGGTCACCGGAACGTCGAGCTCCTTGGCCACCTGTTCGGCCAGTTCCGGGTGCGCGCGCCCCGAGAAGAACATCAGATTTTTGCGGTTGTCGGTCCACTCGGTGCCCACAGTGCCCTCACGAGTTGGGGATCTTTAACGGGTTCATCGTACGGGTTGCCGCGGCGTCGACGACGGGCAACCGGTTCATGACCTTCCTCTGTCGGCGGTGTCGGGTTCACGACGTCTTGTCGTCGCCCTGCGAGTCGTCGTCCACCGGCTGACCCAGAGCACGGCGGGCGGCCTTGTCGGACGCCGATCCGGGCCGCTTGCGCGCTACCCAGCCCTCGATATTGCGCTGCGGACCTGCGGAAACGGCGAGCGCTCCGGGTGGCACGTCGTCCCGCACCACAGTGCCGGCGCCGGTGTAAGCCCCGTCACCGATGGTGACCGGCGCAACAAACATGGTGTCGGATCCGGTCCGCACATGCGAGCCGATTCTGGTTCGGTTCTTGGTCTCGCCGTCGTAGTTGACGAACACACTCGACGCCCCGATGTTGCTGTGCTCACCGATGTCGGCGTCGCCCACATAGGTCAGATGGGGCACCTTGGTGCCGGCGCCGATGTTCGAGTTCTTCGTCTCGACGAACGCGCCCAGCTTGCCGCCGGGACCCAGCACGGTGCCCGGCCGCAGATAGGTGAACGGGCCGACGGTCGCCTTGTCGCCGATCACCGCCTCGTTGCCGTGCGTGCGCACCACCGTCGCCTCGTCGCCGACGGTCACGTCGGTGAGCGTGGTGTCCGGGCCGATCTCGCAGCGGGCGCCGATGCGGGTGGCGCCCAGCAGCTGGGTGCCCGGCCGGATGACGGTGTCGCGGCCTATGGTGACGTCGACGTCGATCCAGGTGGTGGCCGGGTCGATGACGGTCACGCCGGCACGCTGATGTGCGTTGACGATGCGGCGGTTGAGTTCGGCGCCGAGTTCGGCCAGCTGCACCCGGTCGTTGACGCCGGCGACCAGCATCGAGTCGGCGACGTGCTTGGCCCGCACCACGTGACCGTCGGCCCGCACGATCGCGATGACGTCGGTGAGGTACTGCTCCTGCTGGGCGTTGTCGGAGCGCAACCGGGTCAGCGCCGAGTGCAGCGCCGTGATGTCGAAGGCGTACACCCCGGCGTTGACCTCGGTGATGGCCAGCTGCGAGGGGGTGGCGTCGGCCTGTTCGACGATGCCGATCACCTCGCCGTCCTGGGTGCGCAGGATGCGGCCGTAGCCGGTGGGGTCGGGCAGCGTCGTGGTGAGCACGGTGACCGCCGCCGACTCGGCGTTGTGGGCGGCGATGAGGTCGGCGATGGTGTCGGCGTCGAGCAGCGGCACGTCACCGGCGGTGACGACGACGACGCCGGTGAAGTCCGGCGGCAGCGCGGTCAACCCGCAGGCCACCGCGTGCCCGGTGCCGAGCTGCTGGTCCTGCACCGCGATGTCGATGGTGCGCCCGAGCTCGCCGGCGAGTTGTTCGACGGCCGGTGTCACCTGGTCGCGGTGGGTGCCGACGACCACCACGATGTGCTGCGGAGCGGCCTTGGCCACCGCGTGCAACGCGTGGGCCAGCATGCTGCGTCCGGCCAGGGTGTGCAGCACTTTCGGGATGTCCGAGCGCATACGGGTGCCCGCGCCGGCGGCCAGGACCACCACGGCTGCCTCGCGATGCTGATCGGTCATGTGGTTCCTCCCCACGAGGGACACGCCGCATCAGGGTGTCACTTCGGGGTCGTCTGCCGCAAAGGGACCCTCGGGGTAAATGGTCGCTTTACACCGGCGGGGTGGGCGGTAAGGGGACACGGCGAGCTGCGAGAAAAAGCGAGCCCTCGCTCGGTCCGATGGTCGCTCGGGCAAGCCCTCGCTCGGGGGCCGGTGGTCGCTCGGGCGAGCCCTTGCTCGGGGGCCGGTGGTCGCTCGGGCGAGCCCTTGCTCGGGGGCCGGTGGTCGCTCGGGCAAGCCCTTGCTCGGGGGCCGGTGGTCGCTCGGGCAAGCCCTCGCTCCGTCGCCAGGACTCGAACCTGAACTCTCAGAACCAAAATCTGATGTGCTGCCAATTACACCACGACGGACTGCCACATGAATGCTAGTGCAACCCGCACCCCGCGTTCCCGATGCGTTCCGCTCCGACAAGGCGGTCTTTGCTCGTCGCGGCACCCACTAGGCTCGTAGCCGTGGCAGGACCCGACAAGGAGGCCCGGGCACCGCGTGCGCGGATGACCGGCGCCGAGCGTCGCCACCAACTCATCGAGATCGCGCGTTCGCTGTTCGCCGAGCGCGGCTACGAGGGCACCTCGATCGAGGAGATCGCGCAGCGCGCGAACGTCTCCAAGCCGGTGGTCTACGAACACTTCGGCGGCAAGGAGGGCCTGTACGCCGTGGTGGTCGACCGCGAGATGTCGGCGTTGCTGGAGGGCATCACCTCGTCGCTGACCCGGCTGACGAACAACCGGGCAAGGCTGCGCATCGAACGGGTCGCGTTGGCGCTGCTGACCTACGTCGACGAGCGCACCGACGGGTTCCGGATCCTTATCCGCGACTCCCCGGCGTCCGGCGGCACCTACTCGACGCTGCTCAACGAGGCCGTCAACCAGGTGTCGTCGATCCTCGCCGGCGACTTCGAACGGCGCGGCCTGGATCCCGACATGGCCCCGCTGTACGCCCAGGCGCTGGTCGGCTCGGTGTCGATGACCGCCCAGTGGTGGCTCGACGTGCGTGAACCCAAGAAGGAAGTGGTCGCCGCGCATCTGGTCAACCTGTGCTGGAACGGGTTGATGCACCTGGAACGCGATCCGCAACTGCTCGACGAATAGGCGAATAGGCGAAGTGACGAAGAGCAGGGCCGCCGCGAGGTGGGAACGGCTGCGCCGACGTCCGCTGAACTACCCGGAGGTCGGGGCATCCGCGGCGGAGCAGCTCCCGGCGGGATACCGTCACGTCCGCCGCACCGCGGTGATCGGCACCGGGCGGGACGTCTTCGAACGGGCCGCCGAGCAGGTGATGCGCTGGGAGGTGCAGCGCGGGGCCGGTCTGGCGGTCACCGCCGAGGCGGCGGTCGCCGAACCGGGCTCGTCGGTGGTGGTGCGGCTCGGCCCGCTCAAGGCGGTGGCGCGGGTCGTCTACACCGTCGACGAGCCGGACCGCCGCGGCTTCGCCTACGGCACGCTGCGCGGGCACCCCGAGGCCGGCGAGGAGTACTTCGGTGTCCGCCACGATCCCGACGGCACCGTCGCCGTCGAGATCGTCGCCTTCTCCCGGCCGGCGACCTGGTGGAGCCGGCTCGGCGCGCCGGTCGCCGCGATGGTGCAGGACCGGATCACCGAGCGCTATCTCGCCGCGCTGCGCCCCCACCCCGCCCCCGCAACGGAATAGCATTCCGGGCTGCGTTTTCCGCGCCGCAACGACCGGGAATGCTATTCCGTTGCAAATAGAGGGGACGCCGACGTCGGCGGGTAGTTGGATCCCGTGCCCACGAGACTCGAGGCGAGCACCGAGGTGCTTAGGATGGACGAATCATGACCGCATCGGGGCACCCCCATGTCCAAACCCCGATTGCGGGGCTGGTGGATCTGGCACTACGCGACCCGGCGCTGCAGGAAGTCGCCGCCCGAGCCGCCGACCGTCCGGCCGAACTTTCGCTGGTGGGCCCCGCCTCCGCACGGGTGTTTGTCGCAGCCGCACTTGCTCAGTCCGGACCGCTGCTGGTCGTCACCGCCACCGGGCGGGAGGCCGACGACCTGACAGCCGAACTCAAGGGCGTGTTCGGTGACGAGGTCGCCATGTTCCCGTCCTGGGAGACGCTGCCGCACGAGCGGCTGTCGCCGAGCGTGGAAACCGTCGGCGCCCGGCTGATGGTGCTGCGCCGGCTCGCCTGTCCGGACGACGCCCGACTCGGCCCGCCGCTGCGCATCGTCGTCGCTGCCACCCGCTCGCTGGTGCAGCCGATGCCGCAGCGCCCCGACGACCTGTCCGCCACCGAGCCGGTGATCCTGACCGTCGGCGAGGAGGCCGACTTCGACGCGGTGGTCACCCGGCTCGTCGAGCTGGCCTACACCCGGGTGGACATGGTCGGCCGGCGCGGCGAGTTCGCGGTGCGCGGCGGCATCCTCGACGTGTTCCCGCCGACGGCCGAGCACCCGGTGCGCATCGAGTTCTGGGGTGACGAGGTCTCCGAGATGCGGATGTTCTCGGTGGCCGACCAGCGCTCGATCCCCGAGATCGGCATCGACACGATGATCGCGTTGCCGTGCCGTGAGCTGCTGCTCACCGACGAGGTGCGCAAGCGGGCGGTCAAGCTCGCCGAGGAACACCCCAAACGGGACAACACGCTGCCCGGCACCGTGCCGGACATGCTGGCCAAGCTCGCCGAGGGCATCCCGGTCGACGGGATGGAGGCGCTGCTGCCGCTGCTGCGGCCCGGGGAACTGTCGCTGCTGGTGCAGCACCTGCCGGCGGGCACCCCGGTGCTGGTGTGCGACCCGGAGAAGGTGCGCACCCGCGCGGCCGACCTGATCAAGACGGGCCGCGAGTTCCTCGAGGCGTCCTGGTCGACCGCCGCGATCGGCGGCGACGCCCCGATCGATCTGGAGGCCCTCGGCGCGTCCGGGTTCCTGGACCTCGAACAGGCCCACACCGCGGCGGTCGAAGCCGGTCACCCGTGGTGGACGCTGAGCCAGCTGGCCAGCGAGTCGGCCGTCGAGCTCGAGCTCAAACCCGCCCCGTCGGCGCGGTCGCACACCGCGATTGACGAGATCTTCGCGATGCTGCGCGCCCACGTCGCGACCGGCGGGTACGCGGCCGTGGTCACCCCGGGCACCGGCACCGCCCAGCGTGTGCGGGAGCAGCTGGCCGAATCCGAGGTGCCCGCAGCGCTTCTCGATCCCGGTGCGGCGCCGAAGCCCGGTGTGGTCGGGGTGCTCAAAGGTCCGCTGCACGACGGACTGGTGCTGCCCGGGGTCAACCTGGTGATCATCACCGAGACCGATCTGACCGGGCACCGGGTGACCGCCGTCGAGGGCAAGAAGCTGGCGGCCAAGCGACGCAACGTCGTCGACCCGCTGGCGCTGACCAAGGGCGACCTGGTGGTGCACGACCAGCACGGCATCGGCCGCTTCCTGGAGATCACCGAGCGTGTGGTCGGCGGTGCCCGCCGCGAGTACGTGGTGCTCGAGTACGCGTCCAACCGGCGCGGCGGCGGCACCGACAAGCTCTATGTGCCGATGGACTCGCTGGACCAGCTGTCCCGCTATGTCGGCGGCGAGAACCCGGCGCTGTCGAGGCTGGGCGGCAGCGACTGGGCCAACACGAAGAACAAGGCACGCAAGGCCGTTCGTGAGATCGCCGCGGAGCTGGTGCAGCTGTACGCCAAGCGGCAGGCCTCGCCGGGGCACGCCTTCGGCCCGGACACCCCGTGGCAGGCCGAGATGGAGGACGCGTTCGGGTTCACCGAGACCGTCGACCAGCTGACCGCCATCCAGGAGGTCAAGGCCGACATGGAAAAGCCGGTCCCGATGGACCGGGTGATCTGCGGCGACGTCGGCTACGGCAAGACCGAGATCGCGGTGCGCGCGGCGTTCAAGGCCGTCCAGGACGGCAAGCAGGTCGCGGTGCTGGTGCCCACCACGCTGCTGGCCGATCAGCACCTGCAGACGTTCACCGAGCGGATGGCCGGCTTCCCGGTGACCATCAAGGCGCTGTCGCGGTTCACCCCGCCCGCGGAGAGCCGCGCCATCCTGGAGGGCATGCGCGACGGCAGCGTCGACATCGTCATCGGCACCCACCGGCTGCTGCAGACCGGGGTGACCTGGAAGGACCTCGGGCTGGTGATCGTCGACGAGGAGCAGCGCTTCGGCGTGGAGCACAAAGAACACATCAAGTCGATGCGCACCCACGTCGACGTGCTCACCATGAGCGCGACCCCGATCCCGCGCACCCTGGAGATGGCGCTGGCCGGCATCCGGGAGATGTCGACGATCCTCACCCCGCCCGAGGAGCGCTACCCGGTGCTGACCTACGTCGGCCCGTACGACGAGAAGCAGGTCGCCGCGGCGCTGCGCCGCGAGCTGATGCGCGACGGGCAGGCGTTCTATATCCACAACCGGGTGCGCACCATCGACCAGGCCGCCGCGCGGGTCCGTGAGCTGTTGCCCGAGGCGCGGGTGGTGGTCGCGCACGGCCAGATGCCCGAGGAGCAGCTGGAGAAGACGGTCGAGGGCTTCTGGAACCGCGAGTACGACATCCTGGTCTGCACCACGATCGTCGAGACCGGCCTGGACATCTCCAACGCCAACACGCTGATCGTGGAGCGCGCCGATACCTTCGGCCTGTCGCAGCTGCACCAGCTCCGGGGCCGGGTGGGCCGCAGCCGGGAGCGGGGATACGCGTACTTCCTCTATCCGCCCGACGTGCCGCTCACCGAGACCGCCTACGACCGGCTGGCCACCATCGCCCAGAACAACGAACTCGGCGCCGGTATGGCGGTGGCTATGAAGGACCTCGAGATCCGTGGTGCCGGAAACGTTCTCGGCGTCGAGCAGTCCGGGCACGTGGCCGGGGTCGGGTTCGACCTGTATGTGCGACTGGTGGGGGAGGCGGTGGAGGCCTACCGGGCTGCCGCCGACGGCAAGACCGTCACCACGCCCACCGAACCCAAGGACGTGCGCATCGATCTGCCGGTCGACGCGCACCTGCCGCCGGACTACATCGCCAGCGACCGGCTGCGGCTGGAGGCCTACCGGCGGTTGGCCGCCGCCCCCGACGACGCCGGAATCGACGCCGTGGTCGAGGAACTCGTGGACCGCTACGGGCCGCTGCCCGATCCGGCGGTGCGGCTGGTCGCGACGGCGCGGCTGCGGTTGCTGTGCCGCCGCTACGGGGTGACCGAGGTGAGCGCGATGTCGGCGGCCACGGTGCGGATCTCCCCGCTGGAACTGGCCGACTCCCAGCAGGTCCGGCTCAAGCGGTTGTACCCGGGCGCGAGCTACCGGGCCACCACCACGACGGTGCAGGTGCCGATCCCGCGGGCCGGGGAAGGGCTGGGCGCGCCGCGCATCCGCGACGAGGAACTGGTGCGCATGGTCGCCGGACTGCTGCTGGCGCTCGACCCGGACGGCGCGCAGGATGTCGACATCTCGAAGTTCGGAGGTGCAGCGGTGACCGACGACAAGCGGGCGTCACGATGACCGTCGTCCTGGTCGACCCGCGCCGTCCCGCCCTGGTGCCGGTGGAGGCCGTCGAACTGCTCACCGGCGACGTGCAGTACACCGAGGAGATCCCGGTGAAGGTGCCGTGGTCGTTGCCGTCCGCGCGGCCCTGGCTGGCGGACTCGGCCGACGACCCGGCACCGGTGCTGTTGTCGTCGGATCGTCAACACCCGGCGGTACAGGCTCGGCTGGCCGCAGGGGAGGAGCTGATCGCCGCGCCCGACCCGCTGCCCGGCGAACGGCTGCTCGACGCGGTCGCGATGATGGACAGGCTGCGCACCGCGGGGCCGTGGGAGAGCGAGCAGACCCACGATTCGTTGCGCCGCTACCTGCTTGAGGAGACCTACGAACTGTTTGACGCGGTGCACCGCGGCGACGCCGAGGAGCTGTGCGAAGAGCTCGGAGATGTGTTGCTGCAGGTGCTTTTTCACGCCCGCATCGCCGAGGACGCGCCGGAGCATCCGTTCGGTATCGACGACGTCGCCGATGCGCTGGTGCGCAAACTCGCCAACCGGGCGCCGGCGGTGCTGTCGGGTGAATCGGTGTCACTGGAGGAACAGCTCGCCCAGTGGGAGGAGCGCAAGGCCCACGAGAAGGCCGCCAGGGCGCGCGAATCCGGCCGCGGCCGCCCGTCGGCGATGGACGACGTGCCGACCGCACTGCCGGCGCTGGCGCTGCTGTCGAAGGTGCTCTACCGCGCCGAACAGGCCGGTGTCCCAGCGGATCTGGTTCCGGAGTCGATTCGCCGGCTGGTTGTCGACGGGTACGAGGATCTTGAGCACACGGTGCGCACCGAGGTGCTGGAGTTCATGGACGCGGTGCGCCGCGCCGAGGACGCGCTCGCGGCCGCGCGTCGTGGCGGTGAGCTCGCCGAGGAACTCGACGTGGCGCCGCTGGAGGACATCGGTGCCGACGAGTGGCGGGCGCACTGGTCGGTTGACGTGACAACGACGGTGGCGGAATCCGAGAAACCCTGCGATTCCGCAGCTTCCGGCGATTCATCCTGAGCACGTGAACTGTGCCCCTCCCGGTGTGGGAGGGGCACAGCGTGCTGCCCGGACGTCTAGCCGGTTCCGCCGCCGCTCGAGCCGCCGCCGTCGCTCGAGCCCCCGCTGCCGGAACCGCCGCCACTGCCGGAATCCGATTGCTTCTTCGTCCCGGTGATCTTATTGATCCCGTTGTTGATGTCCTTCTTCAGGCGGTCGACCCGGTACTTGGCGTTGTCGCCGGCCTGCTTGACGGCGCCCTTGACATCGCCGCTCCCGAGCTTGGTGACCACCTTGTTGGTGCGATCGAGGGCTTTGTCGATGCTGTTCTGTGTCTTGGTGACCCGCTTGTTCAGTCGGTTCTGCAGCCTGGTGCCGGTCTTCGTCAACGCCTGTCCAGGCTCGCTTTCGGTGAAGCTCTCGATGGCGCCGTTGACCTGCGCGGTGGCCGCGTCCGCTTGATCCTTCACCGGCTTGAGCGCGGTGCCGACCACACGTTGGCCGTCGGCCAACTGTTCTTGTGTGGGTGCGGGCGGCCCGTCCGGCAGATTGGCATCCAGGACGCCGAGCACCTTGCTGGTGCCGTCGCCGAGCTGGCGACTGACCGTCTTGATGGCTTTGCCGGGCTCTACGGCCAGCCGCTCGGCAGCGGCGATGAGATCGGCGGGCACGTCGATACCGCTGTCCCGCAGGAAATTCACGGTGCGCGTGACGATCCGGTTTGCCACGTCGGTGTATTCGTCACCGATGCCGCGGCCGAGTTCGGCGATGATGTCGCCGGCCAGCAGAGCCGCCTGGCTACGAGTCAGCGGTCGGGTGCCGAACAGCGTGGGCTCGTGCATCTGGTTCAGCGTGCGGGTCCAGGTGCCGTCCTCGTTGCGCACCACATCGGTGTAGCTGGTGTTCACCAGCAGTCTGAGCACCGGCTCCAGCGCGTCGGCGACCGGGGTGTTGATTTCCTCTGCGGTCGCCGCGCCGAGCAATCCGGCGATCAACCGCGGTGCCGCCAGCAATGGCAGCTGATCCTGCGTGACGGTGATGTAGACCGTGCCGTCCGGTGCGGTGTAGGTCGTGACCCCCAGGCTCGACGGGTCGGTCAGCAGTGACGCGCCCAACGTCAACGGCAGTAGCGCGGCTGCCGCGGAGTTCGCCCATGCGATCGGGTTGGGCGTCACGGCTGCGTCCGAGAGGATGTCGTACTGCCAGGTGGTGTCGGTCTTGAGCAGGGTCACCACGGCCGGCTTGCCGTTAAGTGCCTCGGCAAGCGCGGCGAGACCTTCGAGGCTGCCGCTATCGAGTCCGTCCAGCTGAAGATCGGCGAGGTTGAGGCTGACACCTTCGAGTTCCGGGGGCAGCACGTCCTGGCGCTCCGGCGTCACCGGGTTCACGCCGTTGAGCTCCTGATAGGCGGGCGCGAACCGCGCATACAGACCCCCGTTGGGGCGACCCGGATTACGGAGCAGATGCACGGTCAGGAACGTGACGTCGATGACGCCGGCAGGAGTGATCTCGAGTTTCGGGAGATCGGGAGCCTCCGGAAAGTCGTCCGGGTTGAGCGGCTGGACAGCGAACCACAGCCCGGGCGCATTCTGCAGCACCAAGTACTCGACTTCGTCGATCTTCACGAACGCCTTGGTCACGTCCTTGGTGACCGGATCGTTCGGGTCGGTGATGACGATCTTGCGTGGACCGGTCAGCGCCGGTCCGGGCTCCAGCTCGCCGGATCGTGCGAGATCGATGAAGTTCTGATAGCCGGTGCCGACCGCGATCGCGCCATCGCCATATCCGATGAAGTGCGAATCGGAAAGGTAGGCCGTCCAGTTCACCAGCGGCGCGAGCGCCAGGGCCGGGTCGCCGCCGGTCGCCAGGTACAACAAGTACACCCCCGGATCCACGTCTTCCGGCGAACTGGGTGAGACCCACTGACCGACAGTCCAGTTCATGCCGGTGACCGTGCCGGTGTACTGGGGGATTTCAACCCAGCCACACCAGAAGACAATGCACTGGTACTCCTGCCTCTGCCCGTCCCGATGCCCGTTGACCTGAATCGGCCCGGGGTTTGGATTGATCCACGTCACCCAAGCCGGTCGAAGTTGTTGTTCGGAGAACCCCTCGTGAACTCCCCATCCGACGATCGGCGCCGCTTTCGCGCGATCGTTCTGGATCGCGCGGATGACCGCGTTCGGATCCGCCGGCAGGATGTTGACCGCGTCGCCGAAACCGTCGGTCGGAACCCAGTCCGGCACTCCGACGGCGTAGACGGCGGCGTTGGCGAGTGTCGGTGCGAATCCGATCCCGAGTGCGGTGGCGAGCGCCGAACCCACTACCGCGGTCTTGGAGACCTTCTTGCGACCATGCTTTGCCATGATTCCCCCCCTTGTAAGGCCCGGTTTTTCGCTGGCTTCCAACCCTAGGGCCACCCACCGACAAGTGCTGAGCAATAGCGCGAAAAAGACCGAACAGTCGTGGCAAATGCAATTAGTTGGGTTTGCTGTCCGGTAATGCGCGGGCAACGTGGCAAAGGATGCTGACTGTACTTAGCGAGTCAAATCCATCAGACGGCTAGATCGACAATTTCGGACTCAATTTCGCAGGAGATGAATTGGATTCATTGTGCACCCGGAAGGGAGTGCTACAGGTGGTTTGCCCGAACCGTGGGCTGCGGGTTATCCGGGTGGAAAATTTCGGGTTTGCCCTTCGGTGTTTGCTGATTGCAGGCAAATTTGCTGCCCTGTGTCCGGGCGTGGTCGGCGCGGGGTGTCACGAGGTCGGCAGGACTTGGGGCAGGGCCATGCGGTCAGGGTTTGCTCATCGAATTGTCCAGCGAATAAAAGTATTTCGTACGCAACGCGCTTGATGCAGCTCCGTTGGGCAGGTCACCCCCGCGGTTCGGGCGCTGTGCCACCAGCGGCTAATTTTCGCGCTCCAGCGAACAGGAGTCGTTCGGAGGTTCGGGTGCCGGGGGACGCCGACGGTGCTCGGTCGCCGGCGATGAACCTCGCACCCCTGTGCACGCGGTGGGCGTGGCCGTGCCGGTGAGCGACACCACCGATGCCGGCGAACAGGTGAGGCCGGTCGTCGGCCGCGCCGGGATAATGGGTGGACAGTGGCATATCCGTAGCGGCGGTCGTGTCGGGACTCACACCCGGTTCCGTCCTTGGATCTGCGACTGACCAAGGCACGGTAACCGTGCCGACGAGCTCGGCGACAAATAGAGGTGGTTCGCGCTCGGCTGGCGCTCGGGCCTGGACGCGAACACATGGGACGATGACGACAGACCGTAAGCAGGGTGTAGGGAGTCTGGTGTCGCCAGTGCGTTGGGTGCGGGCACTCGCCGTACTGGGGGCGGCGGCGCTGCTGTTGGCGTCCAGCTGTTCGTGGCACCCGGGGACACCGATTCCGGAGGGGGTGCCGCCGCCACCCGGCGACCCGGTGCCGGAGATCGACATTTACGTTCCCGGCCGGCCCGCCGACCAGCTGCGCGACTGGGCCGCCGAACGTGCCCCGAAGCTCGGCATCCCGCCCGCGGCGCTGGAGGCCTACGCTTACGCCGCCCGGGTCGCCCAGGTGGTCAACCCCAACTGCAAGCTCGCTTGGACCACGCTCGCCGGCATCGGGGAGGTGGAAAGTCATCACGGCACCTACCACGGCGCGACGATCGCGGTGAACGGCGACGTCCACCCGCCGATCCGCGGGGTGCGGCTGGACGGCACCAACGGCAACCTGGAGATCATCGACAACGACGACGAGCTCGACGGTGACCCGGTCCACGCCCGGGCGATGGGGCCGATGCAGTTCATCCCCGAGACCTGGAAGCTCTACGGCGTCGACGCCAACAACGACGGCGTCATCAGCCCGGACAACTTCGACGACGCCGCCCTGTCGGCGGCCGGCTATCTGTGCTGGCGTGGCAAGGACCTGTCCACCCCGAAGGGCTGGATGGACGCGCTGCTGGCCTACAACAACTCGTTGACCTACGCCCGGATGGTGCGCGACCGGGCCACCGCCTACGCCAACGGACGCCCGTACTGACCGCTCCGCCGCAAAGCGCAGCATCTAGGCTCATCCTCGACAACATCCGTTCAACCCAGAAGCGGAGGCGGTAGTGCCCATCATCGAGCAGGTTGGAGCCCGCGAGATCCTCGACTCCCGCGGTAACCCGACGGTCGAGGTCGAGGTGGCCCTTTCGGACGGCACCTTCGGCCGGGCCGCGGTGCCGTCGGGTGCGTCCACCGGTGAGCACGAAGCGGTCGAGCTGCGCGACGGCGGGTCCCGCTACGGCGGCAAGGGTGTCGAGAAGGCGGTGCAGGCCGTGCTCGACGAGATCGCTCCCGCGGTGATCGGGCTGGCCGCCGACGATCAGCGGCTGGTGGATCAGGCCCTGGTCGACCTGGACGGCACCCCGGACAAGTCGCGGCTGGGTGCCAACGCGATCCTCGGCGTGTCGCTGGCGGTGGCCAAGGCCGCCGCGGAGGCCGCCGAGCTGCCGTTGTTCCGCTACATCGGCGGGCCCAACGCCCACATCCTGCCGGTGCCGATGATGAACATCCTCAACGGCGGGGCCCACGCCGACACCGGCGTCGACGTGCAGGAGTTCATGATCGCCCCGATCGGCGCGCCGTCGTTCAAGGAGGCGCTGCGCTGGGGCGCGGAGGTCTACCACGCGCTCAAGTCGGTGCTCAAGCAGCAGGGCCTGGCCACCGGCCTGGGCGACGAGGGCGGCTTCGCCCCGGACGTGCCCAACACCAAGGCCGCGCTGGACCTCATCGCCAAGGCCATCGAGACCGCCGGCTACAAGCTCGGCTCGGACGTCGCGCTGGCGCTCGATGTCGCCGCCACCGAGTTCTTCACCGCCGGCTCCGGCTACCGGTTCGAGAACGAGACGCGCACCGCCGAGCAAATGGCCGAGTTCTACAGCAACCTGCTGGACAGCTACCCGCTGGTGTCGATCGAGGACCCGCTGTCGGAGGACGACTGGGACGGCTGGGTGGCGCTGACCTCGGCCATCGGCGACCGCATCCAGCTGGTCGGCGACGACCTGTTCGTCACCAACCCGGAGCGGCTCGAGGACGGAATCCAGAAGGGTGCGGCCAACGCGCTGCTGGTGAAGGTGAACCAGATCGGCACGCTGACCGAGACCCTCGACGCGGTCGCGCTGGCGCACAACAGCGGCTACCGCACCATGATGAGCCACCGCAGCGGCGAGACCGAGGACACCACGATCGCCGACCTGGCGGTGGCGGTGGGCAGCGGCCAGATCAAGACCGGCGCCCCGGCCCGCAGCGAGCGCGTCGCCAAGTACAACCAGCTGCTGCGCATCGAGGAGACCCTCGGCGACGCCGCCCGCTACGCCGGTGATCTGGCGTTCCCCCGGTTCAGCGTGGAGGCCAAATAGCCGGTGCCCGAAGCGAAGCGGCCTGACCCGAAACGACGCTCCCCGACCTCCCGGCCCGCGGGGCCGACCAAGTCGGGTAGCGGCGCCGGGCGCGACCGGCCGCGTGGTGCGTCGCCGACGCGCCGCGAGCCGCGCAGCACCGAGCCGCGTCCCGCTTCGCAGGAAGAGGCCAGCGACGCCGCCGACTCGATCCGCAAGGCCATCGCCGCCGCGGCCGAACAACAATCCGAACAGCGGTTCGGTTCGGCCGCGCGGCGGGCGGCGATCCTGGCGGCGGTGGTCTGCGTGCTGACGCTGACCATCACCGGACCGGTCCGCACCTACTTCGCTCAACGCACCGAGATGCAGCAGTTGAAGGCCACCGAGGAGCAATTGCGCGCCCAGATCGCCGAACTCGAGCAGCAGAAGATCAAGCTCGAGGATCCGCAGTACATCGCCGCTCAGGCGCGCAGCCGGCTCGGGTTCGTGATGCCCGGCGAGATCCCCTATCAGGTGCAGTTGCCGCCGGGGGCGGTGCCCGAGGGGACGCAGGTCGACGAACCGGTGACCAACCTGGATCCCGACCAGCCGTGGTACACCGCGCTGTGGAACACCATCGCCCAAGGGCCGCAGAGTGTTTCACCGAGCGGTGCACCACCCGAGCCGCCCCCGCCCGCGCCCGGTGGTTGATCCGGCCGACCTCGAAGTGGTCGAACGCCAACTCGGTCGTCGGCCCCGGGGTGTACTCGAGATCGCATACCGGTGTCCCAACGGGGAGCCCGGTGTGGTCAAGACCGCACCGCGGCTGCCCGACGGCACGCCGTTCCCCACGCTGTACTACCTGACCCATCCGGCCCTGGTCGCGGCGGTGAGCCGGTTGGAGTCGGCGGGGGTGATGCGGGAGATGAGCGAACGGCTGCAACAGGATTCCGAGCTGGCCGCCGCCTACCGCCGCGCGCACGAGGCGTATCTGGCCGAACGCGACGCGATCGAGTCGCTGGGCACCACGTTCTCCGGCGGGGGTATGCCGGATCGGGTGAAATGCCTGCACGTGCTGGTCGCGCATTCGCTGGCCAAGGGGCCCGGGGTGAACCCGATCGGCGACGAGGCGCTGGCCATGCTGGTCGACGACCCGTCGCTGGACGGGGTGCTGGACAAAGGGGTATGGAGACGATGACGCGGGTCGGCGCGATTGACTGTGGCACCAATTCGATCCGGCTGCTCATCGCCGACGCCGACGACCGGGGCCGGTTGTCCGACGTGCACCGCGAGATGCGCATCGTGCGGCTGGGCCAGGGGGTGGACGCCACCGGGCGGCTCGCCCCCGAGGCGATCGCCCGCACCCGCGCCGCGTTGACCGACTACACGGCGCTGATGCGGGACCACGGCGTGGCCCGGGTGCGAATGGTCGCGACCTCGGCGACCCGCGACGCGTCCAACCGCGACGAGTTCTTCGCGATGGCCGCCGAACTGCTCGGCACCGTGGTTGCGGGGGCGGTCGCCGAGGTGATCACCGGCACCGAGGAGGCCGAACTGTCGTTCCGCGGCGCGGTCGGTGAACTGGATCCCGGGGAGGGGCCGTTCGTCGTGGTGGATCTCGGCGGCGGGTCCACCGAGGTGGTGCTGGGCACCCGCGAGGTCGAGGCGAGCCGCTCGGTCGACATCGGCTGTGTGCGGCTGACCGAACGCTGCCTGCACTCCGATCCGCCGACCCCGGCCGAAATCGCCGCCGCGCGTGGCGTTATCGCCGATGCGCTGGCCGAGGCGTTCGCCGCGGTGCCGGTGCAGCGGGCCCGCACCTGGGTGGGGGTGGCCGGCACCATGACGACGCTGGCCGCGCTGGCCAAGCGGCTACCGGCCTACGACTCGGAGGCGATCCACCTGTCGCGGGTGCCGTTCGGCGACCTGCTGCCGGTGTGCGAGGAGCTGATCGGGATGACGCGCGCCCGCCGGGCGGCGCTGGGGCCGATGCACGAGGGTCGGGTGGACGTGATCGGTGGCGGTGCGCTCATCGTCGAGGAACTCGCCGACGCGCTCGGCCGAACGGCCGGCATCGACGAACTCGTCGTCAGCGAGCACGACATCCTCGACGGCATCGCGCTGTCGATCCTCTGACACCGCCGCCGGCCGGGCGGCGCAATTTCGTGGGTGGCCGCAGCACCGCCACCGGCGGCTGACCCCTCGCGCAACCCAGGGCGGCGCTGCGGCCGGTCACGATGTGGAGCTGTTCTCCTCGACCAGTCCGTGGTAGTGCGGCAGACCCGGCTCGATGAAGCGCCTGCCGGTCACCTTCTCGGTACGGATCCGGATGAAGTGGTCGCGGCGTCCGTCCACCCATGGGGCGAGGAACGGCCCGGACAGCTCCACCAAATCGTTGATATCGGTGATGTGTTCGGCGTGCCCGACCACGGTGACGCTCCAACCGGTGCGCAACTGCGGGTCGAGCTGGTCGGCCTGGAAGGCCACCACGTGATGGTTGGTGGCGGCGGCCAGCTTCGGGCCGCCGGCCACGCGGATCACGATGTCGTCACGCCACAGCCGGAAGTTGACCGGCTGCACGGCCGGCAGCGCGTCCTCGGTGAACACCAGCCGGCCGACCTGAACCGTCTGCAGGAGGTCGAGACACTGCCTACGGTTGAGCTCCTCGAGTTCGTGCCCCTTAGGCATCGGTCAACCTCCCTGCACCGGTACCCCGAAAGCGGTGGGACGCCGGTGGGGTGCGGCGATGCCGACCGGCGAAACCATGCGTCCAGCACGTACAGCTGGTTCCATGCACCCACTGTGCGCCGTCGCCGACCGTCGCGAAAAGGGGCCTAAGTCCCTTGTTGCTCGCCTCGGGGTCCTCGACTGTGCCGCGCGACGGTCATCCACCTGTTCGCGGCGGCATCGCGGCGATCATCGGGGTGTCGACCCCCAGCGGGCCGATCTTCGACGCGCCGCCCGGGCTGCCCAGCGGTTCGTCACGTCCCGGCAGCACCTCGGTGAAGAAGGCCCGGTTGTCGTCGAGGTGGCGCTTCTCTTCCTCGGGCAGGTCGGTTTCGTAGAAGATCGCGTTCTCTTCGCACGCGAGTCTGCACGCCCCGCAGTCGACGCATTCGTCCGGGTTGATGTACATGGTGCGGAGGCCTTCGTAGATGCAGTCCACCGGGCATTCCGGGACGCATGACTTGTGCATCACGTCGACGCATGCGCTGGTGATCACGTAGGTCATGCCGGAAGTGTATGGACGCGCCGGCGGGTGGCTCTCGGGTCGAAGGCACGTACTTGAAGGGACCAAAGTCCCTGTGGCACAGGGCTGCCGACCCGCGGGAAGGCGTGGCGGATGTGATCTGGCCCTCACCGAGGGCTATGCGGGTCGTGTCGGCGCAGCCGCAGCCGTCATCACCGGCGGTGGAAGAGAATGTCGAAAGTCACTGCGGAGCAGGCGGTTACGGTTAACGACAGAACCGGGGCGGGGCGTGCCGCCCGGTGTCGACGCCGAGGAATCGCCGGCGCGGTGGGCGCCGCGGCGCGAGACGACCATGTGGTGCGCGCGAACCCCCCGCGGCCGGGCGATCGGTTCGCCCGGCCGGCGCGCGAATCGGAACGGACTACTTTCGGACGTTGCAGTTGGGCCGGTTTCCGCAGTGATGGCCCTGGTCGCACGCGTTGCACCTACACGTGCAGCCGGCACCTGCCCTTGTCGACGGGGTACGCATCGCCGTTCACTCCTTTGCTGTCCTAACGGTTGCGCATCGGAAGCGCTCCCCCAACATTAGGCCGGTACGGCGGTGTACGGGCAGCTTTAGCTCGGCGAGCCCTTGGCGAGGATCGGTTTGATCTTCTCCAGCACCGACGGATCCTCGATCGTCGACGGCACCGGCTCGTCGCGGCCGTCGGCGAGACCACGCATGGTCTTGCGCAGGATCTTGCCGGAGCGGGTCTTGGGCAGCGCGGGCACCACATCGACGGACCTCAAACACGCGATCGCGCCGATGTTCTCGCGCACCGCGCGGACCAGCTCGTCGGTCACCCCGTCGGGGTTCGCTCCGGCCTTGAGCACCACGAAGCCGCGTGGCACCTGGCCGCGGAGCTCATCGGCGACGCCGATCACCGCGCATTCGGCGACCGCCGGATGCTCCGCCAGCACCGCTTCGATGGCACCGGTGGACAACCGGTGACCGGCGACGTTGATGACGTCGTCGGTGCGGCCCATGACGAACAGGTAGCCGTCCTCGTCGACATAGCCGCCGTCGCCGGTGAGGTAGTAGCCGGGGAACGCCGACAGGTACGACGCCACGTACCGGTCGTCGTCGCCCCACAGCGTCGGCAGCGTGCCGGGCGGCAGCGGCAGCCGCAGGCAGATGGACCCCTCCTCGTTGGCCGCGCAGGGGTTGCCGTCGGGCCGCAGCACCTTCAGGTCGTAGCCGGGCATCGGCACCGTCGCCGAGCCCGGTTTGATCGGGTGCGGTTCGACACCCATCGGGTTGCCGGCGATCGCCCAACCGGTCTCGGTCTGCCACCAGTGGTCGACCACCGGGATGCCCAGCTTCGCCGAGGCCCACTGGTAGGTGTCCGGGTCGAGCCGCTCACCGGCCTGGAACAGGTACTTCAACGACGACAGGTCGTAGCGGGCCAGGTGTTCGCCGTCGGGGTCCTCCTTGCGGATGGCGCGGATCGCGGTCGGCGCGGTGAACAGCGCCTTGACCTTGTGCTCGGACACCACCCGCCAGAACGCCCCAGGGTCCGGGGTGCCCACCGGTTTGCCCTCGTAGAGCACGGTGGTGGCGCCCAGCAGCAGCGGCCCGTAGACGATGTAGGAGTGGCCGACCACCCAGCCGACGTCGGAGGCGGCCCAGAACACCTCGCCGGGGGCGATGTCGTAGTGGTGGCGCATGGTCCACAGCAGCGCCACCGCGTGGCCGCCGTTGTCGCGGACGATGCCCTTGGGTTTGCCGGTGGTGCCGGAGGTGTAGAGCACATACAGCGGGTCGGTGGCCTTGACCGGTACCGGGTCGACCGGCTCGGCGGTGGCCATCAACTCCTGCCAGTCGTGGTCGCGCCCGGCGATCAGCTGGCAGCGGTGCTGGTCGCGCTGCAGGATCACGCAGGTCGCCGCCGGGTGTTCGGCCATCTCCAGCGCCGCGTCGAGCATCGGCTTGTACTCGATCAGGCGGGTCGGTTCGATGCCGCAGGACGCGGAGACGATCACGCTGGGCCGGGCGTCGTCGATGCGGGTGGCGAGCTCGTGGGCGGCGAACCCGCCGAACACCACCGAGTGGACGGCGCCGAGGCGGGCGCAGGCGAGCATGGCGATCACCGCCTCGGGGACCATCGGCATGTAGATCACCACCCGGTCGCCTTTGTCGACGCCGAGCCCGCGCAGCGCTCCGGCGAATCGGGCGGTCTGGTCGAGCAGTTCGCGGTAGGTGTAGATGCGCTTGGTGCCGGTGACCGGCGAGTCGTAGATCAGGGCCGGCTGGTCGGCGCGCCCGGACGCGACGTGGCGATCCAAGGCGTTGGCGCAGGTGTTCAGTTCGCCGTCGGGAAACCAGCGGTAGAACGGCGGGTTGCTGTCGTCGAGGATGCGTTGCGGGGTGCGGGTCCAGCTGACCGTCTTCGCCGCCTGACCCCAGAAACCCGTCGGGTCGGTGATGCTGACGTCGAACAACTCTCGATATGCGCCCACGACGGGCACATTATCGCGAAGTTGCTGTAGCCGAGGTCTCATATAGTGCGAAACATGAACGCTGCGGCAAGGACTGCTCGATGAGCACCGAACCACCGGTCATCCCCGGGGTGCGCCGGTCGTTCGTCGACGCCAACGGGGTGCGGTTCCACGTGACCGAGGCCGGCCCGGCCGACGGCCGCCCGGTGCTCGCGTTGCACGGCTGGCCGCAGCACCACTACCTGTGGCGCGACCTGCTGACCGAGCCGCCGGCCGGGTTGCGGATCATCGCCCCGGATCTGCCCGGCTACGGCTGGTCGGGTCCGGCGCCGCACCGCTGGGCCAAGGATGACGTGGCCACCGATGTGCTGGCGCTGATGGACACGCTGGACCTGGACCGCGTGCTGCTGGTCGGCCACGACTGGGGGGCGTTCATCGGCTATCGCATGGTGTTGCGCTGCCCGGAGCGGTTCGACGGGTACGTGTGCGCGAACATGGCGCACCCGTGGGTGCGGCCGGAGACCATGGCGCCGCATCTGTGGCGGTTCTGGTACCAGGTGCCGGTGGCCACGGCCGGTGCCTGGCTGCTGCGCAACACCAAGGCGCTGAACCGGCTGTTCCGCGGCGCGTCGGATCTGAGCCCGGCCGAGGCCCGCGTGTTCGTCGACCGGTTCCGTGACCCGGTGTGCGCGCGGGCGTCCCGCGACACCTACCGCACCTTCCTGACCCGCGAATTACCCGCCGCCACAAGGCAATCCCCGCCGCCGAGGGTCACGGTGCCGATCCGGGCGGTGTTCGGGTACCGGGATCGGGCGCTGCACCCCGACATGGTGTCGGCCGAGACCGCCAAGGCCGACGACTACACCGTCGAGTTCGTCGACGCCACCCACTTCGTCGTCGACGAGCGCCCGGAGATCATCCGGGCCAAGCTGGTCGAGCTCGCCGAACAGACCGCCGCGGCCTGACCTGCGGGCGGGGCGTTTGAGCCGGGTGGTCGCGGGTAGCCCGCACCCATGGCAGAACGACACATGAGCCCCGGGGGCCGGCGGTGACCGGGCCCGCGGCCGTCGACAGCTCGTTGACGGTCAAACGCGACACCACCGCGACGCGCAAGCGCGTGTGGGAGGTGCTCGCGGACGGGTGGACGTACTCGCAGTGGGTGGTCGGCAACAGCCGGATGCGGGCGGTCGACCGCAGCTGGCCCGCGCCCGGCAGCAAGATCCACCACACCATCGGGGTGTGGCCGCTGATCGTCAACGACGAGACCGAGGTCGAGTCCTGTATCCCGGAGCGGGAGCTGGTGCTGCATGCGCGTGGCCGCCCGTTCGGTGGAGCGCGAATCACGTTGCGGCTGCACGACTCCGACAACGGCTGTCAGATCGAGATGGCCGAGGTGCCGGTCGGCGGACCGCTCAACCTGATCCCGCGCCGGCTGGCGCTGCTGGCGGCCGCACCGCGCAACCGGGAGTGCCTGTACCGGCTGACCGCCCTGGCCGAGCAGCGCATCGAACCGGAGTAGCGCCGGGCTTGATCGGGGATGCTAGCGGCGACCGAACCGCCACTTGGAGGTCTTGCGGGACGGCGAGGACACCGCGTAGGACTCGTGGTGCCACGCCTCCCACATCTCCTCGGCCTCGGTGTGCACGGGGCTGTTGGTGACCCGCCAGCCGCGCGCCTGCACCCGGCCGGTCGCCCACCGGATCAGCGACCCGTCGGCGCCGATCTCCTGCGCGAGCTGTGCGCGCTCCAGGGTGTCGAGGCTGTCGCTGAACGCCTGCATCGCGTTCTTGAGCCGGAAGTACGGGACCTCACCGGCGAACTGCCGGCACAGCTCGTCGAGTTCCCGCTGGGCCCGGCCGAGCAGCGTGGTCGGGTCGTAGTCCGGGGTTGCGGCTTCGGCGGGGACGGGCTCGGGGGCGGCCGGTGCTTCCTCGCCGTACTTGGCGCGCAGCCGCTGGAGCTCGGCGATCGCGGTTTCGGCCTGCTCCCGCCACCAGTGCAGGTGGTAGTAGACCAGCTTCGCCTCGCAGTCCGGGCATACCGCGTCCCCGGACCCGGGGTGGGGAAGCGTCGTCGGCGTTTCGACCCGCAGCCCGCACAGGGCGTGGTCCGAGCGGCGGTCGAGGTAGTCAGCGTGGTGCACCAACGAACCTGAGGGCGCGCGCAGGTAAGTGTGGGGCGGCTCCACACGTCCGAACCTAGTTCACCCGTCTCACATAGTGGGCCGATTTCGGGGAAGTCCGGTCACGTCAACCGGTTGGTGGGGACCGTCGGCGGGCGCCGGTGGCGCCTACAGTAACTTTCTGGCGGGTCGCCCGCCTGTGCGGTCATCCCAGCGACGCCCCCGTAGCCCAATTGGCAGAGGCAGCGGACTTAAAATCCGTCAAGTGTGGGTTCGAGTCCCACCGGGGGCACCGGTTGGAGTCGACATCGTGAGCTCCCGACTGCGGACCGCACTTCGGGCGGCGGCCCTGCGAGCCGTCACCGTCAGCCCGGACGGCAGCACGGTGTACGTCACCAACTTCTTCAACGATCGGCGGTCACGGTGAAGTGATTCATCGGGTGCGAACGTGAATTCTCGTCCGCTGTGACGGTGTGTCGCGGACGAAACCGCACAGTCGCGTGGGTCGAAAACTGCCAATCATTTGAACCGGCCCCGTCCGGGCAGGAATCATGGAGAAATGGGGCTGCTCGGACGCAAGACCGGAGACCTGCGGGTCTACCTCGGCGCTGCGCCCGGTGTCGGCAAGACCTACTCGATGCTGGCCGAGGCGCACCGCCGCGCCGAACGCGGCACCGACGTGGTGGCCGCGATCGTCGAGACGCACGGCCGCCGCAAGGTCTCCCAGCAGCTGATCGGCATCGAGGTGGTGCCGCCGCTGGTCATCGAGCATGACGGCAGGACCTACCACGAGATCGACGTGGACGCGGTACTGCAGCGGCGGCCCAAAGTGGTGCTCGTCGACGACTTCGCGCACACCAACGCGCCCGGCAGCCGCAACAAGAAGCGCTGGCAGGACGTCGAGGAGCTGCTCAACGCCGGCATCACCGTGATCACCACGGTCAACATCACCAACCTGGAGAGCGTGGCCGACCTGGCCCGCCAGATCACCGGTGTCGACGAACCCGACCGGATCCCCGACGAGGTGGTGCGCGCCGCCGATCAGATCGAGCTGGTCGACATCACTCCGGAAGCGTTGCGGCGCAGGCTCGCTCACGGCAACGTGTACCCGCCCGAACGCGTCGATGCCGCGCTGTCGAACTACTTCCGTGCGGAGAACCTCACCGCGCTGCGCCAGCTCACGTTGATGTGGCTGGCCGATCAGGTCGACGCGGCGCTGGCGAAGTACCGGTCCGACAAGAAGATCAGCGACAAATGGCAGCCGCGCGAACGGGTGGTGGTCGGGGTTACCGGCGGCCCGGAGTCCGAGGCGCTGGTGCGGCGCGCCTCGTGGATCGCCTCGCGGTCCGGCGCCGACCTGCGGGTGGTGTTCGTCGTCGACGGCAGCGGGCTGACCGCCATCCCGGACCAGCAGAAGAAGTCGTTGCGCGAGCTCGCCGCCAGCCTCGGCGCCACCATGCACACCGTGATCGGTGAGGACGTCGCCGGCACCCTGATCTCCTACGCCGAGGACGTCAACGCCACCCAGTTGGTGGTCGGGACATCCCGGCGCACGCGGCTGGCCCGGCTGTTCGACGTCGGGATCAGCGAGTCGGTGGTGCGCCAGGCCGGCGGGCTGGACGTGCACGTGGTCCCGCACGACCAGGCCGCCAAGGGCCTGTCCTGGTCGCGGCTCTCGCCCCGTCAGCGCAAGGTCACCGCATGGCTCGCCGCCGCGGCGATCCCGGCCGTCGTCTGCGTGCTGGCGGCTCTGCTGCCCGAGCAGGCGCTGCGGATCGGAGGCCCCGGCGCGCTGTCGCTGATCGGGGTGCTGGCCGTCGCGCTGATCGGCGGCCTGGGCCCGGCGCTGCTGTCCGCGGTGCTGTCCGGGCTGTTGCTCACCTACTTCTTGCTGCCGCCGACGAACACCTTCGCCATCGGCGACGGCGACACCGCCACCGCGACGTTGGTGCCGCTGGTCGTCTCGGTGGTGGCCGCCGCGCTCGTCGACCGGTCCGCCCGCCGCGCGGCGGAGGCGCGCCGGGCCAATCAGGAAGCCGCGCTGCTGGCCATGTTCGCCGACGGGGTGCTGCAGGAGGCCGACCCCGACGAGCTGCTGGAGCGGTTGCGCGAAGCCTATTCGCAGCGGTCGGTGAGCCTGGTCCGCAGCCGCACCGGCGAGGTGGTGGCCCAGGTCGGCAGGGATCCCTGCACCGACGCCGACGACGCCGACACCGTGGTCGAGATCGACGGCGACGAGTTCCTGCTGCTGCTTGCCGGCCCCACCCTGACCGCTCGGGACCGCCGCGTCCTCAGCGGTGTCGGCAAGCAGGCGGTCAACCTGGTCCGTCAGCAGCAACGGGCCGAGGCGCTCAACGCCCATGTCGCCGGCAAGGCCGAGGAACTGCGCCAGGCGCTGCTCACCGCGGTCGGCCACGATCTGCGCTCGCCATTGGCCGCGGCGAGATCGGCGATGGCCCGAATCCGAAACGGCGACACCGCGATCGGTGCCGAGAAGACCTCCGAGCTGCTCGACACGGTCGAGGAGTCGGTCGATCAGCTCACCATGCTGGTGGCCAACCTGCTGGACTCGGCCCGTCTGGTCACCGGGGCGGTCCGGCCGGACATCGGGCGGGTGGAGATCGAACCGCTCGTGCAGCGGGCGTTGCTCGGAATCCGCTCGGGCACCGACGAATTCACTCGACCGGGTAGTGAACGCGTCAAGCTCGCCATCGATTGCGACGCGGTGCTGGCCGATGCGCAACTGCTCGAGCGGGTACTGGCCAACCTGATAGACAACTCGCTGCGCTACGCCGCGGGCAGCCCGGTGCGGGTGACCGCCGGGCAGGTCGGCGAACGGGTGCTGATCGCCGTCGTCGACGAGGGTCCGGGCCTGCCGAGAGGCAGCGAGCAGCAGGCGTTCGCCCCGTTCCAGCGGCTCACCGACGACGACTCGATCGGGGTCGGGCTCGGTCTCACCGTGGCGTCGGGCTTTGTGGAGGCCATGGGCGGCACGATCTCGGTCTCCGACACCCCGGGCGGCGGACTCACCGTGGAGATCGAGCTGCCCGCCGCGCCGAAGCAGTAGCGATCAGGCTTGCGAGGCGCGCTGCTCCGGTTCGTCGTCGCGCGACGTGTAGGTGTAGCGCTGCTCGGGCCGATCGGAGGCGCCGAGCATGAACGCCCGGTGGTAGCGGCTCGGCCGGGCGATCGAGGCCAGCCAGGTCGCCACCGTGCTGATCCGGTTGCTCACCCCGGTCAGGAACGCGATGTGGATCAGCCCCCACGCCAACCAGCCGAGATACCCGGAGACCCGGATCCGGCCGATCTGTATCAGCGCGTTGCCGTGGTTGATGTAGGCCGCCGAGCCCAGGTCGCGGTAGCGGTAGGGTTTGCGCGGTTTGCCCGCCAGATCGCGGCGGATGCAGGCGGCCACATGCAGCCCGCCCTGCATCGCGTTCTCCGCAACCCCCGGCAGGTTGTCGCGGCCGACGAGGTCGCCGATGACGAAGACCTCCGGATGTCCCGGCACGGTCAGGTCCGCCTCCACCTTGATGCGCCCGGCGCGGTCGGTCTGCGCACCGAGCACCTCCGCCACATGTCGGGCGAACGGCACCGCCTCCACGCCGGCGGTCCACAGCACCGTGCGCGCGCGAAAGTCCTGCGGTGCGCCGCCGTCCTTCGGGGTGACGGTGATGCCATCACGGCGCACGTCGGTGACGTGCACGCCGAAATGCATTTCCACACCGAGCTTTTCCAGCGAGTGCTGCGCTTTCGCCGACAGGTCCGGGGCGAACGTCTTCAGTACCCGGTCGCCGCCGTCGAACAGCAGCACCCGCGCCTCCTCCGGCTGGATGCTGTGGAACTCGTGGGCCAGGGTCTTGGTGGCCATCTCGCGGATCTGGCCGGCCAACTCCACCCCGGTGGGCCCGGCGCCTGCCACGGCGAAGGTCAGCCAGTCCATCCGCTCCTGCCCGGGCGGCAGCGTCTCGGCGATCTCGAACGCGGTGAGGATGCGCTGACGGATCTCCAGTGCGTCGTCGAGGGTCTTCATGCCCGGCGCCCAGCGGGCGAACTGCTCGTTGCCCATATACGACTGCCGCATCCCGGCCGCCAGCACCAGGACGTCGTAGTCGACGGTGAACTCCGTCTCGTCGGGGCGCAGCGCGGTGACCGTGCGGGCGGTCGGGTCGAGTTTCACCGCCTCGCCGAGCAGCGTCGTCACGTTGGGGTAGCGGGCGAACTCCTCGCGCAGCGGACGGCTGATATGCCCGATGCTGAGCTTGCCGGTCGCGCACTGGTACAGCAGCGGCTGGAACAGATGCCCGGCGGAGCGATCGAGCACGGTGATATCGACATCCGCCTTCGCCAGACGGCGGACGCAGAACAGCCCGCCGAACCCGCCGCCGACGATCAGGACCCTCGGTCGCTTGCTCATCAGCACCACGGTATATCTCGGCGGTTCGTCGGCAAAGCGGTGCGGGCCCGGATAAGTGGTGGGCGGCGCCGACCGCACCTGCGGGTCGGCTCGGCAAGAATGCCGTCACTCACCGGACACGGGCAGTGGCGCCATCGACGCCCACTCATGGGCATCCGGACGTGACGTCGATGTCTTTGTGACCGAAGGGTTTTCCAGCGGGAAACGCAGGACGGTACCGGAGACGTGGTACGTGTCGCCGTTCACGGCCAGTCGCAGTTGTTCCGCTGCGGATTCGAAGAGCTCGTCGTTGAGACCCGGCCGAATGTGCGTTGGTACCGGTCGGTGGCGGTTGAGCTGGTGCTCGCCGCGCGGAACGAGGTAGTCGACCTGATCTGGTCGAGGTGGATGTCCCCGCACTGTGCGAGCTGCTGCCGCAATCGCGGGTGACGGTTACCCCGGTGGCCGCGACGATCGGGGCCGCCGACCCCGGACGTATCGGGTGGCGCGGCGACATACCGGGCTCGTTGCCCGAGCCGTTGGCGGAAGTATCGGAGAAACACCGGGTTTCGGTGGCGCCGCCGTCGGCCGATGAGGCTCGTGTCACCGGCCCTCCCGCCGTCGAACCGCGCCGCTACGTGGACCCCCGAGAGCTGCGGTGGTGACCGCCGCCGCGCCGGACCGGGGGTGTCGGTCGCGTCACAGCGGATAGCGGAGATCGTCCGACACATGCTATCTAGGTATATCGAACTAAACCTAGAGGTCCGCGACGGTGGAGGTCAGCATGACGACGGGCCAATGCACACGACATCCGTTCGACGCCGTTCTCGAGCTCGAATTCCTCGACGGCCGTGGAGTCAGGGGGCGCACCGTGCCGGAGTACGCCAACATGGTCGGCCCGTTCGGTGGCGCGACCGCCGCGGTCCTGCTGCGCGCGATCGAGGCGCAACCCGACCGGGTGGGCGAGCCGGTGGCGTTGACGGTCACCTACGCCGCGCCGATCGCCTACGGCGAGTTCGACGTTGACGTCGACCTGGTGCGCATCAACCGCACCAACCAGCACTGGATGGCCCGGCTGACCCAGGGCGGCGAGATGAAGTCCACAGCCATGGCGATTTTCGGGACACGGCGGCAGGTCTGGTCGGACACCGAGGAGGTGATGCCGGCGGTGGGGGAACCGCATGCCTACCCGGTGGCGGTCTGGCCGCCGCTCGTGCGCTTCCTACACAACTACGAGGCCCGCGTGGTCGACGGCGGACCGCCGACCGGAGAGGCGGCGCCGTCGTCGGTGTCGACGTTCTGGGTCCGCCACACCCCGGCACGGCGCCTTGATTTCCCGGCTCTGGCCGCGTTGGCCGATGTCTTCTTCCCGCGCATCTTCGCGCGGCTCGGGCGACTGGTGCCGGCCGGCACGGTGTCGATGACGACGTACTTCCACGCCGACGCAGCCGAACTGGAGCGGGTGGGGGAGGACTACATCCTGGCGACCGCTCGGGGTCATCGATTCGCCGGTGGGTTCTTCGACCAGAGCGCACAGCTGTTCTCGCGCGGCGGCGCGCTGTTGGCCACCTCGAATCAGGTGGTCTACTACAAGGCTTCGGGTCTGCAGTAGGCGGAAATTCGGCATCGCGGTAGCCGAGGAGACGGCGGCCTACCGGCAGGTGAAGCTGATCTCGATGTTCTTGGTGATCTCTTTGCCGACTCTGGTGCGACCCTCGACGTTGCCGTAGATCGTGTAGGTGGACCGATCGACCCGCACCTGCGGGCGGGTTCTGTCCGTTCTCAGGACGACGAAGGACGAACCGTCCGACAGCGTCATCGCGAAGTTGTTGAGCTTCGGCGGATTCGACGAGGTCGCCAGCTCGGCGGTGAACTTGGTGACGTCGTCGAGGGACACCATGAGCCAGTCGTCCAGGGCCAAACAGCTGATCTGCTTGTTCGCCTGCTGAATCTGGCCGTCGACGTAGATGCGGACTCGCCCGGGCGGTGGGGTTTTCGCGCTGGTGTCGGTGGCCGGGGATCCCGTCGTGGCGGTGGGTGTCGCCGATGTGGGCGGTGGACCGCTGCTCTGGCGTCCCGGTTTGACGATCGCGAGGACCACCGCGCCCGCGAGTATGAGTGCCGCGGCGGCCGCTGCGCCGATCAGCCAGAGCCGGTGCGACGAGGCGGATGACGAGCCGGACCCCGCCGCGGGCCGGGCCGCGACCGGGCGCGGCGGGAACGAGGCTGTCGGCTGGGGCGGGGCCGGCGTCCGGGGGGTCGACAGGTGAGGGCGCGACTGCCCGGGCATCGACGGCGCCGGAGGGCGGGCCGGCATCGTGGCCGCACGCTGATGTCGAATGCTGTCGAGCGCCTGAGCCAGGGCGCCGGCGAAGGCGGTACAGCTCGGAAATCGGCTCTTGGGATCCTTGGCCAGCGCGGTGGCCAGGATCTTATCCAGGGCGGCGTAGTCGGGGCGCAGCGCCGAGATGCGCGGGGGTGGGGCGTTGAGGTGTTTGCCGATCAACTCGACCGGATTGTTGGCGGTGAACGCCTGCTGACCGGTCAACAGTTGAAACACGGTGCAGGCCAGCCCGTACTGGTCGGCCTTCCCGTCGATCTGGTTGCCCCACAGTTGCTCGGGGGCCGCGTACGGAACGGAGCCGACCGTCATGTTGGTGGCGGTCAGCCCGCTGATCTCACCCATGTGGCGAGCGACACCGAAGTCGGCCAGCACGATGCGCCGCCGGCCTTCGGCGTCGGCGAGCAGGATGTTGCCGGGTTTGACGTCGCGGTGCAGCAGCCCCCGCTGGTGCGCGTAGTCCAGGGCGTCCGCGACGGCCGTGGTGATCTCGACGACCAGATCGGGAGGCATGCCGCGGGGGTAACGCTCGTCGAGCAGGCGGCGGGCGTCGGTGCCCTCGACGTAGTCCATCGAGATCCACAGCCGGCCCTCGTACTCGCCGCGGTCGTGGACGGACACGATGTGCGGGTGCCACAGGGCCGCAGCCAGATCGGCCTCGCGGGTGAACCGGGCGCGGAAGTTCGGGTCGGCCGTCAGCGAGGCCGCGAGCACCTTGAGCGCCTCGGTCCGCGGCAGGCGGGGGTGTTTGACCTGGTAGACCTCGCCCATACCACCGGCGCCCAGCATGCGGAGGATCGTGTAACCGGCGAACACATCCCCCGCTGCAACTGACACGCCCCGATGCTAAACCGGCCGCACCCGTGCCCCCTCGATTGCGGGCCGAAACCGCAGGCGGGTCGGCTGCGCCGGTATCGAGGCGCGTCGAATTGACGTCGCGGTAAGCATCAATGCACGCGGCTGACCGCGATCACCGGACCCGCGTCAGCCGGTCGTCGGGTCGATCAGCACCTTGGCCTGATTCTCGGGATTGCCCAGCGCGTCGAACGCCGCGGCGACGCCGTCCAGGCCGACGGTGTCGGTGATCATCGGCGCCGCGTTCACCTTGCCGTCGGCCAGCAGGTGCAGCATGTCGCGGAACTCCAGTGGCGTGTAGGCGAACACGAATCGCAGATCGATCTCCTTGCCGTTGGCCAACGTCGGTCGCAGCCGATCGCTGCCCATGCAGACACCCGCGACCACCACCCGCGAATTGAACGGTGCCTCGGCGATGATCGAGTCGATCATGCCCGGGTTGCCGACGCACTCGAAGATCACCGGGCGCTTGGGCGCGGTGGCCCCGAGCCTGTCGGCGATGCGGTACAGCGGCACCCAGCCGGGCATGCGGCGGAGTTTGCGCATCGAACCCATGCCGATCTCGTACAGCTCGGTGCCCGAGGTGACGCCGGGTGCGGCGGCGTAGGGCGACTCGTGGGTCGGATCGATCACCAGCGTCGCGCCGCACCGGCGCGCCAGCTCGCGCCGCCCCGGTGACGGGTCGCTGGCGATGATGGTCTCCACCCGACGTGCCTTCAGGTGGCAGATGATCGCCAGGCCCACTGGGCCGCAACCGATCACGACCGCGGTGTCACGCCGGCTGATGTCGCTGCGGCGCACCGCGTGCAATGCGACGGCCATGGGTTCGGTCAGCGCGGCGATGTCGGGTGACAGACCGTTGGGGACCACGAAACTCAGCGCGCCCTCGGCCAGCACCTGCTCGGCGTAGGCACCCGGCGCCGCTGCCGACAGACCGGTCAGGTGCACGCTGCCCCGGGTCCGCAACAGCGGGAACGACACCACCCGGGTGCCCTCCTTGAACCGGCGGTCCACGCCGCGGCCGCGTTCGGCGACCTCGCCGCAGAACTCGTGACCGAACACCACCGGCGTGTCGGCGGCCACGGTGTCGGTGACCCCGAGGGCCGACATCGCCTCGGCGAGTTCGTCGGTGTGGTCCTTGGCGTGCAGATCCGATCCGCAGATCCCGCACCGCAGCACGTTCAGCAGCAGCTGCCCCTCGGCGGGCCGTGGGGTGGGCAGGTCGACCACCGACAGCGTGGCGTGCTGACAGCTGACCGCTCTCATCGCTGCACCGGGATGTTCTCGTAGTACGGCACGACGATCTCGTCCTCGGAGTTGACGTCGCCGAGCATCATCGTTGTCATCGGGTGCACCGGCGCCGCCGACACCGCGATGTTGATGCAGGCCGGTTTGCCGGACGCGAACGCCCGCTCGATAGCCGGCCCGATCTGTTCGAGCTCGGTCACCTTCTCGCCGTATCCGCCGAAGGCGCGGGCGATTTCGTGATAGTCGGTGTCGGCGAGCCGGGTGATGACGTCTCCGCCCGCCCCGTAGACGGCCTCCTGGCCGTGGATGGACATGCCCCAGCAGGCGTTGTTCATCACCACGGTCACGATCGGCAGGTTGTGACGCACCATGGTGTCGAGTTCCTGGATGTGGAAACCGAAGGAGCCGTCGCCGGTCACCTGCAGCACGCGCCGGTCCGGTTCGGCGATCTGAGCGCCGATCGCGAAGCCCTGCCCGATCCCGAGGTAGCCCATGTATCCGAGGTTGAGCACGCGATGCGGCGGTGCGGCCGGCAGGCTCATCGCGGCCCACAGCGGGGCCTCGCCGCCGTCGAACACCAGCACTGCCCCGGGTCCCGCGGCTTTCACGGCCTCCCGGCCCGCGTGATAGGGGTGGATGCGGCCGTTGTCGACCGGCGGCACCCCGGCATAGAGCTGATCGACCATCGCGTGCGCCGAGGTCGCCTGGGTCAGCCACGCGGAGCGGTCCGGCCACTGCACGGCGCTGTCGAGCAGGGCCCGCAGGAACTCCCGGCAGTCGGCGACCACCGGCACCTCGACCGGGCGCAGCCTGCCGAACTCACTGGCCTCCACATCGACCTGGACGAGCGTCGCGTCGGCCGGGATCATCGAGTTCGCCCGCCCGCCGGTGAGCAGGCCCGTGCGTGCGCCGAGCAGCAGCACCAGATCGGGGCTGGTACCGGTCACGGCCAGTGCGGCGAGGCCGTCGATCGCCCACGCGTTGCAACGGTGCCCGGCGGGCAGAAGTCCGACGGCGCGGTTGTTGGCGAACACCGGAATGCCGGACTGGTCAGCGAATTTCGCCAGTTCGTCGGCGGCGTCGGACCACAGCATGCCGCCGCCGATGACGATGGCCGGCCGCTGTGCGCGGCGCAGGTGGTCCAGCGCCGCGGCCACCGCGGCCGGTGCCGGGGCGGGCCGGTCCTCGACGAGCGCGGCGCCCGCGGGTGGCACCGCGGCCTCGTCGACCGGGGTGACCAGCACGTCGATCGGGATCTCCAGGAAAACCGGCCCCGGTCGTCCCGACGTCGCCTTGCGGATGGCCAGCGCCACCAGATCCGGGATGCGCTCGGTGGTGACGACCCGGTGTGCCCACTTGGTCACCGGCGCGGCCGCGGCCACCTGGTCGAAGCCGCCCTGCATCTCGTTGGTCTCCACTTCGCGCAGCGGGGGAGCGCCGGCGATCATCAGCATCGGCACCCCGTCGGTGAGCGCATTGGGCAGCGCGGCGAAACCGTTGGCGAATCCGGGCCCGGATGTCACCACGGCGACGCCGAGTCGGCCGGTGGTGCGGGCGTATCCGTCGGCGGCGTTGCCGGCGGCCGCCTCGTGGCGGGTGTCGATCAGCCGCAGCCCGTGCCGGGGGCAGGCCGCCCAGAACGCGTCGAGGTGCCCGCCGTGCAGTGCGAAGACGTCCGTCACGCCGGCGGACCTGAGGGCGCGAGCGAGTAGTTCGCCTCCGTTGACCGTCATGTCGACTCCTCCGCCGCGAGTGGGTGGGCTCGTTTCCTCGGTTCCCGGGCCGCGCCGGCAGCGATCCGGCTCGCTGACCGGGGCGAGGTGTTTTCTGGATCACATCGGTAGTGAGACTTGAGTATCAATTGATATTTGCGTCTCTGTCAAGAGGGTGCGGGCGTTAAGCTGCGGCCATGGACGACGCCGCTCCGAACCTGCGGGAACGCAAACGGGCGCGCACACGCGAGGCCATCTACGAGGCCGCGATGGAACTGTTCGAGGAGCGCCCCTACGCCGAGGTGACGGTCGAGGACATCTGCGAGCGCGCCGAGATCGGCCGGGCGACCTTCTTCCGCTTCTACGGAGCCAAGGGGGCGCTGCTGCTGGAGTTCAACCGCAGGTTGGCCGACCGGGCGCGCGCCGCCGTCGACGCCGAGGGCGGGCCGGCGCCGCAGCGGTTGCGCACGGTGGCGTCGGTGATCGCCGACGCGTGGGCGGACAGCAGCCCGGCCATGCGGGCCATGGCCTTCGACATGTTGCATCGGCCCGACACGCCGGTCGGGGGTGAGACCCTGCACCCGGAACTGATCGCGCTGGTGGCCGAGATCGTCGCCGACGGCCAGCGGCGTGGGGAGCTGCACGGCGACCAACTCGGGGCCGATTTCGTCGCGACCGTGGTGGTGACGATTCTGGCTGCCTGCGTTGCACATTGGTTCGACACGCCCGACATCGACCTGCGCGCGGCGATGGGGCACACCGTCGAGCTGATGCTGTCGGGGTTGCAGCAGGGCTAGCAGCCGCAGCCACGCCGCGGCGAACAGAAGCGGCCGAACACGCGATCAGCGGGATGTCAGGCGATCCCGCAGGGTGGACACGCCCGGGCCGGTCAACTCGTCGATCAGCGCCGTGCGTCCGCACACGGTAATCAGCAGCGCCGCCATGCACCAGGACGCGAGGGGATCGCGAGGTCCATACAGCGGCGGGCTCAACGGATGGTCCGCGTGATCGCGCAGCAGGGCGACGATCTCGGTCGCCGGGCGCCGCGCGCGAGCCGTTGCGGCGAACACCTGTCACGATCCACGGCGACGGGCCGACCGTACTACCGGCCGGCGCGCCGGTGCTCGTCAGTAGCCGGGAGTGGAGATCTCGGCGAGTTCCTGTTCGGGCTCCTGCGGCGGTACCGGAGCAGGCATCTGCGGTTGCGGCGAGGAGGCCGTATCGCCGGTCGAGCCGCCGCACTCGGTGCCGCTGACCCCCGGCGGGCAGAAGTCGGGGTTGGTGCCCAGCGAACGGCTGGTCCTCGGCACGAGATAGGGGACGCAATGTCCGGTGTAGCTGTCGTACTCCTCCCCGCCGGAGCAGGCGGCGAGCGGCGACGGGCGGTGGTCGACCGACGCCGACAGCGCGGCTCCGGCGAGCGGCGCTGTCACGACGACCGCGAAACCGGCTGCGATGAGCAATCGCCGCATGGACAGACAGACGGACTCCATCGATCACCCTTCACTCGTCACCTGATATCGGCGACATTACCCCGAAAACCGCCGGTAGACGGCCATGAGCCGCCGGATTCGCGGGTCGGAGCCGGAGGGTCGCCGCCGGATCTCGGCGACCCCGGAGGGAATCGGGCCCCGCCCCGCCTTCGCGACCACCGCGCCCCGGCGTGGCGGGCCGCGCGGCGTCCGTGTCGCTGGGTCTGAGCAGTGTGAATGTCCTCGGCTGGTGTGCCGGGCCGACAAAGTGGCTACTCTGTTGGCCGGGTTCAGACGGCAGCCCGGCGAATCGACACTGACCGCGTGGGTGGTCGGCTGAACAAGAGGTGAGGCTTGAGCGAACAGCTTTGCACCGAGAAATGGATCGATCGGGTGGCGGTCGTCGCCGCGTCGGGTGAGTTGGACATGCTCACCGCGCCGCAATTGCGAGACGCTGTTCAAGCGGCGCTGGAAAAGGATCCGGCCGGGCTGATCGTCGATCTGACCGACGTGGACTTCCTCGGCTCGGCCGGCATGCAGGTGCTGATGGAGGCCCACAACCAGACCGACGGCTCGTCGATCCGATTCGCGGTGGTCGCCGACGGCCCGGCGACCAGCCGGCCGCTGAAGATCACCGGAATCGCCGATCTGATCCAACTGGTTCCCTCGCTGGACGCGGCGCTCGAGAACGTCACGGCATGACACACCGGCCCAATGGGTATCCGGTGGCATCATGACCGAACCACAGCCAACCTCCGCCGGCGTGGCGGCGGACTTCGTCCGCACCGACATCGCCGACGCGCGGACGGTGGCCCGGTTCCGCGCCGAGTTCGGGCACTGGCTGCGTGAACATTTCGTGCTGGACACGGTGCGCCTCAACGACGTCCTGCTGGCGGTGAACGAGGCGCTCACCAACGCCGCCGAGTTCGCCTACCGCGCGCGGGGTCCGGCCGGCCACCGCCCCGGGGCGCCGGGCCCCGGGGAAGAGGGCACGGTCGATCTGCGCGCCCACTACAGCCCGGCCGCCGACGGCACGCTGCAGGTCGACGTGTCCGACCGCGGGCAGTGGCGCCACGTCGATCCGGCCCAGCAACCCAACACCCGGGGCCGAGGCATCCCGTTGATGCGCGCCCTGGCCGACCGCATCACCATCTCCCCACTGCCGACCGGGACCCGGGTGCGGCTCGACTTCCTCGGCTGCCCGCCGGCCCGGCGTCGCTGCGCCTGCCCGACCTAACCGGTCGACTACCGCATCCGAGCGGGTTTTGCTGACCGGGGTCGGTGTGATTTACCGCGCATTTTTGCGGGTGAACCCTAAGAAATGGCGCGCGACCGACCCGAATCAGTTCTCGCGGCCGTCGTTGCCGGGAAACGCTTCCTTCCTGCTCACCGCCGGTTGGTCCGGATTGCTATCGATTGATAACGACACGGTAACGAAGATTTTTCTAAGTAGTGTCTGAGAGGTTTCCGCCGCTCGCCGCCGATCGGCGCCGCAGTCGCTCGGGAGCTGTCGGCGGCGTCGCTAGACTCGGGTGAAACCGCGCCCAAAAGGGGCGTGCAGCAAGGAACTACAGCCGGTGCCGCCATACCGGCGGAGGTGCCGACGAAGATGGCTTATTCGGTTATGCCCGGTGGCGCTTCGAGGTCCGAAGTGGACGCCGAGGCGGTCGCGGGCACCGACCCGAAGGGATGTCCCTTGGACACCGCACTGGAAACCCCCACCGATCCGGAGGTCGAGCGGCTCGGCGCGCTGACGCTGCCGTACGGCCCGATCGCCGACATCACGACCCGAGGCGATGTGATCATCGCCGCCCACTACGGCGCCGACGCGGTGTCCCTGCTCGACGCGAACACGCTCCACGCGTCGGGGGTCATCCCGGTCCCCGGTGAGCCGTTCGCGGTCGCCCGCACCGCCGACCAGGTGGTGGTCGCGACCACCGCCACCGGCTGCGACGCCGTTTCGGTGATCGACGTCGACCGCCGGACCGTGTCCGCGGTCTATCCGCTGGCCTTCAGCGTGTCCGCGCTGGCCGTCAGCCCGAACGGCAAGCGCGTCTACGCGGGCCGCACCGGCGACGGATACGCCGACGTCGCGGTCATCGACCTCACCGCCGAGCGGGTGGGCACCATCGACATCGGCTCCGGCCCTGGTCTGGGCCTCGACGCCTGCGTGACCGACCCCACCGGCACAGTGCTGTACGTCGCGACCACCGACGCACGCGGCAGTGCGCTGGTGGTCGTGGACACCGAGACCGCCCGTGTGCGGCACCGGATCCCGGTCGGACCGCCGATCCGCGATCTCGGCTGCGCCGAGGACGCGGTGTTCGTCCTCACCTCCGACCGCGTGCGGGGCGGTGCGGTGCAGGTGGTCGACCTGGCCGTCGGTCGCGTCACCAAGTCCGTCGAGCTCGGCGCCGGCGCGCCGACCCAGCTGGTACTGAGCAGCGACCGGACCCGCGCCTACGTCGTCGACTACGACCGGATCACGGTGCTGTGCCCGGCCTCGCTGGAGCTGGTCAACACCGTGGCCGTCGCCCCGCGGCCGTCCTGCGTGGCCGTCGACGACGACAGCGACCGGCTCTACGTCGCCGATTACACCGGCACGGTCACCACGCTGTCGGTGGCCGCGGCGATGCCGCTGCTGTACTCGCAGTTCGTCGCGACCGACCCGCTGCACACCCTGGAAGCGGCCACCGCCTGACGGTCGCCCGCGCAAGAGAACGCCGAAAAATTCCCCGGCGGCGTTGAACCCCTCCGGTGAGTGCCCCGTCGTACCGGCTGAAGGCACGGGGCCTTCACCACCGAAGGGAGATACGACATGCGTGCAACGGTGTTCGCATGGGCCGTCGTCGGCGCTGCGGCGGCTGGGCTCGGGCTGGCGCCCGCCGCGTCGGCCACCGAATCGGCCGAGCTGACCATCGCGACCCTCAAGGCTCAGGGCTTCGACGTCAAGGTCAACCGGATCGGCAGCGCCCCGCTGAACCAGTGCGTCATCACCGACATCGGAAAGGTCAGGGAGCACACCGAATTCCAGCGCCGGGGCGACGACCTGGTCCAGGTGGTGACCCGGCGCAACATCACCGTCACCGCCGATTGCTCACGCTGAACCGGCTCGGTGTCGCTGGGCGGGCTCGCTACTTGGAGCAGTCCAGCGACACCGAGATCGGCTGACTGGTCACCGCCGGGAACAGTGCGCCCTCCCCGCCGAGCAACGGCTTGAGCTGGGTGAACTGCTGCGGATTACGGATGCTGGTGACCACGCACTCCGACAGCGGGGCGGTGCCGATCTTGTCGATCGTGACGCTGTAGCCGTCCCGCTCCAGCTGGGCGATCACTTCGTCAGCGCTCTTGCCCGGATCGGCGCCGGCAAGGCCGGCGGCCGCCACGGCGGCGCCCACGCCGACGACCGTCGCCGCCACAACTCTGCGGATCATCACCCGACCATCATCGCTTATCACCGCTCCGCGCGCTGATAAGCCGTCACCACCGCCGCCCCGCCGAGGCCGATATTATGCTGCAGGGCCGCGGTGACGCCCTCCACCTGGCGTTTGTCGGCGGTGCCGCGCAGTTGCCAGGTCAACTCGGCGCACTGCGCCAGACCGGTGGCGCCCAGCGGGTGGCCCTTGGAGATCAGCCCACCGGACGGATTGACCACCCAGCGGCCGCCGTAGGTGGTGTCGTCGTTGTCGATCAGCTCGGGAGCCTCGCCCTCTCCGCACAGTCCCAGCGCCTCGTAGAGCAGCAACTCGTTGGCCGAGAAACAGTCGTGCAGCTCGATCACCTGGAAGTCCTCCGGCCCGAGGCCGCTCTGCTGGTAAACCTGTTGTGCGGCTTTGACATTCATGTCGTAGCCGATGAGGTTCCGGGCGCTGCCGTCGAACGTCGAGTCGAAGTCGGTGGTCATCGCCTGCCCGACTATCTCGACGGCCTGTCCGGCCAGGCCGTGCTTGTCGACGAACGCCTCGCCGGCGACGATCGCCGCGGCCGATCCGTCGGAGGTCGGCGAACACTGCAGTTTGGTCAGCGGTGCCGAGATCATCCTGGCGGCCAGGATGTCGTCGAGGGTGTACTCCTGCTGAAACTGCGCGTACGGGTTGTTCACCGAGTGCTTGTGGTTCTTGTAGCCGATCTTGGCGAAATGCTCCGCGGTGGTGCCGTACTTGCGCATGTGCTCACGTCCGGCGGCGCCGAACATCCACGGCGCGACCGGCATGGCGAACTCGTCGATCTCCGCCAGCGCGGCGACATGCCGGGCCATCGGCGACTCCCGGTCGTCCGAGCCGCCCTGCAGCGGACCGGGCTGCATCTTCTCGAACCCCAGCGCGATCGCGCAATCCACCAGCCCGCCGCGGACCGCCTGTGCGGCGAGGAAGAGCGCCGTCGAACCGGTCGAGCAGTTGTTGTTGACGTTGACGATCGGAATGCCGGTCATCCCCAGCTCGTAGAGCGCGCGGTTGCCGCACGTCGAGGGGCCGGCGACGTAGCCCACGAATCCCTGCTGCACTTCGCGGTAGTCGATCCCGGCGTCCTCGAGTGCCTTCGTGCCCGACTCGCGCGCCATCTGCGGGTAGTCCCACCCCTCGCGCCGTCCCGGCTTCTCGAACTTCGTCATCCCGACACCGATGACGAACACCCTGTTGGCCATGACCTCGTCCCTTCGCCGTCGTCGCACCGATCCGAACACACCCGCGTGGCGCGTGTCCAGCGGCGACTCGGCGGCGGGATCCGGGTCCATCGCCACCGGGGGTGGTGTAGACCTGAGTAGAACGTGTTCTCGTTCGTGCGAGGAGGCGCAATGAGCCTGCGGGTGGTGCAGTGGGCGACCGGCGGGGTCGGGGTCGCGGCGATCAAGGGCGTGCTCGAGCACCCGGATCTGGAACTCGTCGGCTGCTGGGTGCACTCGCCGGCGAAGGTCGGCAGGGACGTCGGCGAACTCATCGGCGGTCCGCCGCTCGGCGTGACCGCCACCAACAGCCTCGACGACATCGTCGCACTGGACGCAGACGCGGTCATCTACGCGCCGCTGCTGCCCAACCCCGATGAGGTGGCCGCGCTGCTGCGCTCGGGCAAGAACGTCATCACCCCGGTCGGCTGGCTCTACCCCAGCGAGCGCAGCGCCGCGGAGATCAAACAGGCCGCGCTGGACGGCAACGCCACCCTGCACGGCACCGGCATGGCGCCCGGCGGCTTCAGCGACAAGTTCCCACTGCTGTTCTCGGCGTTCTCCACCGGTGTGACATTCGTTCGGGCCGAGGAGTTCTCGGACCTGCGGACCTACGATGCGCCGGATGTGCTGCGGCACGTGATGGGTTTCGGCGAGGTGCCCGACAAGGCACTCAGCGGGCCGATGCAGAAGATGCTCGACGGCGGCTTCATTCAGGCGGTCAAGATGGTCGTCGACCAGATGGGTTTCGCCGCCGACCCGAGGGTGCGCGCCACCCAGGAGGTGGCCGTCGCGACCGCGCCGATCGACTCACCGCTGGGCGTGATCGAACCCGGTCAGGTCGCCGGCCGCCGATTCCACTGGGAGGCCCTCGTCGACGACGAACCCGTCGTGCGGGTCACGGTGAACTGGCTGATGGGGGAGGAGAACCTCGATCCCGCCTGGACGCTGGGGCCGGAGGGGCAGCGCTACGAGATGGAGGTCCGCGGCAACCCGGATATCACCGTCACCGTCAAGGGATTCCACTCCGAGGTCGGCGACACCGGCCCCGAGCGCGGCATCGTCGGCACCGCCGCGCACTGCGTGAACTCCGTTCCGGCGGTATGCGCGGCCGAACCCGGCATCCTCACCATGCTCGACCTGCCGCTGATCAGCGGCAAAGCCGCGCCGCATCTGGCTCAGGAAATGCGGTAGAACGGGTTGGGCAGCAGGAACGCCCGTTCGGCGAACCCACCCGCCAGATCCGACGGCTGATCGCCGATGTTGGCGACGATCGTGTAGCCCTCCCGGGTGAGCCGCTCGCGCTGTGGGGCCTTGAAGTCGGCTGCCGAAACGAATTCGCTGCCAACGGGTTCCATGATCAGCCGGGTGTAGCCGCGATAGCCCACGGTGTGCAGGTTGCGTTCGGTCGCCGCGCGCAGGTTCTCCGGCCGGCCGGTGAGGAAGAACACCTCCGCACCCAGCCCGCGGGCGGTGGTGAAGATGTCCAGGGTGGGCGGGATCGCGGGGGCGTCGCCGAGGTTCAGCCAGGCCGCGAGCCCGCACGGCCCATGCGGCAGATCCGGGCACGGGCCCGCGGTGAACAGGGCGAAGTCGTTGGCTCTCAACACCTCCCAGTTCGACAGCGACGTCTCGTCGATGTCGAGGACGATCGCGGGCCGGCTCACCTGCGGGACGCGTTCGGTGATCCAGGCGATCGCCGGGGCCGCCGCCGCCTTTAGGTCGGTCAGGTAGGCGCCGCTGTCGTGGTAGCGGATCACCTCGGCCTTCAGGTCGCCGAGGTTGTGCGGCTGCCCCGGTGGCGGGACGATCGGCGTCGGCGGGGCAGGCGGCTGCGCGACCGCGCCGGGGGCGGTCGTCAGCAGAACCGCTGCCGCTGTCGCGGCGATCGCCGTGCGGAGCACCTGGCCAGATTAACCACATGGCACACTCACGGGGTGTCGAGACGCGCTCTGGTGCTCGCCGGCGGTGGGCTGGCCGGCATCGCCTGGGAGCTCGGGGTTCTGCGCGGCATCGCCGATGTCGCCCCTGACACCGCCAAGGCCCTGCTGGACTCCGACGTCCTGATCGGCACCTCGGCCGGTTCGGCGGTCGCCGGCCAGCTCACCAGCGGAGTTCCGCTGGACGAGCTCTACGAGCGGCAGACCGCCCCCACGACGACCGAACTGCATCCCGGGGCGGGCATCGACGACATCGCCGCGTTGTTCATGGACGCGGTGACCGAACCCGGCTCCAGGACCGACAAGCTGCGCCGCATCGGCGCGATCGCCCTGTCGGCGCGCACCGTACCCGAGTCGGTCCGCCGTGACGTGATCGCCCATCGGCTGCCGTCACATCAATGGCCGGACCAGGAACTGCGCATCACCGCCGTCGACACCGAGACCGGTGAGCTGGTCGTCTTCGACGCCCGCTGCGGGGTCGAGCTGGTCGATGCCGTCGCCGCCAGCTGCGCCGTCCCGGGGGTATGGCCGCCGGTGACCATCGGTGCGCGCCGGTACATGGACGGCGGGGTGGCCAGCCCGGTGAACCTCGGGGTGGCGGCCGACTGCGATACCGCGGTCGTCGTTGTGCCTCAAGCGGAGTCATCGCCGTCCCCGTTCGGTCCGGGGGTGGCCGAGGAGGTCGAGGCGCTCCCCGGGCGGGTGTTCACGGTGTTCGCCGACGACGCATCGCGCGAGGCGTTCGGCGCCAACCCGCTCGACCCGGCGTGCCGGGCGCCCTCGGCGGCGGCCGGCCGCACCCAGGGGCAGCGCGTCGCCCCCGCGGTCACCGAGTTCCTCGACGGCTAGCGGCCGCGCTCGGCCTCGTACTCGTCGAGTGCGGCCACCGCCAGCTTGCGGCCGATCTCGATCACCTCCGCGGCGCGGTGGAAATCCAGCGAACGGCACGCGGCGCGCGGCACCTCGATGAGCAGATCCGGGGGGTGGTTCGCCAGCTGATGGCGAGCCAGCGCGGCCTGCGCGATGTCGATGGTGCGGTTCATCACCTCGAAGCTGCCCATCTTGGGCACCGACGGCTCGGTGGCCACCTTGGAGCTGTCGATCAACTCCTGATCGCTCTCGCCGCCAGCGTTGTCGCTGTTCTGCTGATCGCCGGAGGTGAACCGGCCGAACACCGAGGTGTTCTCGAACAGCGCGGTGGTGCTGCGCCACATCCGGCTCAGCCACTCGGTGCGCGCACTGACCGAGGTGTTGTCGGGTTCGGTGCCGCCGGAGTCGCTGCCGGCCAGGCTCACCGCGATGCTCAGGTCCGCGTTGACGGCCGCGATCGGCGCCATCGGCAGCGGATCGAGGATGCCGCCGTCGGCCAGCAGCCGGCCGTCGAGCACATGCGGTGCGATCACGCCCGGAATCGCGATCGACGCCCGGATCGCCGCATCCACCGGACCGCGCTGCAGCCACACCGACTTCCCGCTGAGCAGATCGGTCGCCACCGCGGTGTAGGGGATGGGCAGCTCCTCGATCCGCACCTCGCCGAGGATGTCGCGCACCGCGTCGAGGATCTTGGCCGCCCGCAGCACCCCCGCGCCGGTGATGGACGGGTCCAGCAGCCGCAGCACCGCGGCCTGGGTCAGCGACTCGGCCCACTCGGTGAACTCGTCGAGCTTGCCGGCCGCCTCCAGGCCGCCGACCAGGGCGCCCATCGACGAGCCGGCGACGCCGACGATCTGGTAGCCGCGCGCACGCAGCTCGTTGATCACCCCGATGTGGGTGTATCCGCGGGCCCCGCCGCTGCCCAGGGCGAGGGCCACTCGCTTACCAGCCGCCATAAGGCCATTCTGCGCGCTGTGCCCGCCGCTAACCGCAGAGTTGGTCGGCGGCGGCCTGCACCGCCACGATCACCGCCGACTGCCGTTCCGGCGGCAGTTCCGCCCAGCGCGCGCCGAACGTCCCGGGACCCGGTTCCTCGGCGGTCTGCACCATCTGCAGATACGGCTCGATCAGTGACTTCGGGTCCCCGCCCTGTTCGTCCATCCACTGCCGCGCGGTCAGACAGGCCCGGAAGTACTCCTCCTCGGTGGACGCCGCCGGGGTGCCGACCGCGGTGGTGACCCCGCCGGGGGAGACCGCCACCTCACCGGGCGCGAGCGCGGGGGTTTCGGTCTCCTCGGCCGGCGTCGTGGCCGGCGCGGTGGCGGTGGACGGCTCGCCGCCGTCGTGCGACGAGGAGCACCCCGTTGCGGCGGCGAGGACAACGACCGCGGCGGCCACGGCACGACGAGCAAGCCTGTACATGTCGATCAAATGTAGGCAACCCCGGGGCCGGCCCGTACCGCAGGTGATCCGGCCGGCCCGGCCGCGACTTCCGATCACCGTGAATCTTGCCGACGGGCACCGTCGCGGCGGTGCTGACCTGCGGTTTCGGGTGTGCCGACGGGGCGTCGCGGGTTCGGGCGGCTGACCGGGGACGGCGCGCCGTGCAAGACTGCCAGCCGTGACGACGGGATCGATCCGGGTTCATCGCGGGGTCTGTTGCGGCTGACCGCCCCCGCCGCCGATCCGTTCGTCGATTCTGGAGTTCCCGATGCTTGCCGCAGTCTCCGCGCCGACCCGGCTACGCCTGCCCGACCTGCTGCACACCACCGATCACTACGCCGACCGCGTGCTCTCCGGCCGTTTCGACCACCTGCTGCCCGCCGGCGGCCTGCCCACCGCCGAGCGCTGGTATGTCCGGCTGCACGGCGACGACGAGCTCGACGTCTGGCTGATCAGCTGGGTGCCGGATCGCAACACCGAGCTGCACGACCACAGCGGATCGCTGGGCGCGCTGACCGTCGTCTCGGGGGCACTGAGCGAAACCCGTTGGGACGGCACGGCGTTGCGGCGCCGACAGCTGGTCGCCGGTGACCAGGCGGGCTTCCCGCTGGGCTGGGTGCACGACGTGGTGTGGGCGCCCGGTGACGCACCGGTCACCCCGACGCTGAGCGTGCACGCCTACTCACCGCCGTTGACCGCGATGTCGTACTACGAGGTCACCGAGCGGAACACGCTGCGGCGCAGCCGCACCGAGCTGGTCGACGGGCCCGAGGGGTGAGCGTGGCCAGCCGCATCGACCGGGTGCTCGAAGCCGCCCGGGCGCGGCTGCGGCGCCTGCCGGCCCGGGAGGTGCCCGCGGCGCTGGCCCGCGGCGCGATTCTCGTCGACATCCGTCCGCAGGCGCAGCGGGAACAGGAGGGCGAGGTGCCGGGTGCGCTGGTGATCGAGCGCAATGTGCTGGAGTGGCGCTGCGACCCGACCAGCGAGGCGCGGCTGCCGCAGGCGGTCGACGACGACGTCGAATGGGTGGTGCTGTGCTCGGAGGGCTACACGTCCAGCCTGGCCGCGGCGTCGCTGCAGGACCTCGGGCTGCACCGCGCCACCGACGTCATCGGCGGCTTCCACGCGCTGCGTGCCGAGGGGCTGGTGCCCTGAGCGCGGTATCGCTCAGGCGTTGTTGTTGAGCAGCGGACGCAGGCGTTCGGTTTTCTCCGGGGTCCAGCCCGGCGGCTGCAGGATCGCCGCCCACGCGTCGGCGACGTTCTTGATGTAGATGTGGCCGTGTCCGTCGGGCACGCTGGTCGCCACCGCCATGTCCGCCGACACCTGCAGGAAGGTGACCACCGGGATCCACTGCATCCGGCCCGACACATCCGAGCCGCGCGGTTCCTTGAGCCAATCCGGTTCGGCGAACAGCAGATCCGGGTTCCACCAGGCGATCGGGTCGGATGCGTGCTGCAGATACACCACCCGCGGATGACCCCACGGGGCGTCGGGCCGGTCGAGATCGGTTGCCGCGGCGACGAATCGGACGTTCTCCCCGTCGTCGTAGACAGGCAGCCACATCGGCGAGCCGGGGTCGCGGTCATGGGTCAGCTGCGTCCAGATCGTGTTGTTGAACGTGGGGCCGCTGAACAGCGCTCCGTCGGTGCGGGCCACCAGGTTGTTGAGCGCCAGGAACGGTGCCTCGCCGCCGAACGAGCCCAAGCTCTCGCCGAACACCACCAGTTCGGGCCGGTCGGCCTCGGGGAGTTCGCGGATCAGTTCGTCGACGGCCTCGAACAGCGCCTGCCCGGCCTGCCGCGCGTTCTCCTTGTCGACCAGGAACGACAGCCAACTGGGCAGGAACGAGTACTGCATGGACACGATCGCGGTGTTGCCGTTGTACATGTACTCCAGCGCCGACGCCTCCGCCTCGTTGATCCAGCCGGTGCCGGTGGTGGTGGCGACCGCGACGACGTCGCGTTGCAGACCGCCGGTGCGCTGCAGTTCACGGGCCGCCAGTTCGGCGGTCGCCTTGATGCCGTCGGCCGAGTTCAGCCCCGCGTAAACCCGGATCGGCTCGATCGCCGGCCGGCCGTTGAACTCCGAGAGCTGTTGTACGGTCGGCCCGGCCGCCACGAAGATCCGGCCCTGGTGTCCCAGCGACTCCCACGACACCAGCGACCCGGGGCCGCCCGAGCGCAGCGGGCTCGTCGGGGCCGCGAAGTCCGGGTCGGTTTCGTCGTTGACGGCCTCGAAGGTGTTGTTGATCGTGGTCATCGCGAACCGCACCACGATCCCGTTGAGCAGTGCGATTGTCAACGCGAGCAACGCCAGTATCACCACGACTGCCGAGACCCGCGGCGGCGCAACGCGATTGAGTTGCCGCACCAGAAACAGTACCAGCCGGCGGACCAGTTGACCGAGCTCGACCAGCAGATACAACACCAGGATCGACAGCGCGGCGGTCAGCGGGTAGTCCCAGAACCCCAGCCGCGCAACGCCGGTCAGGTCGCGGACCTCGTCCTGCCAGCGGTGGAAGTAGATGATCATGTACAGTTGGCCGACCACCCCGACCACCACCAGGCCCACCCAGGCCCAGCGCGGGGCGGGCGGGCTGGTGTCGCGGGAACGCATGTAGCGCACCAGCCAGACGATGAACACACCCAGCGCGTAACCGAACGCACCCGCCGCCCCGCTGATGATCCCCTGGAACAGCGGACCGCGGGGCAACAGCGACGGCGTCAGCGAGAACCACAGGAACATCAGGCCGAACGCCGTCCCGGTGAAGGTGTAGTGCCGAACCCACCAAGGGCTCTTGGCCGGTGGCGGCTGCGGCGGCCGCTCCGACTCGTCGCGGGTGTCGGCGTCGGCCACCGGGGGTGCCGCGTGGGTGTCCGCCGCTACCGCGGGGGTGTCGTTCACACCCCGCAGACTAGCGGTGGCGGAAGTTCGCCGGGCGCTTCTCGATGAACGCCTTCATGCCCTCGGTCTGGTCCTCGGTCGCGAACGCGGAGTGGAAGATGCGCCGCTCGAAGAGCAGACCCTCGGCGAGGGTGGTCTCGAACGCCCGATTGACCGCCTCCTTGGCCATTCGCGCCGCCGACAACGACATCGACGCGATGGTCTTGGCGACCGCGTTGGCCTCCTCGAGCAGCTTGTCGGCGGGCACCACCCGCGACACCAGCCCGGCGCGCTCGGCCTCCTCGGCGTCCATGTTGCGCCCGGTCAGGATCAGATCCATCGCCTTGGCTTTGCCGATGGCGCGGGTCAGCCGCTGCGACCCGCCCATGCCGGGCAGCACGCCGAGCTTGATCTCGGGCTGGCCGAACTTGGCGGTGTCGGCGGCGATCAGGATGTCGCACATCATTGCCAGCTCGCAGCCGCCGCCGAGCGCGTAGCCGGCGACCGCGGCGATGGTCGGGGTGCGGGTGGCGGCGAACTTGTCCCAGGCCGCGAAGAAGTCGCGCGAGTAGACATCGGCGAACGTCAACTCGGCCATCTCCTTGATGTCCGCACCGGCCGCGAACGCCTTCTCGTTGCCGGTGAGGATGATGGCACCGATACCCGGATCGTTGTCGAATTCCTCAGCGGCGGCGATGACTTCGGTCATCACCTGGGTGTTGAGCGCGTTGAGCGCCTTGGGCCGGTTCAGCGTGATGGTGCCGACCCGGTCGTCGCGGGTCACCAGAATGGTCTCGTAGTCGCTCATTTTTCGAACTCCAATTCGCGATCGGCCGGCGCGAAGTAGGACTCGACGTCGGCGGGGGTGACGGCCGCTAGAGAATCCGGCGACCACTTCGGGTTACGGTCCTTGTCGACGACCTGGGCGCGGATGCCCTCCACCAGGTCGTGGCTGCGCAGGGATGCGCAGGAAGTCCGGTACTCCTGGCGCAGCACGTCTTCGAGGGTGTCCAGCCGTCCCGCGCGGCGCACCGCCTCCAGCGTCACCGACACCGCGATCGGGGAGCGGGTCTCGATGAGGTCGGCGGCCCGGCGGGCCTCGTCGGTTCCGTGGTCGCGCAGCGCGGTGAGGATGTCGGCGACGGTCTCGGCGGCGTAGCACTCGTCGATCCAGTCGCGTTGGGCGGCAAGGGTGCTGGCCGGCGGTTCGACCGCGTACGCGGCCAGCGCGGCGTCGACGCCGTCGTCGATGACCGCGTTCTTGAACGCCTCGAGGCGCTCGTGCGGCACGTAGTGGTCGGCGAAGCCGAGCGCGATGGCGTCGGCGCCGGTGAAGGTGGCGCCGGTGAGCCCGGCGTGCAGGCCGAGCCGGCCCGGTGCGCGGGACAGCAGGTAGGTGCCGCCGACGTCGGGGATGAACCCGATGCCGACCTCGGGCATCGCCATCTTCGTGGTGTCGGTGACCACCCGGACGCTGCCGTGGGCGCTGACCCCGACGCCGCCGCCCATGACGATGCCGTCCATCAGCGCGACGTACGGCTTGCGGTAGCGACCGATGTGTGCGTTGAGCAGGTACTCGTCGTACCAGAAGGCGCGGGCCTCGGAGCCGTCGCCGCGCGCACTGTGGTAGATCGCGACGATGTCGCCGCCGGCGCACAGCCCGCGTTCGCCGGCGCCGTCGAGCATCACCGCGCGGATGTCGTCGTCGCGCTCCCATGCGGTGAGCGCCTGGGCCATGGTGGTGACCATGCCGTGGTTCAGCGAGTTGATGGCTTTCGGCCGGTTCAGGGTGAGCAGGCCGACCCCGCCACGGACATTTACTAGGACATCCTCGTTTTCACCCACGGCATGCAATCTAGATCGTCCCGCGCAGCGAACGCTCGCCGGGTAGGGTTTCCGGTAACGATCTTGTGCGGTTCGCGGGAACCGGTCAGGATCGCCGAACGTTGACAGTGTGTTCGCTGGCTTCGAACCACAGCACAGGAGAGGAACCGACGGTGCGCGAGAGCAGCAACCCGGTATTCAGATCCCTGCCCAAGACGCAGGGTGGTTATGCCACATTCGGTACCGGAGCCGCCGGCTACGGTGCGCAGGCGGTCCATGCGCAGCCCTATGTGACCCCGTACGGGCAGACCCAGGCCGGTGTCGCCCGGCCGATGACGATCGACGACGTCGTCACCAAGACCGGCATCACGCTGGGCGTCCTTGCCGGCACCGCGGTGGTCACCTACGCGCTGGCCGCGATCAACCCGATGATCGCGATGCCGCTGGTGCTGATCGGTGCGCTCGGCGCCCTGGTGATGGTCCTGATCGCCACCTTCGGCCGCAAGCAGGACAACCCCGGCATCGTGCTGACCTACGCGGTGCTCGAGGGCCTGGCGCTCGGCGGTATCTCCTGGGTGTTCGGCAAGAGCGTGGAGACCGGCGGCAGTAGCGCGGGCGCGCTGATCACCCAGGCGTTGCTCGGCACATTCGGTGTCTTCTTCGGCATGCTGGTCGTCTACAAGACCGGCGCGATCCGGGTGACCCCGAAGTTCACCCGCATGCTCGTCGCGGCCCTGTTCGGTGTCCTGGTGTTGATGCTGGGCAATCTGGTGCTGGCGCTGTTCGGTGTCGGCGGCGGCGACGGCATGGGCCTGCGCGCCGGCGGACCGATCGCGATCGTCTTCTCGCTGGTGTGCATCGCCCTGGCGGCGTTCAGCTTCCTGCTCGACTTCGACGCGGCCGATCAGCTGATCCGCGCCGGCGCGCCGGAGAAGGCAGCCTGGGGTGTGGCCCTGGGCCTGACCGTGACGCTGGTCTGGCTGTACATCGAGATCCTCCGGCTGCTGTCGTACTTCAACAGCGAATAGCGGCTATTGCGATGAGGCCCGGCACGAAATGTGCCGGGCCTTCTCGTTTGCGTTGACTCTGCGTCCACGGCGCCCGCTACTCGCACTTCCGCGCCATGGCTGCAGACTCAACGCCCCGACGTTATCCACAGGCTGGGCTCGGACGGGCGTCACGGCGGCTGTGCTGTCGGGCGGGCCGCCCAAACTCGCGGCATGGATCTCGACGGCACCCCGTTCATCGGCACCGAGGCGCTCGCTGCGGGCGCTCTGACCCGGTACGAACTGCGCCGCTACTACCGGGCGCCGGTGCCGAACGTGTACATCGACAAGCGCGTGACGCCGTCGCTGCGGGATCGCACCGTCGCCGCGTGGCTGTGGACCGGGCGCGACGGCGTTGTCGCCGGTCGGGCGGCGGCCGCGCTGCACGGTGTCGACTGGATCGACGACACCGTCCCGGTCGAGCTGATCTGGGCGAACGCCGCGCGTCGCAGGGTGTGCACACCAGCAAGGAGACGCTGTTCGCCGACGAGGTGCTGCACCTGGATGGACGAGAGTGGTTGCCAGCAAGCGGATGTCGTCGAACGAGATCGTCAACCGGGTGCTGCGGGCCTGGGTCGCCCGCACCCGCCGGGCTAGTAACCGTTGGCCGCCAGGGCGATGAGAACGATCGCGCCGACGATGACGACCGCGAGCCAGATGTAGCCGATGATGAGGGCCGCCAGCGCCAGCCCCGCGCCCTGTTCGCCGGTGCGACGGATCTGGGCTCGGGCGATGTGGCCCAACGGTACTGCCAGAAACGTGAATACGAACGCCATGACGAACGCGAGGATGGCCATGGTGTTGGTCCCGACGACCTGCGGCGCATAGCCGGGTGCCTGGTCGGCGGTGACCGGTGTGCCGTCGCTACGGTAGCCCACCACCGGGTAGAAGGGCTGGCCGTCGGCGGTGTAGCCGACCGGACGGGGCGCGGTCGCGACTCGACGCGGAGCCGGGGCGCGGTGTCCGGCGCGGATGACGCCGATCGCGCCGACGATCCCGACAACGACTGCAAATGCGAAGTAGGCGAGGTCGATCCCGCTCCGGTAGGAGCGATGCGCGCCGAGTCCCAGAGTTGCCGCGAGAAACCACATGACCACGGCGGCGATCATCAGCGCGGCGAACCGGGTGACCCGTCCGCGGTTCGTGCGGGCCGCGACCATGGCGCCGATGATGGCGACCAGCAGGACGAGCAGGGCGGTTGAGGCGATGGCGTCGGACTCCGATCGTGATCGCCAGCACGCTTACCAGACCCAGCCAGCCGAACACCGCCACCGCCGGGTTGGGTCGCGTTGCCGGCGGGGCGGCAACGGATTCCGGTGGCGTGCTGTAGTCCGGAGCCGAGTAGGTCATTGTCGAACTCTAGCGCCACCGGGCCGCGAGCGCGTTGCTGTTGATCGCGTTGACTCTGCGGCTACGGCGCAAAAGTCCGAGAAGCCCGATGCCATGGCCGCAGACTCAACGTCCAGAGGATCAGGCGAGCCGTTCGATGATCATCGCCATGCCCTGACCGCCGCCGACGCACATGGTCTCCAGACCGAACTGCTTGTCGTAGGTCTGCAGGTTGTTGATCAGGGTGGCGGTGATCCGGGCACCGGTCATACCGAACGGATGCCCCAGCGCGATCGCGCCGCCGGACACGTTCAACCGGTCGAGGTCCATACCCAGCTCGCGGGCCGACCCGAGCACCTGCACCGCGAACGCCTCGTTGATCTCGTACAGGTCGATGTCGTTGATGGTCATGCCCGCCTTGGCCAGCGCCTTACGGCACGCCTCGATCGGCCCGAGGCCCATGATCTCCGGCGACAGCCCGCTCACACCGGTGGCCACGATCCGCGCCAACGGCGTCAGACCCAGTTTCTTGGCCTTGGTGTCGCTCATGACCACCAGCGCGGCCGCGCCGTCGTTCAGCGGGCAGGCGTTGCCCGCGGTCACGGTGCCGTTCGGCCGGAACACCGGCTTCAGCTGCGACACCTTCTCGTAGGTGGTGCCGAACCGCGGCCCGTCGTCCTTGCTGACCACCGTGCCGTCGGGCAGCGTCACCGGGGTGATCTCGCGCTCGAAGAAGCCGTTCTTGATGGCCTCCTCGGCGCGGTTCTGCGACCGAACCCCCCCAGTGGTCCTGCTCCTCGCGGCTGATGCCGGTGTACAGCGCGACGTTCTCGGCGGTCTGACCCATCGCGATGTAGACATCCGGCAGCAGCCCGTCCTCCCGCGGGTCGTGCCACTCGTCGGCCCCGGCGGCCGCCTGCTCGGACCGCTTCATCGCGTCCGCGAACAGCGGGTTCTTGGTCTCCGGCCAGGCGTCGGCGGTGCCCTTGCCGAACCGCGACACCGTCTCCACGCCCGCCGAGATGAACACGTCGCCCTCGCCGGCCTTGATCGCGTGGAACGCCATCCGGGTGGTCTGCAGCGACGACGAGCAGTACCGGTTGACGGTGGTGCCGGGCAGAAAGTCGTAGCCGAGCTGCACGGCCACCGTCCGGGCGATGTTGAACCCGGACTCGCCGGCGGGCTGTCCACAACCCATCAGCAGGTCGTCGATGTCGTGCGGGTCGAGTGCGGGCACCTTGTCGAGCACCGCGCGCACCATCTGCGCGGCGAGGTCGTCGGGCCGCATGTCGACCAGCGACCCCTTGTGGGCCCGGCCGATCGGCGAGCGGGCGGTGGCAACGATGACGGCTTCGGCCATGGGGCACTCCTTGACTCGGACGGGTCCGGAAACGCTGAAGACGCTCCGAACGAACCTAGCTGGCGGTCCGGACGATCGGTGCGGGCACCCCGGTCGAGCGGCGCCACAACCGGCTGATGTTGCCCACCCGGGCCAGCAGCGGTGCGTTCTGTCGCGACTCCCACGGCAGCTCGGGGATGTCGGCACCGAGCCAGTCGGCCAGCGCGTGACACAGCGCCGGCATGATCTGACGGGCCGCCAACGCGTAGCCCGCCGCCGACGGGTGATACATGTCGTCGGAGAACAGCACGTCGGGCAGTTCGCGGAAGTGCGGCGCCAACAGGTCGGCCAGCGGTACCGGGATGCCGCCGGCCTCGCGCACCACCGCCGCCTGCGCCCGCGCCAGCCGCAGCCCGCGGCTGCGCGCCACCGACCGCAGCGGTTGCGGTATCGCGGTGATGACCCCGAAGTCCGGACAGGTGCCGACCACCACGACCGCGCCGCTGGCCCGCAACCGCTGCACAGCCCGGCCCAGCCGGCGCGCCGACGGACCGATGGCGTTCGGGCGGGTGATGTCGTTGGCACCGATCATGATGACCGCCGCGTCCGGCGGCGGACCTGCCACGAACATCGCGTCCACCTGCCCGGACAACCCCTTCGACGTCGCTCCCACGATCGCCTTGGTGCTCAGCCGGATGCGTCGGCCGGACAGCTCCGCGAGCCCGCGCGCCAGCAGCACACCGGGCACCTCGTCGGCGGTGCGGCAGCCGTACCCGGTGGCCGTGGAGTCGCCGAAGATCATCAGATGCAGGTCGAACGGCACACCTCGGTGCCAGCGCTCGACCGGTCCGCCGCCGGGCGAGTAGACGCCGTCGGCCCGCGGCGGGGGATCAACAGCGCGGGGAATGGTCCGGCGGGCCTGCGCGGCCTGCGAGGCGAGGAAGTTCCGGGCACCGATGTATGCGCACCCTGTGGACGCCAGCGTGGCCGCGGTCGCCAGGGCGATCGACCGCCGAGGTGCACGAATGCCCACGTCGCCCAGTTTAAGGATGCGGTTCGGGGATACAGATGGCGTGGCGGGCGCACCGGCCGATCACATTGCGGTATCAAGTCCGGTATCGAATGCGAATAGTTGGTTGTCCGGCACTTCGTAGAGTGCCACGCTAAACGCGGGCGACGCTGGAGCAAACCGGCGTACCCGGCTCTACAACGACGTAGAAGGTGGGGGCCGATGACTGCACCCAGCAAGTCGGCGGTCGCGCCGCGTGTCCACATCAATGCTGGTCACACGCGTAAACCGCGCAAGTATCCGGTCAGCGACTGGGCGCCCGTCGAGGTGGTCGAGGACGGACCCAGCCTCGCCGGCAGGCTCGTCTCCCTGGCCGCCCTGCTAACCATCCGGCCCACGCTGGCAATCGGAAGCTACGCCCCGCGGCTGCCCTGGCCGTGGGGGCTGGTCGACTTCGTCGCGCGTGCCGTGCGGCCCGCACCGGGCACCGTGCGCGCCACCATCGGCCTGCCCAACTGCACCGCGCAGCTGGTGCGCGCCCCGGGCGTGCTGCCGGCCGACGGCAAGCGTGCGGTGATCCTGTACCTGCACGGCGGAGCCTTCCTGACCTGCGGCGCGAACACTCACGGCCGGCTGGTCACCGCGCTGTCGAGCTACGCCGACTCTCCGGTGCTGATCGTCAACTACCGGATGATCCCCAAGCATTCGGTCGGTCAGGCCGTCGAGGACTGCCACGACGCCTACCGGTGGCTGCGGGCCCAGGGGTACGGGCCTGATCAGATCGTGCTGGCCGGCGACTCCGCCGGCGGCTACCTGGCGCTGGCGCTGGCCCAGCGGCTGCAGCGGGAGGGGCTGGAAGGTGAGACCCCGGCCGCGCTGGTGACGCTGTCGCCGCTGTTCGAGATCGACAACGAGACCCGCGCCAACCACCCGAACACCCGCACCGACGTGATGTTCGGGTCACGGGCCTTCTACGCCCTGGTCGACCTGGTCAAGGAGGCCGCCGGCCGGCGCGTCGTCGGCGGCCGCCCCGAGGAGGTCTACGAACCGCTGGATCACATCGAACCGGGGCTGCCGCGCACGCTGATCCACGTCTCCGGATCGGAGGTCCTGGTCAGCGACGCCCGTAAGGCCGCCCGCCGACTGGCCGCGGCCGGGGTGCCGGTCGAGGTGCGGGTCTGGCCGGGGCAGATGCACGTGTTCCAGCTCGCCATGCCCTTCGTGCCCGAGGCCACCCGCTCACTGCGCCAGATCGGCGAGTACATCCGCGAAGCGACCTGGTAAACCCTCGCTCGTCAGCGTTTGCACCGCCTGACACGATGGATGTCATGCGGATCGCCCGACATATCAGTGAGCTCATCGGTAACACGCCCCTCGTCCAGCTGAACTCGGTGGTGCCGGAGGGGGCGGGCCTGGTTGCGGCCAAGGTCGAGTACCTGAACCCGGGCGGTAGCTCCAAGGACCGGATCGCGGCCAAGATGATCGAGGCCGCCGAGGCCAGCGGTGAGCTCAAACCGGGCGGGACCATCGTCGAACCCACGTCGGGCAACACCGGGGTCGGGCTGGCGCTGGTCGCCCAGCGCAAGGGCTACAAGTGCATCTTCGTCTGCCCGGACAAGGTCAGCGAGGACAAGCGCAACGTGCTGCGGGCGTACGGGGCCGAGGTGGTGGTCTGCCCGACGGCGGTTCCGCCGGACCACCCGGACAGCTACTACAGCGTGTCGGACCGGCTGACCCGCGAGATCCCGGGCGCCTGGAAACCGGACCAGTACTCCAACCCGATGGGGCCGCTCAGCCACTACGAGACCACCGGGCCGGAGATCTGGCGCGACACCGACGGCAAGGTGACCCACTTCGTCGCCGGCGTGGGCACCGGCGGCACGATCACCGGCGCGGGCCGCTACCTCAAGGAGGTCTCGGGCGGTCGGGTCAAGGTGATCGGGGTCGACCCGGAGGGATCGGTGTACTCCGGCGGTGCCGGCCGGCCGTATCTGGTCGAGGGCGTCGGCGAGGATTTCTGGCCCGCGGCCTACGACCCGTCGGTGCCCGACGAGATCATCGCGGTTTCCGACGCCGACTCGTTCGAGATGACCCGGCGGCTGGCGCGGGAGGAGGCACTGCTGGTCGGTGGGTCGTGCGGGATGGCCGTGGTGGCCGCGATCAAGGTGGCCAGGGCGGCCGGCCCCGACTCGCTGGTCGTCGTCCTGCTCCCGGACGGCGGACGGGGCTACATGTCCAAGATCTTCAACGACGAGTGGATGGCCTCCTACGGGTTCCTGCGGTCCCGGTTGGACGGGTCCACCGGGGAGTCGACGGTGGGCGACGTGCTGCGGGCAAAGTCGGGCGGGCTGCCGGACCTGGTGCACACCCATCCGTCGGAGACCATCCGGGACGCGATCGAGATCCTGCGCGAATACGGTGTGTCGCAGATGCCGGTGGTCGGGGCCGAGCCGCCGGTGATGGCCGGCGAGGTGGCGGGCAGCGTCTCCGAGCGCGAGCTGTTGTCGGCGGTCTACGAGGGTCGCGCCAAATTGACCGACGCCGTTGCGCAGCACATGAGCCCGCCCTTACCGCTGGTCGGTGCGGGTGAGCCGGTGAGCACCGCGGCCAAGACGCTCCGGGACTGCGACGCGATCATGGTCGTCGAGGAGGGCAAACCGGTCGGTGTGCTGACCCGTCACGATCTGCTCGGGTTCCTGTCCGAGAGCAACGGGCAGCGGTCCTGACTGCCGCGTCGTTCGCGTCGAGTTACGACACCTGAGCGAAAGCCGTGCGACGACCCCGATCTCGGGTAGGGTTAGCACGTTTATGTCGGAGCTGACACCTCAGGGGGAAGTCACGGATGACTGACGTGCCACCACCGCCAGGGGGGAGCTATCCCCCTCCGCCGCCGCAGGGTGGCTACCCGCCGCCGCCTGCCGGGCCGTATCCGCCGCAGCCCGGATACCCGATCGGTCCGCAGTACAGCGTCGGTGACGCGTTCACCTGGGCGTGGAACAAATTCAGCAGGAACGCCGCGCCGCTGATCCTCTCGGTGCTCGTCTACGCGGTGATCCTCGGGGTGCTCTGGTCTGTGGGCGGGGCGCTGCTGACCCTGGGGCAGCAGTCGGAGAGCACGGTTTACGAGTACGGCGACGACAGCTTCTACTTCTTCACCTCGTCGGACCTGAACTCTCTCGGCATCGTCGTCCTGATCGTGCTGAGCCTGGTGCACATCGTGGTGATGTCGATCATCGGCGCGGCGTTCCTCCGCGGCCTGCTCGACATCGCCGACGGCCGGCAGGTGACAGTCGGGTCGTTCTTCCGGCCGCAGCAACTGGGCAACATCCTGCTGGCGGTCGTGCTCATCAGCCTGGTGGAGTCGCTCGTGTTCTGCACCTTCATCGGGCCGATCGTCATCGCGGTGCTGACCTGGTTCACCTACCCGGCCATTCTCGAACGCGGCCTTTCGGCCGTCGACGGCATCAAGGCGGCCTTCGAGATCTTCAAGGCCGACATCGGCGCCACGATTCTGGCCTTCCTGGTCGTCTACCTGATCTTCCTGGTCGGTGCCATCGCGTGCCTGATCGGTCTGTTCGTGGCGGTTCCGGTGGCCGCGCTGTTCTACGTGTACACCTACCGCAAGCTCAGCGGCGGTCAGGTGTCGCCGCTGACCCCCTGATCCGTATCGCGTCTCGGGCCGAGAGAAATCAGTGCATCAGGGGGCCGCGGGGCGGCCATATGCTGGGGGTCGTGACCGACCTGCGGTACAGCGATCTGCCAGTGGTGTGGCAACAGCGCTTCGCGTTCTTCGACGCCTACGGCCCGCCGAATTCGAGCCCGCAGGCTCGAGAGGCGTTCCGCCGGTTGTCGTTCTGGGAGAAGCAACGCCTCAACGTCAACATCTGGGCGTTCCTGTTCTCATTCCTCTACTTCTTCGTCAAAGGCATGTGGCGCAAAGGGTTGGTGCTCGCGGCCATGGCGGTGGCGGTGGGCGTGCTGGTGGAATTCGTGCTGCACCTGTCGGAGTCGAGCGCGGTGGGCGCGAGTTTCGCTGTGCCGGCGTTGGCCATGACCACCGCGAACTACGCCTACTACCTGCACCGGGTGCAGCGCAGCACGTCGTGGAACCCGTTCGAGGGCTTCGGCAGACGCCGCACCTGATCCCGGGTTCCGGCGGGCGGTCGCACCGCCGGGCGGCGCGCAAAATATGATGATGCGCACCGCCCGTCGAGCGACGAGAGAGACTTTTTGACCGCGACACCGCCGATCCCGGATGGTCCTGCGCAGCACGCCCCGCCGGTGCGGGCGCTACCCCGCCAGGCGTACACGCCGTGGTCGGTGCGGGTGGCGGCGACCCTGCTGGACTGGGCGCCGATCTGGGTGGTCGTGCTGGTGCCGTTCATCGGGCTGCTGATCGCCGGTGACCTCGACTGCATCGACAGCCTCTACGGCAGCGGGACCCGGTACTGCTCCGAGGCCGTGGCAGCGTTCTGGGGGTCGGTTCAGTTCATCGCTCTGGTGCCCGCGGTGGTGTACTTCCTGTGGAACGTCTGCTACCGGCAGGGCCGAACCGGTCAGAGCGTCGGCAAATCGAAGCTGAACATCAAACTGGTCCACGCGAAGACCTGGCAGCCCATCGGTTTCTGGCGCTCCCTGCTGCGACAGGTCGCGCACTACATCGATTGGTTCATCTGCTACATCGGCTTCCTGTGGCCGCTGTGGGACCGCCGACGGCAGACCCTGGCCGACAAGATCGTCGGCACCGTGTGCGTGCCGGTCGACATGCCGCCGCCATGGTCGCTCCCACCGCCGCAACCGGCGGCCGGCGAGTAGCCGACCGGGCCTCGTTAGGCTGAGCGGTGATGTCTGAGCAACACACGTGGCGCGGGTTGGCCACCAAGGCCATTCATGCAGGGTATCGGCCGGATCCGGCCACCGGGGCGGTCAACGCGCCGATCTACGCGAGTTCGACGTTCGCCCAGGACGGGGTCGGCGGGCTGCGGGGCGGCTACGAGTACGCCCGCACCGGCAACCCCACCCGCTCGGCGCTGGAGGCGGCGCTGGCGGCCGTCGAGGAGGCCCGCTACGGGCGCGCCTTCGCATCCGGGATGGCCGCCACCGACTGCGCGCTGCGCGCGCTGCTGCGCCCGGGCGATCACGTCGTGATCCCCGACGACGCCTACGGCGGAACCTTCCGGCTGATCGACAAGGTGTTCACCCTGTGGGGCGTCGAATACACCCCGGTGGCGCTGTCGGACCTCGACGCGGTGCGCGCGGCGATCATCCCGCGCACCCGGCTGGTGTGGGTGGAGACCCCCACCAACCCGCTGCTGTCGATCGCCGACATCGCCGGCATCGCCGAGATCGCCGCGAAGACCAACACAAAGGTGTTGGTGGACAACACCTTTGCGTCCCCCGCCCTACAGCAGCCGCTGACCCTGGGGGCCGACATCGTGCTGCACTCGACGACCAAGTACATCGGCGGCCACTCCGACGTCGTCGGCGGTGCACTGTTGACCAACGACGAGGAACTCGACGCCGCGTTCGCGTTCCTGCAGAACGGGGCGGGCGCGGTGCCGGGACCGTTCGACGCGTATCTGACCATGCGCGGACTCAAGACGCTGGTGCTGCGCATGCAGCGGCACAGCGACAACGCCATGAAGGTGGCGCAGTTCCTCGCCGAGCACCCGGCGATCGCCACCGTGCTGTACCCCGGCCTGCCGAGCCACCCCGGCCACCAGGTCGCCGCCAAGCAGATGTCGGCCTTCGGCGGCATGGTCTCGGTGCGGATGCGCGACGGCGCCGACGCGGCCCGCCGATTCTGCGCCCGCACCCAACTGTTCATCCTCGCCGAGTCGCTGGGCGGGGTGGAGTCGCTGATCGAGCACCCCGGCGCGATGACCCACGCGTCCACCGCGGGCTCGCAGCTGGAGGTGCCCGACGACCTGGTTCGGTTGTCGGTGGGCATCGAGGACCCCGAGGATCTGCTCGCCGACCTGCAGCAGGCCCTGAACTGACGACTCGCGCCGACGTCAGTTCAGGGCGGGCCGCAGCGCCGACATGGTGATTGCCAGGTTCATCTCCGGCAACGACGCCGGTGACTCGTCGACCCATCCGCCGCCGGCGATCTCACCCGCGCGGGCGTGCACCCACCGCCAGCCCCGGTCGTTGAGCGACAGCAACGCGCCCAACCCGTCGACGGCGTGCAGCAGCGTGACGGTCGCCGCCGTCGACGGGCCGGGCGCAGTGCGGTCGAACAGCGTCGACAGCAGCGCCGCGCGGGCCCGCTCCACCCGCTCGCGGTTGTTCATCGGCCACGCGTAGTCGTGGTTGAAACGCTTGCCCGCCAAGCGAACACGACGCACCAACCCGATCTGCTCCAGATGCGTCAGCAGCTGGTCCTCGGTGTGCCTGGCCAGCCGCTTGACCGCGGCCGCCGGGGTCAGCGGCCGGCGCCGCAGCAGTTGATACGCCGGCTCGACAACCGGATCGGGTCCGGCCGGTGTGAGCAACGCGATCAGCCGGCCGGGCTCGACCGGTTCCCCCGGAACGGCCGGCCGGATCCGGCAGGCGTAGGCGAGATCGGCCAGCACCGCCGCCGCCAGCACCTGACGGCGGCGTGCACTGTCCAGCGCGGGCTGTGCCGATGCGTTGTCGAGCAGAAGCAGAAGCAGGTCCTCGGCGATCTGCGCCATAGGCGGACTGTATCGCCGCGTCGCCGAGGAGGCCGTCCTCAGCCCCGGTAGGGCTCGGCCTTGACCAGCGTGACCTTGACGGTCTTACCGCTGGGCACCTCGTAGGTGCGGCTCTCGCCGACCCGGGCCTCGAGCAGCGCCGCGCCCAGCGGCGACTTCGGCGAGTACACCTCCAGGTCCCCGTCGGTCACGCCCTCCTGGCGGGTGGCGATCAGGAACGTCTCGGTGTCGTCGGGGTCGTCGTCGTAGTAGACGGTGACCACCGAACCGGGCAGCGCCACGCCGGACTCGGAGGGCGGCTCGCCGACCTTGGCGTTGTTCAGCAGCTCCTGCAGTTGACGGATGCGCGCTTCCTGCTGGCCCTGCTCGTCGCGGGCCGCGTGGTAACCGCCGTTCTCGCGCAGGTCACCTTCCTCACGTCGGGCGTTGATCTCGGCGGCGAGCACCGGACGGTTGGCGATCAGCTGATCGAGCTCTGCCTTCAGCCGGTCGTATGCCTCCTGGGTCAGCCAGGTGACCTCAGTGTCGGTCATGTCGTCGCGCTCCTGTCGTCGTCACTCTCGCGCTTGTCGCGTAGAAGTCGGTTCGCACGGCGCTGGGTTCCTGCGTACCGCCGCAGTACGGCGCCCGGTGACCAGGGTGGCCGATCGCAGCGCCAAATGCAGCAATACACGGCCCCAGCGGAACCGTGTATCCGCCCATCATAGCACCGAGCCGGTGCCCGTCCGCTCGTTTACTGCGGGGCGAGGCCCGGCCGGTGCCCCATTACGGAGATACCAGATACCCGGGCACATTCAGCCCGCAGCCGTACAGATCGCCAACATACGGCGGTTTGCTGGTGCGCACCGGGACGGTCACCTGCACGGTCCGCTCGGCCGCCGGCGGCACCAGTACCTCGCGGCGGCCGGTCTCGCTGCCGTCCTGGGAGGTGGCCCGCACGATGCACACCGCCGGGCGGGAGGGATCCTCGCGGGTGACGCTGAACGTGACGTCGACGGTCTGCGTGTCGACCACCTCGAAGCGCACCACCTTGCCGGCCACGTCGGTCGGGGTCAGCCGGTGGGCGGCGACCCAGGCGGCCAGGACGCCCACGGCCACCACCGTCAGCGCCAGCACCGCCGTGATCCAGCGCCGCCGGCGGTGGCCGAGGTGCCGGCGCCCGTAGCGCGCCGCGGGACGCTCGATCATGTCGATTTCTCAACCCGTCAGTTGAAGGGATCTGCCGAACTGGAACTATAGGGCTACCCGAACGGTTGAACTTCTCCGAGAGAACCTCGCCCGGCGGCGTGGACGGGGCGGGGGTTGGATAGACCGGTAAGGACGTGTTGGGTACCCGGATGCATCAGGTGAGGCTGATCAGGTGAGCGAACTGCGGTTGATGGCGGTGCACGCCCACCCGGATGACGAGTCCAGCAAGGGGGCGGCCACCACGGCGCGCTACGCCGCCGAGGGGGTGCGCGTGATGGTTGTCACGCTGACCGGCGGTGAGCGCGGCGACATCCTCAACCCGGCCATGGACCTGCCCGAGGTGCGGGAGCGGCTCGCCGAGATCCGCCGCGACGAGATGGCCAAGGCCGCCAAGATCCTCGGTGTCGAACACCGGTGGCTGGGCTTCGTCGACTCGGGCCTGCCCGAGGGCGACCCGCCGCCACCGCTGCCGGAGGGCTGCCTGGCGACCGTGCCGCTCGAGGAACCGGTCCGGGAGCTGGTGCGGCTGGTGCGCGAGTTCAAGCCGCACGTCATGACCACCTACGACGAGAACGGCGGCTATCCGCATCCGGACCACATCCGCTGCCACCAGGTGTCGGTGGCCGCGTTCGAAGCCGCCGGCGACTACGTGCTGTTCCCCGAGGCCGGGGAACCCTGGAACGTGCTGAAGCTGTACTACACGCACGGCTTCCTGCGCCAGCGGATGCAGTTGCTGCAGGACGAGTTCGCCAAACACGGCCAGCAGGGGCCGTTCGAGAAGTGGCTCAAGCACTGGGACCCGGACAACGACATCTTCGCCAAGCGGGTCACCACCCGGGTGGAATGCGCCAAGTACTTCCCGGTGCGTGACGACGCGCTGCGGGCGCACGCCACCCAGATCGACCCCAACGGCGATTTCTTCCGGGCGCCCATCGAATGGCAGCAACGGCTGTGGCCGACAGAGGAGTACGAGTTGGCGCGATCGCGGGTTCCGGTCTCGCTGCCGGAGACCGACCTGTTCGCCGGAATCGAGGACGTGTGAACACCTATTGGCTGGCGCTGACCCTGCTGGCGCAGGAGCCCCGCGACACCGGCCCGGAGTTCGGCAAGGCCAGCCCGATGGGGCTGCTTGTCCTGGTGCTGCTGGTGCTCTCGACCTTCCTGCTGGTGTGGTCGATGAACCGGCAGCTGCGCAAGGTTCCGAAGTCGTTCGGTGACGACTCCGGTGACGACGCCGGTGACGACTCCGGTGATGACGTGGCCGGGGACGGACCGGCCGACGGAGACGGGCCGGGGCGCGGCTCCGGAGGCTGAGACAACCGGGCGGCCCGCGCCAGGAAGGCGTCGGAAAGGGGAGACGGTGAGCAACCGACTCGGCGCGGCCACCAGCCCGTATCTGCGCCAGCACGCCGACAACCCGGTGCACTGGCGCGAGTGGACCCCGGAGGCGCTGGCCGAGGCCCGCGAGCGCGACGTGCCGATCCTGCTGTCGGTGGGCTATGCGGCCTGCCACTGGTGCCACGTCATGGCGCACGAGTCGTTCGAGGACGACGAGGTCGCCGCGGCGATGAACGCGAACTTCGTCAATGTCAAGGTCGACCGCGAGGAGCGCCCCGACCTCGACGCGGTGTACATGAACGCCACCGTCGCGCTGATGGGCCAGGGCGGCTGGCCGATGACCTGTTTCCTCACCCCGGACGGCCGGCCGTTCTTCTGCGGCACCTACTTCCCGAAGCCGCAGTTCCTGCGGCTGCTCGCCGCGGTCGCCGAGACCTGGCGCACCCGGCGCGCCGAGGTGGAGGAGACCTCGACCCGCATCGCGACCGAGTTGCGCTCGATGGCGTCCGGACTGCCCGGCGGGGGACCCGCGGTGTCGCCGGAACTCTGTAATCACGCGGTCGCCGCGGTGCTGGCCGACGAGGACCGGCAACACGGTGGCTTCTACACCAATCGCGCTGCGGCGCCGAAGTTTCCGCCGTCGCTGCTACTGGAGGCGCTGCTGCGCAACCATGAGCGCACCGGGGCGCGGGCACCGCTCGAGGCGGTTGAACGCAGTTGCGCGGCGATGGCCCGCGGCGGCATCTACGACCAACTGGCCGGTGGTTTCGCCCGCTACAGCGTCGACGCCCGCTGGGTGGTGCCGCACTTCGAGAAGATGCTCTACGACAACGCGCTGCTGCTGCGGGTTTACGCGCACTGGCATCGGCGCACATCGAATCCCTTGGCACGCAGGATCACCGAGGAAACCGCACGGTTCCTGATCGATGACCTCGGGGTGGGCGGGATGTTCGCCTCGTCGCTGGACGCCGACGCCGACGGCCGGGAGGGGCTGACCTATGTGTGGACGCCCGAGCAGTTGCGCGACGTACTGGGTGACGACGACGGTCGTTGGGCGGCAGCGCTTTTCCGTGTCACCGACCAGGGGAGCTTCGAGAACCGGACGTCGGTGCTGCAACTGCCGGACGACCCCGACGACCCGGTGCGCTTCGACCGGGTGCGGGCGGCGCTGCTGAGCGCGCGGCGGGCCCGGCCGCAGCCGGCCCGCGACGACAAGGTCGTCACCGCGTGGAACGGGTTCGCGATCACCGCGCTGGCCGAAGCGTCGGTCTCGCTGGGGATCCCCGACTTCCTCGACGCCGCAACGCGATGCGCCGCCAATGTGGTCGAGCTGCACCTGGTGGACGGACGGCTGCGCCGGGCCGGCCTCGGCGGGCGGGTGGGGGAGAGCGCGGCCATCCTGGAGGACCACGCCGCGCTGGCGACCGGCCTGCTGACCCTGCACCAGCTGACCGGCGACCCGGACTGGCTCACCACGGCGCTGGCGCTGCTCGACAGCGCGCTGGAGCATTTCGCCGACCCCGACCGGCCGGGCCACTGGTACGACACCGCCGACGACGCCGAGTCGCTGGTGCTGCGGCCCGCCGACCCGCTCGACGGCGCCACCGGCTGCGGGGCGTCGCTGATCGCCGAAGCGCTGCTGACCGCCGCGCACCTCGCCCCCCCCCAGCAGCGCGCCGACCGCTACGCCGAGGCCGCCGAGGCCACCCTGGCCCGGGCCGCGGTGATCCTGGCGCGGGCCGCCCGCTCCGGCGGGCACTGGTTGACCGTCGCCGAGGCGGCGGTGCGCGGACCGCTGCAGGTGGCGGTGGCCTGCGACCCGCAGCGCTCCGAACTGCTCAGCGCCGCACGCCAACTGGCGCCCGGCGGAGCGATCGTGGTGGGCGGGCCGGCGAATTCGTCGCCGCTGCTGGCCGGCCGCGACCGGATCGGCGGGGCGGACGCCGCGTACGTGTGCCGGGGCCGGGTCTGCGACGCGCCGGTCACCACCGTCGGGGAACTGCGCGACGCGCTCGGCGCGGCCGTGTAGCGTTCGGCGCATGTCCACCCCGCAAGACAACGCCAACACCGTCCACCGTTACCTGGAGTTCGTCGCCAAGGGTCAGCCCGACGAGATCGCGGCGCTCTACGCCGACGACGCGACCGTCGAGGATCCGGTCGGCAGCGAGGTGCACATCGGCCGGCAGGCGATCCGCAGCTTCTACGGCAACCTCGAAAACGTCCAGTCCCGAACCGAGGTGAAGACGCTGCGGGCGCTCGGCCACGAGGTGGCGTTCTACTGGACGTTGAGCATCGGCGGCGACGAGGGCGGCATGACCATGGACATCATCAGCGTGATGACGTTCAACGACGACGGTCGGATCAAGTCGATGAAGGCCTACTGGACCCCGGAGAACATCACCCAGCGCTGAGCAGCGCGCGGTGCGCACCCTCGCGGCGCGGTGAGGGCGCGCACCGCGCGGCAGCCGCGTGTCGTCAGAAGACGGCGAACCACATGGCGATGTAGTGCAGCAGCGCCGCCAGTGCCGTGCAGGCGTGGAAGAACTCGTGGTGGCCGAAGGTGTCCGGCCACGGGTTCGGCCACTTCATCGCGTAGAGCACGCCGCCGATGCTGTACAGGGCGCCACCGATGATCAGCAACACCAGCGCCGTCACCCCGGCGCCCTCGGTGATCGGCCCGACGAACCACACCGCCACCCAGCCGAGCAGCAGATACAGCGGCACCCCGACCCATCGCGGCGCCTCCGGCCAGAACATCTTCAGCAACACTCCGGCGAGCGCGCCGCCCCAGACGATCCAGAACAGCACCATGCCGTCCTCCGACGGCAGGGCGGCCAGCGCGAACGGGGTGTAGCTGCCGGCGATGAAGATGAAAATCATCGAATGGTCGAGCCGCTTCATCCAGTTGTGCGCGGTCTCGCCCCAGTTGATTCGGTGATAGGCGCCGCTGACCCCGAACATCGCCACGATGGTGATGGTGTAGATCAACGTGGCGATGCCGGCCCGGGTGCCCTGCAGCGCCCACGACACCGACACCAGCGTCACGCCGAGCACGGCGGCCACGATGGCGGCGTAAACGTGAATCCAGCCACGCGCGCGGGGCTTGTTGAGAAATCTCTCAACGCCTTCGACGACGGCTTCGGGGAAGTCTTCGGCGGAATCGCGCATCGACGGTTTCCTGGCTGCGTCGGCGGCGTCGACCTGCATGTCACCTCCACTGTCGCCATGGGGGTATCCGGATGCCAACAGTAGTCTGAGTTCTCGTGGCGATTATTCCCGCGCGGCTCAAGGAGCCGATGTACCGCATCTACGAGATGCGCCTCCGCCAGGGGCTCGCATCGGCGAAGAACGAGCTGCCCCGCCACATCGCCGTGCTCTGCGACGGCAACCGCCGGTGGGCCCGCGACGCCGGCTACGACGACGTCAGCGTCGGCTACCGGATGGGTGCCCGCAAGATCGCCGAGATGCTGCGCTGGTGCGAGGACGCCGGGGTCGAGATGGCCACGGTGTACCTGCTGTCCACCGAGAACCTGCAGCGCGATCCCGACGAGCTGTCCACCCTCATCGAGATCATCACCGACGTCGTCGAGGAGATCTGCGCACCGTCCAACGGCTGGACCGTGCGCACCGTGGGCGATCTGTCCCTGCTCGGCGACGAGCCGGCGCGCCGACTGCGGGAGGCCGTCGAGTCGACCCAGAACAACCGGGCCGGTGGCCGGTTCCACGTCAACGTGGCCGTCGCCTACGGCGGCCGCAAGGAGATCGTCGACGCGGTCCGCCAGCTGCTCAGCAAGGAACTGGCCAACGGCGCCACCGGCGAGGAGCTCATCGAGGCGGTGACCGCCGAGGCCATCTCGGAGAACCTCTACACCTCCGGCCAGCCCGACCCCGACCTCGTCATTCGCACCTCGGGCGAGCAGCGGCTGTCGGGGTTTCTGCTCTGGCAGAGCGCCTATTCGGAGATGTGGTTCACCGAGGCGTACTGGCCGGAGTTCCGCCGGGTGGACTTTCTGCGGGCGTTGCGCGACTACACCGCCCGGCACCGCCGCTTCGGCATGTGAGCGCTGCGGGGCGTGCTCGGACCCGCCCCGATGGTGCAAGACCGGCTGCATGGCTGGGCTGTCGGGGGTCGTCTTCACCCTCAGCTGGTGGCTGGGCCTGTACCTGCTGGCGCGCGATCCGCGCAAACCGGTGCTGGTGCTGGCCGCGATCGGCCTGACCGGTTTCGCCTCGGTGGTGGCGCTGGACGCCGTCCGGGTGGTCAGCGGCTCGGCGCTGCTGGGCGTGGTCGAGATCTACCTGGTCGCCGTGCCCGGGGTGGCGTGGTTCGCGGTGCTGCTGGAGCTGTCGCGGCCCCGTGACCGCTGGCGCGACCGCGCCGGTGAGGTGGCGCTGGTGGCCGCCGTCGCGGTGGCGTCGCTGGTCGGTGCCGCCCTGGCCGGGACGGTGGACGGACCGCTGCGGCCCGGGCACTGGGTGATGTTCGCCGCCGTGTCGCTGTCGACGCTCGGCGCCCTGGTATACGCGGCGCTGCGGTGGGCCCAGCCCCGGCCGGTGCTGGGGTTCGCCGCGGTCGCGACGCTGTTCTTCGCGCTGGGCAACGCGATCCTGGCCATCCCGCTGGGGCTGGTGCCGAGTTGGCTGGCGCTGGCGGCCACCGGGGTCGACATCGCGCTGCTGGGTGTCGCGGTGGCGCTGTGGGACGCCTTCGACGAGGGGCAGGCGCTGCGCGCCGACATGCTGCGCTCCTGCACCGGCACGGCCGCGGTGGCGCTGCTGTTCGGCGGGCAGGTGCTGATCGGGTTGGCGGTGACCACCGAGCACGTCGCGCTGACCGTGCTGTTGTTCACCAGCCTGGCGGTCGCGGTCGCGGTGAACGTGCTGGCCGATCCGCTGGCCGGGCTGCTGGACCGGATCGCGTTCGGGCGCTCGTCCCGGCTGCGCGCCGACCGGGCCGCGCTGCGGAGCACCGAGGCGGCGCTGCCGCGGCTCTCGACCAACCCCCTTAACGAGGTCGACGACGAGACCTTCGCGCGGCTGACCCGCCGCGCGCTGAGCCACTACGGCGACCTGTCCAAGCTGATCGCCAGCCCGCTGACCGCGCTGCCGATCATCGACGAACGCCTGGCCGCGCGCGGGGCGCCGGACCAGCCGCTGGAGCGGGCCAACGAGCTCAAAGCGGTGCTCGCCGAGCGCATCGCCGCGCTCAAACCCCGCACCGGAGGGGACTTCGGCACCACCGAGGAGTGGCGCTACTACAACAGCCTGTACTTCCCGTACGTCGTCGGGGTGCGCGCCTACGCGCAGAACGCCACCCCGGCCGGGCTCGACCCGGTGGCCCGGCAGGCGTGGCAGTGGTTCGTCACCGAGGTGCCGCAGCGGTCGCTGCACAACTGGCAGAACGCCGCGGCCCGGCTGATCGCCGCGGATCTGCACGGCACCCTGGTCGGCGGCACCGTTTAACCCGGTTAACCCGGCGAGCAGTCGCATACACCCCCGAACAGCGCCAATTTCGGGGGTGTTTGCGTCTGCTCGGCAGAGAAATGGCAGTGATTGGCAGCGTCCGGTGTCGATCTGGCAGCGCGCCGTGGCCAGGGTCGAAGCCATGACCGCTTCCGCCACCGCCCGCCCGACCACCGGGCCCCTTCCCACGACCGGCGACGCGCTGCTGCGGTTCGCGCTGCGCGTCGACGCCACCGTCTGCGCCGGCGTCGGCCTGATCGTCGCCATGGCCGCCGACCCGCTGTCCGGCCTATCCGGGCTCACCGCGACCCAGGAGTGGGTCGCCGGCGCGGCGCTGGTCGGCTACGGCACCCTGCTCCACACCCTCGCGGGCCGGTCCGAGGTGCGTCGGGTCGGGGTGGGCGTGCTCGTCGGCAACCTCGCGTTCGTCGCCGCGACCGCCGCCGCGCTCGCCACCGACCTGCTGCCGCTGACCGGCTTCGGCGTCGCCGCCGCGCTCGCGTTCGACGCCGTCACCGCGCTCATCGCGGTCGTGCAGTACCTGGGCGTGCGCCGGCTGGCCTGACCACGCCTTCGTCAGTAACCCGACAGAAAGGAATCCCGATGACCACCACCCGGCTCAACGAGTCGACCGACGCGCTGTTGCGGCTGGCGCTGCGTGCCGACGCGATCCTCACCGGCCTCGCCGGCCTCGTGAGCCTGCCGCTGGCCGGCCGGTTCGCCGAACTCTCCGGCACCACACCCGCATTCGAGTACGCCATGAGCGCGTTCTTCATCGCCTACGGGATCGCGGTGCTCGCGCTGGCCGCGCTGCCGACGCTGCGGACAGCGGGTATGACGGTGATCGTCGCCAACCTGCTCTACACCGTCGCCGCGGTGGTGTTCGTGCTCGCCGGCGTCTACCCGCTCACCGCCTTCGGTGTGGCGGCGGTGCTGGCGACCGGGGTCTACACCGCTGCGTTCGCCGAGCTGCAGTATCTGGGCTGGCGTCGGCTCACCCGCTGACCGAGACCCGGCGCGCCCTCGGAACCCTTGCGGCTCTGGGGGTTTCGCATGTCAGAGCTTGCGCAGCCGGATGCGGGTGACGGAGTGGTCGGCGTCCTTGCGCAGCACCAGGGTCGCCCGCGGCCGGGTGGGCAGGATGTTCTCGATCAGGTTCGGCCGGTTGATCGAATGCCAGATGTCGCGGGCGGCCATGATGGCCTGCTCGTCGGTGAGCGTCGAGTAGTGGTGGAAGTGCGACTCGGGATCGGCGAACGCGCCGGCCCGCATGGACAGGAACCGGTCGATGTACCACCGCTCGATGTCCTCGACCCGCGCGTCGACGTAGACCGAGAAGTCGAACAGGTCCGAGATCATCAGCGCCGGACCGGTCTGCAGCACGTTGAGGCCCTCGAGGATGAGGATGTCGGGGTGGCGGATGATCTGCTTCTCGCCGGGCACGATGTCGTACCGCAGATGTGAGTACACCGGAGCGCACGCCACATCGGCGCCGGACTTCACCGCGGTGACGAACCGCATCAGCGCCCGCCGGTCGTAGCTCTCCGGAAAGCCTTTGCGGTGCATCAGCCCTCGGCGCTCGAGTTCGGCGTTGGGGTAGAGGAACCCGTCGGTGGTGACCAGGTCGACCCGCGGATGGTGCTCCCAGCGGGCCAGCAGCGCCTGCAGCACACGCGCGGTGGTGGATTTGCCGACCGCCACGCTGCCGGCCACCCCGATGATGAACGGCACCGGCCGGTCGGGATTCTGCTGCGGCTCACCGAGGAACTCGGCGGTGGCGGCGAACAACCGCTGCCGCGCGGCGACCTGCAGGTGGATCAACCGGGCCAGCGGCAGATAGACCTCTTCGACCTCGGCCAGATCGAGCTTCTCCCCGAGACCACGCAGTTTGGCGATCTCGTCCTCGTTGAGCTTGAGCGGGGTGGACATGCGCAGCGCACGCCACTCCTTCCGGTCGAACTCCACATAGGGGCTCGGCTCACTAGGCCGCGGCATATGCCAAGTCTTGCAGTTAGCGTTGGGCGCGTGAACGCCACCACCTTGATCCGCGAATACCTGCTCCTCGGGCTGCGCTTCGACCGGGTCGAGGAGGGCTACGTCGACGCCTACACCGGCGATCCGCAACTGCGCCGGATCGTCGCCGACGAGCCCCCGCCGCAGCCCGCTGACCTGGCCCGGCAGGCCCGCCGCCTGCTGGCCGAGCTGCCCGCGGTGGACCTCGAGCCCGCCCGCGCCGACTTCATCGGCGCGCACCTGCGGGCGCTGGAATGCGCGGCGCGCAAGTTCGCCGGTGAGCAGGTCGGGTTCGTCGACGAGGTCGAGGCCTACTTCGACGTGCGGATCACCAAGGGGGACCCCGAGCGCTACCGACAGGCCCACGCCCGGCTGGACGAGGTGCTGGGCGGCAGCGGTCCGCTGGCCGACCGGATGCAGGCCTACCGGGCCGCCGAGCAGGTGCCGCCGGAGCGGTTGGAGGAGTGCATCCACGCGTTCTCCAGCGCGTTGCGGGACCGGGTGCGGGAGATGTACCCGCTGCCGGAGACCGAGACCATCACCTACGAGGTGGTGACCGACAAACCGTGGTCGGGGTTCAACTACTACCTGGGCGACTACCGGTCCAGGGTGGCGGTCAACGCCGACCTCAAGCAGCAGATGTCCAACCTGCCGCGTCTGGTCGCCCACGAGTCCTATCCCGGACATCACACCGAGCACTGCCGCAAGGAAGCCGGCCTGGTGCGCCGCGCCGGGCAGGACGAGCAGACCATCTTCCTGGTCAACACCCCGCAGTGCCTGATGGCCGAGGGCCTGGCCGACCTGGGCCTGTACGCGGCGGTCGGCCCGGACTGGGGCGGCTGGGCCGCCGAGATCTACGCCGACCTCGGGCTGGCCTTCGACGGGGAGCGGGCCCAGGCGGTCGCCGAGGCCACCACCGCGCTGGCCGACGTGCGCCAGGACGCCGCGCTGATGCTGCACGACGAACACCGCGACGTCGACGAGGTCGTCGCCTACCTCAAGCGCTGGCTGCTGGTCGACGACGACCGGGCCCGCCAGATGCTGCGGTTTCTGGCCTCGCCGCTGTGGCGCGCCTACACCAGCACCTACGTCGAGGGCTACCGGCTGTTGCGCGGCTGGCTCGACGCCCGGCCTGCCGAGGTGTCGCTGGCCGAGCGGTTCGGCCGCCTGCTCGACGAGCCGCTGATCCCGTCGGCGCTGCGCGCCGCCTGAGCGCGACACCGCGATCAGGTGGCCGCACGGCCCGCCGATGGTGCAGGCAGCGGGGCTGATTCGGGGTCCGACTAGGCTGAACCCCATGACTGCAGATCCCGCGACCACCCCAGCCGCCGCTCCGGGAGCCCCAGCCGCCGCCGCTCCGGGCGCGGAGTACGCCGACACCGCGAGCGCCGCCTACCGGTCGATACTGCAGATCATCGAGACCATCGAGCCGCGCATCGCCGACGCGACCCGCAAGGAACTCGCCGACCAGCGCGATTCGCTCAAGCTCATCGCCAGCGAGAACTACGCCTCGCTGGCGGTGCTGCTGACCATGGGCAGCTGGCTGTCCGACAAGTACGCCGAGGGCACCGTCGGGCACCGGTTCTACGCCGGCTGCCAGAACGTCGACACCGTCGAGAGCGTGGCCGCCGAACATGCGCGCGAACTGTTCGGCGCGCCGTACGCCTACGTGCAGCCGCACTCCGGCATCGACGCCAACCTGGTGGCGTTCTGGGCCATCCTGGCCACCCGGGTGGAGGCGCCCGCCCTGGCCGAACACGGCGTCAAACACGTCAACGACCTGTCCGAGGCGGACTGGGAGAAGCTGCGCAACAAGCTGGGCAACCAGCGGCTGTTGGGCATGTCGCTGGACGCCGGCGGGCACCTGACCCACGGTTTCCGCCCCAACATCTCCGGCAAGATGTTCCACCAGCGCAGCTACGGGACCGACCCGAACACCGGGCTGCTGGACTACGACGCGGTCGCCGCGGCGGCCCGGGAGTTCAAACCGCTGATCATCGTGGCCGGCTACTCGGCCTATCCGCGGCGGATCAACTTCGCCAAGATGCGCGAGATCGCCGACGAGGTGGGCGCGACCCTGATGGTCGACATGGCCCATTTCGCGGGCCTGGTCGCGGGCAAGGTGTTCACCGGTGACGAGGACCCGGTGCCGCACGCCCACGTCACCACCACGACCACCCACAAGTCGCTGCGCGGGCCGCGCGGCGGGCTGGTGCTGGCCACCGAGGAGTACGCGCCGGCCGTCGACAAGGGCTGCCCGATGGTGCTCGGCGGGCCGCTGAGCCACGTCATGGCCGCCAAGGCGGTGGCGCTGGCCGAGGCGCGCCAGCCGGCGTTCCGCGCGTACGCCCAGCGGGTGGCCGACAACGCCAAGGCGTTCGCCGAGGGGCTGCTCAAGCGCGGCGCCCGGCTGGTCACCGGCGGCACGGACAACCACCTGGTGCTGCTCGACGTCACCTCGTTCGGGCTGACCGGCCGCCAGGCCGAGTCGGCGCTGCTGGACTCGGGTGTGGTCACCAACCGCAACGCCATCCCCGCCGACCCGAACGGCGCCTGGTACACCAGCGGCATCCGGTTCGGCACCCCGGCACTGACCACCCGCGGGTTCGGGCCCGACGAGTTCGACCGGGTCGCCGAACTGGTCGTCGACGTGCTGCGCAACACCACCCCGGAGGGCAGCTCGAAGGCCAAGTACACGCTGGCCGAAGGCACCGCCGAGCGGGTGCGCGCGGCTTCCGCCGAGCTGCTGGCGGCGAATCCGCTCTACCCCGGGCTGACGCTGTAGCCGAGGCCCGCCGGGGCCGGTGTGACACGCGCCGGGGGATTTTACGGTTGCCGTGCCAAGCGGTTACAGTAACCGCATGGCACAGAAACCTGTCCCCAACGCGTTGACCCTGGAGCTGGAGCCGGTCGTCAAGCAGGAGCTGCGTCGGCACCTCGACTCCGAGGACCTGTGGTACGCCCACGACTACGTGCCATACGACCAGGGCGAGAACTTCGCCTTCCTCGGCGGCAAGGACTGGGATCCGTCACAGGTGACCCTGCCCAAGGACATCACCGACGCGCTCGAGATCCTGCTGATCACCAAGGACAACCTGCCCGGTTACCACCGCGAGTTCGTCTTCAGCTTCATCCTCGAGGAGAAGTGGGGCCGCTGGATCGGCCGCTGGACCGCCGAGGAGCAGCTGCACGCGATCGCGCTGCGCAACTACCTCGTCGTCACCCGCGAGGTCGACCCCGACGCCAACGAGGCGGTGCGGGTCAAGCACATGATGAAGGGGTACCGCCCCGACGGTTTCACCCAGATCGAGCGGCTGGTGTTCATGGCGCTCAACGAGCACGCGTTCGCGGTGTTCACCCGCAACCTCGAGGACAGGGTCACCGAGCCGGTGCTCAAGCGGCTGATCGGGCGCATCGCCAAGGACGAGGAGCGCCACGAGGAGTTCTTCTCCAACATCGTCTCCTACCTGCTCGAGACCCATCGCAAGGAGACCGTCGCGGCGATCGGGTTGCGCGCGAAGGAGCTGCAGATCATCGGCTCCGACATCGACGGCTTCGAGGACAAGGTGCGCAACGTCGAGCAGGCCGGCATCTACGGCCCCGAACAACTGCGCCAGGTCGTCCGTGACCGGATCACCGCGTGGGGTGTCGGCGACGAACCTCCGCTGAAACAGTTCGTCACGAGCTAGCAACCTTCGGTTACGGCGCGCCTGACGGGCACACCCCCCGCAGCGGGAGTAGCGTCGGGAGGCGATGGCTGGCGACATGCTCTGCTGTCCGGGCGGTACCGATCGTTTCGATCACGAGAGGACCGGCCCCGGTCCTAGTGCCGCAGTGTCCGTCGAGAGGTTCGTGTGGGGCCGCACGGACCTAAGGAGCGCCACGTGACCGATTCGGCCCTTCGCACCTTCGTCCTCGACACTTCGGTACTGCTGTCCGATCCCTGGGCCTGTACCCGATTCGCCGAGCACGAGGTTGTCGTCCCGCTGGTAGTGATCAGCGAGCTGGAGGCCAAACGCCACCACCACGAGCTGGGGTGGTTCGCCCGCCAGGCGTTGCGGTTGTTCGACGATCTGCGCCTGGAGTACGGACGGCTGGATCAGCCGATTCCCGTTGGGACACAAGGCGGAACGCTGAGGGTGGAACTCAACCACAGCGATCCGTCGGTGCTGCCCGCTGGATTTCGCACCGACAGCAACGATTCGCGCATCCTGACCTGTGCGGCCAATCTGGCCGCCGAGGGCCGCGACGTCACGTTGGTCAGCAAGGACATCCCGCTGCGGGTCAAGGCCGGTGCGGTGGGGATCCGCGCCGACGAGTACCACGCCCAGGACGTGGTGGTGTCCGGGTGGACCGGGATGACCGAACTCGAGGTCAGCTCCGACGATATCGACGCACTGTTCGCCGAGGGCGAGATCGATCTGGCGGAGGCCCGGGATCTTCCGTGTCACACCGGAATTCGTCTACTGGGCGGCAGTTCGCACGCGTTGGGGCGAGTCAACCCGGACAAGCGGGTGCAGTTGGTGCGCGGTGATCGCGAGGCGTTTGGGCTGCGTGGCCGCTCGGCCGAGCAGCGCGTCGCGCTGGATCTGCTGCTCGACGAGTCGGTGGGCATCGTGTCGCTGGGCGGCAAGGCCGGCACCGGCAAGTCGGCGCTGGCGCTGTGCGCCGGGCTGGAGGCGGTGCTGGAGCGCCGCACCCACCGCAAGGTCGTGGTGTTCCGTCCGCTCTACGCGGTCGGGGGACAGGATCTGGGCTATCTGCCGGGCAGCGAGGCCGAGAAGATGGGCCCCTGGGCGCAGGCGGTGTTCGACACCCTGGAGGGGCTGGCCAGCCCCGCCGTGCTCGACGAGGTGCTGGCCCGGGGCATGCTCGAGGTGCTGCCGCTGACCCACATCCGAGGTCGCTCGCTGCACGACTCGTTCGTCATCGTCGACGAGGCGCAGTCGCTGGAACGCAACGTGCTGCTGACGGTGCTGTCGAGGCTGGGCAGCGGGTCGCGGGTGGTGCTCACCCATGACGTCGCCCAGCGGGACAACCTGCGGGTGGGCCGGCACGACGGGGTGGCCGCGGTGATCGAGAAACTCAAGGGCCATCCACTGTTCGCGCACATCACCCTGATCCGCAGCGAGCGGTCACCGATCGCGGCGCTGGTGACCGAGATGCTCGAGGAGATCAGCCCCGGCGCCCTGCCCTGACCGCGCCGGCGGGGGAGGCGGGTCAGCGGGTGGCGGCCCGGCGGCGCAACCGCCCGCGCAGCAGGAACCAGCCGGCGACCGCGGCGCCGGACAGCGCCAGCAACCGCTCGTCGCGGCCGGCCCGCGGCAGTTTGAGCAGCGACACCAGACCCAGCATCGCGAACCCGGCCGGCAGCGGCGGTTGGCTCGGGGCTGCGGTCACCAGGGGCGACCCCAGCGGCAGGGTCTCGGCCGACGGAGGTTCGGCCGGCGGCGATTCCTCGTCGGCGGGGCGGGCCGCCGGTGCAGCCACGGTCGGCGTCACCGTCGACGTCTCGGGGGCTTGCCTGGGTAGAGCCTGGTCGACGAGCACTCAATCCTCCCGCACCTTCGGACCGTTGGTTCCGGCGGCCTCGACGCTAGTGCGGATTGCCGCGTTGCGGAATAGGGCTTTCCCCTATTCCCGTCCCATTCCCGCGGGAATGTCGGCGCGGCCGATGTGCCGGCCCAGTTCGGCGCGCGACTTAATGCCCAGCTTGCGGTAGATACGGGCCAGCTTGGCCTCGACGGTCTTGGGGCTGATGAACAACTCGGCGGCCACATCGCGGTTTTTCATTCCGGATGCGGCCAACTCCGCCACCCGCCGCTCCGAGGGGGTGAGCTCCGCGCTGCGGGTGGGTCCCAGCCGGGCCCGCGACAGCTCGGTGCGGGCGCGGTCGGCCCACAGCGGCGCCGGTAATCGTTCGAAGACACCCAACGCCTCCTGCAGCACCGCCGAGGCCGACTCCTTGCGGCGCAGCCGCTGTTCGATGCGGCCGAGCACCAGCAGCGTCCGGCCCCGCTCCAACGGCATGGCGACCCGGTCGTGCTGCTGCAGCGCCTCACGCGCGGCGGCCGCCGCGGCATCGAGGTCGCCGCGGGCGGCCAGCACCAGCGCGCGTCCCCGCCCGGCGACCGCCAGCATCCAGGGCCGGTCCACCCGCCGGCCGTTGCGCTTCAGCGCTGCGATCAGCGGCTCGGCCTCGGCCGGCCGGCCCACCTGCACCAGCGCCTCGATCGCGTCCGGCAGGAACGCCGCACCCGGCAGCTCGGTCGGGGAGGTGTCCGGATCGAAGGACCTCAACAGCAGCGCGAGCGTGTCGACGGCCGCCCGGTGATCACCCAGTGACACCTCGAGGAAGCCGAGCGTGGCGATCACCCGGTCGGTGAGCCGGTATGTGCCGATGCGCCTGCCCAATTCGAGCGCCTCGGCCGCGACCCGGCGGACCTGCTCGGTGCGGCCGGTGAACGCCGCGGCCATCACCTGCGCGCAGTTCGCGAGGAACATCGCGGTGTCGCCACAGAGTTGGCGGGCGCACTCCAGCGCGTCGTCGGAGACCAGTTCCGCGGTGGCCGTGTCGCCGCTCCACAACGCCGCCAGCACCACCTGCCCGGCCACGTAGACGTAGTCGTGCTCCTCGCCGCGCTGCAGACACCGAAGCCGGATGGTCTCCAGTTCCTCGCGGGCCCGATCCAGCTCGCCCAGCGACGCCAACAACATCGCCTGTTGCGTGCTCGGCCGCAGCACGATCGGGGTGTGCGTGTGGTGGTCCTCGAGAGCGACGGCCCGCTGCATGCTCTCCGCGTCGAACCCGGAGCCGGTCAGGAACTCCAGCGCCACCCGCAGGCTCACCGCGATGCTGATCAGGTGCGGGTCGCTCAGCCGTTCGGCATCGGCTTCCGCCCGGTGCGCCATGCGCAGGCTCTCGGCGAACTCGTAGATGTTGAACAGCGAGAAGGCCAGCATGGCCTGGATCTGCACCCGCGCCGGGCTGTTCTCGCCCACCTCGTCGCGGGCCTGCAGCAACAGCCGGATCCCGGGCCCGAAACCGGTGCTGTGCAGCCGTACGGCGGCGAGCTGGGTCAACGCCGCGCCGCGCAGCTCCCCGGGGGGCAGGGCGTCGATCGTCTCCCGCAGCAGCGCGGCGGCGCGCTCCTGATCACCGGCGTCGAAGTGGTGCTGCGCGGCCATCAGCCGCCGTTGCGGGGTGCCGCCACCGAGGTGGATCGCCAGATCCAGCAGTTCCGCGGCGGCGGCCGGCGCACCGCGCATCCGCGCCGACTCCGCCGCGTGATCCAGTGCGCGCAGCGTGGTCTCGTCCCCGCGGGTCGCGGCCAGCGCGAGGTGTCGAGCGCGCCGTTCGGGTTCGTCGACGACATCGGCCAGCCGCCGGCGCATATCGCGGCGCTCGTCCGGTGTCGCCTGACTGTAGACCCCGCGGCTCAACAGCGGGTGAGTGAACCGGATCCGGTTGCCGTCGATGGTGATGATGCCGCGGCTCTCAACGGTTTCCAGCGACTCGACCAACCGGTCGTGATCGGTGCCGGTGGCCCGGGCCACCGCGTCGACGGTCGGCGCCGCCATGCACGCCGCCGCCAGCAGCGCCTCGTGCACCTGCGGGGCGAAACCGTCCAGCCGGGAGCGCACCACCTCGCCGAGCGTGCGGGGCAACTCGGCGTCGGCGAACGCGGCCGCGTCGAGCGTCCGGTCGTCGAGTTCGCGCGCCAACTCGATGGCGTAGAACGGATTTCCGCCCGACACCTCGTGAATTCGCCCGATCGCCGGAGGCGGCAACGGTTTTCGTAGTCTCTCGGTAACCGCGGCGTGAAGTTCGTTGACGGTCAACGGGGTCAGCGTGATCCTGCTGAGCCCGTCCGGGCGCGGCAGCTGCAACCAGGTGATCCCGGCGCTGTCGGCGTCGGTGCGGACACTGCCCAGGATGCCCACCGGACCGACCAGCCGGCGCGCGGTGAACGCGAGCACGTGCTCACTGGACGGGTCGAGCCACTGCAGGTCGTCGATCGCCACCAGCACCGGGCCGTCATCGGCGAGCCGCTCCAGCACCGCCAGGAACGCGGCAGCCACCGCCCGCTGATCGGTCACCGCGTCCAGGTCGGCGTGCTGCAGCAGCTGATCGACCGCATGCCGCTGCGGGTCGGGCAGATCGGCCCAGACCGCGGGGTCGACCACGTCGAGCAGGTCGGCCAACGCCGTGTACGCCGAAACCGATTCGGCGTCGGTGACCCGCGCGGACAACACCCGGAAACCGTGCGCCCGGGACAGGATCGCCGACCACAGCGCGGTCTTGCCGATTCCGGCCTCGCCCTCGATCAGCACCGCGGCCGGACCGCGCCGGGCGGCGGCCAGGAAGCTGTCGACGGTGCGCCGCACGGTCGGCCGCGTGCGCAGCACGGCCGGGGTCGCGGCGTTGCCCGTCATGGCGCCAGCATCGCAGCCGATGCGGGTATCGCTCAACACGAACGGGCCCGCCGGCCCGACACGTCGGTGCCCCGGGCGGCTCAGCTCTCGGCGTCGGTGACCTTGGTCATCGCCAGCACGTCGAGGCGGCGGTCGAGCTCCTCGAGCGAAAGCTTCTCGCCGATCAGGCCGCGGTCGATCACGGTCTGGCGGATGGTCTTCTTCTCCTTGAGCGCCTGCTTGGCCACCGCGGCGGCCTCCTCGTAGCCGATCGCGGAGTTCAGCGGGGTCACGATCGACGGCGACGACTCCGCGAGCTCGCGCAGCCGCTCCTCGTTGGCCACCAGCCCGTCGATGCACTTCACCGCGAACAGCTTCGAGACATTCGCCAGGATCTTGAACGACTCGAGGATGTTGCGCGCCATCATCGGGATGTACACGTTCAGTTCGAACGCGCCGTTGGCGCCGCCCCAGGCGATCGCGGCGTCGTTACCGATGACCTGGGCGGCCACCTGGGTGACCGCTTCCGGGATCACCGGGTTGACCTTGCCGGGCATGATCGAGCTGCCCGGCTGCAGATCGGGCAGCTGAATCTCGGCCAGACCGGTCAGCGGACCCGAGCCCATCCACCGGATGTCGTTGGCGATCTTGGTGAGCGACACCGCGATGGTGCGCAGCGCACCGGACGCCTCGACCAGCCCGTCGCGCGCCGCCTGCGCCTCGAAATGGTTTGTCGCGACCCGCAGTTCGGCCAGCCCGGTCTGCTCCTTGAGCACCGCGACCACGCGCTGGTCGAAGTCGTCGGGCGCGTTGAGCCCGGTGCCGACCGCCGTGCCGCCGATCGCCAGCTCACCGAGCCGCGGCAGGGCGGCCCGGACCCGCTCGATGCCGGCCTCGACCTGGCGGGCGTAGCCGGAGAACTCCTGGCCCAGCGTCACCGGCACCGCGTCCATCAGGTGGGTGCGTCCGGACTTCACCACGGTGCGCCACTGGCGGGCCTTGGCCGCCAGCGACTCGTGCAGCTGCTCCAGCGCCGGGATGAGATGACGCACTGCGGCCTCGGTCGCCGCGATGTGAGTGGCGGTGGGGAAGGTGTCGTTCGACGACTGCGACATGTTCACGTCGTCGTTGGGGTGCACCGTGACCCCGTTGCGGGCGGCGATGCTGGCGATCACCTCGTTGGTGTTCATGTTCGAGCTGGTGCCCGAACCGGTCTGGAACACGTCGATCGGGAACTGGTCGTCGTGGCGGCCGTCGGCGATCTCGGCGGCGGCCGCGATGATCGCGTCGGCTTTCTCCGGCGCGAGCAGCCCCAGGTCCTTGTTCACCTGCGCGCAGGCGCCCTTGAGCAGACCCAGCGCCCGGATCTGGCTGCGCTCTAGACCGCGCCCGGAGATCGGGAAGTTCTCCACGGCGCGTTGGGTCTGCGCCCGCCACAGCGCGTCCTTGGGCACCTTGACCTCGCCCATGGTGTCGCGCTCGATGCGGTACTCCTGCGTGTTGGTGTCGACGCTCATGACTGGTGTGTTTCCTCGCTTGTCAGGCAGGGCTTGTTGGGCAGGGCTGGTTGGGGCTGGAGGTCGGGTCAGGGCAGCGGGTAGATCGCGTTCTTGTCGCCGGTGAAGTCGATCGCGGAGTACTCGCTGAGCTTGGACAGCCGGTGATAGGCCTCGATCATGCGCACCGTGCCCGACTTCGACCGCATCACGATCGACTGGGTGGTGCACCCGCCCGGGGTGTAGCGCACGCCCTTGAGCAGGTCGCCGTCGGTGACCCCGGTGGCGCAGAAGAACACGTTGTCCCCGGACACCAGGTCCGTCGTGGTCAGCACCCGGTCCACGTCGTAGCCGCGGTCGACGGCCTTCTGCCGCTCCTCGTCGTCGCGGGGCGCCAGCACGGCCTGGATCTCACCGCCCATGCAGCGGATGGCGGCCGCGGCGATGATGCCCTCCGGGGTGCCGCCGATGCCGGCCAGGATGTCGGTGCCGGAGTTGGGGCGGCAGGCCGAGATCGCGCCGGCGACGTCGCCGTCGGTGATCAACCGGATGCGGGCGCCGGCGGCGCGGGCGTCGGCGATGAGCTGCTCGTGGCGGGGCCGGTCCAGGATGCAGACCGTCACGTCGGACACCGACAGGTCCTTGGCCTTGGCCACCCGGCGGATGTTCTCGCCGATCGGGGCGGTGATGTCGATGACGTCGGCCGCTTCCGGGCCGGTGGCGATCTTGTTCATGTAGAACACCGCCGACGGGTCGAACATCGCGTGCCGCTCGGCGACCGCGAGCACCGAGATCGCGTTGGGCATGCCCTTGCTCATCAGGGTGGTGCCGTCGATCGGGTCGACGGCCACGTCGCACTCCGGCCCGTCGCCGTTGCCGACCTCCTCGCCGTTGTAGAGCATCGGGGCGTTGTCCTTCTCGCCTTCCCCGATGACCACCACACCCCGCATGGAGACGGTGTTGATCAGCGATCGCATGGCGTCGACGGCGGCGCCGTCGCCGCCTTCCTTGTCGCCGCGGCCGACCCAGCGGCCGGCCGCCATCGCGCCTGCCTCGGTGACTCGGACGAGTTCGAGGGCCAGATTTCTGTCGGGAGCTTCACCACGGGCCGGACTCATGGCCAGATTGTCCCATGTGGCGGGCCCCGGTTGGTCAGCTGGGATACTGGCGGCATGACGACCCAGCCCCAACCGGCGCCCAAGCCGGAGAAGTCGCGGCTGCTGCAGGACGGCCGCGACATGTTCTGGTCACTGGCGCCGCTGGTGGTGGCGTGTCTGGTGTTCGCCGGCCTGCTCGGCATGTGTTCGCTGCAGACCGGGGGTCCCGGCACCGGCCCGGTGCCCAACTTCGACGCCCCGGCGGCGCTCAAGGCCGACGCCGAGGCGCTCCGGATCCCGATCCGGGTGCCGCAGCTGCCCGACGGTTGGCAGTCCAACTCGGGCAGTCGCAAGGGCATCGACTCCGGGCGCACCGACGCGGTGACCGGCCAGCAGGTGAAGGCGGTCAGCTCCACCGTCGGCTATCTGACCCCCGGTGGCATGTATGTCAGCCTGACCCAGAGCGACGCCGACGAGGAGAAGCTGGTGCGGTCGATCAACGCCGGGGTGTTCCCGGTCGGGGTGGAGGACGTCGACGGCGTGCGCTGGGTGGTTTACGACGGCGCCGAACCGGCGGAGGATCAGCCCGCCGAGCCGATCTGGACCGCCCGGCTGGACGGACCCGGCGGCCCCGCGCAGGTCGCGATCACCGGCGCGGGGAGCGCCGAGGACTTCCGCATCCTCGCCGCGGCGACCCAGAAGGCCGCGCCGCTGCCGATCGGATAGTCGAACAGGGAGGGACGATGACCGCCCCACAGGCCGACCTCACCGGCTGGACGTGCACCCCGTTCTCCGCCGCGGGACTCACCCACGACGTCTACCGCAAGGGCGAAGGGCCGGGGGTGGTGCTCATCCCGGAGATGCCCGGGCTGCACCCGGGGGTGCTGGCCCTGGGCAACCACTTGGTGGGCAACGGCTTCACCGTGGCGGCGCCGTCGCTGTTCGGCACCCCGGGCGCGCCGCCGATGCGGCCGGGCGCGGTGGGCGCGCTGCTGCGCGGATGTGTGGCGCGCGAGTTCGCCGCGTTCGCCACTAACGCCGACCGCCCGGTGGCCCACTATCTGCGGGCGCTGGCGCGTGACCTCAACGAGCACACCCCGGGCCGCGGTGTCGGGGTGATCGGCCAGTGCTTCACCGGCGGTTTCGCGCTGGCCGCCGCGGTCGACGACAGCGTGCTGGCCCCGGTGCTGTCCCAGCCGTCGCTGCCGCTGCCGCTGACCCCGAAACAGCGCCGCGACCCGGGCCTGTCGGAGGCCGAGCTGCGGATCGTCGAGCGCCGGGCCGCCGAGGAGGGCCTGTGCGCGTTGGGGTTGCGGTTCAGCGAGGACCCGATGGTGCCCCGGGAACGGTTCAAGACGCTCAAGGCCCGGCTCGGCGACGCCTTCGAGGTCATCGAGATCAACTCGGCGAAGGGCAACGAACACGGGTTCGGCCGGGCGGCGCACTCGGTGCTGACGCTGGAAATGCGTGAGCAGGAGGGTTTTCCGACCTACGAGGCGCTCAAGCGGGTGGTTCGGTTCCTGAAGGAGCGGCTGACGTAGCCTCGCCCGCGGCCGGATCGTCCGGCTGGGGCGGGTCGCCCTCGGCCGGGGTGCGGGCCCGGGCCGGTGACCGGGTGAGTGCCTGTTTGACCCGCCGGGCCCAGCGCGTCAACACGTTGCCGCGCTCGCCGTCCTCGGGTTCCGTGCCGGGCCGCGGACCCATCGGTACCCCCTTGTACACCGACAGGTAGACGCTGATCGTGGTGACGATGACGATCATCACCACCGGCCCGATGACGATGCCCCACGCCCCGAACATGGTGATGCCGGCGAACACCGCCAGCAGCATCAGCGCCGGATCGAGCCGGGCGTCGCGCGGAACCAGGATCGGCCGCAGGAAGTTGTCGATGTTGGTCACCACGATGACGTGGAACAGGATCACGAAGATCCCGCCGAACACGTTGCCGAACAGGATCATTCCGATCCCGAACGGAATCGTCACGATGCCGCTGCCCAGCGGGATCACCGACAGCGCCGACAGCAGCACCGCGAACAGGAAGAACCCCTGGTGGAAACCCGCGATGAAGATCGACACCGCCCCGGACACGCCCTGGCACAGCGCGATGACGAACTGGCCCATCACCGTGCCCCTGACCATCGCGCCCATCTTGGCCAGGTACAGGTCGGTGATGTCCTCGCCGAGCGGGTTGAGCTGACGCACCAGCTGCACCACCCGGTCGCGGTTGATCAGCAGCGAGATGAAGACGTACAGGAACAGGATCGCTCCGGTCACCGCGCCGACGACCCCGCCCACGGCGCCCTGCAGGATGCCCAGCAGCCAGCGGCCGACGTCCTGGGCGACCGTGGCCAGCCCGTCGCGCACCGAGTCCATGGTCACGGTGGTCTCCACCAACGGAATGCGGTGCAGCACTTCGTTGGTCAGCTCCAGCGCCCGGTTGCCCAGCGCGGACATGTCGGTGCGCTGCACCCAGTCGCTGACCTGCTCGACCATGGTGCTGATCTGCATGACGGCCAGCACGATCGTCACCGCCACCGGGATGATCACCACGGCGAACGCGGCCAGCACGGTCACCGCGGCCGCGGGCCCGTTGTGCAGCCGGGAGTTGAGCCGCGCGTAGAGCGGGCCGAACAGGTAGGCCGCCACCGCGGCGACCACCACCAGGATGAAGTAGCCGCGCAGGAAGTAGGCCCCGAACAGGATCGCCAGGACGGTCGCGATGGCCAGGGCACGCCGCTGCGTCAGCGTCAGGTCGGTATCCATCCCGCTATGTCTATCCGAGATTCGCCCGCGTGGCCGACCGAAACGCGGGGTTACCCGGTACGTTGCCGGGCCCGCTGGCCCTCGACGAAGCGCATCGAGACCCGGTTCAGCAGTGTGGGCGCCATCCGGGCGAACCACCACTGCAGGCGTGCGATCCGCGGCTTGACCAGGATGGCCTTGTTCCTGTCGATCGCGCGCAGCACATCGCGGGCCAGCCGGTCGGGGTCGTAGGCCTTGCCGCGCTGGGTCTGCAGGAAGTAGTCGCGCCCGACGAACCCGCCGATTCCGCCCTTGTCCAGGATCGGCGTCTCCACCGCGGCCGGGCACACCGCCAGTACCCCGACGCCGCGCGGCACCGCCTCGGACCGCAGCGCCAGCGACAGCCCCACAACGGCGTGTTTGGTCGCCACATAGCTGGTGATCTGGCCGGCCGCGGTCAGCCCGGCCATCGAGGCGGTGTTGACGATGTGGCCGTGGCCCTGGCGCAACATCACCGGATAGGCGGCCGCCACCCCGTGCACCACGCCGCGCAGGTTGACGTCGATGATCGCGTTCCACTGGTCGAGCGTCAGCAGCTCGGTGTCGCCGCCCCAGCAGATTCCGGCGTTGTTGAACATCAGGTCCAGCCGGCCGGCGCGGTCGACGACGCCGTCGACGGCGGCCTGCACCGCGTCGGCGTCGGTGACGTCGAGTCGGGCCCAGCGGGCGCCCAGTGCGGCGGCGGTCCGTTCGGCGGCCGCGGCGTCGATGTCGGTACACAGCACCTCGGCGCCCGCGGCGGTCAGCGCCCGGCACAGCGCGGCGCCGATCCCCGAGCCGGCGCCGGTTACGATCGCCTGCTTACCCGCGAAACTCATTGCTGCACGAGGTTGTTCACATGGAACATGATGTCGGGGTACTTCTTCAGGTGAGCGCCGCCGTTGATGTCGAACACGGAGCCGGTCACCCACGACGCCTCCGGTGAGCACAGGTAGCGCACCGCCGCGGCGATGTCCTCGGGGGTTCCGGCGCGGCCCAGCGCGGTGTTGTCGACGTAGTCCTCGACGACCCCGGGCACCGCGGCGGCCGGCGCGGTCAGCGGGGTGTGCACGAACCCCGGCGCGATCGCATTGACCCGGATCCGGCGCGGCCCCAGCTCCAGCGCGGCCACCTGGGTGAGCATCGACAGCCCGGCCTTGGCGGCGCAGTAGGCGCTCATCCCGGCGGCCGGCTGACGTCCGTTGAGCGAGCTGATCGACACCAGCGCCCCGCCCTCGCGCAGGGTGCGTCCCGCGTGCTTGGTGACGATGAACGCGCCGGTGAGGCAGACGTCGACCACCGCGCGGAACTCCTCGACCGGCATGTCGGTGATCGGCCCGACGTTGGAGAACCCGGCACAGTTGACCACCGCGTCCAGCGGGCCGGCCGCGGCCAGGTCGTCGAACAGTCGCTGCACCGACGCCTCGTCGGTGACCTCGACGTGCGCCGCGGTGTGCGGCTCGCCCAGCTCCGCGGCCCGCTCGCGGGCGCCGTCGACGTTGCGGTCGGCGAGCGTCACCCGGTAGCCGTCCGCCGCCAGGGTGCGGGCGCCGGCCCACCCGATCCCGGACGCCGCGCCGATGACGACTGCGGTGCGCGCCTGGCTCATACAACCCCTTCCACCCGACTGGAACGTGTTACAACTTATCGGCCCCGGGCCGCGGGCGAGGCGGTAATCATGCGGGAATCACGCGGGGCGCCGCGCGAATTCCCGGTGCGGGACTGCGGTTTCCCGCGTCGATCCGCCCGGGGGCCGGGGTGATCAGGGCACGATCACGGCGCGGCCGCGGACCCTGCCCTCGTGCAGGTCCCGGTACGCCCGCGCGGCGTCGTCGAGCGAGTAGGTCGTCGACTCGATGTGCAGCGCTCCCCGTGCGGCCAGGTCGAGCAACTCGACGAGTTCGGGCCGCGATCCCCAGTAGGTGGTCTGGATGCTGACCTCGTAGGGCTGCGAGAAGAACGACAGCGGCACCGAGCCACCGGCGATGCCGACGATCGTCACGTCGCCCAGCGAGCGGGCCGCCGAGCGGGCGAGTTCGATCGTCGCGTCGGCGCCCACGAAGTCCAGCAGCACGTCGGCGCCGCGGCCGCCGGTCAGGTCGCGGATCGCGCCGGCGGTCGACGCATCGGACTCCAGTGTGTGGTCGGCACCGACCGCGCCGGCCAGGTCGAGAGCCGCCCGGCGGTTGTCCACGGCGATGACGCGCGCGGCCGTCGTCGCCTTGATGAGCTGGACCGCCAGGTGGCCCAGTCCGCCGACGCCGATCACCACCACCGTCGAGGTCGGCGTCATCTTCGGCCACGACCGGCGGATCGCGTGATAGGGCGTGAGCCCGGCGTCGGTGAGCGGCGCCGCGGTCACCGGGTCGAGACCGTCGGGCAGCCGCACCAGCAGCCGTTCGAACGGCACCAGCAGGTATTCGGCCATACCGCCGTCCATGCCGAGTCCGCCGCCGCCGCTGAGCACCGGGGCGCCGAGCGGGTTCTCGCAGTAGTTCTCGGTTCCGAGCCGGCAGCGCTCGCAGGTGCCGCAGCCCCACGGGCCGTACACCGCGACGGCGTCGCCCTCGGACACCGTGGTGACGCCGTCGCCGACCGCCTCGACCCACCCGGCGTTCTCGTGGCCGAGCGTGAACGGCAGCTGCCACGGCATCATCCCGGCGTCGAAGTCGTGCATGAGGTGCAGGTCGGAGTGACACGCGCCGGCGCCGCCGATCTTGACCACCACCTGCCCCGGCCCGGGGGTGGGCTTCGGCACCTCGACGAGCTCGGGTTCGGATTTCCAGCCCATCAGCCGCAGTGCCTTCATAGCGAAACCGTACGCGGATGCCGGTGGCTTCGTGCGGATTTCGGGCCCGGCCCGGCTCGTGGGGGATCATTCGGGTATGGCCCTGGCCGTCTGCCTGCTGTTCGACCGCCGCTCCGAGCGGGCGGTGCGCGCACTGTGGCACCGGCTGGAGGAGGCGGGGGTGGCCAGCCTGCGCTCGCACACCCACGGCCGGCACCTGCCGCACCTGTCGTACGCGGTGCTGCGGCGGTGGGATGATGACGCCGTCGCCGCCGCGCTGGAGGACCTGCAGTGCGGCGCCCCGGTCGAGTTGAGCTTCGACGGGATGGGGCTGTTCCGGCGGGGCCGGGTGTGGCTGGTCGCCGGCGTCGGCGCGGACCTGGCGGCGCGCCAGCAGCGGGTGGTCGAGGCCGTCACCGCGACCGGGGCGGATCTGCACCAGCATTACCGCCCGGGGGTGTGGATCCCGCACTGCTCGTTGGCGCCGCGTGCGACGCTGGCGCAGCTGCCCGACGTCGCCGCGGCGGTGATGGATGTGCTGCCGCTGCCAGCCCGGCTGGACCGGGCGGCGCTGGTCAACAGCAGCACGGGCGAGGTCAGGCCGTTGGCGACGCTGCCCTGAGCGGCGACGACCCGGGACCGGGTCAGCGGGCCGCGCCGACGGGCTCGGCCTGGTGCTGCAGCTGCCGGAACAGTTCGACGTAGTACGGCAGGCATTCGGCCATCGCCTGTTCGGTGGTGTAGCGCGGGCGGTAGCCCAGCTCCCGGCGCGCCTTGTCGATCGAGAAGTAGTTGTCGAGGAACAGCCGTTCCACGCTCAGCGGCTCCAGCATCGGCTTGGGCAGCCCGAACCGGAAGTGCAGCCACTGCCAGGCGGTCATCGCCAGCCACACCAACCGGCCCGGCACCCGGATGCGGGGCCAGCGCCGGCCGCAGGCCTCCACCACCGGGCGGGCGAACTCGAACATGTTGACCGGTTCGCCGTCGTTGATGAAGTACGCCTGTCCCGGGGCGGTTCCGCCCGGCACCAGATGCTCGGCGGCCAGGATGAAGCCGTGCACCAGGTTGTGCACGTAGGAGTTGTCCAGCCGGGCCTTCCGGCCGCCGACCAGCACCTTGACGTGTCCGGCCAGCAGGCTTTCGAACATCTTGCGGAACATGGTCTGATCGCCCGGGCCCCAGATGCCGCTGGGTCTGATCGAGCAGGTGAGCATCCCGTCGACGCCGTTCTGGGACAGCACGAACTTCTCCGCGATCACCTTGGTCTCGGTGTAGAGATCGTTGAATCGTTCGGTGTAGGGCAGGGTTTCGTCGCCGCCCGCGATATGTCGGCCGCTCATCACGACGCTGTTGGAGGAGGTGTAGACGAACCGCTGCACCCCGGCGGCGCGCGCGGCGCGCACCAGGTTCTCGGTGCCGGTGACGTTGACGGCGTGGCTGCGCCGGCGGTACTCCTCGGTGACCGAGGCGCCGCCCATCAGGTCGATGACCGCCGCGGTGTGGAACACGGTGTCGATCCCCGCGACGGCGGCGGCCACCGCCTCCGGATCGCAGATGTCGCCCTGCAGCACCTGCAGTCGCGGGTGCGCGGGCAGCGGAGACGGCGCGCGGTCGAACGAGCGCACCTCGTAGCCCCGGTTCAGCAGGGTGGTCACCAGGTTGGCGCCCACGAAGCCCGACCCGCCGGTGACCAGGATGCGGCCCAGCGTGGTGGTCAGCGAAGCATCACCCATGCCGGGCAGCGTAACTGAAACGTGTTCTAATTTCTAACCAAGAAGCGCCGAGTGCTTGCTTTCTCAATCATCCGACTCGGCGTCCGGCCCGTTCTCGGACTCGTGTGCGGCCAGCACTTCCTCGACCCGGCGGCGCGCACCGGCTAAGTGTTCTTCACACCGTTTTGCCAGCTCTTCACCACGTTCCCAGAGTTTCAGCGACGCATCGAGGTCCAGGCCGCCCTGTTCCAGGCGTTGCACCACCGCGATGAGTTCATCGCGGGCCTCTTCGTACCCCATATCACTAATGGGCTTCATTTTCTCGCGTCCTTCTGCTCGGCGGCGTTCGGTTCGGGGCGGGCATCGGCCGGTCCTTCGCTGACCGCGGCGATGGCGCCGTCGGCCACCCGGATCCGCAGCCGGGTGCCGGCCGGCGCGTCGGCGGTTGTGCGCAGCACCGCGGCGTCGGGCAGCGTCTGCACCACCGCGTATCCGCGGGCCAGCGTCGCCGCCGGGCCCAGGGTGGCCAGCCGGGCCGACAGGTGGCCGATGCGGTCGGACTCGACGTCGATCAACCGCACGATGTCGCGGCGGGCGGCCGCCCGGACCCGCTCGATCTCCTCGGCCCGGGTGTCGAGCGCGGCCAGCGGCTGCGCCAGCACCGGCCGGCTGCGCAGCTGGTCGAGCAGGTGCTGCTCGCGGTGCACCCAGTTGCGCAGGGCGCGCGCCGCCCGCCGGCGCATCTCGTCGATCAGCTGTTGTTCGGCGGCGGCATCCGGCACGATCCGCTTCGCCGCGTCGGTGGGGGTGGCCGCCCGCACGTCGGCGACCAGGTCGCACAGCGGGTTGTCGGGTTCGTGGCCGATCGCGCTGACCACCGGCGTGGTGCACCTGGCGATCTCGCGGCACAGCGTCTCGTCGTAGAACGGCAGCAGCGCGTTGATGTCCCCGCCGCCGCGGGCGATCACGATCACGTCGACCTCGGGGTCGGCGTCGAGCTCCCGCAGCGCCTCGACGATCTGCGGGACGGTCTGCGGGCCCTGCACCGCGGTGTTGCGGACCGCGAACCGCACCGCCGGCCAGCGCGACCGGGCCACCGTGAGCACGTCGCGTTCGGCCGCCGACGCGCGCCCGGTGATCAGTCCGACCAGGTTCGGCAGGAACGGCAGCGGGCGCTTGAGCCGCGGGTCGAACAACCCCTCGGCCTCCAGCAGCCGGCGCAGCCGCTCGATGCGCTCCAGCAGCTCACCCAGGCCAACCGCGCGAATCTCGTTGGCCCACAACGAGATGGTTCCGCGCGCGGTGTGGAACTGGAACTTGCCGTGCATCACCACCTGCACGCCCTCGGCCAGCTTGACCGGGGCGTCGAGCACCAGATCGCGCGGGCAGACCACGGTCAGCGACATGTCGGCCGCCGGGTCGCGCAGCACGATGAACGCCACCGTGGGCCGCATGTTGAGCTGCGCGATCTGCCCCTCGACCCACACCCCGCCGAGCCGGTCGATGTACTTGGCCAACCGGGTGGCCACCGCGCGTACCGGCCACGGGTTGTCCGGGGACTTGCCCGGTTCGGCGTCCGGCATGTCGCTCAGCCCGCCGGCCGTGTCACTTGGCGGTCGCGCGGGTGATCCGGTTGGCCAGCAGCGTCTGGAACGGGGCGCGCGCCCTGGTGGCCTGTTCGTAGGCCAGCAGCGCCTCGAGGTCGGCGACTCGCAGCGACGACAGCCGGGCCCGCAGCTGGGCGAGCGTGAGCGAGTCGTAGTCGAGCTCGTTGACGATCGCCGGGACCTCGACCGGTTTCGGCTCGCCGGACTCGGCCGACTCCGTCGACTGCTGCCCGTCGGCCGTCGCCGGCTCGGCGTCGGTGAACAGCGCGTACCGTCCCGCGGTGCGCCGCTGGCCGTCGCCGGACGGTTCCTCGCCGTCCTGATCCTCGAGGTCCTCGTCGAAGGTGGCCCACTCGGGCTGTTCCTCCTTCGGCGGGAACAGCGCCTCGAGCGTCTCGTCACCCTTGATGACCAGCTGCGCGACGTCCTGCTGCACCTTCATCACCAGCTGCGCCACCTGGCTGGCCACGGTCATCGGGCAGGTCAGGATGGTCTGCGGAAGCTTGCGGGTCTCCTCGATGGCGGTGACCGCCGCCCCGACGAGCAGGCGGACCCCATACGGTGCGGTTGCCATGGCTCCCAGCCTACGGCCGGGCTCTCGGCTGGTCCGGCAAGGCCGTGAATGCGTACGCTGGAACCCATGCCGCCGACTGTCAACATGGGGATTCCGGGTACAGCCAGCTCTGTCGGCGGTGGCGTATCCGGCAAGCGGGTATTGCTCGCCGAGCCGCGGGGGTACTGCGCGGGTGTCGACCGCGCGGTGGAGACCGTGGAACGCGCGCTGGAGAAGCACGGCGCACCGGTCTACGTGCGGCACGAGATCGTGCACAACCGCCACGTCGTCGAGACGCTGGCCAAGCGCGGGGCGGTGTTCGTCGACGAGTGCGACGAGGTGCCCGAGGGCGCGATCGTGGTGTTCTCCGCCCACGGCGTGGCGCCGAGCGTGCGGGAGGCCGCCGAGCGGCGCAACCTGCGGGTGATCGACGCGACCTGCCCGCTGGTCACCAAGGTGCACAACGAGGCCAAGCGCTTCGCCCGCGACGACTACGACATCCTGCTCATCGGGCACGAGGGCCACGAGGAGGTCATCGGCACCGCCGGTGAGGCGCCCGACCACGTGCAGCTCGTCGACGGGCCGGATGCGGTCGACAAGGTCACCGTGCGCGACGAGAACAAGGTGATCTGGCTGTCGCAGACCACGCTGAGCGTGGACGAGACCATGGAGACGGTGCGCCGGCTGCGGGAGCGGTTCCCGAAGCTGCAGGACCCGCCGAGCGACGACATCTGCTACGCCACCCAGAACCGCCAGGTCGCGGTGAAGGCCATGGCGCCGGAGTGCGAGCTGGTGATCGTGGTCGGCTCCCGCAACTCATCGAACTCGGTGCGGCTGGTCGAGGTGGCGCTGGGCGCCGGCGCCGACGCCGCCCACCTGGTCGATTACGCCGACGACATCGACCCGGCCTGGCTGGACGGTGTGACCACGGTCGGCGTCACCTCGGGGGCCTCGGTGCCGGAGATCCTGGTCCGCGGGGTGCTGGAGCGGTTGGCCGATTACGGCTACACCAGCGTGCAGACCGTCACCACCGCGAACGAGACGCTGGTGTTCGCGCTGCCGCGCGAGATCCGGCCCGCCCGCACCTGACCGTCACCGCGCCTCCGCGTGGTCCCGGTCGATCGGGCCCGGGCGGTCAGATGTCGTACTCCCAGCTCTCCACGTCGTGTTCGCGCGCCGACCGCTGCGGCCGGTAGTCCTGGTCGGGGTCGACACCCCGGTAGCGCACCCGCGAAACGGGGTGGTGGGTGTTGGTGGTCGAGCCGTTGCGGCTGCTCCTGGCGCGGCTGCGGCTGCTTCCGTTGCGGCTGCCGTTGCCGCTGTGCGGTTCCAGGGGCAGGCCGTCGTCATAGCGGTCCCCGTAGCGGTCCCCGTAACGGCGGTCGTCGGATCGGCGGGACCGCTCCGGGCGCTCGTATCCGGACCGGTGCTCGGGCGGGACCCGGCGCTGCGGCTGTGATCTGCGACGCGGTTCGGCCGGGGGTTGGTTCTGCCGGCGCGGACGCCAGGGCCGATCGGCTGCCGACGGCATGATCTCGGTCTCGGGTGGCCGGGTGTGCCGGGACCGCGACGCGGCACTGCGCTCCGCGGACTTGGTGCGGCGAGCCGACGCCGTCGTCGCCCGCGAACCGCGGGCGGCCCGTTCCGCGGGGGAGCGGCGGCGCGCCGCGGCCTCGGCCGTCTGGCGGGTGCGTGCGCGGGCGCGTTCGCCGGTTCGGGCGCGTTCCCGGGTGCGGGTCCGCGCGGCGGCCCGGTCGCTGCCGGTCCGCGGCATCAGCGTCGCGAGCCGCGACCGCAGGGTGGCGGCGATGCCCGTGGCGTCACCGGCGGGAGCGGCGCGCCGCCCCTTCGTCCCCACGTACCACCGCAGCAGCCCGATGAGCAGCACCCCCGCGGAGGTGAAGAACATCAACGGGAATCGCTCGATCAGCGGATAGGCACAGTTGATCAGGGTGTCCCGGAGGTTGCTCACGTTGCTGCCGGTCATCAGCAAATAGGCCGTCGGCACGCTGACGAACAACAGCAGCGGGGGCTGGATGACCGCGGTGAACAGCCCGTTCTGCCGCACCGCCAGGACCGCGAGCACGCAGCCCAGCACATAGCACCCGGCGAACACGGCGCTCAGCTTGTTGGTGCCGGTACCCGCGTCGTACGCGAAACCGACCGCGGTCAACGTGGCCGCGATGAGCACAGCACCCCACCACGGAACACCCGGAATGTTGGGGTGCGCTGACCGATGGTCGACCTCGATCGCCGACCGCGCGCGCTGTGCTGACACAGGTAGACCGTACCGGCTGGTGTCAGTTGGTGCTGTCAGCGCGGTACTGGCGTGCCCGTCACGGTCTGGCAGACTGTCTGCTCTGTGGGCCTGAACCTGGGAATCGTCGGACTGCCGAATGTCGGTAAATCCACGCTGTTCAACGCGCTGACGCGGAACAACGTGCTGGCGGCCAACTATCCGTTCGCGACCATCGAGCCGAACGAGGGCGTGGTGCCGTTGCCCGACCCCAGGCTCGACAAACTCGCCGAGATGTTCGGCTCGGAGCGGATCGTTCCGGCGACGGTCACCTTCGTCGACATCGCCGGCATCGTCAAAGGCGCCTCCGAGGGCGCGGGGCTGGGCAACAAGTTCCTGGCCAACATCCGCGAATGCGACGCCATCTGCCAGGTGGTGCGGGTGTTCTCCGACGATGACGTTACCCACGTCGAGGGCCGGGTGGACCCCAGGTCCGACATCGAGACCATCGAGACCGAGCTCATCCTGGCCGACCTGCAGACGCTGGAGAAGGCGCTGCCGCGGCTGGAGAAGGAGGCCCGCACCCACAAGGACCGCCGCCCGGCCTACGAGGCCGCGCTGGCCGCGCAGGAGGTGCTCAACGGCGGCAAGACCCTGTACGCGGCCGGGGTGGATCCGGGCCCGCTGCGCGAGCTCAACCTGCTGACCACCAAGCCGTTCCTGTACGTGTTCAACTGCGACGAGGAGGTGCTCACCGACGACGCCCGCAAGGCCGAGCTGCGTGAGCTGGTCGCCCCGGCCGACTGCGTGTTCCTCGACGCCAAGATCGAGTCCGAGCTGCAGGAGCTCGACGACGCCGAGGCCGCCGAGCTGTTGGCGTCGATCGGACAGACCGAACGCGGGCTCGACGCGCTGGCCCGCGCCGGGTTCCACACGCTCAGGCTGCAGACGTTTCTGACCGCCGGGCCCAAGGAGGCCCGGGCCTGGACCATCAAGCAGGGCACCACCGCGCCGAAGGCGGCCGGGGTGATCCACAGCGATTTCGAGCGCGGCTTCATCAAGGCCGAGGTGGTCTCGTTCGACGACCTGGTCGAGGCCGGGTCGATGGCCGCCGCCCGCGCCGCCGGCAAGGTCCGCATGGAGGGCAAGGACTACGTCATGCAGGACGGCGACGTGGTCGAGTTCAAGTTCAACGTGTAGGGCTCACCTCGCCCGCCGCGTCCGCGATTGTGCGGTTTCGTTCGCGACACGCCGGCGGAGGGGACGAATGCGCACACTCGCCGACGTCTCGACGGCGCCGGCCCGGCGCGGTGTCAGCGCGGTTCGGCCGGCACCGGCTCGATCGGCAGCAGTCGGGCGCCGTCGGGCACCGGCGCCTCGGGTGCCGGCTGCTGCGCACCGGCCTCGGGTGGCGTCCCGTTCGCGGCGCCGCCGTTCGTCGTGGCACCGCCGGCCGCCGGACGGCTGCGGCGCCGCTTCTTGTGCCGCCGTGGTGGCCGGGTGGCCTGATCCCGCAACCGGCAGAACGCACACACCTCCGCGGTCGTCGGCGAGCCGCAGCGTGAGCAGGTGCCGACGGTGCCGCGTTCCTCTTCGGCCAGGTCGGCCAGCAGCGGCGCCTGCCGTTCGAAGAACCCGTTGAGGAAGGTCGCCTTCGACCCCGGTGCCCGCTCCTCGAGCGAGTTGAGCAGCTCCTTGTACATCAGGTGGCGGTTACCGGCGGCCATCGGGCACTCCTCGAGGATGTAGTCGATGCGCCGGATGACGCAGTAGGCCGCCGTCTCCCGCTCGGTCAGCCGCACCAGCGGCTTGACCCGGCGGGCGAACCCGGGGGACTCCGGCAGCGCCGGACGTTGCCGCGCCAGGTACGGCATGTTCCACTGCATGGTGTTGCCGAACAGCACGGCGGCCTCGTCGTCGAGGTTGTGCCCGGTGACCAGCACGTCGTAACCGTGCTCGAGGGTGACCTTGTTGAGCAGGTGGCGTTTGGTCAGCCCGCACGCCGAGCACGGGGTGCGTTTGGTCCGTGACGCCTGCGGGATGGTGAAACCTGCCTCGGCGGCGATGTCGACCTCGATCAGCCGGACCCCGCGCCGTTCGGCGAACGCCCGCGCGCAGTCGCCGGAGCGGTCGCTGTAGCCGCCGATACCCAGGCCCAGATACACCCCGTCGGCCTCATAGCCCAGATCCAGCAGCAGATCCCACACCGCCAGGGAGTCCTTGCCGCCGGACACCGCGATCAGCACGCGCTCACCGGGGTGGATCATCCGGTGCTGGTCGATCGCGGCGCGGACCTGGTCACGGCAGCGCTGAACGAAGCAGGCCGGGCAGAAGGCGGCGCGCTCGTGGCGCACCTCGATGGCGGCCTGCTCCTCGCAACGGTCACACTTCAAACGTCAGCCCCCCGAGATCACCGGCCTGACCTCCACGGTGTCGGCTTCCTGGAGCAGGGCGTCGCCTGTCACCAGTTCGTCGCCACGGATGAGGAGGACGGACTCCCGGTTGAGCCGCAGTTGTTTGCACAGCTCGCTGGCCCGCAGCGGACCGGTGAGCTCCACTTCACGCTTGGGGTTGTGCAGCTGAATCTTCATCGTCGCTATCTCGCAAAGTCCCGGAAAGTCTCGTAACGGCGGGACGATCCCGCACCAGTGCCTCCAGTCTAGGGAGGCCGCCCCGGCCGGTTCGGCGACGGTGCGGCGCCGCCCGGGCCGCTAGGGTGAGCACCGGCGCGTGGTGCACGGCGGACCCGAGACGACTGTGGTGAGCGGACCCGATTACACGACCCCGAACTGGGCGGCCTCGGCCCTGGTGGTGGTGGACCTGCAGCGGGACTTCCTCGACGGGGGAGCGGCGGCGGTCCCGGGGACGAGCGCGGTGGTTCCCCGCGTCGCGGCGCTGACGGCGGCGTTCCGCGCCGCGGGCCGCCCGATCGCGCACATCGTGCGGCTGTACCGGCCGGGCGGCTCCGATGTCGACCTGCCGCGACGTCGGCACATCGAGCAGGGCGGACGCGTCGTCGCGCCGGGTTCGGACGGCGCGCAGATCCCCGCCGAGGTGCTGCCGGCCCCGGTGTCGCTGGACAGCGAGCGGTTGCTGGCGGGCCGCGAACAGACCGTGGGGGCGCGGGAGGTCGTGCTGTTCAAACCGCGCTGGAGCGCCTTCCACCGCACCCGCCTGGAGGACTGGCTGCGCGACCAGGGCTGCGACACCGTCGTCGTCGCCGGCTGCAATCTGCCGAACTGTCCGCGCGCCACCCTGTTCGACGCCAGCGAACGCGACTTCCGGGCGGTCCTGGTCGTCGACGCCGTGTCGCAGACCAGCCCGGAACGACTGGCGGACCTAGAACGCATCGGCGTGCGGCTGGCCGACACCGGCACCGTCAGGCGGGCGCTGTCGGTGCCGGCCCGCTGACCGAGAACCACCCGGGAGGCAACCGTGCGACGTATCGGCCGGATCGCGGCGCTCGCTGTGCTGCTGGCGGGCATCAGCGGCTGCGGGTCGTCCGGCGACCAGCCCGCCTCGGCGGAGGGCGGCACGCTCACGGTGTTCGCCGCCGCGTCGCTGCGCGAGGTGTTCACCGAGCTCGGCGAACGGTTCGAGGCCGCGCACCCCGGCAGCGCGGTCGAGTTCTCGTTCGCGGGATCTTCGACCCTGGTGACGCAGCTGCAGCACGGCGCGGCGGCCGATGTGTTCGCCGCCGCCGACACCGCGACCATGGACAAGGCCGCCGAGGCCGGTCTGCTCGCCGGTTCGCCGGTCGGCTTCGCGGCCAACACGCTCACCATCGCGGTGGCGCCGGGCAATCCGAAGGGAATCACCGGATTCCGCGACCTCGCCCGGACCGACGTCGCGGTGGTGGTGTGCGCGCCGCAGGTGCCGTGCGGGGCGGCCGCCGAGACCATCGAGCGGGCCACCGGTGTCCGGTTGAACCCGGTCAGCGAGGAGTTCCAGGTCAGCGATGTGCTCGGCAAGGTGATCGCGGGTGAGGCCGACGCGGGGTTGGTCTATGTCACCGACGCCCGGGCGGCGGGTGACCGGGTGGGCGCGGTGGGCTTCCCGGAGTCCGCCGACGCCGTCAACACCTACCCGATCGCGGTGCTCAAGCAGAGCGGGAACGCCGAGCTGGCACAGCGATTCGTCGAGCTGGTGCTCAGCGATGACGGGCGAAAGGTGTTGAGCGCAGCGGGATTCGCCCAGCCGTGAGCGTGCGGGGTAGATTCGCCGGTATGGCCGACGATTGGCGCACGCACCGAGTCGACGAGATCCGGGCCCTGATCAAGCAGGCCGAACCCGACATCGTCGAGGAGACCAAGTGGCGCAAACCGTCGAATCCCGATGGGGTGCCCACGTTTTCGCTGGACGGGATCGTCTGCACCCTGGAGACCTACAAGGACAAGGTGAAGATCACCTTCGCCAAGGGTGCCTCCATCGACGACCCGGACAAGCTGTTCAACGCCAGCCTGACGGCGGGGGTCCGCCGCGCCATCGACCTGCGTGAGAACGACCGGCTCGACCCGGAGGCGTTCATGGCGCTGATCCGGCGGGCGGTCGCGGCCAATCGCGGCTAGGAGTCGAGGTTCTGCAGCCGGACCTGGCCGCGGGCGACCATGCGGCCGGTCTCGTCGACGACCTCGACCAGCCACAGCTGCTGACGCCGTCCCCGGTGGATGGGGGTGGACGTCGCTGTGACCACGCCGTCGGAGATCGCGCGCAGGAAGTCGGTGTTGTTGTTGACCCCGACGCAACGGCCGGTGCCCTGCCGGGACCGCAACCAGGTGGAGCCCGAGATGCTCGCGACGGTCTCGATGAGGGCGGCGTACACCCCGCCGTGGACGATGCCGTACGGCTGGTGGTGACGCTGGTCGATGCGCAGCCGCGCCGCTCCGCCGTCGGGCCCGAAGTCCAGCAGCTCCATGCCGACCAGCTTGTTGAAGCCGACGTTCATGTCCGGTCTCGCCGCGTTGTCCACGCCGAGGACGGTAGCGGTGTGGCCGCGCCGGCCCGTGCGGCACCCCTCTGACGGCGGTTCGCTCGACGGAAACCGGTCGGGCCGGGCACAATCGCGCAAGTGACGCAGCCGCCGCACCCGCCAGGTCCGCATCCCCGGCCAGACCGGGATGCGCCGCCGCCGCGCCGACCGCCGTCCCCGGACTCCCCGACCGAGCATTTCCGTCGGCCGCGGCCGACAGAAGACCCCCGTCGGCCGGGGCCGGCGGGCGGTCCACCGTGGCCGCAGCAACCGCCCCGCCACGACGCGCCGACCGAGCAGCTGCGCCGCCGTCCACCGGGCCCGGACTCCCCGACCGAACAGATCCGCCGACCCCAACCGCCCGGGTCGCCACCGCCGCCGGTACCCGGGGCGGTCGGCCCGACCCAACGCATCCCGCAGCCGCCGTCACCGGCCGACATCCGGCCCACCGAGCTGATCTACCGGCCCCAGCCGCCGACCCCGCCGCCCCCGCCGCCACCGAGCGTCGAGCCGAAACCCCGGCCCGAGCCGCGCCGCGGGAAGACCACCTTGGTGCTCGTCGCGGTCATCGCGATCGCGCTGATCGCCGCGGCGCTGGCCGGCGGAGAGCTGTACGCCCGCAACCGCGCCGACGGCATCCTCACCGAGGTCGCCGAATGCGTGACCGAGGACGGCGCGACCGTCTCGTTCGGGGTGAACCCGCCGTTCCTGTGGCAGTACCTCACCGGCTACTACACCAACATCACGGTCAAGACCGCCGGGAAACGGGTGCAGCGGGCCGACGGGATGACCGCCGAGGTCACCCTCAAGGACGTCCGGTTGCACGATGACGGCGATTCCAAGGGCACCATCGGCTCGCTGACCGCGGTGCTGACCTGGAAAGCCTCCGGCATCAAGGACACCGTCGTGTCCAACCTGCAGTTCGGGAGCCTCATCACCGGGGTCCGCACCGACGCGAACGCCGCGACCGTGATCTTCGAGGCCCACGGCGCCTCCGTCACCGCTCGGCCCGTCGTGGAGGACGGCGACCTCAACCTCGAGGTGCTCGAGGCGTCCGGGCCCATCCCGAAGGAGGTCATCCAAACCGGACTCGACGCGCTGACCAAGCAACTCAACGACAACTACCCGCTGGGCATCCGCGCCGATGCCGTGGAGGTCACCGATTCCGGTGTGGTCGGCAGGTTCTCGAGCCGCGATGCGACGATCCCGAAGGAGGACAGCGACCCCTGCTTCGCGCGGCTGTGACGCCGGCCGCCCCGGTCGGTCCACCCGTCAGTCGACGATGACCTCGATCTCCTTGCTCAGCGTGTAACCCGGTGCCAGCGGCAGTTTTTCGCCGCTCCAGAACGAACCGGGGTCGAACCAGTTGTAGTGCTTGTCGGTGGACAGCAGCCCCATCTCCTCGTAGGTGATGGCGACGGTCTCCGCGCAGTACGCGGTCTCCAGCCCCACCTGCAGGCGTTCCTGTTTCTTGCGCCGGGCCTTCTCGGCCACTCGCTTGTGCAGGAACGGAAACGGCCGGGTGAAGTCGGTCGCGGCGATGCGGCCGCGAAACCAGCGTCCGGTGAGCCGCGCGGTGCTGGGAAACGGGGTGCCGTCCATGCGGGCCACCACCTTGAGCGCGGCGTCCTCCTGTTCGCGGTTGGCGTGCGGGGTGAGTTGGCGGATCCAGCAGCGCTGGTGGTAGTTGTGCACCCACCGCTGCACGACCTGGCGCGCATCGTTGAGCTGCACGCCGCGGTGGTGGCCGCCGGTCCACAGGTCGAGCAGCTTGTCGCCGAGCTCCGCGTGCCAGATCAGCGGCGGCAGATCCTCGATCGCGATCGTCATGCCCACGTGGTTGACCGGGCTGTTGGTCAGCGACTGGATGGCGCGGTCCGGGCCGGACCGGCCACGGAACAGCCACAGATCGCCGGTACGGGTCTCCTCGAGCGCCTGCTGCAGTGACACCGTGCTTGGACTCACGCTCGCAGCTTAGGCAGACTGACCGGTATGCGGGGAATCTGGAAGTGGGTCGGACTGGCCGGGGTCGCCGGCGTGGTGGCCGGTGGTGTGCTGGTCGCGCGTGATCAGCGGCGGCGCAATTCCTATACCCCCGACGACATCCGGGCGCGGCTGCACCAGCGGGTCGCCGAAGCCGAGCGGACCGGCGCCCCGCAGGACGCCGAGAACCCCGGCAACGCATAGCGACCTCGATCCGCATTCCCTGGCGCCGCGTCGGTGGGGGATGCTGAACGCGTGCTGTCGAGGACCCCGCCGTACTACGAGAGCCGCTACATCCGGGCCAACCACCCGCAGCGGCCCCAGGCGCTGTGGCTGCGCCAGACGCTGCTGTTCCCGACGGTCGGCCGGCCGGTCGCCGACGTGTGGGTGATGCTGTTCGACCCGCAGGGCGCGGGCAACCGGGCGGTCAAGGCGTCCTACCCGATCGACGACGCGGACTACCGCGACGACGAGTGGACCCCGCGGATCTCCGCAGCCGTCCTCGACGAACACACCGCCCACGGCGCGGTGAGCGCCGGCGACCGGACGGCACGCTGGGAGCTGCGAATCACCCCGGGCGCGGGGGAGCCGGTGCGGTTGCTCACAGACCGCGCCTACCGGTCGCGGTTTCCCACCGCCAAGACGCTGGTGCGTGACCCGCTGGCGGGTTTCGACGGCCTGCTCGAACTCGACGGCGTGCGGGTCGACGTCGACGGCTGGACCGGCAGCGTCAACCACAACTGGGGCACCCGCCACACCCCGGCCTACGCGTTCGGCCAGATCTGCGGATTCGACAACGCCCCCGACTCCACCCTCGAGATCGTCACGGCGCGCGCCGCGATCGGCCCGGTGCTCACCCCGTCGGCCACGCTGTTCGTGTTCCGCCACGAGGGTGAGGAGTTCGCGGTGCGCTCGCTGCGCCACAGCCTGCAGACCCACGGCCGATACCACCCGTTCGAATGGCGGTTCGGCGGGCGCATCGGCGTGCACATGATCGAAGGGGAGATCACCGCCGACCCCGCCGACGTCATCGGGCTGACCTACACCGACACCGACGGCACCGCGAAATACTGCTACAACTCCGCGCTGGCCGACTGCCGCCTGCAGGTGGCGGGCAAGGCGTTCACCCGGGCCGAGCTCGTGGCCACCGGCCGGGTGATGTTCGAGATCCTCACCGACACCTGCCTGGAGACGGTGCCGCTGCTGGCCTGAGTCACCAGCCTTCGGTGAGCACCCGATCCAGCATGTCGACGTAGAAGTCGGCGGCCTCGGTGTCGATGCACAGCGGCGGTTTGGTCTTGAGGACGTTCTGGTGATCGCCGGTCGGCTGGATGATCACCCCGAGGTCGAGCATCCGCTCGCAGATCGCCGCGGTCTCGGCGGTCGCCGGTTCCAGGGTCTGCCGGTCCCGGACGAGCTCGACGCCGAGGTAGAGCCCGAAACCGTGCACGGTGCCGACGATCGGGTGACGGTCCGCCAGCGCCAGCAGCCGGTCCTTCAGATAGGTGCCGACGCGAATCGCGTTGTCCTGCAATTTCTCCTCCCGCAGCACGTCGAGCACCGTCAACCCGATCGCACACGACAGCGGGCTGCCGCCGGTGGAGGAGAAGAAGTATCCCTGCGAGGAGAACCGTTCGGCGACCTCGCGGCTGGTGATCACCGCGCCCAACGGGTAACCGTTGCCCGTCGCCTTGGCGACCGACACGATGTCGGGTATCGCGTTCTGCTGTTCGAATCCCCAGAACCAGTGGCCCAACCGGCCGTAACCGACCTGGACCTCGTCGGAGATCGCCAACCCGCCGCAGGCCCGCACGGCCGCGTAGACCTGCTGCAGGTAGCCGTCCGGTAGCGCCAGGCCACCGGCGTTGCCGTAGACGCTCTCGCAGATGAACGCCGCGGGCGGCCGGCCCGCCGCGGCCAGTTCCTCGATCTGCGCCACCGCCTCGGGCGCATAGCGCACCGCCTCGGCGCCGCGGTATTTGCCGCGAAAACTGTTGGGCGCCTCCACGGTATGCACCCATTCCGGGCGAGTGGCCAGCGCGTTGGGGTTGTCGGCGATCGACGTCGACACCGCGTCGGTGCCGTAGGTCCAGCCGTGGTAGGCCTCGCGCACCGCCACCACGTCGCGCCGACCGGTTGCCGCCGTCGCCAGCCGCAGCGCCAGATCGCTGGCCTCCGAACCGGAATTGACCAGGAACACGGTGTCCAGCGGATCCGGCAGGGTGGCGGCCAGTCGCTCGCTGAACTCCACCACCACCTCGTAGTTGAACCGCGAGTTGGTGTTGAGCTTGCGCAGTTGCCGCGCCGCGGTCTCGGCCACCCGCGGATGCGCATGCCCCAGCACGGTCACGTTGTTGACCATGTCGAGATAGCTGCGGGCGCGGGTGGAGATCAGAAAATGCCGCCAGCCCCGCTCGATCCGCGGCGGCCGGCGGTAGTAGAACTCCTGCACGGGGGCGAAACTCGCGGCCCGGCGGGCCAACAGGTCGTCGCCCGAATCCGTGCTCGGCGGCTGCAGCCCGAACAGCGGGCGCGGATCGCAGGCCAGCGCCAGCCAGCCCGGCGCCAGTTCGGCGGTGGTGAATCGGGGAGCGACGGGCGCGCCGACCGGCCGGACCCCGACGTGTACCCAGCTGCGGGCCGGGGCCACCGCGAGCGGGTCGCCCGCGCGCACCGCACCGCCGGCGGGGGCGCGCACACCGCGGAGCGTCACCTCGTGGGTGGCGCCGCGCACGGTGAACCCGTCGCCCACGTCGACGATCTCGCCGTCCCACGGTGATCGGAGCTGAATATCGTTGGCGCTGAACAGGTCCACGCCGGTGGGCACCACCTCCGGGCTGGCCGCGCCGAGTGCGGGTGCTTGGCTCAGCCGCGGTTGTCCCGGCACCGTGACCGCCACGCCGTCGCCGGCGGCGGCCTCGGCCAACCGCCGGTCCACGTCGGTGTCGAGCCATGCGCCGTTGTCGTAACCGTCGCAGGTGGTCTCCAGATCGAGCGTCGTCACCGGCACCTCGGCCGGCAGCATCGAACACCGCACCTCCGGCGCCGGGCGGGGGCCGGCCCGCCCCAGGTCGGCGCGGATGAGCTCGGTCATCACGGCCATCGGCACCGAGACCGCCTGGGTGAACATCCGCCACTCCGCCTCGGACTGCGCGGTGAGGTAGTCGTTGTCGGGATCGAGCAGCGCCTGCTGCGCGCCGCTGACGATGAGCACCGCGGTGCGCAGCACCACCAACGGCCACAGCGCCTCGGCCTCGGCGGCCGACAGCGGCCGAATCGCGTGGAACGCCCGCACCGCCGGCAGCACCGACGTCGGGCCGCATCCGGGGTGGCCCAGCACGCACGAGGCGGTGACCGCCAACTCCGACACCGCCCAGCTGCGGGTGAGGTCGCCGAAGTCGATCACCCCGTCCGGTCGCGGCCCGTCGCCGCCGGCCGACACGACGAGGTTGGCGTCGGTCAGGTCGAGATGCACCGCCTGCACCGGCAGTTCCCCGGCCACCGCGCTGATCCGCTCCCAGGCCTCGGCGGCCGCGGAGCGGATCGCGTCCCGGTGCGCCGGCTCGACGTGCGAGACCAGCCGGGTCACCACCTCGAAGCCGAACCGCGGATCCCACTGCAGCACGCGGTCCAGCCCGGCGTGGTCGAAGCCGGCCAGCGCCCGGCTGACCCGCCCGGCCACCGAGCCCAGCTCCGCCACCACGCTCGGCGCCAGGAACCCGGACTCGACCAGGGTTCCGCCATCCAGGTAGCGCAGCAGCCGCACCTGCGCGGTGCCGTCGAGCAGCCCGTCCACCGCGGTGCAGGTCCGGCCGGCGGAGTTGGGCAGCGCGACCGCGACCCGCAGGTCCGGTTCGGCGGCGGCGATCCGTTCGGCCGCCGCGTCCTGGACGGCGACCTCGGCGGCGGTGAAGGCCGGGTTGGCGATCTTGAGCACCCCGGCGACCGCGCCGTCGTCGAGCGTCATGAGGTAATTGCAGTCCTGCTGGCTGCCCAGCGGGGTGGCCCGTGCGCGCAGCCCGAAGTGCTCGGCCAGCAACCGTTCGGCCTGCTCGGCCGATACCCGCGGCGCCGGCAGTTCCTCCTGCTCGAGGAAATTGAACCCGGTGGTCATCGACGACGACGGGTCACGACACCGGCGTCCGCAGCGCCGCGCTCATCCTGCCGATCCGAGACCTACCCAGCTGGTGCACCACGTCGGACAGCTTCGCACGGATCGCCGCGATCGGCTGCCCGGTCCGATCTCCCCGCCGCCCTCCTCCGCCGCCACAGCGGTGCCGGCGACCGGGCCGCGTGCCGGCGCCGCAAACCTGCCGAAACGCCGAACATCGCGGTATTGACGAGATAGCAAATTCAGTTCCGGGTCACCCCGATCTGCGCCCCGGTGCGCGACACCGCGGCCGGCGCCGATCGCCGGTTCGCCGAACCGCCGCGAACCCGAACTGGCGCGCCTGACCTTCGCGATCTAGGGTGACCGTCAACCAACTGGTCGGTGTGGGTGGCGCCAGATCACAAATGTCTGTGATGTACGGTTCTGCGCCGTACCGGCGTGTAACGTCACCGACAACCTTGAATTGCTCTAGTCAGCTATTCGGAGGGATCACCGGGAGGGATCAGCGGCCATGGCAGTGAGGAGCAGACGGGGAACGACCCGCTGATGGTCGCCTCAACGGTTCTCGCCAAGCCGGTGCGCGCCTTTGGCGGCTTCTTCGCAATGGCGCTCGACACGTTCGTGGCCATGTTCAAGCCGCCGTTCGCCTGGCGTGAGTTCATCTCGCAGAGTTGGTTCGTCGCACGGGTGTCGATCGTTCCGACGCTGATGCTGACGATCCCCTACACCGTGCTGCTGACGTTCACCTTCAACATCCTGCTGCGCGAGTTCGGTGCCGCCGACTTCTCCGGCACCGGTGCCGCGCTGGGCACGGTGCGCCAGATCGGTCCGATCGTGACGGTGCTGGTGGTCGCCGGCGCGGGTGCGACCGCCATGTGCGCCGACCTCGGTGCGCGCACCATCCGGGAAGAGCTCGACGCGCTGCGCGTGATGGGGGTCAATCCCATTCAGGCGCTGGTGGTTCCGCGGGTGCTGGCGGCCACCCTGGTGTCGCTGGCGCTGGCCGCGACGGTGATCCTGGTCGGGCTCGCCGGCGCGTACTTCTTCTGCGTCTACATCCAGCAGGTCTCCCCGGGCGCGTTCGCGGCGGGGCTGACCCTGATCATCGGCGCCGTCGACGTGACGATCGCGCTCGTCAAGGCGGCGCTGTTCGGCCTGTCGGCCGGGCTGATCGCCTGCTACAAGGGCATTTCGGTGGGCGGCGGTCCGGCCGGTGTCGGTAATGCGGTGAACGAGACCGTGGTGTTCACCTTCATGGCGTTGTTCGCCATCAACGTCGTCGCCACGGCGGTAGCGGTGAAGGTGACGATGTGACCATCGCACGGCCACATTCGCAGTTCCCCTGGCTCAAGGCCAGTGTCCGGCCGTTCGTCGACGGCTGGAACCGCATCGGCCGGCAGACCAAGTTCTACGGCCGCACCCTGCGTTCGATCCACATCGCGCTGCTGCGGTATCGCGTCGAGTTGCTGCGGCTGATCGCGCAGATGGGTTTGGGCGCAGGCGCGTTGATCATCATCGGCGGCACCGTCGCGATCGTCGGGTTCCTCACGGTCACCACCGGTGCGCTGGTCGCGGTGCAGGGCTACACCGACTTCTCCGAGATCGGTGTGGAGGCGCTGACCGGATTCGCCTCGGCCTTCTTCAACGTCCGGCTGATCGCGCCCGGCACCACCGCTGTCGCGCTGGCCGCCACCATCGGCGCCGGCGCCACCGCGCAACTGGGCGCCATGCGCATCAACGAGGAGATCGACGCGCTCGAGGTGATGGGCATCCGCAGCGTCGCCTACCTGGCCTCCACCCGGGTGGTCGCCGGCCTGTTCGTCGTGGTCCCGCTCTACTGCGTGGGTGTGATCGCCGCGTTCTGGGCCGCGAGGTTCGGCACCACCGTGCTCTACGGGCAGTCCACCGGCGTCTACGACCACTACTTCCGCACCTTCCTGAACCCCACCGATCTGGTGTGGTCGTTCGTGCAGTGCGTGGTGCTGGCGGTCGTGATCATGCTGGTGCACACCTACTACGGCTACACCGCCCACGGCGGCCCGGCGGGCGTCGGTGAGGCGGTCGGCCGCGCGGTGCGCACCTCGCTTATCGTGTCCGCCTTTGTCCTGGTGTTGATCTCGCTGGCCGTATACGGCCAGTCCGGCAACTTCAACCTGGCTGGGTGAGCGATGGACTACGACGACGAGGGTTTGCACCCGGCGTGGTACGCGCTGATCCTGCTGCTGGTCATCGCGGTATCGATCGGCGTCACCTACGCCTTGTTCACCGGCAAGCTGAAGTCCGAGGTGCCGGTGACGTTGACCGCGGACCGGGCCGGTCTGGTGATGGACCCCAACGCCAAGGTCAAACTGCGCGGTGTGCAGGTCGGCCGGGTCGCCGAGATCGTCGGCGGCAGCGAGCCGGTGGTGCTCAAACTGCAGATCGACAAGGACAAGCTGAAGTACATCCCGGCCAACGTGGAGGCGCAGATCCGCGCCACCACGGTGTTCGGCGCCAAGTACGTCGACCTCATCTACCCGGAGCACCCCAGCGCGGAGCGGCTGCAGGCCGGTCAGAAACTGGTGTCGCGCAACGTCACCACCGAGGTCAACACCGTCTTCCAGAACGTGGTGGCGGTGCTGGACCGCATCGACCCGGCGAAACTCAACAGCACCCTGTCCGCACTCGCCGAGGGCGTGCGCGGGCAGGGCGAGCGCATCGGCCAGGCCACCACCGACGCCAATGAGGTTCTGCAGGAACTGAATGCGCGCAGCGACACGATCCGCGACGACTGGCGCGCGCTGACCGAGTTCAACGACACCTTCAGCTCCGCCGCCCAGGACATCCTGACCGTGCTGGACGCGGCGAGCACCACCAGCGAGACGGTGGCGGGGCGCGCCAGCCAGCTGGACGCGCTGCTGCTGGCCACCATCGGCCTGTCCAACAGCGGCATCAGCCTGCTGGCGCCGAATCAGGAGAACCTGGTCAAGGGCATCAACGTGCTCGCGCCGACGACCAGCCTGCTGCACAAGTACGACCCGTCCTACACCTGCCTGTTGGTGGGCGCCAAACATCTGCTCGACCACGGTGGGTACGACGGCCCGGGTGGCAACGGCCGCACCCTGGTGCTCGACGTCGGGCTGTCGCTGGGCGACGACCCGTACCGGTACCCGGACCACCTGCCGATCGTCGGCGCCAAGGGCGGCCCGGGCGGCCAGCCCGGCTGCGGCTCGCTGCCGGTGGTCTCCGAGAACTGGCCGGTGCGCCAACTGATCACCAACACCGGCTTCGGCACCGGCATCGACTTCCGGCCGAACCCGGGCATCGGGTTCCCGGGCTGGGCGAACTACCTGCCGACCACCCGTGCGGTGCCCGAGCCGCCGAGCATCCGGAACCTGTTCGGCGGACCCGCGATCGGCCCGGTGCCCTACCCGGGTGCGCCCGCCTACGGCGCCGACCTGTACGCCGACGACGGCACCCCGCTGTGGCCCGGCCTGCCGCCGGCGCCGCCGCCGATGCGGCCGAAGGATCCGGGTCCGCGGCCGGGCAGTGAACCGTTCGTCGTGCACGCCCCCGCCCAGATGCAACCGACCCCCGCCCGGCCCACCCCGCTGCCGCGGGAAGCCGCGCCGACCCCGTGACCCGAGACCGGAAAGGAACCCAACCGTGAGAGGCAATATCCGACGAGACGCGGTGCGGCTCACCGCGTTCCTGGCGGTGTGCCTGCTCGGCGTCTTCGGGTTGTACGCCGTCTTCGGGCAGCTGCGGTTCGGCGAGAAGACGGCCACCTACCGCGCCGAGTTCACTAACGTCACCGGCCTGGAGAAGAACGACTTCGTGCGGATCGCCGGCGTGGAGGTCGGACAGGTCAAGAACGTCCGGATCCAGCCCGACACCACCGCGCTGGTGGAGTTCACCGTCGACGAGTCGGTGGTGCTCACCGAGGGCACCCGGGCGGTGATCCGCTACGACGACCTGATCGGCGGGCGGTATCTGGCGCTGGTGGAGGGCACCGGCGGGGTCGAGCGGTTGGCGCCCGGTGACACCATTCCGCTGGCGCGCACCTCTCCGGCGCTCGATCTCGACGCGCTGATCGGCGGTTTCCGCCCGCTGTTCCGGGCACTGGACCCCGATCAGGTGAACGCGCTGTCCGGACAGCTGATCTCGGCGCTGCAGGGTCAGGGCGCGACCATCAACTCGTTCCTCGCCCAGACTTCCGCGCTGACCAACACCCTCGCCGACCGGGACCAGTTGATCGGCGAGGTGATCGTCAACCTCAACACCGTGCTCGGCTCGCTGGGCGATCAGAGCGATCAGTTCGCCAAGGCCGTCGACGCGCTCGCCCAGCTCGTCGAGGGCCTCGCGCAGCGCCGGACCGAGATCGCCGCCGGGCTCGATCACACCAGCGGCGCCGCGGCCACCATTGCCGATCTGCTGGACGAGGCCCGTCCGCCGCTGAAGCAGACGATCGACGAAACCGACCGTGCCGCAGGCATCGTGGTGGCCGACCACGAGTACTTCGACAACCTGCTCAACACGCTGCCCGATGCGTATCAGGCGCTGAGCCGCCAGGGGCTCTACGGTGACTTCTTCTCGTTCTACATCTGCGACATCGTGCTGAAGCTCAACGGCAAGGGCGGTCAGCCGGTGTACGTCAAAGTGGCGGGCCAGTCGACGGGAAGGTGCGCGCCGCGATGAGGGAGTTCTCCGAACGCAACCCGCTGGTGATCGGCGCGATCGGTCTGGTGCTGACCATCGCGATCGTGGTGGGTGCGATCCAGTACGACAAACTGCCGTTCATCAACCAGGAGCGGGAGTATTCGGCGTACTTCGCCGAGGCCGGTGGCCTGATGGTGGACGCCGAGGTGCAGGTGTCGGGCTTCCGGGTCGGCAAGGTCAAGTCCATCGGCCTGGACGACCGCAAGGTGCTGATCAAGTTCACCGTCGCCAAGGACATCCGGCTCGGTGACCGCAGCGAGGCCGCGATCAAGACCAAGGGCCTGTTGGGCCGCAAGATCCTCGAGGTCTACTCGCGCGGGGAGGGCCGGCTCGAGGGCACCATCCCGATCGACCGCACCACCTCGCCGTACCAACTCCCCGAGGCGCTGGGCGAGCTGGCCACGACGGTCAGCGGGCTCAACACCGATCAGCTCTCCGAGTCGCTGCGGGTGCTGTCGGAGACGTTCGCCGACACCCCGCCGCAGCTGCGGATCGCGATCGAGGGCGTGGCGCGGTTCTCCGACACCCTCAACGAGCGGGATGCCGAGCTGCGCTCGTTGCTGGCCAATGCGGAGAAGGCGACCTCGGTGCTGTCCGAGCGCAGCCAGCAGATCGTCGGGCTGATCGGCAACACCAACGCGCTGTTGGCCGAGCTGCGCCGGCACGCTGCGGCCATCGACACCATCTCCGGCAACGCGTCGGCGCTCAGCCAACAGCTGCAGGGTTTCATCGGGGAGAACCGCGAGACCCTCAAGCCCGCGCTGGACAAGCTCAACGGGGTGCTGACCATCCTCGACAACCGCAAGGAGCGGCTGCAGAAGTCGCTGCGCATGCTGCACACCTACGCGATGTCGCTGGGTGAGTCGGTGTCGTCCGGTCCGTTTTTCAAGACCTACGTGGCGAACCTGCTGCCGGGGCAGTTCCTGCAGCCGTTCATCGACGCCGCGTTCTCCGACCTGGGGCTCGACCCGAACGTGCTGCTGCCGTCGCAGCTCACCGATCCGCCGGTCGGCCAGCCGGGAACCCCGGCGCTTCCGGTGCCGTATCCGCGCACCGGGCAGGGCGGCGAGCCGCACCTGACGCTGCCCGACGCGATCACCGGCAACCCGGAGGACCGGTTCTGCGGCTGGCCCGGAATCCCGCTGCCCGGCCCCGGCTGCTATCCGTACCGCGAGCCCGAACCGGCTCCGCCGCCGGGCGGTCCGCCGCCGGGGCCGCCCGCTCCGGCGCCGCCGGGACTGCAGTCCACCCCGCAGCCCACGCCGAGCCCGGTCGCCGTGCCCGGGCCCGGTGAACCGACCGGTCAGGGAGGCGGCCAGTGATACGTAACCCGAAGGCCTGGGCGGCCACCGCACTGGTGGTGCTGCTGGCCGCCGGCGTGTTCGTGGCGTTCCGGGCGACCGAGAGCGGCAACCGGGTCAACGTCGTCGCGTACTTCGAGAACAGCAACGGCATCTTCGTCGGCGACGACGTGCGCATCCTGGGTGTCAACGTCGGCAAGATCACCGCGATCGAACCGCAGCCGGAGAACGTGAAGATCACGTTCTGGTACGACGGCAAGTACAAGGTGCCCGCCGACGCGAACGCCGCGATCCTGTCGCCGACGCTGGTCACCGCGCGCGCCATCCAGTTGACCCCGGTCTACGACGGTGGTCCGGTGATGGAGGACGGGGCGGTGATCCCGCAGAACCGCACCGTGGTTCCGGTCGAATGGGACGAGGTGCGCCGACAGCTCGAAAGGCTCGCTGAGACACTGCAACCCACCGAACCCGGCGGGGTGAGCAGCCTCGGCGCGCTGATCAACACCACCGCCGAGAACCTGCGCGGTCAGGGCGCGAACATCCGCGAGACCGTGATCAAACTGTCGCAGGCGTTCTCGGCGCTCGGCGATCACAGCACCGACATCTTCTCCACGGTGCGCAACCTCGCCACCCTGGTGTCGGCGCTGCAGGAGAGCACGAACCTGATGCGGCAGTTGAACCAGAACCTGGCGTCGGTGACCGGGCTGTTGGCCGACAGCCCCGACGAGGTCGCCAACGCGGTGCGCGATCTCAACGACGTGGCGGGGCTGGTGCAGGAGTTCGTGGCCGAGAACCGGGAGGCGCTGGGCACCACGTCGGACAAGCTGGCCGGGGTGACCCAGGCGCTGCAGGACAGCCTCGACGACGTCAAACAGTTCCTGCACGTCGCGCCGACGACGTTCCAGAACTACGTCAACATCTGGCAGCCGGCCCAGGGGGCGGTGAGCGCGGTGCCGATGCTCAACAACTTCGCCAACCCGATCCAGTTCCTGTGCGGCGCGGTGCAGGCCGCGTCGCGGCTGGGCGCCGAGCAGTCGGCGAAGCTGTGTGTGCAGTATCTGGCGCCGATCGTGAAGAACCGCCAGTACAACTTCCCGCCGATCGGGCAGAACCTGTTCGTCGGCGCCACCACCCGGCCCAACGAGGTGACCTACAGCGAGGACTGGTTGCGGCCGGACTACATCCCGCCCCAGCCCCCGCCGCCACCGGCTCCGCCGCCGGTCTCGCCGCTGGGTGCCGGCCAGGCGCCGCCGCCCGGTGCGCCGCTGCCGGCCGAGGCGCCGGTCGCCACCAACCCGGCTGACGGCCTGCAGGGCATGATGCTTCCGCCGGGGGTGGGATCATGATGGCTCGCAACAGGATCGTGCTACTGCTCGCCATGATTGCGCTGGTCGCCACTGGGTGCAGCGGCTGGCGGGGGTTGAACTCGCTGCCGCTGCCGGGCGTGCAGGGGCTCGGCCCGGGATCGTTCGAGGTCAAGGCCGAGATGCCCGACGTGGACAACATCGAGCCCAACTCCCGGGTCCGGGTGGGTGATGTCAACGTCGGCACCGTCACCAGGATCGAGCGCAAGGGTTGGCACGCGCTGGTGACGATGCGGCTGAACAAGGATGTCGAGCTGCCCGCCAACGCGACCGCGAAACTGGGGCAGACCAGCCTGCTGGGTTCGCAGCACATCGAGCTCGCGCCGCCGACCGACGAGCCGCCGCGAGGCCGGCTGCAGGAGGGCTCGCTGATCTCCTACGAGCAGTCCGGTGCCTATCCGACCACCGAGCAGGCCCTGGCGGCAATCGCGCTGCTGCTCAACGGCGGTGGGTTCGGCAACCTGCAGGACATCACCGAGGCGCTCAGCACGGCGTTCGCCGGGCGCGAGAACGATCTGCGCAGCCTGATCGAGCAACTCGACCGGGCCATCGGCTACCTCGACGAGCAGAAGTACGACATCATCGCCGCGTCGGAGAGCCTCAACAACCTGGTGGGCCAGTTCGCCGAGCAGAAACCGGTGGTGGACAAGGCGTTACGCACTATCCCCGAAGCGCTCGAGGTGCTCAAGGATCAGCGCGCCAACGTCGCCGAGGCACTGGCGCAGCTGGGCCGGTTCAGCGAGCTGGCCGAGCAGTCGGTGGACCAGACCAAAGAGGCGCTGGTGCAGGAGCTCAAGGACCTGCAGTCGGTGTTGCGCGAGCTCGCCAACTCGGGGCCGGCGCTCACCCGGGCGCTCAGCTTCCTGCCGACGTTCCCGTTCCCGAAGGAAACCCTGACCAACTGGATGCGGGGTGATTACGCGAACCTCACGCTGATCCTCGACATGACGCTCAGCCGGATCGACGCCGGGTTCTTCACCGGCACCCGGTTCGAGTGCAACCTGACGTGGCTGGAGCTGCAGTGGGGCCGCACCATCGGTCAGATGCCGAGCCCGTGCAACCACCATGTCCCGCCGCCCGGCGGCAATCCGCTGCTGGTGCCCTACCGCTGGGATCAGGGGCCCTGACATGAGACTGACCAGACGAATCCTCGTTCAGCTGACGATCTTCGGCGTGCTGGCCGCCACTGCGCTGGGGGTCATGGTCTTCGGTTACATGCGGCTGCCGGCGCTGGTGGGCATCGGGCAGTACCGGGTCACCGTCGAGCTGCCCGAGACCGGTGGGCTGTATCCGCGCGCCAACGTCACCTACCGCGGCTCGGAGGTCGGCATCGTCGAAAGCGTGTCGCTCACCGACACCGGTGTGCAGGCGGTGCTTTCGCTGGACAGCGGGGTCCGGATCCCGGCCGACGTCGAGGCCGAGGTGCACAGTGTGTCCGCGGTGGGGGAGCAGTACGTGCAGCTGGTCCCGCGCAGCGGCGGGGGTCCGGAGCTGCGCGACGGCGACGTCATCCCGCGGGACCGCACTTCGGTGCCGCCGGATGTCAACACCGTGCTGGAGCTGACCAACCGTGGTCTGGACGCGATTCCGCGCGAGAACCTGCAGACCGTCGTCGATGAGGCGTACGAGGCGGTCGGTGGGCTGGGCCCGGAGCTGCGCCGGCTGGTGTCGGGCAGCACCGCGCTGGCCACCGAGGCCCGCCAGAACCTCGATTCGCTGATCACCCTGGTCGACGAATCGCAGCCGGTGCTGAACTCGCAGACCGACACCGCGCCGTCCATCCGCGCATGGGCCGCGAATCTCGCCGAGATCTCCAGCCAGTTGCGCGATCAGGACACCGCGGTGGCCGGGCTGCTGGACAAGGGGCCGGGTGCGGCTGAGGAGGTGCGCGCCCTGTTCGACCGGCTGCAGCCGACCCTGCCGGTCGTGCTGGCGAACCTGGTCAGCGTCGGGGAGGTGGCCGTCGCCTACCAGCCGAGCCTGGAGCAGCTGCTGGTGTTGCTGCCGCAGGGCACCGCGATCACCCAGGCGGTGGGTGTGGCGAAGAAGAACACCAAACAGGACTACATGGGTGACTACCTGGTCTTCAACCTCAACCTGAACCTGCCGCCGCCCTGCACCACCGGGTTCCTGCCGGCGCAGCAGCAGCGGTCGCCGGTGTTCGAGGACTACCCGGACCGCCCGGAGGGCGACCTGTACTGCCGGGTGCCGCAGGACGCGCCGTTCAACGTCCGCGGTGCCCGTAACCTGCCGTGCATCACCCGGCCCGGCAAGCGCGCCCCGACGTGGCGGATGTGCGAGAGCGACGAGCAGTACGTTCCGCTCAACGACGGTTACAACTGGAAGGGCGACCCGAACGCGACCCTGTCGGGTCAGGGCATCCCGCAGCTGCCGGGCGGCGGCACCCCGGCCCCGCCGCCGGAGTCCGCACCGGCTCCCGTTCCGCCGATCGCGGCGGTCGAGTACGACCCGGCCACCGGTAAGTACGTCGGCCCGGACGGGAAGGTCTACACCCAGTCGAACCTGGCCCCCGAGGCGAACGGGGACCGGTCGTGGCAATCGCTGCTGCTGCCGCCCAAGTAGCGGATCACGGCGTAGCCGTGGCCGCGGATCCGCGCGCGGCGGGTTGACCGGAAATGAAATGACCTCCGGGTGCCGCTAGACGTGCACCACGATGCCCTGGGTGAGTGCGACGATCACGGCGAGCACGATGATGAAAGCGAAGCAGCCGAGCGACAGGGCGATGGTCTCCCGCCAGAGCCCCTCCTGGGTGGGTGGGGGCAGAAAGAACTCGGGCGGCATGTCCTTCATGCTCTTGCGCTTGTTGTCTGCCATCGGGGACCTCGCTTACGGGACGTAGGGGCTGTCGGCGCCGAGCACGGTGCGCAGCGCCACCAGTGGCAGCACCAGGAACACAAAGAAGGTGACCTGGAAACCTAGGAACCAGGCGCCCAGCCGCATCAATTCGAAGCGCCAGCGGGGGATGGTGACCTCGTAGTTGAGGTAGTCGTCGAACTCCTGGGTCTTGGTTCTGGCGGTCTTGCGGGCCCCGGTGGCACCGACGGCGATGCCGACACCGCCGTCGGTGCCCGTGGTGGCGGAAACCAGTTGGTCGGCAGGGACTTTCGGTCGGGTGAAGCGTTGCAGCCCGACGAATCGTTCGAGGTGGTTCAGCCCGCGGATCGGTGGTTTGCCGGCCCAGTAGGCGATCAGGTTGGGCCAGGTGCACATCAGGCCGATGGTCCACAGCAGGGTGATCCGCCCGCCGCTGTCCCACTCCAGCACCGGGCCGATGCCCGGGTTGTAGGTCCACCAACCCATCGCGGTGGCCAGGCCCTCGACGAAGAAGTCCCAGACGTAGTTGACCGGGATCGCGAGCACCAGCATCGATTTGAGCATGCTCCAGCCCATTCGCGAGGACAGCCACTGGCTCAGCCACAGCACCAGCAGCGCGTGCACGCCCCAGTAGACGGCGTAGGCGAACGGCATGAACAGCGGGTCGTTCGGTGTCTTGAGCGGTAGCCAGTCGAGCATGTGGTGCTGGGCGAAGGCCGGGCTGTAGAACAGCATCTGGCCCCAGTCGCCGATGGTCTCCATCCAGTAGACCGCCATGCTGTTGAACAGGAACAGGAATCCCCAGGTGAGGCGGCGACGGCGGATGACGTCGGCGACCGCCAGCACGATGAACACGCTGCCGGCAATGGGGATCACCCAGTTGAAGAACCAGACCCCGGCGGGGTCGGCGGTGGCGGGTGGAACCAAGTCTTGGGCGAGTAGCACGATGAACACCTCGACGTGTCGACCCGGGATATAGTGAAGCAAGCTTCACCAATGGGAGGGTGATTGTCAACCACCGACCGGCGGGTGCTGGAGTTTCAGGCCGAATCGCTGCAGCGGCACGCGATCGAGTTCGGTGAGTGGATGGTGCGCGCCAGCAATGACCGCGCCCGCGAGATGGGGCACACCGGGCTGCGGCCCGCCCTGGCCCGGTTGATGGTGTTCATCCGGTGGGAGGGCAGTCGGATCACCGACATCGCCCGCGCCCAGGACGTGTCGAAGAATGCGGTGGGGCAGCTGGTGAGCGAGCTCGAGGAGCTCGGTTACGTAGAACGGGTGCCCGATCCGGCCGACGGTCGTGCCAAGATCGTGCGCTACACCGATCGGGGCCGGGCGCTGATCGCCGATGCGGCCGCCATCGCCGAGGAGCTCGACGCGAGGATCGAGTCGATCATCGGGCCCGAGCGGCTCGCCGAGCTGCGTACCACCCTCGCCGACATCTGTCATCACCTCGCTCTCGGTCCGCCCCCGCCGTAGCGGTCAGCGGCCGGCGGACCGCTACCGGATATGCCGCCGCGACCGCAGCAAATGCGTTGTGGGTCAAGGGTGTCCGTTGAACGATCCGTCGATCGCAACTGCACGAAACCCGGGCCTTGACCCCAATGGCGAACAGTGTTTACCATAGTCGCATGGTCGGTCGCCCGAAGCTGCGGGAAGAGCGTCTCGACGTACCGACGATTGTCGATGCCGCCCTGAACATCGCACGGAAAAGCCTGGCCGACTTGACGATGCGTTCACTCAGTGACGAGCTGAACGTCTCGGTCGGTGCGCTGTACAAACATGTCAGTGGCCGTGACGAGGTGCTCGCGCTGGTCGTCGAGAGAGTCCTCGAACAGGCGCCCCGGATCGACCCGGACAGCGGCGACGGCTGGCTCGCGCTGCGGGCCCAGGTGCTCGGCGTCCAGGATCTGATGGATCGGTACCCGGGCCTCGACGACGTCGTCATCGCGCATTCCCCGAAATCGCCCACCGCCAACCGGATGCGCCGCGAGGGCATCGCGGCGCTGCAGCGGGAGGGGCTGACCGTGGCCCAGGCGCACAAGGTCTACCGCGCGGTGACCTGGCTGTGGCTGGGATCGCGTGCGGCGTTGGCGGGGCGGCCCCGCCGGAAGGCCGACATCGACACCTTCGCCGAAGCCCTGGACATCCTCATCGACGGGCTTCGGCGCCAGGTCGGGGCATCCGAGTTGGCGGTGACAAGCGAGGAGGGGAGCCGATGAGCCTCGCGGCAGAGCCGCGTACCGGCGACCGACTGCGGCCGCACTGGATGCCCACCGGCTGGTTCCAGGTCGGCTGGTCGACCGATTTCCCGCAGGGCGATGTGCGGCCGCTGCGCTACTTCGGTTCCGAGCTGGTCGCCTACCGTGACAGCGGCGGCACGCTGCGCATCCTCGACGGTCATTGCCGGCATCTGGGCGGGCACTTGGGGTACGGCGGCCGGGTGGAAGGGGACTGTGTGGTCTGCCCGTTCCACGGCTGGCACTGGAATCCCGCGGGGCGCAACACTCATATCCCGTATCAACCCGACCGACCCAACAAGGCGCGCCGGCTGCGGGTGTGGCCGGTGCACGAGCGCGACGGCGTCGTCTACATCTGGCACGACGCGCTCGGGCGCAAGCCGGGCTCGGAGCCGCCGAACATCTTCACCGATGTCGCGCCGCACACCGTGGCGCTCGAGTATCACCGCTGCGCTCCCTACGGGCAGATCAAGTTCGAGTCGCTGACCCTGCACCCGCAGCTGGTGGTCGAGAATGCCGCCGATCCCATGCATTTCCGGTTCGTGCATGGGGTGCGGCACTTCCCGGTGTTCCTGCGGCGCTGGGAGGACGAAAAGCACTGGTTCAGCCAGATCGGTTTCGGCTCCCGCTGGCGGGAGTGGCAGCCCGACAGCCACGACGGTGACACGTTGTCCATCCTGAACGCCGGCATCGGGCTGAGCTACACCGCGCTGTCGGGATCGTCGAACACGCTGATCCTGTTGGGCACCACGCCGGTCGACGTGGGCGTCAGCGATATGTTTCAGACGGTGTTTCTGGAGAAGCTGCCGGGCGACGATCCCGAGGTGTTGCGCACCCGGATGGCGCAGGCGACCGCACAGTTGCCCAACGACATCGCGATCTGGACGCGCCAGCGATTCGAGGAACCACCCGCGCTCGCCAGCGCCGAGGGCCGTGCGTTCCGGGAACTGCGGCGCTGGTCCCGCCGGTGGTATCCGGAAATCGACGGCGTCGCACCGCTGGCCGGTGCCGGTGCCTGACGCGGCGACAGCACAGAAAGGACACGCATGAAAGTCGGGGTGTACTTCGACCTGCGCAATCCGCCGCAGTGGCGACAGGACCCGTCGCGGCTGTACGGGTTCACCATCGAGGCGTGCCAGGAGGCCGAACGGCTCGGTGCCGACTCGGTGTGGTTCTCCGAACACCATCTGTTCGACGACGACTACCTGCCGCAGCCGCTGACGTTCGCCGCCGCCGTCGCCGCCCGCACCAAGACCATCCGGCTCGGCACCGCGATTCTCATCGCACCGCTGCACCACCCCGCCGAGATCGCCGAACAGTGCGCGATCGTCGACCTGATCTCCGCCGGCCGGCTGGATCTGGGACTCGGAACCGGTTACCGGATACCGGAATTCGAGCTGTTCGGGGCCTCGCTGCAGGCTCGGTACCGGCAGACCGACAACACTGCGCGCCGGCTGCGCGAGCTGTGGGGCAAGGACGGGGTGCGGCCCGGCCCGGTGCAGGAGCGGCTGCCGATCTGGATGGGGTATCAGGGCCCGCAGGGCGCCCGGAGGGCCGGTCTGCTGGGGGAGGGGCTGCTGTCGATCGACGCGGCGCTGTGGGAGCCGTACAAGGCCGGGCTGGCCGAGGCGGGACATTCGATCGAGACCGGCGTGATGGCCGGTGCGTTGCAGGCCTACGCCACCGACGACCCGGAACGCGACTGGCCGGAGTTCTCCGAACACCTGGCGTATCAACTGAACTCGTACCGCCGGCACATGGTGGAAGGCACCGGGCGCCCGGAGCCGAAACCGGTCGACCTGCAGCGGGTACTGGGCGGCGACGGGGCCGGACCGCTCGGGAGGTTCACCTACGGCACCCCGGAGCAGGTCGCCGCGGCGGTGCAGTCGACGATCGGCGACGCCCCGGTCGAGACCGTCTTCTTCTGGGCGTCGGTGGGCGGGATGAGCGAGGAGGCGACCATGCGCAACATCCGAACCATCTGCACCCGGCTCAAGCCGCTGCTGAACACCGGCGGCTGACCGGGTTCGGCGGCCCCTCGGGCTCGCTCAGTGCCGTGGCGAGCCGGTGATCGGCGCGGTGTCCACGCCGTCCCAGAAGGTGCGCCATGTCTCCGCCTGTGGCAGGCGGGGTTGACCCGCAACAGCCCAGCCGGCGAAGTCGACCTGCTGCGGGCGTTCGGTGAGATCGGCGGCGTACCAGTGCTTTTCCTTACGACGCGCGAAGTACCAGTCGCCGCCGACCTTGCGGTACTCGTCGTCGTAGCGGATGGCCATCACGATCCAGCGCTCGCTCACCTCGTGTTCGGCGCGACAGTACACGGATCCGGTGGCGCGCTGATCGTCGACGATGTCGACCCGATGTCCGACGATCTGGTGTATCGAGCGGTAGAAACACCGCAGCATCGGGGTGATCTCGTCGCGCAGCGCCGCCCGGCCGACGCGGTCGCCGACCCGGACGTCGGGGACGAACAGGTTCACCCAGGCGTCCACATCGCGGTCGTCGACGGCCATCGCGTAGCGAATCGGCAACTGCTGGATCGCGAGCATGTCCTCCACCCGGCGCAGCCTGGCATCCAGCGTCTGACCTGCGCCGATACCGTTCCCTGTGGTTCCGGTACCGACCGCTTCGGGCGGCTGGGGCCCGGCTGTGGGCGATGGTTGCGACTTCATTTCGAAACCCCCGTTCCGGTGTGCCACAAATCACGTTACAGTGTAAGGTGAGACGACCGACCGGAGACGTCCGTTAGTGAGGTTCAGATGACCCAGGCCACGAAGTTCGACCCCCGACTCGCGCCTCTGACCCAGCAGGTCAAATCGATGGCGAATCCGCAGCAGGTCTACTACGACAAGGGGGGAATCCGGGCGGAGAAGTCCGAGGGTGTCTGGAATCTGTACCGCTACGAGGACATCCTGAAGGTCAATCGCCATCCCGCGGTGCTGGGCAACGGCGGTCAGGGAGGCAGCTTCGGCCACGACGCGCCGCTGATCCCGCTGGAGATCGACGGCGAGGAGCACGCGAAGTGGCGCCGGATCCTCGACCCGTTGTTCAGCCCCAAGCAGGTGGCTCTGCTCGAACCGCAGATCCGCGGCCTCGCCCGCGACCTGATCGGCAAGTTCGCCTCCCGCGGGCACGCCGAGCTGCACGACGAGTTCTGTGAGCCGCTGCCCTCGCTGATCTTCCTGCGCCTGTTCGGCGCGCCGATCGAGGATTTCGAGTTCTTCCTCGAGTTCAAGAACGGCGTGATTCACCCGGAGGGCGAGACCGTCGAGGAGATCGAGGCCAACATGGCCGTCGCCGGCGCCAAGCTCGTGGAGTACTTCATCAACTACCTCGACGAGCGGCGCAAGGACACCGAGGAGAAGAACGACGTCATCGGCGTGCTGCTGCGCTCGGAGAAGGACGGCAAGCCGATCCCGCAGGAGGATCTGATCAACCTGATCTTCCTGTTCATGTTCGCCGGCCTGGACACCGTGACCGCGTCGATGTCCTGCATCCTCGCCTGGCTCGGACAGCATCCCGAGGAACGCGACCGGCTCAACGCCGACCGGTCGTTGATCCCGGCGGCGGTCGAGGAACTGCTGCGCTACGAGTCCCCGGTGCCGTCCGGACAACGCCACATCAGGGCGGAGATCGATCTCGGGGACGGGTTGGTGCTCAAGCCGGGAGACATCGTGCACGCGTTCTGGGCGGCTGCCAATGTCGACCCCACCCACCACAAGGACCCGCTGACGGTGAATTTCGACCGGGAACGCAACACTCACATGGTGTTCGCCAGCGGCACGCATCGTTGCCTGGGTTCCCACCTGGCCCGGTTGGAGTTGCGGCTGGCGCTCGACGAGATCTTCGACCACATTCCGGATTTCGTCGTCGAGGATCCGGAGAAGCTGGTCTACGACAACGTCTCGGTGCGCACGGTCCAGAAGCTGCCGGTCCGTTTCACCCCGCGCTGACACTGTGGGAGAGCAGAATCCGTGATTCGGGCAGATATCACCGTCGATGTCACGTCTTCGTGTGAGCTGGAACGCCAGCTGGCCATCGCGGCAACGGCGTTCCTGCCGCCGCCGGACCGGCTCGGGCCCGACCCGCGCGTGGTGTTCGCTCTTCCCGGCGGTGGCTACTCCCGCGGCTATTTCGACATGCGCTTCGACGGGCATGAGGCCTACAGCCAGGCCGAGCACCATGTCGAACGCGGCCTGATCTTCGTGGCCGTCGACCACCTCGGAGTCGGCGACAGCACCCCCGAGGTGGCCGACGCACTGCGGATCGAGGACATCGCTGCGGCGAATCATTCTGCGGTGCAACAGATCACCGATCAACTGCGCGGCGGAGGGCTGGTCGAAGGCTATCCGGCGGTCGATATCGCCAAGCGCATCGGTATCGGGCAGTCGATGGGTGGTGGTGTAACCGTCATCATGGCCGCGCGGCACCGGACCTATGACGCGGTGGGTGTGCTCGGCTACAGCGGGATCCACACCGTGTTGCCGCAGAAGCGGGAAGAGGACAAGGGCTACGTCAGGCACTTCCAGCACACCCGCGACGACGCTCCGGAGACCTTCTCGCTGGCGGAGAAGGCGGCGCAGATCCCGGACTACCTCTACCCGTTCCACTACGAGGACGTGCCGGCCGACATCGTCGAGGCCGACATCGCCGGCGGGTATCCGATCCGGGAGACCGCACCGCCGTTCGGCAGCAAGACCCTCCCGCCGGCCGTGGTGGGGATGCTCTCACCGGGATACATCAAGGAGGAGGCCGCGGCGCTGACCATTCCGGTCTTCATCGGGTTGGGCGAGCGGGACACTGCGCCGGAACCGCACCAGGAGCCGACGGCCTATGGGGCGTCGAGTGATGTGACGTTGTTCATCGTCGAGCGCATGGCGCACATGCACAATTTCGCCTCGACCCGGCACAAGCTCTGGGATCGGCTGGCAGCCTGGATCAGCACCGTCTAGCCGGAAGGAAGAGGTCGGTCGGGTCGCGGTGACTCTGCGAGCAGGGTGGGTCAGCCGCGGCGCTTCTTGCGTTTGTTCGCCAGCTGGGCCTTGAGCCCCTCGATGATGGTGTAGATGCCGAAGTTGAAGAAGTCGCGGCCGCGCAGGTTCTTCAGGTGTGGAACCAGTTTCGCCAGCGTGTCCTCGAGTTCGCTGGGGTTGACCGTACTCGGATCCGGGGTGTCGATCTCGACCACCTGATAGCGGCCGAACAGGTAGGTGTGGATCGTCGCGTAGGACAGGAAGACCTCGGGCCCTTCGAAACCCGCGCTCTGCAGGATGTCCATGATGCCGTTCATCAGCCGCCGGTCGACGATGAGCATCCGTTCCAGCATCACGGTGGCGATACCCGGGTGGTCATGCAGCATCGCGTCGATCCCGGTGACGACCTGGCGCAGCCGATCCTCCCACGGTCCCGAATCCGGATCGGGGAGTTCCACTTTCGACATCAGCTTGCGGGCGACCAGGTCGAGGAGCTCGCGCTTGTCGCTCACGTACCAGTACGGCGCCATCGCGGAGCGGCCCAACTCGCGCGACAGCCGGCGCATCGACAGCGCTTCGAGTCCCTCGTTGCGGATGATCGTCAGGGCGGCATCGACGATCTGGTCCTCGGTCAGCGTCGGCGGCTTACCGCGTTTGGCGTTGCCCCGCGCCGACTTCTCCGCGGTGTCTTTTGGGGGCGTAATGGGCCTGCTCCGTCCTCATCGCTGGTGCTGACGTGTCGATTTTCGATGGTAATGGACGGGTGTATCGGCATTTCGGATCTTCCACCGGCACGCGGCGGCGTGGCGAGTGGGTCCATCAGGCACGCGAAATCGGACGGCGAACCCCGTTTCCAATCTCAACGTTACAGTGTAAGGTGGATGTCAGCCGGCCGGCGGCGGAGCTTGAACGTGAAGGAGTCTGGACATGACGCAGGTGGCCGAACGATCGCCTGACGCGCTCGACGGCGCGAAGATCTGGGCGCACTCCGGTGACTCGCACGCCCTGGAACCCGCCGATCTGTGGACATCGCGGCTGCCGAAGGAGCTGGCCGAGCGGGCGCCGCGGACCGAACGGCAGGACCGTTTCGAGTACATCTACGTCGACGGGCAGGTGATCAGCCGGCAGCTCAACGACCTGATGGACGCCATCCGGCCACCGGGCGCGTCCGACATCGAGATTCGGCTTCGTGACCTCGACAACGAAGGGGTGCGCTGTCAGTTGGCGTTCCCGTCCATGGGGTTCTGGACGGCCAACATCGAGGATCCCGAACTGGCCCGTGCCACCACCCACGCCTACAACGAATGGGCCCTGGAAGAGGTGATCGCGCGGCAGCGGCGGGTGATCCCCACCGCTACCGTGTCGATCGCCGACATCGACGACGCCGTCAAGGAACTCGAATGGGCCGCGGAGAACGGCTTTCAGGCGGTGTTTCTGCCGACCCAGGTTCCCGAGGGCCGCGAGTTCGGCCTCGACCTGTGGGAGCCGCTGTGGGCCGCGGCGGAGGCCGCCAGGATGGTGATCGCCTATCACATCGGCACCGGCGGAGCCACCGTCGTGTACCGCGGGCCCGGCGGTGCGGTGGTCAACTACATGGAGACCACCTATCCGGGTATGCGGGTCATCTCGCATCTGGTGGCCGGCGGTGCGCTCGACCGCCATCCCGACCTGAAGGTGCTGGTTGCCGAGGGCGGTGCGAGCTGGGTGCCGGCCATCGGCGACCGCATGGACGAGGCCTACCGTCAGCACGGAATGTTCGTGCGGCCCAAGCTCAGTCGGCTGCCGAGTGAGATCGTTCGGCAACAGGTCTACACCTCGTTCCAGCACGACATCAGCGCCGTGCAGATCATCGAGGCGACCGGCTACTACAACGTGATGTGGGGCGACGACTACCCGCACCTGGAAGGCACCTACGGCCACACCCAGCAGACCCTGCACCAACTGTTCGACGGGGTGGACGACCGGATCAGGGACCGGGTGCTGCGCGGTAGCTTCGAGGAGTTGTTCACGGTGCCCGAGGAAGAGAAGGGCGCCGCTGCCCCCAAGTGAGCGACACCGCCGCGGCGGCCCGGCGACCGCCGCCCGATCCGCAGCGCGAGTGGGCCGCGACCCGGGGCGTGTTGATGAGCTATGCGTACCTGGGCTCGCGGCCCCAGGCGGTGGACTCGACCCGCGCCGAGAACACCCTCGACCTGCGGCCCGATCTGCGCACCCCGGCCGGGGCGCTGCTGGCGTCGCCGTTGGCGATAACGATGCTCGACGCGGCGACCGTCAACGTCGAGTCGCTGTTGGTGTTGGCGGTGACCCAGGTCGACCTCGACATCATCGACTGCGGTCTCGACGTCGCCCGAGCGCATCTGGATGGCCGGGTCACCACCCAGATGCGCTCGCAGATCTTCACCGAGGCGCAGCTGCGCGACGCCGACGACCTGTCGCGCCGGATCGGATTCGGCACCGCCAACTGGGCGGTGTTGCGCCATTCGCCGCACCGGTACTGCTATCCGCAACCCGGTCCGCTCGATCCGCGCTGGCAGGGACTGCCACCGCTGTGGCACGCCTATGCCGGGCGGTGGCGGGATGAGACGACCATGGAGATTCCGCGCCTGCCGCTCGAGGTGGGCGTCGAGTGGTTGCACCACAGTCCGATGCTGGTGGTGACGGAGGCCGTGGCCCTGCAGTGCGCCGCCGCCGAGCTCGGCACGGACCAGTTGGTGGTCGAGCACCTCGGGCTGACCGTGGTGTCCCCGGGCCGGGTCGGCCCGTTCCTGGCCATGCCGGTCTACACCGCGATCGAGGGTGAACGGCTCGGTTGCCGGGTGGAGCTGCGCGACGCCGGTCGCGGCGATCGGCTGGTGGCCGCGGCCTACGTACGTCTGCAGGCATACCGCTGACCCGGGGTGCTGATCGGCGCCGAAGAATCTGTGAACTGTATAACTTTATTGTGTAATGTTGTCGGCGATCACGAGCTCCCAAGGAGGCCTGTCGAATGGAGACGATCTGCTCCGGTCTCAACGTGCTGGAACTCGGCTCGGGAAGCGTCGCGGCGTCGATCGCCGGCGTGGTTCTCGCCGACGCCGGAGCCCGGGTGATCAAGATCGAACCGACTGAGGGCGATCAACTGCGCCGCGACAACCCCAACGGGTTCCTGGTGTGGAACCGCGGCAAGGAGAGCCTGGTGGCCGATCTGCGCACCGCGGCCGGTCAGCAGACGGTGCGCGGGCTGGCGGCCAACGCCGACGTGGTGATCGAGGCGTTCGCGCCCGGACGCACCGCGGGGTGGGGGATCGGCCCGGCGCAACTGCGCGCCGAGAACCCGGCGCTGATCCACTGTTCCATCACGGGATTCGGCCGGACCGGCCCGTACGCGGAGCTGAAAGCCTATGACCCGCTGGTCGCGGCGAAGGTCGGTCTGTGGGCCCGGGGTGCCTGGGCGCACCGGCCGGGTCCGATCATGTTCCCGGTGCCGTGGGCCAGCTTCGGTGCGGCCATGGAGTCGGTTGCCGCCATCATGGGTGCGCTGCTGGTGCGCGAGCGCACCGGCCGGGGTCAGGCGCTGGACTCCACCCTGTTCGCCGGCCTCGACCCGATCGACTACTTCGTCTCCACCGTGGTCCAGTTGATGGCCAAGCGCGGTGAGAAGCCCAGTGGCGACGCCCGTTCGGCGACCTCGGCCAGCCGGTTCGGGGTGCTGCTGGTGACCCGGGACGGCAAGTTCATCCAGACCTCGACGATGTTGCCGCACCAGGGCCGGGCGCTGTGCGAGGTCGCGGGAATCGCGCATGTACTTCAGCAGGAGCGGTTCGCCAACCTGCCGCAATTCCCGAATGCCGAGGTGGCCCGGGAATGGGAAACCATGCTGCAGGAGGCTTTTCGGGAGAAGGATCTCGACTACTGGCTGCCGCGGTTGCAGGCCAGCCCGGATGTCGCGTTCGAGGTCGCGGTCACCAGCACCGAGGGGCTGGCGCATCCGCAGATCGTGCACAACGGCGATGTGGTGACCGTCGACGACCCGGTACGCGGGCCGGTCAAGCAGGTCGGTCCGGTCGGGCACTTCGAGAAGACGCCGATCGGCCCCCGCCGGTCCGCGCCGGCGCTGGGCGAGAACGCCGGTCCGCTGCAGGCCCACCCGGTGCCGGCCGGTGGTGGCGCGGCGCCCAAGCACCCGTTCGAGGGTGTGACGATCGTGGAGTTCGGCTGCTTCTACGCCATGCCGTTCGCGACCGCGGTGCTCGCCTCGCTCGGCGCCCGGGTCATCAAACTCGAGGACGGCAACGGGGATCCGCACCGCAACTCCTTCGGCCCCGAGGTGGCGACCCACAAGACCACCGCCGGCAAGGAGAGCATCTCGCTGGACCTGCGCACCGCGGACGGCCGCGCGGTCGCCCAGAAACTGGTGGCCCACGCCGACGCCTTCGTGACCAGCTATCGCAGTGGGGTAGCCGAGAAGTTCGGCCTGGGCTATGCCGAATTGTCGAAGGCGAATCCGCGCCTGCTGTATGTGCACGCCGCCGGCTACGGCACCGACGGTCCGTATGCGCACCGGGCCCTGTACGCGCAGGCGGCCCAGACCGTCGCCGGGGCGTTCGGCCGCCAGGTCGGCTACTGGATCGACCCCGCACAGAGCGAGGGATATTCGGTGATGGAGTTGCAGGCCGTGGTGCTGGAGCGGCTGAACATGCTGGTGGACGGCGACAGCAACGCCGCGCTGGCGTTGCTGGCCGCACTGTCGCTGGGGCTGTACCACCAGCAGCGCACCGGCCAGGGCCAGTTCCTGCGCACCTCGATGATCGGCGGGAACGCCTGGGCGTACTCCGACGACTTCTGCGATTACGCGGGAAAACCTCCGGTTCCGTTGTGCGACAGCGAGTATTACGGCACCAGCGCACTGGATCGGGTGTATCAGGCGGTCGGCGACGGCTGGGTGTGCCTGGCGGTGCGCACCGATGCGGAGTTCAGCGCACTGGTCAAGACCATGGGGCTGGCCGAGCTGGCCTCCGACGAGCGGTTCGCCACCGCGGAGGCCCGCGCGGCCCACGATGCGGCGCTGCAGGAGGTGCTCGCCGCTGGGTTCCGGCAGAAGGCCGCCGGGGAGTGGGAGTCGGCGCTGACCGCTGCAGGGGTGGGTTGTGTCGAGGTGAACATGCTCGGGCAGCCGGTATTCACCGCATTCGATCCGGGGTTGCGGGAGTCCGGGCTCACCGTCACCTGTGAGCACCCGCTGTTCGGGGAGATGGTGCAGGCCGCACCGCCGGTCAGGTTTTCCGATACCCCGGGGCGGGTGTCGCCGCCGTGCCTGCGCGGGCAGCACAACCGGCAGATCCTGGCCGAGCTCGGCTACAGCGACGCCGAGATCGCCGAACTCGAGGCGGCCAAGGCAGTCATCCCGGCCGGCGATGCTGATTCGTGAGCCCAGGACCGCCCAGGAGGCGTGTGACGTCATCGCGATCACGCACCTGGCGGCCGCATACGCCGAAGCGGTGTCGCGCGGCGAGATCGCCGAGGCCTGCCTGACCTACGCCGAGGACGGCGAACTACACACCCCGACAACCGAACCGGCGATCGGAAGGGCTGCGGTCATCGAGACCATCACCCGCAACACCGCCGATCTGGAGTTCATCTTTCAGACCGTGCACCAGGGCCTGGTGGTCGTCGACGGCGACACCGCGCACGCGCGGTTCCCGATCACCGAGTGGGCCCGCCGCAGGTCCGACGGTCGGCCGATTCAGTTCCTGGGGGTCTACGACGACGTCTGCGTCCGGACCGCCGACGGGTGGCGGTTCGCCCGGCGCACGTTGTTGCCCAGGACGATGGCGCGGCCGGAGGGGTTGACCGGCCGTGCAGTCGAGTTGCCGGCGCCGGCGCTACCCGCCTGAGGGGGGTGCTCACCACGCCACCGGTAGGCGCTGGCGGCCCCAGAAGTTGAATGGGAGGATCCGTTCGCCGGGCCCGTCGATCCGCAGGGTCGGGAAGTTGTCGAGCAACGCGTTGAGCGCGATGTCGGCCTCCAGTCGGGACAGCTGAGCGCCCGGGCAGACGTGCGGGCCCTTGCCGAACGCGATGTGGCGGCGCAGTTCCTCCTTCGGCCGGTCCAGCCGGAACTCATCGGGATCGGTGAACACCACCGGGTCTCGGTTGGCCGCCGCGTAGTTCGCCTGGATCTTGGTCTTCTGGGGGATGGTCGTGCCGCTGAGGGTGACCTCGCGCAGGCTGGTGCGGAACATTCCGAGCACGGGGGAGTCGAACCGCAGGCTCTCCTCGATCGCCGGGCCGACCAGGCTGCGGTCGTCGCGGACCGCGGCCCACCGGGACGGATCCTCCAACAACCGCCACACCAGGTTCGTCAGCAGCGAGGTAGTGGTCTCGTTGCCGGCCAACAGCAGGTTCATCAGCGAGTTGTTGATCTCGAACTCGGTCAGCGGCCGGCCTTCGTCGGTGCGGAACACCAGCAGCACCGACATCAGATCGTCCGGCACCACCGTGCCCAGATGCTCGGGTCCCGGTTCGTCGACGGTCGCGAGCGCCGCCCGCCGCGGAGCGAGTTGCTCTTTCCAGTACTCGTTGAGCTCGTCGACGATGCGCAGGAACTCGGAGGGGTCGCTGTTGTTCATGCCCTCGGCCATGAGCGCGTCGGACAGCTGCTTGAACCGGTGGAGATCGCCGCTGAGGCCGAGGAGTTCGGCGAACACGCCGATGGGCAGTGGGGCGGCGAACATCTCGAAGAAGTCGCCCGGTCCGTGGGCGTGCATATCGGTCACCAGCTCGTCCACCAGGGCCTTGATCTCGGGAGCCAGCGCCTCGATGTTCTTCGGAGTCAGGCCGGCGAGTACGGCGCGGCGGAACTTGAGGTGTTCCGGGCCGTCGTTGTTGAATCTGGACGCCGAGTGCGCACCGGGCGCTGCACATTTCAGCGTGGCGTCCAGAAACCGCAGTGGACCTAGCCGGACAGGATGAGGTCGGCCGCGTGCCAGGCCATCGCCATCGCCGGGGCGTTGAGGTTGCCCGACACCATCGTCGGCATCACCGAGCAGTCCATCACCCGCAGGTTGTGCACGCCGCGCACCCGGAGTTGCGGGTCGACGACGTCGTCGTCGTTCGGCCCCATCGCACAGGTCCCGACGGCGTGGTAGCCGCAGTAGCCGTGATCCAGTGCCGCGTCGATGATGTCCTGATCGGACTGGACGTCCGGCCCCGGGCGGGTCTCGGCCACCACGAGATCAGCGATCGGGGACTGCTCCATGACCCGGCGGATGGTGCGGAACAGTTCCGCGCCGATCCGGCGATCATGTTCGGTGGCAAAGAAGTTCGGGTCGATGTCCAGTGGCGCGTCCGGGTCGGCCGAGGTGATCATGACGCTGCCTTCGCTGTCCGGGCGCAGCACGTATCCGATGATCTGCATACCGGGCTCACGCTCCAAACCGAGTTCGCCGCCGGCCTCGAACGGTTTGGCCGAGAACGGTCCCATCAGCAGCTGCGCGTCCGGGCGGTCGGCGTCGGGGGAGGTTCTGAAGAACCCCACGACGTCGTAGGCGCCGGAGGCCAGCGGCCCCTTGCGGGTGGCCAGGTACTGCACACCGGTAAGCGTTTGCTGCGCGGCCGTCGCCAGCCGCTTGTTGTAGCCGAGGTTGCGATTCAGCCGGTACTGCAGGGCGACACAACGGTGTTCGCGCATGCGGCGGCCGACGTTGGGGCTGTCCACCCGGACCTCGATGCCCAGCCTGCGCAGCTCGCTGCCGTCGCCGATGCCGGACAGCTGCAACAGTTTCGGGGTGGCGATGCTGCCCATCGACAGGATGATCTCGCGCGCCGCCGAGTACTCCGCCCGGCCGCTGCCGGTGCGGACCTGGACCCCGACCGCCTCGTCGCCCTCGAACAGCAGCCGCTCCGCGGTGGTGTTGGTCGCGATCGTCAGGTTGGGGCGGTTGCGGATCGGCCGCAGGAACGCGTGCGCGGTGCTGACCCGGCGGCCGTTCTTGATGGTGCGCACCGCCGGTCCGATCCGCTCGTCATCGGTGGCGTTCAGGTCGTTGGTCACCGACCAGCCGAAATTTCCTGCCGCATCGATGAACTCGCCGCACACCTCGGGAACCGGGCCGACCGATACGTCCAGCGGTCCGCCGGCGCCGCGGGTGGCGTCGGCACCCAGTTCGTGGTTCTCGATCTGCCGGTAGATGGGCAGGATGGTGTCCCATCCCCAGCCGGGATTGCCGAGTGCCTCCAGGGTGTCGAAGTCGGCCTGGTTCCCGCGGTTGTAGACCATGCCGTTGACCGCGCTGGAGCCACCGAGCACCCGGCCGCGCACCCAGGCCTCGACGTTGTTGGACGGCCCGATCGGCCGCACCGGGAAGTGCCAGGTCAGTTTGTCGTCGCCGAGGATCTTGCCGAATCCTTTGGGAATCCGGATCAGTGGATTGGTGTCCTTGCCGCCGGACTCGATGAGCAGCACCGAAGTACGGGGATCGGCGGACAGTCGGTTGGCCAGCACGCAACCCGACGATCCCGCCCCGACGATGATGTAGTCGAAGTCGGCCATATCAACCTTCTTTCGCGAGTGCGCCGTTGAGCGCGGCGCGTTCCGGTTCGGTCCACGGCCGCGATTTCGTGCCGTCCTCGCCGAGGACGACCTGGACGGTGCGCACGGTCGCGCACCGGCCGCGGGCGGTGCTCATCTCGCTGACCGTGGTGAGCGAGGAGGTGCCGACCCGTTCGATCGAGGAGACGATCTCGACCACGTCGGTCTCGAACACGGGCGCGTGGTAGTCCACCGAATTGTGGACTACCACGATCGAGTTCCACACGCCCGGCACCAGGTCGCGCAGGTAGCGGGCGCGGGCCTCCTCGGCGTACACCAGAAACACGCTGTTGGTGACGTGACCCTGCGGGTCGAGGTCGGTCCAGCGGGGTTCGATTCGCAGTCGGGTGCCCGGCCCCGCGGACCGGGGCCGGGCGTCGTTCTCGCTCACTGCCGGCGCTCAGCCCTTGTACGGGCTGGCGATCGACTTGATGCGCAGGTAGTCGCGGAACCCGGCGACGCCGTGCTCGACGCCGACACCGCTGATGCCCCAGCCGCCGAACGGCGCGTCGGGGGACAGGTAGAACGAGTCGTTGATGTTCACCGTGCCGGCCCGCAGCTTGTGGGCCACCCGCCAGGCGCGTTCCTCGTCGCGCGACTGCACGTAACCCGACAGGCCGTAGCGTGTGTTGTTCGCCACCCGCACCGCCTCGTCGTCGTCGCCGTCGTACTTGATCACGGCGAGCACCGGCCCGAACACCTCGGTCTGGGCGATCTCGGCGTTCTCGTCCACATCGGCGACGACGGTCGGCTCGTACCAGAAGCCCTTGCCGCCGCGGTCGCCGCGCTTGCCGCCGCACAGCACCCGCGCACCGGCCGCGCGCGCCCGGTCGACCAGGCCCTCGATGCGCTCGAGCTGTTCGAGCCGGATGATCGGGCCCACCATGTTGGTCGGGTCGGTCGGATCGCCCCACGGCAGGTTGCCCACGATGGCCTCGAGCCGCTGCAGCACCTCGTCGTAGATCGACGCGTGCACCACCATCCGGGTCGCCAGCGCGCAGCCCTGTCCGCTGCTGTTCATGCACATCGCCACGCCGAGGCCGCACGCCGTGTCCAGGTCGGCGTCGGGCAGCAGGACGTTCGCCGACTTGCCGCCGAGCTCGAGCACCACGTGGCGGATCCCGTCGGCGGCCCGTTCCATGATGCGCTGGCCGACACCGGGTGAGCCGGTGAAGTGGTAGAGGTCGATGCGCGGGTCGGCGGTCATCGCATCGCCGGCCGCGGCCTTGTCCTCGGAGCTGATCGTGTTGAGCACCCCGGGTGGCAGGTCGGTCTGCTCGGCGGCGACCTTGGCCAGCATGGCCGCGGTGAGCGGGGTGTCCGGTGCGCTCTTGAGCACGACGGTGTTACCGGTGGCCAGCCCGTGGTGCACCTTCCAGATCGCGGTCATGAACGGCGCGTTCCACGGGGTGATGGCGCCGACCACGCCGTACGGTTCGTAACGGATGCGCCGGTTGCTGGTGAAGCCGAGGAAGTCGTAGGGCGGCAGGTCCTCTTCCCACTGGAACTCGGTGATCAGGTTGTTGAAGAAGTCCATCCCGTCGATCATCGCGTCGACGTGGCTGGGGATCACCGCCGCGCAGACGCCGGCTTCGGCGGTCACCAGTTTCCGGAAGGTGTCGATTTCCCTGCGCAGGCCTTCCTGCAGTTGTTCGAGGCAGTGCCGGCGGAACTTGTGGTCGGTGCCCCAGTCGGTCTCGTCGGCGGCGCGGCGGGCCGCGGTGATCGCATCGTGCACGTCCTCGGCGCCGGCGTCGGCGGCGGTCCCGACGACCGATTCGTCGGCCGGATTGATGACGTTGTAGCGGCGACCAGACCGCGCCTCCCGGAACTCTCCGTCGATGAAGAGGCGACCCTCGTATTCGGTCTGCGTCATTGGTGACCTTCTTTCGCGTCGGAGTGGCTCGCTGTCGGCTGCAACACCGGTGAGCGGCGACTGCCTTTACACTGTAACGTGACTGCGGACACTCCACAATAAGGTCCTACGCCCCTATTTGGCCCCGGATCCGCCTAACCCGGGGAGCGGTGCGGCGCAGCCACGCGTCGTAGTCGGCGGCCTTGCGCGCGAAGGATTCGCCGACCCGCGGATGCGGCAGCGCCAGAAACCGCCCGGCGTCGAGGGCGTCGAGTGCGCACGTGGCGCAGTCCTCCGGCTCGATCACCTCGCCCAGTGCGGCCAGTTTCGGATCCAACGGCGTCGGCCCATCCTGTTCGCGGTCCTCGTCGCGGCCCAGAAATCCGGTGTACACGGCGTTCGGGCACAGGCAGACCACCCGGACGCCGTCGGCCGAGTGGTTGAGCGTCACCCACTCGGCGAAGCCGAGCGCGCCGTGTTTGGTCAGCGTGTAGCCCATGCCGGAGGGCCCGGTGATCAGGGCCGCCGAGGAGATGGTCTGGATCAGCGCCCCGTGGCCGCGGTCGATCATCGACGGCAGCACCGCCTGCGCCATCCACACGTGGGCGAGCAGGTTCACGTCGACGATGCGGCGCACCTGGTCGGGCGTGCTGTCGAGGTCCGGCCCCAGGTCGGTGATCCCGGCATTGGACACCGCGATGTCGACCGGACCGTAGTGGTCCGCTGCCGTCGCCACCAGCGCGGTCACCGCGTCCGGGTCGCCGACATCGCAGGGCACCGCGAGCCCGCCGATGCGGTCGGCGACCCGGCGGGCGCGTTCGATGTTGACGTCGGCGACCACCACGTTCGCGCCGCGCCCGGCCAGCGCCTCGGCCAGGGCCCGGCCGATCCCGTGACCGCCGCCGGTGACGATCGCCGTCGCGTTCTCGTACCGCATCCCCGGTGTTCCTTGTCCTAGAAAAGATCTCCGCCGACAGCGGCGGCGGTCGTGCCGTCGCGCTCGTAGGCCTTGACCAGGTTCCGCCCGACGGTCCAGCGGTGCACCTCGTCGGGGCCGTCGACCAGCCGGTTCGCCCGGGCCTCGTTGAGCCAGCCGGCCAGCGGCAGGTCGTGGGTGTAACCCAGCGAGCCGTGGATCTGGATCGCGGTGTCGATGACGTCGCACAGCATGTGCGCGATGTAGGTCTTGGCGATGGAGTTCTCCTGACGCAGGTCCAGCCCGTGTTCGAGCTTGTACGCCAGGTGCAGGATCATCAGCCTTGTCACGTAGAGCTTTTCGGCGCAGTCGGCGAGCATCCACAGGATGCCCTGCCGGTCGGCGAGCCGCTTGCCGAACGTCACCCGTTCACACGCCCGGGCGGTCGCCATGTCCAGCGCGGCCTGCGCCTTCGCCACGCTCCACATGCCGTGGCGCAGCCGGCCGTAGCCGAGCCGGTGCTGGCCCATCGCGAAACCCTGACCGAGGCCGCCGAGGATGTTCTCCTCGGGCACCTCGAGATCGCGGATGCGCACCTCGGCGTGGCCCATGGTCACCTCGTCGCCGAAGCGCGGCAGGTCGTTCTCGCCCATCACCGGGATGTTGCGCACGATCTCGAACCCCGGGTGGGGCAGGTCGACGAGGAAGGTGGTGAACCGGCGATGCCGGGGCGCGTCCGGATCGGTCCTGGCCATCACCAGCGCGACCTGCGAGATGCTCGCGCCGGAGGTGAACCACTTCTCGCCGTTGAGAACCCACGTCGAGCCGCGCTTGACCGCGGTGGTCTGCATGCCGGTCGCGTCGGCGCCCGCTGCCCGCTCGGTCATCGAGAAGCAGATCCGGATGTCGCCGTTGACCAACGGGACCAGATAGCGCTGCTTCTGGTCCTCGGTGCCGTGTTCGATCAGCGTGAGCATGGTGGCGTCCTGCGGACCCATGCAGTTCATCGCCCATGCCCCCAGATGGGTGAACGACCGGCCGATCTCGATCTGCACGATCGCGTTCGCCAGATGCCCCAGCCCCATCCCGCCGTACTCGACCGGAACGAACGGACACCACAACCCGGCGGCGCGGGCCTGGGCCTGCAACTCGCGGACGATGTCGAAGTACGGGCGGGTGCCGATCTGCTGTTCGGCGGGTTTGACCACATCGTCGATGAATTCCGCGACCCGGGCGCGGATCTCCCGAATCTCCTCGGGGATCGTGAAGTCGATCATGGTGGCAGACACTGCCTTGATTGACAGTTACTGTCAAGAGTCGTAGGGTCCCGGCCGTGACCGCTGATATCGACTCGGCGCGGCTGGACGGGTGGATCGGCGACCGGCTTCCCGGCGCCGGCGCGCCGTTGACCGCCCGGCGGATGGGGGCGGAGACCGGGATCGCCAGCGCGCTCTACCTCGTTGAGCGCGGTGGCCATCGGTGGGTGCTGCGCCGTCCGCCGGCGGTCCGCAACGACCCGAGCGCGTCGAACATGCAGCGCGAATGGCGCATCCTCACCGCGCTGGAGGGCACCGCGGTGCCGCACCCGAAGCCGCTGTTGTTCTGTGACGACGAGTCCGTGCTCGGTGCGCCGTTTCTGATCATGGAGTTGGTCGCCGGGTTCACCCCGGGTTTCGACCTGCCCGAACCGTTCCGGTCGGATCCGTCGTTGCGCTATCGGCTGGGCATGGCCTACGTGGACGGCTGTGCGGAGCTCGCGTCGGTCGACTGGCGGGCACGCGGGCTCGACGGGCTGGGCAAACCCGAGGGATTCCTGGACCGGCAGGTGCCGCGCTGGCTGGCCCAACTCGACCGGTACCGCACCCGGGAGCTGCCCGAGCTCGACTTCGTGTGCCGCTGGCTGACCGAGAACACGCCGACGATGAGCCCGGCCGGGCTGATTCACGGCGACTACAGTCCGTTCAACGTGATGGTGGCGCCACAGCCGCCGGCCCGGCTGGCGGCCGTCATCGACTGGGACACCGGCACCATCGGCGATCCGCTGCTGGACCTCGGCCATCTGCTGGCGCGCTGGACCGAACCGGGTGAGCGGCCGGTGCTCGTCGTTCAGGCCGGGGGAACCGACGGCTATCCGACCCGGGCCGAGATGGCACGCCGGTACGCCGAACGCACCGGCCGCGATCTGAGCGCGCTGCCCTACTACCAGGTGCTGGCGCTGTTCAAGCTTGCCGTGATCCTCGAGGGCCGCCACGCCCAGGAGGTGCGGCGCGGGGTCTCGCCCGAGGCCACCTCGATGGCGGAGGTCGTGCCGAACCTGCTGCGCGGGGCCGCCGAATTCGCCCGCGGCGAGCGGGTGTGATCGATGAACCGACAGCGTGGAGTGACACCGTGACCGAGTCGATGACCGATCGGCGCCGCCGGCTGATGCGTGACGAGTTGGGCCGCGTCGCAATGCGTTTGTTCGCCGAGCGGGGATTCGATCAGGTCACCGTCGACGACATCGCGGCGGCCGCGGGCACCTCACCGCGCACCTTCTTTCGCTACTTCCCGACCAAGGACGACGTCGTCCTCGACTACGAGCGCCGCCTGCAACGGCGGCTGCTGGCCGCGGTGCGCAACCGGCCTGCCGGCGAAGGGCCGGTGGTCGCACTGCGCAACGCCTACATCGAGACGTCCCATGTGGAACGCGGTGAACGCGATCGGGTCCGCCAGCTGGGGCAGGTGCTGCAGAACGCCCCGGCGTTGCGGGCCAGGGTCAATGGCGAACGCATCGCCGAGGACGCCGAACTGGCCGAGGAACTCGCGGCTCGCGCCGGTGGCCGGCTCGGGGCCGCGCAGCTCCGGGTCGTCGTGGTGGCGATGGGCGCCGTGGCCGCCGCCGAGTTCCGGACCTGGGTGGTCGACGGCGGTAGGGGGGATCCGGCCAAACGCATCGCCGCCGCGCTGGATCTGGTGATCGACGGGCTGGGCAGCCTGGACGACAGGACGGGGCGGGTATGAGCGATGTCCCGAGCTTCGATCTCACCGGCCGGGTCGCGGTGGTGACCGGCGGAAGCCGCGGTCTCGGGCGGGCCATCGCGCAGGCGTTCGCCGCGGCGGAGGCCGATGTGGTGGTGGCCTCGCGCAAACTCGACGCCTGTGAGACCGCCGCACGCGAGATCGCCGAGCGCACCGGCCGCACGGCGGTGCCCATCCGCTGTCACGTCGGTCATTGGGACGAGTGCGACGAGCTCATCGAGGGCACGCTTCGGCGGTTCGGCCGCATCGACGTGCTGGTGAACAACGCCGGCATGTCGCCGCTGTACGACCGGCTGGCCGACGTCACCGAGGAGCTCTACGACAAGACGCTCGCGGTGAACCTCAAGGGCCCCTTCCGGCTCGGGGTGCTGGCCTGCACGCGAATGGCCGAACAGGGCGGCGGTTCGGTGATCAACATCGGGACCATCGGGTCGCTGCTGGCGAGTCCCGCCGAACTGCCCTATGCCTGCGCCAAGGCCGGGCTGAACGCGCTGACCGCCGGCCTTGCCGAGGCCTTCGCGCCGAAGGTGCGGGTGAACGCGATCCTGCCGGGGGCGTTCGACACCGACGTCACCGAGGCCTGGACGGACGCGATGCGCTCCGGATCGTACGTGCCGCTGGGCCGTATCGGCCGTCCCGACGAGATCGTCGGCGCGGCACTGTATCTGGCCAGCGACGCGGCGAGCTACACCACCGGGGCGACGATCCGGGTGGACGGCGGACTGACCCGGCGGGTCGGGTGAACCGCCCGCCACGGCGCACTTTACGGTGTAATGTCGGCGCGGGAGGCGATGTGATGCGTCAGGAGAATTCTCGATGACCGGGCTGCTGGCCGGGCGGGTCGCGTTGGTCACCGGCGCCGCGCGCGGGCAGGGCCGCAGCCATGCCGTGCGACTCGCCCGGGAGGGCGCCGACATCATCGCGATCGACATCGCGGGTCCGGCCGCGGCGGCCAACACCTACCCGCCGGCCACCCCCGACGACCTGCGGGAGACGGTGCGGCTGGTCGAGGCGGAAGGGGCGCGCATCCTGGCGCGCAGCGCGGATGTCCGCGACTACGAGGCCGTATCGGCCGTCGTCGCCGAGGGTGTCGCGGCGTTCGGCGGGCGGCTCGACGTGGTGGTCGCCAACGCCGGGATCTGCAACTGGGGCCGGTTCTGGGAGATGTCGGAGGAGCAGTGGCTCTCCCTTATCGACATCAACCTCAACGGTGTGTGGCGGACGATGAAGGCCGCGGTGCCGCACATGATCGCGGCGGGCAACGGCGGTTCGATCATCACCATCAGTTCGGTGGCCGGGATCAAATCGCTTCCCGGGCAGGCGCACTACAGCGCGGCCAAACACGGTGTGGTGGGCCTGACCAAGAGCGCGGCGATCGAACTGGGGGAGTACGGCATCCGGGTGAACTCGATCCACCCCTGGGGTGTGGCGACACCGATGGCCGAGGATCCGACGACCGCGACCATGCTCACCGAACATCCGGCGTACGCCGTTTCGTTCGGCAGTGTGCTGCCGGGGTTGCCGATGGCCGATCCGAACGACATCTCCGACGCGGTGGTGTACCTGGCCTCGGACCTGTCGCGGGCCGTCACCGGCACGCAGTTGACCGTGGACATGGGCGCCACCAAAGTCTGAGCGCGCCGACTCGCGCCCGGTACCGTTTGAACGGTGACCGAACGGGCGCGCGCACATCCATCGGGGCGCAAGGCCGCCGATGTCGTCGCCGCTGCCCTGCGCCGCAGGGTCATCCTCGGCGAACTGCGTGAGGGCGACCTGCTTCCGCCGGACGAGACGCTGCTCGCCGAGTTGCGGGTGTCGAAACCGACGCTGCGGCAGGCGATCCGGATTCTGGAATCGGAGTCTCTGGTGACGGTGCGGCGCGGGCCGCGCGGCGGTGTGCGGGTCAGCGTACCGCGCGTCGAGACGGCCGCCGGGTACGTCGCCACGGTGCTGGGCTACCGGCGGGCCACCACCTCGGACCTGTTCGAGGCGGCGGCGGCGCTGGAGGGGCCGTGTGCGGCCATGGTGGCCCGCTCGCGGACCGCCGATCAGCTGCGCCGGCTGCGCGCCGCGGTCGCGTCCGAGGCGGAGGCCGCCGCCGACGCCCAGCAGTTGCTGGCGCGGGAGAACGACTTTCACCGGTTGCTGATCGAGTGCACCGGTAACGGCACGCTGATGGTGCTCTGCGAGATGGTTCGGGTGGTGATCGACGAGGTGACCGCCCGCTATCTCGCCGCGACCCGCCCGGAGGTGCATGAACCGATGCTGGCCGTGGGCACCCGCACGCACGGGCGCGTGGTCGACCTGATCGAGCGGCGCGATGCCGAGGCCGCCGAGGCGCTGTGGCGGCGGCACATCCGGGACACCGCCGCGAGCATCGGCCGGATCGGTGGTGCCGAGCGGGTGGTCGACGTGCTCGGCTGACCCGCCGGCCGTGCTAATGAGGTATATCATCTAGCGATATGCCCCGAACTCCCGCGGTGAAGGTGCCGAAGGCGAGCGCGCTGATCGCCAACCACCTGCGCCGGCGCATCGTCACCGGGGAGCTGCCGCCGGGTCATATGCTGCCCAGCGAATCGGCCCTGATGGACGAGTACGGGGTGTCCCGGCCGACATTGCGTGAGGCGATCCGCATCCTGGAGGGCGAATCGCTGATCACGATCGTGCGCGGACCGCACGGCGGTGCACGGGTGCTCGAACCGGACGGATCGATGGCGGCCCGCTACACTGGCACCCTGCTGCAGTACCGGGGCACGCCGTTGAGCGATGTCTACCGGGCCCGCACCGAGCTCGAGGTGTCGGCGGTCGGGATGATCGCCGCCAGACGGACCAAGGCCCCGGTGCGGACCCTGGCGCAGCTGCTCGACGAGGGCGACGGCATCGTCGACGACGAGACCGCGTTCGCCGACTACAGCCTGCGGTTTCACGTCGGTGTGGTGGAGAACGCCGGCTGTATCACGCTCGCGGTGCTCGGCCGGATGTTGTTCGACATCCTCGAGATCCACAATGCGCAGTTCATCGCGTCGCATCCGCCCGGGTTCGAACGCGACGCGAACGCCGCCGCCCAGCGCGCCTACCGGAAGCTGGTGAAACTCCTCGACAACGGCGATGGCGCCGCAGCGCAACGACACTGGCGGCGCCATCTGGAGGCGGTGCAGACATTCATGGTGGAACGCTCCGACACTCCGCTGGTGGAGGTGCTGAGCTGATCCGGCCGGCTAGGCGCGCCGGCGGTCGCCGTTGGCCGGCACCGTCTCGCCCCACGCCATGTAGACCTCGACCTCGCGGTTGTCGTCGACCCGGCGAATGCGGCCCTCCTGCTGCGGATTCGGCATCCTGCCCAGACCCTGCATGCGGCCCTGCGGATCGGGTTCGCACACCCACTCCACGCCGTCGATGGTGTAGCGGATGCCGTCGTGCCAGTAGCCGTCCTCGGCTCGGGTGATCTCGGCCTCCATGGTGCGTGCCGACGTCACCACCCCGGTGCTGTCGGCAGTCACGGCGACGTGGAAGTCGCGTTGGCCGTAAAGGAAATGGCCGACCTCGCAGTACCCGTCGCGGTAGTAGTTCGCCCACGAGTACCAGGTGAGGTATTCCGCGTCGTGCAGCGGATCCTTGTGCACGTAGAGCTGGCCGCCCGGCGGCATCCAGGCCTCCTCCCAGAACAGGAACCCGCGGGCCTTCTTGCCCATCAGGATGCCGTCCACCAGCCAGGTGTGGCTCAGGTACAGCAGCGACGACGTCGGGCCGGGCAGATACCACTGCAGCGGCGGCACCACCAGGGGCCCGCCGGTCAGCTCGATGACGTCCTGCTCGACGTAGCAGAACTCGTTCGCCGAGAGCACCAGCCGCATCGGGCGTCCGTCGGCGCCCGGCCGCGACGCGAACTCCACGCCGGTGTCCCCGTACGGGCGGCGCTCGATCTCGGTGCTCTCCACCGCGCCGCGCGGCTCACGGCGCAGCTGCAGCTGACCCTCGGGCGTCCCGGTGGAGACCACCAGCAGCTTTGCGGGCAGCGACAGGCCCTTGCCGACCGGCGCCCCGGGCGGGGCGATCCGGCGCATCACCGAGTACAGCTCGCCGTCCTCGTCACGCAACGTGCCCCAGACGTAGCCGGCCTCCCGCTGCAGGCCCAGCATCGGCTCGTCGGACAACAGCTCGGCGGGGTCGAAATGCCGGCCGGACGCCAGCGCGGCGCAGTTGAAGCTGCCGGTCGGGGAGAGCGCGGCGGTGTCCCACCGGGGTGCGGCCGTGGTCATCTGGTGTGTCTCCTGTTCTCTCGGCGAATCCTGTTGAGGCTGTAGTCAGATGGCACCCTGCTCGCGCAGGGAGGTGATCTCCTCCGGTGTCTTGTGCAGCACCTCGGTGAGGATCTCGTCGGTGTGCTGACCCAGCAGTGGGGGCGGGGTGCAGGGCGCGGTGCGGCACACCGGGTTGGCGATCACATCGATCGGCCCCGCTGTCGGGTGGTGTACCGACCGCCGCAGCCCGCGGTGTCGCACCTGCGGGTTGTCGAACACCTCGGGCATCGAGTTGACCGGGCTGACCGGAACGTCCTCGGCCTCCAGCGCGGCGATCCACTCCGCGGCCGGACGCTGCCGGAAGATGTCCTCGAGGGTCCGCAGCACCAGGTCGCGGTTGGCGATGCGGGCCGACACCGTGGCGAACCGCGGATCGACGGCCAGTTCGGGCCGGCCGATCGCCTTGGTCAGCCCGGCCCATTGCCGGGGCGTGCTGGCCACCAGGAAGATGTCGGCGTCGGCGCAGCGGAACGCCTGGGACGGGATGCCGCCGAAACCACCGTTGCCGCGCCGCGGCGCCGCGACGCCGGAGATCAGATAGTTCTGCGCGTAGTGGCTCAGCGCCGCCACCCCGCAGTCGAGCAGCGCCAGGTCGATGTGGCGGCCCAGGCCGGAGATCGTGTCCCGGTGACGCAACGCCGCCAGGATGGCCGACGAGGTGTACAGACCGGCGAGGATGTCGATGATCGAGATGCCGACCTTCATCGGGCCCGCGCCGGGCTCCCCGTCGGGAATCCCCGACACACTCATCATCCCGCTCATCGCCTGGAACACACCGTCGTAGCCGGCCCGGTCGGCGTACGGGCCGTCCTGGCCGAACCCGGTCACCGAGCAGTAGATCAGCCGCGGGTTGACCTCGCGCAACGCCGAGTAGCCCAGGCCGTACTTGTCCAGCACCCCGGGGCGGAAGTTCTCAACCAGCACATCGGATCTCGCCGCCAGTTCGCGGATCAGCTCCGCGCCTGCCGGTACCGAGTGATCGATGGTGATCGACCGCTTGTTGCGGTTGGCGCTCAGATAGAACCCGGATTCGGATCCGCCGTCGGCGAACGGCGGCCCGTACAGTCGTGCGTCGTCACCGTCGCCGGGGCGCTCCACCTTGATCACCTCGGCGCCCAGGTCGCCGAGCAGCTGGGTCGCGAACGGGGCGGCCAGGATTCGGCTCAGATCGAGGATGCGCACGCCCTCGAGCCAACGGTCCTCGCTCACGACGCCACCGGCTTCGGCTCGCGTGGCAGGCCCAGCACCCGCTCGCTGATGATGTTCTTCTGGATCTCGCTGGTGCCGGCGTAGATGGTCTCGGCGCGGGCGCGGATGAACGCCCGACGCATGGCCGCCGACGCCTCGTCCGGGCCGTCGTCCCACTCGGTGCCCAGCAGCGCATCGGATTCGAGCACGTCCATCGCCAGCTCGGTGAACGACTGATGCCACCGTGACCAGTAGTACTTGCCGATCGACGCCTCCGGCCCGAACCTGCCGTCCACCAGCGCGCGGGTCAGTGAACGAATGTTGTTGTAACCCATGATCTGCAGCCCGATGAAGGCCTCCACGAAGCGGTCGCGCACCAGCTCGTCGCGCAGCGCGCCGCGCCGGGTGGCCAGCTCGCGCAACTGCTCCATCTCCCGGGCGAAGGAGAACTGGTAGTTCAGCACCGAGGTGGCGCGCTCGTGGCCCAGCGTCGTCATCGCCGCGGTCCAGCCGCTGCCGGGTTCGCCGATCAGGTTGTCGGCCGAGGTGCGGGCCCCGTCGAAATAGACGCTGTTGAACCCGCTGTCGCCGAGCATGGTCCGGATCGGCCGCACCTCGACACCGGGCTGGTCGAGCGGGATGAGCAGATACGACAGCCCGGCGTGACGCACCGACCCGGGTTCGGTGCGCACGATCGCGAAGATCCAGTCGGCGTGGTGCGCGAACGTCGTCCAGATCTTCTCGCCCGACACCACCCACTCGTCACCGTCGCGGTGCGCCCGGCAACTCACGTTGGCCAGGTCCGAGCCGGCGCCCGGCTCCGAATAGCCCTGGCACCACACCACTTCGGCGCGCGTAATCGGCGGCAGGAACCGTTGCTTCTGTTCCTCGGTTCCGTGTGCGAGCAGCGCGGGCGCCATCAGCGTCTCACCGTGGAACGCGGCGCGCGGCGGTGCGCCGGCGCGCGCGTACTCCATCGCGAAGACGATCTCCTGGCTCAGGGTGGCCTCCCGGCCGCCGTACTCGCGGGGCCAACTCAGGCCCAGCCAGCCGCCCCTGGCGAGTTCGGCTTCCCAGGCCCGGCGCAGTTCCCAGTTGTCGTCGTCATCGGGCCCGCCGCGGTGTGCCTGACCGGCGAAATCGCCGACCAGGTGTTCGTCCAGCCAGGTCCTGACCTCGTCGCGGAACTCGGCGTCGGCCGCCGACAGCGGGATCTCGGCGAGCGGGTCCAGTTGGCGCGCCATGCGCTTATAGTACATTTAGTTAACGATATAGACGATATCTTCCGATCAGGCCCTCGAGAGTGGGAGCAATGGCCGACGACGACCTCCTCTGGTCCGTCCGCGACGGTGTCGGAACCATCACCCTGAACCGTCCGGAAAGCCGTAACGCCTTCACCTTTCCGATGATTCGCCGGTGGGCACAGATCCTTCGTGACGCCAAGACCGACGACGACGTGCGGGTGATCGTGCTGACCGGCGCGGGTGACAAGGCGTTCTGCTCCGGGGTGGACCTGTCGGCGATCTCCAACGCGAACCCCGACCTGACGCCACTGCAGCGCAAACAACAACTGCACGACGAGATTCACCGCGTCGCGCTGGCGCTCGAGGATCTGGACAAACCGGTCATCGCGTCGATCAACGGGGTCGCCGTCGGCGCCGGGCTGGACATGGCGTTGATGTGCGACCTGCGGATCATGTCCGTCTCGGCGCGGGTCTCGGAGGGCTATGTGAAGGTGGGTCTGACGCCGGGTGACGGCGGCGCCTACTACCTGCCCCGCATCGTCGGCACCGCCAAGGCGCTGGAGTTGTTGCTCACCGGGGATTTCATCGACGCGCACGAGGCGCTGCGCATCGGGCTGGTCAACCGCATCGCCGAACCGGAGAACCTGCAGGCCGAGACGTTGCGGCTGGCCCGCTCCATCGCCGACCACCCGCCGATCACCGTGCGAATGATCAAACGCGCGACCTACCAGTCGGCCAACACCGATCTGCGCACCGCGCTGGACCTCATCTCCTCGCACTTCGCGGTGGTCGCGGCCACCGAGGACGCCGCCGAGGCGCTGCGCGCGATGCAGGAGAAGCGAACCCCGCACTACCGAGGGCGATGACATGACCGACGACCGAGAGCCCAAGCTGTACGACGCCTGGCTGAACCTGCCTTACCTGCCGGGTGAGGTCACCCCCGACCCGTCGGTGGTGGCCCGCTTCAAGAGCAGCGCCTACCAGGGCGGGGAAACGCTGGCCGACGTGGTGGCCGAGATGGACCGGCTGGGTATCGCCGTCGGCGTGCTCACCAAGGTGCCGCGCGACATCACCCCGCCGTTCGTGCACGGCATCAAGTCCGGCGAGGCGGTGCTGCGTCAGACCTGCGAGCGGCTCGCCGCCGCGCAGCGGGAATACCCGGGACGGTTCGTGACCTCGGTCGGCATCGATCCGCGACTCGGTTACGAGGCCGCCCGCCACGTCCGCATCGCGGTGCGCGAGTACGGGATCAAATGCATCCGGATCATCCCGATGTTCACCGGCATCGCGATCGACGACAAACTCGCCTATCCGCTCTACACCGCCGCCTGCGACGAGGGCGCGGTGGTGTCGATCAACGTCGGGGTGCCCGGGCCGATGAAACCCGCGAAGCTGCAACGCACGATCCTTGTCGACGAGGTCGCGCTGACCTTCCCGGACCTGAAGATCGTGATGAGCCACCTCGGCGATCCGTGGATCTCCGAGACGGTGTCGATGCTGGTCAAACACCCCAACGTGTACGCGATGACGGCCGGCTGGGCGCCCAAGTACATTCCGGACGACATCATCCGGTTCGCCGAGCGGCGCAACCCGGGCAAGTTGATGTGGGCATCGGACTATCCGATTCTGCCGCTGGAGCGCACCGCGACCGAGGGTCGCGCGGTGCCGCTGACCGGGAAGAGCCGCGCCGGCTATCTCGCCGACAACGCCGCCGCCGTGTTCGGCTATCCGAATTGATCGAGCAGAAGGGAACTTTCGTTCATGGGACTGCAAGACGGCCGGGTCGTCGTGGTCACCGGTGCGGCTCAGGGCATCGGCCGCGAGCACGCGCTGGAGTTCGCCCGCCAGGGTGCGAGGGTGGTGGTCAACGATCTCGGCCCGGCGCAGCAGGTGGTCGACGAGATCATCGCCGCCGGCGGGGAAGCGGTCGCGAACAACGACGACGTGTCGGAATGGGACGGCGCCGGCCGGCTGATCGCCACCGCCCTGGACACCTTCGGTGACCTTCATGTTCTGGTCAACAACGCGGGCATCCTGCGCGACAAGATGTTCGTGAACATGGACATCGACATGTGGGACGCGGTGATCCGCGTCCACCTGCGCGGTACCTTCGCGCCCACCAAACACGCGGTGAACTACTGGCGGGAACGCCACAAGGCGGGCAACCCGGTCGAGCACCCGCGGGTGATCAACACCTCCTCGCCGTCGGGCCTGTACGGCAACGTCGGACAGTCCAATTACGGCACCGCCAAGGCCGGTATCGCGGCGTTCACCGTGATCCTGGCCGACGAACTGGCCCGGATGGGGGTTACCGTCAACGCGATCGCGCCGAGCGCGCTGACCCAGATGACCGCCAAGCTCGAGAACTACGTGGCGCGGATGCAGGAGATCAAGGAGCGCACCGGCTTCGACGCCGGTTCGCCGGCCAACATCGCGCCGCTGGTGGTGTGGCTGGCGTCCGCGGAGGCCGCCGACATCACCGGCCGGGTGTTCAACATCAAGGGCGGCGCGATCTCAGTCGCCGAGACCTGGATGGCCGGACCCGGGGTGGAGAAGAACGCCCGCTGGCAGGTCGACGAACTCGGGTCGGTGATCCCGGACCTGGTCGCCAGGGCGCGGCCCAATTCCGACGGTTCCGGACGTCCCCGTGGCTGACGGCATCTCGGTGGAGAAGGCCGGCCCCACCGCGGTGGTGTGGCTGGACCGGCCGGATCGGGGCAACGCGTTCACCTCGGCGATGCAGATCGAACTGCACCGGCAGCTTCGCCTGCTCGACGCCGACGAGTCGGTGCGCGCCATCGTCGTGACCGGCCGGGGCCGCTACTTCTCCACCGGCGCGGACATGGAGCCGGGCGGCAGCAACTTCGCCTTCGACGACGAACAGCACCGCCGGGCCCGCGCCGAGCTCGCCGACCGGCCCCGCCCGTGGACGATGCGCACCCCGGTCATCGGCGCGCTCAACGGTTCGGCGGTCGGCATCGGGCTCACCTTCCCGCTGCAGTGGGACATCCGGATCGTCAACGAGTCCGCCAAGTACGGTTTCGTGTTCACCCGCCGCGGCCTGATTCCCGAACAGAACTCGCTGTGGCTGTTGCCGCGGTTGGTCGGGGTGAGCCGCGCGGCCGAACTGCTGTTGACCGGCCGGCTGTTCACCGGCGCCGAGGCGGTGACCTACGGCCTGGCGGTGGAGGCGCTGCCGGGCGACGAGGTGTTGCCGCGCACCTTGGAGATCGCCGGCGAGATCGCCTGCAACACCGCACCCGCCGCAGTGGGCGCGACCAAACACCTGCTCTACGAGCTGCTCGCCGAGACCGACCGGGAGGCCGCGTTCTACCGCGAGTGGGAGCTGTTCCGGTGGTTCGGCCGCCAACCCGATTCGGCTGAGGGAGTGGCTTCGTTCCTGGAACGGCGGGCGCCGCGGTTCACGGTGCCCAAACACGTTCCGCTGCCGGAGACCGAACGCGGCTGGAGGACCGATGAGTGAGGACCTGGTGCGTTACCGGACCGACGGCCAGGGGGTGGCGCTGCTGACCCTGAACCGCCCGGAACGGCGCAACATGTGGACCGCGCGACTGGAGGAGCGGTTCTACGACTGTCTGGACCGCGCCGCCGCCGACCCCGAGGCCCGGGTCGTCGTGGTCACCGGCGCGGGCGACACGTTCTGCCCGGGGCTGGATCCGGAGGTGTTGTCCGGGTTGTCGGCCGGGGCGGCCTACACCACCAACCGGCGGCCGCAGACCTACGCCACCACCATCCCGAAGCCGATTGTCGGGGCGATCAACGGTTCGTGCGCGGGAATCGGGTTGGCGCAGGCGCTGATGTTCGACTACCGGTTCGCGGCGCGCGGAGCGAAGTTCAGCACCGCGTTCGCCAAACGGGGACTGCCCGCCGAGGACGCCACCGCCTGGGTGCTGACCCGGTTGTGCGGTCCGGCGCACGCCTTCGAACTGCTGGCCAGCGCCCGGGTTTTCCTCGCCGAGGAGGCCGCCGAACTCGGAGTCGTGCAACAGCTTTCCGAACCCGGTCAGGTGGTCGACGACGCGGTGGAGTTCGCCCGCGGGCTGGCCGCCAACGTGTCTCCGGTGTCGATGGCGATGATCAAGTCGCAGATCTGGCGCGACTGCGAGACCACGCTGGAGGCGGCGCGGGTGCGGGCCCAGTACCTGTTGAGGCTGGCGAAGGAGCAGCCCGACTTCGCCGAGGGCGCGGCGAGCCTCCGGGAGAAGCGTCCACCCGCTTTCGCTCCCTACCCGGGACTGCACCTGTGATGGACCCGAGCAACAGCGACGGGCTGATCAACAGCCTTATCGACACCGCCGAGTACGCGGAGTTCCGCGACGAGGTGCGCACCTGGCTGGCCGAGCACCTGGTCGGCGAGTTCTACGAGCACCGCGGGGTCGGCAGCCCCACCGACGACACCGCCTGGGACGTCCGGGTGGCGTGGGAACGTGAGCTCTCCGAGGGCAACTGGCTCGGGCTGACCTGGCCGAAGGAGTACGGCGGCCGCGCGGCGAGCCTTGCCGAGGAGATCATCTTCGAATACGAGTACGCCCGTGCGGCCGCCCCGGCCCGGGTCAGCGTGCAGGCGCTGGAGCTGCTGGGGCCGACGTTGCTGGCACACGGCACCGAGGCGCAGAAGGCCCGCTTCCTGCCGAGGATCCTGGCCGTCGAGGAGATGTGGGGGCAGGGTTTCTCCGAACCCGGCGCCGGTTCGGACCTGGCGGCGGTGCGCACCAAGGCGGTGCTCGTCGACGGCGAGTGGCACCTCGACGGCCAGAAGGTGTGGACCACCTTCGGCGACCGGGCGGACTGGCTGTATGTGCTCTGCCGCACCGACCCCGATCCGGCCAGGCGCCATCGCGGGCTGACCCTGCTGCTGGTGCCGGTCGATCAGCCCGGCGTCGAGATCCGGCCGATCGCCAACATCGCCGGCTCCACAGAGTTCAGCGAGTGCTTCTTCAACGACGCCCGCACCACCGAGGACATGGTGGTCGGCGGCGTCGGCAACGGCTGGAAGGTCGTGATGTCGACGCTGAACCGGGAACGCGGCGCGGCGCTGCTGCCGACGCAGCTGGCGGTGGAACGCGAGGTCGTCGGGCTGATCGAGGCGGCCAAGCGGCGCGGCGCGGTGGACGACCGCCGGATCCGGCAGCGGCTGGTGGACGCGGTGATCGGGGTGCACCTGATGCGGTGCACGAACATGCGGGTCGTCGGCGATCTGTTGCACCCCCGCGACGGGCGGGCGGCGAGCACCGCCGCGGCCGGGGTGAGCAAGCTGTTCGCGTCCACCTACCATCAGCGGCTCGGTGAGCTCGCGCTCGAGATCTACGGCGCCGACGCGGTTTTCGACCGCGCCGCGGAGACCGAGGAGGCGCGCAAACTGTTCCTGCTCAGCCGCGCGGAGACCATCTACGGCGGCACGTCCGAGATCCAGCGAAACATCATCTCCGAGCGGGTGCTGAACCTGCCCCGATAATCCGAGGACCGACATGGCATTGATCACCACCGACGAACAGGAAGCCCTGCGCGAGGTCATGCGCGGCTTCCTGGGCAAGTACTCCGACGAGGCCACCGTCCGCGCGGTGATGGCCGGCGACCGCGGCTACGACCCGGCCGCGTGGCGCACCGCCGCCGAACAGATCGGCGTGCAGGGGCTGCTCATTCCCGAGCAGTTCGGCGGTGGCGGTTGCGGTTTCGACGAGATGGCGGTGGTGCTCGAGGAAGCCGGCCGCACCCTGTTCCCGGCGCCGCTGCTGTCCACCGCGGTGCTGGCGACCACCACGCTGCTGGCGGTCGGCGGGGCGGAGGAGCATCTCGGGCGGATCGCGGCGGGCGAGCTCATCGCGACCGTCGCGGTGGCCGAGCGGAAGCTGGCTTGGGATCCCGACGATGTACACACCACCGCGACCCGGCGGGAGAGCGGCTGGGTGCTCACCGGTGCGAAACCGTATGTGCTCGACGGGGCGCAGGCGGAGTTGCTGCTGGTCGCCGCGCGCACACCCGCCGGGGTGTCGCTGTTCGCGGTCGAAGCCGGCGCCCCGGGGCTGTCGGTGACCCCGCGCGACCCGCTGGACCAGACCCGCCGCCAGGCCGCGGTGGGTTTCGACAACACTCCGGCGGTGCTGCTGGGGGAGGAGGGTGCCGGCTGGCAGGTGCTCGCCGGGGTGTATGACCACGCGCTCACCGCGCTGGCGTGCGAACAGGTCGGCGGGGCGCAGGCGGCGCTGGAGATGACCGTCGGATACCTCAACGTCCGGCAGCAGTTCGGCCGGCCGATCGGCTCGTTCCAGGCGCTCAAGCACCGCTGCGCGGACCTGCTGGTGGAGGTGGAGTCGGCCCGCTCGGCGGCGGCGTACGCGTCGGCGGCGGTGGCGGCCGGTGCCGACGACGCGCCGGTGGCTGCGTCGATCGCGAAGGTGTACTGCTCGCAGGCGTTCTATCATGTTGCGGCCGAGACGATTCAGATGCACGGCGGTATCGGGTTCACCTGGGAACACCCGGCGCATCTGTACTTCAAGCGGGCCAAGAGTTCGGAGGCGCTGTTCGGCTGGCCCGCCGACCACCGCGACCGCATCGCCCGGTTGACGGGTCTGGTCGCCTGACGGACGCCGAAAACCCTGCACCCCATTTGCAACGGAATAGCATTCCTGGTCGCTACTCGGCGATTTTGACGACCACTGCTTCACTTTCGCCGCGAAGAGCGCACCCGCCGCGGCGCCCACCCCCGTTGCAACGGAATAGCATTCCTGGTCGTTGTCGAGCGCGTTTTACGACCACCACTTCACTTTCGCGGGGGAGAGGTGGCCGCCCCGACTACCCGTTCTTACCGCGCGCCTTGGCGACCGCGTCGCGGTGCTCGACCGAACCCATGCTGTCCAACTCGCCGGTCAGTGCCGACTCGAACGCGCCGGCGAGCTGCGGCCGCAGCCATTCGTTGAGCGCCGTCTTGGTGCTCTGCAACGCCGGCGCGGGAACCTTCGCCAGCCTGTGCGCCAACTCCAGCGCCTCCGACACCACCTGATCGGCGGCGACCACCCGGCTGGCCAACCCGAACTCGACGGCCTTCTCCGCCGGAATCCGCGACCCCAGGAACAGGTACTCCTTGGCCCGCGACAAGCCGGCCAGCGCCGGCCACACCATGCCGCCGTCGCCGGGCACCAGCCCCATCCGCAGATGCGGGTCGGCCAGGAAGCTGCCCTCGGCCATCAGCACGATGTCGCTCAGCACCGCCAGGCTGCAGCCCAGCCCGACCGCCGGACCGTTGACCGCCGCGATCACCGGCAGCGGGCAATTCACCATGCCGCGGATGATCGACCGGGCCTCCTCGATCGTCTGGGCCCGCAACACCTCGTCGTCGATGTTCTCCTGCATGTAGCCGAAGTCGCCGCCGGCGCTGAACGCCGACCCCGCGCCGGTGATCACCACCGCGCGCGCGTCCGGATCGGCGCCGAGGTGGTCCCACACCCGTGCCAGCGCCTGATGCATCGGCCGGTTCACCCCGTTCAGGTCGTCCGGGCGGTTCAGCAACACCACCCGTACCGGGCCATCAGCGGTGACGACCAGCTCGGCCTCGAACCCGTAGAGCGGTCCCGACTGCGCAGACTCGACCTGAACCATGACTCCCACTTCCATCCGGACGCCTAGTAGTGATAATCACTTTACGGTGTATACGAGATGGACATGACAATCAGGCCCGCCGTCGAGCCCGATCCGCAGCTGTGTGAGCGCTACCGCGCCCACGGCTGGTGGGACGGTGCGACGCTGCCGACGCTGATGAGCGACGCGCTCACCCGGTCGGCCGACCGGCCCTTCCAGCTGATCTCTCGCACCCGGCCCTGGCGCGGCACCCTGGCCGACGTCACCACGCTGGCCCGGCGGTTCGCGACCGGTCTCGCCGAGCGCGGCATCCGCACCGGCGATCCGGTCGCGTTCTGCCTGCCCAACAGCGTCGAGGCGACGGCGGTGTTCTACGGTCTGTCGCTGCTGGGTGCCACCCTGGTCCCGGTCGGCCACACCGCCGGACCCCGCGATCTGGCCTGCGCGCTGCGCGGGTCGCACGCCAAGGCCGTCGTCGTCGCCAACCTCCCCGAGCGTCCGTTCGACTTCGACACGCTGCCGCCGGTCGAGCTCGTCGCGGCGGTCGGCGAGGCACCCAGGCCCGCGCACGTCCTCGCGTTCGACGACCTCACCGACCACCACCCGCTCACCGAGCCCGCCACCGTCGACCCCGCACAGATCGCGGTCATCGGTTGGACCTCGGGAACGACCGGCGCGCCGAAGGGCGTGATGCTCAGTCACCGGGCGATGTGCGCCGAGACCCGGATGCACATGTCGCCGATGATGTCTCCGCGCACCCGGCCGCTCGCCAGCACCTCGCCGATCGCCCACGTCACCGGGATGCTGGTGTCGGTGCTGGTGCCGCCGCTGCTCGGGCAGCAGATCCACCTGCTCGACTACTGGGACGCCGGCGAGGTGCTCGACCTGATGACCGCACAACAACTCTCGGCCGGCTCCGGGGCGCCGTTGTTCCTCGCCGCGCTGCTGGACCACCCCGCCTGCACCCCCGAACACCACGCCCTCATCGAGATGAGCTCGCTGGGCGGCGCGGCGGTGTCACCCGAGTTGGTGCTGCGCGCGGCCGACGTCGGCGTCGTCGCGATGCGCGGTTACGGCTGCACCGAGCACCCGAGCATCGCGCTGGGCATGCCCGACGACCCACTGGACAAACGCGCCCACACCGACGGGAGGCCGTGCCCGGGGGTGGAGGTCCGCATCGTCGACGAAACCGACAAACCCGTGCCCGCCGGCGAGGACGGCGAGATCCTCACCCGGGGGCCCGACCTGTTCAGCGGCTACACCGATCCCGTGCTGACCGCTGAGGCCTTCACCGACGGCTGGTACCGCACCGGCGACATCGGCAGGCTCGACGCCGACGGCTACCTGTCCGTCGTGGACCGCAAGAAGGACATCGTCATCCGGGCCGGAATGAACATCAGCCCCGCCGAGGTCGAGGCCGCGATGCGCACCATGCCGGAGGTCGCCGACGTCGCGGTGATCGCGGTGCCCGACCCGCGGACCGGCGAGCGGGCCTGCGCGTTCGTCATCCCCGCGCCGGGCCACGACACACCCGCCGTCGAGCCCATCGGTGAACATCTCGCCACCGTCGGCTTGGCGAAATACAAATGGCCCGAGGAAATTCGAACCCAACCCGGCGACTTCCCGCGGACTCCCGCAGGCAAGGTCCGCAAGACCGATCTGCGCGCCGCATGGGACGCGCACCGACAAGGAGGACACCAGTGAGTCTGAAACCCGACCAGAGGCGGCTCGGTGTGCTGATCGACCGCTGCCGGCTTGAGGTGGAGAACGGTGCGCTGCCCTCGGTGCAACTGTCCCTGCATGTCGACGGCCAGGAGTACATCAATGAAACCTTCGGCGATGCAACGTCTTCCACCCGATACGTGCTCCAGTCCACCGGGCGCAGCATCGTCGCCGGCGTGCTGTGGAAGCTGATCTCCGACGGCCTGCTCGACGTCTCCCGCACCGTCGCGTCCTACATCCCCGAGTTCGGTACCAACGGCAAGGATGTCGTCACCGTCGAGCAGGTGGTCACCCATGTCGGCGGTTTCCCGTTGGCGCCGTTGAAGTATCCCGACATGCTCAACCGCGAGGAGCGGCTCAAGGCGTTCTCCAAGTGGCGGCTCACCTACGAGCCCGGCACCGAACTGCAGTTCCACCTGACCTCCGCCGCGTGGATCATCGGCGAACTGTGCGAGCGGCTCACCGGCCGGCCCATCGGTGAGTACCTGCGGACGACGCTGACCGAACCGTTGGGGCTGAACTCCATCGAGATCGGCCCGCCGGTGGAGCGTCAGCACGACGTGGCGCGGTTCGTGCGCACCGATCCCGGCGACGGTGGCGACGTCTACCCCTGGGGCCCTTGGTATCTGGAGAAACCCGAGATCCTCGCGGCCGGGGAACCCAGCCACTCCATGGTGGCCACCGCGTCGGACGTGGCGGGCTTCTATCAGGCGCTGATGTCCTCGGATCTGTGGCGCCGCGAGGTCGTCGAGGACGCGCTGCGGGTGCGGGTGACGTTGCCCATCACCGGCGAGCGGGGCGGCACCCCGAGCGTGCCGGGCAATGTCGGGCTGTTCATCATCGTCGCGGGTGACGACGGCCTGTCGCGGGCCTTCCTGCCGACCACCGGCAGCCCGCGCACCTTCGGTCACGGCGGTGCACCCTGCCAGATCGGCTTCGCCGATCCGGATACCAAGCTCTCGTTCGCGTTCCTGACCAACGGGTACCCCAGCACCGGCTACGAACAGACCCGCGCCGGACGCAACCGGATCACCAACATCGCCAATCTCGCAGCGGATGTGTTCAACTGATGCAACCGACCACCGATAACCCTGCCGCGCTGCTCGCCGAATTCGACGCGGCGCTGACCGCGGCCCAATCCGAACTCGACCCGCTGCGCCGGGCCGGTGGTGATCTGCCCACTCAACTCGCGCGGTCGGCGAAACTGATGCGCTGGCTGCACGACGGCGGCTGGATCCGCATCGGCTGGCCCGAATCCGTTGGGGGAGTGGGCGGACCGTCGTCGCTGCGCTGTCTGATCCTGGAGCGGCTGGCCCGGCGCGGCTACCCGATCCCGCACCATCTGTATGTCCTGGAGGTGGTCGGCCCGGCGGTGGTCAACCACGCCCCGGAGCTCGCCGCACAGCTGCTGCCCGCCGCGCTGCGCGGCGACGAGCTGTGGTGTCAGGGGTTCTCCGAGCCGGAGGCCGGCAGCGACCTGGCCGCCCTGCGCACCCGGGCGCACCGCCGCGACGACGGCTCCTTCGTGATCAACGGGCAGAAGACCTGGACCTCCTACGGCGCCCGCGCCGACCGGATGGTGCTGCTGGCCCGCACCGGCACCCTCGAGGAACGCCACCGGGGCCTGACCATGCTGCTGGTCGATCTCGACGCCCCGGGTGTCGAGCGGCGGCCGATCGAATTGGCCAGTGGCCAGGAGGAACTCGCGGAGGAGTTCTTCTCCGACGTCGTGGTGGACGGCAGCCGGGTCGTCGGCGAGGTGGGCGGCGGCTGGGCGGTTGCGATGGATCTGCTGCAGTACGAACGCGGCAGCTACGCGTGGATGCGGATGGCGGTGGCGACGGCCCGGCTGGCCGACCTGCTCGGTGAACTGCGCGACGGCGACACCCCCGTCGGTGCGGAGGCCGTGATCGGCCGGACGTATCTGCGGTTGGCGGCGCTGCGGGCCCGCACCTCGTCGACGCTGCAGGCGCTGGCCGCCGGCCAGGTGGTCGGGCCGCAGACCAGCGTGGACAAGCTGCTGTTGTCGGCTGCCGAGCAGGAGGTCTACGACGCGGCGGCGCGGCTGCGCGCCACCGAGTTCCTGGTCGGCGACGCCGACCGCTGGCGGGAGGAGTGGTGGTACTCGCGGGCGGCGTCGATCTACGGCGGGGCCCGCGAGATCCAGCACAGCATCATCGCCGACCGCATCCTCAACCTGCCGAGAGAGGACGCCCGTGGACGCTGACACCCGTGACCTGCTGCGTGATTCGCTGCGCGCGATGTTCACCTGCGGTGGCACCGATCTGCTCGCCGAGCTCGACGAGATGGGTTGGGCCGAGGTGGTATCCGACGACGAGGCGGCCGCGGTCGAGCTGCTGTTCACCGAACAGGGGCGGGCCGGCGCGGCGTCGGCGGCGCTGGACGACGTGATGCTCACCGCCGGCGGATCCGAGCTGGACGGTGCGGTCGTCGTGCACCCGCTCGCCCGGGCCCGCCCCTCCGTCGCCGACGGCCGATTGCGGGTCGACGGCGTGGCCCTGCACGCACCGGAGGACCGGCCGGCCGTCGTGCTCGACCCGGACATCGGAGCCCTGGTCCTGCCGGGCTGGACAGCCGAACCCGTCACCGGCCTCGCCCCGCGCTCCCGGCTGCACCGGGTGCGACTGGAGATACCGCTCGACGACGCCGGCACCGCCGACATCGACGCGTCCGCGGCGATCGCCGCCGGCCGGCGCGCGCTGGCCGCCGAACTCACCGGCGCCGCCGAGGCGATGCTCGAGCTCGCCGTCGAGCACGTCAGCGACCGCACCCAGTTCGGCCGCCCGATCGGCTCCTACCAGGCAACCCGCCACCGCCTCGCCGACGCCTACGCCCAGATCGCCGCCGCCCGCGAACTCGCCGGCGTCGCCTGGCGGACCCGGTCGGCGTGGGACGCCCAGCTGGCCAAGGCGTACGCCGGCTGGGCCGCCGAGACCACCGCCGCCGCCTGCATGCAGGTGTGCGGCGCCATCGGGCTCACGCTCGAGCACCGGCTCGGTGGCTACGTCGCCCGCGCGCGGGTACTCGACGCGCTGCACGGCGGCTGGCAGGACGCCGTGTACGCGATCGGCGCGCGGCTGCTCGACACCGCGACCGTGGAGTTCTGATGTCCGACGCACCGCACGCCCGCTTCGACATCCCCGAGCCCGGCATCGCCCGGCTCACCATCGACCGGCCCGACCGGCTGGGTGCCTACACCCCCCGGATGTGCGCCGAACTGCTCGACGGCATCCGCGCCGTGCGGCTCGACGACGAGCTGCGGGTGCTCATCCTCACCGGCACCGGCCGCGGGTTCTGCACCGGCGGGGACGTGTCGCCCGACGCCGGTTTCGACGAGCACCTCGACCACCAGATCGGCCGGGCGCGGGAACTGCGCGAGGACTCGCACGCGGTGGTCACCGCGCTGCACAAGCTCGACAAGCCGGTCATCTGCGCGGTCAACGGCATCGCGGTCAACGGCGGGCTGGCGTTCGCGCTGTGCTGCGACATCCGCATCGCCGCCGCCGGCGCCCGGTTGGGCAGCACCAGCACCCGGGTGGGCCTGTTGCCCGACGAGGGCGGTGCCTGGCTGTTTCCCCGAATCATGGGCTACGACAAGGCTTTCCGGATGGTGGCGCTGTCGGAGATCTACGACGCGCAGACGGCGCTGGAGCTCGGGCTGGTCACCGAGGTGGTGGCCGACGAGGAACTGGAGCGGCGCACCCTCGAGCTGGCGCGCAGCCTCGCGGCCGGGCCGCCGCTGGCGCTGCGGGCGATCAAGTCGATGATGCGCCGCGCGCTGGACTCCACGCTGGACTCCTCGCTCGGCGATGCTCAGCAGGCGGTGTTGTGGGTCGGTCCCAGCGCCGACGCCCGGGAGGGCAAGGCGGCGTTCCTGGCGAAACGGCCGCCGAGATTCACCGGGCGATAGCGGCTTCACCCGAATAACTTGACGGCGTATAGTCGACTGCAGGCTTCCGAGGAAGAAGGAGTGTGCCCATGGCCCTCATCGAGAACACCATCGGTGAACTGCCGTATCAGCTGACCGACTTCGATCAGCATTCGTACGAGACCGAGGACTGCTTCACCCGGCACATGCCGAAGTCGAAGATCGACACCGCGGTCCGGGCGATCAAGGCCCCGTCGGGCCGCAAGATCCTGCTCGCCAACAACCGCATCGTGACGGCGCTGGAGAACGATCTGGACCACGCGTACGTGCCGGGTTCGCTGGCGGAGATGCTGCGCAAGCGCGCCTCGGGCGATCCGTCGGATGCCGAGCGGTTCTTCGAGCCGATGCAGCCGGAGTATTTGGATCGCGACCAGCGCATCAAACAGCTCGACGAGCAGCAGATGGAACGTACCATCATGTACCCCGGCGGCTGGGCGTTGATGGCCGAGGAGTACCTCGACGGCATCGACCCGCTCTACGACAACCTCGAGTCGTTCAACCGCTGGATCGATGAGGACTGGGGCTTCAACTACAAGAACCGCATCTACTCGCCGGCGCTGCTGTCGCTGCGGGATCTGGACCGGGCGGTCAAGGAACTCGATCGGGTGCTCAACGCCGGTGCCCGGTTCATCTACCTGCCCGCCGGCCCCGCGTACGGTCGCAGCCCGGGCGACCCGTACTTCGATCCGTTCTGGGCGCGCATCAACGAGGCGCGGGCGGTGGTGTGCTATCACATCGCCGAGTTCTTCTATCAGGCCAACGTGGCCTCGCATTGGGGCTGGGGGCTGCGGCCGCCGTTCCAGTTCTCGGCCTGGCAGTGGCAGTGCAGCTACGGCGAGCGCCCGGTCACCGACACGCTGGCGGCGCTGATCTTCGACAACCTGTTCGGCCGGTACCCGAACATCAAGGTGGTGGTGTCGGAGTTCGGTGCCGAGTGGGTGCCGCACTTCATCAAGAAGATGGACAAGAGCCGCGGGATGGCGCGGCTGGGTCCGTGGCTGGGTGGTCCGTTGAACGAGCGGCCGAGTGCGATCTTCAAACGGCACGTGCGGGTGGTGCCGTATCCGGAGGACGACACCCCGAAGCTGATCGAGGAACTCGGCGGGACCGACTGCCTGGTGATGGGGTCGGACTGGCCGCATGCCGAGGGGTTGCGCGAACCCGGCGAGTTCTACCACCGACTCTCGTCGCTGGACGACAAGACCCGCCGCGACTTCCTGCGGGAGAACGGTCTGAAGCTCTTCGAAGGGATCGACTGACCCGCCATGACGACCGACATCAGCGACGAGGAGCTCGTCGCCAGGTTCCCGGGTGAACCGATCACCCACGACAACGCGGCGCACTACCGCGGGCGGCTGCGCCGACAACTGCTGCTGAACCGGTGCGACGACTGCGGCCGTTGGCACGCCCCGCCGAAACCGGTCTGCCCCGACTGCTGGTCGTGGCGGGTGGCGGCGCAGCCGGTGAGCGGTGACGGCGAGATCTTCATGGCGATCTTCCTGCACCGCGGACCGGCCGTGCCGGGCGTCGACTACTCGACGCCGTATCCGGTGGTCACCGTCGAGCTCGCCGAACAGGAAGGGCTGCGGTTCACCTCGACTGTGGTGGGCGCCGACAACGCTGCGATCAGAATCGGTGCGCCGGTGCGGCTGGCGTGGATTGAGCGCAACGGCGTCCCGCTGCCGGTCTTCGAGCTGAAGGAGTCCGTGTGACGGGCATTCGGATGAAGGACCGGGTGGCCATCGCCGGTGCGGCGACAACGGGTTTCGTGGCCAGGAATTCCGGGCGCAGCCAGACGTCGCTGGCCGCCGAGGCCGCCATCGCGGTGATCAAACAGTGCGGGCTGACCCGCGACGACATCGACGGTCTGTGCGGCAGCTGGCCTTCGGCGCCGGTGCTGCAGTCCGCACTGGGCATCCCGGAGGTGACCTGGTTCGGCAACCCGGTCATCCCGATGGTCGACCACATCGCCACCGCGGCCGCCGCGGTACATGCCGGGCTGTGCGAGGTGGTGCTGGTCTACCACGCCGCGTACCGGGCGCCGTGGAACAGCGGTGGGGCGCTGAAGGATCCGTTTCGCCGGATCGGGGTGGGGCCGACCCTGCAGCAGTCCGGCCCGGAGACGATGGCCGGCCCGATCGGTTACACCGGCTGGGCGTCCCGCTACATGCACGAGTACGGCGTCACCCGTGAGGATTTCGGGCTGGTGGCGGTCAACGCCCGGTCGAATGCGCAGCGCAACCCGGCAGCCGCCATGCGCGAACCGCTTACGATGGACGACTACCTCAACGCGCCGATGGTTCGCGAACCGCTGTGCCTGTACGACATGGACCCGGCGGTCGACGGCGCCGACGCCTTCATCGTCACCAGCGCCGAACGCGCCCGCGACATGGCGCTGCCGCCGGTGCTGATCAACGCCGCGGTGCTCGGGATGGTGGCGCACAACGAGGAGGACCAGACGGAAAGCCTGCGCCGGCACGGCCAGCAGGTGGTCGTCGAGACGCTGAAAGCCAAGGGCGACTTCTGGATCGACGATATCGACGTGTACTTCCCGTACGACGGGTTCACACCGATCACACTGAACTGGATCGACAACGCGGGCTGGTGCAAACCGGGGGAGGCGGGAGCGTTCCTGCGGCAGCACTGGGACGCCGACGGCCGGCGGGTGCTGATCAACGGCCGCATCCCGGTCAACCCGCACGGCGGATCGCTTGGCGAGGGCGCCACCCAGGCGTCCGGGCATATCCGCGAGGCGGTCCACCAGCTTCAGGGGCTGGCCGGTGACCGGCAGGTGCCCGACGCGCGCCGGGCACTGATCACCGCCGGCGGATTCTTCTTCAACGCACAGGGACTGCTGCTGCACCGCCCATGACCATGCTCGACGAGTTCCGCGCCGCTGCCGTTGCGGCCGCCGACCGCCCGTTCCTGCGCTACTTCGGCACCGTGCTCAGCTACGGCGAGGTGGACCGGCTCTCCGACGCGCTCGCGGTGGCGTTGCAGGACAACGGGTTCGGTCACGGCGATCGAGTCGCGCTCTACCTGCAGAACGTTCCGCAGTACGTGATCGCGCTGCTGGCGGCGTGGAAGGCGGGCGGGATAGCGGTCGCGATCAACCCGATGCTCACCGCCGGCGAGGTCGCCAAACTGTTGGCCGACGCCACCCCGACGGTGTTGATCGCGCTCGACGAGCTCTACTCCGAGCGGCTGGCCGAGGCGCTGGCCGGATCGAGCGTGACCCGCGTCCTCAGCACCAGCGCCCTGGACTGGCAGACCGAGCAGGACACCCGGGTGCTGCCCGGGCACCGGCTGCCGGTGCCGGACGGCGCCGAGGACCTGCGCGCGCTCATCGAGCGTCACAACGGCGACTGCCCCGATCCGGTCACGGTCGGTGACGACGATGTCGCGGTGCTCACCTACACCTCCGGCACGACAGGAAAACCAAAGGGGGCGACCAATACTCACCGCAACATCGCGACCGGCGGGCGCACCTACCGGGAGTGGTTCCGGCTCAGCGACGCCGATGTCGTGCTCGGGGTCGCGCCGCTGTTCCACGTCACCGGTCTCACCGGGCATATCGCGTGCACCGTGGCCGCGCAAGCCTCGTTGGTGCTGTCCTACCGCTTCCACACCGAGGTCACGGCCGAACTGATCCGCCGGCACCGCGTCACGTTCACCGTCGGCGCCATCACCGTGTTCATCGCACTCGGCGACTCCGCGGCGGTCGAACCCGAGGACCTGGCGTCGCTGACCAAGATCGCGTCCGGTGGCGCCCCGATCGCGGCCGCCACCACCGAACGGTTCGAACAGCGGTTCGGCAGCTACATCCACAACGTGTACGGGATGACCGAGACCACCGCTCCGGTGCTCGGGGTCCCACTGGGGAGCCGGGCCCCGGTCGATCCGCGGACCCAGGCGCTGTCGGTGGGCGTGCCGATGGGCGGCACCCGGGTGGCGGTGCTCGACGACGACGGAAATCCCGTTCCGCCAGGGCAACTCGGTGAGATCGCGGTGAGGGGTCCGCAGATCGTGCCCGGCTACTGGCGCAACGAACAGGCGACCAACGACGCCATCCGCGATGGTTGGTTGCGCACCGGCGACGTCGGTTACGTCGACGAGGACGGCTGGTTCTATCTGGTCGACCGCAAGAAGGACATGATCGTCGCCAGCGGCTACAAGGTCTGGCCGCGTGAGGTCGAGGACGTGCTCTACACCCACGAGGCGGTCCTGGAGGCCGCCGTGGTCGGGGTGCCGGACCCGTACCGGGGCGAGACGGTCAAGGCCTTCGTGTCCTTGCGGGACGGATGCGCCGCGACACCCGAGGAGCTCATCGACTACTGTCGGGAACGCCTGGCGGCCTACAAGTATCCGCGTCAGGTCGAGATCGTCGATGCGCTGCCGAAGACCGTGACCGGCAAGATCCTGCGCCGCGAGTTGCGGGAGCGATCCGGATAGCCCTGACGCCGCGGCAGAGTCAGCGTCAGCGCCGCAACCGGCCGGCCAGGTTGGTCAGCGCCTCGATCGCGGCGTCGACCGCCTCCTGGGCCTCCTGGGTCAGTTGGATGTGCTCGGCGGCCTCGCGCCGTTGCGCGGCCAGCGCCGGAACGATGAAATGACGCATCCGGCGGCGCACCGCGGCGTCGGACCGGTCGACGTGGTCGGCGGCCAGATACATCTGTTCGAGCACGAAGTCGACGAGCTCGTCGACCTCGAGGTCGGTGCGCACCTCTCCGCACCTCTGGCCCTCGCGGATCACCGGGCCCAACGCCTCGACGGACAGGTCGTGCACGGCCGGATTGCCGATCGACCTGCCCCGCTGCGTGACGAGGGCCGAGAACGTCGGGTCGGCCGGCAGCTCACGCGTGGTATACAGCAGCGCCGCTTCCAGTTTCGCGAAGGTACCGGTCTTGGTCGCCATCAGCGCCTGTACCGCGGCGACGTGGCGGCGCCCACGCAGCAGGCTGACCTCCATCAGCATGTCGCTGACGCTGCCGAGCTGACGGAACGCGGTCGCACGGGACACCCCGGCGCGCAGCGCGACCGCCTCCATCTGCACCGAGCTGGTCCCGCGTTCGGCGATCTCGGCGTCCGCCGCGCGGATCAGCCGTTCTCTGACCGTGCCCTCCTCGCCGTCACGCGGTCTGGCGGTGGTCATGTGACGGCTCCCGGCATCGTCACACCTCCCGCTTCGGACGACCGGTCGTACCGGGCCGCATCTCGGTTGTTTCGCGTCGAACGTAACACCGGTCCGTGCGCGTACCCGAATATGGTTTTGACAGTTTTGTCAAAACAGCGTTAGCTTGCTGTATCCGCAACGGCCCAGCGAAGGAAGGTGCGATGACGCAGGCGGTGGACAGACCCGTGATGCCCCGGTCCGGATCCTCGGCGCAGTTGCCGAGCGCGCTGCCGACCGGTTGGTTCCAGGTGGCCTGGAGCGCCGACATCGGCGAACGGGCCGTGGTTCCGCTGCACTACTTCGGCCGGGACCTCGTCGCGTTCCGCGCGGCCGACGGAAAGGTCAACGTGCTCGACGCCTACTGTCAGCACCTGGGCGCGAACCTGGCACACGGCGGCTGCGTGGTCGACGACGGGATCCAGTGCCCGTTCCACGGCTGGGTATGGGACGGCGAAGGCCGAAACGTCAGCATTCCCTACGAGAAACGACCCAACCGGGGCCGGCGCATCCGGTCATATCCGGTCACCGAGAAGAACGAGTGCGTCTACATCTGGCACGATGTCGCGGGCCGTGAACCGCAGTGGGAGGTTCCCGACGGGCTGGTGGTGCTCGGGGATCACGTCGCCTCGAGTCGTTACTTCCCGTTCACCGACGAGTGCCGCACCCGCTTCGACCGGGTGAAGGTGCACCCGCAGATCATCGCCGAAAACGCCGTGGATCCGCACCATTTCCGGTTCGTACACAACACGCCTATCAGCCCGCGGGTACTGCGTGAATCGCACGGATATCCGACCTGGTCGGTCAAGGTCGGATTCGGCCGCAGGTGGGCCGACGGTGTCGACCGGCCCGGCGACACCATGAACACCATCGAGATCTACTGGTCGGGCCTGGGCGTCAGCTTCAACGGCGAGCAGACCAAGGACGGAATCCGGGTGATCTCGATCTGTGCGACGCCGGTCGACGACACGCACTCCGACATCTTCGCCGGCTACTGGATCAGCGATCACACCGATGCGTTCGCCGAGCGTCTGGCCGCCGCCAAACGCGCGCTGCCGGACGACATTCGCATCTGGCAACATCAGCGTTACCTGGATCAGCCGGGACTGGCCCCGTCGGAGGCTGCGGGGTTCAAGGAGTTGCGGGCCTGGGCGCGCAGTTTCTATCCGGACGCCGACGGCCATGGCGGCTGACGCTGAAGCGGCCGGCCGGCGCAAGTCCGATCGGACGCGCCAGGCCGTCCTGGACGCCGCCCGGGTCGCGTTCGCACGCAAGGGGTTCTCGGGGGTCACCATCCGGGACATCACCGATCTGGCGGGCGTGACCCGGGCGAACTTCTACTACTACTTCCGCGACAAGACCGCGCTGTTCATCGAGCTCGGCACCACGACCTATCGGGAAGCCATGCGGGTCATCGAGACCCTCGGCGACGGAGACGACGCCCGGTCCCGGGACGCCGTCGCGGAGTGGGTGGAACGCTACTTCGACTATCTCGACCGCAACGGCGCGTTCGTCATCCGTTCGGAGCACGACATGCCGCCGGACCCCGACTTCCGGGCCGCGGTCGCGCGTTCGCACCGCCGAGCGGCCACCGCGCTGGGGCAGCGGGTCGCCAAGATCGCCGCGACACCCGTCCAGGCGGACGCGGCGGCCACCGGCATCGCGGTCATGGCCCTGTTGGAGCGGTCCTGGGCCATGGTCCAGCAGGACTCGGTTTCGGCGGTTCCGCGCCCGGTGGTGCGGGAAGCGGTGACGGAGCTGATGTGGCGCATGGTCCAGTGATCGGTTCAGCGATCGGTGCTGAGGATTCGCCGAGCAACGCGCCGACGGACTCCGATCGATTTCAGATATGCGGTCCGGATGACGAATGCGGGCCACCGAGCAGGCGACCAATTAGCTATATAGATAGATATTTGGCGAAATGTCGGCGGTGATTGTGATACCGGCCCTATGAGTTGAGTATCGCGCTAACCCGGCGGGATTTCGAGCCAAATGAGGTTAGGAACGGGGCGCGCATCGGTGCGGATGCGATCGGCCCGGAGCGCCGGCGCCTCCTCGGCGCTGCGACGTTAGCGCAGATGAGACGCGTCTCACAGCCGCTGGACGGGTCGGAGGGGTCCGCGCCGCGGGCTCGCGACCGGTCGCCGGGCGGGTCGCGACTCGGGGGTCAGTGGCATTTCTCGGGCCATTTATACGAGGCGACGAGGATCCGGAAAGGACAAATATTAGATACGCTTAACACAAATTGTCGTAACAGAAAATCGAGCGCATCCTGGCGGCTCGGTATTTCGCGGAAATCGGTCGTGAATGACTCTGTTTATGGAGCTTGATTCGAATCTTCGACGGCAAAGTTTCTGACGTCGCGTCTCGGCACCGGTGGAGCGCGCGGCCGCGCTCGGGTTCGCCGCCGTCGGGCGCCGGGCCGAGGTTTAGCTTTACTTAGTAAACACACTCTCAGCAGTGCTGATGTCGCGGCTGTCGGCGTTACCGCCGGTTACGCGTCGCGGCCGCCGCCGGTTCGGATCCGCATGAGACGGTGCAGGCGCGTCCGTCGCATTTAGAAGGAGCAAACGTCAACGGAAAAAACTCGGCGATGCGGCGCGGTGACGTTTTAGCGCGCCGAAGTTGTTGCTCCCGCCGAAAAACGTGGTGTACGGTTTGTCCGCGAGTCGCGCGCGTGTCGATTCGCAACAGGCGCGCCCGCCAATGGCGAATGAGCTTCAGGAGGGATTTGCGACCCATGGAGTGTGCCACCGACGGTGCAGGTGAAGCGGCGGCGCCGATCGGTTCGCGCGACGGCGCGGGTGTGGGTCCGGTGACGTCCGCGTCGCACGCTGCGGCCGTGTCGTTCGCGGCCGGGGTGGTCGGCTGATGGCCGCGACCACCAAGCGGCGGGACTACGTCAAGCCGCTGCGCTACCTTGGCGACTTCTTCGCGATGTCGCTGGACGCGATCGTGCTCATGTTCAAACCGCCGTTCGCGTTCCGGGAGTTCATCGAGCAGACCTGGTTCGTCACCCGGGTGTCGCTGGTGCCGACCATCCTGATGACGATCCCGTTCCTGTGCCTGACGGTGTTCCTGCTCAACCTGTTGATCATCGAGGTGGGGGCGGCCGACGCCTCGGGCGCCGGGGCCGCGCTGGGCGCGGTGCTCTATATCGGGCCGGTCGTCACCGTGCTGGTGATCTCCGGCGCCGGGGCCACGGCCATGTGCGCCGACCTCGGTTCCCGCACCATCCGCGAGGAGATCGACGCGCTGCGGGTGCTCGGTCTCAACCCGGTGCACCGTCTGGTCGTCCCACGGGTGCTGGCCGCCACCCTGGTCGCGACCATGCTCACCTCGCTGGTGATCGTGGTCGGGCTGTTCTTCGGCTTCCTGTTCTCGGTCTACGTGCAGGGCGTCAACCCCGGCGCCTACATCGCGAGCCTGACGTTGCTGGTCGGCATTCCCGAGTTGATCATCGCGCTGTCGAAGGCGCTGTTGTTCGGATTCTTCGCGGGGCTGATCGCCTGCTACAAGGGCCTGTCGGTGGGCGGTGGTCCGCAGGGGGTGGGTAACGCGGTGAACGAGACGGTGGTGTTCACGTTCATCACCCTGTTCCTGGTCAGCACGATCACCACGATCGTCGGCGCGAAGGCGACACTGTGAGCGCCCCCGCCCGCGCCGTGCTGCCCCGGGTACAGCACCGGGCCCGGCCGATCGTCAACGCGTGGAACCAGATCGGCGAGCAGGTCCAGTTCTATGCCAAGACCCTGGTCGGCACCAAGGACGTCTGGGTGAACTACAAGGTGGAGCTGCTGCGCCAGATCGCCCAGATGAGTCTCGGCGTCGGGGCCATGGCGCTGATCGGCGGCACCATCGTCGTGGTCGGCTTCCTCAGCTCCCAGGTGGGCTCGCTGGTGGCGGTCCAGGTGTTCGGCACGCTGGCCAGCATCGGCATCGAGGCGCTGACCGGGTTCGCCTCCGCCTACGTCAACACCCGGCTGGCCGGGCCGGTCATCGTCGGCATCGCGATGGCGGCGACGATCGGCGCCGGCGCGACGGCTCAGCTGGGCGCCATGCGCATCAACGAGGAGATCGACGCGCTGGAGGTCATCGGGGTGCGCAGCATCCCGTACCTGTGCTCCACCCGATTGGTGGCCGGGGTGCTGTTGTCGGTCCCGATGTACTGCTTCGGCATGATCGCCGCCTGGGGTGCCACCCGGCTGGGCACCATCGTGTCCTACGGACAGTCGACCGGCGTCTACGACCACTACTTCAACACCTTCCTGCAGCCGAGAGACGTGGCGTTCGCGCTCCTGCAGGCGGTCTTCATGGCGACCGTGGTGATGCTGATCCACACCTACTACGGCTACACCGCCAGCGGTGGGCCGTCCGGCGTCGGCTCCGCGGTCGGCCGGGCGGTGCGTGCCTCGCTTGTCGCCGTGATCATGATCCTGCTGTTCGTCGCCCTGGGCGTGTACGGACAGCGAGCCGGCCTGAACATCTCGGGGTAACGAGGATGGCGAGAAGAAAACTGCGAGCGGGGGAAACGCGTCTGCACCCGGGCTGGTGGACGCTCTTCGTGCTCATCGTCGCCGCGATCGCGGTCGCGGTCGACCTGATGTTCTTCACGGAAAGCTTTCGCAGCTGGGTTCCGGTCACGCTCAAGGCGGACCGGTCCGGTCTGATCATGGACCCCGGCAACCCCGTCAAACTGCGCGGCGTTCAGGTCGGCAGGGTCGCCAAGGTCCAGCCCGACGAGTCCACCGCGAGCCTGCAGCTCGACATCGACAAGAGTCAGGTCAAGTACATCCCGGCCAACGTCGAAGCCGAGATCAAGGCGACGACCGCGTTCGGAGCCAAGTACGTCGAACTGATCGTCCCGGAGAACCCGAGTTCGCAACGGATCTCGGCGGGGGCGCAGTTGCGGGCACGCAACGTCGCCACCGAGGTCAACACGATCTTCGAGAACCTCGTCGACATCCTCAAACAGGTCGACACGATGAAGCTCAACGCGATTCTGTCGGCGTTCGCGGAGGGCCTGCGCGGCAAGGGTGAGACGCTCGGCGAGGCCATCAGCGCCAGCAATGAGGTTCTCGCGCAACTCAATCCGCGCGCCGAGACCATCCGCGAGGACTGGCGGTCGTTCAAGGGATTCGCCGACGCCTACGGCGATGCCGCGCAGGACATCGTCAAGGTGCTCGACGCGGTGAGCACCACCAGCGAGACCATCAGCGAGCACGAGAAACAGGTCGACGCGCTGCTGCTCGGCCTGTCCGGACTGGCCACCAGCGGTATCGATGCGCTCGGCCCGTCGAAGGACAACCTCGTCCGCACGGTGAACGCGCTGGAATCCACCACCAGCCTGCTGATGAAATACCAGCCGACGCTGACCTGCACGATCGTCGGCGGCAAGAACGTCATCGACTTCGGGTTCGCCGATGTGGCCGGCGGATACAACGGCAAGGCCGTGATCCTCGATGTTGCGCTGCTGCTCGGCGACGACATGTACAAGTACCCGCAGCATCTGCCGATCATCGGGGCGCGCGGCGGCCCGGGCGGGAAGCCCAGCTGTGGCTCGCTGCCCGATGTCGCGCAGAACTGGCCGCAGCGCTACCTGGTCACCAACACCGGGTGGGGCATCGGCATCGACGTGCGGCCGAATCCGGGTATCGGGTTCCCGGGCTACGCGAACTTCTTCCCGTGGACCCGGGCCAACCCGCAGGCACCCACCATCAACCTGATCGGCCCGAGCGCGCCCGGCCCGGTGCCGTATCCGGGTGCGCCGCCCTACGGTGCGCCGCAGTACGCGCCGGACGGCACCCCGCTCTACCCGGGTCTGCCGCCGGCGCCGCCCCCGGGCGCACCGAAGGAGCCGGGGCCGCGACCCGGTGAGGAACCGTTCCTGCCGGCGCATCCGGCGCAGGTGCAACCGGTGCCCTCGGTGCCGATACCGCCCGGGCCCGTCACCCCGTCACCGTGACCGATCGCGATGAAGAAGCTGACCGACACATCAGACATGAAGGACCACAGCCATGATGGGTAGCTTGCGCGGCAACCTCATCCGCATCGGGGTGTTCGTCCTCGCGTGCACCCTGGCCTGGATCCTCATGGTCTTCGAGTTCGGCGAGATCCGGTTCACCGGCCAGACCGGCTACAAGGCCGTGTTCACCGACGTCTCCGGGTTGCAGGCCGGCAACTTCGTGCGCATCGCCGGGGTCGAGGTCGGCAAGGTGAAGGACACCCGGGTGCAGGACGACGGCACCGTCGTGGTGGACTTCGCCATCGACGACTCGGTGGTGCTGACCGAGGGCACCCGGGCGGTGGTCAAGTACGACAACCTGGTCGGTGACCGGTTCCTGGGTCTGGAGGAGGGCCCGGGCGGGTCCCGCCGGCTGGAGCCGGGCCAGACGATCCCGCTGACCAACACCGCACCGGCCCTGGATCTGGACGCGCTGATCGGCGGGTTCCGGCCGCTGTTCAACACGCTCGACCCCAACGACGTGAACATCCTGACCGGCGAACTGATGGCGGCACTGCAGGGTCAGGGCGCGACGATCAGCTCGTTCCTGAGCCACACGGCCACGCTGACCCACACCCTGGCCGACCGTGATCGGTTGATCGGCGAGGTCATCACGAACCTCAACACCGTCCTCGCTTCGCTCGGGGACCAGCACGATCAACTGGGCAAGGCCGCGGATGCGCTGACCGACCTGGTCGCCGCGCTGCGGCAACGCAAACAGGACATCGCCAACGGCGTCGCCTACGCCGGTGAGGCCGCGGGGTCGGTGGCCGATCTGTTGGCCGAGAGCCGGCCCGCGATCCAGAAGGTGGTGCGCGAGGTGGACCGGGTGGCCGGGATCGTCGTGGCCGATGCCGATTACGTCAACAACCTGCTCGACAGCCTGCCCGAGGCCTACCGGATCCTCAACCGCCAGGGCATCTACGGCGACTACTTCACCTTCTACCTGTGTGACATCGTGCTCAAGCTCAACGGCAAAGGCGGCCAGCCGGTCTACGTGAAGCTGGCCGGCCAGGACTCGGGAAGGTGCACGCCGCGGTGAAATCCTTCCAGGAACGAAACCCCTTGATCATCGGCGTCATCGGCGCGGTGACGTTCGTCGCGGTCGCGTTGGGGGCGATCAACTACGACAAACTGCCCGGCCTGTCGGCGGGCAGGACCTACTCGGCCTACTTCGCCGAGGCCGGCGGGCTGCGCTCGGACGCCGATGTCCGGGTGAGCGGCGTGAAGGCCGGCAAGGTGCAGAGCATCAAGCTCGACGGCGCCAAGGTGCTGGTCACCTTCAAGGTGCGCGACGACATCCGGATCGGCGACCGCAGCGAGGCCGCGGTGAAGACCAACAGCGCGCTGGGGGCCAAGGTCCTCGAGGTCACCCCGCGCGGGGACGGTTGGCAGACCGGCCCGATCCCGTTGGAGCGCACCACCTCCGCCTATCAGCTTCCGGACGCGATCGGTGACCTCACCGCGATCGTCAGCGGGCTGGACACCGATCAGCTGTCCGACTCGTTGCGCACGCTGGCCGAGACATTCGCCGAGACACCGCCGGATGTCCGCGCCGCGGTGGACGGGGTGAGCCGGTTCGCCAAGGTGCTGGCCGAGCGCGACGAGGATCTGCGCGGGCTGCTCAAGAACGCCGACAAGGTGACGGGCGTGCTCGCCGAACGCAAGGACAAGATCGTCGGCCTGGTGAACGACACCAACCAGCTGCTGGTGGCCCTGCAGAGCCAGAGCGCCGCACTGGACAGCTTCTTCGGCCAGCTTTCGGCGCTCAGCGCGCAGCTGAAGGCGTTCGTCGACGAGAACCGCACCGAGCTCAAACCCGCGCTGGAGAAGCTCAACGGCGTGCTCGCCATCGTGGACAACCACCGCGACGACGTCAAGGCCGCGGTGGAGGGGCTCAACCGCTATGCGCTCGGCCTCGGCGAGTCGGTCGGTTCCGGACCGTTCTTCAAGGCCTACGTGGTGAACCTGCTGCCGGGTCAGTTCGTGCAGCCGTTCGTCGAGGCCGCGTTCTCCGACCTCGGCCTCGACCCGAATGTGCTGCTGCCCACCGAGTTGCACGATCCGCAGGTCGGCCAGCCGGGCACCCCGGCGCTGCCGACGCCGTTCCCGCGGACCGGCCAGGGTGGCGAACCGCGGATGACGATCCCCGACGCCATCACCGGCAATCCCGGCGACCGGCCGTGCGGTCCGCCCGGGATTCCGCTGCCCGGCCCGGGTTGCTATCCGTACCGCGAACCGCTGCCGGCGCCGCCACCCGGTGGACCGCCGCCCGGGCCGCCGGCGCAGTCGCCGCCGGGGCAGGAGTCCACCCCGGTTCCGCCGACGCCGGTGCGGCTTCCGGCGCCCGGTGAACCGACCCCGCATGGTCAAGGGTCCAGTGAAGGGGAAGGCCGATGAACGTGCTGAACTCGCGGCCGCTGCGGATCGGTCTGGCCGCCGCGCTGGTGGCGCTGCTGGTCGGCGCGGGCGTCCTGGTCAGTCTGGGCCGCAACGTCGGCACCTACACGCTGGTCGCGTATTTCGAGAACAGCAACGGCATCTACGAAGGCGATGACGTCGTGATCCTCGGCGTTCCGGTCGGCAGGATCACCAAGATCGAGCCGCGGCCGAACGACGTCAAGATCACCTTCACCGTCGACGACGACTACAAGGTGCCCGCCGACGCCAAGGCGGTGATCCTGTCGCCGCAGCTGGTGACCGCCCGCGCGATCCAGTTGGTGCCGGCCTACACCAGCGGCCCCGCGCTGGAGCCGGGATCGGAGATCGAGCTGAAGAACACCGCGGTGCCGGTCGAGTGGGACGAGTTCCGGGTGCAGTTGGAGCGGCTCGCCGACACCCTGCAGCCCACCGAGCCCGGCGGGGTCAGCACGCTCGGGGCGCTGATCAACACCGCCGCCGACAACCTGCGCGGCCAGGGGGCCAACATTCGTGAGGCGCTGATCCAGCTGTCGGAGGCGTTGTCCGCGCTCGGTGACAACAGCAAGAGCCTGTTCGCGACCCTGCGCAATCTGTCGATGCTGGTGGAGGCGTTGCAGAGCAGCGATCAGGCGCTGCGCCAGCTCAACGAGAACCTGGCCGCCACCACCCGGTTGGTCGCCAACGACCCCAACGAGGTCGGCGCCGCGGTGCGCGATCTGGCCGCGGTGGTCGACGATGTGCGGGCATTCGTCGCGGAGAACCGCGAAACGCTGGGTACCACCGGGGAAAAGCTGTCGGCGGTCTCCGACATCCTGATCGAGAACCTCGACGGCGTGAAGCAGCTGCTGCATGTGGCGCCCAACGCCTTCCAGAATTTCATCAACATCTACCAGCCCGCGCAGGGGGCACTGACCGGCGCGTTGGCGTTCGCCAACATGGGCAATCCCATCCAGTTCATCTGCGGCGCGGTGCAGGCCGCTTCCCGGCTCAACGCCGAGCACGCGGCGAAACTGTGCGTGCAGTATCTGGCGCCGATCGTCAAGAACCGCAGCTACAACTTCTTCCCGTTGGGCATCAACCCGTTCGTCGGCGCGACGGCGCGGCCCAACGAGATCACCTACAGCGAGGACTGGTTGCGACCGGACTACATTCCGCCGCCACCCGATGCGAAACCCGATGATCCGCGGCCGCCGTTGCCGCCGCCGAACCAGATCTTCACCCGGTTCGGTGAGCCGGCCGATCCGTTCCACGGCCAGCCGCCGTTCGTACCGCCGCGGCCGGCCGACCGGATCCCGCTGAATCCGGGTGACTCGCCGCTCACCCCGGTGCACACCGATCCCGGGGCAGGTCTGGAGGGCATGATGGTTCCGCACGGAGGTGGCCGATGATCCCGGTACCACCGACACCCCCGGTGCCCCGAGTGCGGGGCCGGCTGGTGGCGATCCTCGCGGTCGCCACCCTGGTGCTGGCCGGTTGCGCGAACTGGCGCGGGATCAACGGGTTCGCGCTGCCGGGCACCCAGGGCAAAGGGCCGGGCTCCTTCACCATCGAGGTGGAGCTGCCCGAGGTGATGAACCTCAAGCCCAACTCCCGGGTTCGGGTGAACGACGTCGAGGTCGGCAGCGTGTCGAAGATCGAGCGCAAGGACTGGCACGCGCTGGTGACCATCCGGCTCAACGGCGACGTCGACCTGCCGGCCAACTCGACCGCGAAACTGGGCCAGACCAGCCTGCTCGGTTCGCTGCACGTCGAGCTCGAGCCGCCCAAAGACGAGCCGCCGCAGGGCAAACTGCAGCAGGGATCGCGGATTCCGCTGGAGCGGGGCGAATCGTATCCGTCCACCGAGGAGACGCTCAGCGCGCTGGCGCTGGTGCTCAACGGCGGCGGTATCGGGCACCTGGGTGAGATCACCCGAGAGCTGAGCCGTGCGCTGAACGGACGGGCCGATGAGTTGCGCGCCTTGATCGGCGAACTGGACGCCTTCATCGCCTACGTCGACGATCAGAAGGACGACATCCTCGCGGCCACCGAGAGCCTGAACAACCTGATGGGCCAGTTCGCCGAGCAGCGTCCGGTGGTCGACCGGGTGCTCAGGACCGCGCCCGAGGCGCTGCAGGTGCTGCGCGAGGAGCGGGAGGTGCTGACCGATGCCGTCGACAAGATCGGCAAGTTCAGTGCGCTGGTGGCGGATTCGATCAACCAGACCGAAGAGAACCTGGTCAAGGAGCTCAAGGACCTCGGTCCGGTGCTGGAGGCGCTGGCCGACTCCGGCCAGGACCTCACCCGGTCGCTGGACTTCTACTCCACCTTCCCGTTCCCCAAGCCCACGCTGAGCAAGTGGCTGCGCGGCGACTACGCGAACCTGACCGCGGTGGTCGACCTGACGCTGTCCCGGATCGATGCCGGCCTGTTCACCGGCACCTTCCTGGAGGGCGAGCTGACCGAGCTGGAACTGCAGTGGGGTCGCACCATCGGTCAGATGCCCAGCCCGTACACGGCCCGCAATCCGCTGGTCGTTCCGTACCACTTCAACCAGGGGCCCTGAGATGGTACTGACAAGGCGAATCTGGATTCAGCTGATCACCGTCGCGGTGATCGCGGTGGTCGGTATCGGTATCGTCGCGTTCTCCGTGGTGAACGTGCCCGCGCTGTGGTTCGGGATCAACCGCTATACCGTGACCGTCGAGCTGCCCGAGTCCGGGGGGCTCCACGCGCGCGGCAACGTCACCTACCGCGGCTACGAGGTCGGGCGCGTCGAGTCGGTGGGGCTGACCGACACCGGGGTCGTGGCCGAACTGTCGCTGGACTCCGACATCAAGATCCCCTCCGACGTCAGGGCCGAGGTGCACAGCGTCTCGGCCATCGGCGAGCAGTACATCGACCTGGTGCCGGAGAGCGGGAACGCGCCGCCGCTGAAGAACGGTGATGTGATCCGGCGGCAGCAGGCGTCGGTGCCGCCCAACATCAGCTCGCTGCTGAGCGCGACCAACAATGGGCTCAAGGCGATACCGCAGGACAACCTCAAGACCACCATCGACGAGGCCTACATCGCGTTCGGCGGGCTGGGGCCGGAGATCAGCCGGTTCCTGCAGGGCGCGAGCGAGCTGGCGATCGGCGCCCAGGCGAACATCAACGAGTTGACCACGCTGGTGGACAAGTCCAAGCCGCTGCTGGATTCGCAGGCGAACTCGGCGGATTCGATCCGCGCGTGGGCCGGCAACCTGGCGAGCGTCACCGGTCAGCTGCGCGACCACGACGGCGATGTGCGGACGATACTGACGTCCGCGCCGGGCGCGGTCGACGAGGCACGGGCGGTGTTCGACGATCTGCGGCCGACGCTGCCGGTCATCATGGCGAACCTGGCCTCGGTCGCCGAGGTGGCCGCGGTGTACAAGCCCAACCTCGAACAGCTGCTGGTGTTGTTGCCGCAGGGTGCGGCGATCGTCCAGGCGGTCGGCGTGACCAACCGCAACGTCAAGCTCGACTATCCGGGTGCCTTCCTGAGCTTCAACCTGAACCTCAACCTGCCGCCGGCGTGCCAGACCGGTTTCCTGCCGCCCAGCCAGCGGCGGTCGGCGGCGCACGAGGACTATCCGCCGGCGCCGGAGGGCGACCTGTACTGCCGCATTCCGCAGGACTCGCCGTTCAACGTGCGCGGTGCCCGCAACACCCCGTGTGTGCAGAAGCCCGGTAAGCGGGCCCCGACGGCGAAGCTGTGCGAGAGCGACGAGGAGTACGTGCCGCTCAACGACGGCTACGCGTGGAAGGGCGATCCCAACGCCACGCTGTCGGGCCAGAGCGTTCCGGCGCCGCGCGATCCGGCGGCGCCGGGGGCCGGACTGCCGGATCCCGCACCGGCGCCGGTGGCGCACCAGGCCGGGCCGGCCGACCCGCCGCCGGCGGCGACACCGCCGATCGCGGTGGCTGAATACGATCCTGCGACCGGAGAGTATGTCGGGCCGGACGGCCGCAGCTACACCCAGGCCGATCTGGCCCACAATGCCGGCGAGCGGACCTGGCAGGACCTGCTGATCCCGCCCGGAAGCTGAGCCTCACTGCAGCCCGATAACGGCGAAAGCCCCTCGAATCGAGGGGCTTTCGTCATGTTCGGGCTCAGACTCGGGCCTCGATCGGGCCGACAGCGCGGCAGCCGGGTGTGAACGAGTCCAGGATGTACTGCCAGCAGCCCTTGCCGGTGGCGGTGAACACGCCACCCGCGGGCACGGCGGGGATGACGACCTCGACGGTCTGCCAGCCGGGCAGTTTGTTGCATCGGTTGTACCCGGATTCCGATTTCAGGCACACGATGACATCGGTCTGTGCTGCCGGCCGGTTGCACGTGGTCGGGCTGAGGGTGGCGCGCACCGCCCGGTCGCCGTTGGCGCGCTGCACCAACTGGGGCGCGGACAGCGAGTAGTGGCAGCCGACGTCGTCCGGAAGTGCCTCGTCGTCCGCCGCGGCCGGAGCCGCGGGTGCGGCCAGCACGCCGGACAGCACCGTCGCGGCCGCCACCGGTGGGGCCCACCAGTTTCGAATCATTCGGTTCAACTCCTCACCACCTGAATCGATGTCGGATCAGCCCGCGGCCCGCGCCGCAACCTGCCACTCGCCGATGAGCTCGTCGACCGTGGTGAGCCGACCGAGGAAGGCGAGCGAATTGTCCAGTACCTGGGTGCCGTACTCCGGCGGGGTGCCCCCGACCGCGTCCCGGGGGATCACCAGATGGAAGCCGGACTGGGTCAGATGCCCGGCGGTGAACGGCAGCGCGAGGTTCAGCGAGACCCCGGCCAAGATCACCGTGTGTACACCGAAACCGCGCAGCAGCGGCAAGAGTTCGGTGTCCAGAGTGGGGAACAGGCCGTGGTGGCGCGGCACCACGAGGTCGGTATCGTGCAGCAGCCCGTCGACCACCCGGGTGTCGGGTGTGCCCGGGCCCCAGGACGCGGTGGCCGGTCCCAGTCGGCGCCAGATCCGCGCCGTACCGGAATGATCGCCGCCGAGGGCGCCCTCGTAGGTGGCGTGCACCACCCGCACCCCGGCCGGCCGGGCCGCGTCGAGCAACCGCTTGATGTTGTCCACCAGCGCCGAGGTGTCCGCGGCGAGCGCGGGCAGCACCGACGCGGGCCCGAGCACACCGTTCTGGCATTCGACACACAGCACGGCCGCACCGGGGCCGGACACCCGGCTTTCACGTTCTGTCATTCAGTACCTCAGCTTCAGCGACTTCAGGCCGAAGGTGTTGGCCGGGAAGTCGATCGTGGTGTCCGCATCGGGCGCCAGTTCGAAGCGCGGAACCCGCTTGAGCCACTCGCCGATGATCAGCTCGAGCTCCAGGCGGGCCAGATGCGACCCGAGGCAGCGGTGCGGGCCGCCGCCGAAACCCCAGTGCGGATGGATCTTTCCGTCCATCACGACGTCGTCGACCGAGATCGGGTCGCTGCTGTCGCGGTTGATGGAACCCAGGCACAGCCGCACCTTCGACCCCGGCGGGAGTGTGTAGCCACCGATGGTGACGTAGTCGGTGGTCACCCGGGGCACCACCGGCGCGGGCGGCTCGAGCCGCACGATCTCCTCGATGAACACCCGGATGTCGTCCGGGTTGTCCCGCAGCTGCTGCTGAAGCTGTTGGTCACGCGCGAGTTTCAGGAACGAGAACCCCATGGCGGCGGTGACCGTGTCCAGCCCGGCCAGCACGAACAGATACGCCAGCCCGAGCGCCTCGCCGTCGTCGAGCGGATCCTCGCCGGTGAGCACGCTCGACAACAGGTCGTTACCCGGGTTCTGCCGATGCGCGTTGATGGTCTCGGTGAGATAGGTGGCGAGCTCGATCGCGGGGGTGAGGTCGGCGCCCTCCAGCGACGGCGCCTCCGACAGCGCGATCACCTTGTCCTTCCACTCGATCAACTGGTCGCGGTCCTCGAGCGGAAGCCCGAACAGGGTGAGGAACACCTGGGAGGGGTAGGGGATCGCGATCTCGGCCATCGCGTCGCAGCTCCCCTTGGCGGCCACCTCGTCGATCAGGTGGATGGCCTGGCGCTGCAGCGACGGCAGCATCTCCTTGAGCGTGTGCGGGCTGAAGAACGGCTGCAAGATCTTGCGGAACCGGGTGTGCTCCGGCGGATCGAAGGCGATCGGCACGAGCGGGAGCGGGCTGCCGAGTTCGTCGAAGGCCTGCTTGGAGGAGAACAGTTCGGGGTGACGCAGGGCGAACAGCACATCCTCCCGCCGCGTCACGTACAGCCAGTTCTCCATCGACACGATCGGGCCGGCGTCGCGGACGACCTTCCAGCCGGCGCCGCGGTCGCCGGCCATCGGCAACGACTTCCAGTCCAGCTGGGGGATGTCGGAGAGGTCGGTGCGTTCCTTCTGGTCGGTGGTCATCGGACTGTCTCCCTCTCGAGAATCGTTGGTGAACCCTGTCAGAACGCCGACCGGTGCAGGCCACCGTCGACTTCGATCCAGGCGCCGGTGATGTAGCCGGCGGGTTCGGAACACAGATAGGTGATCAGCGAGGCGATCTCGTGCGGTTTGCCCATGCGCCCGGCCCGCACCCCCTGACCGAGCAGGAACTGCCGGCGGTCCTCCTCGGTGGCCACACCGGCGTGGTTTCTCAGGTAGGTCAGTGAGTTGTCGGTCTCTATCCAGCCCGGCGCCACCGTGTTGACGGTGATGCCGTACTGGGCGTACTCGTCCGACACCGTCTTGAGCAGACCCACGGTCGACGGTCGGGTGGTGTTGGCCACCGCGTGGTGGATCTTGCCCGCGGGCTCCTTGGCGGTGGCCGAGCCGATGTGCACGAACCGACCCCAGCCCGCCGCCTGCATGGCGGGCAGCACGGCGCGCAGCAGGTGGATCTGGCTCATGGTGTAGGCCTCGAACGAGGCGCGGTAGGCGTCGAGATCGTCGATATCGGCGAAGTCGCCGGGATGCTGGTGTCTGGCCTGCCCGATGACGATGAGCGGTGGCCCGTACTCGTCGGTGACCGTGCGGACCGCGTCGCCGATCTGCTCCGGGTTGGTGACATCGGCCGCTATGCCGAGGGCGGTGCCGCCGTCGGCACGGATCCGCGCCACCGCGGTATCGACGTCCGTTTTCGTGCGGGCCATCACCGCGACTCGGCATCCTTCGGCGGCCAGCTGGCGGGCCACCTCGAACCCGATGCCCTTACTGCCGCCGACGACCAGTGCGGGCTTGTCGCGGATGCCGAAGTCCACCCTGACCTCCTAGCGCCGGATGTCCATACCGGCGTCGACCTTGAGCACGCTACCGGTGTAGGCCCGCCCGAGGTCGGAAATCAGGAACAGGATGGTGTTGCTGACGTCGCGCGGCTCGATCATCGGCAGGTCGGGCAGCGCGGTCTGCATCGCGTTGACCAGATGCGGGGTGGACTCGATCACCTTGAACAGCGCCGGGTTCTCGGTGACCATCGGGGTCGCGCAGTTGGTGGGAGCCACCGCGTTCACCCGGATCCGGTCGGGGGCAAGCATATTGGCGTACGAGCGGACCAGCCCGGTGATCGCCAGCTTGGACATGTTGTAGGCGTCGGAGCCCCCGCGCCCGTCGGTGACGTCGAGCAGCGCGGCCATCGAGCTGGTGGCGACCAGGTTGCCGCCCTGGCCGCGTTCACGCAGGTGCGGGATGGCGACCTGGAAGGTGTTCCACACCCCGATCAGCATGATGTCGATGCCGAGCCGCAGCGCCTCGGAGGCGTCGCGCTCATCGGGGTTGGTCAGGATGACGCCGGCGTTGGCGATGACCGTGTCGATGTGGCCGAACTGTTTGACACCGGCGTCGAACGCCGCCTGCAAGGCGGCCTTGTCGCGCACGTCGGCCTTCTCGAAGTACATGTTCCGGCCGGTCTTCTCGACCAGCCGGGCGGTCTCCTCGAGGTCTTCGTAGGTGCCCATCTTGTAGGGCACGACATCGAGGTCCTCGCAGATGTCGACACCGACGATGTCGGCGCCCTCCTCGGCGAACGTGACCGCATGCGAACGGCCCTGACCGCGGGCCGCCCCGGTGATGAACACGACACGGCCGTCCAACAGCCCCACGTCAGCCTCCTTCAGAACGTTTTCATGCCGGAACGACCCCGGTCTCGCCCCGATCGGTGGGGCGCCTGGGTCAACTGTCGCCAAATCATACAACTATTTGTCTGATTGAGTACCCATTCGACGAGATAACCCGAATACGCGACCGGCCCGGGACGAATCCCGGGCCGGTGCGCGGTGGAGGTTGTCCCGTGACGTCAGCGGGGGCCGAAGCGCTGGGCGCCGTCGAGGCGGATGACCTCACCGTTCATGTAGCGGTTGCGCAGTAGGAAGACCACCGCGTCGGCGTACTCGTCCGGGCCGCCGAGCCGTTTGGGGAACGGCACGTTCGCCGCGAACTTCGCCAGCGCCTCCTCGCCGACCGACTCCATGGTCGGCGTCTTCATCGTGCCCGGCGCGATGGTGTTGACCCGGATACCGACCGCGCTGAGGTCGCGGGCGGTGGCCAGGGTCAGCCCGATCACACCGGCCTTGGCCGCGGCGTAGGACGCCTGGCCGATCTGGCCCTCGTAACCGGCGATCGACGCGGTGTAGACCAGGGCGCCGCGTTCGCCGCCGGCGTCCGGGTCGGCGGTCGCCACCGCCGCGGCCACCAGTCGGGCCACGTTGTAGGTCCCGTTGAGGTAGAGGTCGATGGTCTTGGCGAACCCGGTCATGCTGGCCGGGCTGCCGTCGCGCTGCACGGTGCGCTCCGCCACCCCGAAACCGCCGTGCGCGACCACCGCGTAGCGCAGCCGGCCGAGCTCGTCGGCCTGTGCGATCGCGTTGTTGACCGAGTCCTCGTCGGTGACATCGGTGCTGACGAATCGGGCCCGCTCGCCCAGCTCGTCGGCCAGCGCCTTGCCCTTGTCCGCGGCGAGGTCGGCGATGATCACGCCCAGGCCCTCGGCGTGCAGCCGGCGCACCGTCGCCTCACCGAGACCGCCGGCGCCGCCGGTGACGATCGCCGACGCGCCATCGAACAGTTCGACTGTCATGTCTGTCCCCTGAAATGCGTTGTTCCAGTTCCTATTCCACGCAGGGTGTCGGTGTCATTCGGCGAGCCCCACCACCAGGTCCCACGGGTCGTCGGCGGCCAGCGCCATCCGGCCGAGGCGGCGGGCGTGGCCGACCGTGGAGCCGAAGTCGGTGGCCCAGCTCTGGGCGCGGGTGGTCACCGTCCACAGCGGGTGTTCGGCGGTGACCCCGATGGCGCCGTGAAGCTGGTGGGCGATCGTGGTGACCGGGATGACCGCACGGCCCACCGCGACGCGTGCCACGGTGACCGCATACGAGGTCTGTGGCGCCGCGAAGCCGTAGTCGGCCGCCGCGGCGACGGCCAGCGACGCGGCCGCCCGAACCCGCTCGATCTCGCCGGCCATGGCCGCGAGGCTGTGCTGGACGGCCTGGAACTTGCTCAGCGGACGGCCGAACTGCTCTCGGCTCCCGGTATGGGAGACGGTCATGGTCGCGGCGGCGTCCAGCGCGCCCATCATCTGCATGCACCGGCACCAGGAGCCGCGCACCGACAGTTCGGCTGCCACCGCCGGATCCACGTCGGTCAGCGCGGAGGCGTCGACCTCGAACGAGACCCGGTCCCTGGGTTCACCGGCCAGGTTGTGTCCGTCGGCGATCTCGACGCTGTCGCCGGAGAGCATCCCGACGCGCACCGCGTCGGCGCCGCGCGCGAGCAGCAGGATGGCTGCGGCCGCGCGGGTCCACGGCACGTCGTCGGCGGTGCCGGTGAGTCGGCCGTCGCGCGGCTCGGCGTCGGCGATCGCGACGGTCAGCGGTCCGTCCGGCGCCTCGATCCCCGCGGTGGTGGCCAACCAGGCCGCCAGCGCGTCGGTTTCGGCGAGCGGGACCGAACCGGCGTAGCGCGCGATGCCGTGCAGCACCACGGCGAGCTCGGCCGGGCCGGCGTCGAGGTCCGGATCGCTGGTGAGCCGGGTCAGACCGGTGTCGGACAACGTCTGCCACAGGTCGGCGTCGAACTCGTCGGGCACCGTGCGGCGGCCCTGGCGGGCATCGAAGGACCGCTTGCCGATGTCGTCGACGAGCCGCCGCAGCTCGGTGAACTCGTCGTCGGTCGACGCGTCGAAAACTCCGCCGGAAAGTGCGCTCACCGCAACCCCATTCCCCGCGCGACCACACCGCGCAGCACCTCGTTGGTCCCTCCCCGCAGGGTGAACACCGGTTTGTGCAGTCGGGCGGTGACCAACAGTTCGTCCAGCTCGGCGGTTCGCGGCACCGTGTCGAGCAGGTCGGCGATCACCTCGACGCTGTCCTGCTCGAATCGGGTGCCCAGGTCCTTGACCAGGGCGGCCTGATTGGCCGCGTCCTTCTCCTCGGTCAGGGTGCGGGCCACCCAGACCGACAACTGCCGCAACGAGATCAGCCGTGCCAGCAGGTCCCCGATCTGCTCAGCGGTGCGGTCGTCCGGCCGCGGGCCGGATGACAACACCCGGATCGCGGCCGTGATGAGCGGGGCGGTGGACAGCAGCCGCTCCGGCCCGCTGCGCTCGAACGACAGCTCCGAGGTCACCTGATGCCACCCGTTGCCGATCTCGCCGAGCACGTCGGCATCGGGAACGAACACGTCCTCGAAGGTGACCTCGTTGAAGTGGTGTTCCCCGTCGAGCAGCCGGATCGGATCGATCCGCACCCCCTCGGCGTTGAGCGGCACGATGAACTGGCTGAAGCCGGCGTGCCGGTTCTTCGGATCGGGTGGGCTGGTTCGGGCCAGCACCACGCTCTGGTGCGCCAGGTGTGCACCGCTGGTCCACACCTTGGTGCCGTTGAGCAACCAGCCGCCGTCGGTGCGGGTCGCCTTGGTCTGCACCGCGGCCAGGTCCGAACCCGCGCCGTGCTCGCTCATGCCGATCGCGGAGAACAGCTTTCCGGCGGCGATCCGGGGGAGCAGCCGTTGCCGCTGCTCCTCGGTGCCGAAGGCCAACAGGCCGGGCGCGACCTGGCGGTCGGCCACCCAGTGCGCGGCGACCGGCGCCCCCTGGGCGAGCAGTTCCTCGGTCACCACGTAGCGGTGCAGGTGGCTCTTCCCCTGGCCGCCGTACTCGCGGGGGATGATCATGCCGAGGAACCCGGCCGCGCCGAGGCGGGCGCTGAACGCCTCATCCCACCGGCCCAGCCAGGAGTCGACGGCCGGCCGCCAGCCGAATTCGGCCCGGTCCTTGCGGAGGAATTCGCGGATCGCCGTCCGCAGTTCGCGAAGTTCGGATTCGTTCGCGGTCAGCGCAGCATATGAGCTCACGTCGGTCACTTTCGTACCCGGGTATCACACCCGGGGCAGCGGTGTGGTCGAAAGGTAGAAGTTCGGCGTCAGATCCTCGTCGCGGGCGGCCAGTCGGTAGCCGCTCAGATCCGTCACGCCCTCCTCGCGCAGGATCTGCTCGTCGGTGAAGAAGTTGCCGGTGCACTCCCCGGCCGGGCGTTGCACCAGTGCCACCACGGCGTCGGCCATGATCCTCGGGTCGCGCGCCTGGCTGCGCACGGTGTCCTCGCCCATGGCCACCATCATGCCGGTGCTCGCGACCGTGGTCGCCGGCCACAGCGAGTTCACCGCGATCGGTATCGACGCGAACTCCGCCGACCAGCCCAGGGTCAGCATGCTCTCGGCGTACTTGCCGACGGTGTGTGCGGTGTGTGCCCCCAACCATGCCGGTTCGAGGTTCAGCGGCGGGGAGACGTTGACGACATGCGCGTTGTCCGACCGGCGAAGCAGCGGCAGCGCGGCCTGTACAAGGGCGAACGGGCCTTCCACGTTGACCGCCAGCAGCCGGCGGAAAACCTTGGGCGGTAACGACGGTGTGCGGCGCAGATCCAGTGCTCCGGCGTTGTTGACCACCACGTCGATGCGGCCGAAGGTCTGCTCGACCCGGGCGACGGCCGCGGCGACGGCATCGGGGTCACGCACATCGCAGACCACCGGCAGCGCGGTTCCACCGGCCTGCGTCACCAGCTCGGCCGTTTCCCGAAGCGTGCCCGGGATCTTCGGATTCGGGGTATCGGTCTTGGCCAGCAGGGCGACCCGGGCGCCGTCCGCCGCGGCCCGCACCGCGATCTCCCGTCCGATGCCCCGACTCGCGCCGGTCACCACCACGACGCGGTCGGTCAGGCCGCGCGGATGATGTGCGTTCACGCTGCGTTCTCCCTCGCACTCGATGGCAGGCCCGCCAAATGCTATAACTATATAGCTCATTTGTTCATCGTTCGTTCCGGCCCCCGAGCCGGCCGAAGTGAGGCCGTATGACCGAAGTCGTATCGATCGGCACCTATCTGCCGCCGTGGATCAGCGGTGGTGGCAAGAAGCAGCGTCGGGTGAAGGGCCCGGACGAGGACGCGCTGACCATGGCGGTGGCCGCCGGACGCGCCGCCGACCCGCAGGCGGCTGCGCAGCGGGTCGTCTTCGTGACCCGGAACTTTCCGCTCGTCGAGGGCGGTAACGCCGCGGTGCTGCTGGCGGCGCTCGGCCTGCCCGCCGACACCCCGGTGACCGAGGTGCTCGGGGGCGCGCCCGCGGTGCTCGACCAGCTGGTGGCCGCCGCGCCCGGCACCCTGGTGATCGGGGCCGACGACAACGACCAGGCGGTGGGCGCCGCCGCCGCGCTGACCGGGGCCGGCGGGCTGCCGATCGGGGCGGTGGCCCGGCAGAGCCGCAGCCTGCCGCTGGTGGCCCGCCGCGATGACGGCTCCCGCCACGACTACCCCGACCCGCGGCTGCAGCGCGAGGTCGGGGTGGGCGCCACCCTGGCCCGGCTGGGCCTCAACGGCGGAGCAAAGGTGGCCGCCGTCGTCGGCGCCCCGGCCAAGCAGGTCGGCAAGGGGCGCGACACCTCGTCGGCGGTGGAGGAGCCGGTCTCCTCGGCGGCCGGGCCGATCCGGGCGCTGGCACAGGCGATCGAGCACCGAGTCAGCGGGCTGGTGTTCGCCATCGAGCAGGCCACCGTCAGCGTGGCCGCACTGGCAGAGCCCACCGCCGCGGTACGCATCGCCCGCGACGAGGTCTCACCCCGTGACCTGCCCGCCGTGCAGATCGCGCCGGGCAACGGCATCCCGATCTCGATGCCCGCCTACAGTCGCGCCTTCGAGTCGAAGATTCGCTGGGAGGCAGCGGTTTTCGACGAGCGCCCGGGTATCGACTCGGCGCCGCAGTTCCCGCCGCGCACCCGGGTGTCCGACACCGGTGAACTGGCCCGCGACTACCGGCTGGAGCCGCTGCCGCGGACCGGAACCGTCTACACCCACACCACCATCCGCATTCCGGTGCCCGATCTGCCCAGCCCGTACACGCTGGCCGTGGTTCAGCTGGACGACAGCCCGGTCCGGGTGCTGATGAAGGTGACCGGGGTGCCCGCGGGGGAGACGCAGATCGGCCAGCCCGGCACGGTGGTCCTGCGCCGGATCGCCGAGCGCTCGGGTGTGCCCGACTACGGCTACGCCTTCTGGCCGGGCCGCACACAGGAGGGAGTTCCGGCATGAGGAAGGTCGCGATCGTCGGGGCGGGGATGACCCCGTTCGGCGAACATTTCGAGCTCGGCATCAAGGACCTGGTGCCGATGGCCTACGCCGAGGCGGTGGCCCGGGTGGACAAGGGCATCACCAAGTCCGAGATCGAGGCGGTCTGGTTCGGCGAGCTGTCCACCACCGACGGGTTCCCGGCCGGTATCCTCGCCGACACCCTCGACCTCACCGACATTCCGGTCACCCGCGTCGAAAACGCCTGCGCCACCGGCAACGACGCGATCCGCAACGGGGTGATGGCGATCGCCTCCGGGCTCTACGACGTGGTGCTGGTGGTGGGCGCGGACAAGGTGCGCGAGACCGCCTCGAACACCACGTTCTGGGACTGGGCGGCGATGACCCGGGACAACGCCTGGGATTACCCGCTGGGTCTGGTCGCGCCGGCCAACTTCGCCCTACACGTCAACCGGTACCTGCACGAATCGCCGGCGACCAGGGAGCATCTGGCCATGGTCGCGGTGAAGAATCACTTCCACGCACTGAAGAACCCGAAGGCGCAGCTGCGTCAGGAGATCACCGTGGAGCAGGTGCTCAACGCGCCGATCGTGGTGGAGCCGTTCGGGCTCTACGACTGCACCCCGCAGAGCGACGGGGCCGCCGCGGTGATCCTGGCGGCGGAGGATGTGGTCGACCGCTACACCGATCGGCCGGTGTGGGTGCGCGGGGTCGGCCTCGGCATGGACCGGGTCATGCACCAGCACAAGCAGGACATGACCACGTTCCCGCCCACCGTGCGGGCGGCCAAGGCCGCCATGAGGATGGCCGGCGTCACCCCGAAGGACATCCACGTCGCGGAGGTGCACGACTGCTTCACCGGGGTCGAGCTGATCAGCTACGAGGACCTGGGGTTCGCCAGCCGGTTCGAGGCCTACAAGCTGATCGAGGCCAGGGAGACCTATGTGGGCGGGGCGATACCGGTCAATCCCAGCGGGGGACTGAAGGCCAAGGGGCATCCGCCCGGCGCGACGGGTGTCGCGCAGTGCTACGAGCTGTTCAACCAACTGCGCGGCGAGGCCGAGAATCAGGTGGACGGCGCGCGGATCGCATTGGCCCACAACATCGGTGGTCCGACCGCCGTGTCCGCCGTCACCATCCTTTCCACCGACAAAGACTGACAGGAGAACCATGACCACCCAAGAGGCCGCCACCCTGCCGGGCTACGAGGAGTTCGCCCCGTGGATGCTGGTCGAGAAGCGCGGCAACGTCCACGTCGTGAGCATCAACCGACCGGAGGCGTTCAACGCGGTCAACGAGCAGGTGCACCACGCGAGCGCGACGATCTGGCGCAGGCTCACCGAGGACGATGACGTGCGGGCGGTGGTGCTCACCGGGTCGGGCAAGGCGTTCTCGGCCGGCGGCGACATGGTGATGTTCCGCCGTCTCATCGCGGATCCGGCGGCCCGCCAGTACCAGATCAACGAGGCGCGCACCGTCTTTCTCGAGGTGATCAACTTCCCGAAACCGCTGGTGTCGGCGGTGAACGGCCCAGCGGTGGGGCTGGGCTGCTCGATGGCTCTGCTCAGCGACTTCCTGGTGATGGGCGAGAGCAGCTATCTCGCGGACCCGCACGTGGCGGTCGGCCTGGTGGCCGGCGACGGGGGAGCGGCGATGCTGCCGCTGCTGATCGGCCTGATGAAGGCCAAAGAGTATGTGCTGCTGGGTGATCGGATCACCCCGGAGATCGCCGACAAGCTGAATCTGGTGACCAGGATCGCCCCCGACAACGAGGTGCTCACCGAGGCGCTGGCGCTCGGCGAGCGGTTGGCCGCCCTGCCGCCGCAGGCGCTGCGGTGCACCAAGGTGGCGATGAACATGCACCTGTCCCGGGCGGCGCTGGGGGTGCTGGAGTATGCGCTCGCCGAGGAGTACACGTCGTTCAGCACCCCGGAGTTCCAAGAGCGGGTCGCGGCGTTCCTGTCCCGGTCCGAGAACAAGAAGTCCTAGGCCGCGTCAGCGGTAGGCCGTCACCCGCGCGAGCAGCGCGGGGCGGCCGTCCTCGGCGACGGCCTGCGCGTCGGCGACCGCGGTGCTGCGCCCGATGCGCACCGCGTTGGCCTCGTACCGCGAGTGCTGTCCGGCGACGAACTGGCGCAGGAAGTTCACCCGCAGCGATGCGGTCCGGAACGGCGGACCGCCGGCGTTGATCACCGCCGATGCGGCCAGTTCCAGCCCGGCCGCCGCGACCCCGCCGTTGACCACCCCGATGGCGTTGTTGAGCAACGGGTCGGGCCGTTGCCGCAGCACGCAGCGGTCGTCGGTGCTGGTCACCACGTCGATCGCCATCAGCTCGGCGAGGCCGGTGTCGGCGGTGCGGGTCAGGGTCTCGGGCGGCTCGTCGAGGATCACCTGGTCGGGGGCGAAGAAGAACGACCGCACGGTGCCCCCGCCGATGACAACATCGCCGCAGGTCAGGGTGTAGAAGGACAGCGAGGTGTTGCCGCGCGGCCCGAGCAGCCGCGCGGTGGCGGTGACCGGGGGCGCGTCGCCGGCGGTGGCCCGCTCGGCGCCGTCCGGGCTCAGCTCCACCGTCAGCTCGGTGGTCACGGTCCACTCGCCGGGACCGTGACGGAAGTGGTTGAGCGCGCCGGCGGCGGCATCGGCGAGCACCGCCAGCGGGGCGACAGTGGGCTGACCGGTGACCGGGTTGCGCATCGCCGCCAACGACATCGACATCGTGACGGTCTGGTCGGCGGAGTCGTGGACATCGACACCGAAGCGCCGCAGCAGGTGGATGGGGGTCTCGATATTGTCCTGAAAGCCTGGCGATGTCCGGGTCATCAGGTGCGGGTCATTCGAGAAGGTCGACAACGGTGGACAGCTCGGCGCCGCTGAGCACGTACTCCTCGCCCTTCTGCAGGTGCTTGCGCCACAACTCGGTGGCCTTCTCGACGTCACCGGCCTTGATCAGGTCCAGCACCATCCGGTGGGTCTTGGCGGAGCGGCGGGCCGCCTGCTCGGCGCGGTCACCCTTCGTCGGCTGCAGCGACCGGTTCGCCTTCTCGATGATGTGGTGCAGCATGGCGCTGATCATCTGCAGGGTCTGGTTGCCGCACAGCCTCGCGACCGCGGCGTGGAAGTCGGTGAGCTGGTCCACCGCCTCGTCGCTGCCGGGCCGGATCTGTGATTCCTGCTCGACGATCCGCTCCAATTCGGCGATGGCAGCAGGGTTTCGGGTCCTGGCCAGCTCGGCGACCATCGGGGTTTCGATCGCGACCCGGGCGTCGTAGACGTCCTTGACCGCGACCCCCTCGTACTCGAGGATCAGCCCGGCGTAGCGGGCCAGGGTCTCGCGGCGGGGCCGGGTGACCCGGGCGCCGCCACGCACCCCGCGCTGCACCTCGATCAGTGATTCGGACTCGAGCACTCGGAACGCCTCGCGCAGCGTCGGGCGGGACACGCCGAACCGCTCCATCAGTTCCGACTCCGGCGGCAGCATTGTCCCCTCGGGGATCTCGCCGCGGATGAACATGCGGCGTAGCACGGTGGCCACCCGATCGGCCATCTTCGGTTCCCGAAGGCTGGTGACCTCCATGCTGACCTCCACCGGTGTCAAAACAACTAACTATTTTGTAGGTTAACCCAATTGCTTCATCGGGGTCCGGATCCGCTGTGCGGGCGTGACGAAGCTCATGACCGGCTCACCACATAGCGCACAACACATTCGGCACCCCCACTCAGAACCCCATGGCCCGGCCCATCAGGTCCTTGAGTATCTCGGTGGTACCGGCGTAGAGGCGCTGCACCCGCGAGTCGCGCCACAACCGGGCCACCTCGTACTCGTTGATGTAGCCGTAGCCGCCGTGCAATTGTAGGCAGCGGTCGATGATCTCCCACTGCACCTCCGACGTCCACCACTTGAGTCCGGCGGCGTCGGCGGCCGAGAGGGTGCCTTCGTTGAGCGCCAGCACACACTGATCCAGGTAGGTCTGCGCGGCGTCGAGCTTGACCTGCATCTCGGCGATGAAATGCCGGTTCACCTGGAACTTGCCGATCGGCTGCCCGAACGCGTGCCGTTCCTGGCAGTAGGTCTTGGTGAGTTCGAGCGCCCGCCGGGCGGCCGGCAGCGCGTAGCAGGCCACCCCGACCCGTTCGTGGGGCAGGTTCTCCACCAGGTGATAGAAGCCGCGGTTGAGTTCGCCGACCAGGTTCTCCTTGGGCACCCGGACGTTGTCGAAGAACAACTCGGCGGTGTCGGCGGAGTACTGGCCGATCTTGTCGAGCTTGCGGCCGCGGGTGAAGCCCTCCATGCCGTCCTCGATCATCAGCAGGCTTATGCCGCGGTGGCCGGCCTCCGGGTCGGTCTTCACCGCGGTCAGCACCAGGCTGGACAGCAAGCCGTTGCTGATAAACGTCTTCTGCCCGTTGACAACCCAGTGATCGCCTTCGTCGCGTGCGGTGGTCCTGATACCCGCCAGATCCGATCCGGCCGCCGGCTCCGACATCGCGATCGACCCGATGTACTCACCGCGGATGAACTTCGGCAGCCAGCGCTCCTTCTGTTCCTCGGTGGTGAGGTTCTTCAGATAGGGCACCAGGATGTCGTTCTGCACCCCGAGTCCGATGCCGACCGACCCGGTCATGAACATCTCTTCGGAGATGATCTGGTTGAACCGGAAGTCCTTGATGCCCAGCCCGCCGTACTCGGGATCGAACTCCCAGCCGATCAGGCCGGCCGCACCGGCGGCCAGCCAGGCCTCCCGGTCCACCTTGCCCTGCTTCTCCCACTTCTCCACGTTCGGAACGCAGTGGCGTTCGAAGAATTCCCGGGCGGTGGCGCGGAATTCATCGTGAACAGGTTCGAAGATATTGCGGCGCATAGGATCTCAGCTCTCTAGTTGCAGTTGATGATCGCGGGCAGGGCCCGGCCGGGGGCGTAGGTGTCGAACAGGCGGTCGGCGAGCAGCGACTCCAGCTGCAGATGGGAACCGCACAACGCGTCGATCTGGAAGCCGCGGGTCACGTAGCGGTGTAGGTCGTGCTCGGCGGTCAACCCGATCGCCCCGCACACCTGCAGCACGGCGTCGCTGACGGCGCGGTGGGCACGGCCGGCGGCGATCTTGGCGGTCTGCGCCGACAGCACGCCGCCGTAGCGCCAGGAGTCGTCCAGCAGCGCGCGGGCCCCCTCCAGGGTGGCCTTGGCCTCGGCCAGCGCATGCCGCGGCGACTGCAGCGAACCGATCGGGACGCCGAACTGCACCCGCACGCTGACATGGTCGACCGCGATCTGCAGCGCCCGGTCGGCGAGCGCGACCAGTTCGGTGGCCAGGGCGCGGTGGGCGGCGGCCACCGCGCGTGCCCATTCGGTCGAGGCGTCGACGAGGGTCCCGGTCAGCGGTCCCTCCACCCAGGTCCAGCTGACCGAGGAGTCGAAGGTGTCCACCGGGGTGCCGCGCAGCCGGTCGGCGTCGATGACGGTGAGCGAGACCGTCCCCAGCGCCCGCGACACCGGCACCGCGACGCGCCCGCATAGCGGTCCGGCCAGGATCCCCTTGACCTGGTCCTCGTCCGATCCCGGGGTGACGGCCTTCGACAGCGGCGGCAGCAGGATGTGGTCGGCCGGCGCGTCCAGCAGGGCCTTCAGCTCGGCCAGCATGACCCGGTCCAGCGCGTCGGTGAGCGCCAGCGACCGGCCCTGCGCCCGGAACAGCAACGCGCACGCCTCCACCGGGTACTCGGATTCGATTTCGGCCCAGCCGAGTTCGTCGAGGCGGGTGCCCAGCGCGACGTACTCCCGTTTGACCGCGATCTCGTCGAAGAGCCGGAACACCGCCTCCTCGACCATCGGCCAGGACTCGTCGGCGGCGGGGTTGGTCGAATCGGTTGCGGCGCTCATGAGACGCGCTTCTCCTTCGGCAGTCCCAGCAGGTGATCGGCGATGATGCCGCGCTGAACCTCGGCGGTTCCGCCCATGATCGTGGCGGCACGCGAGTACCACCATTCGGCGCGGGCGGTGTCGAGCGCAGCCGGTGACACGTCGGGCGGGCCGACCAGCATGTGGCTGCGGGCCACGTCCAGGATGAGGTCGTTGACCGCTCGCTCGGCGCGGGAGAACAGCAGCTTGTCGATGCTGCTCTCCGGGCCGAGGGTGTGTCCGGCGGCGAGCCTGCGCACGGTCGTCCCGGTGCGTGCCTGCGCGGCGATCAGGTCGACGTAGACCCGGGCGAACCGTTCCCGCTGCGCGGCGGTCGCACCGTTGGTCACCATGTACTCGCGCAGCCGGCCGAGTTCGGTGAACACCTTGTTGAGCACCGCGTAGCCGTACATGCCGCGCTCGTACTGCATCAGGAACATCGTGACGGCCCAGCCGCCGTTGAGTTCGCCGATCAGGCGTTCCCGCGGCACCCGCACGTCCTCGAAGAACACCTCGGCCAGTTCGCGCCGGCCGCTGGCCAGCGCGATCGGCCGGACGGTCACCCCGGGGGTGTCGGTGTCGATCAACAGCATCGACAGCCCGCGGTGCCGGCTCTCCGGCGTCCCGGTGCGCACCAGCACCAGCAGCCGCTTGGCGGTGCTGCCCTGGCTGGTCCAGATCTTCTGGCCGGTGACGACGAACCCGCCGTCATCGTTGTCGACCGCGCGGGTCCGCAGCGAGGCCAGGTCGCTGCCGGACTCCGGCTCCGAGAAGCCCTGGCCCCACCACTCGTTGCCGCGCAGATACTCGGGCAGATAGCGCGCGGCCAGCTCCGGGGCGAACCTGATCACCGCCGGGCCGAGCACCTCGAGGGTCCACTGCTGGGCGGGGATGGGCAGCATGGCGTAGCCCAGTTCCTCGTAGTAGACGGCCCGGTGGATCTCGTTGCCGCCGAGGCCGCCGACCTCCTCGGGCCAGCCGTAGCGATTCCAGCCGTCGGCGTTGAGCCGGGCCATCACGGTGGCGTCGTGGGCGAGGCCCTCCTCGGCGGTGGAACTGGCCGCCGCGCGCCACGCGTCGGCGCAGTCCAGGTTGCGCAGATACTCGCGGAAGTCCTGGCGGAACTGCGCGACCGGCGGAACCGGGTTCGCCACCCAAGCCCCCTCTCGAAAAGAGCTAAACAATTATCTCTATAACGGGTACACTAGCGCACGCCGAGAGTCCAGCGAGAGGAAGCGCCCATGACGGCTTCATCTGTTACCGCAGCGAACGTACGGTTCAACCCCGAGACCCGGCTGTATATCGACGGCCGGCTGCGGGATTCGGCAACGGGCAAGACCGTCGACAACATCAACCCGGCCACCGAGGAGGTGCTGGGCGTCGCCACCGACGCCGGTGCCGAGGACATGGAGGAGGCGATCGCCGCGGCGCGGCGCGCCTTCGACACCACCGACTGGTCCACCAACCACGAGTTCCGCCGGCGCTGCCTGATGCAGCTGCATGAGGCGCTGCAGCAGGAGAAGGAGGACATCCGCGCCGAGCTGATCGCCGAGGTCGGCGCGACGGTCGGGATGACGGCGATCGCTCAGCTGGAGTGGCCGCTGGCCGACGCGGTGCGCTGGCCCGCACAGTACATCTCCGAGTTCGCCTGGGAGCGTCCGCTTCCGGACAGCAACCTGATGGGCATCCCCTGCCACCGCAAGGTGGTCAAGGAGCCGATGGGGGTGGTCGGCGCGATCACGCCGTGGAACTTCCCGTTCGAGATCATCAGCAACAAGCTGGGCCAGGCCCTGGCCACCGGCAACACCGTGGTGCTCAAGCCGGCCATGGAGACCCCGTGGAGCGCGCTGCGCTGGGGCCGGATCATCGCCGAGAAGACCGACATCCCGCCGGGCGTGGTCAACATCGTGCCGACCTCGGACAACAGCATCGCCCAGCGGCTGGCCACCGACCCGCGGGTGGACATGGTCTCGTTCACCGGGTCGACCGCGGTCGGCAGGCTGATCCAGAACTTGTCCGGCGACACCATGAAGCGCAACATGCTCGAGTTGGGCGGCAAGTCGGCCTACCTGCTGCTCGACGACGCCGACCTCGACACCGCGCTGCCCGGCTGCGTCGGGGCGCTGATGCACGCCGGCCAGGGCTGCGCGCTGACCACCCGGATGCTGGTGCCGCGCAAGTTCTACGACCAGGCCGTCGAGGTGGCCACCGCGACCTTCGGGGCGATCCCGGTCGGCGACCCGGCCGACCCGAACGTCTTCTGCGGCCCGCTGGTCTCGGCCAAACAGCGCGACCGGGTGCTCAACTACATCGAGATCGCCAAGCGGGAGGGCGGCCGGATCACCGTGGGCGGTGGCGCGCCCGATGGCCTGGACCGCGGGTACTTCGTGGCGCCGACGGTCATCGCCGACGTCGAACCGCACCACACCGTGTTCCAGGAGGAGATCTTCGGGCCGGTGCTCACCATCACCCCGTACGACGGCGGCGACGACGAGGCGGTCGCGTTGGCGAACAACTCCACCTACGGCCTCGCCGGCGCGGTCTTCGGGTCGCCGGAGCGGGCGATGGCCGTGGCCCGACGGATCCGCACCGGCTCGATGATGGTCAACGGCGCGCTGTACTACGGGGCCGACGCGCCGTTCGGCGGCTACAAGATGAGCGGCATCGGCCGGCAGAACGGCCACGAGGGCTTCGAACAGTACCTGCAGACCAAGACGATTGCGTACCCGATCTCATGACCGACATCCTTCGCGGAGTTCGCGTCGTCGAACTCGCCTCCTGGACCTTCGTACCTGCCGCCGGGGCGGTGCTGGCCGACTGGGGTGCCGACGTCATCAAGATCGAGCACCCCGAGACCGGTGATCCGCAGCGCGGGCTGGTCAGCTCCGGCGTCGTGACCGGGGCCGGCGGCGTGAATCACTTCATCGAGCAACCCAACCGCGGCAAGCGCAGCGTCGGGCTGGACACCTCCAGCCCCGAGGGCCGCGAGGTGCTGATGAAGCTGATCGAGACCGCCGACGTGTTCCTGACCAACCTGCTGCCGGAATCGCGCCGGCGGATGGGCGTCGACGTCGAACACGTGCGGGCGCGCAACCCGAAGATCATCTACGCCCGCGGCCACGGCTACGGCACCAAGGGTGAGCTGGCCGACCAGGGCGGCTACGACCTGGCCGCCTACTGGGCCCGCGGCGGGATCGGTGAGGCCTACGCCGCCGACGACGGCTCGTACCCGCCGCTGCAGCGGCCGGCGTTCGGCGACGTCTACGGCGGGCTGACCATCGCGGCGGGGATAGCCGGGGCGCTGTTCAAACGGGAGCGCACCGGTGAACCCTCGGTGGTCGACGTGTCGCTGCTCGGGGCGGCGATCTGGCAGCTCGGCCCGGACGTGGTCGGCGCCGGCGTGCTCGGCGCCGACATCCCCAAGTTCCAGCTGGCCGAGATGCCCAACCCGGTGGCGAGCATCTACAAGACCCGCGACGGCCGCCACATCGCGTTCGTGCTGCTGCAGGCGGACCGGTTCTGGGCCGAGTTCTGCCGGCGGATCGGCCGGCCCGACCTGATCGACGACGAGCGGTTCGCCAACGCGGCGGTCCGGTTCAACAACCGTGCCGCGTGCATCGCGGAACTGCGCAAGACAATTGGTTCGCAGGATCTGGCCTACTGGGAGAAGGCATTCGAAGGGTTCGAGGGCGTGTGGGACGTCATGCGCACCGCGAAGGAGGTCCACCACGACCCACAGGTGATCGCCAACGGCTACCTGCCGCGAACCACCGACGCCAACGGCAACGAGTTCGCGCTGGCGGCCAGTCCGGTGCAGTTCGACGAGACCCCGCTGTCGCTGGGGCGGGCCCCCACCCACGGCGAACACACCGACGAGGTGCTCGCCGAACTCGGCTACGACGAGGAGGCGATCATCGACCTCAAGGTGAAGTCGGTGGTGCTGTAGTGGTCTCCGAGGATCTCGCGCGGCGGTTCCTGCACGTCAACCTGAACTGCCGCTCGCTGCGGACCACCGAGTCGATCTACGCCGAGGTGCTCGGCCTGTCCGCGCGGATGCGCACCGACCCCAAGGTGCCGACCGACGGCACCATCCTGGGCATCGACGGTGAGAACGGCGAAACCTACTGCGAGACCGCTTTTCTCTACGACATTCGGGGCCCGCGGGCCGCATGCGCGCTGGAGGCCATCGAGTACTTCCGGCCGGAGCTCGTCCCCGACACCTCCACCGTGCCGACCCGGCCCGGCATCCGGGCGGCCTCGGTGCGGGTCGCCGACGTCGAGGTCGCGGCCGCCGCGCTGCGCGCCGCCGGGCTGACCGTCGGGGAACCCGTCGACGGGCTGATCTCGGGCACCAAGTCGGTGCTGGCGCTCGATCCGGACGGGGCGGTGATCGAGCTCGCCGCCGGCGACAGCGACGCGTCCGAGGGCGCTCTGTTCGCCGGGATCCGCATCGCGGCAATCGATCTCGAGGCCACCGCCGCATTCCTCGACGCGATCGGCTTCGACCGGCTCGACCCGCCGAAACCGGTAGTGGTGAGCGCCGAGCAGCTCGCTCCGGGACACGCGGGGGACCCGGTGGAGTGCCTGGTGGCCCGATTCGCGCTGCCCGAGGACGCGGCGGGCTTCACCGTGACCGTGGTGCAGCACCCGGCGACGGCCGGCGAGCAGCCGGTGCCGTGGGGTGGCAACCGGCAGGGCCTGTACCGCTGCGCGCTGCGTGTGGAGAACGTCGACAAAGCGCTTGCCGCCGTGCCGGATTGGGTGGAGCAGCGCGGCGAACCGGTGTGGTGCCCGCTGCCCGGCACCAAGATCGACGGGCTGAAGATCGCGTTCCTGCGGTCCCCGGACGGGGTGGTGTTCGAGTTCGTCGAGCGTCCGCTGAAATTGTTCACCCGCTGAGTCGGACGGCGTTATGAGCACAGCGATCGTCGGGATAGGCCGGACCGCCTACTCCCGTGACTCCGGACGCACCACCCGGGCGATGGCGGTCGAGGCGTGCCGTGACGCGATCGAGGATGCCGGGCTGTCGCCGGCCGAGATCGACGGTATCTGCACCTACATGGTGAACGACTCCGCGCAGCCGATGGATGTCGGCTGGGCGCTGGGCATCGACGAACTCGCCTGGGCCAACGCGATGTACGGCGGCGGGAACCTGGTGGCCGATCAGATCGCCACCGCGGCCGCGCTGATCGAAGCCGGCATGTGCCGGACCGTGCTGGTGTACCGGTCGCTCAACGGCCGCTCCGGACATCGGTTCGGACACGTCGCGGCACCGATGCGGGTTGCCGATCACGAGCAGTTCGACACCGTCTCGGGGTATCTGGTTCCGCCGCAGTGGTTCGCCATGTGGGCCCGCCGGCACCAGCACGAGTACGGGTCGACGTGCGAGGACCTCGGCCACATCGCGATCACCCAGCGGAAGCACGCCGGTCCGAACGAGCACGCACTGCGCCGGGAACCGCTGACCATGGACGACTATCTGGCTTCCCGCTGGATCAACGAACCGTTCCGGGTGCTGGACTGCACCTCCGAGGTCGACGGCGCGGTGGCGATCCTGCTGGCCGGTGCGGATGTCGCGGCCGACACCAGGCAGCATCCGGTGTGGCTGGTGGGGTCGGCGAACTCGCAGAGCGGCGCGGGTTGGACGCAGTGGGACGATCCGACCGAGATGTACGCGCGCACCGTCGGGCCGAAGATCTGGCAGCGGACCGGGCTGCGGCCGGCCGACATGGACGTCGCGTGCATGTACGACTGTTTCACCTACACGGTGATGGCCACGATGGAGGGCTACGGGTTCTGCGAGAAGGGCGGCGTGGGGGAGTACTTCGCCTCGGGGCGCGCTACCTACGGAGGCGATGTGGTGGTCAACCCGCACGGTGGGCTGCTGTCCGAAGGCTACATACACGGCCTCAACCACCACTACGAGGCAGCACTTCAGTTGCGCCATGCCGCCGGAGTCCGCCAGGTGGTCGACGCGCAGCTGGCGCTGGTCACCGCCGGCGGCGGACCGTACGGCGGCGCGAACATCTACAGCCGGGAGAAGCCGTGACCACCGCAGAGCAACCGCCCGTTCCGGTGCCCGATCCGGACACCGCCCCGTTCTGGGAGGGACTCAGGAACGGCAAGCTCATGCTGTGCCGCTGTGACGACACCGGAAGGTGGATTCACCCGCCCCTGGAACGCAGCAGATTCACCGGCGGGCCGGTGCATTTCGAGGAAGTCAGCGGCAACGGGTCGATCTTCAGCTTCATCGTCGTGCGGCAGGCGCTGGTTCCCGGCCGGACGCCTCCCTACGTGATCGGGCTGGTGGAACTCGACGAGCAGCCGGGGCTGCGCATCAACGCCGTGATCGACGCCGATCCCGCAGCGGTCCGCATCGGGGCACGGGTGCGGTTGCGCATCGCCGAGCTGGGTGGTTTCCGGATACCGGAATTCGTCTTGTGCGAATGACAGATTCGGCGGGAGGACGGCGGATGCGCAGAGTGGTGGCGGGCACCGGGGACGACGGCCGGTCAAAGGTGCTGTCCGACGGCCGCCCGGAGACCGTGGTGCACCAGGCCCCGGGCGCGCTGCCGCAGGTGCTCACCGGGGGATGGCAAGGGTCGCAGCTGCAGCCCGGGGAGGCCGTCGTCCACCTGCTGTGGTCGTTCGACGCCGTCCCGACGCCACCGTCCGTTGACGCCAGGCCACCGACGGACGCCTCGTTCGCCGCGCCGCCCGGTGCCACCAAGTGGATCGTCACCGAGATGGGTCCCGACCTCGAGGTGCCCATGCACAAGACCGCCACGGTCGACTACGGAATCGTCCTCGCCGGCGAGGTGCGGCTGGGTCTGGAGACCGGATCGGTCGACCTGTCGGCCGGCGATGCGGTCGTCGTCGGGGGCGTGCGCCATTGTTGGCATGCGGGCCCGCGCGGCTGCGTCATCGCGACCGTCCTCGTCGGCCTGCCCGACGGCTACCACCCTGAAAACGTTCCAGGAGGAAGTTGATGACTGTTGTCACACAGGAGGATTCGGCGGAGACGACCGTCGTCGTCGAATGGGTGGAACGGGAACTGGGTGGCCGGGTGACCGCGCTCGAGCGGCAGGCGCGCTGGCGGCCCACGTGGTTCGTCGACGTCGACCGGGACGGCGAGAATCTCGCGTTGGTGGTGCGCGGCGAGCGCGGCGCCGGGATTCCCCTGCAGTTTCCGCTACGGCACGAGATGTCGTTCCAGCGGGTTATGCACGAACAGGGCATCCGGGTGCCGAGGGTGTACGGGTGGATCGATGAGCTGCCCGCCTACGTCATGGACCGTGCCGAGGGCAGGCCCGACTTCGAGGGGCTCACCACCGAGCAGCGCGACGCGGTGATGCGGGATTACATGGCGGAGCTGGCGAGGCTGCACCGCCTGCCGCTGGAACCGTTCATCGAGGCCGGCATCGAGCGGGCCCCCACACCGGCCGAGTCGGGGCGGCTGGGAATGCGGCGCTTCGAAGAGGTCTGGCGCGCCGGCAAGAACGCGCCGAACCCACTGCTCGAGTTCATGCTCGGCTGGCTCAAACGCAATCCGGTGGACAGCCGTGGCCGCGAGTCGGCGATCGTCTGGGACTCCGGTCAGCTGCATCAGAAGGACGGCCGGCTCATCGCCCTGCTCGATGTCGAGATCGGGCACATCGGGGATCCGATGATGGATCTCGCCGCACCCCGGATGCGAGACACGGTCCTGCATTTCGGCGATTTCAACAAGCTCTACGAGGAGTACGAGCGTGCCGGCGGATACCCCGTCGACATCGACGCCGTGCAGTTGCACCACATCGCCTTCACCCTGACCAACGAGCTGGCGTTCCGCAACTCGCTCAACGATCCGTCCCCGGACTCGGACTACATGACGAACCTGCACTGGTGCAGCGAGACGAACCTGCATGCGATCGAGGCGCTGGCCGAACGGCTCGGCATCGAACTCGAGGCACCCGAGCTGCCGGATGCGGCGCCGTCCCGGGCGGCGGTGGCGCACCGGCAGCTGATCGGGATGCTGCGCAACACCGTCGTCGATGACGACTACACGCGGTACCGGCTGCGGGTGGCCTTCCGCCTCGCGCGCTACCTGCAGCGCGAGAGCGAGATCGGGGCCGCGATCGAGAACGCCGACCTCGACGATCTCGTCCCCCTGCTCGGATACCGGCCGCGGAACTGGCAGGACGGCGACGCGGCCTTAGAACAGTTCGTGCTCGACGACGACGGGCGCCACGACGAGGAACTGTGCCGGCTGTTCTACCGCCGACTGCTCCGGCACAAGGCCACCTTGGGGCCACCGGGATCGGCGATGGTCGCCCACCACGTCTGTCAACCGTTCACCGAGTACCCGGTTCGGAATCCGTAGCGGGTGGGCCCACGGGCCGGCCTCCGTTCCGAGAGGTGCGGATAGCGTCGGCGCGCCGTCACCGCACCAGCGACCGTGCGACGACCTCGCGCTGGACCTCGGTCGCGCCTTCGCCGAGCCGCTTCACCCGCAGGTCGCGGAACCACCGTTCCAGCGGGAGTTCGGTGGAGAGCCCCAGGGCGCCGTGGATCTGCATGCACCGGTCGAGCACGCGATAGGCGACCTCGGTTCCGTAGAGTTTCGCGATGGAGGCGTCGACGCGCACATCGCGGCCGAGGTCGGCGTTCCACGCCGCCTGGTACATCAGCAGCCGGGCGGCCCGCAGTTCGACCTCGCTGTCGGCGAGCATCCACCGAATTCCCTGTTTGTCGGCCAGCTTTCCGCCGAACACCTCGCGGTCGCGGGCCCATTGGCAGGCCAGGTCGAGCGCGGCCTGCGCGATGCCGATCGGTCCGGCGGCGTAGGTGATGCGCGCGCGCACCAGGAAGTCGCTGGCCAGCGCGAAACCCTGGCCCTCGGCGCCGATCCGCTGCTCGACCGGGATCCGCACGTTGTCGAAGTGCAACTCGTAAGGAGCGAACGACGCCATGACGTCGATCCGGTTGAGCGTCAGCCCCGGGGTGTCTCTCTCGACGATGAAGCAGCTGATGCCGTTGCGACCCTCACCGGTTCGCGCGTAAACCACACCCCAGTCCGCCTCGGCCGCATGCGAGATCCACATCTTCGATCCGTTGAGGATGTAGACGTCGCCGTCGCGGATCGCCTTGAGCTGGATCGCCCGGGCCGGATCCGACCCGCCGGAGGCCTCGGTGATCGCCGTGTACGCCTTGCTCATCGTCCCATCGATGATGGGTCTGGCGTACTTGGCGAACTGTTCGGGGGACGCCTTGAACATCACGCTGGGCGGATTGCCACCGAAGGCGCCGAGCGCGGGGAAGAACGCGCCCATCCGGCATTTGGCGGCCTCCTCGGCGACCACCGCTTGCCCGAGGACGTTCAGGCCGGCACCGCCGAATTCCTCGGGCGTCTGCAGTGCCCAGAGTCCGACCTCGCGCGCTTTGGCCTGCAATTCGACGAGTCGTTCCCGGGGCAGCCCGGCGGCGTCGTGCGGCAGCGTCTCCTCGAGCGGGTGCACGTGGGTGTCCATGAACCGCCGGACCGTGTCGCGGAGGAGAACCAGCTCATCCGGCAGCTGCCAGGCACCGGTGATCGGATCCATGCTCATGATGACCGGGCCGCCTCGGCCCGCATCCGGCGCGCGTGTTCGACCTGAGGGAGGTGGTTGGCTTCGTACGCCTCGATCCACTCGCGGGGCAGCTTCGCCCAGGCCTCGTTGATGCGCAGGCGGTGGGCGGTGCTGAACACGTCGGCGGCCACCACGTCACCGACGAAGACGGTGTTCTCGTCGTTGTCGAGGGTGCCGGTGACCCGGCATTCCACATAGCTGTGGGCATCCAGCAGGATCGGCGCGCCGGTGACCCCGGTCTTGGTGCGCAGCCGGGAGATCTTGTCACCGTCGCGACCGGAGCATCCCGCCAGCGTCATCAGGATCTCCAGCGACTTGTCGATCTCGCCCTCGCCGGCAGAGAGCATGTGCATGGCGAAAACGCCCGAGCGGATCAGCATGTCGTGGGTGTGGTTGTACTTGGTCAGGCTCACCGTGGCGCGCGGCAACTCGGGCACGATGCCCGCGGATCCGGCTGACAGGGAGATGAGCCCGTTGGCGACGCCGCCGTCGACGGTGGTGACGGCCACCGGGAACGGCCGCAGCCCGGCCAGCACGGCGTTGGCCGCCGTGATCGACTCGGGCGACAGGCTCGCGCTACCCATACTGATCTCCCTGGTCGAAGGCGGTTCGGATAACAATGTACATTACTGTCAGAACAAGGATAACTGGTGATGAGTTGTCGAGTTGAGACTGGTTATTCAACGAGACGTCTATGTCAGAAAATGCTGAGCCTGTGGAGCTGGTAGCCGGACCCCTGGCGCGGGTCCGTGTCGTCGAACTGGCCGGGATGGGGCCGAGTCCGCATGCGGCGATGATGCTGGCCGACATGGGCGCCGACGTCGTACGCGTGCAGCGCCCGGCCGCGGCCGGCCGACGCTCCACCTCGGCACTGCGCGGCCGGACGGTCGTCGAAGCCGATCTGAAGGATCCGAACGCCCTTGCCGGAGTGCGCCGGCTGATCACCCGTGCCGACGTGTTGATCGAGGGCTTCCGGCCCGGCGTCGCGGAACGACTCGGCCTCGGGCCGGACGAATGTCGCGCCGCCAACCCACGACTGGTGTATGTGCGGGTGACCGGGTGGGGGCAGACCGGGGTCCGGGCTGCCGAGGCCGGACACGACATCAACTACATCAGCCTCACCGGGGCGCTGCACGCGATCGGGTTCTCCGACCGGCCGCCGGTGCCGCCACTCAACCTGCTCGGCGACTACGGCGGGGGATCGATGCTGGCTGTGGTGGGCGTGCTGGCGGCACTGGTGGAACGTCAATCGTCCGGTCGGGGCCAGGTGGTCGACGCCGCGATGGTGGACGGTGTCGTCCAGTTCACCCATGCTATGTGGGCGTTGCGGGCCGACAACCGCTGGTCGGAACAACGCGGCGCCAACATCTTCGACGGATCCTGCCCGTTCTACCGGTGCTATGAGTGCGCCGACGGCCGCTACGTCGCGGTCGGGGCGCTGGAACCCGAGTTCTTCGCCGAGTTGCTGGCGGTGCTGCAGATCGAGCCGTCCGAGCTCGGACCGCAGCGGGACCAGGCCGGTTGGCCGAATATGCACCGGCGCTTCGCCGAGAAGTTCGCCCAGCGGCCCCGGGACGAGTGGGTCGCCGCGTTCGCGGGTGCCGATGCGTGTGTGACGCCCGTGCTGACCATGGCCGAAGCGGCCGCGGACCCGCATCTGGTGTCTCGCGGCGTGTTGGTGGACCTCGACGGCAGGATCCAACCGGCGCCGGCTCCACGCTTCGCGCGCACGCCGTCGCAACCGCGGTCGAACCGAGAGGTGAGCTCACTCAACGAGGTGTGGTCGGAGTAGGCCCACTCGACTCGCGAATCATCGCCCCGCGTAACGGATTTCCTCACCCGAGGGTGAACGGATCCCGGGTCGCGCCGGACAACTCCACCCACACGGCCTTCGTCTCGGTGAACTCCCTGATCGCGTCCATCCCGTTCTCGCGGCCGATACCGCTGTGCTTCATGCCGCCGAACGGAACATGCGGGGCCACCACACGATAGGCGTTCACCCACACGGTTCCGGCCCGCAGCCGCGCCGCCACCCGGTGCGCGCGGTGTACGTCCTTCGTCCACACCGCGCCGGCCAGACCGTATTCGGTGGCGTTGGCGGCCTCGACGGCCTCGTCCTCGGTGGCGAACGTCATCACCGCCAGCACCGGTCCGAAGATCTCCTCGGCCACCACCCGCATCGACGGGTTGACCCCGGTCAGCACCGTGGGTTTGACGAAGAAGCCGCCCAGGGCCGCATCGGGCTCACCGCCGTAGGCGATGGTCGCCCCCTCGTCGCGGGCGGACCTGAAATAGGACAACACCTTCTCGTACTGCGGAGCGTTCGAAACCGGGCCCATCTCGGTCGCCGGATCCTTCGGATCGCCCAGCTTGATGGTGGAGGCGCGGGACACGATCCTCGCGACCAGTGCATCGGCGACGCTCTCGTGGACCAGCAGCCGCGACCCAGCCAGGCAGGTCTGCCCGGTGGCTGCGAACACCCCGGCGATCACCCCGTTGGCCGCCGCGTCCAGATCGGCGTCCTCGAAAACAACCTGGGCGGACTTGCCGCCGAGCTCGAGGGAGAACCGGGTCAGGTTGGCGACGGCGGCCTTGCCGACCTCGATGCCGGTCGCGGTGGAGCCGGTGAACGCGATCTTGTCCACACCGGGGTGCGATGCCAGCGCCGCGCCCGTCTTCGTTCCCCGCCCGGTGACGACATTGATGACGCCTGGAGGAAATCCGGCCTTGTCGAACAGCTTCGCGAACGCCAGCGTCGAGGTCGGGGTGTGGTCACTGGGCTTGACGACGAACGTGCAGCCGGCGGCCAGGCCCGCGGCGAGCTTCCAGGTCAACAGCAGCAGCGGCGAGTTCCACGGGGTGATGGCGCCGACCACGCCGACCGGCTCATGGCGGGTGTAGACGAAGTAGTTCGGTTTGTCGACCGGGATGACCTCGCCCTGCAGCTTGTCCGCCAGACCCGCGAAGTAGAAGTAGTAATCGGGCAGTGCCCGGATCTGGCCGATCATCTCCCGCACCAACTTCCCGCCGTCGCGCACCTCGAGGTCGGCGAGGTACTCGGCGTCCCGGGCGATCAGCTCACCGAGCCGGTACAGCAGTTTGCCGCGCGCGGTCGGGGTCAGCCGTCCCCATTCGCCGTCGAGCGCCGCACGGGCGGCGGCGACCGCTCGGTCGACGTCGGCCGCATCGCCGTCGGGCACCCGCGCCCAGGGCTGCCCCGTGTAGGGGTCGATGCTGTCGTAGGTCGCTCCCGACACGGCGGAAACCTGTTCGCCACCGATCACCAGATCGAACTCGACCAGCGTGCTGTCGGCCATCGGAACTCTCCTCATCGGATTCGGGGCGGTTTCTTGTTGTTGCGTGCGTCGGTGCGCCCGCCGCCGGAGTTGCCGAGATCGGTGTAGAACTTGCCGTTGCGCGCGGCCAGGGTGGGCGGCAGGTCACGTGACTCCCACATGGCCCGCACCGTGCCCTGTATCGCGTTCGGGCGGCGCGCGGCGATCTCGGACGCCAACTGCCAGGCGCGGGCGTCGAGCTGGTCGTCCGGGACCACCTCGGTGACCAGACCGATCCGCAGCGCGGTGTAGGCGCTGATCCGTTCCTCGCTGCCGAGCAGCGCCCACCGCATCACGTCGCCGTACGGAACGCCGAGGGCGCGCATACCCATCGGCTCCAGCGCCGAGACCAGCCCCCCGTTGGCGTGCGGATCGAAGAACGTCGTGCTCTCCGCGCAGATCGAGAAGTCGCATTCGTTCACGAAGTACATCGCGCCGCCTGCCACGATGCCGTGCAGCGCGCCGATGACCGGCTTCCAGACCCGGTGCGCCTTCGGGCCGAGAAGTTCGCCGGGATCCTCCTGGTCGAAGATCGGCTTGTGCTTCCACCAGGTGCCCTCGGCGACGTCGATGCCCGAGCAGAACGCCCGGTCGCCGTTGCCTCTCAGGATGGCGACGTGGATGTCGTCGGCATCGCGCACCACCGACCACACCGCGGCCAGTTCCCGAGCCATCTGTTCGGTGAAGCTGTTGAGCCGCTCCGGCCGGTTCAGCGCCACGGTGGCGACGTGGTCGGCGACGTGGAACTCCAGGGTGGCTAGCTTGTCCAGATCGGTCACACCGCTCCTCACGCAGGCTGCGAACTGATGTACACGGCGCAATCACGCCCCGACGCCGCTCAATTCCTTGGCGATCTCGCGTTTGAGAATCTTTCCGGCCGGGCCGAGCGGGAGTTCCGTGCGGTACTCGAACCGGCGCGGCTGTTTGTAGCCGGCGAGTTCGGCCCGGCACCGGGCGGAGAGCTCGGCGGTCAGCTTGTCCAGGTCGCCGACATGCGGTTTGGGAACGATGACCGCCACCGGGGTCTCGCCCCACTCGGGGTCGGGCACACCGACCACCGCCACCAGTTCCACGCCGGGATGGTGACCGATGACGCGCTCGATCTCGGCCGGGTAGACGTTGAACCCGCCGGAGATGATCATGTCGGTCTTCCGGCCGGTGATGTGCAGGTAGTTCTCGGCATCCAGGTAACCCAGGTCCCCGGTGCGCAAGCCGTCCGGGCGGAAGGTCTCCGCGGTCTGGTCCGGGCGGTTCCAGTAGCCGATCGCGTTGGCCGGGCTGTCGATGACGATCTCACCGATGGTGCCGGCCGGCACCTCGTTGCCGTGCTCGTCGATGACGCGGATGGAGCACATCGGCGTCTCCTGACCGCATGACGTCGCTATCGAGGTCTTGCCCGCAACGATGTCGCGGTGGTCCTGCGGAGTGAGAATCGTTGCCTGCCCGCCGCACTCGGTCAGGCCGTAGCGCTGCTGCAGATCACAGCCGAGCAGGTCCATGGCGCGCTGCGCCAGGCCGGGCGGCACCGGGGCGGAGCCGTAGGAGATGCGGCGCAGGCTGGACATGTCGCGCGGCGGCCCGGACTCGAGTAGTGCGAGCGTGCGCTGCAACATGGTGGGGATGAACGTGGTGAATGTGATCCTGCTGCGCTCGATCTCGTCGATCACCGCCTGGGGGTCGAACTTCTGGTGGATCACCATCGTCTGCCCCAGGTACTGCCACGACACCGTACGCACCATGCCGCCCGCGGTGAAGAACGGTGTGGTGGCCAGCATGACGTCGGAGCGGTGGGCCTCGGTGACCAGGTTGGTGTCGGCGGCCTGGTACAGCAGTCCGCGGTGGGTGTGCATCACACCCTTGGCCCGGCCGGTCGTTCCGCTGGTGTACAGGATGAACGCCAGATCGTCGGGTTCGATGCCCACCCGGGGCGGGCACGGAATGGCCTGTCGCAGCGCGGTCTCGTAGTCGGTCACCACGGCGTTGTCGCCCAGCGCGCGCCGTCCGTCGATGCCGAGAACAACGCTCAGGTCGACGAGTTCGCCGACGAACTTCGCGAGTTGATCCGCGTGAACGATCGCCGCCCGCGCCCCCGAGTCGTCGCGGATATGGGCGACCTCGTCGGGAGCCAGGCGGATGTTCACCGGAACGGTGACCAGACCCGCCTTCGCCAACCCGAACGCGATCTCGGGCCACTCGATGCAGTTCCGCGCGATCACCATGACCCGATCGCCCGGCATCAACCCCCTGAGGCGGAGAAACTGCGCGAGCCGGCACGCCCGCTCGTCGACCTGGCGCCAGGTGTGCACCCGCCCGGATTCCACCAGCGCGTGCTTGTGTGGATAACGCCTGGCGTTGTTGGTGGCGATATCTCCGACGAGCATGGCGATCAGATCAGGAACGACAGGGTGTCGATAGGTCCGCCGGCGTCGATCAGGTGGACGATCTTGCGCACCAGTCGCAGGCCGTCGTCGGTGCGCCGGATGGTGTGCACCACCCGGCCGGCCCAGAACCGCTGGCGCACCCGGTACTCGAAGACCGCGAAGTTGGACTCCACGGTCACGGTGTCCGCGTCCTGCTCGACCACCTCGCTGTTGGACACCACGCGCCGCATCACCGACGGCGGCACCTGGGAGTGGCGGTTACCGGTGTTGAGCTGCGCCACCCGGCTCCTGATGCGGCGGCGGTTGTCGTTGATGTAGGCCAACGTGGTGCGCGGGTCGTCGTCGGGATGCATGGGCACCCGGTAGACGACGTCGTCGCCGTCGGCCCACAGGCTCTCCCACTCCGAGTAGCGCCCCTCGTCGGCCAGCCGGGATTCCAGGTAGATGAACGCCAGGATGTCGGGATCGGGCAGGAGACGCGCGGTCGGACGGGTGACGGTCTGAGCTGGCACGGTCATGTCACGCCTTTCCGCCGACGACCGCCGCCCACTGTGCGTAGAAGCCGCGTTGCGGGGTCTCGGCGCTCTTGTCCCAGTTGATGATTCCGGAGTCGTCGGTGATGTCGTCGTGGGCGCCGCGGGACAGGACCAGCCATTCCGGCGACGCGGCCGCCAGTCCGGCCTGGTTGCGCATCCCGATCTCGCCGTCGTCGGCGATGAGGAAGCCGGCCGGTCCCATCGCACCCTCGGCACGGCGCAGGGTCCGCTCGTTGAGCTCGTCCTGGCCGGGGATCAGCACCGCAGTGGTCCACGCGACGGTTCGGTCGGGTGCCAGCGGCTCGACGAACATCACGTTCATCTCGGCGAGGAAGAGGTTGGGCCAGATCAGGGTGTGCGGCGGTCCGACCACGAGCGCGTCGTGCGTCTTCTCCGGGCCGTACGCCTCCTCCATCGCGGCGATGTACTTGGGCAGTCTCTCCCGGGGGATGCGGCCGTACCAGACGAACTCCTCGTTCAGCTTCCGGTACTCGTTGCTGTAGTCGATCTCGGAGTGGCCGTTCCCGATGTCGCGGACCAGCACATCGACCTTGCTGGGAACATGCGACACCTTCGCGGGGCGAATGGCGTCGTACACCGAGGCGTGGGTGAACAACGCGTGATAGCCGTCGACGTTGTTCTCCACCACCATCTTCCAGTTCGCGTGGTGCAGGTGCTTCATCCAGTTCGCCCGCAGATCGATCGTGCGGGTGGGGGAGAGATCCAGCAGGCGGTCGATGGCCCTGGTCGCCCGACCGAGATGGTCGAGCAGGCCGACGCCCTCCGGTGCCATCGACGCGAAGACGAATCCGCCGTAGCTGTCGACCCGAGGCAGCTCCGCCAGCGCGAGCTCCTTGCGCACCTGCTCGAAGGTCTTACCGTATCCCTCGCGCATCGGCACGCCCTGCAGGGCTCCGGTGTTGCTGAACGTCCACCCGTGATAGGGGCAGCGGAACGAGTTGGCATTGCCCTTGTCTGCGTTGCAGAGCTTGTTCGCCCGGTGCGTGCACCGGTTGAACAGCACCCGCACCACCCCGTCGCGGCCCCGGGCCACGACAACCGGTTCCAGCCCGATGGTGCGCGTCACATAGTCGCCGGGCTCGCTGACCTCGCTCTCGTGCGCGACGTAGACCCAGCCGGTCTTGAAGATGGTGTCCATCTCGCGGCGGAAGATCGCCGGCGAGGTGTAGACCGATCCGTGCACGCGGTCGGGCTGCACCACCGTGGAGACGTCGAAGTCATCGGCTTCACTTGTCACAGGCGGGCCTTCAACTGTCGTCATCTCGGTTCCTCCAATGTCTCGACCGCCGGAAGCCTTACCCCGCCCAGGCGGCGGAAGCCGATGCGGACCGGGGTCCCGATGGCGGGGGCGCGGGTGGATGGATTCACCGTGGTCATCACGATGCGGTGACCGCTGCTCACCTCGACGTCGATCACCGGGTAGGGGGAATCGGTGCGGACCAGGCCCGGCTCACGCCGGTGCATGAGCGTGGCCGCATGTACGACACCGGTCAGTTCCACGCTGCGCCAGTCGATTCTGCTGCAGCCGCAGTGGTCGCAGACGAGCTGTTCGAGTTCGACCGCCGCATCGCAGCCGTGGCAGAAGGGGAGGGCGAGCTCGTCGTGTGCGGCCGCGTCGTACAGCGGGCGGATCGGGTCACCGTCGACCGCGGGTGCGAGCACGGGTTCGGCGAGCCAGTCGTTCGTCGAGCTCATGCGGCACGCTCCAACACCAGGGCGGCGTGATGGTCGACCCGCCCCCCGATGCCGCCGACCAACGCCGTGGTGGCGCCGGTGACCTGACGGGTGCCGGCCGCGCCGCGCAGCTGGATGACGGCCTCGGCGAGCGGCGTCATGCCCTGCAGGTAGAACCCCGACAACTGACCGCCGCCGGTGTTGACCGGAAGCGTGCCGCCGGGCGCGATCCGGCCCTCACGAACGAACGCGCCGACCGGAGTCGCGCCGGTGAGCCGGTACTCGTCGAGCAGCAGCAACGTGACAATGGAGAACGGGTCGTACAGCTCGACGACGTCGAGGTCGGAGCGGGCCATGCCGGCCTGCGCGAGGGCGTCGTCGACGGCTCGCGCGCCGCCGCCGAACCACGACTCGGCGCCGGCCCGGCGGCGCCGAGTCGGGTGGTCGCGCCCGATTCCGCGCACCCGCACCCGGGTCGATCCGATCGCGGGATCGCCGGTCAGCACCACCGCGACACCGCCGTTGACCGGTCGTGCGCAGTCGAGGCGGCGCAGCGGTTCGGCGATTACCGGGCTGCGCGCGTATTCCTCGGCACCGAGCGGTTCGCGGTGTACCGCGTCCGGGTTGTGCACCGCCCAGGCGCGGGCCGAGACGGCCACCGCGCACAGGGCGTCGCTGGTCTCGCCGGTGACATGCAACCAGCGTTGCGCCAACAACGCGTATGTCGGCACCGAACCGAGCAGACCCGAGGCGCGCTCCAGGCCCCGTAGTCCGGTGTTGCCGCCGCTGTGGGCGTAGGTGGACCCGCTGCCCTTGCCCGCGACGAGCGGTGCATCGGCGAAGACGCACATCACCGTCGATGCCTCACCGGCGCCGATGGCGTGCCGGGCCCGCTGGATCATCGCGATGGTGCTGGCGCCCTTGATCTCGATGTGTTCGAGCAGGCGCAGGTTCGAGAAACCGGCCTGCGCGGCGAAGGACACCCCGAGCCGGTCCGGGCGCACCCCCTGCGACGAGGCGACCAGCAGTCCGTCGACGATGCCGCGGTCGATGCAGGCGTCGGCGAGGGCGGCGGTGGCGGCCCGGCAGGCCAGTTCCAGTGCCGTCGCGCCCGGTCGCAACGACATCGGTGTCATGCCCATGCCGACGATGTCGGCCGCCGGCGTCGTCATGACCGTCGTCCCACACACTCACCGGCGGAACCGGTTTCCGGGGTGCGGTAGACGCCGGCCCGCAGCCAGTTGTCGCGGTCGGCATCGGTGGCCAGGGTGAGGCTGGCGAGTTCCAGCGGGCACAAGAACACGTGTTCGCCGCTTTCCAGGTCCTCGACCAACAGTCGTGGCCCGTTGCCGGCGAGATCGAGGGACACCCGGACCGCGGCGAACTCGTTGACCAGGTCGGCGAGCACGCGACGCGTTGAATCCGGGCGGTTCACGCGTTCAGTAATACCGCATATAAGTGTCAGAATCAATGACGGCTCAGGCTCTGGAGAGCTGCGTGACAGCCTGCAGGGATATCGCTATTGCGTTGTTTACATGGGAACATGCACACTGAAAGCCGTGCCGCAGGGGCGGGAACATCCGGCCACTAAGCTGACATAGATGTCAGATGTCATGGGAACGATGAGAGGTGCCATGAGCGAGTCGGCGGGCTGGTCGATCGATACCGAGAACTACCGCAGTCTGTGGATGTATCTGAAGGAGTTGTCGTTCCGGCAGGGGTTCGTCGACGTGACGGTCAACGGCGCCCGGGTGTGCACCCGCTATGCCGAAGCGGGCTCGCCGGACAAACCACATGCCGTGCTGTTACACGGCACCGGCGGGCACTGGGAGACGTTCGCCCCGAATCTGGCGGCGCTGTCCGAGCACTTCCACTGCGTGGCGATCGACATGGTGGGCAACGGGTTCACCGACAAGCCCGACTACGACTACGAGATCGCCGTCTACGTCGAGCATGTGCTGGCGGTGATGGAGCGTTTCGGAATGGCGCGGGCCCACTTCGTCGGGATGTCGCTCGGTGCCTGGGTGGCGTCGGCCATCGCGGTGAATCACCCCAACCGGGTCGCGAAGGTGATCCTGATGTCACCGGCCGGCAAGGAGGCGTCGGCGGCCAACATGGCACGAATCCGCGCCGAGCGCACCAAGGCGGTCAACGAGCCGACGTGGGAGTCGCTGTACGCGGTGTTCGCTCATCTAATCGCCGATGAGAAGAACCGGCTACCCGACCTGATCGGTTTGCGTCGCGCCGTCTACCAACGTGACGACACCCGCGAGACCATCGATCACCTGTTGGTCCTGCAGGACCCCGCCGCCCGCGAACGCAATCTGATCCCCGAGGAGCAGTGGAAATCGATTGCCGCACCGGTGCTGGTGATCGCCTCCGGTCGGGATCACGGCGTGTACCAACAGACCGCCACCTCGATCGCGCAGCTGATCCCGCGCGCGGAGGTGTTCGAGATGCCCACGGTGCGCCACTGGCCGCATTTCGAGGATCCCGAGGCGTTCAACGCCGCCGCCGTGGCGTTCCTGACCAGGTGAGCCTGCGCTGATGCCCCGCCCCGCCCCCGAGGAGATCGCCGACATCGCGCGGCGGCTGTATGCCGCCGAACTGGACCGGGAACCGATCCGGCAGCTGTCGCTGGACTATCCGGAGATGACGATCGAGGACGCCTACGCGGTCCAGCGTGAGCTCGTGGCGCTCAAGCTGGCCGACGGGAGGGTGCTCAAGGGGCGCAAGATCGGGCTGACGTCGAAGGTGATGCAGCGTGCGGTGTCGATCGACGAGCCGGACTACGGGGCCCTGTTCGACGACATGTTCTTCCCGGACGGCGGGGTGGTGCCGGCCGGCCGCTTCATCCGACCCCGCATCGAGGTCGAGCTGGCGTTCGTGCTGGGACAACCGCTCAGCGGTCCGGGCGTGACGTTGTTCGATGTGCTGCGCGCCACCGAGTTCGTCACCCCGGCGCTGGAGATCCTCGACGCGCGGGTGCAGATGTCGGACCCGCAGACAGGCCACCTGCGGACCATCGTCGACACCATCGCCGACAACGCGGCGAATGCGGGCCTGGTCCTCGGCGGCCGGGTGTTCCGCCCGATGGACGTCGATCTGCGCTGGGTGGCCGGGTTGCTGTTGCGCAACGGCGTCATCGAGGAGTCCGGGGTGGCCGCCGCGGTGCTCAATCACCCGGGCAACGGTGTGGCGTGGCTGGTCAATCGCCTGGCGCCGTACGGGGATTCGCTCGCGGCCGGAGAGGTCATCCTGTCCGGGTCGTTCACCAAACCCGTCTTCGCGGAACCCGGCGACACCTTCGTCGCCGACTACGGCCCGTTGGGGACCGTGGCGATCAGCTTCGAACGGACCGAGTCGTGACGAACCGGTGGCGGCACCGGATCGCGGCCGAGACACCGCGGATCGGCATGTGGATCGCCTCGGCCAGCGGATACGTCGCCGAGATCTGCGCGGGGTCGGGAATCGAATGGGTGCTGCTCGATATGGAACACGCGCCCAACGACATTCGCACCGTGCTCGAGCAACTCCAGGTGCTGGCCGGCTATCCCGACGTCGACGTGGTGGTCCGGCCGCCCGTCGCGGATCCGGTGGTGATCAAGCAGTTGTTGGACATCGGGGTCCGCAACATCATGGTCCCGATGATCGAGTCCGCCGATGCGGCGGCAGCGGCCGTCGCCGCCATCCGGTATCCGCCACGCGGTATCCGCGGGGTGGGCAGCGCGCTGGCCCGAGCGTCCAAGTGGAATCGTTTTTCTGACTATCTCGTCACTGCTGATGCGGGGATCTCACTGACCGTTCAGGTGGAGTCGACGGCCGGTTTGAGCCGACTCGGGGAGATCACCGACGTCGACGGCGTGGATGCGGTCTTTATCGGGCCGGCCGACCTGGCCGCATCGATGGGCAGGCTCGGGCAACCTGAGCATCCGGATGTCGTCGCCACGGTGGAAAGGGCGTTGAGCGAGATCGCCGCGCACGGCAAAGGTGCGGGGGTCAACGCGTTCAACGAGGCCATCGCCCGGCAGTACCTGGCCGCCGGAGCCGGGTTCGTCCTCGTCGGCGCCGACGTGACCCTGCTGGCCCGCGGCGCCGAGGAGTTGGCTGCCAGGTTTCGAAAGCCCGCGGGCTAGACTTTATTTCTGACTTCAGTGTCACCTATAATCGGCCGTCATGGACCTGGAATTCACCCGCGAGCAACTGGAATTCCGCGATCAGGTCCGCACCTGGCTCGACGAGAACAAGCCGACCGAGCCGCGACCCCGCGATCACGCCGGCATCCGCGAGTACGACCTGGCCTGGCAGCGCACCCAGTGGGAGGGCGGTTGGGCCGGGATCTCTTGGCCGACGGAGTATGGCGGCAGAGGCCTCACGCTCCTGCAACAGCTGATCTGGTACGAGGAGTACGCGGCGCGCGGATTCCCCGGTATCGACGCCTGTTTCGTGGGACTCTCACATGCCGGGCCCACTTTGATCACCCGTGCCTCCGAGGAACAGAAGGCCTTCCACCTCCCCAAGATCCTGCGTGGGGACGTGGTCTGGTGCCAGGGCTTCTCCGAGCCGGACGCCGGGTCCGACCTGGCCGCGCTGCGCACCCGCGCCGAGATCGACGGCGACGAGCTGGTGGTCAACGGCCAGAAGGTATGGACCAGTTTCGCGACCATCGCCGACTATCAGGAACTGTTGGTGCGCACCGACAATTCCGGCTCCAAACACTCCGGGATCACCTGGGTGGTCTGCGACATGTCCTCGCCCGGTATCGATGTGCGCCCCATCGAGACGATCGAGGGCGGCTCGGAGTTCTGCGAGGTCTTCTACGACAACGTGCGCATCCCGTTGTCGAATGTCGTCGGCGAGGTCGGCGAGGGCTGGTCGGTGGCGATGGCCACCCTGTCGTTCGAACGCGGAACCGCCTTCACCGCCAACCAGGTGCGGTTGGCCAAGGTGCTCGAAGACCTCATCGACTACGCCCGCGACCATGTCGGGCCCGACGGGCGCCGGCCCGCGATCGCCGACGACGAGATCGCCCGCAGGCTGGCGAGCGCTCGCGCCTCGGTGGCGTCGCTGCGCGCGCTGACCTACACCAACATCTGCGAGGCGATGCGCACCGAGACACCCGGCCCCCGCGGGTCCATCGTCAAGTTGATGTATGCCGAACTGGCCAAGGAGATCGGCAGACTCGCAATGGACATCGTCGGTCCGGCCGCCATCCGCTACTCCTCGCGCTGGGACGTCGACGGCTGGGTCGGCTACTACTACCACGCGTTCTCCCAATCCATCGGCGGCGGGACATCGGAGATCCAGCGCAACATCATCGGCGAACGCGTGCTGGGTCTGCCCCGATGATTCGACAGACAGGACGGCACTGGTGAACCTGCTACCGGGCGAGGAACAGCTCGAACTCGTCGGCGCCGCCGCCGAGTTCCTCTCCGAACGGATGCCCGTCGAACGGATTCGCAGCAATCGTGAGGAGCCGTCCGCCGTACCCGCCGATGTGTGGCGGGAGGGCGCCGAGATGGGGCTGCTCACCCTCGGCCTGCCGGAGCGGTTCGGCGGTTCGGGCCGGCCGCTCGACGATGAGGTTCTGCTGCACATCGAGTTCGGCAGGCACCTGCTGCCCGGCCCGTTCCTGGCCGGGACGCTCGCGGCGCGGGTGGCCGCGGGCTGTGGACTGCCGGAGCTCGCCCAGGAGATCGGATCCGGTGCGGCTCCGGTCGCGCTGGCCGTGCTGCGCGGCGACGGGGCGATCCGGCCGGTGAAGGGAACCTTCGATCTGTTCGACCATCACGGTGCCCGCTATGCGCTGGCGGCGGGTCGCGACGGCGCGGCGCTCATCGACATCGGCGTGTTCGGCCGGCCGAGGGTCATCACACCCGCCGACCCCGGCACCCGGATCGCGACCGCGACGGTGCGCGGCGCCGAACCGCTGCACTGGCTGCCCGCCGACGACGAGTGGATCTGGGGCCGCGCCATGGTGTTGTCGGCGGCGTTTTTGACCGGGCTGGCCGCCGCGGCCGCCACACGGGCGACCGAGCACGCGAAGACCCGGGTCCAGTTCGGCAAGCCGATCGGCGTACATCAGGCGATCAAACACACCTGCGTCGACATGGAGGTGGCGGCCGAGGCCGCGCAGGCGCAGACGATCTTCGCGGCGATCGCCTACGCCACCGGCCGCGCCGACGCGCTGTTGCAGATCCTCTCCGCGGTCACGGTGGCCGGCCGGGCCGCCGTGGACAACGCCGCGGCGGGAATCCAGATCCTGGGCGGGATGGGCTACACGTTCGAAAGCGATATGCACCTGTTCCTCAAACGCGCCCACGTCTACCGTCATCTGTTCGGCGAGCCCGCCGACGTGCTCGCCGAACTGCTCGCCCAGGAGCGGGCGCAGTGAGCCGCGCCGTCGCCGTCGTCGGGGTGGCGCTGTCGGATGTGGGGCGGGTGGACGACAAGAACCCCTACGAGCTGATCGCGCAGGCCAGCCGCCGGGCGCTGGTCGACGCCGGGCTCGTTCCGGCCGACGTCGACGGGCTCGCCTCCACCGGTCAGGGCACACTGCCCCCGGTCGATGTGGCGGAGTACCTGGGCCTGCGGCCGCGATGGGTGGACTCGACCGCCGTCGGCGGCGCCGCGTGGGAGGTGATGGCCGCACATGCCGCGGACGCCATCGCGGCCGGACACGCCGACGTGGTGCTGCTCGCCTACGGCTCCACCGCTAGAGCGGATCTGCGTAAAGGGCTGCGCACGGCCAACATCAACTGGGGCGCGCGCGGTCCGCTGCAGTGGGAGGCGCCCTACGGGCACACGCTAATCTCGAAGTACGCCATGGCGGCGCGCCGGCACATGCACGAATACGGCACGACGATCGAACAGCTCGCCGAGGTCGCCGTCTCGGCCCGGTTCAACGCCGCCGACAATCCCGACGCCTACTGCCGCGATCCGATCACCATCGACGATGTGCTGTCCGGCCCCATGATCGCGGACCCGTTCACCAAGCTGCACTGCTGCATCCGCAGCGACGGGGGTGCGGCGATCGTCCTCACCTCCGCGGAGCGCGCGAAAGACCTGCGTTCCCAACCGGTGTGGATCCTGGGCTCGGCGGAGGCCACGTCGCACATGCTGACCTCGCAGTGGGACGACATGACGGTCGGCCCCGCAGCGGTCAGCGGCCCGCTGGCGTTCCGGCGCGCCGGTGTGACTCCGGCCGATGTCGACGTCGCCGAGATCTACGACGCGTTCACCTACATGCTGCTGTGCAGCCTGGAGGATCTCGGATTCTGCGCCAAGGGTGAGGGCGGCCCGTTCGTGGAACAGGGGGCGTTGCGGCTGGGTGGTGCGCTGCCGACGAACACCGATGGAGGCGGTCTGTCGGCCTGTCATCCCGGTCAGCGCGGGTTGTTCCTGTTGGTCGAGGCGGTGCGGCAACTTCGCGGTGAGTGCGGTCCGCGTCAGGTGCCGGACGCGAGGATCGCCTGCGTCAGCGGCACCGGCGGCTGGTTCTGCTCCAGCGGCACGATGATTCTGGGCAGCGAGGAGCCGTAGCCGTGACGTCGACGGCGTGGCCGACACCGCCGCCGCTGGAGCCGTCGTGCCCGGACACCCGTGCTCTGCTGGAAGCCGCCGCCGCGACACACGGAGACCGCGAAGCCTATGTGGAGCCCGGAGCCCGGATCACCTTCTCCGACTGGGTCGGTCGAGCCCGGGCGGTCGCGCTCCAGTTCATCGAACGCGGTGTCGGCAAGGGTGACGTGGTGGCGCTGTGGTTGCCGTCGGGTATCGATTACGCGACGTGTTACGCGGCGGCCGCGATGATCGGCGCGATCACCACCGGGCTGAACCCGCGGCTCGGTCCGCAGGAGATCGGGGCGGTGCTCGGCCAGGCGGACCCGGCGCTGGTGGTGATCGACCGCCGCCTCGGCGACGTGCACGTCGGGCATCGCCGCACGATCGCGCGGGACGATTTGGCCCGGGACACCGTTCCGACCGGTTCGTTGCCCGAGATCGCTTTGGCTGCGTCCGATCCGGTTACCGTCATCTTCACCAGCGGAACCACGGGTACGCCGAAGGGCGCGGTGTTCGACGCGGCGAACCTGGCCGCCGGCGCGGCCGGCGCGGGCGTGATGAGCGCTCCCTACGACCGCCGCCTCACATCGACACCGTTCGCGCACGCCGGCTACATGTTCAAGCTGTGGGACCAACTGGTGTGGGGCACCACCCTGGTCGTGCCGCCCACCCCGTGGTCGGCCGAATCGATGTTCTCGATCCTGCGACAGGAGCGGATCACCGTCGGTGGGGCGGTGCCGACCCAGTGGGCCAAGCTGCTCGAGGTCGACGGTGTGTGCCGAGACGCTCTGCCGCATCTGCGGATCGGCGTGGTGGCGACCGCTCCGGCGCCTCCCGACCTGGTGCGTGCGGTCGCCGAGCGGATCGGCGTGCCCCTGGTGGTCCGCTACGCGATGACCGAATGCCCCACCATCTGCGGCACCGACCCCGATGACCTGGCGGAGGTCCAGTTCGAGACGGTGGGGAGGCCCGCGCCGGGCATGGCGGTCCGCGTCGCCGACGACGGCATCGTCGAGGTGCGCGGACCCTGCGTCATGCGCGGTTACTGGCGCAATCCCGACCTGACCGCCGCGACGCTGCGGGACGGATGGCTGCGGACCGGCGATGTCGGGGTGATTCGGGACGACGGGAACCTGGCGCTGATCGGCCGGGCCGGCGATATGTACATCCGCGGCGGATACAACGTCCATCCGGTCGAGGTCGAGCGGGTACTGGCCGCGCATTTCGGCGTGAAAGCCGTTGCCGTGGTGAGTAGATCCGCACCCGTCATCGGCGAGATCGGGGTGGCGTTCGTGGTACCGGCGGGTGTGCCGCCGACCCTGCAGCAGCTTCGTGATCACGTCGGAGCACAGTTGGCCGACTACAAGGCGCCGGACGAGTTGGTGATCGTCGACGAGCTTCCGCTGACGTCGATGCTGAAGGTCGACCGGGCACGGCTGCGAGCGCTTGCGGCGAACGAGGAGACCGTTCGAGCGAAAGGGTGGCGACATGCGCGGAGCGCCGCTCGAACATCTCGGTGACCCGGTGGCAGCCGCGGGACTGACCGGCTGATCAGCCCCGCCCGGCGGGTACCGGCCGGAAGGGCTGGGTGCGGTGGTGCTTGACCATCGCGCTGCCCGCCGGCCCCAACACCATCTGCGCGCGCTGAGTCCGGCGATAGAACAGCCGCACCAACTCGGTGTCGTGGCGGCCCTCGTCGGCCAGGACGAACCTCTCCAGCGCCTCCTCGCCCTCCCGCCAGGCGCGGGGGCGGGTGCCGAGCAGCGCCTCGAGATCGTCGAGGTCGGCCTGTTCGCACTGGTGCCCGATCTCCTCGAAGCGCTGCAGATGGCGCGCGATCCGAAAAGCGTTGCGCGCGACGTACGCGGTCGCCTCGTCGGCACCCAGCAGCTCGCGCAACGTGTCCACGAGGTAGGCCAGGGGAGCGGTGAGCTGTGCGGGCTCGGCGGGGTCGGGCGGTTCGAGTTCCTCGAGCTCCAGGTTCAGGTACTCCGCGATCGCCTCGACGGCCATCCGGTTGGTCAGCGCGCACCAGTACTTGTTCATCATGTAGTTCGACCCGGGCACCGGCTGGACCAGGGCGCGGTGGAAGCTCAGCTGGTTGCTGAGCGTGAACGCGATGTGATGCCACTCGATCGCCGCCAGGTCCAGCGGCTCGCCGCTGAGCTCCGCATAGCGGGCATAGAGCTCGTTGTAGTCGCCGTAGTTGTGCGTGGTTCCCCGCATCCGCCAGGCGCCGAGATCCATCATCGGATCGCCGATGTGGCCGAGTTCGAGATCGAGCAGCCCGACCAGATGCCGACCGTCGTGGTGGAACTGGCCGGCGTCCCACACCACCACGCCCTGCCTGCCCTGGGAGTCGACCGGATGACGCTTCAACCAGCCGAGCGCGAACTCCATCAGCGGGTCGGCCGCGACTTTGGTCTCGCGGTAGGTCCGCTCGTACTCCAGCATTCCCGCGATCCAGGACTTCGTTGGATCGGCTGCGTGGAAGATGCCGGCCTCGATGAACGGCGCGATATCGAGTTTGTGCAGACGCGCCAGCACCCGGAGGTACTCGTCGACGATGCGCCGTCGGTCCGCATCCGCCACACCGTCGAACTCCTGTTGCCCCGGCAGCCTGTCCATCACGTAGAAGGTGGGATCCTCGGACCAGAAATGCACCTTGGCGACCGGGATACCGGCCTCGTGCATGAGGCGCTGCAGCGTCATTTCGTGGTGCAGGCTGAACGGCATCAACGCATCGACACGTTCGCCGCGCACGCAGACCTCGAACTCCTCGCCGTCGCGGGCGACGGTGGCGAACCAGACGGGCCGCCACCTGGCCTGCCGCTCGAGTCGCAGCACCGCACCGAGGTTCGATTCGAGAGCTGTCCGAACCTCCTCCGACGTAACCATATCCGTGTCCTTTCGAAAGAGGAGTCGGGTTCGTGGGCCGCTCGGCCGGTGAGCAGATCCTCCGGCTGCTACCCGCCCAGCCGGAGGCCGGGGTTTCGGGTGCCGAAGATGTCGACGCCCATGATGGTTCCGAGCTTGGCGGCGTCCCAGCGTTTTCCGCCGCTGGAGACGGCCGCGACCGGATGCCAGCCCTTGAGCAGTTGCAGGTTCTCGCCGACGGCGCGGACGACCTGGCCACTGATGTGGTCGGCCTCGGCGCTGGCCAGCCACGCCACTACCGGTGAGCTCAGCGACGGATCCTTCGGGTCGAAAACCTCCTCGTCGTGCTCCCCGGGTTCGATGGGTGGGGCGGCGCCCGGCACGGAGGCCGACATCCGGGTCCGCCCGCCGGGACTGATGACGTTGGCGGTCACGCCGATGGAGGCGAGTTCCAGGCTCAGCGTCAGCGTCAGCCCGACGATGGCCGCCTTGGCGGCGCTGTAGTTGGTCTGGCCGAAGTTCCCGTGCAGCCCCGCGCCCGATGTGGTGTTGATGATGCGCCCGTAAACTTTTCCGTTCCCGGCCTTCGCCTCGGCCCGCCACTTGCGGGCGGCCGCGCGACTGGTGAGCCAGGCGCCGCGGACGTGCACGCGCATGACGAGATCGAAGTCCTCGGCGGTCATGTTCCAGATCGTCCTGTCGCGCACGATCCCGGCATTGTTGACGACGATGTCGAGCCGGCCGAGTTCCGCGTAGGCGCGTTCGACCATCGCATCGACCTGCTGTTCGTCGCCGACATCGGTGAAATCCGCGACGGCCCGGCCGCCGCGACTCTCGATGAGACGCACCACCTCGTCGGCGACCTTGCCGGTTCCCTCGCCGGACAGGCTGGTGCCGAGGTCGTTCACGATCACCGTGGCGCCGTGCTTGGCCAGCTCCAGGGCGTGGCCGCGGCCGATACCGTGTCCGGCGCCGGTGACGAGGGCGACCTTGCCTTCCAGCAGTCCTGTCATGCTGTCTCCTCAACTGGGGCGAAGACGGTCAGATACGGGGAGTCCGGATCGTCGGCGTCGATCGGTCGGAACACGGCGCGGAGCGCCATCCCGATCCGGAGTTGTTCGGCTTCCGCGCCTTCGATCACGGTCATGACCCTCGGGCCCTCGGCCAACTCGACCACCGCTGCGACGTAGGGCAGCCGGTCACGGAACGGCGGCAGGTCGTTCACGTAGACCGTGGAGTAGGTGTAGAGCGTGCCTCGGCCGCTGGCGGTGGTCGGGTGGACGTCTTCGCTCCAGCAGTGCGGGCAGAACGGGCGGGGGTAGTGGTGCACGCGTGCGCAGGCCCCGCATGCCGCGATGAGCAGTTCCCCGCGGCGCGCGCCCTCCCAGTAGGGGGCGCTCGCCGGGTCGATCACCGGGATGTCGGCTCGGGTCATGACCTCACCACCCCAGGAACCTAGTGGGCCGTTTCTCGACGAAGGCCCGCACGCCCTCGGTCGAGTCGTGTGCGTACGACTGGATCTCCTGGGCCATCGCCTCGGCGACGAACGCACCCGGCCGGTCGGTATCGGGTGAGTCGTTGAGCAGCCGCTTGGTCAGCGCGATCGCGCTGGTCGGCGCCGCGGCCAGCCGGGTCGCGAAATCGGCGACGGCTGCGTCGAGTTCATCGTCCTTCACGACCCGATTGACCAGCCCGAGCCGCAACGCCTCCGACGCGGTGAGTTTCTCGCCGAAGAAGGCCATCTCCTTGGCCTTCTGCATACCGATGCGGCGAGGCAGCAGATAGCATCCGCCGCCGTCGACAACCAGACCGCGCTTGACGAAGGACTCGGCGAAGTAGGCGTTCTCCGTGGCGATCACCAGGTCGGAGGCGTAGACCAGGTGGGCGCCGATGCCGGTGGCCGCGCCCTGCACTGCGGCGATCACCGGCTTGCCGCAGTCCAGCACCGCCGCGACCAGTCGCTGGGCTCCGTTCATGATGCGCCGCATGGGGTCGAGCACCCGTTTGTCTACGGTGGCCCTCCGCTCGGCGAGTGATCCGACATCGGCGCCGGCGCAGAAGTGTTTCCCGTTGGCGCGCAGTACCACCACCCGCACATCGCTGTCGGCGTCGGCATCGTTGAGCGCGGCGATCACGGCGTCCCGGTCGTCGGGCCGTAGCGCGTTGGCGGCCTCGGGTCGGTCGAGGGTGATGGTGAGAACGCTGCCGGTGCGGGAGGTCTGCACCGCCGGATCCGGGCTCACGGGGTGTACCTTGCCTTGAGCCGCTTGATGCCGTTGACGAAATTCGACCGCAGCAGCTCGGGTTCCCCGACCGACACGATGTCGGGGTAGCGGTCGTAGAGCATCTTGAGGGCCACGGTGAGTTCGAGTCGGGCCAGATGCGCCCCGAGGCAGTAATGCGGACCCGGACCGCCGAAACCCACGTGATTGTTGGGTGTGCGGGTGATGTCGAACACCTCCGGGTCGCGGAACACGGCCGGGTCGCGGTTGGCGGCCGCGTACCACAGGACGACCTTGTCGCCCTTATTGAAGGTGTGCTTTCCGGATTCCAGCGCGACCCCGTCGGCGGTCACGGTCCGACGCATGTGGATGACCGGGCTGACGTAGCGCACGATCTCCTCGATCGCCCGCGGGGCGAGGTTGTCGTAGTCGCCGAGCAGCTTGTCGCGCTGATCGGGGTGGTGGGTGAACAGATACAGCGCGTGGGTCAGGGCATTGCGGGTGGTCTCGTTGCCCGCGCCGACCAGCAGGATGAAGAACTTCGCCAGCTCCTGGGGGGTGAGGTTCTCCTCGTCGGAGGTGACCAGCTTGCTGATCACGTCGTCGGTCGGGTTGTCGATCCGGTCCTCGGCGATCCGGCGCAGCAACGCGATCAGACGCTCGCTGTTGTCGGTGACGGCTTTCTCGATGCCCGCCACCGTCTGGTCCGGGACGTATTCGGGGTCCGATGCTCCGAGGACGACGTTGGTCACCTGCAGGATGAACCGTTCATGCTCGCGCGGAACGCCGAGCAGGCGGTCGATCATCCGCAGCGGCAGCAGCACCGCGAAGGACTCGACGAAATCGCATTCACCCGATCTCGGCATGTTGTCGAGGATCTCGACCGTGGTCTCCTCGACCAGGCCGCGCAGCTCGGACAGCGAACGGGGCGTGAAGCCCCGCGAGACGATCTTGCGCAGCCGCATATGTTCGGGGTCGTCCATGTCGATGATCGACCCGCGGTACTCCCGCATCTCGGGTGTCTGGTCGAAGATCTGGGTTCCGGACGCGGAGCTGAAATCGGCCGGCCGCCGGCTGATGTCGACGATGTCGGCGTGCGTGCCCACCGCCCAGAAGCCGCGGGCGACCGGGGCTTCTGGATGGTTGGTCCGGACGAAGACCGGCCCTTCCTCGCGCAGGCGCTGGTAAAGCGCCGACCGCTCCGACGGCCGCTGCTGCCACCAGTTCAGGTCGATGAGAGCGCGGTACTCCAGTTCGCTGGTCTCGGTCGTCGCTGGCACAACCAGAATTCTGGCACTGCCGTCACTAATTGGCAATACGATTGATCAGCATAAACAGGTTGCTTTATCTCGGATAGTGCTACGCGGGGCAATCGTTTCGACCACAATTCTGACATTATCGTCACTACGACGGGGTGAGTGTGGGGCTACCGCGCCGGCGGATAGACCAGAACACCGCGAATGTTGGCGCCGGCGTGCATGTCGGCGTATCCGTCGTTGACCTTCTCCAGCGGATAGGTTCTGGTCACCATCGACTCCAGATCCACCAGGCCGGAGCTGTAGAGCTCGAGGATCTTCGGGATGTCCGCCCGCGGATTCCCGGAGCCGTACAGGGTTCCGAAGATCTGTTTCTCGGTCAGGGTGAGGTCCATCAGATTCGCCCGGACCTCCCGTTCGAGCATCGGGTGGATGTTGGTGACCACCACCCGCCCGCGCTTCGCGGTCATCGCGAGCGCCTCGGCGATCAACCTGCCTTCACCGACCCCCATGGCGCAGATGAACTTGTCGGCACCGCGGTTCCACGTAGCCTCGGCGACAACCTCTTTGGCCTCGGTCCAGCCCGCGGCGGTGTGGGTGGCGCCCATCCTGCGCGCCTCTTCCCGCTTGTGTTCCGACGGTTCGATCACCGTGATGGTGCGCGCGCCCGCCAGCCGGGCGCCCTGCACCGCCGCGGCACCGATACCGCCGAATCCGGCGACGACCACCGTGTCGCCCGGCTTGACCTCGGCGGCGTACACCGCCGAACCCCAGCCGGTGATGAAGCCGCACCCCAGCAGGCAGGCGAGATCCAGCCGGTAATGACGCGGGATTTTCACGCAGCTGGCTTCGTGAACGACGGTGTGATACGCGAACGAGCCGATTCCACAGGCCAGCGCCAGATCCTGCCCCTTGGCGTGGTGGCGAGCGGTGCCGTCGAGTATCTGCATGCCCGAGTAGATTTTGGCGCCGAGGTCGCAGAGGCTCTGGTGGCCGGTGGAGCAGGACGGGCAGCGTCCGCATGACGGAATGAAGCTGAACACGACATGGTCGCCGGGCTCCAGCCAGGTCACACGGTCACCGACCGCCTTGACCACACCGGCCCCCTCATGGCCACCGATGCACGGCAGCCGGAACGGCATGTCGCCGGTGACCAGATGATCGTCGGAGTGGCACATCCCGGAGGCGTGCAGTTCGACGAGGACCTCGGACGCCTTCGGTGGGTCGAGCTCGACGGTCTCGATGGACCACGGGGTGTTGCGCTCCCACAGCACCGCGGCCTGCGTCTGCATCAGCCACGCCTCCTATTTGATGATCGCTTGGTACTCAACGAATCCGGCGATGCCCTCCGGTCCTCCTTCGCGACCGATACCGGACTGTTTGAACCCCCCGAACGGGCTGTTGAAGTCGAGCACCGCGGTCGAGTTCACCGCCACCGACCCGGCCCGCAGGCGGGCGGCGACCCCGGCGGCCCGGTCGGGATCCGCCGACCACACGGCGCCGACCAGTCCGAAGCGGGAATCGTTGGCGATCCGCACCGCGTCGTCGTCGGTGCTGTCGTCGTATTCGATGACGACCGCCACCGGTCCGAAGATCTCCTCCCGGGCGATCTCCATGTCGTTGGTGGCGGCGACGACGGCCGGGGTGATGAACCACCCGGGCCCGTCGATCACCGTGCCGCCGGTGAGCACCTTGGCGCCGTCCTGTTGCGCGCGGATCAGGAAGCCCGCCACCTTGGCGCGCGCAGCTTCGTTGATCAATGGGCCGATGTCGGTGGCGCGGTCGGCCGGGTCGCCCACCGCCAGTCCGCTCACCGCGGCGGTGAGCGCTTCGGCGAACTCGTGATAGCGACTGCGTGGGAGCAGGATTCGCGACAGCGCCGCACACACCTGGCCGTTATTGGCCATGACGCCGCCGATGAGGCCGGACACGGTGCTGTCCAGCGGGGCGTCGGGCAGCACGATGGCCGCGGACTTCCCGCCGAGTTCGAGGCTGCAGCGGCGGATGAGGCTGCCGCAGGTCGCGGCGATCTGCGCGCCGACCGCGGTGGATCCGGTGAACGTCACCTTGTCGACGCCGGGGTGCGACACCAGACAGCGGCCGGTGTCCGCGCCGCCGTTGACGACGTTGACCACCCCAGGAGGAATACCGGCCTCCTCGACCGCTTCCATGAGCACGCCGATGTTCAGGGGTGCATCGGGTGCCGGCTTGAGGACCACGGTGCAGCCGGCCGCCAGCGCTGGTCCCAGCTTCAGCGCCGCGATGAAAAGCGGTGTGTTCCAGGGAATGACGGCAGCTACGACGCCGACCGGCAGCTGGCGCACGTCGACTGTTCCGCCGGTCGCGGAGGCCCGGACCGACTCGAACGGATACGTCGGGGCGAGCTGGGAGTACGCGCGCAGCACCCCGACCGCGGTGAGCACCTGCCCGAACGTGCTCCACGATCGCGGCGAACCGATCTCGGCGGTGGTCAGATCGGCCAGCGCACTCCTGCGGGCCGCCAGTGCGTCGGCCAGTCGGCCCAGTGCCGCGCCGCGCTCGGTGGGTGTACTGGTTCGCCATGACGGGTTCTCCAGGGCGCTGCGGGCCGACCCGATCGCCACGTCGACCTCCCGCGGTCCGGCCACCTGCGTCGACCCGAGTCGCTGTCCGGACGCCGGGTTGGCCACCGCGATCGTCGACGCGCCGGACCCGGCGGAGACCCATTCGCCTCCGGCATAGGCCGCCAACAGCGCGGATTCGGGCTTCGAGGGGAATGGAGACGTGGACACGGGGATGAATTCTGGCAGTAACGTCTACCAAGCACAAGCAAGTTTTAGGAAATAAAGCCTTCATCGACTATCGGATATCTCAGGTATCTGACAGTATTGGTCACTATGAGTCAGGTGGCTGAGACCGAGGCGGCTGCGGAAGTGGGCCAGGCCTGGGAGGTGGTCGTCGAGCGCGGGAAGATCGCCGAGTTCGCCGCGGCGACCGAGTCCGACAACCCCGCCTACCGCGGCCCCGATGCGATCATCCCTGCGACGTTTCTGACCACGGCCGGCCGCTGGGCGCCACCGGGCGCGAGGGTGGACGTCGGGTTCGACCGCAAGCGCCTGCTGCACGGCGAGCAGGAGTACGTCTTCCACGGCACGTTGCCGAAAGCCGGCGATGTGCTGGTGGCCCGGGAGCGCATCGCCGACCGCTACACCAAGCCCGGCAAGCGGGGCGGTGAGATGCGGTTCGCCACCGTGGTGACCGAATACCGCTCGGCCGACGGCGAACTGGTCGCCGAAGCGCGGGCCACGTACATCGAGAGGGCGGCGCGATGAGCCCGGCGCGGCTCCAGGTGGGGACCGAGGCGACACCACGTGAGTTCGGTCCGCTCACCCGGCGGATGTTCGTGCGCTACTCGGGGGCGTCGGGCGACCTCAATCCCATGCACTACGACGACAACCTGGCCCGCGCGGCGGGTTATCCCTCGGTGTTCGGCCAGGGCATGCTGACCGCCGGGCTGCTGGCGACCTTCGCCACCAACTGGCTGGGGGCCGACGCGATTCGCCGCTTCGCGGTGCGATTCCGCGAACAGGTCTGGCCCGACGACGTCATCACCTGCGCCGGAAAGGTCGTCGCGGTCACGCCGGAGGGCGACGCCGATCGGGTCGTGGTGGAGCTGAGCGCGCAGCGCCAGACCGGCGCGGTCGCCGTCACCGGCACGGCGGAGTTCCTGCTTACTCGCGACACGAACGCCGATGGCGCGGTCGCCGTCGCCACGCCATAAGCTGGACTGGCCATGTCCGACGCGTCGATCGTCCGCCGCAGCAGCTACGGCCCCACCAGCCCCGAGGTGGGGGCGCGGGGCGCCAGCACGCGCAGGCGGATCACGGAGGTGTCGCTCGAGCTGTTCGGAAAGCTGGGATTCTTCGACACCTCGGTCGACGCGATCGCCAAGGCCGCCGGGGTGTCCCGGGCCACCCTGTACCAGTACTTCCAGGGCAAGGAGGAGATCTTCCTCGAGCTGCTCAACGAGTGCGGGGGCGCGTTGTTCCGGGTGGCCCGGCGCATCGGTCCGCTCGGCCCGGACGAGGTGGGCTTCGACAACCTCAACTGGTGGCTGGGCGAGTGGAGCTGGGTCTTCGAGAAATACAAGACCATGTTCATCCAGTGGACGGCCGTCGCCTCCACGGACACCAACGTGCGCCCGGAGATCGAGCGGTTCGTCCGGGGCTACAACCAGCGGATCGCCCAGCGGTTGGAGGCCTCGAAGGTGCGCGGCATCGACGCCGACGTCGCCGCGATGATGATGACCGCGCTGGTGCACCGGCTGAACCTGTATGTGCACACCGGCCGCGCCTATGACCGGGATGTCAAGGCCGTCGTCGACACCCTGTCGGTGTTCCTGCAGCTGGTGCTGTTCCCGGACACGCCGCTGGAGGTGTTCGGCAAGTTCGGGCTGCACTCCAGTGCCGACCCGGCGGCGGAGATCGACTCCATCGAGGTGCCTCCCGATCCGGAGCTCGCCGGTCTGAGCATCACCGACCGCACCGCCGAGCTCAGCGCACGAGCTGTCAAGACCGTGAACACGTTGGCGGCCGCGGCGGCCGAGCAGTTCCGCGCCAAGGGCTATCGGCGCACCAGTGTCGACGACATCGTGGCAGCCGCCGGGGTGGCCCGGGGCACCTTCTACAAGTACTTCAGTGACAAGCAGGATCTCCTCGTCGCGCTTGCCGCCGAGATATACGGCCCCGCACTTGCTTTCGCGCATCGGCTGGACGACGTGGACTTTCTCGCCGATGAGTCGAAACTGCGGCACTGGCTGGCCACGTACGTCGAGTTCTACGACCGGTATTCGGGCTGTATCGACACCTGGGCCGAGCGGACCACCGACGAGCCGACGGTGCTGTTGGTCGGCGACAACGGTCAGGTGCTGATGGACATCGCCGCCGCCAGAATGCTGACCAGCCGGCAACGGCCGTTCGCGTTCGACCCGATCGTGACGGCCCTCATACTGCGTGCCCTCGTGACCCGGGTGCCGCAGGCCGCGTCGGAGATGGCCGACCCATTGAGCACCGACAAGGTCACCGACCTGCTGGTGCTGTGTTTCCGGCGCGGGTTCTTCGGGCTCCCGGCCTGACCGCGCGATCCGAACGAGTTTCCGATGACGGATGTCGGCACGATCGACACCACGGAGTCGGTGAAACGCACCATGGCAGCCCGATACCCGGCCGGCTAGGCCGAGACAGCGACCGCCATTCCCGTGATCCACTCCGGCACCGGCTCGTAGACGAGGACCGAAAGCGGCCGTCCGCCGCCGGCCGCCCCCGCTGCGACCCAGGTGCGGATCTCGCCCGCGCCCGCGCCCGCGCGCTCGTGCGCACAGTCGATCAGTCGCGCCAGCGCCGCGACATCCCAGCCCGACACGGCCTGCAGAACCTCGTGATCCCAGTCCGGGCGAATCCTGGTGCGGGCCTCGGCCATTCCCTCGGCGATGATCCGAACCCGGTCCTCGTCGCTGATGTCGTAGGCGTCGACCTCGAGGCTCGGCGGGGAATGGGACAAGCCACCGGTCCCGATGACAAGGATGCGCTGGTCCAGCCGGTCGAGGAACCGACCGACCGCCGCGCCGAACTCGGCGACCCGGCGTCCGGTGGGCAGCGGAGCGGTGGCACAGTTCACCGCCACCGGAATCACCGGTTTGGCGTCGGTTCGGCCGAAAAGATCCCGAAGCGGTTGGGCGAAGGCGTGATCCAGACCGATATCGCGGCACGCCGCCACGTCGAAGCCGTCACCGAGCAGGTGCTCGACGAGAGCACGGGCGGTCGCCGACGGCACGATGAGCTCACCGGCGGGATGCGGTGACTCGGCGAGGATCGACGCCGACAGCGCCACGCCGAACGCGGGCACCACATGCCGGAAGGCGCGGCGATGGTCGCCGCCGAAGAGCACGACGAGCTCGGGGTCGAACCGCGCCACCCGCTCCGCGGCCTCGGCGAGACCCCGGCGGAACCGCAACCCGAACCGGTGTTCGGTGTCGCGCTCCTTGCCGGGACTGTGGCTGGCGCAGACAACCAATCGGTGCGATGGCACGATGCGAAGCCCTCGCCCGGCTAGTCTTCCACCCGGATGGCGCCCTCGGGGCAGTTACCGGCCGCCTTGCGGGCCTGGCCGGCGTGCTCGGGCGGGACGCTGCCGTCACCGATTACGACACCGTAACCGTCGGGATCATCGGCGAAAACGTCCGGGGCGAGGGCATAGCACAGCCCGTGCCCCATGCACGCCGCCGAGTCGATCGATACCTTCATGTGCGCTCACTTGTCGATCGTCAGGTGCAGGGATTCGAGGCCGACCGTTCCGCGCGGCCAGTGCACACGCGGTGTGGTGCCCTCGGTGACGTGGTATTCGGGCATGCGCTTGTGCCATTCCTCGTAGAGCACGCGCAGCTCGAGCCGGGCCAGATGGGAGCCGAGGCAGCGGTGCGCGCCGAGCCCGAAGCTGATGTGCCGGTTCTCCTCGCGGTGGAAGTCGATCTCGTATGGCTTCGGGAAGAGGTTCTCATCGCGGTTGGCGGTGGACAGGTACGCGGTGACCCGGCTGCCCTCGGACAGGGTCGCGTTGCCCAGCTTGACTTCCCGCGTGGTCACCCGCGGTAGGAACGGGGCGGGCGGATCGAGCCGGAGCAGTTCTTCGACCGCGGCCGGGATGAGCGACGGATCCTCGACGATCTCGCGCCGCTTGGCGGGGTTCTCGGCCAACCGCTGCATCCCGAATCCCATGGCGTCGGTGACGGTGTCCAGCCCGGCGAGGACGAACAGGAAACACAGACCGATCGCTTCCTCGTCGGTGAGGGAATCCGGCGCATCGGGGTTCAGCACCTGGCTGAGGATGTCGTCGCCCGGCACGCCGCGGCGCTTCTGTACCAGCTCACTGAGGTACATGAAGAGCTCACCGGCCTTGACCATTCCCTCTTCGGCGTTCTCCGACACCGAGGTCTGTCCGGTGGCCGAACCGAGCGCGAGCACCGCGTTCTTCCACTCGATGAACTGGTCGCGCATGTCGCGCGGCAGGCCGAACAGGGTGAGGAACACCTGGGTGGGGAACACGCCGGCGACCTCGGCGACGAACTCGCACTCGCCGCGCTCGGCGATCGGCTCGATCAGCTCGATGACCTGCCGCCGGAGACTGGTTTCCAGCGGTTTGATCGCGCGAGGACTGAAGTACGGTTGCAGGATCTGGCGGTAGCGGGTCTGCTCGGGCGGATCGGTGGCGACCGGTATCAGTGGCACCGGGCTGCCGAGTACGTCGAACGCCTTCTTCGACGAGAACACCCCGTGGTCCCTGAGCATCGCCTCGACAACATCGCGGGCGAACACCGCGTAACCATCGGTGACCTCCGCGATGGGGTACCGGTGGAGCGTGCGCCAGGCGTCGTCACGGGCCTCCGGCATCGGAAGGTCGTCGGTGTTGACCTTCGGCAGCGAAGTGGTGGTCACGTCCATCGCTCCCTTCAATCCGCGCATGCGCAGTCTTGAGCCCCGGTGTGCACAGGATCTTGGCATGTATGTCAGAAACGTACAAGGCCCTATTTGTAACCGGAGTCATTTGCCAGGAATAAGTCGTATTCAACACGTATAACAGGGCGCGCCGAAGAACGCCACGAATGTGAACATGATGTCAGAATCATGTTCGGCTCGCGGGTTGGTCAAAAGGCTGATCCGACCCGGGTCGGCGGTGTCGGGCGGATGTGGGGCATCGCTTGCTCGGCTCGCGAGCGTCACCGGCCAGGGGGTACGAGGGGATGCGGCGGTGGCGTCAGTGCTCGGGCCCGAGCCCGCCGAGGCGGCGGATGTCACCGAGATGGTGGTGGCACTCGTGCCACGCGCTGCGTGCGACCAGGGCCACGGTGATCCGCAAGTCACCCAGAGTGAGGCGGCGCTGGTCGGCGCCGTGGGGTAGCACGGTCAACCGGTCGGTGAGCCGGAGGATGCGGCGTTCGAACTGCCCGACGAGCTCGTCGAGGTCGGCGTCGATATAGCCCGCGTCGGCGACCGACTGATCCGGGTCGACGATCGGGATGGCGGGATCCTCCTCGGCGAGGGCCCGTTCGATGAGCCAGCGGTGGAACGCCATCGACTCACGCAGATGGCCCAGATACTCGATCGGCGCCCAGGTCGCCGAATCGGGGCGCTGCCGCAGCCGCTGCGGCGGAACCGCGCGGATCGCCGCGCAGATCCGGGGTGTCACCCTGTCGAGCCCGGTGACGACACCCGCCGGCGGCGTCGACGATTCGTCGAACCCGCACTCGGCGCAGCTGTCCTCCATGTCGCCTTCTCGCCGCCGGTCAGGGTGTCGGCTGCTTGGCCAACCGCGCCTGGTAGAACTCCACCGCTTTGCGGATCGACTCGTGAATGGGTTTCGGTTGCCAGCCGAGTTCGCGTACCGCCTTGCTGTGGTCGAGCGGGGACATGATGTGCAGCAAGCGGACGGAGAGGCTGGTCAGCAGCATGTCGCGGCGGAGGAGTGCGGCCGCCGCGTCGCCGAGATATCCGGCGGCGTAGGCCGCCGCCAACGGAATCCCGAATCGGGGCGGCCGGACCCCGCCGTATTCGGCTGCGGTGGTGTACAGCTCGCGTGCCGTCATGAACCGTTCGGAGATGATGTAGCGCTCGCCGGGGCGGCCCTTCTCGGCCGCCAGCAGCATGGCCGCCGCGGCATCCTCGATGCCGACCACTTCGTTGGCGATCCCCTTGACGTACACCGGCATCTTGCCGACGGCCGCAGCGGCGAGCAGGGAACCGTGCGGTGTCCGACCGTAATCCCCGGGACCGTAGGTGTTCGAGACGCACATCGCCACCGCGGGCAGATCGCGTTCGGCCGCGTAGCGCATGACCAGTTCCTCGGCGGCGACGCGGGATTTGATGTAGCCGCCGCCGGCGTCGGCCCAGTTCATGGCGTCGGCTTCGGTGGCCGGCTGTCCGTCGTGGCGGATCCCGATGGTGCCGATGGTGCTGGTGAACACGAACCGGTGCAGGATCGCGCCGACCGCAGCGTCCAGGACGTGGCGTAGACCGTCGACATTCGTGCGGAACAGCGGTGTCGGATCGCGCAGCCAGGCCCGGGTGTCCACGACGCAGTAGAACACGTCGTCCACGCCGTCCATGGCGGTGCGCAGTGCGGCGTCGTCGAAGATGTCGCCGTAGTGGTACTCGACGTCGAGATCCTCGATGGCCTTGGTGGAACTGGTGCGCCGCACCATGACCCGTACCCGGTCACCGCGGTCGATGAGTTGGCGTGTCACATGCGACCCGAGGAAGCCGCTCGCGCCGATCACCAGTTTCGCTGCCACGATCGCAACCTATCACTCTTGTCCGGGGGGCAGGCAGCGGTGAGTGAACTTCCCTGACGCGCAGAGATATTGGCGGAATTCACCGCTGTTGTGGGTAGAACTGCCGCGCCCACCGGCGAAACGTGCGGGTGTATTTCGCCTCGTACCCGACCGCCAGCGGGTGTTCCCGGTAGCGCTGGTTCTCCAGATCCGGCGATCGGCGTTCGGGCCGAACAACTTCCGCTTGTCGGCCTCGGCTATGGCCCGGGCGAAACGGTCCGGCTCGTCGCTGTTCGGGTCGCGCTTGGCCACCCAGACCGTGATGAAGCCCGACTGTGCGTGTCATCGATCGGGGTGAACGCGCCCATCGTCGTCGCGCGCAACCCGTCGAGCATCCGGTTGATGTTGATGCCGACGCCGCGTCACACGACCGTCGGCACCCATTTCGCGATGCGGTCCCACAGCGCGCCACGATGGCTGGCGAAGTTGTGGCAATGCCCCGACTTCGGCACCAGGTGCAGCGTCACGTCCGGGGAACCGGTGTAGTTGGCGGGTTCGGCATAGGGGTTCGGTGAGACGTCGATGGCGGCGCCGAAGGCCAGAAACACCGGAACGGTCACCTGTGGGGTGTACTTCTCGACGAATCCAGGGGTGGTGACCTCGGCGCCCGCCCGTACCGGTACCCGGCTCTGCACCGCAGTGTCGGCGTCGATCACTTCCTGGGGGACCTCGCCGGCGTAGAACATGTTCTTCAGGTAGTCGCGCGGCGCGATCATGTGGGTGTCACCGGGTTCAACTCCCGACAGTTGTCGCGCGGCCTGCATGGTCTGCTGCACCCGGGCCTCCAGGTCCTCGGCGTCGGCATCCTGTTCGTAGACGTTCGTGATCTGCACGCCGTATCCGAGGAGAGCCACGGCGTCGTAGACGGTGTAGCGGGCCTGCACCATCGTGGTCAGACAAGCTCCCATCGAGTGGCCGACCCCGACAACGGGCAGACTCACCGGCGCGAGCCCCCCGATCAGTGTGCCCGCGGCCGCCTTCGAACGTATCTGCCGGACGACCTCGGCATCTCCGGTGGCGAGCAACTCCAGGCCGAGCTCTCCCGACGACACCGGATCGGTGCTCTCGCCGACACCGAGATGGTCGACCGCGATGACGATGTAGCCCGCGTTCGCCATGTGCTCGCCGAAGCTGTAGCCGGGATAACCGGGAATCTCCATGTGCCAGTAGTGCTTGTCGTAGAGGCCGCCGGCCAGACACACCAGGACGGCAGGCGCCTTCGCGGGAATCTCGGGTAGAAATGCCCAGGCCGCCTGGGTGAGGTGTTCGCCGCTGCCGATGGCATCGGAGACATCGAACGTCAGCGAAAGCGGCATTGTTCCTCCGTTCTGGTGCTATTCGGTGGGCAGGACAGGGATAAGGGCTGCGGCGTCGGCGATGCTGCGCAGCAGGTCGTTGAGGTGGGTGCAGGTCGCGGTGCCGTGCAGTTCGTTGCGCACTCGGCCGTGCAACTCGTCGAGTCGCATGCCGGTGATCCGGCGCGCGCTGGCGACAGCGCCCGGGCACTCCTGCCAGGGCAGCACCCGCGGAGTGGCCTCCGAACGGAGGATCACGCCGGATACCGGATCGACCGCGGCGTCGAGGGTGTACTCGTGGATGATCGTCTCGACTCCGTCGGCGCGTACGTAAGTGTCCCGAAACATCGCGTCGATCAACACGGTCCGGCCGTCGTCGACAGGTGAGACGTCCAGGCGGCGACACCGGCGCATGCCGTGGACCGGGAGTTCCGCCATGTCGTGCCAGCACCACGGGTCGGCCGGATCGCGCAGGTCCGGCGCCGTCGGGCCCGGCACGACCGTCGGCTCATCTCGGGCGAAGCTCGACATCAGCAGGCCGCCGGTGACGAAGCCCGCACACTGGTCGGCCACCGGAAGATACCCGCCGGTGGAGGCCTTGCCCAGCACCCCGGACGCGGCCAGCGCATGACCGGAGATCAGGGTGGCGACCGGGACGTCGTCGAGCAGCGTGTAGCGCAGATCGCGCCGGGCGCGAAGTTCGGGCGCGACCTTGTCGACCGTGTTGCGGAATCCGCTCATCGCCGGGCCCCCCACAAGATGCAGGCCGGGTACCGGCGGGTCGACGTCGAGGTGTTGTACGACCCGGGGAACCATGTCCACGGTGGCCGTCAGCGCCGCGGTGGCGAGAACCTTCGCAATGGTGTCCGGCGCGGTATACAGGTCTCGTGCCCGGCCGCGCAGATAGACCGGATCCAGCGAGCCTGGATCGCGCGTCATGTCAATAGAACTCGTGCGCCGCACCGAGCCGGGCCGGCGGGGCGGAGTCTCCCGGGTCGGGGCGTGAACACCGTGTAGCGGGTGGATCCAGTCCGGTGGCGGGGCCGACGGATCGCGGTCGGGTGCGCGTGATCGGCCCACGGTCAACTCGGCTCCAACACGCGGCAGAACTCGAACCGGTTCCCGTCGGGAGCACCGAGCCAGACGAATTCGGTGTCACGGCCGCTGCGCACACCGTCGGTGTCGGCGGGAAGGCCCTCGAGCGTCTCATCCCCCGGGAACCGCACACCACGTCGCGTCGGCTCGCGGCAAATCTCAGCGATCCGCCGCGGTGTGAGGAACACCGGTCTCGCCGCATCCCGGCCGGGCAGTGTTGCGTCAGCGGTCTTTTCGCTCAGGAGGATCCACGGCCCGGCAAGGTGGTAGACCGCGCACCGCGTCCGGACCGCAACGGAGCCGGTATCGGAACCGGCGCTGAGCGGTTCACATCCGAAAACCGCTGAGCACCAACAAATCGACGCGTCGAGATTCCGGACCGGGGACACCGGTGCGGTGCGGGCACCGTCGAGGAGGCCCACTGCACCGGGGTCGACGCCGACGGCATCTCCTGTCATCGACCGGCCTCACCCGATGCTGACGCTCTTGGTGCGCAGGAATTCGGTGAGTCCTTCGCGGCCGCCCTCCTTGCCCATACCGCTGATACCGAATCCGCCGAACGGGCGGTGCACGGTCAGCGGGGCGGCGCCGTTGATCAGCACCTCACCGGTCTCCATCTGCTCGGCCACCCGGTGCGCCCGCTTGAGATCGTTGGTGAAGACGTAGCCGGATAACCCATAGGGTGTGCAGTTGGCGATCTCGATAGCCTGTTCCTCGGTGTCGAACGGGGTTATGGCCAGCACCGGTCCGAAGACCTCCTTCTGGGCGAGCTCGCAGTACGGGTCGACATCGGCGAAGACGGTGGGTTGCAGGAAGTAGCCGTTGGCGAGGTCGCCGCCGAGGCGTTGCCCCCCGGTGACCAGTCGTGCGCCGTCGGTGTGGGCGCGTTGGATCATGCCGAGCACGCGGGCCAGCGCCGCTTCGTTGACCAGAGGGCCACCGATGGTGTCGGGTTCGAACGGGTCGCCCACCTTGATCACCGGTGCTATCGCGGACACGCGGGAGAGCACCTCGTCGTAGATCGGCCGGGCCACGATCATCCGAGTCGGCAGCGCGCAGCCCTGGCCGCTCATCATGCCGACCGACATCAGTGTGCCCACGCTGCAGGCGAGGTCGAGATCGGCGTCTGCGAAGATGATGTTGCCGCTCTTGCCGCCCAGCTCCATCACCGAGGGTTTGATGTGCTCGGCGCACGCTGCCAGGATCTTGCGCGCGGTGTCGGGCCCTCCGGTGAAGGTGACCTTCTTGACCAGCGGATGGGCGACCAGCGCGGCGCCCGCCTCACCCGAACCGGGAACGATGTTGATGACCCCGTCGGGGATTCCGGCCTCGGCCGCCAGGTCGGCGAACAACATCGCGCTGAACGGCGTGAGTTCGGACGGCTTGACCACCACCGTGTTGCCGGCGGCCAGCGCCGCGGGCACCTTCATCGCCAGGGAGATCAGCGGGCCGTTCCAGGTGATGATGACCCCGATGACGCCGTAGGGCTGGCTCAGGGTATAGCTGAATTCACCTGTCGTACCGAAGGTTCCGGAGACCTCACTGGTGATCTTGTCGGCCCAGCCGGCGTAGTAGCGGGTCCACTCCACCGACATCGCCACCAGCCCGCCCACCAGTCCGACCGGGGTGCCGTTGTCGAAGGTTCCGTACCGGATGAACTCGTCGGTGTGCTGTTCGATCAGGTCCGCCAGCCGCATGAGCACGCGGCGGCGCTCAGTGGGATTCGTCCGGCGCCAGCTCTTGAACGCGTCGTGGGCGGTCTTGACGGCGTCGTCGACCTCGGCCGGTCCCGCCAGCGGGAGCTCGGCGTCCGGGGCCCCGGTGCACGGGTCGATGTGCTGGAAGGTGCCGCCGGATCCGGTGCGCCGTTTCTCGGCGCCGATGCGCAGTGTGACTTCGGGCCGGGTGGTGTCGAGCGTCGAGGTCATGGGGGTTCTCCCTTCTGCTATCGCACCGAGAATCCGGCGTCGAGGGCCCAGGTGGTGCCGGTGATGAACCGGCCCGCGTCGGAGACCAGCCAGGCGACGGCTTCGGCGATGTCCTCGGGCTGCAGGATCTCGATCGGCAGCAGGTTCTGCATCGACGACAGCGCCGGATCCTTTTGTTCGAACATCTTCGCCATCGCTTCGTTCATCGTCATACCGCTGGCGACCCCGGTCGGATGGATGGTGTTGACCCGAATCGAGTAGGGGCCGAGATAGTTCGCCCACACCTGCATCAGACCGACCAGCCCCCGCTTGGCGGCCGCATAGGCCTGTCCGCCGGCGCGGTCGGTGCCGGTGCCCTTCAGACCGGCGCTCGAGCTGGTGATGACGATGGATCCGCCGCGACCGCCCGCGATGAGGTGGGGGATGGCGGCCTCCCCGGTGTTCCACACCCCGACGAGGTTGACATCGACGATGTCGCGGAAGATCTGCCGACGGTCCGCGTCGTCGTCCGGGCTCAGCCGCACGATGCCGGCATTGGCCACCACGATGTCCAGCCGGCCGAAGCGGTCCACCCCCTCGCGCACCACCGCGTCGACGGCGTCGGCGTCGCGAACATCGGCCTGCCGGGCCACGATCCGCCGTCCCTGATCCTCGACGAGTTTGACCGTCTCCTCGAGATCCGCCGGGGTGGCGTTCGGGTAGTCCATGCTGTCGATGTCCGCGCAGATGTCCAGCGCGATGATGTCGGCCCCGTCGCGCGCGAGCCGAACCGCGTGGGCCCGCCCCTGGCCGCGGGCGGCTCCGGTGATGAAAGCGACCTTGCCGTCCAGATTTCCCACTCGTGACTCCTTCGTCAGGTTGGTGAACTCCCGGTGTGGATGCGGGCCAGTCGTAATCCCTCGATCGGGTCGTCGACCTCGACGCTCCACCCACCGCAGGTGCATGAAGCGCGGTAACGGCCGTTGTCGGGCAACACCATCTGCCCGTCGCAGGCACCGCCGGTGTTGGCGATACCGGCGAGGAAGTCCGTGGGCTTCTCGTGCAGCGAGTTGTCGTAGTCGGTCATGGGTTCGGGCCTACGCCGCTCGGAACACCGGCAGCATCCAGCCGTCGGCGATGGGGCGGAAGTCGACCCGCAACCGCATGCCGATCCGCACGTCGGCCGGAGCGATGTCGATGACGTTGCTGACCAGTCGCGCCCCCGGGGCATCGGGCAGATCCACCACCACCGGCACCACGGTCAGGTCGGGCAGGCCGGGGATGCCGTGGATCACCGCGAAGCTGTAGACGGTGGCCTCGCCGGAAAGGTCGACCCAGGTAACGGCTTTCGACTGGCAGTTGGGGCAGAACGGGGTGGGCGGCAGCCGGAAGGTGCCGCAGTCGCTGCACTTCGGGGCGACCAGCCGGCGCTCTTTGGCCGCCTGCCAGAACGGCTCGGTGTGCCGGTTGACCGCGATGCGGATGTGCTCGGCGGGCAGCGTGGTGGCCAGGCCGCTCGCCTGGCTGGTGGTGCTCATGCGGCTCGTCCCAGGATCAGGCCGCTCACCGGCAGGCTGGCCGGCCCGCCGGTCACCAACGCGAGTTCGGCGTCGGGCACCTGGTTGATCGCGGTGCCGCGCATCTGCTCGACTCCTTCCATGACGTGGGTCATGCCGACGATGTAGCCCTCCGACAGCTGTCCGCCGTGGGTGTTGACCGGTATCGATCCGCCCTGGTAGCGGATAGCTCCGGATTCGACGAACGGCCCGCCCTCGCCCTTCTCGCAGAACCCGTAGTCCTCGAGCTGCATCAGCACCATCGGGGTGAAGTGGTCGTAGAGCAGTGCGACGTCGATGTCGGCGGCGGAGATGCCGGCCTGACGGTAGAGCCGTTCGGCGATCGGCTTGTTGCCCGAGGAGGCGAAGTACTCGTCGGGCATGCCCATCCATGCGAACGCCCGCCCCCAGTCGCGGACCCCGCCGTGCGCGGCGGCCACCACCGGCACCGGCGGCTGGCGCAGGTCCTTGGCGCGGTCCATGCTCGTGGTGATCACCGCGACCGCGCCGTCGGTCTCCTGGCAGAAGTCGTACAGACACAGCGGTTCGGCGATCATCCGGGCGTTGAAGTAGTCGTCGAGTGTGAGTGGGGTGCGGTGGATGGCCTTGGGCCGGTTGAGCGCGTTCTGCCGCGTGGAGATCGCGATCTCGGCGAACGCCTCGCGGCGGGTGCCGTAGAGGTGCATGTGCCGGCGCGCCAGCACCGACATCAGATGCCCCGGCCCGAACAGCCCGGACGGTTGCAGAAACGAGTTGATCGGATCCGGCTCCATCGCGCCGAACACCGATCCGAGCCGTTGTTTGGCCTGTTGCAGCGCCATCACGGTGACAACGACCGACGCGTCGCCGGCCACGATCGCCGCGCGCGCCAGCCCGATCGCCCCCGCCGAACCGCCGCCGCCGGACGTCAGGGCCGCGGTGAACCGGACTTCCGGAATACCCAGGGTCTCCATGAAGTCGGCGGTGTCCATCTTCTCGGTGTAGCCCGCATTGGCGCCCGAGTAGTAGGCGAAACCGTCGATGTCGCGCACCGACAACCCGGCGTCCTCACACGCGGCGAGGATCGCCTCACCGGCCAGTTCGGTGACCGTCTTCGGAAGCGACTGGCCGCGCTTGTAGTACGGGGTGGACCCGATGCCGACGATCGCGACCTCGCGCAGACCTGAGGTGTGGGCCATGGTCAGGCGGCCACCTCGGCCGGCACCGGAGGCACATCGGGGAACAGTTCGAAGAACGCGCCCTGGGTGATCCGCAGCCGGGTCTCGTCGCTGACGCCGTCGAACAGTTGCTTGAGCGTGTCCTGGGTGTGGCCGAAGGTGCCCTCCATGTGCGGGTAGTCGCTGCCGAACATGACGTTGCGGTAGCCCATGTACTCGAAGGCGGCCACCGCGGTCTGGTCGTGCTGGAACGACGCGTACACCTGGGTGTAGAGGATCTCCTTCGGGTCGCGAGACAGCTTGGGCCGCACCGCGATGTGGTGCTGGCGGTACCCCTCGACCATTCGGTCGCCGAGGAACGGCACCCAGGTCGCACCGCCCTCGGAGATCAACATCTTGAGGTTCGGGTGCCGGTCCAGCGCGCCGGAGGCGACCATCTTCATCGCGGCCCGCTGGCCGGAGAACGTGGTCTCGGTGTAGTTCAGCACCGCCCCGCCCGGGCCGCGGTACACGTAGCCCGCTCCGCCGGTGACGCTGTTGCTCTTGGCCGGGTCCACCGGATCGGTGCCGATGTGGAACGCCAGCACCATGCCGGCCTCCTCGGCGGCCGCCCACAGCGGTTCCCAGTCGTCGCGGTTCCAGTCCGGTGCGCTCGGATGCGGGGTGGTCGGCAGGAACACGGCCTTGAAACCCTTGTTCGCGGCCCACCGCAGTTCCTCGACCGCGTCGTTCACGTCGAGAGTGGAGACCTGTGCGGTGACCACGTACCGCGGTGACACCGAGGCGATCTCGTCCAGCGCCCACTCATTGCTGACCCGCATGCACGCCTTGAGCAACTCCGGGGTGCGAAACGCCGACGCCCACATGCCGAGCGACGGGAAGATCACCTCGCCCCAGATTCCCTCCTGGTCGAGGTCGGCCAGGCGGGCCTTGGCGTCGCGACAGCCGGGCGGTCGCGAGTTCATCTCGCCGAACGCGACGAGAGCCGCTGTCGGCAGTTTCCGGCGGAAGATCTGGCCGTCGACGTAGACGGTCTCGTACTCGCCGTCGGGGTCCGGCTCCGAACGCGGACACAGCTCGGCCAGCCGCTTCGGCAGATTCTTCTGCCACAGATCGTCGGGCTCCAGGAAGTGCGAGTCTCCGGAGTTGGCCCAGATCTTGGTCATGAGGTCCTCTCAGCGCGACACGAAGTGAAAAATCACTTTTCAGACAGGCTAGGGATCCGGCGGTCGGATTGTCAATGTTCCGATGCAAGAAAACCGTGGTGGACTAACGGATGACAGGCGGTTACTATGCGACGTACATCACAGGGACCGATTAGCTGTGACCGGGTGTGAAAAACCTCTTTTCGAGGAGTGTTGATGGCGTCGTCGTCCGTCGTGGAACCCCTTGCCGGCCTGCGCGTGGTCGATCTGTCGAGCACCCTGCCGGGGGCGTACTGCACCCAGTTCCTGGCGGATGCGGGCGCCGATGTGCTGATGGTCGAATCGCCGGGCGGTAGCGCGCTGCGCAGCCTGCGCGGCTGGCCGGCGCTCGGGCGGGGAAAGCGCAGCCGGGTTCTCGACCTCAAGGCCGAATCCGCCCGCGCCGAGTTGGACGGGCTGCTCGCCGACGCCGACGTGCTGGTGACGACCTTCAGCCCGGCTGCGCTGGTCGGTCTGGGCATCGACTCGGACAGCCTGCTCGCCCGCCACCCCCGCTTGGTGATCGCCCACATCACCGGGTACGGGCGCGGCGGTCCGTGGCGTGATCTGAAGGGCTACGAAGCTCTGGTGCTCGCCAAGGCGGGACTGTGCCATGCGGTGCGGCGGATGGCGAATCCGCCGCGTCCGTCATATGTGAACGTGCCCTACGCCAGCTTCGCGGCGGCCCACGCCGCGGTGCACGGCATCCTGGCCGCCCTGCACGAACGGGAGCGCAGCGGGCTCGGCCAGGTCGTCGACACCGACCTGGTGCGCGGGGTGTACGCCGTCGACGCGTGGAACTGGTTCGGCGAACTCGTCGGGATCCGGTGGCCGGAGGCCTACAACACCGTCGAGGCCTGGACCGATGACGGTACCCCGCAGAGTCCCATGCTGCTCGCGTTGCTGACCGCCCCCACCAAGGACGGGCACTGGCTGCAGTTCGCCCAGGTGTCGCCGCATCTGTTCGCGGCCATGCTGAACGAGTTCGGGTTGATGGAACTGCTCGCCGACCCGAAGTGGAAGGGTTTTCCGAACTTCGAGGATCCCGCGCTCTTCCGGGAGTTCTGGTCGATCATGCTGGCGAGGGTCGGTGAGCGCACGCTCGCCGAGTGGCAGCAGGTCTTCGACGGCAACCCCGATCTGTGTGCCGAGCTGTTCCGTTCCGGCCCACAGGTTCTCGACCATCCCCAGCTGCAACACGATCAGCGCTCCACCGTCGTCGACGATCCGGTTCGCGGGCCGGTTCGTCAACCGTCGACGCTGATTCACACCCCCGACGGCCCACTGCGCCGACCGGCCGCCGCGCCGCGGCTGGGCGAGTCCGGGGAGGGGTGGTCGTCCGACTCGATTACGGCGTCGAATGCGGCCGGATCCGGCGGTGACGCCCGGCCACCACTGGCCGGCATCACGATCCTGGAGTTCGGTGAGATGTTCGCCGCCCCCTACGCCACCAGCGTGCTGGCCGATCTCGGCGCGCGCGTCATCAAGTTCGAGGCGATGGGCGGCGACAGCATCCGCAATCTGCTGCAGTTCCCGGAGGCGGCCGGCGCCAAGGTGATGCAGGGCAAGCACAGCATCCAGGTCGACCTGCACACCGAGGAGGGGAAGGCGATCGCGCACCGACTGGTCGCCTCCGCCGATGTGGTCCTGCAGTCCATGCGCGCGGGCGCGGCCCAGCGACTCGGCATCGACGCCGCGACGCTGCACGCCATCAACCCGGACCTCATCTACGTCTCCGCGCCCGGCTACGGTGTCGACGGCCCCTACGCCGCCCGGCCGGCGTACGCGCCCAGCATCAGCGCGGCCGGCGGGGTGGCGCTGGCGAACGCGCCGGACGCCGCCTGCGCGACCGCCAACCTCGATGAGGTCATGCATCAGGCGCCGCGGGTCACCAGCGCCGGCACCATACCGGAGCTGCAGACGGACGGCTTGGCGGCGCTGGCGGTGGCCTCGGCGATCCTCACCGCGCTCATCGGCCGCGACCGGGGTCGGCCGCTCACCGAGCTGCGCACCTCGATGCTGGCGACGGCCACCCATGCGCTCACCGACTGGGTGGTCGACTACCCGGGCGCGCCCGCGGCTCCGGAGCCGGCGCACGACGGCAACGGGCTGTCGGCCCTGTACCGGATCTACGACGCGGGTGAGGGGCGGGTCTTCCTGGCCGCCCCACAGCCGAAGGAGTGGCCGTCGCTGGTGGCCGCGATGCGCGATTTCGCCGATCTGGCCGACGAGCGGTTCAGCACCCCGCAGGGGCGCGCGGCCAACGACGCCGACCTCGCCCAGCGTCTCGAGGCGGCGTTCCGCAAGGAACCGGCCGAGTTCTGGGAGAAGCGGCTCACCGAAGCCGGGGTGGGGTGTGTCGAACTCTACGAGGGGGCACCCGCCCGGCTGATCCAGACCGATCCGCAGCTGGCGGCCGAGTACGCGGTCACCGCGGTCAGCCCGGTCTTCGACGAGCACCTGAGGTTCACGCCGCTGGTGGCAATGAGCCGCTCGGAGGTGCGGGCGCCCGGCGGGTGTCTGGCCGGGCAGCACACCGCGGAGGTGCTGCGTGAGTTCGGCTACGATGACGCGACGATCGCGAAATGGCAGGATGCCGGTGTGATCAACTGTGGCTGAATCTCGGACGGTCGATCGCTCATCGGAGCGGCAGCACATCATCGATGCCGCCTACCGCTGTTTCGATCGCAATTCGGGCTCGTCGGTGTCGATCACCGAGATCCTCGACGAGGCCGGGGTGGGTACCCGGGCGTTCTACCGCAACTTCAGCACCAAGCACGACCTGTTGCTGGAGATGTTCCGCCGGGACCGGGAGGCGGTGCAGGCCCAGCTGCGTGAAGTGGTCGCCCGGGCCGAGACGCCGGTCGAGGCGCTGCGCGCATGGATGACCCACCTGCTCGAGGTGGCATCGCATCCGCGCAAACGCAAGCGGATGGCGGTCTTCTACTCCGAGGAGATGCGGCGCACGCCCGGATACGAGCGTGAGCTCGAGCTCGTCACCGCCGCCGATCAGGCGTCGATCGCGGCGATCCTGCACCGTGGCAAGGCCGAGGGGGTGTTCACCCGGTGCACCCCGGAGGCCGACGCCCGCACGATCCGCGCCGCCGTCGAAGCGGCGCTGCTCGACCGGTTCCACCAGAAGTCGACCGGGACGGTGGAGGAGGACGTCGAGCAGCTGATGGGCTTCGTCCTGCGCGGCCTCGGCGCGGCCTGATCTTTCTCCGGATTCTTTCCGGCGAGCAGACACAAAAACCCCCGGATGCGGGCTGATTTGGGGGAGTTCGCGACTGCTCGCGGGGTGAAATCGGGGCGGTATGTGCTTCACTCATGGCGATGAAGCCGCGCGAACGCACGCCGCCGTGGGCGGCCGGCGCCAAGACGGACCGCACCCGCGAGCAGATCATCGACGGAGCCCGGCTGGCCTTCCAGGAGTTCGGTTACGCCAGCACCCGGGTCGAACAGATCGCCAAGCGGGCCGGGGTGTCACGACCCACCTTCTACGTCTACTTCGCGTCCAAACAGGACGCCTTCCTGGCCGTCGCCGATCGTTCGGTCGAGCGGCTGGACCGCGTGCTCGAGGCTCTCGAGGCGTTGCCGGGTCGCTCTGACGACCGCGACCTGGCGTCCTGGGTGGCGGAACTCTTCTCCTATTTCGACGATTTCGGGGTGTTCGCCACGGTGTGGCGACAGGCCGCGTTCGCCGATCCCGAGCTGCAGCAATCCGGTTGGAAGGCACAGCGACGCTGGGCGACCCGGATCGGCCGGCAGATCGACCGCCTGCGTGGCCGTTCGTTCGGCGACGCCGTCGCGCAGGGGCTGGCCGTGGAGGCCATGCTCGAGGCGCTCTGGTTCATCGCCTATATGGACGGCTCCGGGCGGGGCCGGGAGTCGGCGGTCGCCACCGCGACCGCGATGCTGCGCTCCCTGCTCGCCAATACTTGACGTAATTGTCTAAGTATCGCTAGCGTTGTCCCGCGTCGGCTCGAGAGGGGGCATGCGTGGGCAGGCCAGTTGTGGTGACCGACAACGAAACCGAGGTCAGGCTACCGTCCTGGATGGCGCCCACCGGCTGGTTCGTTGTCGCCTGGTCGCACGAACTCGAACCCGGCGGGATCAAGCCGCTCAAGGTGTTCGGACAGGATCTTGTGCTGTACCGGTCGAACGCCGGCACCGTGCACTGCCTGGATGCCTTCTGTCAGCACCTGGGGGCGCACCTCGGTTACGGCGGCACGGTGTCCGGCGACTGTGTTGTGTGCCCGTTCCACGGCTGGACCTGGGGGCCGGACGGCCGCAATGTCGCGGTGCCGGAGGGGCGAACCAGCAAGCGGCGTATCACGCCGTGGCCGGTGTGCGAGCAGAACGGGATCATCTACCTGTGGCACGATGTCGCCGGCCGGTCGCCGACCTGGACGCTGCCCGACATCTTCGAAGACCTGCGCGACGAGTATCCCACCGGCGAGTTCTGGGACGTGGCGGCCGCCGAGACCGCGTTCGACTACGGCCGGCTGCCGATCCAACCGCGGATGGTCGTGGAAAACATCGTCGACCCAGCGCATTTCCGCTACGTGCACCACACCCGCGACCTGCCCACCCTGGTGAGTTACGAGGTCACCGACAGCTTCTTCATGACCAAGCTGCGGGTGCACTCGCGGGGCAAACGCAAGGTCGACGGTCCGCGCCGGGAGGACACGGTCACCCTCAAGCAGTGGGGAGTCGGGATGGCCTACACCCGATTCTCCGGCCGGGACAACACGCACTCGGTCATCTCGGTCACCCCGGTGGACGCGCACAACTCGATCCTGCGCCAGACCCTGTTCATCGAGAAGATCGACGGGGAGACCGACGAGCAGCGGACGGCGCGCATCGCGGCCATCGAGTCGGTGTTCCCGGAAGACCTGGCCATCTGGCAGCGTCAGCGGTTCATCGAACCGCCGTCACTGCAGACCGAGGAGGCCAAGCTGTTCCGCATGATGCGGCGCTGGGCGCAGAGCTTCTGTCCGAAGCCGGGGGAGTACGGCGCCGGGAGTCGCTGACGCGGTCCACCGCTGCGGTCGCGCGCGGTGGACCGATAGAGTGCACGGCTATGGCGACTGGGCGCAGGCCGCGGGCGCGCCGGGGCACGGCTCCGGGCCTGATCCGCGACGCCGCGCGTCAACTGTTCGCCGAACGGGGCTACGGCGCGACCACCCGTGAGATCGCCGAGCGGGCCGGGGTGTCGCACGAACTGATCTTCCGCTACTTCGAATCCAAGGAGAAGCTGTTCGTCGAGGCGGTGCTCAGCCCGCTGCTGGACGCGATCGGCGAGTTGCACCGCGGCTGGCTCGACGATGTGTCACAGGGGCGCGGCAGCGAACGGGAGTACATCATTAGGTTCGCCACCGCGTTCTTCGACTTTCTCACCGACAATCGCGCGATCGCGCAGGCGATGATCCGCCTGCTGGCCGATTCGGACGACGACGAGGTGGTCGCGCACGTCCGCGGACGTATCAGCGCCACGCTCGCGCCGATGGAAGCCTCGTTGGAGGAATATCTTTCGCGGATCGGCATGACCGTCCCGGACCCGGGGCTGCAGCTTCGGCAGATGTTGCTGTCCATCGGTGTCGCGGCCAACATCCTGCCGTTCACCTACGACAGTGACGACGCCGTGCCCGGTCGCGACGAGGTCTTCTATGTGGTTCTGCGGTCCGTCCTGCCGATGTGGGGTCAGGCGCTCGAGGCGCCGGACGGGGCGGCTACCGGTCGCCGGCGGCGCTGACCACTCGTCACGCGAAATCTCCTGTCGGACAGTCGATACACCTGGGGAGTAACCCTGATCGATAGATAATCAACCAATGATTGACTTTCGTGTGGGTGACGCTTACCGTGATCGGTGTCACACCCTGCGGTAACCCATTCGTCCACGTCGGACAGCCCACGTGGCAAACAGGTGAGGAGTTCTCCGATGACGACCGTTCGGCGCCCGGCAATCAGCGACGTCAAACCCGAGGAGACGCTCAGCTACCGCGACAAACTGGGTGCTCCCCACTTCACCGGAAAGCATCTGTTGGAGGACAATGCCTTCTTCGTCACCGGTGAAACCGACGACCACGATGTCTTCGTGGTCAGCCTGACCTTCAACGTCGACGGCGAGGCATGGGGCGGACGGCCGACCACGTTGCGGCAGACCAACTTCATGGCGTTACCGAAGTCGCTGCGGTACACGGGCATGAACGACAACGACTACATCGGTGTGCGTTCGGACCCGGTCCGGCCGCGGCAGCTGGAGGTCACCCGCGACGGAGACACGGTGGTATGGAACGAGGGAGGGATCGTCACCACCGCCGAGGTGCCGTACTGGAGCGTCAAGGGTCAACACGCCGGGGTCGACTTCGATATCACGATGGGCGGACTCTGCGATGCCTCCCGGTTCCTCGGCGCATTCGACGACCTGCAGAAGAACGGCATGGCCGGGATCGAACAGCCGCTGTGGGTCGAGGGCACGATCGCCGCCGGTGGCCGGACCTACGCGCTGCAACGCGGAATCGGCATGCACGAGAAGGTCATCATCGGTGACCAGTGGGTCCACGGTGACACCGCCCTGCGCAAGACGCGACACTACTGGATCTGGCTGCTCGACGAGGAGTTCCGGGTCTTCAGCTACATCAAGGAAGCCACCGGGGTGACCTTCGGGCACACCAGCATCGGCAACGAGCACAGTCATTTCGCGGGCGATCAGATCGAGGTCACCGAGCTGGACTACTGGACCGATCCCCGCACCGGGCAGACCATCCCGTCGAAGGTCTCGCTGACCATGCGATCCGAGGAGAGCGCCGTCGCGGTGATCATCGAAGCCTACGGCCGCTGGATGTACACCTACTGCCAGGCCCAGGCCGCGATCTCCTACTACGGGCTGGCCTGCCGAGCCAACGGCGTGATCACCACGCCCCAGGGGATCATCCCGGTTCGCGACATCCGGACCTACGTCGAATCCGGCATCTACCCGATTCCCCTCCCCGTCAACTGAGGAGCGGCACCATGACGACCGCGCAACAGGACGGCACGTCAACCCGGCTACCGGCGGTGTGGACAGTGTCATACCGCTGGTGCCCGGGAGAACGGAACCCCGGTCACCATCGCGACCACGATGGTCGGCAAGGCGCTGGAGTGGATCCGCTATTACGCGGGCTGGGCCGACAAGACCAGGACCTGCTGCTGGTGTTGGGCCGCGAGCGCGGCGCCGCCGACGGCAGCTGACTTTTCTGCCGCGACCAGACGCGAGCACCCCCAATTCCGCGCCTTTTTGGGGGTTTTCACGTCTGCTCGCCGGGAAGAAGTCAGGAGGTCGGCAAGGGGCCGGCGAGGCCGCGCGGGGCGGTGCCGTAGAGCCAGCTCACCGCCTGGCCGATCTCATCGAACCGCAGCGACTCCCCGTCCTGTGCGTGATACCGCTGCGGCGCCTCGCTGTAGCCCTCGATCCGGATCAGCTTGTGGCCGTCGATGCGCAGGATCTGCCCGGTCAACCACCCCGACTCCGCCGACTGCAGCCAGGCGACCACCTCCGAGCTGCGCGCCGGATCCAGCGCGGGGTCGCCGGCCCGCTCACCCTTGAAGAAGTCCTGGCTGATGCGGGTCGCCGCCAGCGGCGAGATCGCGTTGGCGGTCACCCCGTATCGGCGCCCCTCCATCGCGGTGACGACGGTGAGGTTGGCGATCGCCGCCTTGGCGGCACCGTAGGCGGCCTGACCGTAGTTGCCCCACAGCCCCGCACCCGAGACGGTATTGACAATCCGCGCGTCGATCCGATTGCCCGCCTTGGCCTGTTCCCGCCAGTAGGCGCACGCGTGCCGGGTGACCGCGAAGGTGCCCTTCAGGTGCACCGCGATCACCGCGTCCCAGTCCTCCTCGGTCGCGTTGGTCACCGTCGCGTCGCGGACGATGCCGGCGTTGTTCACCACCCCGGTCAGCGTGCCGAAGGTGTCGACGGCGGTGCGGATCATGTCGGCGACATCGTCCCAATCGGCGACGGAACCGGTGTGCGCGACCGCTTTTCCGCCCGCGGCCTCGATCTCGGCGACGACCTCGGCGGCCGGCCCGGTGTCACCGGCGGTGCCGTCGCGGCTGACACCGGGATCGTTGACCACCACCGCCGCCCCGTGTCTGGCCAGCGCCAGGCAGTGGCTGCGGCCGATGCCCCGGCCGCCCCCGGTGACCAGTACCACGCGTCCGGCCAATGGTTGTGACCCCGCCAATTCCTGTGACATTGCGCTCCTTCACTCGAACAACGCGGCGATCAGCCGCCTGCGCTCGGTCCAGTCGGCGCCCCGCAGATCGGCGTGGCCCGATTCGGTGACGATGAGGTCGACGTCGTAGGCGGGCGTGGAGACCGGCCCGCTCAGCCGCTCGACCAGCGGCGAGCGGCCCTTCGTTCTGGACGGAACCGCGATGATCGACAGCCCGCCGCGCGACCGGCGGGCGGCCGCACAGTAGTCGGGATGTCCACCGATCCCGCCCACCACCTTGTCGCCGACGCCCTCGACGTTGATCTGGCCGACCGGGTCGATCTCGATCGCGGTGTTGACCGCGATGAACGGCCCCTCGTCGGCGGCCAGCCGGGAGACGTCATGGGTGTGGTCGATGCCGCGCAGAATCGCCCGCCCGTCGGCCCACGCGTACAGCTCGTCGCTGCCCAACAGGTATGTCGCCGACGGGGTTCCGATCAGCAGTCCCCGCCGGTCGAGGTCGACCACCGCGTCGGTGAGCAATCCGGTGTCGATCCGCAGCGCCCTGTCGGTGCGGCGCAGCAGCGCGGTGCCCAACTGACCCGGGCCGTATTGCAGCCGGGCGCCCTCGGGGACGAACCGCAGCACGGCGTCGGCCAGCGCCTCGTGCACCGGCTCCGGCGCGGCGGACTCGTACCGCCGCGGACCGTCGGTGCAGCGCCCGAGCACCGTTGCGGCCACCGGCGGGCCGGCGTCGGCGCACGGGGCGGTGTCGTCGGCGATGCCGAGCACCCGCACCCCGCCGTCGGCGAGCTGACGCTGCCAGGACACCTCGGTGCCGAAACAGGCGTCGCTGTCGCGCAGCACCAACCGGGTCAGCAGAACGTCCGGACGCAGCGTGTCGGCCAGCAGCGCGGCGATACCGCTGAGCGGGGTGGGAACGAAACGCGCGGTGGCACAGGACAACACGGTCCGAACGCCCCAACCCGGCATCAACGCCACCACGTCGGTGAACGCGCCGGGATCCAAACCCTCCGGGGCGGCGGTCAACCAGCCCAGCACCAGCCGGATGCCGCCGAGCTCGCGCGCGACCTCGCTGAGCACCGCACCGACCGCGGTCCCGTCGGCCAGCGACCGCAGGGCACCGACACCGTCGCCGAACGCGACGGTCATGCCCGGGCGAAGCTCGCGGCGCAGCGCGGCCCGCAGGTCCGCGCCGGAGAGCACCTCGGTCACCGGGGTTCTTTGGGCAGGCCCAGCACCCGCTCGCCGAGGATGTTGCGCTGAATCTCGCTGGTCCCGCCGAGGATCGTCTGCGCGCGGCCGACCAGCATGGCGCGCACCAGGTCGGCGTCGTCGGTGCCGGCCGTCGGGTCGACGCAGACGTCGGTGCCGAGCACCTCGGTGGCCAGATCGCCCAGGTCGCGGTCGGTTTCGGAGGTCATCAGCTTCAGCACCGAGAACGCCGGCGAGGTGAGGTCGCCGCCTTCGATCGCGCGCTGCCAGGTGTAGCGCAGCAACCACATCCGGGCCCACAGCCTGGTCAGCGACCGGCTCAGCGTCGCATCGAGCCGGCCGCGGTCGCGTGCGGCCTGCACCATCCGCTCGTGCAGTTTGAACATCGCGACCGCCTGGGTGCCCAGCGTGAGCCGTTCGCGGCCCAGCGTCACCAGAGCGATCGCCCACCCCTGGCCGGGCTCGCCGATCAGCGCGTCGTCGGCGAGCTCGACGTTGTCCAAAAAGACCTCGTTGAACTTCGACTCGCCGTCCATCTGCTTGAGCGGGCGCACCGACACACCCGGTGCGTCCATCGGCACGATGAACATGCTCAGCCCGGCGTGCTGCTCCGGGCCGGTGCGCGCCAGCAGCAACCCGTACTGGGCGGAGTTGGCCGCCGAGCTCCACACCTTCTGGCCGTTGATCCGCCACCCGGTGTCGGTCTTCTCGGCGCGGGTACGCACCCCGGCCAGATCCGATCCGGCGCCCGGCTCGGAGAACAGCTGTGTCCAGACGTGATCACCCAGCCGGATCGGGTCGAGGTAGCGCGCCTTCTGCTCGGGGGTGCCGAACTTGATCAGCACCGGCCCGACCAGATCGATCGCGGTGATGCCCAGCTGACGCGGCACCCCGGCGCGCGCGCACTCCTCGGCGAAGATCGCCTGGAACGCCACCGAGGCATCGGCGCCGCCGTACTCCTTCGGCCAGTGCAGACACACGTAGCCGTGCTCGGCGAGGTACTTGTGCCAGGCGCGCCCGGGTTCGATGTCGTCGGCGGTCGGGGTCGGGCCGTAGTTGCGCAGACCGTCCGGCTTCGGCGCGTTCTGCAGGAACGACCGTATCCGGGACCGCAGCTCATCGAGGTCTTCGGTGTCCGCCAGCGCGGTCGTCACGTCACTCCTTCGCTATGCCAGGCGCCGCCGGTCACGGGCGACACCCGCGTGACGCGGCACGGCAACTCCTATGCCTCGGCCGGACCCGGTGCGCCGAATCCCAGCCGAAACAGAAAAATATTTAGTTATTTCGGATAGCGTAGTGAGTAGCTTACCGCCGGGCAACCGGTCGGGGAGTCGATCTCAGCGCTTGGTGCGCGGGCGCCGGGCGGCGGATCCGCGTCGCCGACGGGTGCGGGCGACGGCGGTCGGGCTGGGTGTCACCTCGGGGTCGATCGCGGTCAGACAGAACCGAACCAGGTGGTCGACCTCGGCGGGAGTCGGCCGGGTCGCCTCCTCCACATGCCTGCGCAGCGTGCCGAGCACGGTGGCGAACACCGCGTCGGTCGCGAGCTCGGGGTTGTCGCAGCCGGCCGCGGCGACCTGTTCCTCGAGCAACCGGCGCAGCGGCTGGGTGATCTCGTTGTCGCGGCTGGGCGTGAACTGGTTGATGGCCGCGCGGGTGACGTTCATCAACTGCGCCTCGCCGATCTGTGCCAGCGTTCCCTCGATCCAGCGCGCCACCGCCGCCAGCGGGGTGGTCTCCTTGGCCATCTCGTGCTCGAGGTAGGACGCCACCAGGCTCACGCCGCGCTCCAGCACCGCGAGGATCAGATCGTCCTTGCCGGAGAAGTAGCGGTAGAACGCGGCGTTGGAGGTGCCGGCCTCCGCGACGATGTCGCTGACCCGGGGCGGTGCCGGGGACACCCGTTCCATGACCACCAGCGCGGCCCGCAGGATCCGCTCCACCTCCTCGGTCGCTTCCCGCTGGCGCGCGTCGAGGGCCCGCGCCACCGCGGCCGCCACCCGTGAGGTCATGGTTCTCCAGCAGCAGTATCGCGTTTCACCACGACAGAATCCTACTCTGCGGCTGCCGCCCACCCGGGTAGCCGATCGACCGCCGATTTCGGTCAAATCGCCCTCGGCAACCAGCCAGAATGGCATTCTTGATGGCCAGGATCGCATTCCGACCACAGCCCGCTTCCGGAGGCGGATATGGAATACAACCCGCTGACACCCGCGATGGCCGAGGATCCGTTCCCGACGTTCAAGTGGCTACGGGACAACGCCCCGGTCTACTACAACCGCGAACTGGACTTCTATGCGCTGTCCCGGTACGACGACGTGCTGGCCGCCAGCCTTGATCACGAAACCTATTGCAGCGGAAAAGGTATCAGTCTGGAGGGGCTCGAGCAGGGGCTGGACTCCCTGATCACCAAGGACGAACCCGAACACGGGTGGAACCGCCGCATCCTGGTCCGGCAGTTCTCCGCCGGCCGCGTCGCCGAGCTGGAGCCGAGGATCCGCCGGGTGTGTACGGAACTGCTCGATCAGGCCGTGCAGCGCGGTTCGATGGATGTGGTGACCGAGTTCTCCTCCCGCCTGCCGATGCAGGTGATCGGGGAGATGATGGGGCTGCCCGCACAACAACGCGACACCGTGCACGACCTGTGCAACCGCATGCTGACCCGCGAAGGGGCGCCGAGTGTGCGGGAGTTGCCCGAGGACGCCGTCATCGCCGGCGCGGAACTGTTCGGGCTGATGTATCAGCTCGTTCAGGATCGGCGCGCCCGGCCCGGCGAGGATCTGATCAGCCTGCTGGTGCACACACCCGTGGTCGACGACGCCGGCAACGAGAGCTATCTGCGCGACGAGGTGCTGTGCGGGCGACTCATCGAACTCGCCGTCGCCGGTCATGAGACGGTGATGAAGCTGGTGGCCAGCGGCACCGCCGCGCTGTGGCGGAACCCCGACCAGCGGGCCGAGCTGTGCGCCGATCCGTCGCTGATCCCGAACGCCATCGAGGAGATGCTGCGCTACGAACCGCCGTCGGTCTACCAGGGCCGGGTCACCACACGCGATGTGGAACTGCACGGCACCGTCATCCCGGAGGGCAGCCGGGTGCTGCTGCTGACCGGCGCGGCGGTCCGCGACGAACGCCAGTATCCCGACCCGGACCGCTTCGACATCCATCGCAGGATCGGTCGCCAGCTCTCGTTCGGCTACGGCGTTCACCTGTGCTTGGGGGCGCACCTGGCCCGGATGGAGAGCCGAATCGCCTTCGAGGAACTTCTGCGCCGGTTCCCGGACTACGAGATCGACTGGTCCCGGATGCGATACACCTACGGCAGCAGTGTCCGCGGTTACCGCAATCTGGTGATCCTGCCGCGCAAACCGGCCTCGGTCATCGGCTGATCGGATTTCGACTCGGAAACAAGGAGATTCAACATGGGAAAGCTGGACGGAAAGGTCGCGCTGATAACCGGTACCGCGCGCGGACAGGGCCGATCCCACGCCGAGTTGTTCGCGCAGGAGGGCGCCGACATCATCGCCGTCGACCTGTGCGCGCAGGTGGACACCGTGGCCTACCCGATGGCCACGCCGGACGATCTCGAACAGACGGTGAAGCTGGTCGAGAAGCACGGCCGCCGCATCGTCGCCCGGCAAGCCGATGTGCGGGACTTCGAGGCGATGAAACGCGTTGTCGCCGAAGGCGTCGCCGAGCTGGGCCGGCTCGACTTCGTCCTCGCCAACGCCGGGATCATGCCGATCATCGGCGACGCCGCGCACACCATGGCCGCCTGGCACGACGCCATCGACATCATGCTCACCGGGGTGTTCAACACCGTCGAGGCCGCCATCCCGACCCTGCTCGAACAGGATCAGGGCGGCGCGATCGTGATCACCAGTTCGTCGGCCGGCCTCAAGGTCGGCGGGGCCCGGCTGAGCACCGTCAACCGCGGTTCGCTCGGGTACGCGGCGGCCAAGCACGGCGTGGTCGGGTTGATGCGGGCCTGGGCGAATGCCCTGGCGGAGAGAAACATCCGCGTCAACACCGTGCACCCGACCGGGGTGAACTCACCGATGGTGGTCAACGAGCAGTTCGCCCGGTACACCACCGAGCACCCGGAGTTCGGTCAGACCATGCAGAACCTGCCGCCCTCGCCGCTGGTGGAACCGATCGACATCTCCCGGGCGATGCTGTACCTGTGCTCCGAGGACGGGCGGTACGTCACCGGCATCACGCTGTCCGTCGACGCCGGGCTGGTGGTGGGTTGACCGCCATCCTCAACGCCGAGGACCTCTATCACACCGGGGTGGTCGTCGCCGATCTGGACGCGGCGATGGCGCGGCTGAGCGCGATCGGCGGATACGAGTGGACGGCGCCGCTGGAGTTCAGCCTGCCGGTGCGCATCGCGGACACCGACCGCACGGTGGATTTCCGGTTCGCCTACAGCCTGCAGGCCCCGCATCTGGAACTGGTACAGCAGATACCCGGCACGATCTGGACCCCGGTGCCCGGCAACGCCGCCCATCATCTGGGCTATTTCGTCGACGACGTGGCCGCGGTGTCGGAGCGGCTGGCCGCGGCCGGGTTCGAGCGGGAGGCGTGTGTGGTGGGGGAGGGCGGTGCGGCCGCGGCCTTCGCCTACCACATCGACGCCGCCGGCGTGCGCATCGAGATCGTGGAGCGGGCAGTGTTCGGCGACTTCGGCGCCTTCCTCGAGCAGAACCGACCGTAGCAGCTAGTGGTGGGCGAACTCGACGGACGACGAATCCTGGTCACCGGTGCGGCGACCGGCATCGGCGCGGCGGCGGTGGAGGCGTTCGCCACGCACGGGGCCGCGGTGGCGGCCACCTTCCACCAGACCCCGCCGCCCGATCGGCTCGCCGACGCGGCCACCTGGGTGCGCTGCGACTGCCGGCAGCGCGAGGAGGTGGAACGGGTGGTCGCCGAGGTCACCGAGAAGCTCGGCGGCCTCGACGTTCTGCTGCACGCGGCCGGGCTCTGGCAGGGCAGTGTGCCGGGCCGGATCATCGAAGCGGATCTGGAGTTCATGTCGTCGACCAACCTGGCCGCTACGGTGTGGACCAACCAGGCGGCATTCGCGGCGATGCAGTCGCACGGCGGACGCATCATCAACCTCGGATCCGCCGAGGGGATCACCGGCAACCCGATCGCGGCGCTGTACTCGGCCACCAAGGCCGCGGTGCACGCCTGGACCCGCAGCGCCGCCAAGGCGTGGGCCTATACCGGGGTGACGGTCAACGCGGTGGCTCCGGCCGTCGAGACGCCCGGAGCCCAGCGGCTGCGCGACTACCTCGGCCCGCACGGAGCCGCACTGCTGGAACAACAGATCCAGGCCGCGATCCCGCTGGGCGGCAAGCTCGGTGACCCATTGCGCGACCTGACGCCGATGCTGGTGTTCCTGGCCGGCGAGGGGTCGCGGTTCATCACCGGACAGTTGCTCGCCGTCGACGGCGGCCTGGCGATGCTGGGCGCCTGACCCGGGCGTCCGGCGATCGTCAGGCCACCTCGATGACGACCTTGCCCACCGCCCCGCGGTCGGCCACCAGCCGCAGCGCCTCGGCGGTGCGGCTCAGCGGGAACCGGGCGCCGATGTGGGGGCGGATCTTCCCCTCGGCGAAAAGCCGTTGCAGCTCGGCGACATCCCGGGTCGACTGCTCGGGGTGGTCCATTGCGAAGGTCCGCAGTTCCATCCCGCGCACGGCGATGGCCTTGAGCAGCACCAGGTTCAGCGGGATCGCCGGAATCGAACCGGCGGCGTACCCCAGGGTGACGAACACGCCGTTGCGGCGCAGCGCACGCAGCGCGGGTTCCGCGTACGGACCGCCGACCGGGTCGAGCACGACATGCGCGCCGCCGCCGGTGAGCTCACGGATGCGTGACTTCAGGTCCTCGTTGTCGTAGTCGATCGCCGCATCGGCGCCGCGCTCGCGGCACACGGCGAGTTTCGCCCCGCTGGATGCGGCGACCACCCGGGCGCCCATCGTCTTCGCCAGGTCGACGGCGGCCAACCCGACCCCGCCGGCCGCGCCCAGCACGACGACCCAGTCGTCGGTGTCGACCTCGGCGACCGACCGCAGCGCGTGATACGCGGTGCGGTAGGTGACGCCGAATGCCGCCGCGTCGGCGAAGCTCACCTTGTCGGGGACGGCGGACACCGCGACCTGGTCGACGACCACCTGCTCGGCGAACGCACCGGTCGGCACCGTCCCGAACACCCGGTCGCCCGGCCGCAGCGTCGCCTCCGCACCGACCGCGACCACCTCACCGGCGAACTCGCTGCCGGGCGTGAACGGCACCGGCTCACGCACCTGATACCTGCCCGCGATCGCGAGCACATCCGGGTAGTTCACCGCGGCGGCGTGGATCCGCACCACCACCTGTCCGGGCCCGGGCCGCGGGTCGTCGACCTCGAGCAGTTCCAGTTCTTCGGGTGGACCGTAGTCGGTGCAGCGCACGGCGATCACGGTGCGGCGACCTCCGTACCGTACCTCTCGGTCGCCGCGGCGAGGCGGTGAGCGTAGAACTCGCTGGGCCACACCGGATCCTCGGCCTCGTAGCCCTTCAGCAGCTGGCGCGCCAGGTTGACCTTGTGGGCCTCGGTCGGCCCGTCGGCCAGCCCGAGCGCCACGCCGGACATGAACATCCCGGCCAGCGGCAGCTCCTTGGTCAACCCCATGGCCCCGTGTACCTGCATCGCCCGTAGGGTAATCGACTGCACCACCTTGGCGGCCAGGATCTTGCAGGCGGCGATCTCGGCGCGGGCCGCGTGCTCGCCCTGGGTGTCGATGAGCCACGCGGCGTGCAGCACCGCCAGGCGGAACGGCATCAGCTCGGTGTAGGAGTCGGCGATGAACTGCTGGACCAGCTGCTTGTCGGCCAGCGAACTTCCCTGGGTGAAACGGCTTTTCGCGCGTCGGGCCATCATGTCGATGGCCTTCTGCGCCACGCCGATACAGCGCATCGCGTGGTGCAGCCGACCGCCGGCCAGCCGCGACTGTGCGACGTGGAAGCCCTGGCCGGGTTCGCCGAGCATCGCGTCGGCCGGCACCCGCACATTGTCGTAGTGCACCAGCGCATGCCCCGGGTCGTGCGGATACGCCCCGTAGAGGTGGTGGTTCGCCTCGATCGTCAGGCCCGGGGTGCCGGCCGGGATCAGGAACATCGAGGCGCCCTTGTGCACCGGAACGTCGGGGTCGGTGATGGCCAGCACGATGAAGAACGACGCGACGGTCGCGTTGGACGAGAAGTACTTGTAACCGTTGATCACCCAGTCGTCGCCGTCGCGCACGGCGCGGGTGGTGAAGACGCGGGGGTCGGCACCGCCCTGCGGCTCGGTCATCGAGAAGCAGGAGAAGATGTCCCCGTTCAGCAGGGGCTGCAGGTAGCGTTCCTTCTGCTCCGGGGTGCCGAACCGGGCCAGGATCTCGGCGTTGCCGGTATCCGGCGCCTGGGTGCCGAACACGATCGGCCCCCATGCGGTGCGGCCGAGGATCTCGTTGATCAGCGTGAGTTTCACCGCACCGAAACCCTGTCCGCCGAGTTCGGGGCCGAGATGCGGCGCCCACAGGCCCTGTTCGCGGACCCGCTGTTTGAGCGGATCGACGATCCGGCGGCGTTCCTCGTTCAGCGGCACGTACTCGTAACCGGGGAACAGCGCGTCGAGGGGTTCGACCTCCTCGCGCACGAACGTGCGGATCCAGTCCAGCTTGGCTTCGAATTCGGGTTCGGTGGAGAAATCCCAGCTCACGTGATGCTCCTCGGATCAGGGGATGCCGCCGTCCACACGCAGCAGGGCGCCGCTGGTGTAGCTCGATGCGTCCGACACCAGATACAGGGCGGCGCCGACGATCTCGGGTGGGTCACCGGCGCGCTTGAGCGCGTGCTTCTCGAACTGCCGTCGGGTGACCTCGGGATCCCAGTACTTGCTGACGTCGGTGTAGAACGGCCCGGACATGAGCGTGTTCACCCGCACCGCCGGTCCGTACGCCAGCGCGAACCCCTCGGTCAGCGCGTTGAGCGCCGACTTGGCAGCGGCGTAGGGCAGGATCTCCGGCGTCGGCCGGATCGAGCCCGTCGAGCTGACGTTGACGATCGATCCGCGGCCCGCCTCGACCATGCGCTCACCGACCAGCGCGGTCAACCGGAACGGTCCCTTGAAGTTCAGGTTCACCACCGCGTCGAACAGCTGCTCCGACACCGAGCTCAGCGAGTCGTAGGTGGGCGACATGCCGGCGTTGTTGATCAGCGCGTCGAGCCTGCCGAACCGGTCGTAACAGGCGTCGACCAGCCCCTCGAGCTGATCCCAGCGACCCACGTGCACGCCGTACGGCATGGCCGTGCGGCCGGTCTGGCGGGTGATCTCCTCGGCCGTGGCGACACAGTTGTCGTAGTTGCGGCTGGCGACGATCACGTCGGCGCCGCACCGGGCGCAGCCGAACGCCATCTCGCGCCCCAGCCCCCGGCTGCCGCCGGTGATGAGGACGACCCGGTCGGTGAGGTCGAACAGTTCGTCGGCGTAGCCCACGTCAATTCCGTTTCGTCGGTAGGGAACGGGCCAGTTCGGCCGCGTTGGCGATCAGCTCCAACACCAGCGGACCGAACATCTCGACCTTCGGGTCGACGGTCTTGCCGCGCTGCAGGGCCGCGTAGCTCTTCTCCAGCACCACGCCGAGTTTCCAGTTGGCCAGCACCAGGTAGTAGTCGATGTCGTCGGTGGGGCGGCCGCTGATCCGTTCGTAGTGCTCCAGCAGTTCGGTGCGGGTGGGCATCCCGCTCACGTCGACGTAGAAGCCCGACTCGCGCGGGTACTCGCCGTCCCAGCCCAGCAGTGCCCAGGCCAGATCCAGCAGCGGGTCGCCGATCGTGGTCATCTCCCAGTCGACGATCGCGGCCAGCCTGGCCGGCCGGCCGTGGTGATACATCACGTTGGCGAACTGGTAGTCGCCGTGCATGATTCCGGGTTCGTAGTGCGCCGGCCGGTTGCGGCGCAGCCACTCGGCGGCCTCGTCGAGACCGGGCAGTTCGCGGAACCGGTACTGACCGAGGAAGGCCAACCAGCGGTCCACCTGGCGGTCGTGGAACCCGTCGGGTCGGCCGAAGCCCTCCAGGCCCCGGGCGCGCCAGTCCACCCGGGCCAGCCGCGCCGCCCCGTCGACGAGCTCGAACGCCAGCTCGCGCCGCGCCTGCGGGTCACGATCGAAGGGTTCGGGCCAGCCGCCGGTGGGACTCCACCCGTCGACGGCCTTCATGACGTAGAACGGCGCGCCGAGGATCTCGCCCGACTCGTCGGCGGCGATCAGTTCCGCATGCGGCACATCGGTTCCGGAGAGTGCGCGCACCAGCCGGATCTCGCGCAGCAGCCCGTCGGTACGGGCCTTGTCGGCCGCGGTTCCCGGCATGCGCAGCACCATCCGCTCGTCGCCGCGTCGCAGCAGCAAGAGGGTGTTCTGTGATCCGCCGGTCAGTCGTTCCAGTTCGGGCTGCTCACCGTGTCCCGGTGCGGCCTGGCTGTCCAGCCATCGACCGAGAGCGGCTGTGTCGAAAGGAATCTCGTTCAACAGAACTCCGATCTGAAAGCTCAGAATGTCATTCTAGCCGAGCGGGCGGTGCTGTTCGGCCGATTCGGCGAGCGGACCGGGGTGGCAGGCGGTGACCGCTGCCGGTTCACGCGCAAGACGCTGCGGCGGCCCGGATTTCCGGGCCGCCGCAGCAAATCTCGGGGTCAGACGATCTTGGCCGCTGTCGCCAGCCGGTCCCAGTGCTCGCCGGGATCGCCGAACAACACCTCGTCGGTGCGTGCCCGGCGCAGATACAGATGGGCGGAGTCCTCCCAGGTGAACCCGATTCCGCCGTGAATCTGCACATTGGCGTGGGCGGCGTCGCGCAGCGCCTCCGAGCACACCGCCTTGGCCATGCTCGCCCGCCAACCGGCTTCGTCGGCGGCCGGCCCGTCGAACGCCTCCAGCGCGGCCTGGGAGGCCGAGCGTGCCAACTCGAGGGCCACCAGCATGTCCGCGCACTTGTGTTTGACGGCCTGGAAGCTGCCGATCGGGCGGTTGAACTGCTCGCGGGTGCGGGCGTAGTCGGTTGCGAGCTCGAGTACCCGCTCGGCTGCGCCCACCTGCTCGGCCGACAACACCGCGATAGCCAGGTCGACGGTGCGGGTGATCAGATCGTCGACCGGCTCATCGCCGGAGATCCGCAGCGCCGGTGTCTGCGCGAACGTGATGGTCGCCATCGGGCGGGTGCCGTCGAGCACCGGTTCGGGCTGCGCCGACATCCCGGCCGCGGTGCGATCCACCAGGAAGACCGCGGGGCCGGCGTCCGTTCTGGCCACGACGACCAGATCGTCGGCGGCACACCCGTTGAGCACATGGCGGGCGGCGCCGTCGACCACCCACCCGTCACCGCGGGTGGTCGCGGTCAGCGCGACCGCGCTGCGCTGCCAGCGGCCGCCGTCTGCGGTGATCGCGGCCGCGGCGGTGCGTCCGCCCTCGGCCAGCCCGGCCAGCCGTTCCTCGACGTCCGGGACGTGCTCGGCCAGCTCGACCAGCAGGCCGGTGGCCAACACAGTCGACGCGACGAACGGCACCGGCGCCAGCGACCGGCCCAACTCGTGCGCGATGACGCCCAGCGCCGTTGCACCGTACCCGGCGCCGCCGAACCGCTCGGGCAACGCGACGCCGGCGACACCGACCTGACTGCACAGGACCTGCCAGAGTTCGACGTCGAACCCGCGATCCGGGCCGTCGGCGTCGTAGGCGACGGCGCGGAGCCGCTCCTCCGGTGCCAGCCGTTCGCAAGCCGCCCGTACCGACTGTGCGAGCTGCTCGCGCTCGTCGAGGCTCAACTGGGACATCCGGTTCCTCCTGAAATCTTTTCGGCCAGCACCTTCTTCGCCACCTTGCCCAGGCCGGTCAGCGGGAACTCGTCCACGACGACAAGACGTTCGGGCCACTTCTGTTTCATCAGCCCGCGTCGGTCGAGAAACGCGCAAATCTCGTCGAGCGTGACGTCGCGGTGTGCCGGTGAGCGTTTGACCACCGCGCACACCAACTCGCCGCGCTCCTCGTCGGGCAGCCCCACCACGGCGACATCGTCGATAAGCGGGTGCGCCAGCAGCTCGTTCTCGATCTCGTCGGGGGAGATGTTCTCGCCCTTGCGGATGATCAGGTCCTTGATCCGCCCGGTGATCACGATGCGGCCGTCCGGGCGAAGGTAGCCGCAATCGCCGGTGCGGAACCAGCCGTCGGGGGTGGTCGTCTGGGCCCACTGCACGGCGTCGACGTAGCCGGGTGTCACGTTGGTGCCGCACAGTTCGATCTCGCCGGAATGGGCGATGCGCACCCGGGCGCCGGGAATCGGCAGACCGCAACTGTGGATCTGCTGTTCGTCGGTGTCGGTCGCCTTGCTGACACAGGTGAGCGGCGCCTCGGTCATCCCGTAGGCGTGCAGGACCGGAACCCGCAGGTGCTTGCGGATCTTCTCGTGCAGTTCGGGCGGGCAGGGCGCACCGCCGCCGATGAGCATCCGCAGGGTCGGAATCAGTGGGTCGTCGCGGCCGGAGGCGAGTTGGGCGGCCAGCAGGATCTGGTAGAAGGCGGGACTCGACCCCGAGATCGTGACCCGGCGGCGGGCCAGCACGTCGGCGATGGTTGCGGCGTCGACCTTGGGGACGAGCACCGCGGGGAACCCGCCGATCAGCATCGAGGTGAGGTAGATGATGCCGCCGATGTGGGCGATCGGGAAGGCCAGGGTGCCGACGTCGTCCGGGTGGTCGCCGAGGCCCAGGTGAGCCACGTAACCGGCGGCGGCGACCAACAGGGTGGAATCGGTGTGCCGCACCCCCTTGGGCAGGCCGGTGCTGCCCGAGGTGAAGTAGATCCAGTGCGGATCGTGCCCGGTCGGGGCGGGGAACGGGGACTCGGAGTTCGGCCGATGGGCGAGCTCGGCGAGGAAATCGGCGGGCAGTTCCAGCACCGGGATCCCGTCCGGCGCCTCGGCGCGGGTGGTCTCGTCGACGATCAGCAGGTCGGCGCCACCGACCTCGACCGCCGCGGCGACCTCGCGTCGGCGCAGCAGGTGCAGCACCGGTGCCTGGGTCACGCCGGCGCGGGCGAGGGCCAGCATGAGCACCGCCGCCGGCGGGTGCGCCGGCAGTTGCCAGGCCACCGTCATACCTGGGCGCACCCCGACCTCGGCCAGCCAGTGCGCGCCGGCTGTCGAGAGGCGCGCCACGTCGGCAACCGTCCAATCCGCGCCGTCCTCACCCAGCAGGAACGGTGCGTTGGGCCGCTGCCGAGCGGCCTCGTCGAGCAGCCCGGCGATGGTGCCATCCGTCACGGCGCGGACCTCCCGGAAGCTAAGCTATAAACATTTAACCAATTACACGGGTGCGGGTTCCGGACTTTTCGGTATTGATCGGGTTTCCTCCGCTAACCGCCGACGCCGAAGTGGTCGGCGAAACGTGTCAGGTAGGTTTCGGCCGCCTCCGGGGTGGCGGCGTCGACGTGCACGATGATCCGGGTGGCGCCGGCCCGTTCCATCGCGGCCACCTGGTCGGTCAACCGGGTCACCGCCGCCGCGTCGCCGAGATCGACCTGGGGCGCCTCGGTCTGGATCTCGACCTCCGCCGGATCGCGGTCTGCGGCGGTCAGCAGGTCGCACAACTTCTCCACCCGGCGCGCGAACGTGTCGAGGTCGGCGATGGCGGCGGTCCGCACCGACGCGGTCACGCTCTCCGGGGCGATGATCGGGCACCATCCGCTGCCGTACCGCACGACCCGGCGCAGGGTGGCGGCGCTGTTGCCGCCGAACCACAACGGGGGGTGAGGTTTCTGCACCGGCGCATCCAGATGCAGTCGCGGGTCGGGATCGGTCCAGATGCGGTGCAGTGCGGCCACCGAGTCGTCGAACACCCGCACCCGGTCCTCGTAGTGCACCCCGAGCGTGGCGAACTCCGAGGGCAGGTACCCGGCACCGACACCGGCGATGAGTCGCCCGCCCGAGACGATGTCGAGCGACGTCAGCGCCTTGGCGGCCAGGTACGGGTTGCGGAACGGCAGCACCATCAGGTTGGTCATCAGTCGCACCGAGGTCGTCGCGGCGGCGAAGAAGCTCAGCGCGACCACCGGGTCGAAGGTGTCGTGGCCGCCGGCCTCGCGCCACTTCTTCGACGGTGCGGGGTGTTCGGATACGGCGATCGCGTCGAAGCCCAGTTCCTCGATCCGCACGGCGAGAGCGCGCATGACGGCGGGATGGCGGAAACCGGGATGGGCCCGGGGTGCTTCGCTGGGGTACTCGACGGTGAATTTCACGGCGGGCCAAGCGATTCCGGAGCGCGTCTAACGGGTCAGGATCGCCACCGCCGCGGTGCCGGGCGAGCCGTACAGCTGGGCCAGCCCGACCTTCGGGTTGTTCGGCACCTGCCGCTCGCCGGCGGTGCCGCGCAGCTGTTGCACGAGTTCGTAGACCTGACGCAGCCCGGACGCGCCGACCGGCTCCCCATTGGCCAGCAGCCCACCGTCGGTGTTGATCGGCAGCCGCCCGCCGATCTCGGTGGCGCCGTCGTGCAGCAGCGCCTCCTGCTCACCGTCCTTGCAGAGCAGGGTCTCGGCCATGTGGATGACCTCGGAACCGGAGTCGGTGTCCTGCAGCTGGGCGACGTCGACGTCCTCCGGGCCGATCCCGGCCTGCTCGTAGGCGGCCTTGGCCGCCTCGGTGGTGACGCTGGGGCGCAGCGGCAGCTCGATCGAGGTGCGCAGCAACTCGTAGGCGCCCTCCCGGCGGCTGCGCAGCGCGGTGGCCTTCAGGTAGATCGGGGTGTCGGTGTAGCGTTTGGCGTCCTCGGCCCGGCACACCACCACCGCGGCCGCACCCTCGTTCGGGTTGCAGTACATGTACTGCCGCAGCGGGGCGTTGACGATCGGCGAGGACAGGATGGCCTCCACGCTCATCGCCTTGCGCCGCCAGGCGTGCGGGGTGATCGCCCCGTTGGCGAAGTTCTTCGCGGCCACCCGGGCCAGCGTCTGCTCGCTGATCCCGTGGTCGTGCATGTAGCGCATGATCTTGGTGCCGAAGAAGTGGGTGGTCAGGAACATGCCCTGATCCCCGTACCACTGGGGCAGTCCGGCGACCGACGGGTCGGCGCCGAAGGCGCCGCGCGGGTGTTTGTCCAGGCCGACGCCCACGGCGATCTTCGCCTGACCGGTCAGCACGTCGCGGGCGGCCAGGGTCAACAGCGAGTTGCCGGTGGCGCAACCGCTCAGCGTGGCACGCGCCGGGATGCCGGTCATCCCGACCAGGCCGGTGATGGCCTCCGGATTGGCCACCTCGAGGCTGCCCGCGTACAGGCTGCCGACATCGGACCAGTCGACGCCGGCGTCGCGGAGGGCCCGGCTGATGGCCACCGCGCCCATCTCCAGGGCCGAGCGGTCGGCGTACCGGCCGAAATTGTGGATACCGACGCCGATGATCGCGATGTCGGGTGTGCTGGTCATGGTGCTCCTTGGACGTCGATCCGCCTACAAGTCGATAACTATATATCTAATTAGACGTCTACAATCGGGCGGCAACCGAGAACAAGTGAGGGCCGAAGGTCGTGACGATCGCATTAGTACTGGAGATGGCGGTGTCCGGGGATCCGGACCGCATCGCCGTGGTGGACGGGGACCTGCGCTGGACGACGGCGCGGCTCAACGAGATGGCCGACGGGGCGGCCGGGGTGATCGCCGGCTCCGGTGGCCGGCATGTCTCCTACGTCGGGACCGGCGGGGCGATGCTGCCGCTGCTGGCGTTCGCCTCGGCGCGGGCCGGGGTGCCGCTGACGCCGCTGAACTACCGGCTCAGCGCCGAGAACCTGCACCAGCTCATCAACCGGCTGCCCGAACCGCTGATCGTCGCCGACCCGGCGTATCTCGACTCGGTGCAGGGGCTGGGCAAGGCGGTGCTGAGCTCCGACGAGCTGCTGGAGCAGGCCCGCACGGCCGAGCCGGCGGCCGAGTTCCCCGACGGCGACGACCCGGCGATCGTGCTGTTCACCTCGGGCACCACCTCGCAGCCGAAAGCCGTCGAACTGTCGCACAACAACCTCACCAGCTACGTGATGACCACGGTCGAGTTCGCCTCGGCCGCGCCTGAGGACGCCGCGCTGGTGTGCGTGCCGCCGTACCACGTCGCCGGCGTCGGGGCGGCGTTGTCGAACCTGTACGCCGGACGCCGGATCATCTACCAGCGCCAGTTCGACCCGCGCGCCTGGCTGCAGCTGGTCCGCGACGAGAAGGTCACCACCGCCACCGTGGTGCCCACCATGCTCGACCGGATCATCACCGCGTTCGAACAGGAGCCGGTGGAGATCCCCACCCTGCGCAACCTCGCATACGGCGGTTCGAAGGTGGGTCTGCCGCTGGTGCGCAAGACCATGGAGCTGCTGCCGCACGTCGGCCTGGTCAACGCCTACGGCCTGACCGAGACCAGCTCCACCGTGGCGGTGCTGACACCGGAGGACCACCGGATCGCCTTCGAATCCTCCGACGAGAAGATCGCCCGCCGGCTCGGCTCGGTCGGCAAGGCGGTGCCCGGAGTCGAGTTCCAGATCCGCGACGAGAACGGCAACGTGCTGCCGCCCGGCCAGACCGGTGAGCTGTTCCTGCGCGGACCGCAGGTCTCGGGCCGCTACCGCGGAATCGGGTCGGTGCTCGACGCCGACGGCTGGTTCCCCACCAAGGACATCGCGATGCTCGACGAGGACGGCTATCTGTTCATCGGCGGCCGCTCCGACGACACCATCATCCGCGGCGGGGAGAACATCGCGCCGTCGGAGATCGAGGACGTGCTGATCGAACACCCGGCCGTACACGAGCTCGCGGTGGTCGGGCTCGAGGACGAGGAGTGGGGGCAGATCATCGTCGCGGTGGTGGTACCCGAGCCCGGGACCGACCCGAGCGTCGAGGAACTGCGCGACTTCTGCCGCCGGCGGCTGCGCGGGTCGCGCACCCCGGACCGGGTGGAGTTCCGCGACTCCCTGCCGACCACCCCGACCGGCAAAGTGCTGCGCCGCGAGATCGTGGCGGACCTGTCCCGCGCCGCAACCCAGAAGGCATCCTGAACCGCTCATTGTCAAACACTAAGGAGCACAACATGATCAAGAACGGAGCCCGGCTGCAGAGCCAGGTGTGCGACACCCAGGTGATCATCGTTCGGGCGGCCGAGAGCCTCGAGGACCTGCGCTGCGGCGGCCATCCGATGGTGCCGGTCGGCGCGGAGAAGGCCGCCGGCCTGACGCTGGATCCGGCGTTCGCCGACGGGAACCAGATGGGCAAGCGCTACGTCGACGACGGCGGGGCCGAGGTGCTGGTCACCAAGGCCGGTGCGGGCACGCTGACGGTCGGCACCACCCCGCTGACGCTCAAGGAGGCCAAGCCGCTGCCGGCCAGCGACTGAGGATTGGGTGGCCCCTGCGGATCGCGCAGGGGCGACTTCGTGAGTGCGGGCCGGGCACGAGGAAGGGACGGGCGACGATGCCGGATCCGGTGCGGCGACTACTGGACCGCGAGGAGATCCGCGACGTGATCCACCGCTACGCCCGCGGGGTGGACCGCCGCGATTACGAGCTGATCCGCAGCTGTTATCACCCCGACGGGGTGGACCGTCATCCCGGCTTCACCGGGAGGCGCGACGCCTATGTCGACTGGCTGCGGACGATCCTGCCGCGCTACGCGTTCACCGTGCACTTCATCGGCAACGTGCTGATCGAACTCGACGACGACACCGCCGCGGTCGAGAGCTACGCCGTGGCCTACCACGCCGACGCGGACCCGGCTTCGCAGCGCGGCAACGTCATCGCCGGTATCCGCTACGCCGACCGGTTCACCCGTGGCGAGTCCGGGTGGCGGATCGCCGATCGCACGGTGATCACCGACTGGGCCCACCTCTGGCAGCCGGATCGCGCCCTGGCCGCGCGGTTCACGCCCAACGGCGCACCGGCGCCGGATGACGTCACCTACCGCATGGGATTCGCGGCACACCCGCTGTCGTCGCACGGGTCCGATGCAGTAGACCTAGAGGTATGAGTCAAGGTTCCGAGAACAAGCCCGCCGCCACCACCCTGTCGATTCCGTCGGGTGACGTCACGCTGGCCGCGGACGCCTACGGTGACCCGGCGGACACGCCGGTGGTGCTGCTGCACGGGGGTGGTCAGACCCGGCATTCCTGGGGGTCGACGGCGGCCGACCTCGGGGCCAAGGGCTGGTACGCGATCACGGTCGACCTGCGCGGACACGGGGAGAGCAGCTGGTCACCGGACGGGTACTACGGGCTGGACCGGTTCGCCGGCGACGTGATCGAGATCGTCGAGTACCTGGGCCGGCCGCCGGTGCTGGTGGGCGCCTCGCTGGGCGGGGTGTCGTCGCTGGCGGCCATCGGACACCGCCCCGAACTGGCGCTCGGCCTGGTACTGGTGGACGTCTCGCCGTTCCTGCAGCCGAAGGGCACCAGCCGGATCCGCGAGTTCATGATGGCCCACGCCGAGACCGGTTTCGGCTCGCTGGAGGAGGCGGCCGACGCGGTCGCGGCCTACGTGCCGCACCGGCCGCGCCCGAAGAACCTCGAAGGGTTGAAGAAGAACCTGCGGTTCCGTGACGGCCGCTGGTACTGGCACTGGGATCCCAAATTCCTCGCCGAGCCCTACCAGCCGGTGCAGCGCGATCCGCTGATCGACCCGGCCCGGCTGGGGGCGGCCGCGCGTGATCTGCGGCTGCCGACTCTGTTGGTGCGGGGTGGCGAGTCCGATGTGCTCAGCGTCGACGACGCCAAACGGTTCATCGAGCTCGTACCGCACGCGGAGTTCGCCACCGTCGTCGGCGCGCACCACATGGTGGCCGGCGACGACAACGCGGTGTTCGAGGACGTGCTCGACGACTTCCTGGAGCGCCGGATCCGTTCGCGGCTGAAGCTGTTCGCCAGCTAGCGACGCCGAAATGAGCCGGGGCGCGACGGATCCGCCGAACCGTCGCGCCCCGGAACGAATCCCGGTCAGGTGCCGGGCAGCTTCTCGTCGCTGAGTCGCCTGCCCGGGGTGAACGTGGCCGGTGCGTTGATCCAGCCGTTGATGATCCCGATGCTCGGGTAACGGCGCGCGGCCTCCAGGTCGACGCGGTAGTCGGGCATGCGGTCCAGCACCCGCCGGATCATCGTGCCCAGCTCGATACGGGCGATGTGGGAGCCCAGGCACCGGTGGATGCCGATCCCGAATGTGGTGTGGCGGTTGGGGAACCGGTCGAGGATGATCTCATCGGGCCGTTCGAAGGCGTTCTCGTCCTGGTTGGCCGACGCCCAGCTGAGCAGCACCCGCTCACCCGGTTGCAGCTGCACACCGGCCACCGACACGGGTTTGGTGACGGTGCGGGCCAGCGCCTGCTGCGGGGTGAAGTAGCGCAGGAACTCCTCCAGCGCCGACGACAGCAGATCCGGGTTGTCGATCAACCGCTGCCGTTCTGCGGGATGCTCGGCGAGCCAGATCAGCGAACTGGCGGTGACCGCGGTGGTGGTGTCGAACCCGCCGGCGATCACCAGGTTCACCATCGAGAACACCGTCTCGTCCGGAATCGGTTTTCCGTCGATCTCGGCCTGGACCAGGACGTCGATCAGTCCCTCGCCCTTGGGGTTGTTGCGGCGCTCGCCGATGAGAGCGAAGACCTCGCCGCAGAGTTCCATGTAGCGCCTGAGGATGTCCTCCTGCTGCTCCGGTGGGGTGTAGATGATCTCGTGCTGGATGCTGGCGAAATCGTTCCACCGCTCGATGGGCAGGCCGAGGAACTCACAGGTGAACAGTGACGGGACCGGGTTGGCGAGATCGTCGACGAGGTCGAAGCTGCCCTTCTCGATCACCTGGTCCAGGCACACGTCGACCCAGTGCCTGATGCGCGGTTCCCACTTCTTGCTCTCCCCGGGCGAGAAGAACGGGTTGAGCAGCTTGCGGTAGGGCAGGTAGTCCGGCGGGTCCATCTCGATCGGGCACATCGGCACCGGGGACGGCGGAATCGTCACACCGAGCGGCGAAACGCCGTTGACGGTGTAACCGGATGCGAACACCTCGTCGTTCTTGGCGGCGGCCACCACGTCGTCGTAACGGGTGATCACCCAGAACCCGCCGTGCGCATCGGTGTGGGCGACCGGGCATTTGGCCCGCAGCTCGGCGTTGATGGCGTGCGAGTTCTGCGCGTACTCGGGGGAGTGGTGGTCGAAATCGACGGTGGGTCGGGTATCGAAGGTGGTCATGGCGTCTTCCTCGGCTCGTGCGCGGTCAGGGCAGGTTGGTGTTGCCGGCGTCGACGGGCAGTTGGACGCCGGTGATGTAGCGGGCGTCGTCGGAGAGCAGGAACAGCACCGTCTTCGAGATCTCCTCGGGGGTCAGCAGCGCCACCGGCGCGTAGGGCGCGTCGGTGGGCGCGTCGAGGTCCGGCAGCCGGTTCATCGCGCCCTGCACGAACAACGGCTGGGGTTCCGCGCAGGCGTAGGCGCTGGGATCGCTGCCCATCGCGGTCGCCACCCCGGTCGGATGAATGGTGTTGACCCGGATGCGGTACGGCGCAAGCTCGTTGGCGAACGCCCGCATCAGCCCCACGACGCCGTGTTTGGACGCGACGTAGTGCGCGTACGGCACCTGGCCGCGGATGCCGGCCACCGAGCTGGTGATGACGATCGAACCGCCGCCGGCGTCGATGAGGTGCGGCGCCGTGGCCTGGATGGTGTTCCAGACGCCCTTGAGGTTGGTGTCGACGACCAGGTCGTAGAGATCCTCGGTGATGGTCAGCGAACCGTCCTTGTGGAAGGTGCACACCCCGGCGTTGGCCAACACCGCATCGATCCGGCCGAACTCGCGAACACCCTGTGCGGCAGCCTCTTTGAGCGCTGCACCGTCGCGCACATCGGCGACGAAGGTCAGGCAGCGGCGCCCGGCGTTCTCGACGAGTTTGCGGGTCTCCTCGAGATCCGCCTCGGTGGCGTAGGGGTACTGCACCTTGTCGCTGACCTGGCGGCAGACGTCGACGGCGATGATGTCGGCGCCCTCCTTGGCCAGCTGCACGGCGTGCGAACGGCCCTGGCCGATGCCGGCGCCGGTGATGAAGACGACCTTGTCCTGAACCCTGCCCATTGCGGATGAACCCTTTCGGAGATGTTGTTACTGCAGGCCGATGTAGACGTTCTTGGTGCGCTGGAACTCGCGCAGCCCCCAGATCCCGCCTTCCCGGCCGAATCCGCTCTGCTTGACGCCGCCGAACGGAGCCGAGCTCGGCACGATCGGAAACCCGTTGACCGCCACCCCGCCCGCGTCCAGCGCGGAGGCCAACACATGCGCCCGGCGCAGATCGCGGGTGTGGATGTAGGCCGCCAGCCCGTACTCGGTGTTGTTGGCCAGTTCGACGGCCTCCTCCTCGGAGCCGAACCGCAGGATGGCGAGCACCGGCCCGAAGATCTCCTTCTGGGCAAGGTCGCTGGCCGGATCCACATCGCCGAACACGGTGGGCCGGTAGAAGTAGCCCGCATCGAGACCGGCCGGGCGGTCACCGCCGCCGAGCAGCTTGCCGGCCTGCTGTGTGACCGCGGTTTCCACCGCGCGGGTGACCCGGTCGAGTTGTGCGGCGGTGGCCAGCGGGCCCATCATCGTGGTCGGTTCCCACGGATCGCCGACGACCAGCGCCTCGGCGCCGGCGACCACCCGGGCGACCATCTCGTCGTAGACGTCGTTGTGGACCAGCAGCCGGGTCGGCAGCATGCAGCCCTGCCCGGACAGCATCATCAACCCGGCGCTCACCGCCATCGTGGCGGCGGCGTCGAGGTCGGCGTCCGGGAACACGATGTTGGCCGACTTGCCGCCGAGTTCCAGGACCACCGGCGTGAGGGCCTGAGCGGCCGAGGCGAGCACCTTGCGCGCCGTTTCGCCGCCGCCGGTGAAGGTGATCTTGTCGATCCCCGGATGCGAGCACAGCGCGCTGCCCGCCTCGGCGCCACCGGGAATCACGTTCAGGACGCCGGGCGGCAGGCCCGCCTCGGCGGCGAGCTCGGCGAAACGCAGCGCGGAGAACGGTGCGTTCTCGGGCGGTTTGAGCACCACGCAGTTCCCCGCCGCCAGCGCCGGGGCGACCTTCATCCCGATCGAGATCAGCGGACCGTTCCACGGGATGATCGCGCCGATGACACCGAGCGGTTCATCGAGGACGTAGTCGAGTGCACCCCCGGCCGGGATCGGAACCACCTCGCCGGCGGAGCGGCCGACCCACCCGGCGTAGTAGCTGAACCAGTCCGCCGCCATCGCCGGTGCCGAGCCGGCCAGCAGATTGGGGGTACCGACCTCGAGGGTCGCGATGGCGCCGAGGCGTTCGCTGTCGGCCACCAGCCGCCGGGCCAGCTCCAGCAGGATGTCGCGGCGGCGGTTCAGGTCCAGATCGCGCCAGGCGGGAAACGCCGCCCGCGCGGCCGCCACGGCGGCATCGACCTCCTCGCCGCCGGCCAACGGGACCTCGGCCTGCACCTCACCGGTTGCGGCGTAATGGTGTTCGTAGACGCCGCCGGTTGTCTCGGTGAGATCCTCGCCGCCGACGACGAGGCGGGGTCGGGGGAGTTTGTCGGGCAAGGTGCTGTGCACGTTCACCGTCCGATCTACAGACGCGAGCCGGGCGTGCGGCGCCGGCTGACGCGACGGGCTTGCTGTGACGAACGCCATCATTGGTTCCGCGTCGGGCCCGAGGCAACGGCGATGACGAAAGCGCGGTTTGCGTGACGGCGGTGGCGGCGGCGCCTCGGCAGCACGGTTCGGCGCAAAGCCCGCTTTCACTGCGGGGGCTGGTCAGTGGCATACCGCGTCCCTAGATTTGGCCCCACACGCCGGGCGATTCGACAGCGAAGGGATGGTCAGCGTGACGGGTCCGCTGGACGGGATCACCGTGGTCGACTGTTCACGTGGGCTCGCCGGCCCGCGCGCCACGAGCATGCTCGCCGACTACGGAGCCGACGTCTGGTGGGTCGAGCCGCCCGGCGGCGATCCGCTGCGCGACGTGCTCAGGACCGAGTACGCGGTGTTCAACCGCGGCAAGCGGGCCGTGCAGCTGGACCTCAAGACCGAGGCGGGCCGAGACCGGCTGTTCGATCTGTTGTCGACCGCCGACGTGTTGCTGACCAGCTGGCGGCCCGGTGTCGCCGAACGCCTGAACCTCGGCTGGTCCAGCATCCACCGCGCGTTTCCCCGACTGGTGTACGCGTCGATCACCGGCTTCGGCGAGGACGGCACCCTGGCGGAGGTTCCCGGCCACGAGGCGATCGTTCAGGCGTACGTGGGGGTCACCGCCGAACAGGTGGGGTTGCGTCCACCGCCGATCTACGAGGGCCTGCCGTTCGCCAGCATCGGTGCGGCCTACCTCGCCGTCATCGGGTCGCTGGCCGCGCTGTACCGCCGGTTGCGGGACGGGCGCGGGCGCCACGTGCAGACCTCGCTGGTCGACGGGGCGCTGAGCTATCTCGCGATGATGTGGGGTGACGCCGACGATGCGAACAGCGCGCCCCCGCTGGAGCCGGGACGCATCCGGCTGATCTCGCGCTCGTTCCGGTGCGCCGACGACGAGTACATCGGTGTGCACACCGGAGCGGTGGGGGCGTTCGGCCGACTGATCCGTGAACTCGGACTCGCCGACCGGGTGCAGGTCGCCGAGGACGGGTCCGACATGATGCTGCCGCTGACCGACGAGGAGCGGAAGATCGTCATGGAGGAGGTCCCGGCGATCTTCGAAACCCAACCGCGGGCGGTGTGGTTGAAGCGGCTCCTCGACGCCGACGTGGCGGCGATTCCGGAGTTGCGGCCCGGCGAGATCTTCGACGAGCCGCAGGTGCGGCACAACGGCATGGTGGTCACGATCGACGACCCGGTGCTCGGACCGCTCGAGCAGGTGGCTCCGGCGATCCGATTCGACGGACTCGACCGTCGCCCGACCGTCGGGGCGCCGCGCGTCGGCGAACACGACGCGCAGCTCCCCGCGGCGTCAGGCGCATCGGGCGGCGCCCCGGCCGACGAACGCGACGATGACGAACCGTTGCTCGCCGGGCTGCGCATCCTCGACGCCGGTGCGTATTACGCCGGGCCGTACAGCTCGCGGCTGCTCGCCGATCTCGGCGCCGACGTCATCAAGCTGGAGACCACTCTGGGCGACCAGTTGCGCGGCATCAAGCGGCCGTTCCGCTCCGCCTCGGCGGGTAAGCGAGCGATCTCGGTGAATCTCAAGGACCCCGACCTGCACCCCGCGCGTGACAGCCTGATCAGGTGGGCCGATGTCGTGATGCACAACATGCGGCCGGGCGCGGCCGAGCGGGTCGGTCTCGGCTACCAGCAGGTGCGTGCGCTGAACCCGAACGCGGTCTATCTGTACGCCCCTGGCTGGGGTTCCACCGGCCCCGACGCGCAGCGGCAGTCGTTCGCCCCGTTGATGTCCGGATATGTGGGCATCGGTTTCGAGGTGGCGGGACAGTACAACCCCCCGCTGTGGCCGGTCGGCAACGAGGATCCCGGCAACGGACTCACCGGCGCGGTGGGAATCCTTGCCGCCCTGCTGTACCGGGCCCGCGCCGGACGCGGCCTGTACGTCGAGAACCCGCAACTGAACGCGACCATGACACACGCCGCGCACATCGTCCGCCGGCCCGACGGCACGGTGCTGGGAGCACTGCGGCTCGACCCGATGCAGACCGGTGTCGGCCCGCTCGACCGGCTCTACGAGACCAGCGACGGATGGATCTGCGTGGTGGCGCTGACCGATGCGGAGATCCGGCGGTTCGAGGGTGTGGTAGGGATTTCGATCCTCGACGATCCCCGGTTCGCCACCCACGACGCGCGCATCGAGAACGGCTACGAGCTTGCCGACGCGATCGCCGATGTGCTGTTGCGGCACAGTTCCGAGCACTGGCTGAACGCGTTCCGCGAGGCCGGTGTCGCGGCGATGATTCCGAAGACCGAGAACAACAATCAGGCGTTCCACCGCGACCCGGTCAACCATGCGATCGGCCGCGTCGCGCAGGTGACCGATGCCGACGGTATGAACGTCCGGGAAGCGGCGATGCTGGTGCGGGTCAGCGGTGCGGCGGTCGCTCCGCACCGGATCGCGCCCGAACTCGGCGCGCACACCGATGAAGTGCTGCGCGAACACGGCTACTCCGAGGAGAAGATCGCCGAACTGCGCGCCCGGGGTTCGATCCGCTAGTCGGCTCTCCCGAATTCTCCGCCCGGGTGGCTATTTCACGTCCGGATCAGTGCCGAGGATCTCGGCCGCGACCTGATCGAGGTGAGCTGCCATCTCCCGGACCGCCGCCTCCTCGTCGCCGCGGGCGACGGCTTCCGCGATGCGGGCGTGTGCGGCATATGTATTGTGCGCGCGCATTTCCGCAGCTTCCTGCGCGACGTAGGTAGCCGAGAGGTGGATCAGCGCTTCGATGAACAGGATCAGCGCGGGGTTGCCGGTCATCTCGGCGATGATGATGTGCACGTTGTTGGGGCCGATCTCGCGGACCTTCTCACTCGGCGTTTCGCGCTCGAGGGCGACCGCCTTGCGCAACCGATTCGCCCAGAGCTCGTTGGTGCGTCGCGCCGCCAGCCGCACGCAGGTCAACTCCACCTCGCGTTTGGCTTCCAGAACGTGCTGACTGCTGACATTGCGGCTGGCGAGATACATCTCGATCGCGTGCGCGGTTGATGTGGCCTCCGGGCTGGTCACAACCAGCCCACCGCCGCGTCCCATCTGCATCCGCGCGATTCCCTGCTGCTGGAGAATCCGCGTCGCCTCCCGCAGCACGTTGCGCCCGACCCCGAAGCGCTGCATTAGCTCCGCCTCCGAGCCGAGGTTCATGCCGTCCACCCAGCCCGATGCCCGGATATCGGCGACCAGTTGCGAGACGATCGCCTGGGCCAGATGTTTGCTGGGTTGGCGGTTCTGTCGTCCAGGCGAGCTGGTCATGCGGCGCCGGCTTCGGTCGCGACGAGTGTGCCCACGGTCGGTGAAGACAGGCCGGGCGCGGGGTCGGCCGGCAAGAGTGAAACGTTGATTTTCACGCGGTCCTCCTACTTGACCTGGATCACAGAATAGCGAGAAAGTAGGTACCTACATAAAGCTCCTCGATTCGAGCCACAGCAGTCCGTCCCACGACCAAGGAGCAGCATGGCTTCCCCGAAATACCGGTTGTTCAGCGTCGATGACCACATCATCGAGCCCCCGAACGTCTGGATCGACCGAGTGCCCAGCAAGTACGGCGATCTGATCCCACACGTCATAGAAGAGGACGGGCGTCAGTACTGGGTCTGGGAGGGCAACAAGATCCCGCAGATGGGCCTGAACGCCGTGGCCGGCAAACCGCAGGAGGAGTGGAACACCGAGCCGGTCCGGTTCTCGGACATGATCCCGGGCTGCTACGACCCCGTAGAGCGGGCGAAGGACATGCGCAGCGACGGCATTCTGGCGTCGGTGTGCTTCCCGACGCTGGCCGGTTTCGGCGGGCGGGTGCTCAACAACTTCAGCGACAAGGAACTGGCTTCGCTGCTGGTGCGTGCGTACAACGACTTCATTCTCGAGGAGTGGTGCGCGGCGGCCCCTGATCTGTTCGTTCCGATGATCATCGGCCAGCTGTGGGACCCCGAGGCCATGGCCGCCGAGATCCGGCGCTGTGCCGAACTCGGAGCGCGAGCGTTGACCTTCCCCGAGGGGCCCGTGTCGCTCGGGCTGCCGTCCTTCTTCAGCGATTACTGGGATCCGATCTTCCGCGCCTGCGAGGAGACCGAGGTGGTGGTGTGCATGCACATCGGTTCGAGCGGTGAGCTGACCAACCCCGCTCCGGACGGGCATTTCATCATCCCGATCGCACTGGGCAATCTCAATGCGCAGGCCGCCATGGTGACGTTCGCCATGTCGCCGATACCGCGGAAGTTCCCGAATATCAAGCTCGCCATCTCCGAAGGCGGCGTCGGGTGGATCGCTGCTGCACTGGAGCGCGCGGACCGCCAGTTCAAAAAGCACCGCCTGCATCAGCATATGGACGATCTGCTGCCCAGCGAGGTGTGGCGACGCAACATCTGGGGTTGCATGATCGACGAGCCGATCGGCCTTAAGTCCCGCTACGACATCGGCGTCGACAAGATCCTGTGGGAGTGCGACTACCCCCACTGTGACAGCACCTGGCCGCACAGTCAGAAGCTCGTGCACGAATTTCTGGGTGAGCTTCCCGAGGAGGAGATCACCGCGATCACCCATGGCAATGCCGAAAAGCTGTTCCGCTGGAAGATCGGCGTGGGTGCGGTCTGAGAACTATTGAGGTCATTGGAGGTTCGCGATGGAAATCCCCAAGATCATCTCGGTCGACGACCACGTCATCGAACCACCGAACCTGTGGCAGGATCGGCTGCCCCGGAAGTACCGCGACGTCGGGCCGCGGGTGGTGCGCAAACGTGGCCGGATGACGTTCAGCGACGGGCAACTGAAGTTCGAGGAGTCACCCGACTTCCCGGTCGTCGACCTCTGGCTGTATGAGGACCTGGTGTGGCCGATCCCGCGTGGAATGGCGCAGGTAGGCCACACCGATGAGTTGTCGGCCGGTTCGGTGAACTACGACGAGATCGCGCCGGGGTGCTGGCAGCAGAAGGCGCGCCTTGAAGATCTGGCGGCGAACCACACGGATGTATCGCTGTCGTTCCCAAGCTTTCCGCGGTTCTGCGGGCAGACCTTCCTGGAACGCAAGGACAAGGAGCTGGCCCTGCTGTGCGTACAGGCCTACAACGACTGGATGATCGACGAATGGTGCGCCGGTGACGGCGCAGGGACCCTCGTTCCGTTGACTCTGATACCGCTGTGGGACCCACAGCTGGCCGCGGCCGAGGTCAGACGTTGCGCGGAGAAAGGATCGTTCGCGGTTGCGTTCTCGGAAAACCCGGTACCCCTGGGTCTTCCGAGCGTCCATGGGTCGCACTGGGATCCGTTCCTGGAGGCGTGCGAGGAAACCCAGACGGTGATCAACATGCACATCGGGTCCTCATCGCAGATGGCGATCACCGCCCCCGACGCCCCGCTCGAAGCGGGTATGGCCCTCACCGCGGAGAACTCCGTCCATGCGTTCGTCGACTGGCTGACGTCCGGGGTGTTCGCGCGGCGGCCCGGGTTGAAGATCGCCCTCTCCGAGGGCCAGGTCGGATGGATGCCGTTCATGATGGAGCGGCTGGACTCGGTGTGGGAACGGAGCCACTTCTACGGCAATCGGCTGCGTGAAGTCCTGCCGGAACCACCCAGCAGCTATATCAAGGGGCACGTCTACGGCTGTGTCTTCGACGACGTCCACGGCCTGAAGTGCCGCGACGTGATCGGTATGAGTCAGATCATGTTCGAGACCGACTACCCGCACAGCGACTCGACGTTCCCGCGCTCCCGTGAAGTGGCCGAGAAGACCGCCCAGGAGGCCGGCCTCAACGAACAGGAGACGTACCAGCTCTTGCGCGGCAACGCGATCGAGTGCTTCGGACTGGAAAGGTTCGGAATCACCAAGTGAGTTCGTACATCCGGGACCGGGAGGCCGAGGGCCGCGCCAAGCGTCCCCGAGTTCCGCATCGCATCGGTGTTTGTATGGAGTTCGCCGGCGGAACCCAGGTGTTTCAGGATTTTCTGGACGGCGTCAGGCTCGCGATCGATGAGGCCGTCGAATGCGGGGACGTGGATCGCGAGGTCGATCTCATCGTGCGCGAGGTCAACGGGCCGATGCGCGGCACCAGCGAAGCGGTGATCCGGGCATGGCGCGAGCTCGTCCACGACGAGGACTGCATCGCGGTCCTCGGTCCGGTGGTCACCGAAGCCAATCTCGCACTGCGCGATGAGGTGAACGCCACTGGCGTACCCACCATATCGTTCTGCGCGACCGCGGATTGGGCGGGACCGTACTGCTACGCGTTGCAGAACGGCAACTATCAGGACGAGGTTCACCTGCTCGCGGGGTGGCTGGCCCGCGAGGGGTGCCAGTCGGTTGCGGTGTTCCGCGAGACCGGCCTGATCGGCGAGGAGTTCGGTGCGGCCTTCAAGATCGCAGCGCGTCGACGTGGTCTACGGGTCACCGTGGACCACGAGGTGGGTCTGTTCAACACGTACGCTCCCGTCGAACCCGTCCTCGCGACTGCACACGCGGCGGGAACCGATGCGGTCGTCGTGCTCACCGCATATGGTGCATTCGCGCCGATTCAGCGGGAGCTGTCCCGGGTGATGGCCGAGTGGAATTGGCATCCACGCCTGGCGCAGAACATGACATGGGTGGGACTGACGGCGTTCGGCGCCACCGGTGACTATGACCGCGACGCGCTGCTCGAGGCGTACGAGGGGTGGGTCGGTCTCGATCAGATACACGAGGGCAACACCCATTTCCAGGACGTCCTGGATCGTTTCGAGAAACGGTACGGACGTCGCCCGTTCCACGCCTACACGGCACTGGGATACGACCACGGTGCCGTGGTCGCGCATGTCCTCGCCGATCTGCGGCCGCCGTCCCCGGCCGGCTTCAAGGCGGGCCTGGAACGTGTGCGATACCTGCCGGCCTGCATCGGCGCTCCCGGCACGGTGATCAGCTTCGGTCCCCACGACAACCGCGGGTACAAGGGCGAGTACATCACCCTGCGCACGGTCGGTGACGGTGTGGAGCAGCGGCTGGAGTTGGGCTGGGCAGATCTGCTTCCGGTCGATCCCCCGGTTATCGGTACCGAGGACGCCGCATCAAGTGCCAGCGGGGTGACCGGCGCGGGTTCGAAGTATTCCCTCGTGGGGGAAAGGACTCCGTACCGCATCGGCGTGCTTCAGGACTGGGCCCTGTGGGCGCCGGTGAAGGACTGGTACGCCGGGTTGACACTGGCGTTCGAAGAGGCGTACCGGACCGGTCTGGTGGACCGGCCGATCGACATCGTGCTACGCGAAGTGGACGGGCCGCCGGACGGGCTGTTCTCCTCGGTGCGGCGGGCGTGGCGAGAGCTAGTCGAGGACGAAATGGTCCTCGCCACCGTCGGGCCGTTCATCACCGACACCACCCGTGCGCTGCGCGATGATATCGAGCGCGCCAAGGTGCCGTGCCTGTCGTACTGCGCCACCACCGCGTTCGATGGCGACTACACCTTTCAGCTCCCCAACGGGACGTTCGCCGACGAGACGTTCCTGATCGCGAGACATCTCGTGGAACGAGGGGTACGGCGGGTGGGCGTAGTCCGGGAGAACAACCCCATCGGCGACGAGTACTACTTCTATTTCCGCCAGCACGCGCAGCGGCTCGGCCTCGATATCGCCAGTGACCAAATGGTGTCCCCGCATGTCGACGACGACGGGATGCGGCGGGCGCTGGCGAACATCCGGGAAGCAGGCGCAGACGGGCTGGCGCACCTCGGCTACGGGGTGACGTTCTACGCCATCCTGCACGCGGTCAGAGAGATTGTCACGGAGTGGGATGTGCCGCGGTGCACGATCACCACCTGGGTGTTGTGCAGCGGTCTCGACCAGGAGCGGGGCAGCCCGGTTCTGCTGAACCAACCGGCGCCGACCGAACTGCTGGAGGGGTGGGTCGGAGTCGACCTGCCCCACGAGGGCAATCGGGTGTGGTCGGGGTTTCTGACTCGGTACTCCCGACGGTTCGGCGGCGCGCCGCCGGTGTGCTGCTATCCGGCGCACATGTACGACATGGGACGCGCGATCGCCGAGGGCATCGCCCTGGCCCGGCCGGTCAGCCCGGAGGGTCTGCGGCGCGGCCTCGAACGAGTGCGGATGCTGCCGGCCACCATGGGGGCGCCCGGGACCGTGATCGGGTTCGGACCGTACGACCATCGCGGCTACAAGGGGTCCGACTATCTGGTGTTGCGGACCGTTCGCGACGGCCGCGAGGGCTTGGTCGACGAATTGCTCGTTCCTGGAGGCGCCTCATGACATTCGACCGCCGTGACCGGCACGGCTTCTTCATCGACGGAGCACTGCGAGAACCAACGGGGTCCGAGCGGGTGGAGGTCATCCACCCGGGCAACGAGGAGGCAGTCGGCTCGATACCCAAGGCCACCCCGGACGACATGGCGGCGGCGGTGGCCGCGGCGCGCCGGGCCTTCGATGAAGGCCCGTGGCCGCACACCGCACCGGCCGAACGCGCCGAGATGCTCTCCGCGATCGCGGACGGTCTCGAGAAGAGGCTCGAAGAGCTCGCCTGGTTGAGCACCGCGCAGAACGGTATGCCGATCACCTTGGCGAGGCAGAGCCAAGGCATCGAGATCCTGCGGTACTACGCCGATATCGCGCGGGACGTGGTGTGGGAGGAACGGCGACAAGGGCTCGCTGGTACCGGGTTGGTCCGGCGGACACCGGTGGGGGTGGCCGGTCTGATCATCCCGTGGAACGCTCCTTCGCTGTTGATGAACAAACTGCCCTCAGCCTTGCTTGCGGGCTGCACCGTTGTCGTGAAGCCGTCCCCGGAGACGCCGTTGGACACCTACGTGCTCGCCGAGGTGCTCGATGACGTCGGCATGCCACCCGGGGTGGTCAATATCGTTGCCGCCGATGCGGAGGTCGGCCAGTGCCTGGTCGATGACCCGCGCGTGGACAAGATCAGCTTCACCGGCAGCACCGCGGCGGGGCGAAAGATCATGGCCGGCCTCGCGGAGCGCATCGGTCGGGTGAGTCTGGAGCTCGGTGGGAAATCGGCATCGGTGCTCCTCGACGACGCACCGCTGGAGGCGGCCCTGCCCGCAACCATGGCAGGGGCGTGTCTGAACAACGGTCAGGCGTGCATCGCGCTGTCGCGTGTCCTGGCGCCGCGATCCCGCTACGACGAAGTGGTCGAAACGCTGGGGGCTATGGTCGGCAGCCTTCCGGTCGGTGACCCGTTCGACGAGTCGACGTTCGTCGGGCCGCTGTTGAACGCGCGGCAGCGGGACCGCGCGTTGGGCTACATCGAGCTCGGAAAAGCCGAAGGTGCCCGCGTGGTCACCGGAGGGGGACCCGTGCCCGGACGGGACAGGGGCTTCTGGGTACAGCCGACCGTGCTCGCCGACGTCAGCAATGACATGCGGGTGGCGCAGGAGGAGATCTTCGCGGCGGTGATCTCGGTGATCCCCTACGACGGCGGCGACGACGCGGCGGTGGCGATGGCCAACGACAGCCAGTACGGGCTGTCCGGTGCGGTGTGGAGCGCTGACCCGGAACGTGCGCTCGATGTCGCGCGGCGGATCCGGACCGGCACCGTCACCGTCAACGGGTTCACCTACGACGTCGGACTGCCGTTCGGCGGGTTCAAACAGTCCGGCATCGGGCGCGAGTGGGGCCTCGAAGGACTTGAGGCCTACATCGAATACCAGACCATCAACCTTCCCGACGGGCTCTGACCGAACACTCATGGAGGGAGTTGCAGTGACCACCACGCCCACCGACTTCGTCGCCCTCGGGGCTCCGCCGAATGTCGAGGACCGGGTGCGCACCTTCAGCACGTTCGCCGCGTGGGCACAGGCCGACCCCGTCGGCGCGTTCACGGAGGTACGGGACTACGCCCGGATGGCGCACTCGGATGAGTTCGGCGGCTTCTGGATCCCCACCCGGTATGAGGACATCGAATGGATCGCCCGCAATCCCGAGATCTTCAGTAGCGCGGAACCCCTTATCCCGCATACGCCGAACCTGCCGGAGAAGGCGATCCCGCTCGAACTCGACGGAGCGGAACACACCGCGTGGCGCCAGACCCTCGCGGACTGCTTCAGCCCGGGGACCGTCAACCACTTCGCGCCGCAGATCGAACAACTCACCCGCGATCTCGTCGACAACGCGGTAGGGGCTGACCGTTTCGATTTCGCGCCGAACTTCGCGGTCAAACTGCCGGCGGCGGTGTTCCTGGTCAACTTCGGGGTCGAGCCCGAGGCCCTGCCGCAACTCCTCGAATTCAAGGACTGGTACGTGCGCGAGGGCCTGGCGGCCGTGAACGACCCGGATCAGATGGCGAAGGCCACCAAACCACTGCTCGACTTCTTCCAGGGTGAGGTCGACAAGCGGCGGGCAGCCGGGCCCGGTGAACGCCACGACGTCATCAGCAAACTGTTGACCGCGACGTATCGGGGCCGGCCCCTCACCGATCGCGAGATCGTGAACGCTTCGTTCGTCACGATGATGGCGAGCCTCGACACCACGACCTCCGCGCTCAACTTGAGTTGGTTGACGCTCGCTCAGCGACCCGATCTGCGGGCCAGGATAGTGAACGAACCCGACCGGATACCGCGTTTCGCGGAGGAACTGATTCGGTATCAGCCTGTGCTGACGACTGCGCGCATCGTCACTCGCGAGGTCGAGGTCGCCGGCGTGACAATGCGTCCCGGCGACAAGGTCCTGATGTCCTGGGGCATGGCAGGCCGAGATCCCGAGGTCTACGAACGCGCCGACGAGTGCTGGTTCGACCGCCCGCCGAGCCGAACCCTGGCCTTCGGGGTCGGCCCCCACCGCTGTCTCGGTATGCACCTGGCACGACGCATCGTCGCCACGGCGCTACGGGAATGGCACTCGCGCATCCCCGATTACCGGCTCGACCCGGACAGCCCACCGGTCACCTACTACAGCCCGGTTCGGGGCGTGATGTCCCTGCCGTTGCGCCTCGGAGCGGGGTGAGCAGACCGGAGACAAGCCCGATCAGCGACAGCGTACGCACAGAGTCACAGAGTCACAGAAAGCGCTAGTCCGACGATGGAAATCACTGCTGCGGTCCTCAGAGAGCCCGGCGCTTCGATGTGCGTCGAAACCGTTGAACTCGATGATCCACGGCCGACCGAGATCGTGGTCGAGATCGCCGGATGCGGTGTCTGCCACACCGATCTATCGTTCCGCGACGGATCCTGGCCGTACCCGATGCCGGCGGTGCTCGGACATGAAGGCGCGGGCACCGTGATCGCCACCGGCTCCGCGGTGCGGTCGGTGGCGGTCGGGGATCGGGTCGTGCTGTCCTTCGGATTCTGCGGAGCCTGCGACGCGTGTCTGTCCGGGGCGCCGGCGAACTGCCCCAACGCCCCGCTCATCAACATGCGCGGAACCCGCGACGATGGCTCGACGACACTGCGCAAGAACGGTGAGCCGGTACACGGGTCGTTCAATACCCAATCCTCGTTCGCGTCACATGTCCTCACCGAGGAACGCTACGCGACGAAGCTGCCCGACGGTGTCCCACTTGAGCTCGCCGGAACCCTCGGATGCGGCGTGCCGACCGGGGCGGGTGCGGTGCTGAACGTCCTGCGTCCCCGGCCGGGATCGACGGTCGCGGTATTCGGTCTCGGCGCAGTCGGGCTGTCGGCGGTAGCCGCGGCCAGGTTGAGCGGATGCTCACGTGTGATCGGCGTGGACCTCAACCCGGCACGGCTGGAGCTGGCCCGAGAGTTCGGCGTAACCGACATTATTGAGGCGGGCGCGGAAGATCCGATCAGTGCGATTCACCAGATCGTCCCGGGTGGGGTGGACGGAGCGATCGAAGCCAGCGGCGCCAAGAAGGCACTGTCGGACGCGTTCTCGTCGACGTCGCTGACCGGGACGACGGTCCTGGTGGGCGCAGCGCCAGTCGGCACGACGTACGAGATCGATTCCGTGTCACTGCTTGCCGGCCGGACGCTGCGGGGCTGCACCATGGGGCTGGCCAATCCCCGCGTCTTCATCCCGCAGCTCGTGCGGATGTGGGGGCAGGGCTTGCTGCCGATCGAGAAGATGAGCACGAAGTTCAAGTTGAGCGAGATCGACGCCGCGTTGGCCGCTGCGGCCGACGGGTCCGTCGTCAAACCGGTACTCATCCCTTGAGCGACCTACACCGCGACTCCCTTGAGCGACCTACACCGCGACGTCGGGAAATCCGTCAGATGGTGACCGTCACCGGGCCGAGCTCCGTACACGGGTTGACCATGGTCATCGGGTCGTCCCAGCAACCTCGGCCCGACGTGGTGAAGGTGCCGTGCGGATTACTGCCGGGTAGTACGGCTTTCGCACTACCCCAGGTCAGTCCTTGGGCGCAGACCCCGGGATGGTCACGGCCGGATATGCACACCACCGTCGACATGGGAGCGGCCTTGCCGTTGCAGGCCTTAGGAGTCACGGACGCGACGATCGCGGTGACGCCCCCTGTCAACACCGCCGGTGCCGCCGGGGACAGCTCGAAGGAACAGTGGTGCTCAGGCAGAGGTTCGGCAGATGCGGGCGGAATCGCAAGCACAGCCAGGACCGGTATCGCGGCCGTAGCCATGCGCCTCCACATCGCGTCCATGCCTGCATGGTATCGGCGCACCCCGACCACTGCGGTAGGGCTGAGGCCGAGAATGTCGTTTCCGATTCAGCGGGGCCTCCTGCCGGCGCGGCGGCTCTACCATTCCGGTGTCCGCTGGGCTTTGCTGCCAAGCCATTACGGCACCAGACAATCTTGGAAAGGTGACGTGGACCTGTGATATCCCAGAGCGCGTTGCTGAAACCCCTCGAGGGCGTGGGGGCTTTCTATGCCATGGCTCTGGACACGCTCGTGCAGGTTTTTCGCCGGCCCTTCGCCTGGCGGGAGTTCCTGACGCAGTGCTGGTTCATCGCGCGCGTGTCCATCGTCCCCGCGCTGCTGTTGGCGTTTCCGTTCACCATGCTCGGCGCCTTCATCCTGAATGTGCTGCTGCTCGAGGTGGGTGCCGGTGATGCCGCCGGTACAGCTGCGGGAATAACCATGGCACAGCTCGGCCCGGTGGTCACGGTGCTGGTGGTCGCCGGGGCGGGTGCGACGGCGATCTGCGCGGATCTGGGAGCCCGCACCATCCGAGAAGAGCTCGATGCGTTACGGGTAATGGGGATCAACCCGATTCAGTCATTGGTCGTACCGCGAGTGCTTGCGGCGACGGTGATCGCGCTCCTGTTGTCCGCACTGACCTCGATCGCGGTGCTGTGCGGGTCCTTCTTCTTCACCGTGTTCGTTCAGAACGTGAGCCCGGGTGCCTGGGCCGCCGGACTCACCGTCATCACCGGAATGGCCGATGTCGCAGTGATCTTCATCAAGGCAGCCCTTTTCGGGATGTCCGCCGGCCTCATCGGCTGCTTCAAGGGGATCTCGGTAGGCGGCGGTCCGGCCGGTGTGGGTAATGCGGTCAACGAGACGGTGGTGTATTCCTTCATCGCCCTCTACGTGATCAATCTGCTGGTTACCGCCGGACAGTACGGGGGCGCGAGATGACCCGGCATCTGACATCCGCACCGAGCAAGCGTTTTCCACGCCTGGATCGGGCCGCTCGTAGTTTCGCCGCCGAGTGGAACCGGATCGGGCGACAGAGCGAGTTCTACGCGTTCACGCTCCGATCGATGGTGGATGCGTTCATCCACTACAAGGCGGAGGTTATCCGCCAGATCGCGCTGATGAGCCTGAGCGTCGGCGCTCTCGCCGTTATCGGCGGCACGGTGGTCGTCACGGCCGTGCTCACCATGTCGGTCGGTGGCCTGATCGCCGCCCAGGTGTACAACCAGCTGTCCGGCTTCAGCTTGGAGGCGCTGACCGGATTCGTCGGTGCTTATGCCAGTGTGCGGATCCTCGCGCCCGTGACGGCGGGATTCGCGCTGGCCGCAACCATCGGCGCCGGTGCGACAGCGCAACTGGGGGCGATGCGGATATCCGAGGAAATCGACGCGCTGGAAGTCATGGGAATCCGCTCAGTGGCGTACCTGGCATCGAGTCGGGTCATGGCCGGGGTCATTGTCGTGATCCCGCTCTATTGCGTCGGTGTCGTCATGTCGTTCTTCGCAGCACGATTCGGTACGACACTGGTCTACGGACAGTCAACCGGGGTCTACGACCACTACTTCAACACCTTTCTCATCCCCGCTGATCTGCTCAAGTCCTTCGTGCAGGTCATCATCATGGCGTTCGTGCTGATGCTCGTGCACACCTATTACGGCTACACGGCCTCCGGCGGGCCGGCGGGGGTCGGCGAAGCCGTCGGACGTGCGGTCCGCGCATCGCTGATCTGCCTCATCATCGTGTTCCTGTTCACCTCGCTGGCTGCTTACGGCCAGTCGGGCAGCTTCCACCTCTCCTCATAAGATGATCAACGAACATCGCGGAGAACGCCGTATCCACCCCGCCTGGTGGACGCTGGGACTGATCGTCAGCGTGGTCGCGTTCGTGGCGGTCTGCTCCGCCCTCTACAGCGGCGCCTTCAATCGGTACGTGCCTGTCACGGTGCGCTCCGACCGGGCCGGGCTGATCATGGAGACCGGCGGAAAAGTCATGATGCAGGGTGTGCAGGTGGGGCGGGTGTCCGGTATCACCCACAGCCACGGCGAGGCACGCCTGGAAGTGCAGTTGTTCGCCGACGAGGCGAAGAAGATTCCCGCAAATGTCACTGCCAGGATTCGGGCCACCACGATCTTCGGCGCCAAGTACGTCGATCTGATCTTCCCCGAAAAGCCGAGCGCACAGCGGATCGAGGCCGGCGCGGTGCTGACGTCCGACAACACCACCACCGAGGTGAACACCGTATTCGAGAACCTCGTCGGGGTGCTAGATCAGGTGAATCCGGCGAAACTCAACGCCACCCTGGCGGCGTTGGCCGAAGGGTTCGGTGGTCAGGGCGAGCGGATGGGCGAGGCGATCGATGCGGCGAACCAGGTTCTGGCAGAGGTGAATTCCCGATCCGACACATTGCGACGCGATTGGGTTGCCCTGAAGGGATTCTCGGACACCTACGCCACCGCCGCTGATGATCTGGTCTCCGTACTCGATTCATCCAGCACCACCTCCGAAACGGTCACCCGTCAAGCGGCGACACTGGACGCGTTGTTGATCAACCTGCTCGGGATGTCGACCACCGGTATCGACCTGCTGGTGCCGAACCAGCGAAACCTGATCGACGCGATCAACAAACTGCAGACCACCACAAGTCTGGTGAAGAAACACGATCCGGCGCTCACCTGCACGTTGCTGGGCACCGCCTACTGGCTGGACGACATGGGGGGCGAAGCCGCGGTGGGTGGAAACGGAAAGTCCTTCATGGCCGACGCGACGATCCTGCTCGCTGACGACATGTACGAGTTCCCGCGGCACCTGCCCATCATCGCGGCGAAAGGCGGCCCGGGCGGTAAACCGGGCTGTGGCTCTCTTCCCCAGGCGGACAAGAAGTTCCCAGTCCGCCAGCTCATCACCAACACGGGCTGGGGGCGGGGTATCGACATCCGGCCCAATCCCGGGATCGGACACCCGTGCTACGCGAACTACCTGCCCGTCACTCGGGCCGTTCCCGAGCCGCCGAGCATCCGCAAGTGCCTGCCGGGTCCTGCGCCCGGACCCATTCCCTACCCGGGTGCTCCACCTTATGGCGCCGCGCTGTACGGGCCCGGAGGGGTGCCACTGTGGCCCGGAATTCCACCTGCGGGCACGCCGCCGCCCGTGCCGGTGCCGGGCACACCGGTCGCGCCGGGCAAGATCCCGCCGAACCCACCGCCGCCTGCGGTCTTCGGCGCACCTCCACCGCCGACCGCCGCTCCGGCGCCGGAACCGACTTCGCCGAATGGCGTCGAAGCCGAATCGACACCGAGATGACAGTCGTGACAGGGAAAGGCCGAACGAGATGAGACTGGGACTGTCCGGCATCATCGTCAGACTCGCGGTCTTCGGGCTGACCTGCGGGCTCGCGGCGTTCGCTCTCGTCGGCATCTTCGCGAACCTCAGGCTTCAGTCGGAGACCACCTATCGCGCGCTGTTCAGCAACATCAGCGGGCTCAAGGAAGGCGACTTCGTCCGCATCGCCGGAGTCGAAGTCGGCAAGGTCAAGCGGATCGCGGTCCAACCCGACACCACGGTCCTCGTTGACTTCTCGACCGAGAGCTCGGTGGCGCTGACCGAGGGAACGAAAGCGGTGATCCGCTACCAGAACCTGATCGGCGACCGATTCCTGGCGCTCGAGGAGGGGACCGGATCGACCACCCGCCTCAAACCCGGCGACACGCTGGGACTGGCGCAGACGAGTCCGGCGCTGGACCTGGATGCCTTGATCGGTGGATTTCGGCCGTTGTTCCGTGTACTCGAACCCCGCGAGGTGAACTCGCTGGCCGAATCGCTGATCGCCGCACTGCAGGGGCAAGGTCCGACCATCCGGTCCTTTCTGGCCCAGACCGCAACGGTCACCGCTGCCCTCGCCGACCGCGATCAACTGATCGGAGAAGTCGTCGACAATCTTCAGACTGTACTCTCGTCACTCGGCGAGCAGAGCGGACAACTCGACAAGACGGTGACCGCCCTCGCCGATCTGACCAAGGCCCTCGCCGACCGCCGCAGCGATGTGTCCACCGGTCTGGCCTATGCCGACGCAGCGGCCAGTGAGCTGGCCGAACTGCTCGGCCAGGGGCGAGCGCCGCTCAAAGAGACCGTTCACCAGGCCGATCGCGTATCCGAGATCCTCAACTCGGATCTCAATCGGCTGGACAACGTCCTGCACACGTTGCCGGACAAGTACAAGCTGATCGGCGCCCAAGGGCGATTCGGCGACTACTTCGCCTTCTACCTGTGCGACGCCTACCTGAAACTCAACGGCAAAGGCGGTCAGCCCGTTTACATCAAGATCGCCGGACAAGACACGGGACGGTGTGCTCCGAAGTGAACAAGTCCTTCTCCGAACGAAACGTCCTGGTCATCGGCGTCGTCGGCGTCGTGCTGACGGTCGTCGGCGCCGTCCTCGGTGTCCAGTACCGCGAAGTGCTCGCGCTCGGCCGGTACCAGGGGTACTCCGCATACTTCGCCGAGGCAGGTGGACTCACCGTCGGTGCGCGCGTTCAGGTGTCGGGTTACGACGTCGGTAAGGTGACGGGAATCTCCCTGGACGGGGCCAAGGTTCGTGTCGACTTCGAGGTGCGGAAGTCCATTCCGGTCGGCGACCGGACCGAAGCGGCGATCAAGACTGCCACGATCCTCGGAGAGAAGTTCGTCGATGTGATACCGCGCGGGGAGGGCCGGCTGCAGGGGCCGATACCCCTTGAGCGCACCCGAGCCCCGTACAACCTCACCGATGCGCTGGCCGACCTGACCACCACGATCGAGGGTATTGACACCCAACAGCTGTCGGATTCCCTGCAAACCCTCGCCGATACCTTCCGGGACACCCCGGTCGATCTGCAGGCCGCAGTGCAGGGGCTCGGCCGGTTCTCGGAGTCACTCAACAGGCGCGACAACGAGTTGCGGAGCCTGCTGGCCAATGCGAACAGAGCCACCAAAGTTCTCGCCGATCGTACCGAGCAGGTGGTGACCCTGATCACGAGCACGAATGCCCTGCTCGCGGAACTGCAGACCGAAAGCGCTTCGCTGGACGCGCTGGCCGGCGACGTATCGGGGCTGTCTCGGCAACTGTCCGGGCTGGTGGCCGACAACCGCGAACAGCTCGGCCCGACTCTGGAGAAGCTCAACAAGGTTCTCACGGTTGTCGACAACCGGAGGGACCAGGTCCAGGACGCCATCGCGCGACTGAACAAGGTCGCCTTGGCGCTGGGCGAATCCGTCGCCTCGGGGCCGTACTTCAATGCCTATCTGGCCAACCTGCTGCCCGGCCAGTTCATTCAACCGTTCATCGATGCGGCGTTCTCCGACCTGGGGCTCGACCCCAACACGTTGCTTCCGTCCGAGCTGGCCGACCCGCAGGTCGGACAGCAGGCCACGCCGGCACTGCCGGTGCCGTTCCCGCGGACCGGACAGGGCGGTGAGCCGCGGCTGACGGTGCCGGATGCGATCACCGGCAACCCCGGTGACAGGCCGTGTGGACCACCGGGCGCGCCGGCGCCCGGGCCGGGTTGCTACCCGTACCGCGAACCCGCACCGCCACCGGCGCCGGGTGGTGCGCCACCCGGGCCGCCGGCGCCGCCTGTGCCCGACACTACACCGACCGCCACGACGCCGACGCCGCTGCCGGTCTACGTGCCGGCCCCCGGTGAAGCGGCCACGCAGGAAGGAGGCCGAGGGTGAGGGGCTCTCGACGCAACCGGATTCTGGTGGCGATGTTGCTGACGGTCACGCTCGTCGCCGCGATCGTGATGCTGGTTGTTCCGGTTCGAAAATCCGGACGCATCACTATCAGCGCCTATTTCAGTAACAGCAACGGGATCTACGCCGGAGACGAGGTGCGAGTTCTCGGTGTCGCGGTGGGCGAGATCACCAAGATCGAACCGGAACCGATGCGGGTGAAGATCACGTTCTGGGTGGACGACAATGTCAAGATTCCCGCGGATGCGCGCGCGGTGATCGTGGCTCCATCGTTGGTGACAGCTCGGGCCGTCCAACTCACCCCCGCGTACACCGGCGGACCGGTGTTGGCTGACGGGTCGGAGATCCCACTCGGGCGAACCGCGGTGCCCGTCGAGTACGACGATCTACGAGAACAGCTTCGCGTCATGACAGATACCCTGCAGCCCGGGCCGGACGGGGTATCCAGCCTCGGATCATTGATCGAAACCACGGCGGACAATCTCCGGGGCCAAGGCGACGACATCCGCCTAACCGTTATCCAGCTGTCGCAGGCACTGTCGGCGCTGGGGGACCATTCGGGGGACATCTTCGGTACCGTGAAGAACCTCTCGACGCTGGCATCCGCGTTGCGCGACAGCGACACCCTGCTGCGGCAACTGAATCGGAACCTGTCCGCGGTCACCGGGCTGCTCGCCAACGACCCGAACGAGGTCGGCGCCGCGGTCGCGGACCTGCACGCCGCGATCACCGAGGTGCGTTCGTTCGTCGCCGAGCATCGCGATGCCCTGGGCACCACCGGCGAGAAACTGGCGGGCATCACGCAGTCGTTCGGCGACAACATCGACAACCTCAAACAGGCGCTGCATGTGTTCCCCAACGCCATCCAGAACTTCATCAACATCTATCAGCCCGCACAGGGGGCGCTGTCCGGCTCGTTGGCGGGCACCAACTTCAACAACCCGATCCAGTTCATCTGCGGCGCGGTGCAGGCCGCTTCACGACTGAACGCGGAGCAGTCGGCGAAACTGTGTGTGCAGTACCTGGCGCCGATCGTGAAGAACCGGCGATACAACTTCCTCGGTCCGTTGGGTTTCGCGCCGTTCGTCGGGGCACAGGCCCGTCCCAACGAAGTCACCTTCAGCGAGGACTGGATGCGTCCGGACTACGTCCCACCGGCGGTGCCCTCAGCCGAGACCGGCTCCACGGACAGCCATCTCGGCCCGGAGTCGTCGTCGCCGCCGTTGGCAGCGGAGACCGCACCACCCATCGAAGGCCCGCCCAGACATGCCGTCGACCCCAGCCAAGGCCTACGCGGAATGTTGGCACCACCGGGAGCGGGCTCATGAGGAGGCTACGAAACCTGCGAACCGCCACCGCCGCGGCAGCGATGGCGGGCCTGGTCATCTGTCTGAGCGGGTGCGGGTGGCAGGGGCTGAACACCTTGCCGTTGCCCGGAACCGCCGGCCGTGGTCCAGGGTCCTTCGAAATCCAGGCGCAGCTACCCGACGTCAACAACCTGGAGCGCAACTCGCGGGTACGGGTGGGTGACGTGACGGTGGGCAACGTGACCAGGATCGAACGCCAGGGCTGGCATGCACTGGTCACCATTCGCCTCAACGGGGACGTCAACCTGCCGGAGAACACTACGATCAAGCTCGGCCAGACGAGCCTGCTGGGATCGCAGCACCTGGAACTCGTGCCGCCCTCCGATGCCCCGCCGACCGGGCGGTTGCGCCAGGGGTCGGTGATTCCGCTCGCCAACGCGCACAACTACCCGACGACCGAGCAGACCCTCGCGGCGGTCTCGATGCTGCTGAACGGCGGTAGCGTCGGTCAGCTGCAGGAGGTCGTGCAGGCGTTCGCGGTCGCGCTGCGCGATCGGGAACAGGAAGTCCGCAGCCTGATCGAGCAGCTCGAACGCTTTGTCGGCATCGTCGACGAACAGACCGGCGATATCATCTCGGCCACCGAAAGCCTGAACCGGGTGACCGGCGCGTTCGCGGCTCAGAAGCCCGTGCTCGACCGCGCGTTGCGCACGGTGCCTGAGGCACTGGCGGTTCTCAAGGAACAGCGAACCAATCTGACCGAGGTCATCGACAAGCTCGGCAAGCTCAGCGCGCTGACCGCTGATGCGGTCAGCGCGACGAAAGAGAACCTGGTCAGCGAGCTGAACGATCTTGCGCCGGTGCTGAAGTCGTTGGCAGATGCCGGTCCGGCCCTAGTGCGTTCGCTGGACTGGCTGCCGACGTTCCCCTTCCCGACGAACACGCTCGACAATTGGATGAGAGGTGACTACGGGAACATCTCGGTGGTGTTCGACCTCACCTTGAGCCGGCTGGACGCCGCGCTGTTCACCGGTACGCGGTTCGAGGGTGATCTGACGAAGCTCGAGCTGCAGTGGGGACGCACCATCGGTCAGATGCCCAGCCCGTACACGAGCGAAAACCCCCTTGTAGCGCCATACCATCTCGATCAGGGGCCGTAAACATGCATCTGGGCAGGAATATCAGGATCCGCCTAGCGATCTTGACGGCGATCGCATTGGCCGCCGGCGGCGCAATGCTTTTCGGTTATACCGACATCCCAGCGGAACTGGGAGTGGGGCGCTACACGGTGACCCTCGAGCTGCCCCGCTCGGGTGGTCTCTACGAGACCGCCAATGTCAACTACCGCGGTACCCACGTCGGCAAGGTGAAATCGGTGCGGCTCACCGAGCACGGTTCGGTCGAGGCCGAACTGTCGCTCGACTCGTCGGTCCCGATACCGTCCAATCTCACCGCCGAAGTGCACAGCCAGACCGCTGTCGGTGAGCAGTACGTCGACCTCATACCGGGTGACGACACTTCGACGCCGCTGCGCAACGGTGACGTGATTCCGGCGCGCAACGCCTCGGTTCCGCCCGACGTCGCCGATCTGCTCGACGTCGCCAACCGCGGCCTGTTGGCCGTTCCGCGCGATGATCTGCGCACCGTTGTCGACGAGTCCTACATCGCGGTCGGGGGTCTCGGGCCGGAGTTGTCGCGAATCGTCCGAGGGGCAACGCAGCTGGCCCTCGATGCGCGGGACAACCTGCGCGAGCTGTTGACCGTGATCGACGAGTCGGGCCCGCTGCTGGAGAGTCAGACCGATACCTCCGACGCTGTGCAGGCCTGGGCGGCTCAGGTCAGGTCCATCACATCGCAGCTACGCGACAATGATTCGGCGGTTTCCGGGCTCATTGAGGAAGGCGCCCCGGCGGCGGCGGAAGCGCACCGGCTGCTCGACCAGTTGCGGCCGACGCTGCCGGTGGTGCTCGCCAACCTCGTGTCGATCGGCCAGGTCGGGATCGACTACAACGCCAACCTCGAGCAGCTGCTGGTGCTGATTCCGCAGGCGGTCGCCATGGGACAGGCGATCTCCGTCGCGAACATGAACAACAAGGATTGGCGCCTGCCGTATCTCGACTTCAACTTGAACATCAACCTGCCGCCACCCTGCACCACCGGGTTCCTGCCCGCATCCCAGAAGCGCGCGCCTTCGGTGGTCGACGCACCCGACCCACCCGAGGGAGATCTGTACTGCCGCATTCCGCAGGACGCTCCGTTCAGCGTCCGGGGTGCGCGGAACATTCCCTGCGCCACGGTCCCCGGTAAGCGCGCTCCCACGGTGAAGATGTGCGAATCCGACGCCCAGTACGTCCCGCTCAACGACGGGTTCAACTGGAAGGGTGACCCGAACGCGACACTGACCGGGCAGGACGTTCCACAGCGCCCGGGGGATTACGGTCCGCAGCCGGCTCGCGCACCACAGCCAGTGCCGGGCGAGGTCGAGGCGGCGAAGACGCCACCGATCGCGGTCGCCGAGTACGACCCGGCGACCGGAAGTTACGTCGGACCCGACGGAAAGGTCTACACCCAGGCAGATCTGGCGCAAACCGCACCGGAGGAGAAGACATGGCAGTCGATGTTGGTGCCTCCCTCACCGAGGTGAGTGACACAGACGACCGGAGTCCCGGCGCCGATCCGGAGACCTCGGGTGTGGTCCCCGCGCGTGCGGAGGATGCCGAGACCGCGCATCGGGCAGCCGGGCAGCCGAGTTCCCGGGCTCCGATCCGGACGGTGTTCCTGCTCGGACTGGTGATGGTCGTGGCGATGGTGAGCGTCGTGCTGTGGACCCTGCACCGCGATCATGAGGCGCGCCGCCTCGTCGCACAGCGGGAGGCCTTTCTCGCGGCCGGCCGGGAGGCGGCGATCTACCTGACCACCTTGGACCACACCCGGATCGAAGCCGATGTCGCTCGCATACTCGACATGACGACCGGGACCTTTCGCGACGGCTTCGAGCAGCGCGCGCCCGCATTCATCGACGTGATCCGGCAGAACCAGTCGAGCTCCACCGGCCGGATCACCGAGGTTGGACTGGAGTCGATGGAGGGCAACGCCGCGCGGGTGCTGGTGGCCGCAAACATCGTCATGTCGTCGAAGGCCCACCCGAACCAGCCGCCCAAGCCGTGGCGGATGCGGCTCGATCTGCGGGAGGAAGGTGACGGGGTCAAGGTTGCCGATGTGAGGTTGGTGCCATGACCCGCAACGTTGTCCGTCGAATCATGGCGGTGCTGATGCCGAATGCGTCGGAACCGCGTGAGCGCTGGAGAAGCCTTGCGGTGCTGGGCGTCATGCCGGTCCTCGTCCTGGTGCTGGCAGTGGTCGCAGCGTGGCTCAGATGGGATGAGTCGGTTCAGCGAATCCGCGGCTCGACGAACATCGAGGCGATTCGCGCAGCCAGTGACAGCGCGGTCGCGATGCTGTCCTATCACCCCAAGACTGCGGAAAGTGACTTCGAAGCAGTCTGCGCTGGGTTGACCGACGAGTTCTGCGACACCTACACCGCGTTGGCGCGGGAAGTCGTTCTCCCGGCCGCTGCTCAGCAGAACATCCGGTCGGAGGCGACTGTCCCAGCCGCCGCGGTGGTATCGGCCGACACCAACCGAGCGGTGCTGCTGCTGAGCGTCAATCAGATGATCACGATCGGCAATGACGCACCGAGCATGACGACTTCGTCGGTCAGGGTGACGGTGGCCAGAGTCGACGGCCGATGGCTGGTCTCCGATTTCACACCGATCTGATCCGGGAGTGCTGATGAGAGACATGCGTGATCGGGCCTGCCGGTTGGCGCTGCTGGGAATGACACCGGCCCTGATGGTCATCGGGTCGGTAGGTGCGGCGCCTGCTCAGGCCGACAACAAGCGCTTCAATGACGATGTGGTGGAGAACGTCTACACGATCCAACGCAAAGCGGGATGCCCGGTCGAGATCCGGGTGGATCCTCGTCTGCAGTTGGCTGCCGAGTGGCACACCAAGGATGTCATTGCGAACCGCCACCTCGACGGTGACACCGGCTCAGACGGCTCCACCCCGCAGGACCGGGCGAACGCGGCGGGGTACCGCGGCACGGTTGCGCAGACGATGACCATCCATCCCGCACTGGCGATCAGCGGGCTGGAGCTGCTGAAGTCGTGGTACTACAACCCGCACTACTACGCGATCATGTCTGATTGCCGCCACACCGACATCGGTGTGTGGTCGGAGAACAGCCTGGACCGCACCGTGGTCGTCGCGGTGTACGGGCGACCATCGTTCTGACGAGCGGGTTCCGTTCGGCGGCTACCGCCTTCCGGGAGTCGAGTCGCGCTCCTGTCCGTCATTCCAGCTCGCCAACAACGACCCCACCTCGGGATCCACCAGTGTGCGCCAGCCCCGAAACATTCGTGCGGTGCGTTCGGTGTCGGTGTACTCCCAGTGCTCGCAGATCTTGTCGTCGCGGAAGCGCAGCAACGTCAGCCCACTGTTGTCGAACCTCTCCCCGTGGGTGGTGGTGGTCCTCGACGACCACCACCACAGCAGCCACTCGTCATCGAGGATCCAGAACCGTGACTGCCGGAACTCGGGTGGGCCGGCGAGCACCTTCGAGGTCGCGTGCATGCAGGCGATGAGCCTGTCCCGCCCCCGCATGTCGCCGCCCCAGGGCCAGTCAGCGCCCTGCCACCGCAGTTTGACGTCCTCGGCGTAGAGTTCGAGGAACCGGGCACGCATCTCCTCGTCGGGGAGTTCGCCGTCGCCACCCAGCACGCTGCGAACCCGTTCGAGGTTCGACTTCATATCAGCCATGTTCTCCCGACCGACCTTTCACTTTGCTCATGCACCGAGCGAACTGGGACCCCGCTGCGGTGTGTGCGCTGCACCCAGCAGCACCACAGATGGCGCGTCACACGGATCTTTGGTCAAACCGCGCAATGTGTACACGTCGGCGACATCGTCCGGACGGAACACGTCATGCCCCGTGCGTTCGGCGGTGTGCGCGGGCGCCGGCTGCGGTGTCACGCTCTCGGACATCGGGTTCACGCGGTTCAGCGCGGCGCGAACCGCTGTGCACCGTCGAGTCGCAACACGTGACCGTTGACGTACTGGTTGGCCAGCAGGAAGGCAACGGCGTCGGCGAACTCGGCGGGCTCTCCCAATCGCCGGGGGTAGGGGATCGACGAGGTCAGGTGGTTGATCAGGTCCTCGCCGACCGACTCCATGATCGGGGTGCGCATGGTGCCCGGCGCGATGGTGTTGACCCGGATGCCCGTGGCACCGAGATCGCGGGCGGCGACCAGGGTAAGGCCGATGACCCCCGCCTTGGCCGCGGTGTACGACGCCTGACCGATCTGTCCCTCGTAGCCCGCGATCGACGCCGTCATGACCACCGCACCGCGCTCGCCGCCGGGCAGCGGGTCGGTCTTGGCGATCCGAGCGGCGGCCAGCCGCAGCACGTTGAACGTGCCGTTGAGGTACAGGTCGACGGTCTTGGTGAAGCCGCTGTAATCAGCGGGGCTGCCGTCTTTTCCGACGACGCGCTGGTTGACCCCGAACCCGCCGTGGGCGACCACCGCGAAGCGGACATCGCCCAGCTCGGCGGCCGCGTCCAGGGCGGCGTTGACACTGGCCTCATCGGTGACGTCGGTGCGGACGAACGTCGCGCGTTCACCCAGTTCGGTAGCGAGCGCGGTGCCCTGGTCCTCGGCCAGGTCGGCGATCACGACGCCGAGTCCCGCCGCGTGCAGGCGCCGGACGGTGGCTGCGCCGAGCCCGCCCGCGCCGCCGCTGACGATCGCTGAGGCGCCCTGGAAAGATGTTGCGGTCACTGATATCTCCTCGAGGTTTTCCGACGGATACGAGTCGGGTCGGATCGGTCGCGATCCGAGTTCGGCGAGCACCGGACGATGCCGTCACGGGCTGAAGGTCGGGTCAGCGGGGCAGGCCCAGCACCTGCTCGCCGAGGATGTTGCGCATCACCTCGGTGGTACCGGCCGCAATCGTGCTCGACCGGCTGAACAACAGCGCGTTGGCCGCCGCCGGTCGCAGACCGGCCGTTGCCGCGGCGCCGTGCAGATCGAACAGGAACTCCGCGTACCTCTGATCGACCTGACTCCAGGCGAGTTTGACCACCGACTGCGCCGGTCCGACGGTGCCGGAGCCGATCTCGGCGATCGAGCGTTCCGCGAGCAGACCCAGCACCTCGGACTCGACATACAGTTGCAGCGCCTCATCGCGTCGGCCGGGCGGCAATTCCGGCCCGGCGGACCCGACCGTGTGGCGCACATCGGCGCGGGTGCGCATCGCCAACAGCATCGCGGCCGCGCGCTCATGGGCCAGCGTACTCATCGCGGCCCGCCAACCGTCGTCGAGCGGACCCACCAGCGCGGAGGGTGGCAGCCGAACGGCGTCGAAGAACACCTCGCAGAACTCGTCGTCCCCGGTGAGCTGCCGGATCGGTTTCACGGTGACGCCGGGAAGGTTCATCGGCACCAGAAACATCGACAGCCCGCGGTGGGACCGCCCACCCGCCTCGATCGGCGTGGTGCGCGCCAGCACCAGACACTGGTCGCCGTGCGTCCCGTGCGAGGTCCACACCTTCTGCCCGTCCAGCACGAAACCGTCGTCGACGCGCTGAGCGCGGGTCCGCAGGCTCGCCAGGTCGCTGCCCGCACCGGGTTCGGAGAAGCCTTGGCAGAAAATGAGTTCGCCGCTTCGGATGGCCGGAAGATAGGCCTTCTGCTCCGGTGTACCCCACCTCATCAGCGCGGCCGCGACCGTGTTGACCCCGATGAAGCCGGCGATCTGCGGCGCCCCGGTCTCGCCGATCGCGGTCTCCACCGCCACCTGGGTGGCGAGATCCAGTGCCCGGCCACCGTATTCCTTCGGCCAGTTCAGGCCCACCCAGCCGGCGCCGTCGAGGCGACGCTGCCAGGCCCGGGCTGCATCGAAATCCTGTCGGTCGCCGTATTCGGCGCGAAACGCCGGGGCCGCCTCGGCGAGGAAGGCCCGTGCCTCGGCGACGACCGCGGGGTCCGCGCCGCTCACCTGCGCGGCTCCCGGGGCAGCCCCAGCACCCGTTCGGCGAGGATGTTGCGCTGGATCTCGGAGGTACCGCCGCCGATCCGCAGGCCGAACGACGTGAAATACGGTTCGGCGTCGGTCTCGCCGGCCAGTACGGCGAGCTTGCGCACCTCGTGATTGAGCTCGGTGGCGATGAGTTTCAGCGCACCGCTGGCCGGCCCGGGCTCACCGCCTTCGTTCTGTTCGGACACGCTCTTGTACAACAGGGCGCGTGCGGCGTTGGCATCGTCGCGCAGTTCACGGATCCGGTGCGACAACACCACATCGGCACGGTGTTTCTCGGCGAGCTCGGCCAGGATGCGCTGCAGGCCGATCACCGTCGCCGCGAACGCGGTGCTGCGCTCGTACAACAGTGTGGTGGTGGCGACCTTCCACCCGTCGCCGATTCGGCCGAGCACGTTGTCCACCGGGATGCGGGCCTCGTCGAAGTACACCTCGCAGAACTCGGGCCGCCCGGTGATGGTGGTAATGGGCCGGACCGTGATGCCCGGCGTGCGCATATCGGCGATGAGATAGGTCAGGCCCCCGTAACGATCGGCCGGATCGGTGCGCACCAGCAGCTCGCACAGGTCGGCGTGCTGGGCCCGGGTGTTCCAGATCTTCTGGCCGGTCACCACGATGTGGTCACCGTCGAGCACCCCCCGGGTGGTGATCGACGCCAGATCGGATCCCGCTCCCGGTTCGGAGAAGCACTGGGCGAACAGCAGATCACCGGTGAGGATTCCGGGCAGCCAGCGTCGCCGCTGCTCATCGGTGCCCTCCGCGATGATGGTCGGGCCGGCATGGGCCAGACCCACGAAGAACGGTTCGCCGCCACGACCACCGGCACGCTGATGCTCCTCGTGGAAGATCAGCTGCCGCATCGGGGAGGCGCCCTGACCCCCGTACTCGACCGGCCAGGCGATCCCGGCGAGCCCGGCCTCGGCCAGCCGCTTCTGCCAGTGCCGCTGCGCGGCCAGGTATTGGGCCTCGACGTCCTCGCCCACGTGGCGGGGCTGCGGCAGTTCGGGTGCGGGATTCTCGGCGAACCACCGCCGCAACACCGACCGGAACTCGTCGTCGGACAGAGCCGCGATATCCACCGGCGTCGAGGCGGTCACGACAGCTGCCCCTCCACCAGTCGGGCGACGGCATCCCGGTCGACCTTGCCGGTGTCGTGTCGAGGTATCGCGTCAACCGCCACGACACGCCGCGGAAGCTCATAGGCCGCCAGCTTGCTGCGCAGCACACCGCGGATCGATTCGCTGTCGGCAGTCGCGCCCTCGTGCAGCACCACCGCCGCGACGGGAACCTCCCCCAGGCGGTCATCGGGGATCCCGGCCACCGCCGAGTCGGCGATCTCCGGGAGCTCGTTTAACGCGGCCTCGACCTGCGCGGGATAGATGTTGAACCCACCGCAGACGATCATGTCCCGAACCCGGCCCACCACGAACAGGAACCCGTCGGCATCCAGATAGCCCAGATCCCCGGTGCGCATCCACTTTTCGACCGGAGTAGGTTTGCCGTCGGGACCCAGGTAGCCGGACATCGCCGAGGCGGCCCGGGCCGCGATCTCACCGACCTCGCCGGTCGGGACCTCGTTGCCGTCGGCATCGAGGATGGCGACCTCGACACCCGGTGCGATGCGGCCGACGGTGCCGGCCGGCCGTCGGCCGGCCGCGATGTCCTGGGGCCGCTCGAAGGCGATGGCGCCCGCGAACTCGGTCTGCCCGTAGTTGCGTTGCACCGCCACGCCGAACTTCTCCTCGAACGCCAACCGGGTGGCCTCGGGCAGTGCGGCGGTTCCGACGATGACGGCGTCGACGCCCGGCAATGAGCGGCCACTGCGATCCTGGACCAGTTCCCACACCATCGCCGGGGTCAGACCGATCACCCCCAGGCGATAGCGGCTCGCCAAATCGAAGACCTTGTCCGCGGCGAACTTCCGGACCACCAGAGCCGGTTTGCCCAACCACCACGCGGTCAGAACGCCGAGGAAGCCGCCCATGTGCGCGAGGGGAACCAGCACGATGCGAGGGTCACGCGCCGGGGTGGTGGGGGCACGGCCGTCCTCGGGCAGCCCGTTGCCCACCGCGATCCCGGCGACGCTGCCGCGCAGCGCGGCGAACGTCAGCGATGCGCCCTTGGGAGTTCCGGTCGTCCCGGACGTGAACATCACCACCGCCTCACCCGCCGGGGCCGGAGTCCGAACCCCGGTGTCGGTGATGTCGACCCGAAGGCCCTCATCGGAGACCGGGTTCAGCAGCGCCGACACCGCGGTGACGGACGCGCGCCGATCGACCTCGGCCTGCGGCACCATCACACTGGCCGTCACCACCGGGCAGCCGGCCCGCCACGCGGCATGGATCGCGACGATGGATGCGGCGTCGTTGCCCACCCGCGCCAGCACGCGCGTCCGGGGCGTGAGACGGGTCGCAAGCTCGGCCGCGGCGCGATCGAGTTGGGCGAACGTGTACTCGACGTCGTCGGCGATCAGGGCCGTGCTGTCGGGCGCGATGGCGGCCGAGCGGGCCAGGATGTCGTCGACTCCGGTGGCGCTCGAGACAGACGCCGCGCTCAATTCGTCCTCCTTGGATTCAGCCGATGGCAGCGCGCAGGGGCGATGCCGGTTCGCGGGATATCACGAACGTGCCGACCTCGACGGTACGAGTAGGGGAGCCACTTTGGACACCGCACAGCGGCGGTCGGCGCGAAAGCCGAATTTTCGTTGGTCCGTCTGTGACCAGGTGATCGGCGTGGGCTCGCACAGTGCGGTCGAGCCTTTCGGATACCCGGGATCAGCCGCTGGGGCGTTGCACGGCGAGAACGCCGTTTGCTTGCCGGAATCGGTCGGGATATTGCCATCGGCCGGTTCCAACCGGTTGTCTGGTAGCAGCGGGCGGCGCGGATCGCCGCGAGAATGCAGGACCGAGGACCTTATCGAGGATGTGCCGGTGCGCTTCGTGATCGACGACGATGCTCGAACGCTGATCGAATCCATCGCGGATTTCTTCGAGCGGCGGGGCGATGCACGGTCCATCGCCGATGCTTCGACCGGCTCGGGCGCAGCCGACCGGCAGCGGTGGAACGCGCTCTGCGAGCTGGGCGTGCCGGTACTGCGGCTGCCCGAACCCGACGGCCTGGGGATGGGGCTGCTGGAGGCGAGTGCGGTGGCCGAGAGATTCGGCGCGGTGCTGCTGCCCGAACCCGCGACCGCGGCGTTGGTGCTCGCCCCGGTGTGGGCGGCACATCCGGCGGGCGCCAAACAACTCGACGACCTGTGCACCGGGTCGCTGATCACCACGTTGTCGGTGTTCGACTCCGCCACCGTATCCCCGGCGGGTGAGGTCACCGGACGGATCCGCATCGTCGACGGCGGCAGCGGCGACACCGTCGCGCTGCTGGCCCGCGATGAGTACACCCGGGGCGAAGTCCTTGTGATTCTCGATCGTTCGGAGCTCGACCGGTCCGGCAACGGGCTGCCCCTCGATCCGACCCGCCCCGTTGCCGGGGCTGACCTGGCCGGCGCCGAGCCCCTCGACATCCTCCGGCTCACCCCGGGACAGGCGAATCGTATTCGCCACGAGGTAGCCGTTCTCAGCGCTGCCGAACTGGTCGGGAGCATGCAGCAGGTATTGGACGAAACCGTCGAATTCGTCACCAACCGAACGCAGTTCGGGCGCCCGATCGGCAGTTTTCAGGCCGTCAAACACCAACTCGCCGACGTCTACGCGATGACCGAACAGGCCCGGGCGCTGGTCCGGCACGCGGCCATCGCCGTCGACGACGGTGCGGCCGACGCGGCCGAACTCGTCGGCTCGGTGGCCCGCTGGGTGCCGCGCTCGGCGATCGCGGCATGCGAGACCGCCGTTCACCTGCACGGCGCGATGGGATTCTCCTGGGAGGTCGATGTGCACCTGCACCTGCGCCGCGCCCTGGTGGCGCGATCGGAGCTGGCCCGATTCGAGCCGGCGACGAACCCCGGTCAGCTGGCGCAGGCGGGCTGATGTCCGAGTCATTCCGGCGGCGCCTCCGGGAGTTCCTGCAGGCCAACGACCCGGGCCCGGCCCCCAAGGATCCGGCGCAGCGGTTGCAATGGCAGCGCGACTGGGCGGCCCTGTTGGTCGACGAAGGGTTCGCCGCGCCGGCCTGGCCCCGCGAGTGGGGTGGCATGGATCTGCCACTGGCGGATCAGGTCGTCTATCACGAGGAATTCGCGAAGGTCAAACGTCCCCCGCACCCGGGCCCCGGAATCTGGGTCGTCGGTCCCACCATCATCAAGCACGGCACCGATGAGCAGCGGCGGCGGTTCCTGCGGCCGGGACTGCGCGGGGACATCATCTGGGTCCAGGGATTCTCCGAACCCGAGGCCGGTTCGGACCTGCCGAGCCTGCGGACCCGAGCGGTGCGGGACGGCGACCATTACGTGGTCAGCGGGCAGAAGATCTGGATCACCAACGCGCGCAACGGCGATTGGCTGTTCGCTCTGGTGCGCACCGGAACACCGGAATCGCGCCAGCACGGCATCAGCTACCTGCTGATCGACATGTCCTCACCCGGTGTGACCGTGCGTCCGCTGCGCGATATGACCGGCGGTACGTCGTTCGGCGAGATCTTCCTCGACGAGGTCCGGGTTCCGGTGGAGAACCGGGTAGGGCCCGAGAACGGCGGCTGGAAGATCGCCCGCACCAGCCTCGGCCACGAACGGTCCACCGCCGGTGTGGCGCAGGGCATGCGGTACCGCCGGATCGTCGATGAACTGCACGCGCTGGCAAGGGAACTCAACCGGGCCGACGACCCGCGAGTGCGCCAGCAGCTGGCAGCGATCGAGATCGAGGTGCGGCTGTTGATCCTCAACAACACCCGCATCCTCAACACCGTGCTCGCCGGCTGCGATCCGGGACCGGTGTCCTCGATCGGCCGATTGGCGTTCACCGAGTTCGAGAAGCGACTGCACGAGCTGGCGGTCGATCTCATCGGGGCCCCCGCGATGCTCGCGCCGCGGGACCCGCACTCGGTGCAGCGCGGCCGCTGGGTGACCGGGTTCCTGGCCACCCGCGCATCGACCATCGGCGCCGGAACCGCCGAGATCCAACGCAATACGATTGCCGAACAGGTCCTGGGACTGCCCCGCGACGAGGTCGTTCCGCAGCCGACCGCATGACCTGCCGACACGAAGGAGTACACACGATGACCCAGAGCACCGATTCGACCGAGGAGCGGTTCAAGGAGGCGATCGAGGCGGAGATCAGCGAGGAGGACCTGGCCAAGGACCGTGCCGCGCTTGGGATCTGGTCGGCGTCCAAACACCAGGAGTGGATCTCGACCGCCACCGGGGAGACCATCCGCAACTTCGCCAACAGCTACGGCGACGACAACCCGCTCTACACCGACCCCGAGTACGGCAAACGGACCCGGTGGGGCAGCCAGGTGGCACCGCAGATCATGGCCGCGATCCTCAATGCGCCGCTGCGGGGCGACAAGCTGCCCAAGGAGTTGCGCGGCGGGAGTTACCGCGGCATCCACGCGTTCGTCTCCGGTGGCACCTGGGACTGGTACCGGCCGATCTATCCGGGAGACACCCTCTACAGCTTCTCCGGGCTGGAGTCGGTGGAGGTCAAACAGTCCGAGTTCGCCGGCCGCTCGGTGATCAGGGTCCTGCGCGATGTGAAGATGAACCAGCGCGCCGAAGTGGTCGGTGTCTACCGGACGCTGGTGATCTACACCGAACGCAAGAAGGCCAAGGAGAAGGGCAAGTACAAGAACGTCGAAGCGCCCTCGTACACCAAGGAGGACATCGCCGCGCTCGACGAGATCTACTCCGCGGAGAAGCCGCGCGGTGCCGAACCACGCTACTGGGAGGACGTGGTCGTCGGCGAGGACATGGGCAAGATGGCCAAGGGACCGTTGACCACCACCGACATGGTGGTGTTCCACGCCGGTGGGTACGGTTTCGTGCCCTACGGGCTCATGACCGGCCGGCTGGCCTACAAGAACCGGCAGCGCATCCCGGCGTTCTTCATCGACAACGAGTACGGCGTACCGGATGTCGCGCAGCGGGTGCACTGGGACAACGAGTGGGCCAAGGCGATCGGCAACCCGCGCGCCTACGACTACGGGGTGCTGCGGGAGTGCTGGATCCACCACTTCCTCACCGACTGGATGGGCGACGGCGCGTTCGTGGTGCGCCAGCACGATGAGATCCGCCGGTTCAACTATCAGGGCGACATCCAATACCTGACCGGCAAGGTGCAGGGCAAACGCCAGGAGGACGGCCTGATGCTGGTGGACGTCGCCGTCGAGGTCACCAATCAGCGTGGCGAGACCACCGCCCAGGCCGATGCCACCATCAGTCTGCCCAGCCGCGAGCACGGTGCGGCGATGCTGCCCGAGGTTCCGGTCGAGCTCAAGCGCGACGCGGTCCGGATGTTCGAGCGGCACGGCGAGTTGCTCGGGGAGCAGCAGCGATGACCGACACCGCGGTGACCACACCCGAGCCGACCGTCACCTCCGCCGTCGTCGGATCGGTGCTGGTGCTGACTTTGAACCGACCCGACAAGGCGAATGCGCTGCGCCACGACGACTGCGTCGTCCTGCGTGAGAGGTTCGCCGAGGTCGACGGCGGCAGCGACATCCGGGCGATCCTGCTGCGCGCCGAAGGCCGGCACTTCTGCGCCGGCGCCGACCTGGTGACCGCCAACGCGCCCGGCGCGAAACCGAAGATCGGCCACCTCGAGCGCACTCTCGCCGCCGGCGCGCACGGGCTGGTCTCGGCGGTGTGGCACTGCCCGGTGCCGACGGTCAGCGCGGTCCGCGGCCGGGCGATGGGGTTGGGCCTGCATCTGGCGGTGGCCTGTGATTTCACCATCGCCGCCGACGACGCCGTGTTCAGCGCCCCGTTCTGCAAGCGCGGGTTCTCCGTGGACAGCGGTGGATCGTTCCTGTTGCCGCGGTTGGTGGGGTTGCGCCGGGCCCGCCAGCTGCTGCTGCGTGGTGTGCCGGTGCCGGCCGCCACCGCGGCGGAGTGGGGACTGGTCGACAATGTGGTTCCCGCCGTCGCACTCGAGGACGAGGCGCTCGCGCTGGCCTCCGAGTTAGCCAGTGGGCCAACGTATTCGCTCAGCCACACCAAGCGGCTGCTCAACGACCCGGCGCCGGTCGGCATTGACGAGGTGCTGGCCCGGGAAGCCGCTTCGGTGGAGGCCACCGTGCGCAGTGCGGATTTCAAGGAGGGCATCCGGGCGTTCGCCGAACGCCGCGAGCCCAACTTCACCGGCGCCTGATCACCCACCACCACTCGCGAAGAACAACGGCAGACATGACTTTCCCCCTCACCGACGAACAGCAGGAGCTGGCCGCCACGGTCGCCGACTTCCTCGAGAAGCGGTCGCCGGAAAACGAGGTGCGACGACTGATGGAGGCCGGCGGGGCGCCCGATCCGACCGTCTGGGCGCAGCTGACCGGCCAACTCGGGCTCGCCGGGCTCGTCGTACCGGAGGAGTACGGTGGCGGCGGTTTCGGATATCTGGACTTCGCGCTGGTTGCCGAACGGGCCGGGGCGGCGCTGCTGGTCGCGCCGCTGCTTTCCACCGTCGCGGCCGCGTCCGCGCTGATGCTGTCGGCGGATGACGAGCTGAAGGCCGGCTGCCTGCCCGCCTTGGCCGCCGGCGAGAAGGTTGGCACCCTGGCGCTCGCCGAGGCGTCGGGCAGCTTGGAGGCCGCGGCGGTGCAGACCGCGGTGGAGTCCGGGCCGGCGGGCGTGCGGCTGGCCGGCGAGAAGATGTACGTCGTCGACGGCACGGTGGCGGACCTGTTCATCGTCTCGGCGCGAACACCGGCGGGCACGGTCGGGCTGTACGCGGTGGACGCGGACGCCGACGGGGTGTCGGTCGAGGCGCTGCAGACGCTGGACATGACCCGGCCGCAGGCCCGGGTCGTCTTCACCGATGCGCCCGCACGGCCGCTCGCCGACGACTTCGACGCCGCCGGGTTGGTGGACCGGGCGCTGGCGACCGCCGCGATCCTGCTGGCGGCCGAACAGGTCGGCGGCGCCCAGCGCTGTCTGGACATGGCGGTGGAGTATGCGAAGGTGCGGGTGCAGTTCGGCAAACCGATCGGCAGTTTCCAGGCCATCAAACACAAGTGCGCCGACATGCTGTTGGCCGTCGAATCCGCCCGCTCGGCAGCCTATTACGCCGCCGGCACGCTCGACGCCGGTGACCCCGACGAGGTCCGGATCGCCGCGGCGCTGGCGAAGGCGCACTGCTCGACGTCCTACACCCGGGTGGCCGCGGAGAACATCCAGATTCACGGCGGGATCGGGTTCACCTGGGAACACCCGGCGCAGCTGTACTTCAAGCGCGCCAAGACCTCCGAGATCCTGTTCGGTGATCCGGTCTGGCAGCGCGAACGGTTGGCGACGCTGGTCGGTATCTGACCCCCTGGGCAGGGCGTCAACGCAGCCCGATCGCCCGGGTGATGAACGGCAGCACGATGTGCTCCAGCTCTTCGCGCGGCATGGTGCCGCCGCGTGCCGCCTGATCGGCCGTCGGACCCGCCGACAGGTAGAAGATCGCCCACGCGTCGGCCACCGGATCGTCGGAACAGAACTCGCCCCGGGCCTTCCCCTCCTTGATGGCTTCGATCAGGGGGGCGAGCATTCGCTGGGTGCAGCGGTCGATGGCCAGCGGATACTCCGGCAGGAGTTCACGCCAGTGCGAGGCGAACAACGAGGACGGTTTCACCAGGTCGGCGTGGTAGGCCATGTCGATGACCGCGCTGACGTAGGCGCGCACCTTGTCGGAGGGATTGTGGGCGGCCTCGGTGACCCGGCGCAGCTTGATCGCCGCACCCCCGAGCTCGCGTTCCAACAGGGCGAGCAGCAGATCGTTCTTCTTCTCGAAATGACGGTAGAAGCTGCGGGTGGACAACCCGGCCTGCCGCAGCACACTTTCCACCTTGAAACCCCACCAGCCGCTGCGCTGCAACACCGCCATCGCCGCGGTGAGCAACTGACTGCGTTCGGCGGCCAGGGCGGCGGGGTCCTTGCGCCCGCCGCCACACGATGAGGGGGCGGACTTCGATCGGGGCCGTGCGTCACGTGCCGGTTCAGTGGGCGTAGGGGCATCCGAACTGCTCACCGACGCCATTGTCTCCTCCTGTCCGATTCGACACGCCAGGTTAGTGCTATCGACGCCGATATCTGCCTACCGACAAACCTCGCCGCCCGGAATCCGGTTGTCGCGGAGCCTCGTTTTCACTCCCGGCTCTGGTTGCCGGGGCGAAACCGCCGATACCGTACCGAGCGACGACGCGAGGAAGCCGGACAGCCCGGCCGCGAATCCTGGGTCCGCGGAGTTCGGACGAAAGTGGGGAGAGCATATGCGCGATGCCGTCATCGTGGAGGCGGTGCGGACCGCCGTCGGGAAACGCAACGGGGGGTTGTCGTCCGTCGCGCCGGCGGACCTGTCGGCCGCAGTCCTCAACGCCCTCGTCGATCGCACCGGCATCGATCCGGCGGTGGTCGACGACGTCGTCTGGGGCTGTGTGAGCCAGATCGGTGAACAGGCCTTCGACATCGCCCGCAACGCCGTGCTCAGCGCCGGCTGGCCAGAATCGGTACCGGGTACCACCGTGGACCGGCAGTGCGGTTCGTCGCAGCAGGCCGTGCACTTCGCGGCCGCCGGGTTGATCAGCGGCCAGTACGACGTCGTCGTCGCCGGTGGCGTGGAATCGATGAGCCGGGTGCCGATGGGCTCGTCGGCCGACGGGAAATGGCCCTATGGCGAGGGCTTTCGGCGCCGCTACGGCGACATCGCGCCGAACCAGGGGCTGGGCGCGGAGATGATCTGCGACCGCTGGGGGTTCTCCCGGACCCAGCTCGACGAGTTCAGCCTGGAATCCCACGACAAGGCCGCCGCCGCCCAGGACGAGGGACGCTTCGACGCCCAGATCGTTCCGGTGCCGGCCGAGGTGGACGGTGCGACGACCACGGTGACCGCCGACGAAGGCGTTCGGCGCGGCGGAACACTCGAGGTGATGGCCCAGCTGCGCCCGGCGTTCAAGGAGGACGGCCGCATCACCGCCGGCAACTCCTCGCAGATCAGCGACGGCTCCGCCGCGCTGCTGATGACCACCAGCGAGAAAGCCGCCCAGCTGGGGCTGACGCCGATCGCCCGGGTGCACACCGCGGTGCTGGCCGGCGACGACCCGGTCATCATGCTGACCGCGCCGATCGCGGCCACCGCGCGGGCCCTGCAGCGCTCCGGGCTGTCCATCGACGACTTCGGCGCGTTCGAGGTCAACGAGGCGTTCGCACCGGTACCGCTGGCCTGGCTGGCCGAGACCGGCGCCGACCCGAAGGCGCTCAACCCCAACGGCGGAGCCATCGCGCTCGGTCACCCGCTCGGCGGCAGCGGCGCCCGGCTCATGACCACACTGGTGCACCACATGCGCGACAACGGGATCCGCTACGGGCTGCAGACCATGTGCGAGGGCGGGGGACAGGCCAATGCCACGATCCTGGAGCTGATCTGATGGCGCTCGACGACGCGTTCCGCAACAAGCTGACCCTGCCCGCGGTCTGCGCACCGATGTTTCTGGTCACCGGACCCGAGCTGGTGGCCGCCGCCTGCAAGGCCGGCATCGTGGGCGCGTTGCCGCGCCAGAACGCCCGCGGTATCGACACCTTCGAGGAATGGCTGCGCAGCATCCGCGCCGACCTCGACGCCTACGCCGCGGAGAACCCGGGCGCCCGCATCGGTCCGCTCGCGGTGAACCTGGCGACCGCGTTCGACCCCGACGAGCTGGCCGCCAACCTGGCGCTGTGCGAACGCTACGGGGTGGAGATCATCATCTCCGCGCAGGGCAACCCCGCGGAGCTGGCGCGGCGGGTACACGACTGGGGCGGGGTGATCTTCCACGACGTGACCACGCTGCGGTTCGCCGAGAAGGCGATCGCCGCCGGGGTCGACGGGCTGACCTGTATCGGAGCCGGCGGCGGCGGCCACTCCGGCACCATCAGCCACCTGGTGCTGATTCCCAAGATCCGCAGCATGTTCGACGGCGTGGTGCTGATGGCCGGTGCGATCTCGACCGGGGCGGCGATCCGCGCCGCCGAGATCCTGGGCGCCGATCTGGCGTACCTGGGCACCCGGTTCATCGCCACCGAGGAGTCGCGCGCCGCCGACGAATACAAGGCCATGCTGGTCCGCGGCACTTCGGCCGACCTGATGTACACCCCCGACATCGCCGGGGTGGCCGCGAACTGGATGGTCGAGTCGATGCGTGCGGTCGGCCTGGATCCGGCGAACCTGCCCAAACCGCACGGCAACGGCCTCACCCATGCCCATCTGCCCGAGGGTGTGAAGCCGTGGAAGAACCTGTGGTCGGCCGGTCAGGGCGTCGATCTCATCGACGACGTGCCCACGGTCGCCGAGGTGGTGGCGCGGTTGCGGCGCGAGTACGTCGCGGCCTGCGCGACGCCGAGCATGGCCGACGTCGCGCGTCTGGTGGACATGACGCTGGACGCCCAGTAGGGCGCCCGCCCGCCGCTCAGGCTCGGACCGTCCGGTCGGCCACGTCGACCAGCGTCGCGGCCAACTCCGCCGGGTGGGTGAACATCACCTCGTGGGCGGCGTCGAGGGGGATGACCTCGTCCACGCCGCCCACATTGCGGATGAAACCCCGCTGCCGGCCGACGGGCAGCGCCCGATCACGGGTGGTCAGCACCCACGATCTGGGCACCGATTCCGGAAACCGGGCCCGGACCGGCTCGGTGATCAGCGCCGAACTCTCCGGCACGACGTGCTCGCGAATACGTGCCCGCTGGGTGGCCGTCGCATGGTTGCCGAAGGCGTAGCGCATCAGTGCCGCGGGCATCCGGTCGATCACCGGTGACCGGGCCGCGATGCGGCGCACGACAGGCCGCATCACGGTCGGCAGGGTGTCGACCACCGACCTGCCGACCGGCGGCACACAACAGGCCACGAAGACGACCCGCGACACCCGCTCACGGCCCAACCGCTCGACCACCCCCGGCAGCACGACGCCGGCGAGCGAGTGCCCGATCAGCATCAGCGGGTCGTCGCGGGTCGAGATGTGGCTGCTGTCGTCGATCTGCCGGACGACCGCAGCGACGCACTGCTCGATGCTCAGCGTCGACAGGTCGCCATCCACCCGACGCCGACCGGGAAGGTCAACGGCCAGGGTGTGCACCTCCGGCCGCAGCCGGGTGATCTCCGAAACGGTGTCATCCCAGCAGCTTCCGGTGTGCACACCCCCGTGAATGAAGACCAGCCGCATCCCGGTGGTCAGGCCTGCGCGCCGCTGTAGGCGGCGACGAGCCGCTCCGAGATCTTGAAGTTGAACAACTGCTCGGCGTTCTTGTGGGTGATCTTGTCGACCTCGTCCTGCGGCACCCCGTCGAAGACCTCCTTGGCCGCCTGCTGCGACTTGGGGAACGGGGTGTCGGCGTGCGGATAGTCGGACTCCCACAGGATGTTGTCGACGGTGAAATCGTGCCGGTACTTCAGGCCGACCGGTTCCTCGATCATGCAGAAGTACATGTTCTTCCGGGCCACCTCGGACGGCTTGATCTCGGCGTAGGGGACATGGCTCCAGTACTGGTGGCGCTCCCACTGCCGGTCGGCCCGCTCGATCGCGGCGGGGATCCAGCCGATGCCGCCCTCGGACCAGACCACCTTGGCGCCCGGGTACTTCCGCAGCAGCGGGCTGACCATCAGGTTCACCGACGACCGCATGGCCATCGCGAACGCGGCGGCGATCTCGGTCATCGGGTTGAGGCCTTCCAGGGTGACCGCGGCACTGGCGGAGCCGATGTGCATGCAGATCGGGGTCTGGTCGGCCTGCGCGGCGGCGAACAGCGGCTCCCAGTAGCCGCCGTGGAAGTTCGGCAGCCCGATGGTCTGGGGATCCTCGATGAAGCAGATCGCCCTGCTGCCCTTGTTCACACAGCGCTCATGCTCCTTGACGGCCAGCTCGACGTCCCACACCGGCACGATGTGCATCGGGACGAAGACCTCCGGGGCTGCGGCGCACCACTCGTCGAGCATGAAGTCGTTCCAGGCGCGCACGCAGGCCAGTGCGAGCTCCTTGTCGTTGAACGTCGCGAACTTGCGGCCACCGAATCCGGGCAGGGTCGGGAACGACACCGAGGCGAAGATGCCGTTGGACAACAGGTCCTTGGCGCGTTCCTCCGGCTGATAGCAGCCCGGGATCATGTCCTCGAACCGGGCCGGCTCCATGCCCCATTCCTCGCGCGGTTTGCCGGCCACCGCGTTCAGCCCCATGGTGAGCTCCATGCCGCCGTCCCACACCCACATCTGCCGGCCGTCCTGCTCGACGACGTGCGGGGCCCGGTCCTTGAACTTGGCCGGCACCCGGTCGGTCCATACGTGTGCCGGTTCGACGATGTGGTCATCGACGCTGAACAACTTGTACACGGTTTCGTACCTGACCTTCCCGTGGAACTAGCTGCGATCCCGTGCGGCCATCGTGGCACCGGGATTCGCCGATCGGGATAGGTTCGGTGCGGAACCGAGTTTTCGTCGTCAGCAGCGGCCGCGCACTTCACCCCGGCTCGGCGACTGCCTACGCTTCGGAGCGCGAACGGGCCCGGTGGCGGGGCCTGCTACTCCAGGGAGGTGAGTTTGCGTTCCGACACCACGCCGGCGGGAGACCGAGACCTGACGGCCATCTGGGACGCCACCCGATCCCGGGTCACCTCGCTGGTCACCGAACACGCCCTCGACACGGACGGCGCGGCCGGTGGTGATGCGGCGGTGGCCACCGTGCCGGGCGCGACGGTCCGCGACGTGGTGGGGCACCTGATCGGGGTCGCCACCAAGGCCGCGGAGGCGCCGGATGCGTTGCGCGGCGAGGCGATCACCCCGCCGAGCACGGGGGCCGCGCCGCGCGGAGCCGCGGTGGCGGACCTGCTCGCGGCATGGACCTCCGCGGCCGATCAACTGAGCGCACTGGTCGCGTCCGACTCGATGCCGGCGGTGGTGCTCATCACCGACGCGGTGATGTGCGAACACGATCTGCGTGCCACCTTCGACGTCCCGGGGTGCCGGGACGACGCCGCGGTGAAGGTCGCCCTCGACGAGCTGGCGGGCAGGTTCTCGGACCGCGTCGCGGCCGCGGGTCTGCCGCCGCTGCGGGTCACCGTCGAGCAGTGGGGCACGATCATCGGCTCCGGACCCGCCACCTCCTGCCTGGTCGCGGACCGTTTCGAATTCGTCCGGGGGATGGCGGGGCGGCGCTCGGCCGCCGAGATCGGGCGGTGGAACTGGGGCACCGACCCCGCACCGTACCTGCCGGTGATCGCCGAAGTCGCGTTGCCCGAACAGGAGGTCCGCGAGCGCGATCCGCGTATCCCGGCCCACATGCGTGACCGCGAGTTCGTGCTCTGAAACAACCAGCGAGAAGGGATGTCGCCGAATGGGATTGCTCAGCGGAATCAGGGTCCTCGAATCCGCCCAACTGTTCAACGGCGACACCCTGGGGGCGATACTCGGCGACCTGGGGGCGGACGTCATCAAGATCGAGAGCCCGTTCCGGGGCGACTACCTGCGTGACATGCTCGGCCAGGTCGCGCCGCACTACAGCCCCGCACACCTGCAGATCAACAAGAACAAGCGCAGCGTCGCCCTGGACCTGCGCAAGGAGCAGGGGCGGGAGGTGTTCTGGAAGCTGCTGGCCACCGCCGACGTGTTCGTCGACGGCAACGCCGCAGATGCGATGGCCAAACTGGGGGTCGGCTACGAGCAGCAGCGGGCCCGCCGCCCGGAGATCGTCTACTGCCAGTACACCGGCTACGGCGCCAGCGGGCCGTACGCGACGATCCCCACCCATGGGCAGATGATGAACGCCGCGGCCGGCGCCACGCCGGTCGAGATGGGCGACGACGGTCTGGTCCGGCCGTACCGAGGACCCCAGCCGTTCAACGGGATAGCCTCCGGCGGTGAGGGCACCGCCGCGGGCGCGGTGTACGCCGCACTGCACGTCGCGGCCGCGCTGGTGCAGCGCCAGCGCACCGGGAAGGGCTGCTACATCGACGTCTCCGCCTCGGAGGCCGTGGTGTCCTCGGCGTGGATCGCCGCCACCTACCTGCTCAACGACGAGCGGGTGACCGACCGGAGTTCGCTTCCGGCGCCGGTGGATCCGAACGGAACGACCAGCGCGAAGTACCAGTTCTACCGCACGGCCGACGACAAGTACGTGTTGTTCTGCTGCATCGAACCGGCGTTCTGGAGGAACTTCTGCAGGCTCGTCGGGCGGGAGGACCTCATCGGTGAATCCGGCTCCGCACCGGTTGATTTCGCTGTCACCGACGACCCCGAGCAGAAGCTGCGCCGCGAGATTCAGAAGATCATCGAGACGCGGACCCAGGCGGAGTGGACCCGGTTGGCCGCCGAACACGATCTGGCGATCGGCCCGGCGGTACAGCAGGAACAGCTGCGTTCCGACCCACAGTTCACCGCCCGCGGGGCATTCGTCGATGCCGTGCACCCGGTGGCCGGCGAGTTCACCCACGTGACATTGCCGGCCTTGGTCGACGGACAGCGGTCAACCGAAATACGCCGTCACGCACCGGCTCTGGGCGAGCAGACCGAGGAGATCCTCGGCGAGATCGGCCTGTCCGCCGCAGAGATGGCCGCACTGCGGGAAGGGGGTGTCATCGGCGGGCGGGCCGGCTGACCGGGCCGCTGCCCGGACCGGCCTAGCCGATCCCGAGCGCGCGGTCGACGAACGGCAGAATGATCGCCTCGAACTCCGCCCGCGGCATCGCGCATCCCAGCGTGACCTCATCGGCGGTCATCCCGGCGGCCAGGTAGAACACCACCGTCGCTGCCGCAGCCGGATCCTCGACCCGGAAGATGCCCGCCTGTTGACCGTCCCGGATGGCCTGCTCGAGCGGCGCGATGAGATGTTGCCGGCAACGCCGCAGCGTCTCCGGGTAGTGCTGCTGCAGGTCGCGCCACTGCGAGGAGAACAGCGTGGCCCGTTTGGTGAGCTGGGGGCGGTACGCCATGTCGATGATGGCCGCCAGATAGGCCTGGACCTTGTCGTACGGGGTGGCGGCCGCGCTGGTCAGCCGGACGAGATGCCGTGTCACCCTGGACATTTCGTCTTCAAGAACCGCCAATAGGAGGTCGGTCTTGGTCTGGAAATGGCGGTAGAAGCTGCGGGTCGACAGGTTGGCCTGCCGCAGCACACTGTCGACCTTGAAACCCCACCACCCGGTCCGCTCCAGCACCTGCATCGCGGCCTCGAGCAGCAGCCGGCGCTCGGTCTCGAGGTCGGTCACCTTCCGGCGTTTGGCCGCGGCCGACATCCGGCCGGGGCAGTTCGCACTGCCCGAGTCAGGGGTGTCCAAGTGTTTGACCAGATCCAGAGGATGGGCGCGATCCGGCGACGACGGGCGGTCGTCGGCGGCCGAGACGCCGCGAGCGTCCTTGAGATCGCGGGAGGTAGGAGGAACCAGCAGTGGGGACGCGGACATGGCCAGCCTCATTTCTCTCGGCTCCGTATTGGTGACACATTATGCCAAGTTGACACGTTTTGTCACTAGCGGCAGGCTGGCAGGATAGTGCTCGGAGGAGGGTCATGACAGTGGACGGTGCGCCCGCGGCCGGCCTGCGGGAGCGACGCCGCGCCTCGGTGCGGCGTGAGATCGCGATCTGCGCGGCGGATCTCTTCGCCAGGCAGGGCATCGCGGGCACCACCGCCGAGCAGATCGCGGCGGCGGCCGGCATCTCGCTGCGCACCTTCTACCGGCACTGTCCGAGCAAGGAAGAGGCGCTGACCGTTCTCGTCGAGGAGAACACCGATGAGTTCCTCGCCGAGTTCCGGCGCCGCCCGGCCGACGAGCCCCTGTCGGTGGCGGCAAGTGAGACCCTGATTCACACCTGGGCGAACGCCCCCGGCGACACCCGCCGCATCGTGCGGCTCATGCTCGGCGACCCCGTGCTGAGGGCGCGGTGGGTGGCCGGTGTGCGTCGCGCCCAGGAGCTGTTGGTGCCCGTCGTCGCCGAACGGCTCGGGGACGATCCGGACGCGCTGCGGCCGACGGTGGTTGCCGGGCTGCTGCTCAACCTCACCAGCACCGTCCTCGAGTACTGGGTGACCCGCGATCAGGTGACCGACCTCGCGGACATGGTCAACCAGGCCCGCGAGATCCTGCGAACGCTCGACTGATAACCGTGGGGCGGGGCCTCGCGCGCCCAACCGACTGGCGAAAAGCCGATTCTCATTCGAGCGACGCCGGTTCCGTATCGTCACGGCTAGCGTCGAGCCGGCGCAGCGAGCGCCAAGCCATTGTTTTTCGGGATTGGCTTGCGGGACGTGGGGAATGGGGCAACTCGACGGCAGGGTAGCGGTGATCACCGGGGCCGGAACCGGTCTCGGTGCGGCGACGGCGCGGCTTTTCGTCCGCGAGGGCGCGGCGGTCACGCTGGTGGGTCGCCGTGCGGAGAAGCTCGCCGAGGTCGAGTCGGCCATCGCGGCATCGGGTGGCCGGGCGTTGTCCGTGCCCGGGGACGTGTCGGACCCCGAGACCGCCGAACGGGTCGCGGCGCAGACCGGCGAGCGATTCGGTGGCGTCGACATTCTGGTCAACAACGCCGGCATTCACGCCACCCCCAACCTGCTGCACGAGACACCCCTGCAGGAATGGTCGGAGTTCCTGGCCCGTCGACCTCACCGGACCGTTCCTGATGGCCCGGGCGCTGTTGCCGTCGATGATGGAACGGCGCGACGGCGCCGTCATCAACATCGGGTCGATGGTCGCGCTGGTCGGGTTCCGGGGCAGCACGGCGTACGCGGCGGCCAAGGGCGGTCTGGTGTCCATGACCCGCACGATCGCCGTCGACTACGCCGAATACGGAATCCGGTCGAACTGTGTGTGCCCCGGCGGAATGGAACCGGTGGAATACGGCAACCTCACCGAGGCTCAGTTGGCCGAGTTGATGCAGGCGGTCGCGCTCGCCGGCGGACCGCTGATCAATCGCCGGGCCCATGTCGACGAAGTGGCGAACCTGCTGCTGTTCCTCGCGGGGCCCAGCGGCCGGTCGCTGTCCGGTGCGGTGATCCCGTTCGACGGTGGGTTCACCGCGAAATAGGTCTCGGCTCAGAGCGGAAAACAATTCGGCTGCCGTGAAATCGGCGTTTGCGGCCGCGTGGTGTTCTTCGGCCGTCGGTGCTGGTTAGCCTCCGAGTAGGACGAGTCCATGAAGGAGGCGAGGTGCGGCTACGAGTCGACAGGTCGGCCTGTATGGGCCATGCCCTGTGCAATGCGGTCAGCGACGAACTTTTCCCGCTCGACGACGAGGGCTACACGGCGCTGCAGGATCGCGATATCGCCCCCGAGGACGAACCGCTGGTGCGCCGCGCCGTCGACTCCTGCCCGGAGCGGGCACTGACCCTGGAAACCGACTGAGACCGGTATCGGATCGACGGTGAGAAGTCCGTTTGCGATCGGGGAGCTCGGTGCAGCCGGTCCGGGCCTCTAGGGTCGATCCAGGCTTTTCGTAAAGGACCAGAATGGATACCACGCCCGACGACGAGATCCTGTTGCGCGTCGCCGACCACATCGCCTACGTGACCATCAACCGGCCCGCCAAGGCGAACTCGATGACGCCTGCCATGCTGACCTGGTTCCAGCAGTTCTGGCGGCGCGTCGACGAGGATCCGCAGATCCGTTGTGTGCTGATCACCGGCAGCGGTTCGAAACACTTCTGCACCGGCGCCGATCTGAGTGGCGTCAACGAGCGCGGCGGGGTGGGGGTCGGGCTGGGCCGGGTCAGCCAGGACGTCGGCCTGACCTCCCGGCACAACGGCGTGTGGAAGCCCACGGTGTGCGCGGTCAACGGACTGGTCACCGGTGGCGGTCTGCACTTCGTCGTCGACGCCGACATCATCGTCGCCTCGACGAACGCCGTCTTCCTCGACAGTCACGTCAACGTCGGCATGGTGGGCGGACCCGAGAACGTCGGCCTGGCTAAACGGCTACCGCTGGGCACTGCGTTGCGAATGTCATTGCAGGGACGCAACTTCCGGCTTTCGGCGCAGCGGGCGTATCAACTGGGACTGGTGGACGAGCTGACCGAGCCGGATGACCTGCTGCCCACCGCGGAGCGGATAGCGCGCGACATCACGCAGAATTCGCCGCACGCGGTGTCGCTGACCCAGCAGGCGATCTGGAGCTCGCTGGAGATGCCCTACACCCAGGCCGTCGAGTACGGGTTCAGCCTGGTGAAAACCCAGTGGCATCACCCGGATTACACCGAGGGGTTCCGCGCGTTCGCCGAGAAGCGCGCGCCGCAGTGGAAGACCGACTAGCCGCGATGCCGGCACCGGACTTCCTCACGGTGCTGGACCGGCCGCGGGCCGGGGGCACCGCCCTGGACGACGGCGAACGCACGCTCGGCTATGCCGAACTCGGGCCGGCGGTACGCGAGCTCGCCGGGGCGCTGACCCGACACGGGGTCGAACCCGGCGACCGGGTCGCGGTCATGCTGCCCAACTGCGTGGCCGCGGTCGAGCTGTACCTGGCCTGCGCCTGGCTCGGCGCGATCTGGGTAGGCCTCAATCCCGCGGCGCCGCAGGCAGAACGCGACCGGCAATGCCGGCTGGTCCGGCCGGCCGTGGTGGTCACCGGTGACGGGGCCCCGGAGCCGTGCGCGGTGGGCCGGGTCGTGGCGGTGGCCGCGCTGAACGCGGAGCGTGTCCCGTTCGACGCCGCACCGCCGGATCCGCACGTGCCGTGCGCGATCGGCTTCTCCAGCGGAACCACCGGCACCCCCAAAGCCGTTGTGCACAGCCGGGCCGCGGTGTCGCTGACCGCGGCCACACTCGCGGCAGCGCAGCTGCGCGCCGACGACCGGGTCGGGATAGTGCTGCCGATGAGCATCCACAACCTCATGGTTGTTGGCCCGATACAGACCCTGTTCGCCGGCGCGACCTGCGTGCCGGTGCCGCGCATGAACGCCGCCGGGGTGGTCGCCGCATGTCAGCGCCATCAGCTGACCCGGCTCACCGCGCTGGTGCCCACCACGATCTACGACCTGGTGCACGACGACACCATCACCGGGACCGAACTGAGCACCCTGCGCACGGCGGGCACCGGGGCCGCCGGGCTCGTCGAGGAGCTGCGGTCGGCCTTCGAGGAGAAGTTCGGGGTGCGGCTCGTCGGCAGTTACGGCATGACCGAGGCGCCGGGACCGGTGTGCATCGAGGACCCCGCCAGACCGCACGTCGCCGGCGGCAGCGGACGTCCGCTGCCGCATGTCCGGGTGCAGGCCTGCGACGAGACCGGTCGGCCGCTGCCGCCGGGCGCCGAGGGGGAGCTGGTGGTCTCGGCGGCCGAGAGCGGGCCGTGGGCCGGGCTGTACCGCCCGGCGCTGGGCACGTGGACCGAGACCGGCCTGCAACCCCGGGCCGACATCGTGCTGCGCACCGGCGACCGGGGCTGGGTCGACGCCCACGGCGAAATCCACGTCACCGGAAGGCAGGCCGATGTGATCGTCCGCGGCGGTGTCAACGTCAACGCGGCCGAGATCGAGAGCGTGCTGGGGCAGCTCGACGAGATCCGCGACCTCGCGGTCATCGGCGAACCGGACGACCGGCTGGGCCAGCGCATCGTCGCCTTCGTCGAGCCGGCGCCCGGCGCGGCGCCGGACCCCGAACAGTTACGTCGACGCGCCCGAGGATTGCTCGCACACGGCAAGGTGCCGGACGAGTTCGTGGTCACGACCCTGCCGCGCAACGCCATGGGCAAGGTCGCGCGCGGTCGGCTGTCTCGCCGGCGGAACTGACCCGGATCAACGGGCGAGTCATAGGTCGGCGGTCGGGCCCACCAGCTCGTCGCCGAGGCGGGCGACCTCGTCGCGCATCTCCGGTATGGTCCGCGCCCGGATCGCGACGGTGAGCCGGTGGATGCCGAAGTCGGCGTAGCGTTTGGCGGCCTCGACGGTGCGGGCGCCGCCGGCGGTGAACTCCATCGCGTCGGGATCCCGGCCCGCCGCGGCGGTCTCGGCTCGCACCCGCGCGATCAGGCGGGGCAGTTCCACCTCGGGATCCTGTCCGGGGAAGACGAACGGGAAGTAGCCGTCGCCGCGCAGCGCCGCCCGGCGGATCGCGGCGCGTGACGAACCGCCGATGAACAGCGGAATGTCCCGGCGCACCGGCCACGGCCGGCACTCCACCTGATCGAACTTCACATACCGGCCGTCGAAGCTCGCGACGTCGTTGCGCCACAACTCCCGTATGGCGTCGATGTACTCGTCCATGCGTTTACCGCGGTCGGTGAAGGTCATTCCCACCGCGGCATACTCCTCGGGCAGCTCGCCGACGCCGACGCCCAGCATCAGCCGGCCGCCGGACAGATGGTCCAGGGTGGCCGCCGATTTCGCCAGCACCACGGGCTGGTGTTCGGGCAGGATCAACACACCGGTCCCGAACCGGATGCGCTTGGTCACCGCCGCGACATACCCGAACCAGATGAGCGGATCCGGGATGCCGCCGCGGCGGGCCAGCCGGTCCATCTTCCCGTCGGGAGAGCCGCGGTACGGGGTGGCGTCGGGGTGTCTGGACATCACCACGTGTTCCGGCGCCCACAGCGACTCGAACCCGGCCTCCTCCGCGGCCACCGCCAGCGCGACCGCTGCGTCCGGATCGGGAAACCCGGTGCTCGAAAAGACGATTCCCCACTTCACCGCGGTGCTCCTGATGGTTGTCGGGTTCGGCATGTCCGGTGCGCCCGGTGAATCGACGTCCGCAGCCGGACATCGGTGAGCGTCATGAGGAGATCCGTCCGTGCACAGCGATGCGGCAGCCAAACCGGCCTGGCGTCAGCGCCACGGCAGTCCTTTCGTCATTGACCTCTCGACATTGACAACGGTCGAACCGCATGCGAAAACGGTGTTGTCGCCAATCTATCGCGAAGGCGCGGCGGAAGGACGCAAATGACCGATCAGGGAACGTCATTGCACGGACGCGTCGCGCTGATCACCGGCGCAAGCCGCGGTGTCGGACGGGGAATCGCGTTGGCGATGGCGGACAAGGGTGCCGCGATCGCCGTGGCGGGCCGTAATCTGCAAAGCTGCCGGAACACCGTGGCCGAGCTCAACCGCCGCGGCGCCGAAGCGATTGCGATTCAATGCGATGTCGCCAGCGGCGAGGACATCACCCGTGCCGTGGAGGCCACCACGTCGCGGTTCGGCCGGCTCGACGTCCTGGTGCACTCCGCGCAGAGCTTCAACTACGGGCCGATCCGCAGGCTGACGCCGCAGGAGTTCGACGAGTCGTGGCGGACCGGTCCGCTGGCCGCGGTGCAGTTGATGCAGGCGGCGTTTCCCGCGCTGCGCGAAACCCAGGGCCTGATCGTCAATGTCGCTTCGGGAGCGGGGATCACCGCGCCCCCGGCGATGGCGGCCTACGCGATGGCCAAGGAGGCGATGCGGACGCTGACCCGGGTCGCCGCCGTCGAGTGGGGACGCTATGGGATCCGTGCGCTCGCGCTGTGCCCGTTCGCGCAGACCGACGGCATGGACGACTTCGAACAGTCGATGGGCGTGTCCCGCGACAAGGACCTGGTGCCCGCGATTCCGCTGGGGCGCCTGGGCGACCCCGAGACCGACATCGGCCGCGTGGTGGCGTTTCTCGCCTCCGACGACGCCCGGTATCTGACCGGTTCGACGCTGATGGTCGACGGCGGCTACACCTACCTGCGCTGAGGCTGCGCCATCTGCATCACAATCCGGCTGAGCGGACGATCCGTCGACCCGGCGTCCGGGAACTCCATGCTCTGCAGTGCCAGGACCGCATCGGCGTTGTCGCGCACCAGCTCCGGGGTCAGCTCGTCGGCGACCAAGCCGGCCGACTGCCCGACCGCGATCCTGGTCACCGCACCCGCACCCACCTCGAACGCCATACCGGTCACCGAGGTCGTCTCGTGGGCCAACCACAGCACCACCGGGGACACCGCCTCGGCGGGTGCGGCCCGGACGATCGCGTCGTACAGCTGCGGTGCGTCGACGGTCCGGTTCCGGGCCAGCCGGGAGGCGGCGAACGGCGCCACCGCGTTGACCGTGATACCGTGCCGCGCTCCTTCGGCGGCCAGTGATTGGGTCAGGGCGTGCAGCGCGCCCTTGGCGACCGAATAGGGCAGCGCCCGCTTCAGGCCGAAATAGCCCGCCGACGAGGTGGTGTTGATGATGCGGCCGAAGCCGGCTCGCACCAGATGCGGCCACGCCGCGGCCGCGACCTGGTGTGCGGCCAGCACGTGGACGCCGAAGAACTCGCTCAGCAGCTCGGGGGTGACCTCGGCGAGTCTGACCACCCGGTCGATGCCCGCGTTGTTGACCACCACATCCACCCCGCCGAACGTGTCGATCGCGCACTGCACCAGCGCTTTCGCCACCGCGGGGTCGGACACGTCACCGTGCTGGGGATGGGCATGCCCGCCGGCCGCCGTGATCTCGTCGCAGGTCCGCACCGCCGGTTCGGCATCGATGTCGTTGACCACCACCGCCGCACCGCGTCGGGCGAACGCCAACGCGTGCGCGCGGCCGACCCCTCGGCCGGCTCCGGTGATCACCACCGTGCGGCCGTCGAAACGCAGCGTCACCACCGACCCCGGGAGTCAGCCGGCGCCGAGTGTGAACGCATGACACTAGGCTGCAAGGGGTCTCGTGGAGCGTTCACACCCGGCGCCGGAGGTCTCATCCGACCGACTCGAGCACCGGCGGTTTGACGGCGTCGGGGTCGGGGTTCTTCAACGGCAGGCCCATGAACCGGCGGGCGTTGTCGCCCATGAAGTCGTAGGCGCGGCGCCGCGTCATCCCTTCCGAGTAGTGCCAGTACCGCTTCGGCTCGGCCAGTCCCTCGGGATGCGGCCAGTCCGAACCGAACAGCACCCGGTCCCAGCCCACCGTGTTGACCACGTCTTCGACCTTGCCCTCCCAGAACGGGCTGACCCAGATGTTGCGCCGGAAGACGTCGTGCGGATGCTCCTCGAAGTTCTGCGGCATCTTGCCGTAGGTCAGTTGCAGGTCGTCGAACAGTGGCTTGATCCACGAACTGCCGTTCTCCACGCTGGCGATCCGCAGCTTCGGGAACCGGGTCAGCGTGCCGTGGCAGATCAGGCTGGTGATCATGTCGGCGATCTCGCGGTGCCCCAGCACCGTCCACTTGAACGCCGACATCTCGAAGGCGTTGTGGGTGGTCGGCGGCTCCCACTTGTCGATGTACTCCTGCAGCGGTGGCTGGCTGGCGTGCAGGACGATCGGTAGCCCGGCGTCCTCGACATCGCGCCAGAACGGGTCGAACTCCGGCAGCGCGGGGGAGCGCCAGCCCTTGTAGCCCTTGACGGGGGCGGGCTTGATCAGCGCCACCTTGGCGCCCTTGTCCAGGATCCACTCCAGCTCACGGCGGGCGTTGTCGACCAGTCCCAGGGTCAGCACCGGGGTGGTGAAGATCCGGTTCTCGACATTGAAGCTCCAGGTCTCGTAGAGCCACTCGTTGAGCGCGTGGATGACCGCGGCGGTCAGGTCGGGATCCTCGGCGGTGGAGTGCTCGACCAGGTTCGCCAGTGTCGGGAAGTTCAGGCATTCGTCGACGCCCTGCTGGTCGAGTACCCGCAGCCGTTCCTGGGGATCGCGCGCACCCGGCGGGGTGTCGATACCGCGGCCCGACATCTGGCGCAGGGTCAGCCCTTCGGGGTTCTGGCCGGCGTAGAACTTCTCGTGCGCGCCCGGTGCGGCGACCCGCTCGAAGGTGGGGTTGGGCATGTAGTCGTTGATCCTGCCCATCACCGCGACCCGGGTGTGCCGGCCGATGTTGACGAACTGGATCTTCGGCTTGAACTCGTCGGGCAGGAACTTGGTCAGGGCGTCGGGGGTCTCGTAGATGTGCTGGTCGGCATCGAAGATCGGCACATCCGGGTGGATGCCCGCCTCGCCCGTCGCCTGAGTCGTCTGCGTGGTCGTCATTGGTCCTCTCCCGTGGTCGGGGTGGCTGCGCTGATGAGTCTGCTCGAACTTGACGAAAGTGTCAAGAGAACGGTTCAAGATCAGCAATCATGCCTTGTGAACTGCTCAAATTGCCTTCCGACGTGACTGTCAGGTACGGTGCCAGCATGACGGTCACGGACCGAGGCGCGGACTCGGTGGAGGTCGGCCGGGGCGAACGCACCCGCGCGGCCATCCTCGAGGCGAGCCGCAAGCTGTTCCTGGAGCGCGGCTACGGGGGCACGCCGATCAACGCGATCACCGACGCCTGCGGCATCTCACGGGCGGGGTTCTACACCTACTTCAAGGACAAGCGCGAGGTCTTCAGCGTGCTGGGCGAGACCGCCTATCACGATGTGCTCGCGGTGGTCGCGCGCTGCGGCGAGGCGGTGCGCTCCGGTGACCGTGACGCCCTGCGCGCCTGGGTTCGCGAGTACTTCGAGTACATGGACCGGCACGGCGCGTTCATCCTGGCCGCGTACCACTCGGCCCCCGAGGACGAGGATTTCCGCCGGTCGCGCAACCACATGCTGACCCGGACGGCCTGGAAGCTTGGGCAGGCGATCTGCGTGGGGACCGCGCATCCGCCGGAGGCGGTGGGTGTAGCCGCGATCGGGCTGCTGGACCGGGCCTGGCATGCGGTGCAGACCCAGTCGGTGCCGGTGGACCGCGAGGAGATGATCGCCGTCGTCGCCGACACCATCGTCGGGATGAGCCGGGCCTGAATCTCGCGGCCCGCCAACGTCATCGCGTATCGTCGCCGGACGCCGCCTGCTGGCGGGGCAGTCGTCGCCGCTCGGCGAGTTCGGCGCGCAGCGCCTGGGCGTCGGAAGTGTGCTCCAGCACCGACATCGGGTCCGCCGACAACTGCAGGTGCTGGCGCATACCCATTTGTTCCCAGGCCCGCACCAGCATGCTCTTCGTCGCCATCAGCGTCGAAAGCGGTGCGCGAGCGATCTTTTCGGCCATCGCCTCGGTTGTCGGCTCCAGCTCGCGCAGCGGGACCACCTTGTTGACCAGGCCCATCTGCTGCGCCTGGTGCGCGGTCAGTGTCTGTGCCGTATAGGGGTATTCCGCGGCGCGTTTGTAGTTCATGAACACCCACGGTTCGATCATCGTCTCGCCGCCTGCGAACCCCAGGCCGGGGACCAGCGGCATCTGGAAGTAGGCGTCTTCGGAGGCGATCGTGATCTCGGGCAGCAGTGCCCAGTAGGTGCCGCCGCCGATCGCATAACCGTGCACCTGAGCGATCATCTGCTTGGGAAACTCCCAGAACCGCAGGGTGGGCCAGAGGAACAGCTCCTTGCTGCCCTGAAAGTTGCTGCCCATCGCCTGCTGCGATTCGGCGAACTCGGGGTAGGCGTCGGGCGCCATCACATGTCCGGCGCAGAACCCTTTGCCGTTGCCCTTGATGATGACGACCTTCACCGAGTAGTCGCGCCGTGCCTCGTCCAGACAGGAATCGACCTGCCGCACCATCTCCGGGGATTGGGCGTTCGCGCGCTCGGGCCAGTCCAGGACGATGCGGGCGATGGGGCCCTCGCGCTCGAAACGTACGACGCCGAGGTGGCTGGTCGATTTCGCCATGGCCGAATCAGGTCCTCTGGAAACGCAGCAGGCACCGCCACAGAATGCGCAGGATCAGCTCCGCGGCGTACTCCGGATCATCCGGGGCCCATTCCAGCGGCTCGGTCATGCGGCCCAGTACCGCGAGAACGACGCCGGTCGCGATGATCGGATCGGTGTCGTCGGGCAGGTCCAGCTGAGCGACCACGGCGTCGGCCGCGTCCCGCAGTGCGTTGATGCTGCGCAGGATGTTCGTCTCGCCGAGTTCCTCGATCACCGCGCCGTCGAACCACGCGCGGGTCACACCGTGGAAGCGGCGGTGCAGAACGACGAAGCGCAGGATCCAGTCGTGCAGGCGGCCGGTGTCCAGACCGTTGTCGGCTATCGCGGTCAGTTCGAGGGCGAGTTCGCGGGTGCGATCGATCGCCACGTCGGTCAGCTCGGCCAGGATGCGGGCCTTGCTGTTGAAATGGCGATACAGCGTCGCCCGGCTGATGCCGGCCGCGGCGGCGATCTCCTCCATTCCCACGCCGTGATAACCGCGTTCGGCGAACAGCGCCGAACTGACCGTCAGCACGTCCTCGCGCACCGGGGAGCGCCGCGCATCGGTCGCCGTGAGCACCGTGGCCGGTGGGGCGGGGGTGGGCTCCCCGGACCGGGGCGGAACATCGACGTCCGAACCGCCCTCCGGGAAGAAGATCCGCTGCAGCGTCGCCGCCACGGCCGCCGCGGTGGCGTCGCGGTCCGGCATGTCGAACATGCCGCGGTAGCGGTACAGGTTGACCATGTGGGCGATGCGGGTCAGCACCGCCGAGGCGACCAACGGGTCCATGCCGACGACGCCCGCCCGGGCGAGCCGGTCGGCGATCACCTCATGGACTTCCTTGACCACCGTGAGGATCCGCGCGGGGTCGCCGACCCGGACGCTGTCGAGCGCGCCGATGGCGGGGAACTCGAGGAACACCGCCGCGTAGGAGTCGTAGATGTCCGACCAGCCGCGCAGCCACCGGCGCAGCGCCTCCAGACCGGCGTCGTCGGGGCCGAGCGGGCCGAGGCCGTGGACGTGGTCGAGGACGGCCTGCTGGCAGTCGCCCACCATTTCGGCGTAGATCTGGTCCTTGTTGGCGAAGTACTGGTAGACGGTCGCCCGGGACCCGCCGAGCGACCGGGCGATGTCGTCGATCGAGGTGCCGTGAAACCCGTTGGTGGTGAACAGGGTTGCCGCAGTCGACTTGATCAGCGCGCGGGTTTTCGCGCCCCGCCGTCCGACCGGTGAATCTGCTGATGCCGCGTAGCCGGGCCGGCGTACCGTGCCGTCCCGTCGGTTGCGACTCGGCGATTCGGGCATCAGCTCGATTGTCCACCGCTCGGCGCTGTGGACTTCGGCGTGGCTCGGTAACCGAAGAACTTCTCGAAGTTCTCGCCGTTGAACCGGTCGGCGGAGTTGCGCTGAACCGCGGCCCGCAGCGCGTCCAGGCGGGCCTGCGCCTTGCGCAGCTCGGCCTCCGGCCCGCCGGCCTTCAGCCGCTCGATCGTCTTCTCGACGTCGGCGATCTCCAGCCGCAGCCGCTCGCCCGCCTCACCGAAGGTCAGAAGGTCGTGATCGTCTTCCTCGAGCTTCTCGCGGTCGGTCATTTCTCCTCCGGTACTGGACGACTGTGACGGTCATCATATACCGTGTGAGACAGCGTGTCAGATCACGCGACAAAACGTCAGATCTCGGCTCTGTTCAGGGAGGGCCTCATGCCATTGCAGGATGACCACCAGATCGTTTCCGTCGACGACCATGTGGTCGAACACCCACGGGTGTGGCAGGACCGGCTGCCGGAGAAGTTCAAGGAGAACGGCCCGCGCATCATCGAGATGGACGGCAAGCATCTGTGGGCCTACGACGGCGAGGTGTACCCGACCATCGGGCTGAACGCCGTCGCCGGCAAGCCCCGGGAGCAGTGGGGCATGGACCCGGTGCGCTACGAGGACATGATCCCGGGGTGCTACGACCCCGAGGCGCGCATCGCCGACATGGACGTCGACGGGGTGCAGGCGGCGTTGTGCTTCCCGTCCTTCCCGGGCTTCGGTGGCGGCACCTTCTTCCGCGCCAAGGACAAGGAACTCGCCGAGTTGTGCGTCAAGGCGTGGAACGACTACTACATCGACGAGTGGTGCGCCACCGCGCCCGACCGCTTCATACCGCTGGCCATCCTGCCGTTCTGGGACATCGAGGCCGCGGTCGCCGAGGCGGAGCGCGTCGCCGAGAAGGGCGCACGCACCATCTCGTTCCCGGACAGCCCGGTACCGCTGGGCCTGCCGTCGTTCCACTCCGACCACTGGGATCCGTTGTGGCAGGTGTGCTCGGACGCGCAGATGCCGATCTCGCTGCACTTCGGCGCGGGCGGTTACGTGCCCGGGTTCTCCTTCTCGGGGGCACAGGCCGTGCCGGGCAAGATCGGCGTGCCGGATGCGCCGTTCATCGTGGCGATCACGCTGTTCGCCACCAACTCGATGTGGACCACCGTGGACCTGTTGTTCTCGGGCAAACTGCAGAAGTTCCCCAACCTGAAGTTCTCGCTGTCCGAGGGCGGGGTCGGCTGGGTGCCCTACATCATCGAGCGGGCCGACTTCGTGTGGGAACGGCACCGCTACTACCAGCCGATCGACTTCGACGCTCGCCCGTCGGAGTTGTTCCACGACCACTTCTGGGGCTGCTTCATCGACGACGAGCACGGTCTGGCCAACCGGCACACGATCGGCGTGGACCGGATCATGGTCGAGATCGACTATCCGCACTCGGACTCCAACTGGCCGAACTCGCGCAAGCGGCTCAGCGAGACGCTGCTCAACGTCCCCGACGACGAGTGCAAGCTGATGGTGGAGGACAACGCGCGGCAGCTGTTCCGGTTCCCGCGCGCGGCGTAACACCCACGTCGGCTCTGCGCCTACGGCTGGTGCTACTCGCACCTTCGCGCCGTAGGCGCAGAGTCAACTCTTTTCCTCACGGCGCGATGGTGCGGGGCAGAAACGTGCGCAGCAGGCCCTCGTCGCCGCCGAACTCCGGACCGGCCGGTTCCTCGATCAGGCTGAAGCAGAGCCGAACAACCCACTGCGCCAACACATGTGGTGACACGTCGGTGCGCACCTCGCCGGGCGCGGCGGTGGTGAAGCGCTCGGCCAGCCGGTCGACGACCTCGGCGCGCCACGTCTCGGACCGCTCGGCCAACTGGTGGGTGTGGGCCAGTACGTCGGGAGTGGTCATCGACCGCATCGTCGGCGAGGTGCGGGCGACCTGCAGGCCGGCTAGGGCGGCCCGGATCAGCCGCTCGACGAACGGGGCGTCCTGCCGGAAGTAGGGCTCGGCGGCCTCGACGACGGCGTCAGTGGCCTTGATGAAGCAGGCCATCAGGATCTCGTCCATGCCGGAGAAGTACTTGTAGACCGTGGTGCGGTGCACCCCGGCCTTCGCGGCGACGTGGGTGATCTTGGTGCGCAGTGGGCCGCGCTCGCGAAAGCACGCCTCGGCGGCCTCGAGCAGCCGGGACCGCGCCTCGCCGTCGCTCATCGGCGGATCGGCGGCGCCCCAGGCCGGTGATCGCCTGGTCATCGAATCATCCGCCGGTTCATCGAAATTCGAGTGCCCATCGCCTTGACGCCGAATCCGTTAAATGATTAACGTATGCCCAAACTACACATTTCCAAAAAGTGTAGTTCGAGGAGGGTTCAGATCGTGACACAAGCCCAGGCGCCGGTCGTCGAGAACTTCGACCATCACTCCCCGGAGTTCCGGGAACGCCCGCACCAGATCCTGGCCGAGATGCGATCGCGCTGCCCGGTCGCGCGCTCCACCGCATACGGCGGATTCTGGGCGCTGGTCGACTACCAGTCGGTCTTCGACGCCGCCCGCGACGACGACCTGTTCAACTCCTACCCGACGAACGGCATCCCGCCGAGTGGCGCGCCGTATCCGATCCTGCCGATCGAGACCGATCCGCCGCTGACCCAGAAGCTGCGTGCCATCACGATCAAGGCGTTCTCGCCCGGGCAGGCCGAACGGCTGCGGCCGCGGGTGCGCCGGATGGCCCGTGCGATGATCAACGAGTTCATCGAACGCGGGCACTGCGACATCGTCGGCGAACTCACCACCCCGCTGCCGGCCAAGCTGGTACTGCACATGCTCGGCTTCGACGAGTCCAAGTACCTGCAGTGGGTGCAGTGGGTGCACTCGATGGTGCACGACCGCACCCACGACCCGGAGACGTCCGGCGCGGCCGTCGCCGAACTGTTCGGCGAGATCTTCAAGCACATGGCGGAGCGCCGCGAGAGCGGTGACCTCGGCGACGATCTCTTCGGCCGAATCCTCAACGGGCGCATCGACGATCAGCCGCTCGACGACACCCAGATCCTGATGTACACCGTGCTGATGATGCTGGGCGGCATGGACACCACCAGCGGCCTGACCGGCAACGTGCTGCACGCGCTGACCCAACAGCCCGAACTGCGTGAGCAGCTGATCGCCAACCCCGCACTGATCCACGACGCCACCGACGAGTTCCTGCGGCTGTACACCCCGACCCTCGGCCTGGCCCGCACCATCTCGCGCGACGCCGAGTTCCACGGCGCCCAGCTGAACAAGGGGGATCGGTGCATCCTGATGTGGGCCGCGGCCAACCGCGACCCGGCGATCTTCGAGGATCCGGACACCTTCGACCTGAACCGGCCCAACAGCCGCAAGCAGATGGCTTTCGGTGTCGGTATCCACCGCTGCCTCGGCTCGCACATCGCCCGGATGATGTTCCAGGAGATGCTGACCGAGGTCCTGCAGCGGATTCCGGACTACCGGCTCGACGGCGAACCGGTGCGGTTCGAGGACGCCGGCGAGGTGTGGGCCATCCGCAAACTGCCGATCGCCTTCACCCCCGGCCCGCGGCTGCCCGTCGAGGGTGACGTATGAGCGCCGCGGTCGGCTTCATCGGCCCCGGGCAGATGGGCGAGCCGATGGTGCACCGGCTGCTCGGAGCCGGTCACCGGGTGACCGTCTACGCCCGCCGCGACGAGGTGCGCAACCGGCTCACCGCGGCCGGCGCGACCGTGGTCGACTCCGCGGCCGGGGTCGCCGAGGGCCACCGGATCATCATCGTCTGCCTGTTCTCCGACGATCAGCTGCGCGAGGTCGCGCTCGGCCCGGACGGGCTGCTCGCGCAGTGCGCACCGGGAACCGTTGTGCTGTCGCACACCACCGGATCGGTCGCGACCCTGCGCGAACTCGCCTCGGCCCGACCGGAGGTCACGGTTCTCGACGCGCCGATCAGCGGGACCGCCGAGGACATCGCCAACGGTCGGCTCACCGTGCTGATCGGTGGCCCGGCCGACGCGGCGGAGACCGCGGGATCGGTGGTGCAGGCCTACGCCTCCACCGTGTTGCACACCGGCGAACTGGGCACCGCGCTGAACCTCAAACTCGTCAACAACGTGCTGTTCGCCGCCAACGCCCAGCTGCTCAGCGCCGCGGTCGCGCTGGCCGAGGATCTCGACATCGAGCCCGAGGACTTCCTCAACGCGCTGGCCGCGTGCAGCGCCGACAGCCGGGTGGCCGGCCACGTCCGCGGCATCGGCGGGATCGACAACTTCACCGAGCTGGCCGCGCCGTTCCTGCGCAAGGACGTCGACGCCGCGCTCACCGCGGCCAAGGACGCCGGCACCGACCTCGGGCTGCTCTACGACGTCATCGCCCGCGGGCCGCTGCCGCTGACCGGCTAGCGCAGCATCACCTGGCCACCGTCGAGCATCAGGGTGGCGCCGGTCAGATAGCTCAGATCGTCGCTGACCAGCGCGACGATCGCCCGGCCGATGTCGTGATACGGATCGCCGAAGCGGCGCAACGGAATACCGCGCAGAATCCGTTCGAACCGCTCCGGATCCTCGTCGCGGTACGTCTCGGCGCCGGGCGACCACGCGGCCGGGCACACCAGGTTGACCCGGATGCCGTGTCTGCCCCACTCGATCGCGGTGGACTTGGTCAGCCCGTTGATCGCCTCCTTGGCCATCGCGTAGGCGGCCATCCGCGGCGCGCCCCGCACCCCGATGGCCGAGCCGAAGTTGACCACCACCGCGTGCTCGGATTCGCACAGCGCCGGGAACGCGGCCTGCATCAGATGCAGTGTGCCGAGCGGGCCGGTGCGGAAAAACTCCAACGCCTCCTCATCGGTGAGATCCGTTGTCGGGGTGCTGCTTCCGACCGCGCCGCCCTGGGCGTTGTTGATGACGATGTCGATACCGCCGAATTTCTCGCGGGTCTCGGCCACCGCGCGGTCGACGGCGGCCCGGTCGGCCACATCACAGCCGATCGAGATCACGTCGCGCCCGCGCGCGGTCAATTCGGCGGCGGCGTCGTCGACCTTCGACTTCGTCCGGCCCAGCAGCGCGACCCGCGCACCTTCGTCGGCGAGCGCGGCGGCGATCGCCCGGCCGAGTCCCTGGCCGGCGCCGGTGACGATGGCGACCCGGCCCGACAAACGGCTCATGATGACTCCCTTCGGTCAGTCGAGCCCCAACAGCCGCACCACCGGCGAGTCGGGGACGTGGCCCTCCACCGTGGCTTTTCGGGCCGCGAAGCGCCACCCGTCGGGTGTGTGCACCACGGTGTCGCGGTAGGTGCCCCAGTGGTCGAGGCCGCCGACGCCGATGAACTGGAAGCATGCGTAGGTGCGCGCCCGGGTCTCCCCGTCGGGAGTGACCTTCACCGACGCCAGATGGTGTCGTCCGGGCAACAGCTTCACCGCGGCGAACGCGGCCCCGGTGCGGGCGAAGAACTCCCGGATGCTCTCACGGCCGACGAGGTGTTCGGTGTTGGTGCGGAACTCCGCATCCGGGGTGAACAGCCCGACCAGCTCATCGAGTCTGCCGGTGTCGGCGAAGAACTGGTAACTCGCCAGCAGATCGCCGATCGCGACCCGCAGCCGCAACTCGGAGTCGTCCATCGCTAGGCCGGACGGAACGCGTAGGTGAGGTACTGTTCGCCCGATTCGGTCTCGAACACCGTGGTGGTGCTGACCATCTTCTGCCCGATCGACAATTCCGCGGCCGTGGCGCCGACGATCAGCGCCTCGACCAACACCTTCTCGGGGAGTTCGATGAACCCGACGATGTAGGGCGTGAACTCCTCGGGCGAGCGCTTGCCCTTGTACGGCAGCGGCGGCGGGAACTCCTGCGTGGTGTAGGTGTACAGCGTTCCCTCGGTGGACAGTTCCATCGGCTCGATATCGGACTGGATGGCCGGGTTGGCGTCGAACAACTCCGGCCGTTCGGCCGGGAACTTCACCACACCGGTCGACTTGCGGCGGGAGCCGAGCAGCACCGCGCGGTCGCCGTCGACTCGGAACACGTTCTCGGCGATCAGTTGCGTCATCTCACTTCACCTCGATAACCATTGCCGCGCCCATGCCACCGCCGGCGCACATCGACAGCACACCGATTCCTCCGCCGCGGCGGCGCAGCTCGTGGACCGCGGAGGTCACCATCCGGGCGCCGGTCGCCGCGATGGGATGGCCCAGGCTGATGCCGGAGCCGTAGACGTTGACGATCTCCTCGTCGAGTTCGAGTTGGCGGGCGCACGCCACGGCCTGCGCCGCGAACGCCTCGTTGATCTCGAACAGGGCCACGTCCCGCAGGGTCAGCCCGGCCAGCTCGAGCGCCTTCGGAATCGCGTAGATCGGCCCGCTGCCGGTGCGATTCGGTTCGATGCCGACCTGCGCCCAGGACAGGATGTAGCCGAGCGGGTCCGACGCCGCGTCCGGGGCGGTCAGCGCCACCACCGCGGCCGCGTCGTTGACGCCGGAGGAGTTCCCCGCGGTCACGGTGAAGCCCTCGATCTCCGGGTGCAGCACCTTCAGCCCGGCCAGGATCTCCAGCGAGGTGTCGCGGCGCGGGTGCTCGTCGACGGCGAACGTGATCGTCGATCCGTCGGCCTGGGGCACCTCGATGGGCACGATCTCGTCGACGAACGATCCGGCGTCGATGGCCTTGATCGCGCGCTGATGGCTGCGCAGCGCCCACTTGTCCTGGTCCTCGCGGGTGATGCCGTACTGCACGGCGCAGTTGTGCGCGACCGTGATCGACATGTCGACGGCCGGTGCGTCCTCGGTCGGCGGATGGGAGAACGGGAACCACGGGTCGTCGTAGTCCTCGGGCGACTTGCCGGCGGTGAACGGCTTGCGCTTGCGCAGCATCGGCGCGGTCGAGGCGGATTCCATGCCCCCGGCCAGTACCGCGCGGCTCATCCCGGCGGCGATCTGGCCGGCGCCGACCGCGATCGCCGACAGGCTGGAGGCGCACTGTCGGTTGACCGCCATGCCCGGGATGTCGAGCAGTCCGAGGTCCACGGCGATGTAGCGGGCGCTGTCCCCGCCGCCCTGCAATACCTCGGCGAGGATGAAGTCGTCGAAGTCCGCCGGGGCCAGGCCGGAGCGTTCCACGGCCGCCTTCGTGACCGGTTTGGCCAGTTCGACGGCGGTCATGTTGGCCAGCGTGCCCTTGCGTGCGGTGCCGATCGCGGTGCGTGCCGCCGCCACGATCGCGGCCCGGGGTGCCGTTTTCGCCATTGCGCTCCTACGAGGTTGTGGACGGACGGCACGAAGTCTATACCGTTAAATGAATATCGGTATTACTGCTTCGGAACGGAGTGCGATGAAGACGATAGGGTCGGTCGACGAGGCGCTGGCCGCTGTCGGGTCCGAGCTCGGGGTCAGCGAGTGGTTCGACATCGATCAGCAGCGCATCGACGCGTTCGCCGACGTGACCCTTGATCACCAGTGGATCCACGTCGACGTCGAGCGGGCCCGGACCGAGAGCCCGTACCGGGCGACGATCGCCCACGGCTTCCTTACCCTGTCACTGCTGCCGGCGCTCAGCAAGGACAACTACCGGGTCGAGAACGCCAGGATGGGCCTCAACTACGGGCTCAACAAGGTGCGGTTCCTGTCGCCGGTGAAGGTCGGCAGCCGCATCCGGGTGCGCTCCGAGCTCGTCGACGCGACCACACCCGCCGACAACACCGTGAACCTGACCGTGCGCCACACCGTCGAGATCGACGGGGTGGACAAACCCGCCGCGGTGGCCGACCTGATCTCCCGGTGGGTGTTCTGATGGCGAACCGGGGTCCCTTCGACGGCAAGGCGGTGATCACCGGCGCCGGCAAATCCCAGATCGGCCGCCGGCTCGGCCGCACCGGCCTGGAACTGACCGTGGAGGCGGTGCTGCGCGCCATCGCCGACGCCGGGCTGGACATCGACGACATCGACGGCATCGCCAGCTATCCCGGTCCGGGTGTGCCCGATCCCGGCTTCTCCGGGGCCGGGATCGTGGACGTGCGCAACGCACTCGGACTGCGCTGCCGCTGGTACATGTCCTCGCTGGAGACCGCCGGCCAGATCGGCCCGGCCATCGAGGCCTGCATGGCCGTCACCCTGGGACTGGCCAACCATGTGGTGGTGTTCCGCTCGGTGTGGGAGTCCACCGCCGCGGCGCAGGCCGGCGGTGGCCGGGCCTCGGTGCTGTTCGGCGGCGGCAAACTGCCGCCACACCTGGAGTGGGTGGCACCGTTCGGCGCGTTGTCGGCCGCCAACTGGCTGGCCATGCCCGCCCAGCGGTACATGCACGAGTTCGGCCTGACCCGCGAACAGCTGGGGGCGATCGCGATCAACGCCCGCCGCAACGCCGCCCGCAATCCCGATGCGATCTACCGCGATCCGCTGACCATGGACGACTACCTCGGCGCGCGGATGATCTCCGAGCCGTTGTGCCTGTACGACTGCGACGTCCCGTGCGACGGGGCGACCGCTGTGGTGATCTCCCGCCGCGACGCCGCCAAGGGGCTGCCGCGCCACCCGCTGACCGTCGAATCGGTCGGCCCCGGGATGTTTGAACGGGCCACCTGGGATCAGCGCGCCGATCTGACCACCATGGCCGCCCACGACTCGGCCGCCACACTGTGGCAGAACACCACGCTGACCCCCAAAGACGTCGACATGGCGCAGATCTACGACGGGTTCTCCTTCCTGACCGTGATGTGGCTGGAGGCGCTCGGGTTCTGCGAACATGGCCGGGTGGGCGAGTTCATCGAGGGCGGCGAGCGGATCGCGCTCGACGGCGAGCTGCCGATCAACACCAGCGGTGGCCAGTTGTCCGGCGGCCGGCTGCACGGCATGGGTTTCCTGCACGAGGCATGCGTGCAGATGTGGGGTGAGGGCGGCGAACGCCAGGCGCCGAAGATCCCCGAAGTGGTCGCGGTCGGTGTGGGCGGCGGGCCGGTCGCCGGCTCGATGCTGCTGAGCAGCAGGTGATGCGATGGCCGTCGAATTCACGTTGGGCGACATCGTCGTCGACAACGCGCACCGCCATCCCGAGGTGATCGCCTACCGGCAGGGGGAGCGCACACTCACCCACGCCGGGCTGTTCGAGCGGGCCCGCCGGCTGGTGTCGGCGATGGTGGCCGCCGGCCTGCGCCGCCAGGACCGTATCTCGATACTCAGCCGCAACAGCATCGAGTTCGGCGAGGTGATGGCCGCCACCCAGCTCAGCGGGATCATCATGGCGACGGTCAACTTCCGGCTCGCCCCCGGCGAAATGCGGGACGCGATCAACCGGGTGCGGCCGAAGATCGTATTCGTCGCCGACGAGTTCGCCGATGTGATCGCCGAACTCGCGCCCACCCTCACCGGCTCACCACTGCTGGTCTGCATCGGCCGCGGCCACCCCGACCTGCTCGACTACGAACAGTTCCTGGCCTGCGGTTGCGGCGACGGTCTCGCGCTGCAGGCCCGGCCCGAGGACATCGCCTGCCTGATCTTCACCAGCGGCACCACCGGTGCGTCGAAGTGCTGCATTCTCGGCCAGGCCGAACAGCATCGCGTGCTGTTCACGATGAACGGCGAAATGCGCAGCGGCTCAAGCGATCGGATCCTGATCAACATGCCGATGTTCCACATCGGCGCGATCGCGATGCTGGGCGGCGTGCACGCCCGCGGCGGCGGCGTGGTGCTGCAACAGCAGTTCGACCCCGACGAGGCCGTCGAACTGATCGGCCGCCACCGCATCACCATCGTGCACCTGGCCCCGGTCATGCTCAACGCGCTGCTTAACGCGGTACGCGACCCGGGCGCGCTGGAATCCCTGCACACCGTCGTCTACGCGGCCGCGCCGATGACGATGAACATCCTGCAGCGCGCACTGGAACTGATGCCGACGGCCGGGTTCCTGAACCTCTACGGGCAGACCGAGGCAATCGTGTCCGGACTGCCGCGCGAACTGCACACCGGCGACCGTCCGGGCGCTGGCGAGGCGCTGCGCTCCGTCGGATTCCCGTTCCCCGGCAACAAGGTGCGCATCGTCGACGACGACGGCCGGGAACTGCCGGTGGGGGAGATCGGCGAGATCGTGGTGCGGTCCGACACGCTGTTCCGCGGATACTGGGACGACCATGCCGCGACGCTGGCCACCCTGCGCGACGGCTGGTGCCACACCGGCGACGTCGGCCGATTCGACGAACGCGGACTGCTGTACCTCGTCGACCGCAAGAAGGACGTGATCATCACCGGCGGCGAGAACGTCTACTCACCCGAGGTCGAGGACGCGATCAGCCGGATGCCCGAGGTGGCGGCCTGCGCGGTGGTCGGCGCACCGGACGAACGCTGGGGCGAGGCGGTGTGCGCGGTGGTGGTCCCCGAGCCCGGGCAGACGGTGACGCTGGCGGCCGTGCAGGAGTTCGTGCGGGCGCGGCTGGCGCGCTACAAGGCGCCGCGCCGGCTGGTGATCGTGCCCGAACTTCCCGTACTGCCCAGCGGAAAGGTGGACAAGAAGCGGCTGCGGGCCGAGTTGGCGGCCGCGTCCTGACGCAGGCCGGCGGTTTGTGCGGGGTGTTCGAATCCACCCTTGAAATAGGAAGATATTTATCGGATTATGGTCGCGTGACGCATCAGATGGTCGGCCGGTGCCTGGCCGCCGCGACGGCGGTTCTGCTCGCCGGCTGCACAGCCAAGGCGCCGGCCAGTGTGCCGCCGGGTGTTCTGGTCCCCGGCACCGCCGAGATATCGATCAACGGCGCGCAGGTGGGTTCGACCTACGACGTGCAGTGCTCACAGACCGGACCGCAACTGCTCATCGACACCGGCGATGACGCAGCCGGGACCCACTCGATGATCCGGCTGGACAACGCGGCGATCCTGGAATTCACCCAGATTCGCGACGTCGACGGGTTCACCGGCAGCTACTGGAACGGCCTGGGGCCCGAGGCCGAGGTTCAGCTGAACCAGAACACCTTCACCATCACCGGTGTCGCCGACGGGTTCGCCGAAGACAACCCGAGTGCCCGTATTTCGCAACCGTTTTCGATTAAGGTAGCTTGCTGACAGCCCAAGGAGTTGCCATGAAGATCCGACTCGACCAGTCTCGGTGCACCGGTCACGCCCAGTGTTACGCGGTGAGCCCGGAACTGTTCCCCATCGACGACGCCGGGTACAGCTGCCTCGAACCGCACGAGGTGCGCCCGGAGGACGAGCAGCTGGTGCGCGACGGCGTCGCCGCGTGCCCGGAGATGGCCCTGATCCTCGAGGAGGACTGAACGGCCGTCGGGGAACCAACCGGTGAGCACGATCTCGACCGAGCGTGACGGCGCGATCCTGCGCATCACGCTCAACCGGCCGGAGAAGCTCAACGCCCTCGACACCCCGACGCTCACCGAACTACACCGCAGGCTGACCGAGGCCGCCGACGACTCCTCGGTGCGGGTGGTTGCGCTCACCGGCGCCGGAAGGGCGTTCAGTTCCGGCGGCGACCTCAGCGGCAAGAACACCAAAGGCGCGGTGCGGGCAGCCAATCTGGTGGTCTCGACCATCACCCGGCTGCCCAAACCCGTGGTCGCCAGTGTGCACGGGCCGGCGGTCGGGCTGGGTTGTCCGCTGGCTCTGGCCTGCGACCTGGTGGTGGCCAAGCGGTCGGCGTACTTTCAGCTCGCATTCGCCCGCGTCGGGCTGATGCTGGACGGCGGCGCATCGGTGCTGCTGCCCCGCGCGATCGGCCGTGCCCGTGCCGCCCGCATGGCGATGACAGCCGAGAAGGTCTCGGCAGCAACGGCTTTCGACTGGGTCTTGGTCTCACATGTGGTCGACGACACTGCCTACGAGGCCGAGCTCGCCGCCGTCACCTCCGCACTCGCCGCAGGGCCGACCCAGTCGTTCCGCTGGATCAAGCGGGCTTTCGCCGCCGCCACCCTGTCGCACCTGGAGACGGTGCAGGCCATCGATGAGGAGGGCCAGCGCATGCTGGTGCAGTCGAACGACTACCGCCGCGGCGTGGAGGCGTTCCGAGCGGGCCGGCAGCCGCAGTTCGCCGGTGACTAACCGGCGTGATCGATCGCGGTGTGCCGCTGACAGCGCTCGACCAGAATCCGCGCCAGCTGTTGCGGATGGCTGATCATCACGTTGTGGCAGGCGTCGATCCGGATGATCGTCTCGACGCCGCCGAGCGCGTCGATGCTGCGCTGCTGCGACGCCGGCGAGAGCGCACGGTCGCGGGTGGTGAGCACCCAGGTGCGTGGAATGTCGGGTGACAGGCCGCGGCGATCGACGCGTTCGGCGACGATGGCGATCGACTCCTTGTGCAGCCGCGACAGATTGAACCGGCGCTGCTCGGGGGTCATGCCGTTGCAGAATGCGTAGCGCAGGATCGGGTTCGGCGGCTTGAACGCCCCGCCGAACAGGCCCCCGAACCGGGCGGCCAGCCGGGCGAACGGCGCCAGCGGCCCGTCCAGGGTATCGACGATCGCGCGGCCCTGCGGCGGCACGAACGCGGTGACCAGCACGATCTCCCGAACCCGGGTCGGCCCCAGCCGCGCGGCCACCTCGGGCACCGTCACCCCGGCCATCGAATGACCCACCAGGACCACATCGGCCAGCCCGGCGGCGTCGATGTCGGCGATCACCGAGTCGGCCCAGCCGCCGATCGTCGCGGTGGCCAGGTCGCCGGGTTTGCCGGCGCGACCGGGCAGATCGACGGCCAGCACCGGAATCCGCGGTGACAACCGGCGCACCTCGGCGACGGTGGGATCCCAACAGTCGCCGGCGTGCGCACCGCCGTGCACCAGCACCAGACCGGGGAGCGGCAAAACGCTCAACATTCCTTCCGAAGTGAAGTTAAATATTTAGCGATTTAGGGTAGGGCGCGCGTGCGAGCGCGTCAATCGCCGGCGAAACGAACGAGGGAGTCTCATGACACTGCGGGTCGGCATCATCGGGGTCGGATGGGGCAGCCATGTCCAGGTGCCCGGGTTCCGGGCGGCGGACGGGTTCGAGCCCGTCGCGCTGTGCGCCCGAAACCCGGAGAAGCTCGGAAAGATCGCCGCCAAGGTCGGTATCGACGACACCTCCACCGACTGGCGGTCGTTCGTTACCCGCGACGATCTCGACGTGATCTCGGTGGCCACGCCCACCGCGCTGCACCACGACATGACGATCGCGGCGCTGGAGGCCGGCAAGGCGGTGCTGTGTGAGAAACCGTTGGCCAACAACCTCGAGGAGGCCCGCGACATGATCAGCGCCGCCCGGCAGGCGGGCCGGCCGACCGCGGTGTGCTTCGAGAACCGGTGGAACCCCGACTGGTTGGCCGTCACCGACCGGGTCCGGTCCGGGTTCCTGGGCACCCCGTACCTCGCGCGGGTCAGCCGAAGTGCGGCCTACTGGCATCCCAGCCACCCGCCGCAGGCGCGTTGGATGTACGACCGCGAGCAGGGCGGCGGGTATCTGGCCGGAATGCTGGTGCACGATCTGGACTTCGTCTGCAGCCTGCTCGGCCGGCCGGAGTCGGTGTGCGCGGAGGTGCGCACCACCGAGCCGGAGCGCCGACTGCCCGACGGCGAGGTCATCAAGGTCACCGCCGACGACACCGCCGCGCTGTTGCTGCGGATGCAGTCGGGGGTGACCGCGATCCTGAGCATCTCGGTGATGGGCGCCCACGCCGACCACTACCGCCTGGAGTTGTTCGGCTCCGACGGCACCATCATCGGCGATGGGGACCTGCGTGCCAGCCGCTACCAGGCCGGTGCGGCCGCCGACGACGGGCTGGACACACTGCCGGTGAGCGACCGGGCCCCGGCGCACCCGGAGGGCCTGCCCACGGGCCTGGCGGGCCACGCCGCCCGCGCGATGGCGCTGATGCTCGAGGACTGGCTGCCGGCATTCCACGGCGGACAGAGCACCGCGCCGACGTTCGAGGACGGGTTCGTGAGCCTGGCCATCATCGACGCCGCCCGCCGGTCCGCCGAGGGCGGCGGCTGGGAACGGGTGCCGGCGAGCTGAACGGGTCGCGGCTCAGCCGGCCGGTGTACTGGTGCGCGGCCGGAACAGCGGAAGCCACACCCGCTCGTCGCCGTCGCCCCATTCCTCGAAGAACACCTCGACCGGCAGTCCCACCCGGATGTCGTCGAGCGACACGTCGACGACATTGGTGACCAACCGGACATCGGGTTCGTCATCGAGCTCGACCATCGCCACGATGTACGGCGGCTCGAACCCGGGAATCCACGGCTGGCGGTTGATGGTGTAGGCGGCCACCGCCCCGGTGCCCGACACCGGCTCGGGGCCGACGTCGGTGCCGCGACACCGCCAGCAGCTCGGCGCCGGCGGATGAAAGAAGTGACCGCAGGACCGGCAGCGCTGGATCAGCAGCCGACCGTGCTGTCCACCGGTCCAGAACGCTCGGGACTCGGCCGTCGGACTCGGCGCCAGCCGGACCTGAGGGCGGGCATAAGCGCTGCTCATCGGGCGGCTCCGAGGCCGCAGCGGGCAAGGGAAGCCATGCGATAAACAGTAAACTATTTATTGTCTTCTCGAAATCGGGTGGCTGTGTGCGGCGTCACTCGGGGCGACGATAGGGTGTCGGAGCGAACGTTGGTGCCGGCCGTAAGGAATGCAGATGGCAGACGACGAAGACCTCACCGCGGAGAAGGCGACCGAGTCCGGTGGTGACGGCGAGGCGGCGGAAGATGCCGAGTCGGCGTCGACGCCGACGGAGGTGACCGACTCGCCGGCGTCACCGCAGACTCCCGCCGAATCCGAAGACTCCGGCAGTGGGTCCGCCGCCGGGTCCGATGGCGAGAAGGGCACCGCGCCGACCGCCGAGGCCGACGCCGCCAAGCGCGGTGTCTCGCACGTCGTGCTGGTCGCGATCCTGGGCGTGGTGCTGGTGCTCGGGCTCGGCGGGTTGACCGGCTGGCTGGGTTATCAGGCGTATCAGGCGAAGAAGGCCGAGGAGCAGCGCAACCTGTTCGTCTCGGTGGCCCGTCAGGGCGCGGTCAACCTGACCACCATCAACCACGAGACCGCCGAGCAGGACGTCCAGCGGATCCTCGAATCGGCGACCGGAACCTTCTACGACGACTTCCAGGCGCGTTCGCAGCCGTTCGTTCAGGTGGTCAAGCAGGCCCAGGCGAAGTCGGAGGGCTCGGTCACCGAGGCCGCACTGGAGTCCGAGGACGGCAACGCCGGCCAGGTGCTGGTCGCCGTGACGGTCAAGACCAGCAACGCCGGCGCCCCCGAACAGCAGCCGCGCTACTGGCGGATGCGGCTGACCGTCGAGAAGATCGGTGACGAAGCGAAGGTCTCGAACGTGGAGTTCGTGCCGTGAGCAAGCACAAGATGCCGTGGGGCGCGCGCCGCCGTGACGAGGCGGCCGAATCCAGTAATGCCGAGACCCAGCAGACCGAGGCGGATGTGAGCGAGAAGACCATCGAAGCGCCAACCGTGGAGGCCTCGTCGCAAGAGGTCGACGCCCCGACGTCGGCCGTCGAGGCTCCGCCGATCGAGGAGACGGCGGCCGCGCCCACCGTGGCGGTCGCCGACTACCCGGAGGCGTCGGGGGACACCGTTGCCGTTGCGGCCGGTTCGACGGCGCGGGGCGGCGGCCTTTGGCTGCGGGTGTTCGCGTACGGTCTGCTGCCGGCGCTGGTGCTGCTGCTGGCCGTCGCGGCGGGTTTCCTGAAGTTCTACGACATCAACGAGAGTGTCAAGGAGACCGCCCGCATCGAGGCGGTGCAGGCGGCCAAGGACGGCACCGTCAATTTGCTGTCGTACAACGCCGACACCGTGGAACAGGACCTCAACAGCGCACGCGACCTGCTCACCGGTGATTTCCAGGACGCGTACACGTCGCTGATCAACGACGTGGTGATCCCGGGCGCCAAGGAGAAGAAGATCTCGGCGGTGGCCAACGTGCCCGCCGCGGCCGCGGTGTCGGCGAACGGCAACGAGGCGGTCGTGCTGCTGTTCGTCAACCAGACCGTGGTGGTCGGCCAGGACGCGCCGACCGACACCAACTCCGTCGTGCGGGCGAAGCTGGAGAAGCACGGGGACCGCTGGCTGATCGCGGAATTCGAACCGATCTGATGCCCATCGGCGCCGACCTCATCGACGTCGACACCCCCGCCGTTCGGCTGCGGGTGCTGTCCTGGGGGCCGGCGGATGCGCCGATCGCGTTGTGCCTGCACGGGTTTCCCGACACCGCCTGCGGTTGGCGCCGGCTCGCGCCGCTGTTGGTGGCCGCCGGGTGGCGGGTGGTCGCGCCGTTCTCGCGCGGCTATGCGCCGTCGTCGCCGGCGAGCGACGACAGCTACCACATCGGCGCGCTGATGGACGACGCGCTGCGGGTGCTCGACGCGGTCGGGCCGACGGGGCGCGACGTGCTCATCGGCCACGACTGGGGTGCGATCGCCGGAGCCGGGCTGGCCGCGCTGCCCGACAGCCCCTTCGCCAGGGCGGTCATCATGTCGGTGCCGCCCGCGGCTTCGTTCACGCCGCTGCTCGCGCTGCCCGGCAAGGGCCGACTATTGGCGACGTTGCCGGCGCAACTGCTGCGCAGCTGGTACATCTTCTATTTCCAGCTGCCGTGGCTGCCCGAGCGGTCTCGCCGCCTGGTACCCCTGCTGTGGCGGCGCTGGTCGCCGGGCTACGACGCCGAGGAGGATCTCCGATACGTCGAGGCGGCGATCGGCGCACCCGAGCGGTGGCGTGCCGCGCTGAGCTACTACCGGACCACGGTGCGGAGCCCGAACCGGGCGCCCGCCCGCTACGCCGACCGGCACCGGTACTGGCTGTCCGCGCCGCGCGTCCCCACCCTGTATCTGCACGGCACCGACGACGGCTGCGCCTCGGCCCGCTACGCGGACTGGGTGCGGCGAATCCTGCCGGACGGCAGCGCGGTGCGGATCGTCGAGCACGCGGGCCACTTTCTGCAGCTCGACCAGCCGGAGGTGGTCGCGCGCCACATCGTCGACTTCATCGGCGCGGCACGGCCATGACAGCGCGATGACGGCCCGCCGGCTCGCCGCTGTCGACGCCCAGACCTACTGGATGTCGGCAAAGATCCCCAGCGACCAGTTCCTGGTGTACGGATTCGACGGTGTGCCAAAGGATCTGGGTGCGACCCTGGACGCGCTGCGGCGGCGGGCGAACGGCTGCGCGCCGCTGCGGTTGCGGGTTCGCGATCGCGGTCGGATGCGCTATCCGGAGTGGGTCAGTGCCGACGTCGGCGCGGACCGGTTCATCGTTCACGCGCCGACCGATCCGAGTTGGCCCGGCTGTCTGGCCGCGGTCGCCGCCCTCGGGTACCGGCAACTCGACGCCCGGCGCCGGCCGTGGCGGATGCACCTGTTTCCCGGGGTGGACGGCCCGTGCGGGCTCCGGGCGGGAACCGTGGTGGTCCTGCAGATCGCGCACGCACTCGCCGACGGCGTCCGATCGTCGGCGCTGGCGGCGTGGCTGCTGGGACGCGCCGACCCGATCGAGGCGGTGCCGGCGGTGCCGCCGTGGGCGACCGCGGCCCTGCCGTGGCGCGCCTACCGGGCCGCCCGCGCCCACCGGCGGCTGGTCCGCGACACGATCGCCGGAGCCGTGCCCGCGCCCGCACCGTCGCGCCCGGGCCTGCGCAGCAACACCCGGCCCGCGGGAGCCCGGCGCATCGCCACCCTGGTGCGCCCGCGTTCGGCGCTGACCGGACCGACCGTAACCGTCGTGGTGCTGGCCGCGGTGGCCGAAGCCCTCGCCGCGCACCTGCGCACCCTCGGCGACGACCCGGCACAGCTGGGAGCGGAGGTGCCGCTGGCGAAAACCGGTGCGCGCCAAGCGCACAACCACTTCGGCAATGTGGCCGTCGGTCTCTACCCGGAGCTCGGCCGCGACGAGCGGATGGCCCGCATCGCGGCCGAGCTCGCCGACCGGCGCCGCCGCGCCGCCCACCCGGCGATGCGGGCCGCCGACCGCGCCGCGGCCGCCGTGCCCGCTGCGCTCCTGCGCTGGGGGGTGACGCAGTTCGACCCCGACCTGCGGTCGGAGACCGTCACCGGCAACACCGTGGTGTCCAGCGTGCACCGCGGCGCGGCCGACCTGCGTCTCGGCGGGGCTCCGGTGGTCTTCACCGCCGGCTACCCCGCGCTGTCGCCGATGATGGGGCTGACCCACGGCGTGCACGGCATCGGCGACACCGTCGCGATCAGCGTGCACGCCGCCGAGTCCGCGATCGGCGACTTCGACGCCTACGTCGAGGAACTGGCCGCCGCGCTCGACCGGTGATCCGCGCCACCGTGGGTCTGGTCGGGGCGTTAACAGATGGCCTAGATTCTGTTGCATGGATGCGATCGACCTTGGCTTGCTGATCCTGCGTGTGGTGTTGGGCCTGACGATGGCCGCACACGGCTACAACAAGTTCTTCGGCCCCGGCGGCCTGAAGGGCACCGCCGGCTGGTTCGACAGCATCGGCATGCGACCGGGTTCATTCCACGCGCGGGTTGCGGCGACCTGCGAGATGGCCGCCGGTCTCGGGCTGGCAGCGGGCCTGCTGACGCCGATTCCCGCCGCCGGGTTCGTCGCACTGATGCTGGTGGCGGCCTGGACCGTGCACCGGCCCAACGGCTTCTTCATCGTCAAGGAGGGTTGGGAGTACAACCTGGTGCTCGGCGCATCCGCGGTCGGCATCGCCACCATCGGCGCCGGCCGGCTCAGCCTGGACCACCTGCTGTTCAGCGGCACCGCGTTCTACGAGTACCTGCACGGCTGGTGGGGCCTGATCATCTCGCTAGGGCTCGGCCTGGCCGGCGGCATCGGCCAGCTGCTGATCTTCTACCGGCCACCGGCCAAGACCGAGGCGTCGTAGTTTCGGGAAGTTCGCGACATCGATCGGCGAGGGCATGCGCGCCGAGACCACGCTTGATGACGCATTCCCCGAGTGCGCCCGTCAACTTCCGTGGTCTCGGCGCGGGCGAACCGGGACTACGGATCTAGAACACGTTCTAGTCTTTCCGACATGGGTTTTCTGAAGCAGAACGCCCCCGTCGTCGACTACCAGGAATGGAGCAAGGGAACCCGCGCCGAGAAGATCGTCCCGATGGCCCGCCACTGGGCCGAGGTCGGGTTCGGCACGCCGGTCGCGCTGCACCTGTTCTATGTCGTCAAGGTGGCGCTGTACGTCCTCGGCGCGTGGCTGGTCGTGCTCGGCACCGACGGCATCGACGGCTTCACCGAGGTCCGGCAGTGGTACGCCGAGCCGATCGTGTTCGAGAAGATCGTGCTCTACACGATGCTCTACGAGGTCATCGGCCTGGGCTGCGGCTTCGGTCCGCTCAACAACCGGTTCTTCCCGCCGATGGGCTCGATCCTGTACTGGCTGCGCCCGCGCACCATCCGGCTGCCGCCGTGGCCCGGACGCGTCCCGCTGACCCGCGGCACTACCCGCACCCCGGTCGACGTGTTGCTCTACGCGGCCCTGCTGGTGATGCTCGTCGTCGCGCTGTGTTCGAACGGCACCGGACCGATCCCCGAACTGGGCACCGAGGTCGGCGTGCTGCCGGTGTGGCAGATCGCGACCATCCTCGCGTTGCTGGCCGTGCTCGGCCTGCGCGACAAGGTGGTGTTCCTGGCCGCCCGCGCCGAGGTGTACGCGTCCTTCGCGGTGGCGTTCATGTTCACCGGCGCGGACATCATCCTCGCCGCGAAACTGGTGTGCCTGGCGATCTGGCTGGGTGCGGCGGTCTCGAAGCTCACCAAGCACTTCCCGTTCGTCATCTCGACGATGATGAGCAACAACCCGGTGCTGCGGCCGAAGTGGCTGAAACGCCGCTTCTTCGAACACTTCCCGGACGATCTGCGCCCGGGCTGGCCGTCGCGGTGGCTGGCCCACGTCTCCACCGCGATCGAGGGACTGGTGCCGCTGGTGCTGTTCTTCGCCCACGGCGGCTGGCCGCTGACGCTCGCCGCGATCGTCATGGTGTGCTTCCACTTCGGTATCCTGTCGGCCATCCCGATGGGGGTTCCGCTGGAGTGGAACGTGTTCATGATGTTCAGCGTGGTGGCGCTGTTCATCGGCCATTCCGGCGTCGGGTTGACCGATATGGCGACCCCGCTACCGCTGCTGTTGTTCGGGGTGCTCGTGGGCGCGATCGTGCTGGGCAACCTGTTCCCGCGCAAGGTGTCGTTCCTGGTCGGGATGCGCTACTACGCCGGCAACTGGGACACCTCGCTGTGGTGCATGAAGCCCTCGGCGTCGGAGAAGATCGAGCGGCACGTGGTTTCGATCGCGAGCATGCCGCAGGCGCAGATGGAGCGGTACTTCGGCAGCCCCGAGACCGCCGAGATGTATCTGTACATGGGGTATGCGTTCCGGTCGTTCAACAGTCACGGCCGCGCCATGTTCACCCTGGCGCACCGCGCGATGGCCGGGCAGAACGAGGACGACTACGTGCTCACCGACGGCGAACGCATCTGCAGCACTGCGGTCGGCTGGAACTTCGGTGACGGCCACATGCACAACGAACAGCTCATCGAGGCACTGCAGGAGCGCTGCCACTTCGAACCCGGCGAGGTGCGCGTGCTGCTGCTCGACGCCCAGCCCATCCACCGGCAGACCCAGCAGTACCGGCTGGTGGACGCGGCGACCGGCGAATTCGAAAGGGGCTACGTGAAAGTCGCGGACATGGTGACGCGCCAGCCGTGGGACGACACCGTGCCGGTGCATGTGACCTGGCGCAAGGAGCCCGGGGACGAGCCCGCGCCGGCGGACCGGGGAACGCCGGCGCGATCCGACTAGTGTCGCGTCAGGCCACTGCGTCAGCCCATGACGTCGCGGACCTTGACGTTCTCCACGCCCTCCAGCATCAGGCTGTGCGCGACGTCGAGGTGTTTGCGCCAGTGGGCCTCGGTCGCCGCGCCGTCTCCGGACCGCACCAGCTGCAACAGCCGCCGGTAGGAGCGCATAAGCTTGTCGTAGTCGGCCTTCGAGACCGGGCGGCTCTCCCGAAACACGAACTCGGTGTGGCGCACCGTGATCTCGTGCAGCATGCCCGCGATGATCCCGAGCGTGGCGTTCCCGGACAGCTGGACCATGCGCAGGTGGAAGTTCGCGGTGGCCTCCGCGAGCCGTCCCGACCGCCAGCCCTCCGGCAGGTCCTCGTCCAGCATCCGCTCGAGTTCGTCGTAGGCCTCGGTGTTGCCGGATTCGGCGAGCAGCCGGGCGGCCATCGGCTCGATCGCGGCCTGGGCGGTCATCGGGTCGGCGATCGTCGCACCGGACAGTTCGAGCAACAGGCCGGCCGGGCGGGCGACGATCTCGGGGCCGGGCACCCGGACCCGTGCCCCGGTGCGCGACCCGCGGCGCACCTCGACCAGCCGCTCGGATTCGAGCACCCGGACCGCTTCGCGCAACGTCGGGCGACTGACCCCGAAATGCGCCATCAACTCGGCCTCGTTGGGTAGGAAGTCGCCGTCCTTGAGCTGGCCGTCCACCACCATGCGGCGCAGGGTCCCGGCGACCAGTTCGGCGGTCTTCGGTGATCGCACCCCCGAGGATCGTGCCCTCGTGCCCGCGTTGACGCCGTCCGGGCCGATCATCGGCGCCAGCGGTGTATTTCGAGCCACTTCCTCTCCTATGTGCTGATGGCGGCACCGCCTGATACCGGGCGGCGGCCGCCAGCTATGCAACTCAGTAAACCATGTTGCCATTCCGATCACCGCTGCGGCGAGCGTTTGCGCAGGTCGCGGCGGGTCGGCGGGCTCGTGCGCCGCGTCGGCGGCGGTCCGGGCGGACCGGAGTGACCGGCCGGGCCGTCAGTAAGTTGACCTAGTAAACTTTGTTCCTCTAGGTTCGGTGTACCAGGTTCATCTCCACGAGGAGACCCTATTCGCTAAGGAGTAATCCAATGGCTGAAGCCGTCATCGTCGAGGCTGTACGGTCACCGGTCGGGAAGCGCAACGGCGGGCTGGCGGGGATCCACCCGGCGGACCTGTCGGCGCAGGTGCTCAACGGGCTGGTCGAGCGCGCAGGTATCGACCCGGGCATCGTCGACGACGTGATCTGGGGTTGCGTGATGCAGGCCGGTGAGCAGGCCATGGACATCGGCCGCACCGCGGTGCTGGCCGCCGGCTGGCCGGAGAGCGTGACCGGTGTGACGGTCGACCGGCAGTGCGGCTCGAGCCAGCAGTCCATCCACTTCGCCGTCGCCGGTGTGATCGCCGGACACTACGACGTGGTCGTCGCCGGCGGTGTCGAGTCGATGACCCGCACCCCGATGGGTTCCTCGCTGGCCAACGGCGGCAACCCGTTCTCGCCGCTGTTCAAGGCCCGCTACGACGCCACCCCGAACCAGGGCATCGGCGCCGAGATGATCGCCGAGCGCTGGGGCTTCAGCCGCACCGAGCTCGATCAGTTCTCGCTGGGCTCGCATGAGAAGGCCGCGGCCGCCCAGGACTCCGGTGCCTTCGACGATCAGATCGTCCCGATCAAGGTCACCGACGCGGACGGCAACGAGACGGTGGTGACCAAGGACGAGGGCATCCGCCGCGGCACCACGCTGGAGAAGATGGCCGAGCTCAAGCCGGCCTTCAAGGAGGGCGGCGTGATCCACGCCGGCAACTCCAGCCAGATCTCCGACGGCTCGGCCGCGCTGCTGATCATGTCGGACGAGAAGGCCAAGTCGCTGGGCCTCAAGCCGATCGCGCGGGTGCACACCGCGGTGCTGGCCGGCGCCGACCCGGTGATCATGCTGACCGCTCCGATCCCGGCGACGCAGAAGGCGCTGAAGAAGTCCGGGCTGAGCCTCGACGACATCGGCGTGTTCGAGGTGAACGAGGCGTTCGCGCCGGTGCCGATGGCGTGGCTGAAGGACATCGGTGCCGACGAGAAGAAGCTGAACCCGAACGGCGGTGCCATCGCGCTCGGCCACCCGCTCGGCGGCTCCGGCGCGCGGATCATGACCACGATGCTGTACCACATGCGCGACAAGGGCATCAAGTACGGCCTGCAGACGATGTGCGAGGGTGGTGGCCAGGCCAACGCCACCATCGTCGAACTGCTGTGACGGACGCCGCGACCGGCCCCGCCGCTCTCACCGAGCGGCGGGGCAACGTCCTGATCATCACCATCAACCGTCCCGAGGCCCGCAACGCGGTCAACGCAGCGGTGAGCACCGCCGTCGGCGACGCGCTGCAGCAGGCGCAGGACGACCCCGAGGTGCGTGCCGTCGTCCTCACCGGAGCCGGTGAATCCTTCTGCGCCGGTGCCGATCTCAAGGCGATCGCCCGGCGCGAGAGCCTCTTTCACCCGGATCACCCGGAGTGGGGTTTCGCCGGATACGTCCACCACTACATCGACAAGCCGACCATCGCCGCGGTCAACGGCACCGCGCTCGGCGGCGGCACCGAGCTCGCGCTGGCCAGCGATCTGGTGGTGGCCGAGGAGCGCGCGAAATTCGGTCTGCCCGAGGTCAAGCGCGGGCTGATCGCGGCGGCCGGCGGGGTGTTCCGCATCGTCGACCAGCTGCCCCGCAAGATCGCACTGGAGCTGTTGTTCACCGGCGACCCGATCTCGTCGGCGGACGCGCTCAAATGGGGCCTGATCAACCAGGTCGTGCCCGACGGCACCGCGGTGGATGCGGCGTTGGCGCTGGCCGAACGGATCACCTGCAACGCCCCGTTGGCGGTGTGGGCCAGCAAGCGCGTCGCGCTCGGCGTCGACGACGGCGTGATCGTGGGGGATGAGCCCGGCTGGGCCAGAACCATGCGCGAAGTCCGGACGGTGTTGCGTTCGGAGGACGCCAAGGAGGGGCCGCTGGCATTCGCCGAGAAGCGCCAGCCGGTCTGGAAAGCCCGCTAGGGCAACGTATTTCAGGAATCCAGGTAGGAGAACGACCGTGAAACGCACGATCTACGAACCCGAGCACGAAGAGTTCCGCAACACCGTCCGCGAGTACATCGAGCGCGAACTGGTTCCGCATCAGGAGAAGTGGGAGCAGCAGCGCATCGTCGACCGGGAGGCCTACATCGCGGCCGGCAAGTACGGGCTCATCGGCTTCAACATGCCCGAGGAGTACGGCGGCGGCGGAACCGACGACTTCCGGTTCAACGCCATCATCGACGAGGAGATGGCCCGCTCCGGCGTGCACGGCCCCGCGCTGAGCCTGCACAACGACGTCGTCGGACCGTACTTCAAGCACCTGGCCAACGAGGAACAGAAGAAGCGCTGGATGCCCGGCATCATCAGCGGCGAGACCATCATCGCGATCGCGATGACCGAACCGGGCGCCGGCAGCGACCTGGCCGGCATCCGCACCTCGGCGGTGCGCGACGGCGACGACTGGATCATCAACGGCTCCAAGACCTTCATCTCGTCGGGCATCAACGCCGACCTGGTGGTCGTGGTGGCCCGCACCGACCCGGAGGCCGGGCACAAGGGCTTCACGCTGTTCGTCGTCGAGCGCGGCATGGAGGGCTTCAGCCGGGGCCGCAAGCTCGACAAGATGGGTCTGCACACCCAGGACACCGCCGAACTGCACTTCGAGAACGTGCGGGTGCCGTCGGCCAACATCCTGGGCAAGGAGGGCCGCGGCTTCTACCACCTGATGGAGAACCTGCCGTCGGAGCGGCTGTCGATCGCGATCTCCGCCATCGCCGGTGCCCGCGCGGTGTGGGAGGAGACCCTGCAGTACTGCAAGGACCGCAAGGCGTTCGGCCAGCCGATCGGCAGCTTCCAGCACAACCGGTTCCTGCTCGCCGAGATGGACACCGAGCTGGAGGTCACCGAGACCTACATCGACCGCTGCCTGCGGGGTGTGGTCGACGGCGAACTCACCGCCGTGGAGGCCGCCAAGGCCAAGTGGTGGGCCACCGAGGTCGCCAAGAGGGTCGTGGACAACTGCGTGCAGCTGCACGGCGGCTACGGCTACATGATGGAGTACCGGGTCGCCCGCGCCTACTGCGACGGCCGCATCCAGACCATCTTCGGTGGCACCACCGAGATCATGAAGGAGATCATCGGCCGCGATCTGGGCGTGTAGAGCGCCCGTCCGACGCAATATGCCCCCGGGCCGGTGCCCGGGGGCATATTGCTGTTCGGAAGCGGGTCAGCCGATCGGCGCGTCCGCCGCCGGGATCGGCTCCTCCTCATCGGTCTCCGCTTCGGCCGCCAACGCCGACGACGAGGACGCGTTCTCGGCCAGCGCCTGGCTCGTCGAGGACGACAGCGGCTTCGGTGCGGCGCTGGGATCGAGCACGGTGTCGATCAGGTAGATCCGGGCGTCCTTGGCCCAGATCCCGCCACACACCACCTTCGCGGTGTCGTTCACCTTGATGTCGCCACCCGAGCCGGTGACCTTGATGTCGGCGCCCTGCTGGGTGGGCCGCTGGCCCTTGACGTCGTCGGGTCCGAGGATCCCGAGGAACTCGTGGTAGTAGGCGAGATCCATCAGCGCCCGGGGGTCGGCCTTCAGCGCGTCCAGCTGCGGGCCCAGCTCCGCGAACGCCTCGTTGGTGGGAGCGAAGACCACGTACGGCCCGTTCTCCAGCACCGGGACGATGTTGACCTCAGGGTTGAAACCGCCCGAGATGGCCGAGTAGAACGTCGAGGCGTCCGGAATCTTCTGCAGGGCGGTGCCGACCGGCAGCGTGGACAGGTATTTCCAGTTGGGCACCGCTGTCTTGAACGCATCGCAGCCCGGCCCCTGCGGATCGGGGATCTCCGCCGGCAGCGGGCCGGTGTTCGCGGGTTCGGCGTGCCCGGCCCCGGCGAACGGCAGCGACAGGGCGATCGCCGCGGCTCCGGCGGCCACGCCGATGGCTTTGGTGGTACGAATTCTCACTTACGGCTCCTCGGCTGATAGGTCGTTGGCATGGTAAAGGCCGGTGCAGGCCTTCGCCAAAGCGGAGACCCCGCCGATCGGCTCCGACGACCGCGATGACCAGGCATTTTCGCAAGTTTGGGAAACCTGCTTCGATGCGATGCCACCCGCCGGTCCTTCGGGGCCTCGGCCTACGATGACCGGCATGCCTGAGCCCTTGATCCTGCCCATCCGCGGTCACGCGCCGCAACTGCACCCCGAGAGTTGGGTAGCCCCGACCGCGAGCGTGATCGGCTGGGTCAGCCTCGCCGCACGCGCCAGCGTCTGGTACGGGGTCACCCTGCGCGCCGAGGCCGAGCCCATCGAGATCGGCGCCGGCAGCAACATCCAGGACGGAGTGACCGTGCACGTCGACCCCGGCTTCCCCGTGCACGTCGGCGCCGACGTCAGCGTGGGCCACAACGCCGTGCTGCACGGCTGCACCGTCGAGGACGGCTGCCTCATCGGGATGGGTGCGGTGGTGCTCAACGGCGCCCGGGTCGGTCAGGGCTCACTGGTCGCCGCGGGCGCGCTGGTGCCGCAGGGCTTCGTCGTGCCGCCGCGGTCGCTGGTGGCCGGCGTGCCGGCGAAGGTGCGCCGGGAGCTCACCGACGCCGAGGTCGAGCAGACCCGCGGCAACGCCGTCGTCTACCAGCAGCTGATCGACCTGCACCGGGAAGCCGGCGGGTCCTGACGGTTCCGCCCTCGCCGCGCCGGGTACAGCCGTACCGTGAAAAACGTGCGGATCCTGGTGACCGGCGCCACCGGCTACGTCGGCTCGCGGCTGGTCGGTGCCCTCCTGGACGAGGGACACGAGGTCGTCGCCGCATCCCGAAACCCGGTCCGCCTGCAAGCTTTCGGCTGGGCTGACCGGGTCCACGGCGTCGCACTGGACGCCCACAACGCGGAGGGGGCCCGGCACGCGTTCGCCGACAACGGCCCGATCGACGTCGTGTACTACTTGGTGCACGGCATCGGCCAACCCGGTTTCCGGGCCGCCGACAACCGGGCCGCGGCCACCGTCGCCGAGGCCGCCGCGGCGGCCGGGGTGCGCCGCATCGTCTACCTCGGCGGGTTCGTCCCCGACGACGAGAAGCTCTCCGAACACCTGGCCAGCCGCGCCGAGGTCGCCGAGGCGTTGACCGTCGACGGCGGCCCCGACGTGGTCTGGCTCGGCGCCGCGATGATCATCGGGTCCGGGTCGACGTCGTTCGAGATGCTGCGCTACGTCGGCGACCGCTTCCCGGTGATGCCGATGCCGGGCTGGTCGACCAACCCGATCGACCCGATCTCCATCCGCGACGTGCTCTACTACCTCGTCGCCGCCGCCGACCCCGACCGGGTGCCCGCGGGCGCCTACGACATTCACGGTCCGGAGACCACGACCTACGCGGGTCTGCTGCGCAGTTATGCGCGCATCGCCGGCAAGTGGCGCGCCGAACTGCCGCTCATCGGGCTCGACACCGGGCTGGTGTCGGTGGTCACCTCGGTGGTGCTGCCGGTACCGGGCGGCCTGGCCGCGGACCTGGTGGAGTCGCTGGACCATCCGATGATGGCGTCGGAGACGGGATTGCGATCGCTGCTGCCCGATCCGCCCGGCGGGCTGATCGGTATCGAGGAGGCGATCCGCCGCGCGCTGGCGAGCCGGCGGCGCCGACCGGTGGACAAGCTCGCCGATCCGCACCACCTCGCCGACACCGATCCGGACTGGGCCGGCGGGGACACCCTGCGGCTGCGCACCCTGGCCGCGCCGCTCACCCCGTCATTCGCCCGGCCCACCCTCGGGTTGCTGGGCCTGATGCCCGGCCCGGTCGCCGCGGCGGTGCGCACCGGGCTCGATGTTCTGGTCGGATTGGTACCGAAAGGCAGGACGGCGTGACGCAACAGCCCACCGCACAGCGACCGAGTCTGCTCCGGGAGCTCTACACCATCGCCACCACCGTCGCCGGGCCGTATCACGAACCGCCCGGGGTGATCCGGCTCCGCCGGATCGTCGTCGCGGTCTTCCTGGTGGTCGGCGCGGCGCTGCTCGGCTATGCGATGGCCCGGCCGCCTGGTGATGACTCGTTCTACTGGTTGACGCTGGCGCTGGCCGCGGTGTGGGCGGCCGGCGCTTTCCTGTCCGGGCCGCTGCATCTGGGCCACGTGTGCTTCCGGGGCCGGAACCAGCGGCCGGTGATCACCGGCACCCTCGTCGGGCTGGTGCTCGGCGGGGTGTTCGTGCTCGGCGGCCTGATCGCCCGTGAGATTCCCGCGGCGCGCGACTACGTCACGCGGGTACTGGAATTCGCCGATTACGGGCCGCTGCTGTTGATCACGTTCATCACCGTGATCAACGGGCTCGCCGAGGAGTTGTTCTTCCGTGGTGCGCTGTACACCGCGCTGGGGCGCTGGCATCCGCTGCTGATCTCGACGGTGCTGTACGTCGGTGCGACCGCGCTGACCACCGGCAACCCGATGCTGGGCGTGGCCGCGATGGTGCTCGGCACGGTGTGCGCATTCGAACGTCGCGCGACCGGGGGAGTGCTGGCACCGATGCTGACCCATTTCTTCTGGGGTCTGACCATGGTGCTGGCGCTGCCCCCCATCTTCGGCGTGTGACGCCGGGGCGCCCGGCTGTGCCGAAATTGTGCACTTCGGGGGTCGGAAATCTACTTAAGCTGACACTGTGCGCGGCGGGGACGGCGTAGACAGTGAGCTTCGGTTCGTGTTGGCCGCGAACGGAACCGAAGCCGGCGGGTCCACGTCAGTTCTGACCGACAGGCTGTTCGACGGGCCGGGGCCGCTCCGCCGGGGCGTCAACGGCGGAGGTGGTCTTCGTGGGGTTGGGGCATGAGTGCTGTGGAAGCTTTTCACCTGGTGTGGGTCCAGGCGCGGAACACCCTCGGTAACGGGGCGCCGCAGCGCGGTGAGGACTTCGACCGAAGTGGTGAACTGACCGACCTCGCTCAGACCGTCGACACGGCCGCGCCACGGGACCAGTGGGCGGGTGGGGCGGCCATCGCGTATGCCCGCGCCAATTCCGAACAGCGGCAGGTGCTGACCAGGCTCGCCGAGCTCGACCGGAAGATCGCCTGGCACGTCAACGCTTCCGCCGATGTGGTGACCGCCGGACGACAGAACCTGGATTCGGTCCGCGACTGGGTAAATGCCGCGGTCGGCAGCGTTCCGCCCGGACGGCTGCGCGAAACCATGCTGATGCAGATCGCGAACAAGGGGCTCGCCGAGCTCAGCGAGATCATCGAGAAGACCAATGGCGACGCCAACGCGATCGCCGAGAGTCTGCGCCGGCTCGGTCCGGAGTTCGACGAGATCCGCCGGAGCCTGCGGTTCGGCGACGTCAAGGAGTCGCCGGAGGACACCCTGCCGGGGGAGGAGTCCGAAGAGGGGAGCGAGCCCGAATGGGATAAGACCGACTTGTCCTCCGGCGACATCGAGGCCATCGACGAGGCGAACCGCGAGCTGCTGCAGCGAATGAAAGCCGAGTACCAGCAGTTGCCGGACGGTAAGGTCAAGCAGGATCGCCTCGCCGACATCGCAGCGATCGAAGCCGCCCTCGACGAGGAGGGCTCGCATCTGCTCTATCTGGAGAGGCCCGACGATCCGTCGAAGATGATCCCGGCGGCCACCGTCATCGGCGATCCGTTCACCGCCGACCATGTGTCGGTCGCGGTTCCCGGGGTGGGCAGCGCGACCCGCCACGCCATCGACAACATGACCCGCGAGGCAAGAGATCTCAAGCGCGAGGCCGACAATGTGGCCAGGGCGGTGAACATGCAAACCACCACGGCGACGATTGCCTGGACCGGATACGATCCTCCGCCGGAACTGAAAGACCCGTCGGCGTGGGTCGACGATCGCGCGCAGGCCGGAGCATCGGATCTGACGTCGTTCCTGCGCGAGCTCGATGCGGCATCGCGCAACCCGAATCAGACCGTCGCCCTGTTCGGGCACTCCTACGGTTCGCTCACCTCGGGAATCGCGCTGCGGGAGGGCGCCAGCGCGTACGTGGACAACGCGGTGATGTACGGTTCGCCCGGGTTCCAGGTCACCAAGCCCGCCGACCTCGGGATGACCGACAACAACTTCTACGTGATGACCACTCCCGACGATCCCATCAAATCGGTGAGCCGGTTGGCGCCGCTGCACGGTTGGGGGGCGGACCCCAATGAGGTGATCCGTGAAGGAGGCCAGTCCCGGTATCGCTTCGAGCATCTGGAGACCGATGGCGGGCTGACTCCGATTCCGGGTTACGAGGAGAAGATGGGAGCATCGGGGCACTCGGAGTACCCGCGCGACGCCACTAGGCGAATGACCGGCTACAACCTTGCGGTGATCCTGTTGAACCGCCCCGACTTGGCTGTAAGGGAGTTCCCGGAGTAATGGACGCAAAGGTCATGGCGGGTCGTGTCGGCCGGTGGGGGTTGGTGATGTCGGTGCTGGTGTTGGGTGGTTGTGTCATGTTCGAGGATTCGCGGGATTCCGGCCGTCTGACCCGTGATGAGGCGGTCCGGTTGATCGACAGTATGCGGGACAAGGGTTCGTTCGAGGAGATGCGTGAGCGTGTGAACGCGTCCGCGCGAGCCATTGCCGAGCAGATCGTGGCCGCGATCCCCGGTCAGACATGGGAAGTTGACGATGATCCGGAGCAATTGGAGTTTCTGAGGGGGGGAACGTCGTGCGAGAAGCTCACGGGAGACATTGCGCGGCGGCCGAGTTCGGACCGGATTCTGTTCGGTCGGAACTTCACGCCGAAGGAGTATGCGATTGCGCTCGACATCGTGCGCAACGAGGCGGTCAAGTACGGGGTGACTGCCGAGTCGTCGCTGTTCGATGAGGGCTCCCGGCATGATCGGGCCCTGGTCGGTAACGGCTACGAGTTCGAGTTGATGCAGATCGAGCGCCCGATCCTCATAATCACCGGCGACTGCTTCCTGATGCAGCGGGTACTGGACCTGCCGCCGGGACAGCTTCCGCCCGACTCACCGTTGAATCAGCTGTTGCCCCCGACGGGTCGGTGAGACCGGCGTGGAAGCTGCACACCTAGCTCAGCGGGTGGGCGATCTCGTCGCGGTGCATGCGGGCGGCGAGGATCGCGATTACCGCCAGCACCACCGGGGTGATCCCGGCGACGAAAAAGATCGCCTGCAGCGACACCACTTTCGACAGTGGGCCGACGATCGCGAACGACACCGGCATGAACGCCAGCGACACGAAGAAGTCCAAGCTCGACACCCGGCCCAGCATCTCGGTCGGCACGCGCCGTTGCAGCAACGTGCCCCAGATCACCATGGCGGCACCGTCGGTGCACCCGATGGCCAGCGTCGCGAGCGCCATCAGCGCGAAAGAGTGGCTGAACCCGAACACCACCAACGGAATCGAGCCGGCGCCCCACATTAGCAGCATGACAGTGAGGTAGCGCCGCGGCATCCGCCACGACGACACCGCCAGTGCCCCCACCGCGCTGCCGATCCCGAAGAACGCCAGGATGAACCCGTACATGCGGGCCCCGTCCTCGAAGCGGTCGTTGGCGATGAACGGCAGCAACACCTCGATCGGGCCCAGGATGACGAGCACGAACACGCTGGCGAACAGCAGCGTCCACAGCAGCCACGGAGTGCGCAGCATGAACACGAACCCGTCCCGCAGGTCGTGCAGTACCCGTCGCTGATGCTGTTGTGACTCAACGGTTTCGGTCCGATAGTCGGGCCGGATCGCCAGCAGTAGAACCAGGCCGGCGGCGAACAACGCGGCGACCGCCGTCGCGCCGATGCTGGGGAAGGTCGCGCCGACCACCATGCCCGCGGCGGCGGGGCCGACGGCGCGCTGAAACATCGGCCGCACCACGCCTTCGACACCGTTGGCCGCCAACAGCTGTTCCGGCGGCAGGATGCGGGGCAGGATCGCGCTGTAGGCGGGGAAGAAGAACGCGGCGGCGATGCCCAGCGCCCCGGCAGCGATCGCCAGATGCCAGATCCGCAGGGTGTGCGTCAACCCCAGCGCAGCGATCACGGCGACCACCGTGACGTTGACCGTCTCGACGGTGACGATGATGCGGTGCTGGTCGAAGCGGTCCGCCGCGATCCCGCCGACCAGAATGAACGCCACCAGGCCGACACCCAGGCAGGTCGCCACCAGCGACAGGGCGGCCGGGTCGTTGGACAGCTCGATCACCTGCAGCGCCATCACCACGGCCCACATGCCCTCGGCGAAGATGGACAGTGTCACCGCGGCGATGAGCAGCCGATAGTCGCGATTACCGAACGGCGCGAGCACACGCCAGCCCCGGTCGGCCGATCGGTGGGAGGTGGTCTGTGTGCTCACCGGTCGATGGTCGCCGACCGCCGAGCGCGCCGTCCACCGATTTTCACCGCGTGCGCGCCGCGCGAGTGTGCGGAAAAACCGGATCTCACCGCGTGTCGCGTGTAGACGCGCACGGTCGCGGGGAAAGGGCGCGCTCCCGACTAGCTGTCGGTGAACTTGGGGGCGCGGCGCTGCTGGAACGCGGTGATGCCCTCGATGAAGTCCGGCGAGGTCAACAGCGACAGTTGCCCCTCGCGTTCGCGCGCTAGCGCGGGTTCGAACTCGGTCAGGGTCGCCGCGTTGATCGCCTGCTTGGTCTTGCGCAGCGCCACCGCCGGGCCGTTCGCCAGCGCGGCGATGACCTTGTCCACCTCGGCGTCGAACCTGTCGGCCGGGTACACCGCCGACGCCAGCCCCCACTCGTAGGCCTCGTGGGCCGAGATCTTCTCCGCCAACAGCGCCATCCGGGCCGCCCGGATCCGGCCGACCGCCGCGGCCACCAAAGCCGATGCGCCACCGTCGGGCATCAGCCCGATCTTGGTGAACGCCAGCATGAAATAGGCGTTCTCCGAAGCCAACACGACATCGCTGGCCAGCGCCAGCGACACCCCGACCCCGGCCGCGGGACCGTGCACCACCGCGACCACCGGTTTCGGCACGTTGACGATCGCGCGCACCGCGTCGTTCGCGGCGTCGAGCACCGAGGCCGGACCGTCGATGGCCTTCTGAGCCTGATCGTCGCCCGAGATTCCGGCGCCCGAGCAGAAACCGCGGCCTTCGCCGCCCAGTCGCACCACCTTGACCTGCGTGTCCGAGGCCGCGATCCGCAGCGCCTCGGCGATGCCGGACAGCATCGGATGATTCAACGAGTTGAGGCTGTCGGGCCGGTTGAGCGTGACCGACAGGACGCCGTCGGTGAGATCGATCTTCAGGTCGTCGATCGCGGGATAGGTCATGGCAGCACCCTAGGTCCGAACCACTTGGTTATACAAGTAAGCTATGTCGGCATCGACCAACGGAGGGCGGTAAGTATGGCCGGACCATTGCAGGGCCTGCGGGTGCTCGAGTTCGCCAGCATCGGACCCGGGCCGCACGCGGCGATGATCCTCGCCGATCTCGGCGCCGACGTGGTGCGCGTCGAGCGTCCCGGAAAACCCGGCGGAATCCCCACCACCAAACGCGAGGCCACGCTGCGCAACCGCCGGTCGGTGGCCGCCAACCTCAAGACCCCCGAAGGGCTCGAGCTGGTGAAGAAGCTCGTCGCCAAGGCCGACGTGCTCATCGAGGGGCTGCGGCCCGGGGTGATGGAACGGCTGGGTCTGGGTCCCGACGACTGCTTCAAGCTCAACGAACGGCTGATCTACGGCCGCATGACCGGATGGGGGCAGACCGGCCCCCGTGCCCATCAGGCCGGCCACGACATCAACTACATCTCGCTCAACGGCGTGCTGCACTCGATCGGGCGCAAGGGTGAGCGGCCGGTACCGCCGCTGAACCTGGCCGGCGACTTCGGCGGCGGTTCGATGTTCCTGCTGGTCGGCATTCTGGCCGCGCTGTACGAGCGGCAGACCTCGGGCAAGGGGCAGGTCATCGACGCGGCGATGGTCGACGGCTCCAGCGTGCTGATCCAGATGATCTGGAGCTTCCTGCAGGACGGGCTGTGGACCGACGAACGCGGCGTCAACCTGCTCGACGGCGGCGCGCCCTACTACGACACCTACACCTGCGCCGACGGCCGCTACATCGCGGTCGGCTGCATCGAACCGCAGTTCTACGCCGAGTTCCTCAAGGGTCTCGGCCTGGAGAACGCCGACCTGCCCGACCAGAACGACCGCAGCCGGTGGCCGGAGCTGCGGGCCAAGTTCGCCGAGGTGATCGCGAGCAAGGACCGCGACCACTGGGCCAAGGTGTTCGAGGGCACCGACGCGTGCGTCACCCCGGTGCTCTCGTTCTCCGAGGTCGAGACCGAACCGCACATCACCGAACGCAACACCTTCTATCGCGACGGCGAGCACCTGCAGCCGATGCCGGCGCCGCGATTCTCCCGCAGCGTTCCGGGAATGCCGAAGCCCCCGGGTGAACCCGGCGCGGACACCGAAGCCGTCCTCAAAGACTGGGCCTAGAGAAAGGAACACATTCAGTGGAGATCAAAGACGCCGTAGCTGTCGTCACCGGCGGCGCCTCCGGGCTCGGCCTGGCGACCACCAAGCGCCTGCTGGACCGGGGTGCCTCCGTCGTCGTCATCGACCTCAAGGGCGAGGACGTGGTCAAGGAGCTGGGGCCGCGGGCGAAGTTCGTCGAGGCCAACGTGGTGGACCCGGACGCCGTCACCAAGGCGCTCGACGCCGCCGAGGAGATGGGCCCGCTGCGCATCAACGTCAACTGCGCGGGCATCGGCAACGCGATCAAGACGCTGAGCAAGAACGGCCCGTTCCCGCTCGATGAGTTCCGCAAGGTCATCGAGGTCAACCTGATCGGCACCTTCAACGTGCTGCGGCTGAGCGCCGAGCGCATCGCCAAGACCGAGCCGATCAACGGCGAGCGCGGCGTCATCGTCAACACCGCTTCGGTCGCAGCCTTCGAGGGCCAGATCGGGCAGGCCGCCTACTCGGCCTCCAAGGGCGGCGTGGTCGGCATGACGCTGCCGATCGCCCGCGACCTGGCCCGCGAGCTGATCCGCGTGGTCACCATCGCCCCGGGTCTGTTCAAGACCCCGCTGCTGGGCTCGCTGCCGCAGGAGGCGCAGGACTCGCTGGGCAAGCAGGTGCCGCACCCGGCCCGGCTGGGTGATCCCGACGAGTACGGTGCGCTGGCCGTGCACATCGTCGAGAACCCGATGCTCAACGGTGAGGTGATCCGCCTCGACGGCGCGATCCGCATGGCCCCGCGGTAACGGAGCCCGACATGGCACTCAAGACCAAGTTCACCGAGGCGTTCGGGGTCGAGCACCCGATCGTGCAGGGCGGTATGCAGTGGGTGGGCCGCGCCGAGCTCGTCGCGGCGGTGGCCAACGCCGGTGCGCTGGGCTTCATCACCGCGCTCACCCAGCCCACGCCGAAGGATCTCGCCAACGAGATCGCCCGGTGCCGGGACCTTACCGACAAGCCGTTCGGGGTGAACCTGACCATCCTGCCGACGATCAACCCGCCGCCGTACGAGGAGTACCGGCAGGTGATCATCGACTCGGGGGTCAAGATCGTCGAGACCGCGGGGTCGAATCCGGCGCCGCATCTGCCGTCGTTCCATGACGCCGGGATCAAGGTGATCCACAAGTGCACGTCGGTGCGGCATGCGGTCAAGGCGCAGAGCCTGGGGGTGGATGCGATCAGCATCGACGGGTTCGAGTGCGCCGGGCATCCGGGTGAGGACGACATCCCGGGTCTGGTGTTGATCCCGGCGGCGGCGGAGAAGATCGAGATCCCGTTGATCGCCTCGGGTGGTTTCGCCGACGCCCGTGGTCTGGTGGCGGCGCTGGCGCTGGGCGCCGACGGGATCAACATGGGGTCGCGGTTCATGTGCACCGTGGAGTCGCCGATTCACCAGAAGGTCAAGGAGGCGATCGTCGCGGGCACCGAGCTGGACACCGAGTTGATCTTCCGGCCGCTGCGCAACACCGCGCGGGTGGCCAGCAACGCGGTCTCCCGTGAGGTGGTGGAGATCCTCAACCGGGGCGGAAAGTTCGAGGACGTCAAGGATCTGGTGGCCGGCACCCGGGGTGTGAAGGTCTACGAGACCGGCGACCTCGACGCCGGGATCTGGTCGGTCGGCACCTCGATGGGGTTGATCCACGACATCCCCACCGTCGGGGAGCTGGTCAGCCGGATCGTCTCCGAAGCCGAACAGATCATCACCGGCAGACTGTCGAATCTGATCTCGTCCGACGAGAGGGAGAACGTCGCCTGACGGCCTCGCCGTGACATCCAGCAAAAAAGAACGCGCGCCCTCGGGCGCGCGTTCTGCTTTCTCCGGACTGTGCGTATGCCGAATCAGTGCCGAGACGTCTGCCGGTTGCTAGACGGCGAACGGCAGCAGCTGATCGTCCTCAAGCTGCTCCGAGGTGTCGCCCTCGACGAGGACATCGCCGTGGTAGAGCGAGTCGAAGTCAACCTTGATGACATCGGCACTGGTGTCGTCGATCCACATGTACTGAACAGTAACCATCACGTTTAAGGAATCCGTGAGTCACGGTTCGGAAAACGATGGCAATTCTTACCCCGGAGTAGGGTCGGGTGGCCAGCGAACGCCCGCGACCGCCGGTCAGGCCGGATCGGTGAGGTGAATCGGGTTCGTCCCGAGCAGCGCCACCCAGGTCAGGATCGCCACCACGAACGCCGCGACCAGCAGGCCCACGGCGAGCTTCGTCGGCCAGTTCGCGCGGCCCAGTACCGCGTCGACCGAGATCCTCCCGGCCCCGGCCAGCAGCACGACCGTCGTGCCGGCGCCGATCAGGAACGGTGCGTTGAACGGGTTCTCCCAGATCGCGGCCGAGGCCACGTTGACCGCCCAGGCGTCGACCATCGCCGCGCCCACGGCGAGCCGCAGGATCAGCAGTGCGGTGTCGGTTCTGGCGGTGTCGGTTCTGGCGGTCGGCGTGTGTGTAGTTGTCATGCCGATAACGACTACCAGAGCGCAGCGAACTCATCGCGGCTCCGGCGTGAACGGTCCGCGGGGCCCAGCCGTGTATCCGGCGAACGGAAACGTCGACCACCCTTTGTTACCGCTGTTAAGTTAGCGCGGTTAGCGAGAGGAGCGCCGGTGCTGCAGTGGAGCGCACGGCTGGCGATCGCCGCACCCCGCCGGGTCATCGCGGCCGCCGCATTGATCATGGCGGCGTGCGCGGTGTTGGGGATACCGGCCGCCGGATCGCTGTCCGCCGGAGGTTTTCAGGATCCGACCTCACAGTCCGCCCGGGCGGCGGCGCTGATGGTCGACACCTTCGGCCAGGGCGACATGGAACTGATCATCGGGGTCACCGACGACCACAGCCCCGACGGCGCGCGCAGCGAAGCGGCGCAGCGGGTCGGCACCGATATCGCCCGGCGACTCGCGGCGTCGCCGCACGTGGTGCAGGTGACCTCGGCGTGGACCGCACCCCCGGCCGCCGCCCCCGCGCTGGTCAGCGAGGACGGCACCACCGGGCTGATCGTCGCCGGCATCACCGGCGGGGAGACCGGCGCCCAGAAGCACGCCAAGTCGCTGGCCGAACAGTTGGTGCACGACCGCGACGGGGTGCGGGTGCGGGCCGGCGGCGAGGCGATGATCTATGTCCAGATCAACGGGCAGACCGAGCGGGACCTGCTGCGGATGGAGGCCATCGCGATCCCGCTCAGCTTCGTGGTGCTGGTCTGGGTGTTCGGCGGGCTGGCGGCCGCCTCGGTGCCGTTGGCGGTCGGCGGTTTCGCGATCCTGGGGGCGATGGCGGTGCTGCGCGCGCTGGCCTTCGTCACCGACGTGTCGATCTTCGCGATGAACCTCACCGTCGCGATGGGGCTGGCGCTGGCCATCGACTATTCGTTGCTGATCATCAGCCGCTACCGCGACGAACTGGCCGACGGTGCGGAGGCCGACCAGGCGCTGCTGCGCACCATGGTGACCGCCGGCCGCACGGTGGCGTTCTCGGCGCTGACCGTCGCGCTGTCGATGGCCGCGATGGTGCTGTTCCCGATGTACTTCCTCAAATCGTTCGCCTACGCGGGGGTGGCGGTGGTGGCGTTCGCGGCCGTCGCCGCCATCGTGGTGGTGCCCGCGGCGCTGGTCCTGCTCGGGGAACGGCTGGATGCGCTGGACGTCCGGCGCCTGGTGCGGCGGCTGCTCGGTCGGCCGGAGCCGGTGCGTAAACCGGTCGAGCAGACGTTCTGGTACCGCACGACGACGTTCGTGGCGCGCCGGGCGGTCCCGATCGGCGCCGCGATCGTGGCGGTCCTGGTGCTGCTGGGCACCCCGTTCCTCAACGCCGAGTGGGGGTTTCCCGACGACCGGGTGCTGCCGCCGTCGGCTTCGGCGCGACAGCTCGGCGATCAGCTGCGCAGCGATTTCGCCGTCGACACCGCCCGCAACGTCACCGTCGTGATCCCCGACGCCGCCGGGATCGCGCCCGCCGAACTCGACCGCTACGCCGCCGACCTGTCGACGGTCGAGAACGTGTCGTCGGTGTCGGCGCCCGGGGGAACGTTCGTCGGTGGTGCGGCGGTCGGCCCGCCGTCCGCGGCCACCGGAATCGCCGACGGCAGCGCGTTTCTCACCGTGGCCAGCACGGCGCCGCTGTTCTCCGAGACCTCCGAGCGGCAACTGGACCGGCTCGGCGCCGTGGCGACCCCGGGCGGGCGCACGGTGCTGCTCGGTGGTGTCGCACAGGTCAACCGGGACAGCGCCGCCGCGATCACCTCCCGGCTGCCGCTGGTGCTCGGGGTGATCGCCGCGATCACCTTCGTGTTGCTGTTCCTGCTCACCGGTAGCGTGGTGCTGCCGCTGAAAGCATTGGTGCTCAACGTGTTATCGCTGACCGCGGCATTCGGAGCACTGGTGTGGATCTTCCAGGAGGGCCACCTGGGCGCGTTCGGCACCACCCCGACCGGCACGCTGGTCGCCAACATGCCGGTGCTGTTGTTCTGCATCGCGTTCGGTCTGTCGATGGACTACGAGGTGTTTCTGGTGTCGCGCATCCGCGAGTACTGGCTGGCCTCGGGTGGGGGGTCGGCCGCCGACGCGCGAACCCGCAACGATGAGGCCGTGGCGCTGGGCCTGGCCCGCACCGGCCGCGTGGTGACCGCAGCGGCGTTGGTGATGTCGATCTCGTTCGCGGCGCTCATCGCCGCACAGGTGTCGTTCATGCGGATGTTCGGCGTCGGCCTGACGCTGGCAGTGCTGGTGGATGCGACACTGGTGCGTATGGCGCTGGTGCCGGCCTTCATGCATCTGTTCGGCGGCTGGAACTGGTGGGCGCCGCGGCCGCTGGCCCGGCTGCACGCCCGCATCGGCATCAGCGAGACCGGTGACCCGGCCGGGCAGCGGGTGGGTACGGGATGAAACGCCGTCGCGCGCCGCGGGGTTCCGGCGATCGGTTGCGTGACGAGATCCTCGACGCCACCACCGCGCTGCTGCTCGAGACCGGATCCGCCAAGGCGGTGTCCATCCGGGCGGTGGCTCAGCGGGTCGGGGTGACCCCGCCGTCGATCTACCTGCACTTCGCCGACAAGGACGCGCTGCTCGACGCGGTGTGCGCGCGCTACTTCGACAAGCTCGACGAGGAGATGCAGGCGGTGTCCGAGCAGCCCTCGACCGTCGAGGGGCTGCGGGCGCAGGGCCTGGCCTATGTCCGGTTCGCGCTGAGAAACCCGCAGCTGTACCGCATCGCGACGATGGGGGAGAGCCGGCCCGGCAGCGACGTCGACGTGGCGCTCGACAGCTCGGCGTTCGTGCACCTGCGCCATACCGTCGAACAGCTGATGGCCGAGGACGTCTATCCCGCAGGCGATTCCACCGCGGTGGCGCTGGAGTTGCTGACCGCCGCGCACGGGGTGGCGTCGATGCTGATCGCCAAACCGCACCTGCCCTGGGGCGATGTCGAGGACTTCGCCGACCGGGTGCTGACCGCGGTCTGTCTCGGACAGATCACGCGGGGCGCGATCGACCGTGACGCGCCCGGCGGACCAGACCGTCACCCGACTGAGAGGACTACGCGATGTCGAGCACGCTCGATAACCCGTTCTTCGCGCGGCTGTGGACCGTGATGGCCGCGCACGAGACCGAGGCGATCCGCCGGCTGCGGCGCGAGAACCTCGCCGGGCTGTCCGGTCGTGTCCTCGAGGTCGGGGCGGGCACCGGAACCAACTTCGCGTTCTACCCGGACACGGTGACCGAGGTGGTGGCCGTCGAGCCCGAGGTGCGGCTGGCCGAGCACGCGGTCACCGCCGCCGCGGCGGCGCCGGTGCCGGTGACGGTGCGCACCGAGACGATCAAGCACTTCACCGCGAGCGGCGGGGAGCAGTTCGATGCCGTGGTCTGCTCGCTGGTGCTGTGCTCGGTCGGCGATCCGCAGGATGTTGCCCGACAGCTGTTCTCGCTGCTGCGCCCGGGCGGGCAGCTGCGTTACCTCGAGCACATCGCCGGCACCGGCGGGAGGGCGCGGCTGCAGCGGATCGCCGACGCCACGGTGTGGCCGCGGCTGTTCGGCAACTGCCACACCCACCGGCACACCGAACGCAGCCTCGCCGACGCCGGGTTCATGTTGGCCGCGGCGCGCCGCGAGTGGACGCTGCCGCGCTGGCTGCCGGTGCCGGTCGCCGAGTTCGCGATCGGCAGGGCCGTGCGCCCCTCCTGATCACCAGTAGCGGTCTGATCACCACTAGGGGTAGCGGAAGGCGGCACCGGTCGAGCGGGTCCCCACGCCGTCGTTGACGTCGAAGTAGAAGTTCACGAAGTAGCTGCCGCCCTGCGCGATGTGCTGTCGTGCCTCCGCGGACGGGGTGTAACGGAAGACCAACACGTCCGGCGTGGGGCTGGGCAGTTGCTCGATGGTGCCCAGGTCCAAGTCATAGTTAAAGGACGACGACCACGGTGCAGACACTTGCATCGGGCTGAATAGTTCCAGCCTGGGAACGGTGTACGGCCCGGGTCCGTCGGGATCCTGGACCGTCATGGTGATGGCCACCGCCCCGGTCGCCGGATCGGGGCTGCCGATGTTCACGCTCGACGCCGGAATCGTGGGTAGGTCGTTCGCCCCGTTGACCGTCACGGTGACGGTGGCGGTGTCGGTGCCGCCGTTACCGTCGGAGACGGTGTAGGTGAAGGTGTCGGTCAACGTCTCGCCGACGTTGAGGGCCTGCGCATTAGGTCCTGGTGTGTAGGCCAGGTTGCCGTCGGGGTCGAGGGTGACGCTGCCGCCGTTGGTCGGCTGGGTGAACGACTGCACGGTCAACGTGTCGGCGGCGTCGGGATCGGTGTCGTTGCCCAGCACGTCGATGGCGACCGAGCCGTCCTCGCCGACTTCGGCGAGATCGTCGTTGGCGGTCGGGGCATCGTTGATCCCGGTGACGGTGACGGTTACCGTCCCGGTGTCGGTGTGGCGGTTGCCGTACAGCAGGGCGCGCAGGCCGTGGAGGTGCCAGTCGGCGTCGGTGACGGTGTAGGTGAACGTCTCGACCACCTGTTCCCCGGCGCCCAGCGACGCGGTCGACGGGTGCGGGGTGTAGGTGATGGCGCCGTCCGGGTTGAGCGTCACGGTGCCGGGGTTGTCGCCCGTCGGCTGGGTGACGCCGACAACCCGCAGGGGGTCGTCGTCGATGTCGTTGCCGAGCACGTCGATGGCGATCGGGGTGTTCTCGCTGGTGGTGACGACGTCGGCGACCGCGGTGGGGGTGGTGTTGAAGAACAGGCGCCCGATCTCACGGCGCACGTAGGCCAGCAACGCCCACAGCGTCGGCGGCTGGGCCGGCGCGTCCGGTCCGGGGCCGATCAACGGTGAGAACACCGAACGCGCCACGTCGGCGACGAGGTTGACCAGGTTGATCACCGGGTTGGTGGGCTGAAACGCCGGGATCGGCGACGGTACCACCACGGTCGATCCCGACGAGCTCACCGCCGCGGTGCTCTGCTGTGGCGCGCCGAGGGGCCGGGCGAAGGCCGGCGACGTCACCGCCGGGTCGTCCTCGGTAACGGCGTGGTTGTCGCCGACGGCCGCCGACTTCTCGAAAGCGGATTGCGGCGCCGACTTCCCGGCGGCGGGCTGCTGTATCGGCTTCTCGGTGGTGGACAGCTGGGCCGGCTTCTCGCTGGTGGACTGCTGCTTCGGTGCCTCGTTGGCAGTTTCGGTGGTCGGCTCATCGGAGGGACCGGCGGAACCGTTCGGGGTCGACGCAGTCTGGACCTCTGCCGGGGGTGGCGCTTCTGCGTTGCCCTCCAGGCCCTTCTCCGCACCGGCGGCGTCTGTCGCCACCGGTGTTCCGGCTGCGTTCTCGGTCGGAGTCTGTTGCTCTTTTTCCTCGGCGCTGTCGTTGCCCGCCTCGTTCTTGGCGGCGTTGTTGTCGCGCTTTCCGGCGACGGAGGCCTGGCCGAGCGAGGCATCGCGCACCTTGCCGGTGGCCGACACCACCACCCCGCCGCCGAAATTCGCGGTCGATCTCGATCCGTGCTTGCGGTGGAACGTCGGCCTTCCGGATCCGCCGTCGTTCTGCGGACCGATCAGGCCACCGGAGCTACCGACCCGCATCCGGGCGGTGTTCTTGGCGGCGTCCGCGGCGGGTTCGGGGGTGCTGGCACCCGACCCCGTATTCGGCGTGCCCGGTGTGTCCGGTCCGCCCGGTGTCGACGATGCGCCGGAGTCCGCCGCCGACGAGGTGTCCGAACCGGAACCCGCGTCGTCGTCCGCCCAGGCGTGCCCCGCGCCGTACCCGGTGGCGACCGCCGCCCCGATGCCCAGAGCAACTGCAAGCGTCCCGACCCGTCCGATGTAACGGGCGTACCTGCTCTCGGGCACGCCGAACAACAACCGCCTGCTGATGCTCCCAGCCATCCCGCCCCACTGTCTCAAGGCGCGCTGATCGGGGTGTCAACGCGCGATACTTCATGTGCGGCAAAGTATCGTAGCGTCGTATCGCGTGAAACGGAAAACTCATTGAGTTTGCCAGCGCGTCAATTAGGAAATCGTTTCCACAGTTCAAAGCGAGAGAAACGCGAGTGCTCGCCTGTCAACTATTAGCTTCAGCGAACATGAAAAAACATGGTAAGCGCGCGGAAGCACCCAGAGTTCATCCAGCGAACCGAGTGAACTAACCGAGAAGGGCGGGCAGGCGCTGCAACAGCGTGGGCAAAGCGGTGGCCGCGGTCTCCCGCAACGAGACCGTCGCCGACGGTGACAACGGGGTGGGCTCGGGATTGACCTCGATGACCGGGATGCCGCGCGCGATCGCCAGCTCGGGCAGCCCGGCCGCCGGGTACACGATCGCCGACGTGCCGACCACGATCACCAGGTCGGCGTTGCTGATGGCCTCGACCGAGGCGTTCCACGCGTCGTCGGGCAGAGCCTCACCGAACCACACCACGTCCGGCCGGATCAGGCCGTCGCAGTCGCAGCGCGGCGGATCCAGCGCCTCGACCGGCTCCGGCATCGGGGGCAACTCCCCGGTGTAGGCGGCATCGCAAGTGTCGCAACGGAAGTCGAACAGGCTGCCGTGCAGGTGATAGACCTTCCTGCTGCCGGCGCGTTCGTGGAGGTTGTCGACGTTCTGGGTCACCACATGCACGTCGGCGTAGTCCTGCCAGGCAGCCACCGCGCGGTGACCGTTGTTCGGCTCGACCGCGCCCATCATGTAGTGCCGCCACAGGTACCAGGCCCAAACCCGTTCGGGGTGCGCGCGCCATCCCTCCGAGCTGGAGATCTCGTACGGATCCACCTTCGCCCACAGCCCGGTCTCGGCGTCGCGGAAGGTCGGCACCCCGCTTTCCGCCGAGATGCCCGCCCCGCTGAGAACTGTTACCTGCACAACACCAAAGTAGCGGGTTGGGTGATACTTGAGCACGTGGCCGGGTTGGGGGATTGGGTTCACATCGACGCCCAGGCGTCACGTCCACCGTTCGACCAGCTCAGGACACAGATCATCGACGCGATCCGGGATGGGCGGCTGCCGCCGGGAACCCGGCTGCCCACGGTGCGTGAGCTGGCCGCGCAGCTGGGGCTGGCGGTCAACACCGTCGCCCGCGCCTACCGGGAGTTGGAGAGCGCGGGACTGGTCGAGACCCGGGGCCGGTTCGGCACCTTCGTCGCCGGCACGGATCCGGCCGACGCGGCGATGACCAGCGCCGCGAACACCTACGTCGCGGCGGCCAAGGCGCTGGGCATCGACAGGGAACGGGCGCTGCGCTACGTCGAGGCGGCGTTCACCTGACCGGCCGCGATCACGCGGCTCCGGTCAGCCGAACTCCAGCAGCGTGAATGTCGGTCGTAGCGAATCGAACAGCCGAATCCGCTGCACCGCCCACGTCATCGTGTTGACGAGCCTGCCGCGGCCCGCCGGGAACGGGATGTCGTGCACCGCGCGAATCCCGGGCACCTCGTCGACCAGCCGCGCCAGCCGCGCCGGCGACATGGCGAACGGCATCGGCGGCACCCGGTAGCGCAGCGACGGCCGCAACAGCCCGCGGCCCGCCGACTTGGCGAACCAGGTCGGCGGCAGATCGAACATCATCCGCCCACCGGGAAACCGTTGTGCGCACGCGGCGATCAGCCCGAGCGCCTCGGCGGGCTGCAGATACATCAACAGTCCCTCGGCGGTGACGAAAACGCCGTGATCGGTGTCGACCTTATCCATCCAGCTGAAATCCAGCGCCGACTGCGCAACCATCCGGACCCGCTCCGACGGCGGCAGCAGCTTGCGGCGCAGGTCGATCATCGGCGGCAGATCGACCGTCAGCCAACGGAACTCGTGGCCCACCCCCGCGGCGTCGAGCCGGTGGAAGCTGGTCTGCAGACCCTCGGCGAGCGCCACCACCGTGGCGCGGGGGTGGTCGGCCAGATACCGGCGGGTCTGCTCATCGAACGCCAGAGAGCGGATCGCCATATCCTGACGGCGGCTGGGCCCGAACTTGGCCCAGTCGAAGTCGATCGAGTCCACCAGCCGGATCGCCATCGGATCGTCGATCAGCGCATCCGGCCGTCTCGCTTCGTTCGCGCGCACCAGCAGCGTCATCAGCGCGGTCTCCGAGACCCCGGTCAGCACCGAGGCATCGATTTTGGAGTCGGGGACCCCGGAGGCAGGGTCGTTCGGAGTGGGGTCGGGGGAAGCGGGAACCTCGGCGGCGGGGGTGGAACTCACACCTCGAACATACCTAGCGCAACACTTTCTCCAGCGTGCGCAGATTCCGGGTGGTCGTCGACGCCTTGTAGCGCTTCCTGCCCATCGTCCTGCCGATCACCGAATCCAGGTTGGCCTGCCGGGGCACCTGCCAATAGATCACCCCGTCGCCGCGGGCGATCTTCTCATCGGGTCCGGCCTCGGCGGCGAGCGCGGCGAGCTCGTCGAGCACCTGCTCGTCGGCCACGAACGTCACATAGGAGTGGTGGCCGGCCACCTCGCGTTCGAACGGGTAGGCCGCCGAGACGGCACGCACGGTGTCCAGGTCGTACACCAGCACCCAGGCGTCGTAGGAGAAAGCCGCCCGCAACGCCTGCTGGGCGCGCTCCCGCACGACCGCGGCGTCGTCGGGACTGTCGAGCAGCACATTGCCGCTGGCGAGAATCGTTCGCACAGCGTCGAATCCGGCGTCCCGCAGGGCGGCGGCCACCTCGGCCATCTTCAGGTTCACGCCGCCGACGTTGACCCCGCGCAGGAACACGGCGTAGCGGGTCACCCCACGGATGCTACGGGGTCGCGGCCCGTCACGGCACCGGTGCGGTAAGACCCGGATCGAACCGGGCGCGGGCGGCGACCGAGGCGGCGGCCGCCGCGACGATCATCGCCGCATCCGATTCGTGGCCGCGCGGGATCACGATCGCCGCGCTGTCGGGGTCCTCCCGGTGGGCCATCAGCCAGTCGTAGAGCAGCCAGTCCAGCGCGCACGCGATGGCCAGCGGATCGGCCTCGGGGCGGTCCAGGCCCGCCACACACGCCTCGATCACCTGCCGGTGCTCGCGGCGGGCGGCCTCCTTGTTCACCCCGGAACTGTCGAACAGCATGGTCGACAACGTCAGCGGATAGCGTTCCCCGGACTCGGCGCGCAGCACCCAGCGGCCGCCCAGCCACGGCCGCTGCGGGTCGACCTGCACCATCTCCCCGAACCCGGCGACCACGCCGAGCGGCGGTTCGTCGAGTTGACCGTCCAGTGGCGGCGGGCCCAGCAGACCGGTCGGCTGGCGGGCCCGGATCGAGAACAGGGCAGCGGTGCCGATGATCTGACCGGCCCGCACGTCCGGGGTCACCCCGACCAGTTCGGCGGACCGGGCGTAGTCGGCGATCAGCAGGTCCACCACCCGGTGCAGCACGACCAGGTCGTCGCGTTCCGCCGGTGACGGGGACCGGCCGCCGCCCAGCAGCTCGCCGAACCGGCGGGCGGCGATGACCAGCGCATCGTCGAGCGCCTCCAGGTGGGTGGCCACCAGCCGGTGTGGTTCGTCATCGCCGACCACAAGCTCCGGCAGCCGGGTCGGGATGCCGTCGGGGGTGACCCAGTAGAAGCCGATCTGCTCGTCGGCCTGAACGATGCGTGGCCTCATGACTGCTGCGCTGTGTCGGTTCCGGATGCCTTCTGCGACCTGGCGCTGTCGGCGCGGAGCCGCACGTTGGTGACCCGCAGCTGACGCTGGGTGCCGTGTTCGAGCGTTCTGACCTGCGCCTCGGTCAGCCGGTCGCACACCCGGCTCCAGTGCACGGCGACCAGATCGCCCTCGGCCACCTCGATCCCGAGTTCCACCCGGTGCACGGCCGGGGCGTCGAGGAACAACGCCGAACCGTCCCACTGCAGGCCCTGGCGGCGCACCTGCGCCGACGTCCCGGACACCGAAACCACGGTGCCCCAGGAGATCCGGCAGCTGTCGAGGATGTGCAGGGGTTGCTTGTCCAGTTGCGGGTCGCCCTTGCCCAGCAGCCGCGACCACGGATACACCCCGAACACGTGGAAGCAGTGGTTCGGGGCGGCCTCCGCGGCCAGTTCGGGCCCCAGGTGGGCCCAGTAGTGGCCGGCCTGCGGGCCGATCACCGCCAGCAGTTCGGTGGTGAAGGTCTGCGGATCCAGCTCGGCGCCCACCCCGCCGCCGAGCCAGTACGCCTCGACCAGCCGGTGGTCCAGCGGATCGGGGATGCCCGTCAGCCGCGACAGCACCTGCAGGTACGGCCACGCGCCGGTGAACCGCCGAGCGGCGGTCTCGATCGCCGCGCGGGTGCCTTCGAGCAGCAGTTCCGGATTCGGCGGCCCGCAGAAGCCGAGGGCGTTGGGCGCATAGGCGTACCGCGCGAACATCTGCGCCCCGGCGTCGACGTCGGGAACGGTCACGTGCGCGCCCCGTTGCCGATCAGCGTCGCCGCGTCGCGGTGCAACCGACCGAAGTTGTAGTACGCCGCGCAGGCGCCCTCGGAGGACACCATGCAGGTGCCGATCGGGGTCTCCGGCGTGCACGCGGTGCCGAAAACCTTGCACTCCCAAGGCTTGAGCACACCCTTGAGCACCTCACCGCACTGGCAGGCCTTCGGGTCGGCGACCCGCACGCCGGGCATCGCGTAGCGCTGCTCGGCGTCGAACTCGGCGAACTCCTCGCGGATCCGCAGCGCGCTCTGCGAGATGAACCCCAGCCCGCGCCATTCGAAATGCGGCCGCAGCGCGAACACCTCGCTGAGCAGCTTCAGCGCGGCCGGATTGCCTTCGGGACGCACCACCCGTGAATACTGGTTCTCCACCTCGCAGCGGCCCTCGCGGATCTGGCGCAGCAGCATCGCCACCCCGGAGAGAATGTCGAGCGGTTCGAAACCGGCCACCACCAACGGTTTGCGGTACACCTCCGGCACGAACCGGTAGGGGCGCAACCCCACCACGGTCGACACATGGCCGGGGCCTAGGAAACCGGACAGACGCAGATCCGGTGACTCCAGGATCGCCTTGATCGGCGGCACGATCGTGACGTGGTTGCAGAACACCGAGAAGTTCGTCAACCCCATATCGCGGGCGCGCACCAGCGTGACCGCGGTGGACGGCGCGGTGGTCTCGAACCCGATGCCGAAGAACACCACCTGCCTGTCCGGGTTGTCGACGGCGATCTTGAGGGCGTCCAGCGGCGAATAGACGAACCGCACATCGGCGCCGCCGGCCTTGGCGTCCAACAGCGATCCGTTCGACCCGGGAACCCGCATCATGTCGCCGAAGCAGGTGAAGATCACCCCGTCCTGGCGGGCCAGCCAGATGGCGTCGTCGACGCGGCCCATCGGGATCACGCACACCGGGCAGCCCGGGCCGTGCACCAGCTCGACGTTCTCGGGCAGCAGATGCTCGATGCCGTGCCGGTAGATGGTGTGGGTGTGCCCGCCGCACACCTCCATGAACTTGAAGTGCTCGTTGGGGCCGAGCTCCTCGGCCAGCGAGGCGATGGCGCCCAACAGCTTGCGGGCGGCCGCGGGATCGCGGAACTCGTCTACGAAACGCATATCGCCTCCTGGTCTAGATGATCGCCGACGAGTCGAACGCCTTGATCTCGTCGGTGTACTCGTCGCCCATCTTCTGTACCGCGGCCAACGTCATCAGCGCCTCGGATTCGTCGATCTTGGCCATCGCGAACCCGACGTGCACCAGCACCCAGTCATCGGGCTGCGGCATGTCGTTCTCCAGCAGGCGCACGCTGATCACCCGCCGCACACCGTTGATGTCGACCTTGGCCAGACAGTTCTCGGCGTCGGTGATCTCGACGATCCGTCCGGGAATTCCCAGGCACATACCAGCGATCCTTTCAGCAGATCCGGGGCAGCGGGTCACCGACGAGCATGTCGACGATGCGGGTCCCGCCGAACGGGGTGCGCACCACGACGGTCGACGCCGGCTCCTCGGCGATCTCGCCGATCTCGGCGGCGTCGATGCCGGCCGGGTGCGAGCGGATGGCCGCCAGCGCGGCGTCGGCCTCCTCGGGCGCGACCACCGCGATGAACTTGCCCTCGTTGGCGACATAGAGCGGGTCGATGCCGAGCATCTCGCAGGCCCCGCCCACGTCGGGGCGCACCGGCAGCCGGTCCTCGTCGAGCACCACGGCCAGCCCGGTGGCGCGGGCCAGCTCGTTGCAGACCGTGCCGACCCCGCCGCGGGTGGGATCACGCAGCCACCGCACCGACGGGGCCGCTCCGTGCAGCCGCTCCACCATGTCGGCCACCGACGCGGTGTCCGACCGGATATCGGCCTCGATGGCCAGATCGCCGCGGGCCAGCATCACCGCCATGCCGTGGTCGCCGATGGTGCCCGAGATCAGCACGCGGTCACCGGGGCGTACCCGCCGGGCCGACAACTGCCGCCCGGGCGGCACCAGCCCCACCCCGGTGGTGGTGATGAACAGCCCGTCGGCCGCACCCTTGGGCACGACCTTGGTGTCGCCGGTGACGATCTGCACGCCGGCGGCCTCGGCCGCGGCGGCCATGTCGGCGACGATGTCCTTGAGCTCGGCGACCGGGAAGCCCTCCTCGAGGACGAACGACGCGGTCAGCCAGCACGGTGCGCCGCCGGCCATGGCCAGGTCGTTGACGGTGCCGTGTACGGCGAGGTGGCCGATCGAACCGCCCGGGAACCGCAGCGGCTGCACCACGAACGAGTCGGTGGACACCACCAGCTGCTGGCCGTCGGGCAGGGGCAGCACCGCACCGTCACCGAGGCTCTCCAGGTGCGGATTGCGGAACGCCTCGAGGAACACCGCGTCCACCAGCGCCGCGGACGCCTTGCCGCCGGCCCCGTGCGCCAGGTTGATGAACTCGTCGCGCAGCCGGGGGCGGCGGGAGCGGAACGACTCGATGCGCTCGATGACCTCGCCCTCGCGGAACGACGGCCCGGTCGACAGGTACTCGCTGACATGCTGGTTCATTGCAGCGCCTCGTGTGCTTGAACGGATGCCCACAGCTGGTAGCCCAGCAGGGCCTGGGACTCCTGGATGCGGTGCACGCTCTGCGAGCGCACCACCAGGCAGATGTCGACGTCGGGGTGGTCGGCGAACGCGCCGCCGTCGTAGCCCGCGAAGCCGATGGTGTACAGCCCGCGCCGGTGTGCCTCGGTCAGCCCGGCCACCAGGTCGGCGGAGTTACCGCTGGTCGACATCGCGATCGCGATGTCGCCGGGGCGGGCGCGGGCGATGAGCTGACGCGCGAACACCAACTCGAAACCGACATCGTTGCCCAGCGCGGTGAGCACCGCCTCGTCGGCGGTCAGCGACCACGCCGGCAGCGGCCGGCCGGACGGCGGCCGGGCGAACAGCTCCGCCAGCGTGGACGCGTCGGTCGAGCTGCCGCCGTTGCCGAAGCAGAACAGCCGCCCACCGGCGGCGAACCGGCGGGCCATCTCGGCGGCCGCGGTCTCGATCAGCGGGGCGGACTCTTGCAGGCTGGCCTGGCGCAGCGCCACGCTCTCGGCGGCCTTGGACTGCGCGGAGTTGCGCAGATCGGCCAGCAGGGCTTCGGCGTCGGTCTCGTTGGCGTCGATGAACGGGTAGAGGAAATCCGTGCCGGTGTCCGGCGGCGCGGAGCCGGAGTCGGTGTTCATCGCGAATCCTCCTCGGTGAGCTTGCTGATCGCCATCCCGGCGTGCACCAGCACCAGATCACCGCGGGCGACGTCACCGACCATGAGCGTGTCGACGGTCTCGGTTCCACGCGCGGTGCGCACCGTTGCGGTGCCGTCGGTGACGGTGAGGACCTCGGCGAGCCGGCCCTCGTCGCTGCAGGTGATGCAGACCTCGTCGGTGCACTCGGCCGGGACGGTCAGCAGACCCGGATGTTCGAAGCAGACGTGGGTCAGTTCCCACAGCAGGTGATACAGCAGCACGAAATGCCCGGTCGCCGGCAGCCGCGGGTCGGGATCGTCTACCCACAGCACGTGGTCGGCGGCCCCGTGCGGGGGGCGTTCGCCGTTGCCGATCCAGAACGTGGTGACCCCCCAGGCCGGGGCGCGGCGCATCACCTCGGTGATCTGTGGTTCGTCGGCGCGGCCGACCGCTATCACCACGTCCCCGGACCGCGCGGAGATGCGGACCTGGTCGACGAGGTCCGGGCCGTTGAGCGCCACGGCCGGCAGCGCCCGTTTGCCGACCACCACCGGGTGGACGAACTCGACCGCGATGTGGCGGGCGTGCGGCGGGCAGGCCGGGGCGATCGACCACATCGTGGCGCCGGCCGAGAAGCGTTGCGCCAGAGCAAGACTCGCGGCAGCAAGGTCGGCCGCCAGCTCGGGGGTCAGCTCGGGCTGGGCCGGCAGCTGGGCGGTGGCGGTCATGATGTCACCGCTGGGTCGCCGAACACCCCGTACTCACGCATGGTGGCCAGGGTGATCATCGCGGTCTCCTCATCGAGCTTGGTGAGCGCATAGCCGGCGTGCACGATCGTGTAGTCGCCGACCGTGAGATCCGGGAGGTAGGCCAGACACGCGGTCTTGATCTCGTCGCCGAACTCGACCTTGGCAAACCGTCCGCCGTCGGGTTCGTCCCAGACCTCGATGATCCGCCCCGGAATCCCTAGGCACATGATGTGGCTCCCTGTCGTGTCCGTGTGTCACCCGCGGCTGGTGTCTGATCTGCCGCTGCCGCGGCGGGTGTCTGATTTGCCGCTGCCGCGGCGGGTGTCTGATTTGCCGCTGCCGCGGCGGGTGTCTGACTTGCCGCGATACGGGATACCGCCGCCTGGCCCAACGCCAGCCCACCGTCGTTCGGCGGGACGGTGCGGTGAACGAGCACCTCGAAACCGGCCTCCTCGAGCAACTGCCGACAGCGTCGCAACAGCAGCACATTCTGGAACACGCCCCCGGTCAGCCCGACCACCCGGGTGGGGCCGGCCACCAACGTGACGACCTCGGCCACCGCCAGGGCCACCGCTTGGTGGAACGCCAGCGCCAGCTCGGCCGGCGCGGCGCCGTCGTGCAGCGCCGACACCAGGGCGGTGATCAGCGGGGCCGGATCGAGCACCCCGTCGGCGCCGACCGGCAGCCGCAGCGGCACCGACGTCGACGCGGCGGTGCCGGCCAGCACCTCCAGCTCGATCGCCGCCTGCCCCTCGTAGTCGATGCGCTGACGCACCCCGAGCAGCGCGGCCACCGCGTCGAACAACCGGCCCATGCTGCTGGTCGGCACACAACCCCGTCCGGTGTCGAACTGCGTTCTCAGCAAGCGCAGTTCGGCGTCGGTGGCGGTGGCTACCGGAGGCAGCGACGGATCCCAGTCCAGCCCGGCGTTCCACAGCTGCGCCAACGCCATCCGCCACGGATTGCGTACCGCGGCGTCACCGCCGGCCAGCGGCACACCGCCGAGATGCCCGGCCCGGGTGAACCGGTGCGTGTCGGTGCCGAGCCGCAGAATCTCACCGCCCCAGACGGTTTCGTCGCAGCCGTAGCCGGTTCCGTCGAACGCCACCCCGATCACCGGCTCTCCGAGCCGGCCATGTTCGGCCAGCAGCGACACCACATGCGCATGGTGGTGCTGCACCAGATCCAGGGGGCGGTCCCCGGCGTTGCGTTCCGCCCACCCGCGGGTGACGTAGCCCGGATGCAGGTCGGCGGCCAGCCGCACCGGCTCGCCGCGCATGGTGGTCAGCTGGCGCACCGAACGCCCGAACGCGGAAAGGGTTTCCACCGTTCCCATGTCGCCGATGTGCGCCGACAGGTAGGCGCGCCGGCCGTCGGTGAGACAAAACGTGTTCTTCAGTTCGCCGCCGACGGCCAGCACCGCCGGACCGTCGCGGCCGAGGTCCACCGGCAGCGGCGCGTAGCCCCGTGACCGGCGGATCGGCAGTTCGCGGCCGTCGACCACCCGCACCACCGAGTCGTCACACGGGACGTGGATCGGGCGGTTGTGGTCGAGCACCGCGTCGGCCAGCGCGGGCAGCCGCTGCGCGGCGTCCGCGTCGGTGTGGCAGATCGGCTCGTCGGAGCGGTTGGCGCTGGTGAGTACCAGGGCCTCCGGCACCGGCGTGGGCGCGCCGGGGACCGGGGCGAACAGCAGGTGGTGAATGGGGGAGTACGGCAGCATCAGCCCGATCAGCGGGTTGCCGGGGGCGACCTGAGCGGCGATCGGCGCGTCGGGCCGCCGGCGCAGCAGCACGATCGGCCGCGCCGGGCTGGTCAGGATCGCGGCCTCCTCGGCGCTGATCTCGGCGAACCGGGCCGCGGTCTCGAGATCGCGCACCATCACCGCGAACGGTTTGCCGCCGCGGGCTTTTCGCTGTCGCAGTGCCGCGACCGCGGCATCGTCGTGCGGCAGGCAGGCCAGGTGGTAGCCGCCGATGCCCTTGACCGCGACGATCCGCCCGTCGGACAGCGCCCGCTGGGCGGCGGCCAGGGCGGCATCGGAACCGGTGCGGCGCTGCCCGTCGGCGGCGAACCACAGTGTCGGGCCGCAGTCCGGGCAGGCGATCGGTTGCGCGTGGAAGCGACGGTCGGCCGGATCGGCGTACTCGGCCGCGCACCGCGGGCACATCTCGAAACCGGCCATGGTGGTGGTGGGCCGGTCATAGGGCAGTGCCGTGATGATCGTGAACCGCGGCCCGCAGTTGGTGCAGGTGATGAACGGGTGCCGATAGCGGCGGTCCGACGGGTCGAACAACTCGGCCAGGCAGTCGTCGCAGACCGCGATGTCCGGCGGGATCGGGGTCGGCGCGTTGGCGTCGTGGTGGCTCTCCACGATGTGGAAACCGCTGTCGATTATGGGCTCGAGCTCGGTCGCGGTAACCGCGTCGATGCGGGCCAGCGGCGGGGCCTCGGTGTGCAGCCGCCGAACGAACTCGTCGAGGGCCGCCGGCTCGCCCTGCACCTCGATGAACACCGACGACGAATCGTTGCCGACGAACCCGGCGAGTCGCAGCTCGGTCGCCACCCGGTGAACGAACGGGCGGAACCCCACCCCCTGAACGACCCCGGTCACGGTCAGCCGGCGTCGCTGCGCCACACCGGACTTCATCGACACGCCGGACTCCATCGACACACCGGGGCCGCTCGATGTCGGGGGTGCCGCCGCCGTCATGTTCGCCGCCAGATCATCACCCGGTTGTTGCCGGAGTCGGCCACCGCCAACCGGTCGCCGTGCAGCCAGATCCCGTAGGGCCAGCACAGGCTGTCGGGGGTGACGGCACTCCAGCGGTTCTCCCCGTTGTCTGCGAAGCCCGGCTGGGCCAGCACGTGATCGGCGGCACGGCCGTCCCACGCGTCGTCGCCGGTCCAGATATCGCCGTCCCACACCAGCACCCGGTTGTTCGCGGTGTCGGCCACCGCGAGCCGGGTGGAATCACCGGCGGCGTCCATGCTCGCCGCGTACGGGAACCGGAACCGGTCCCCGCGCTGCGGACCGTAGGGCCATTCGCCGGCGGTGTGGAAATCCGGTTGCCCCAGCAGCCTGTCGGCGGGCCGATCGCCGTCGGGCGGCGGGGTCCAGCCCAGCACCCGGTGGTCGCCCGCATCGGCGACCAACAGCAGACCCTCGTGACCGGTGATCGCGTGCGGCCAGCGGAAGCTGGCCGGGCCGACCGACTCCCCGCGGTTCTCCTCGCGGCTGGCCGAATCCGGCTGGCCCAGGACGATGTCGGCGGGCCGTCCCGGCTCGGGAAGCCCGCCGCGCCAGCCGAGCACCCGGCGGTTGCCGGTGTCGGCCACCCAGAACACCGATCCGATGATTGCCACCCCGAACGGCCAGTAGAACGTGGCCGCCGAACACTCGGTGCCGGCGTTCGGTTCGACCGCGCCGAAGTCGGGCTGGCCGAGCACCAGATCCGGTGGACACCAATCGGTTTCGGGAACCGTGTGCCACACCAGGATGCGGTGGTGCCAGGCGTCGGCGACGATCAGCCGACCGTCGTGGACGAGCACGCCGGTCGGCAGGTTCATCCCGTTCTCGGGGCCGCGCCCGCCGGCGGCCCGGCCCTCGGTGGTGTCGTCGGGCTGGCCGAGGACGACGTCGGCGGGTTGGCTGTCCCGGTCGGGCAGGCCGTGCCAGGCCAGCACCCGGTGGTTGCCCGAGTCGGCGACCACCAGATACCGGTCGTCGAAGTACACACCGCGCGGGGAGTACATCCAGGCCCGCGTCGGGGTGGCCGACGGCAGCGCCAGCCCACCGGGTGCCGGAGCGCCCAGCCAGGTCTGGGGTGCCCAGCCCCCGGTGAGGTCGACGGCCGGGTCGGGGGCCGCCGCGGCGCGGCCCATCCGGACGGTGAGACTGGTCATCGATCCACCCGCACCCAGATGTCGTCGCCCTCCACCCGCAGCGGCAGTTGTTCCAATTGGGCGCCCGGCGCGCTGAGGCACTCGCCGTTGGTGGCGTCGTAGCAGAAGCCGTGCCACGGGCAGGTGAGGGTGCCGTTGTCGACGTCGAGCACGGCCCCGTCGAGGGGCAGTGCCTCATGGGCGCATTCGTTGCGGTAAGCGGTGAGCCGGTCGGCGACGTTGACGACCAGCACACCGAGCTCCTGTCCGGACGCGGGCGAGGTGACCGACACCGTGGTCAACCCGCCGGCGGGCACATCGGTCGTCCTGCCGGCGCGCACCCAGCCGTCCCGACCGTCCCTGTTGCCCAGCCGCGGCGCGAACAGCGACTCCGGGGCGATCAGGGTGGGTTCGGGCTCATTGGGCAGCACCTCGACCGCGCTGACCGCGGCGACGTTCTCCACCAGCGCGGACTCCACCAGGTTGCGCAGCGTCACCGACGACATCGAGCAGCCGTCGCAGGCGCCGTGCAGCCGCACGTACGCGGTGCCGTCCTCGATCCGCACCAGCGTGACGTCGCCGCCGTGGTCGTGCAGTTGCGGGCGGACCTGCTGCAGCACCCGGTTGGCCTCGGTTACCGGATCGGGCCGGATGATGCCGTGCAGCGACAGCAGCAGCCGCACCACCGGATCGTCGACGAGATCGAACAGCACCGGGCGCGCGCCGTCGTCGGCGCGCATCCGCCGCACGATCGTCACCAGCCCGGCGCGATGGATGGCCTCGATCGCGTCCTTGAGCTCCTGGGCGACCTCGCGCGCCTTCGGTTCCAGCTGCGCCATCGCCGCGACGGCGTTGTCGACGCGCTGGGCCAGTTCCTCGAATGACGGCTCGGCGGGTTGCTGGGCGACCGGGTCAGACACCGCTGTCGACATCGTCACCTCCTGCCTCGTCCGTGGTGGAATGCGCGCGCTGGCGCGCGATCTCGTCGAGCACACCGCGCACGGCGAGCATCGAGTCGGTGTCGCCGAGTTCCTCGAACAGGAACCTGGCCTCGTACAACTTGGCCTTGGCGTCCTCGAACATGCCGAGGTGGGCCAGCACGTTGCCCTGGTTGGCCAGCACCCGGGCCCGGCCCAGCGGGTCGGTGGCCCGGTCGCGGGTCTGCAACACGGCCTCGTAGATCTCGGCGGCCTCGACCAGGTTCTCCCGGCGGTGCTTGCTGGGCGAGTACACCAGCGAGTTGGCCAGGTTCAATTGCACGCTCGCCCATTCCCGCGGATGGGTCTCGCGGGTGTAGACGGTCAGCGCCTGACGCAGCGACTGCGCGGCGATGCCCAGTCGCAGCTGGCTGGAGGCCTCGACCATCGGCATGGTCAGATACGCGGTGGCCAACCCGGCGTGCGCGGCGGCCCAGGTTTCCGGAGCGTCCTCCCGCTTGATCAGCTGCAGCACCGAATGGTAGTGCGGCACAGCAGCACTCAGTAGATGCGGCTGCTGCTCGGCCTGTTCATGCAGGGCACCGGCCAGGCACAGGTGCACCTCGGCGCGGGTCAGCCCAAGACCGTCGGCGTCGTCGAGCGCGGCCAGCGCGTTCTGCAGCCGGAACACGGCGTCGGCGCCGCCGGTGTTGCGGCTGATCTCGGCGGCCCCGGCCAGCAGGGTGCCGGCCATCGGCTTGGAGATCGACCCGGCCGCCGCGGCGGCCTTGTCCAGCAACTCGATCGCGGTGGCCGGTTCGCCGTCGGCGAGCGCGGCACTGGCCTGGGCGGCCAGCACCGCCGCCGCGAGCTCCCCATCGAGACCGTCGGGCGCGGGGAGGGTGTCGGTGCGGCCGAGGGTGAACAGCACCACGTCCACCAGCACACCGAATTCGCCGAGCGCCGAGCGCAGTTCGTCCGGCTCGGCGGCGTCGGGGTCGAGCACGAAGCGGTTGTAGCGGCTGACCGGGTCGGTGTGCCGCGCCAGCTCGGCGACGGCCGCGTCGCGGTCACCGGCCAGCGCCAGCTGGTGGGCGCGCAGCGTGGGCGGCCAGTGGTCGGGCAGCCGTCCCGCGAGCAGCGCGGTGCGCGCAGCGTCGGTGTCGGGCCCGCCCGGGATCAGCAGATACCCGAGCGGCAGCGGAAAGACACCCAGCGGTTGCGGGCGTGGCACCTTCGTGCCCACCGGGCCCGAACCCACGGGTTGCTCCGATGCGGATACCTGCAGTGCTTCAGCCATTGAGGGGTCCTTTGATATCGCGTTCGGCGGCGCGTCTGATCAGCTTCGCCGCGATCTCGGCGAGGTTTCTGGTGTGGTAGGTCTCGATGCGCTTGCGGACGATGCCGTCGGCGAACACGACGACGATGTCCACCGCCCACTGGCCGCGTTCCTCGACGACGACGGTTTCGACGCTGAATGCCTCGTCGGCGCTGGTTTCGCGGTCATCGGCCACGATCGTCACTTCTGCTCCAGCGGGATACGCAACGCGCCGTGATCGGCGTCCCACACCGCGGGCCGCTCACCGACGGGGATCTCGTCGTCGAGCACCTCGCGCACCAGCACCGCCCGGTCGCCGGCCGGGTTGCGCTGTTTGAGCAGCAGTCCGCCGTTGCGCGGCCCGCGCAACGGCAGCAGCCACAGCTCGTCGTCCTGTTTGCGAGCGACGGCGGCGTCGGCGGGGAAGTGGGCGGCGGCCAGCGCCGCACCCAGTCGCAGGTAGCCGTCGGCGGTGAACTGCACCGTCAACTCGTCGGGGTCGGAAGGGGGTTTCGGCCGCAGCGGGCCGATGAACTCGGTCTCGAGTATCTCGATCACCTGCTCCATCGCCGCGGCGACCGCCGGTGAGAGGTCCGCACCGAGCGTCATGTCGGCGGCCTCGATGAGAAACACCGTGATGTCGCTCGGGCACTCGTCGGCCAGCGCCCACCGGGCGAATGCGATCGCGTGGTCCCACCGGAACGAGTGGGAGTGCAGACCCTGCAGCGGCGGCAGTTGCGCCAACTCCGCGCCGGGCACCCGATAGACGGTGCCCGGCGCGGCGCCGGTGGAGGAGGCGTCGACGATGACGACCCGCTCGGCGCCGCGCATCTTGAACGCGACATCCATGCCGGCGGTGCCGCCATCGGCCAGGCGGACGGGGTCGGGCATCCCGCGGTCGAACAGGTGGCGCACCAGCACCGGCCCGACACCGTCGTCGCCTCGCAGCAGGTTTCCGCACCCGACGATCAGCAGCGCACACCCGGGCGGATCCAGCACCGCGTCGGAGGATGCGGTGCGTGCTGTGTCGTTGGAGGTTGCGGACGTCGGGATCACACCATTCCGTTGATCACGAACTTCGACAGCTCCTTGCCGGTCTTCCCGTCATAGGCATGCACGGTGCACACCAGGCAGGAGTCGAAGCTGCGCGCCACGTGCCCGAGCTCGACCGGATCCTCCGGATCCACGATCGGGGCACCGACCAGGGCCTTCTCGATCGGGCCGAGCTGCTCGGAGGCGTCGCGCGGGCCGATGTTCCACGCGGTCGGGGTGATCACCTGATAGTTGGCGATCTTGCCGTCCTCGATGACGATCCAGTCGGACAGCGCGCCCCGGGCCGCCTCGGTGGAGCCGAACCCCTTGCCCTCGGCGTGCTCGATCGGCTTGCTGTAGAAGCTCTCCTTGAGATCGAGCCGGCTCAGCCAGTCCATCACCCACTTGTAGTACTTCGGGGCTTCGTGCATGCGAGCCAGTTGGCGGACCATCACGCTGGGCCCGATCCTGTTGTAGATGTCGACGAACAGCGGATCGTCGTCCTGGTGCTCGGCGGCGTTCGGCGCGCCCGCGGCCATCCTGCGGGCCAGCGGCCCGGCCTCCAACGGGACATGGCCCAGCCCCGGCACGTCGTAGCGCGGCGATTTGGCCCAGCTGTACTTGCCCTGCTTGCGGCCCTCCTCCGGGTCGATCGGGTTGGTCTCACCCTCGAAGGGATGCAACGCCCCGGTGCCCCGGTAGAAGGAGTGAGTGATGTCCTCGGTGACCCGGGCCTGGTCGAACTCGTACCACTGGCCGTCGGCGAAGATGCCGCCGCGGCCGATGAGCGCGGCGTTGCGACCCTCGATGGTCGGGTTCTCGTACAGCGTCGGTTCGAAGTAGGTGCCGGTGGAGATGTAGTTGCCCACGCCCTGGCCGTACTTGTCCAGGCCGATGTCGAGCGCGTAGCGGATGAAGAATCCGCAGTCGCTGTTGTACTGCGACTCGTTCTCGTCGACCCAGGCCAGCACGTCGTCCCAGGTCTTGTTCTCCAGCCAGCGATCGATCGAGCAACCGAGCCACTGCTTTTCGAGCCACTCGTCCTTCCAGTGCTCGAGGATCGCGATCGAGCGCGTGACGTCGGCCAGCGTCGGCGCGCACATCACGCCGCCGGGCACCATGAAGCTGGAGTGCGGCCACTGCCCGCCGAAGATCGCATACACCTCAACGGGTTTGTTCGACAGCACCACGCCCTTCTGGTAGCTGGTGCCGACGTACGGGGCGAACCGGCGGACCGCCTCGTCGTAGAGCTTGGACTTGGCGTAGTTCTTGTTGGTCAGGTCGATCGCGAACAGCGCGTAGAAGTAGCGCGGGATCGACTGCAGGGTCTCGCACGCCTGGCAGATGTTGCGGATCAGCGTCGCGTTGTGCGGCATGTGCGTACGCCACGCGGTGTCGAGCGCGTAGGCCGACTTGTACAGGTGGCTACCGCCGCAGATGCCGCAGATGCGCGGGGTCACCACCAGACCGGCCTGCGGGTCCTTGCCGCGCAGGATGATCTCGAAGCCGCGGAACATCGCGGCCTCGGTCCAGGCGGAGGTGACGACGCCGTCCTCGACGGTCACCCGTACGTCGAGGTCGCCCTCGACGCGCCCGAGTGGGCTGACGTTCAAGTCCATCGTGGTCATGGGAATCCTTTCGCGAATGTGGGCTGCTTAAGGGGCGAAGGGCAGGCGAGCTACACGACGAACATGTCCTCTTTGGCCCACTGCGGCGCGGCGATCCGCGCGGCCGCGGCGTGCGCCATGTAGGTGAGATGGTCGGTCCCCTCCGGCACTTCCTTCGGGATGGTGCCGCTGACCTTCTGGGTCTTGAACACCGTGCCGGGCGCGAGATCGAAGTGCGGGAACTCCGGTTCGGTGCAGCCCAGGCAGGGCATGCCGGCGCGGGTCTTGGAGGACTGGCGGTTCCACAGGATGCGGTTGCACGGCGAGTGGGTCATCGGACCCCGGCAGCCGAATTCGTAGAACAGGCAACCGGTACGGGTACCCTCACCGAACTGCAGGGTGGACTGCTTGTACTCGAAGAACTGCACCCGGGTGCAACCGGTCTGGGTGAAGGTCTTGAAGAACGTTTCGGGCCGGTGCAGTTCGTCGAGGGTGATGTCGCCGGCGCGGCCGGTCGCCAGCGCGACGATGATCTGGGTGATCCAGTCCGGGTGCGCCGGGCAGCCCGGGATGTTGATCACCGGCAGGCCCATCTTGGACTTGAAGTCCGGGCCGAGGAATCCGCCCTTCTTGCGCTTGTGGAACTGCAGACCGGTCGACTGCGACGGGTTCGGCTCGGTGGCCGGAATGCCGCCCCAGCAGGCACAGTCACCGATCGCGACGACGATCTGCGCCGCGTTGCACAGGTCGGTGACCCAGTCCTTCATCGGGCGCCCGGCGAACATGTCCATGCGGCCGGTGCCGTTGGGCGCCTCGATGACGGTGCCCTCGAAGACGAAGATGTCCAGCGGCCGTTCACCGCGGACGCAGTCCCAGAACAGCTTCTGGGCGTTGTCGCCGAGTTCCATGCCCAACGACGGGTGCCAGAGTACCTCCAGGCCGAAATCGACGATCAGATCGACGACACTGGGCTCCTCGGCGTTGAGGAACGACATGGTGTTGCCGCTACACGCGCCTCCCTGAAACCAGAGCACGGACGCCATAGAAGAACACTCCTCTCAAAGCCTGCTGGTAGCAGGACGTGGGCTGTTGAGTGGTGAGTGGGTTGTCGGTGGGGCACAGGTCGGTCGGACGGCCGGCCCGGACTGGTCTGCGTCGGGGCGCCTACTCCTTTCTCGCGGACTGGGGGTCCTGACCCAGTGAGCGGCCCACAGCTCGGGCGATGTGGATCATGAACCCCAACCCGCGCGCCACGTCAGGGTCTTTGGTCGCTCGCATGAGGGCGAAAATGCCCTTCGGCCCGCGCCGGTCGGCCGCGGCGGCCTGGCGGCCGGCGACCACGGCCTCACCGAGTTGGGCCAGCGTGTCGGCGGTCTGCGGGTCGGTCAGCGGTGAGTTCAGCAGCCGCTCCACCACCGGGGCCGCGGCTGCCGCCGCCGCCCCCAGCCTGGCGACGGTCTCGGAGAGCGCGGCGACATCGACAGCGGGCCAAGGCCGTTGACCGTTGCTGCCGGCCAGTTGCTTGACCTCGGCGACACCGGAGGCCACCGAATCGCTGATCACATCGGCGCGCCGCACGAAGCCGTCGATGCTGTCGACCAGGAAGGCCACCAGTTCGGCGTGATCGAGAAGCTGACCCAACGCGGCGGCGGTTTTCGGGTCCTCCAGGCGCCGGATCAGGTCGTTTCGGGGAGAGTCGGCCGTTAGCTCGTTCTCCGAGTCTGTGATGAGCGAAACGTCAGCGGACACTCGCGCCCTCCCTACGACGTGGTATGTGTCGGTGCTCACACACCGTAGCCATCGAGCGCAGGCGGGCCTATCGCAATCGCGCAACTGTTGTCAAAATAGCGCAGACCTTTGCGCGCAGATGCGTGAGATCAGGCTCGGAGACTTGAATGACCACCGCTGACTATCCAGAAAACGAGCCGATAATCCGGCTGACGGAGGGCCGATGACATGACGTCTCGGCTGGCCAGACTGGGGTTCATCGACACCCGCCGGACCACCAAACCGGTGCGGCGCAAGATTCGCTCGCGCGGGGTGCCGCCGGCACTGGCCAACCGCGAGATCTTCTACACCGAGGACGTGCGCGAGGCGGCGAAGCTCATCGGTCAGGCGCTGGCGCCGACCCGGCTGACCGTCACGGGCAACATGTCCGGGTTCGCGGCCACCATGCACGGCGTGCGGATGCGCAACATCAGCATGCTGTACCTGGATCTGCACGTCGCCGCGGTGCTGGAGTTCCCGGCGATGGGCAGCTTCTTCGGCGTCTACATGCCGATGAACGGCCGGGTCCAGTGCCGCCACAACGACCACGAGTTCGAGTCCAATACCATCCGGGCGCTGGTGAGCAACCCGGGCGGGCCGCTGACCATGCGCTTCGACGACGACTCGCCGCTGCTGCTGGTCCGCATCGAGGAGCAGGCGCTGCAGGAGTACCTGGTCCGGATGCGGGGCCGGCGGCTCACCCAGCCGCTGGTGTTCGAACCCGAATTCGACCTGACCACCGACACCGCGGTGCGCTGGCACGCCGCCGTGCAGCTGGTGCACACCGAGGTGTTCCACGAGGGGTCGCTGCTGCAGGGCGGGCACGGCATCAGCGGGCTGGAGGACCTGCTGATGAACAGCCTGGTGTTGATTCAGCCGTCGAGCTACCACAGCGAGTTCGTCCGCCCGTCCGAGCGTCCGGTCCGGCCGGTGGTGCAGGCGGCGATCGACTACATCGACCGTCATCTCGCCGAGCCGATCACCATGGAGTCCATTGCCCGCAACGTGCATATGAGCGTGCGCTCGATCCAGCAGGCGTTCCGTGAGGAGCTCGGTGTGTCACCGATGGCCTACGTGCGCGATCGCCGGCTGGAGCGGGTGCACGAGGAGCTGTCCGATGCGCTGCCCAGCGACGGCGTGACCGTCACCGAGGTGGCCAACAAGTGGGGATTCCACCATCTCGGCAGCTTCGCGTCGGAGTACCGCAAGCGCTGGGGGACCACGCCGTCGGAGACACTGCGCAGCTGACCCGCCGGGCGCGGAGTATGGTCGGCTCGAGTCGAGGAGGACCGCGGTGCACGAGCTTTCGATCTGCCATTCGATGATCGGCATCGTCCAGAAGCACGCCGCCGGCCGTCCGGTCCGCGCGGTCCACGTTCAGGTCGGAGCGATGCGCCAGATCGTGCCCGACACCCTGAGCTACTGCTGGACACTGGTGACCGAGAGCTCCGAGCTGGCCGGTGCGGAGCTGCGGGTGGAACAGGTTCCCGCCAAGATCAGGTGCAGCGGATGCGGTCGCGAACACGTTCTCGATGCCCCGGTTCTGGCCTGCCCGGACTGCGCCGGGCAACCCGTGGAACTGATCCAGGGCGACGAATTCCTCATCACCACACTGGAATTGGCAGAGGTATAGGCATGGGCAGGTTCCACCGGCACGACGACCACGACCATTCGCACGATCACGGTCATGACCACGGTCACGGTCACGACCACGACCACGGTCACGGTCACGACCACGGTCATGATCACGCGCCCGCGCCGGGGGGCGCCGTCAGCGAGCACGGGGACCACTCCGGCTACGCCACCGGCGCCGAGCGCGTGGTGGTGCTGGAACGGATCTTCGAGGAGAATGACCAGACCGCCGCGGCCAACCGGCGCGATTTCGACGCCGCCGGGGTGACCGCGGTGAACCTGATGTCCTCGCCGGGCGCGGGCAAGACGACCGTGCTCGCCGAGACCCTGCGCCGGCTGCAGGGCCGGCGGCGGATCGGCGTGATCGAGGGCGACATCGAAACCAGCATCGACGCCGACCGGCTCAACGGTTTCGGCGCGGCGATCTCGTTGATCAACACCTCCAAGGGCTTCGGCGGCGAATGCCACCTCGACGCGCCGATGGTGCGCTCGGCGCTGCCGCGGCTGCCGCTGGCCGAGCTGGACCTGGTCATCATCGAGAACGTGGGCAACCTGGTGTGCCCGGCCGAGTTCGACGTCGGTGCGCACGCCTCGGCGATGGTGTATTCGGTGACCGAGGGCGAGGAGAAGCCGCTGAAGTACCCGGTCATGTTCCGGGCGGCGCAGCTGGTCCTGGTCAACAAGGTCGACCTCATCCCGCACCTCGACTACGACCTGGAGACGTTCTACCGCAACCTGCGCAGCGTCAACCCCGACGTGGTCACGATCGAGACCAGCGCCCGAACCGGTCAGGGCATAGACCGGTGGTGCGAGTGGCTCTGTGCGCTGGGCCGATAGACCGATAGGCTCGGCGTATGGGGCGCGCGGTGTTCGACGACAAACTGCTGGCCGTTATCGCCGGCAACTCACTGGGCGTACTCGCCACGATCAAACGTGACGGCAGACCTCAGCTGTCCAACGTCTCCTATCACTTCGACCCGCGCGACCTGACCATCCGGGTGTCGATCACCGAACCGCGCGCCAAGACCCGCAACCTGCGGCGCGATCCGCGCGCCTCCCTGCACGTCAGCGCCGACGACGGCTGGTCCTACGCCGTCGCCGAGGGCAACGCGGTGCTGACCCCACCCGCGGCGTCCCCCGACGACGAGGTGGTCGAGGGGCTGATCGCGCTGTACCGCGACATCGCCGGCGAGCATCCGGACTGGGACGAGTACCGGCGCGCCATGGTCGACGAGCGCCGGGTGCTGATGACGATGCCGATCTCGCACGTCTACGGTCTGCCGCCGGGCACCCGCTGACCACACGCCACGGCCGCGGCGGTGAGCGCCGCGGCCGTGACTGCGGTGACTGCTCGACGGGCTAGCCTCGCGCCGCCGGCACCGTCGCGGCCGGTGACGCTTCGGTGTCCGCCGGCGCGCCGGTGGCCAGCGCCCGGGCCGCGACCAGCGCGACGAGCATGACCGCCGTGCAGTACAGGCCCTGATCCTTCAGGCCCCACGCCACCGACGCCAGGGTAGCCGCGCCGGCGACGCACAGCAGGGCGCCGACCGTCGCGCTGCGCGGCCCGGGACCGGCGACGAACCCGCCGTCCCACAGCGGCAGCGGGTTGTTCTCCAGCGGCCGCAGCGCCACGAACAGCACCGCGACCAGCGCCGCCACGATCAGCAGCTGCAGCACCGACAGCCCGATGAACCCGGGCGCGGACGGGTCGGATCGCGGATGACCGAGCAGGTCGAACGCCAGGTGGGTGGCCAGCAGCGGCGGCATGTGCCACAGGTACAGCGTCATCGCGCCGGTGTTGCCGATCGCGACCAGCCACCACACCCGGGGCCGCTGCGCCCAGCGGGCGATCGCGGGGGCGGCGGCGATCGCCACCGCGCACATCATGATCGCGTGGCCGGCCATCAGCAGCGACGGCGGCGTCATGTTCTTCAGCTGCTGGATCTCGATCCCGACCAGGCTCAGTTCGTAGGGGCCGAACACCAGCAGCGCCAGGTTGACCGCCAGCATCCCCGCGGCCAGCCCGAGCGCGGTGGTGCGGGACAACAACTCCCGCCGGTAGGCCACCCCGAGCAGGCCCGGGATCAGCCACACCGACAGGTTGAGGTAGCCGAGCGCGCCGAGGCCGTCGACGTTGATCCGGATGACATCGACGATCCCGATCGCCGCGTACAGGCCGGCCACCGCGGCGACCAGGCGGCGCGTGGTGGTGATGCGGGCCAGCATCGGCACCGCGGCGAGCACCAGCACATACGCACCGAGGAACCATAGCAGCTGGGTGGAGATCCCGGCGATCGGCCGCCAGACGTGCAGCGGCAGCACGAACCGGGCCGCGGTCAGCGTCACCGCCCAGAACGCCAGGTAGTAGAACACCGGGCGGTACAGCCGGGTGCAGCGGCGCAGCAGCCAGTTGCCCCAGCTGCCGCCGGCGCGCCAGGACTCGACCGAGGCGGCCACACCGGCGAAGAAGAACAGCGGCATGATCTGGAAGACCCAGGTCAGCGCCTGGAACACCGGGGATGCGGTGAGCAGGTTGCCCCAGACGAACACGCCCTCGCTGATCACGCTGGTCGCCATCACGGTGTGGCCGACGACCACCCCGACCAACGCGACGATGCGGATGACGTCGATGGCCCGGTCCCGTGAGGCCGGGGTGATGGCCTCGACCTCGGCCGGAGACGGAAACCCCTGAGAAAGAAACGTCGCCATGCCTTCGAGTCTGCTGGGCAAACCCGGTGCGGCGGATGAGTAGAACCACTCAAACCGCTGCGGCGCTGCGCCGCGAGCGGGTCTGGACCAGCACGGCGGCCAGGCACACCGCGGCCAGCAGCGCCACCCCGACCGCGAAGCTCACCCCGGCGGCCCGCAAACCCCAGACCTCGGCAGCCAGCCCGAACCCGACGATCGGCAGCGAGATCGCGATGTAGCCGATGACGAAGTACGTCGAGTTGACCTCGGCGCGGCGCTCGGCCGGGGTGCGTGCGGCGATCGCGGCCAGCCCGCGGCTGAAACCGATGCCCTGGCCCGCACCGGCGGTCACCGCCGCCGCGATGAGCCCGGGCAGCGACGACGTCTGCAACGCGACCGCGAGCACCGCCATGCCGGCGACGAGCACCGCGCAGCCGACCACCAGCGCCCGCCGCGGGTCCATCCGGTTGGCCAGCACCTGCGCGACGGCCGAGGCGGCGAAGATCGAACCGGCCGTCGCCCCGGCGACGGCCTGGTTGGCGGTGCCGACGACCTCGACGACGAACGACGGCGCCACCGCCGCGTACAACCCGGTCACCGCGAAACCGGCGAACGCCGCGATGCCGGCCACCACGAACACCGAACGCACCTCGGGCGGCACCGACAACCGCTGCAGTGCCAACCGCCCCGCGCGCGGAGACGTCTCGGGTGCGGTGATCACCGCCGCGGCGGCCAGCACGACCATCGCGATATGCACGACGAAGCTGAGCCGCAGCGGCTGCGGGGCGTACTGCACCAGCAGCCCGGCCAGCACCGGGCCGAGGCCCAGCCCACCGATGTTGGCGACCGTCGCCACCGCGGCGGCCCGTGACCGCCACGGGGCCGGTGCGGCCTCGATGACCGCGGCGGTCGCGGTACCCGTGAACACACCCGCCGACAGGCCCGAGAAGAACCGCCCGATCAGCAGCAGCGTCACCGAGTCGGCGGCGAGGAACACCGCGCCGCTGATCAGCGCGGCGGCCAGCCCGCCGAGCAGCAGCGGCCGCCTGCCCACCGCGTCCGACCAGCGTCCGAACAGCAGCAGCGCCACCAGCACCCCGCCGGCGTAGGTGGCGTAGACGACGGTCGTGGTCACCACCCCGAAACCCAGTTGTGCGGCGTAGTGCGCGTACATCGGGGTGGGCATCGTGGTGCCGGTCATCACCGCGGCGAACGCGTAGGCCAGCAGCGGGAAGGCGAATCGGCGCACGCGGGAATCCAACCGCAGCCGCCGAGACTGTATTCCGGCAGGCCGCTACTCGCACTTTCCCGGCACGAATACGGTTTCGCGGTGGACACCTAGACTGACGGCGTGGCGAAACTGCAGCTGGTACAGGATCCCGCGGCCGATGAGCTGCTCGAGTCCAACCCGTTCGCGTTGCTGACCGGGATGCTGCTGGATCAGCAGTACCCGATGGAGCACGCGTTCGCGGGCCCGAAGAAGATCGCGGACCGGCTCGGCGGGTTCGATGTACGCGAGATCGCCGACTACGACCCCGAGAGGTTCGCCGCCGTGTGCTCAGCGCCTCCGGCGATCCACCGGTATCCGGGGTCGATGGCCAAGCGGATCCAGGCGCTGGCCCAGCTGGTGGTGGATCGTTACGACGGGGACGCCTCGGCGATCTGGACGTCGGGCGATCCGGACGGACCCGAGGTGCTGCGCCGGCTCAAGGAGCTGCCCGGGTTCGGCGAGCAGAAGGCCAAGATCTTCCTCGCCCTGCTGGGCAAGCAGTACGGCGTGACGCCGACCGGCTGGCGCAAGGCCGCCGGCGACTACGGCAAGGCCGGCACGTTCATGTCGGTGGCCGATGTCGTCGACGCCGCGTCGCTGGAGAAGGTGCGCTCGTACAAGAAGCAGGCCAAGGCCGCGAAGAAAGCCGCCTCCGGGGCGAAGGGCTGACCGAGCGCCTTGCGTCGCACAGATCCATGACTGAGATGCCCGTCTGTGCAATGGTTAGGGGCATGAAGACACATCTGAACTGCCCCTGCGGTGAGGCCATCGTCGGCAAGGACGAGGACGATCTGGTGGAGAAGGCCCAGCAGCATCTGAAAGAGTCCCATCCCGGCCTCGAATACGACCGCGACGCCATCCTGTTCATGGCGTACTGAGTCCCCGAACAGCAGAATTCCCGGTCGCCAGGACCGGGAATTCTGTGTTTTCGGGCCCGCCGTACCCTCGGGGGGCGCGTCAGGGCACGACGGTGGATCCGATGGTCGGCATGAACTGACACTGCTTCTCGACGGTGGTGACCTGACCGAAGATCGTCGAGATGATGCTGCCCGAGCCGGTGTCGACGATCGCGGTGAGCGTGGTCGGGCCGTCCGGGTTGATGTCCGGGCGCGGGGTGAGGGTGGCGGTGCCCGACTTGCCGGTGGTCAGATTCACCCAGGTCACGTTCAGCGGCAGCTTCTGCTCCGGCGCCGGTCCCGGTGTGCCGATCGCGGTGAACACGTACGCCGTCTGCCCCGGCCCCGGCCCCGGCGTCGGGATGTCGGCGGGCCCGGCCACCGAGATCGCGGTGGCCAGCACGTTGCCGCCGTCGGCCAGGCAGTTGTTGCTGATCGACGGGTACATGAACTCCTGAACCGGCGGGGCGTCCGGCCCGAATGTCAGCCCCGGCGGCGTCGCCGCCTCCGGGGCGGCGGGCGCTTCGGGTGCCGGGGCCGCCTGCGGCTCGGCGGGCGGGGTCGGCGCTGCGGGCCCGGGCGCGGCGGGCTCCCCGGCGATGTGCGCATCCGGCGCGGGCACCGGGCCCACCGCGTAGCGCGGGTTGACCCCGGCCGGGAGGTGTGCCTGCGCACCGGGCACCGCGCCCGGTGCGGGGGTGTGCGCGACGAACTGGTTGACCGCCGTTGCGACGTTGCGGGATTCGGCCGGTGCCGCGGCGTCCCCGGCGAACACCGCGGCGGCGGCCATCAATGTCGATGCCGCGTTGGTCGGATCAGCGGCGGCCTGCTGGATCGCCGGGGCCAGGCCCTGCACGGCCGACAGACCGGGCGCCTGGAACCCGTCGATCGGCAGGGTCGGAGCCGGCTCCGCCTGGGCCACACCGGCCAGGGGCAGCGTGACCGCGCAGGCGAGGGTGGCCGCTACCGAGGTGGACAACTTGGCTGACATCAGTCTCCCAGGGCTCGTCGTGCGCTGATTACGTTGTCGGACAGCCGGTTTACGGCAACGCCGACAGCGGGGACAGCAGCGGCGGGATGGCGGGGTTCGCCGGCGGGGTGGCCGGACCCGCGGGGGCGGCGCCCGGAGTGGCCGGCGGCGTGGCCGGCTTGGGCGAGTTGGCCGGCAGCAGGTTCGCCAACGGGGTGCCGGCGGGCATCAGCGCCGCGAAGTCCTCTGGGAAGGACACCTCCTTCGGCAGCGGCACCGGCGAGAACGGCACGTGCGGCACGGTCACCTGGCCCTGCGGCACCAGGTTGTTCGTCGCCGCCGCACCCGGGTTTGCCGCCGGCGTGGTCGCGGCCGGGACGGCCGGCGTCGCGGCGGGCTGGGGCAGCGTGACCGACGCACTGGCCGTCGGCGGGGGCGGGGCGACCGGAGCCGGCGACTGCGTCTGGCCGGACGCGGCGCCGTTGAGCATGTTGGTGAGGCCCTGCATCAACTGGTTGGCGGCCGAGGGATTGGCCGCCAGTTGCTGCAGCATCGGCAGACCCGGCACGTTCGGTGCGGGTGCGGGCGGGGCGGGCTGCGCGGCGGCCCCGGCGCTGACGGCGACGGCGGCCGAGACTGCCCCTGCGGCGGCAATCATCGTGGTCGCAAACAGTTTTCTGATGCTGTGCATGGTTCTCCCGTTCCGGTTGTAGGCACGCCTGCCGCCGAAGCTACGCGGTTACTGGTGTTACTCAAGTGACACATGAGGCGGTTATTCAACCGTTACGGCCTCGAGGGGAATCGGTGATCCGATCGTTAGTCTCGAGGGAGTAGACACCGTCACCGAACTTCGAACGCGAGGGCCGCGGCTGTCTCCCCGGGTCGCGGCGGTTGCCCCGTTTGCGCTCGTGATCAGCGTCGCGGCGCGGCTGGCGTGGACCTATCTGGCGCCGAACGGCGCGAACTTCGTCGACCTGCACGTCTACGTCGGCGGGGCGGCCATGCTCGACGGCGGCGAGCTCTACTCGTACGTCTACGGCGAGCAGACCCCCGACTTCGCGCTGCCGTTCACCTATCCACCGTTCGCGGCGCTGGTGTTCTACCCGCTGCACATGGTGCCGTTCGGCGTGTTGGCACTGGCGTCGCATCTGGTGAGCATCGCCGCGCTGTACGGCGTGGTCCGCATCAGCCAGCGGCTGCTCGGCGCGGTCGACCCGCGCAGCACGATGCTGTGGACGGCGGTGGGGATCTGGCTCGAGCCGCTGCGCAGCACCTTCGACTACGGGCAGATCAACGTGCTGCTGGTGCTGGCGGTGCTCTACGCCGTGTACAGCACCCGCGGCTGGGTGTCGGGCCTGCTGGTCGGGGTGGCGGCCGGCATCAAGCTGACCCCTGCGGTGTCGGGCCTGTACTTCCTCGGCGCGCGGCGCTGGGGGGTGGTGTTCGGGAGCGCCGGCGTATTCCTCGCGACCGTCGTCCTGTCCGCGGTGCTGCTGCGCGACGAGACCTGGTACTACTTCACCCAACTGCTCGGCGAAGCTCAGCGGGTGGGGCCGATCGGCACCTCGACCAACCAGTCGTGGCGCGGCGGCATCTCCCGGATCCTGGGCTACGACGCGGGCTACGGGCCGTTGGTGATCGCCGGCATCGCCCTCACCGCGGTGCTGGCGGCGCTGGCCTGGCGGGCCATCGGCGGCGCCGCCGACCGGCTGGGCGCGCTCGTGGTGGTGCAGCTGTTCGGGTTGTTGCTGTCGCCGATCTCGTGGACCCACCACTGGGTATGGCTGCTGCCGTTGATGATCTGGTTGCTGCACGGGCCGCTGGGCACCCGCCGGGGAGCCAGGCTGCTGGGCTGGGCATGGCTGGTGCTGCTGCTGGTCGGGGTGCCGTGGTTACTGGGCTTCGCGCAGTCGGAGCTGTGGGCGATCTCCCGGCCGTGGTATCTGGCGTGGGCCGGACTGGTGTACATCGTCGCGACGCTGACCACGCTGGGTTACATCGCCGCTACCGGTCGACGACGGCGTTGATGATCCCGGCCAGCTCGACGTCCTTGTCGGTGATTCCGCCCTGCGAATGCGTCACCAATGCAAAAGTGACCGTGCGCCAACGGATATCGATGTCAGGGTGATGATCCCTTGCCTCCGCCTGCTCGGCCACGCGGCGCACCGCCTCGATGCCGTCGAGAAACCTGGGGAATGTGACCGAGCGGCGCAGCACGCCGTCGGCGTGCTCCCAACCGGGCAGATCGGCGAGCGCGGCAGCGATCTGTTCGTCGGATAACACAGCCATACCGAAACCGTACGCCCGCAGGCGGGGGACGGCGGCGGGCAGAATCCCGCGGCGTGTTCACCGGTGGGTTATCGTCTGCCGCGATGCCCGCGGAACCAACGTCTGTCGTCGTCGCCGGCGCGCTGATCAACGCCGGCTCGTTGCTGGTGGCGCAGCGCGCGCGGCCGCCGGAGCTGGCCGGGTTGTGGGAGCTGCCCGGCGGCAAGGTTGCGCCCGGGGAAAGCGATGAGGCGGCGCTGGCGCGGGAACTGCACGAGGAACTCGGCATCGAGGTCAGCGTCGGGGCCCGGTTGGGCGCCGACGTCGCGTTGAGCCCGACGATCGCGTTGCGCGCCTACCTGGTGCGACAGACCGGCGGGCAGCTGCACGTCAACGACCACCGCGCAATCCGGTGGATCACCGTCGACGAACTCGACGAGCTGGCCTGGGTTCCCGCCGACCGCACCTGGCTGCCGGCGCTGCGCGCGGCGCTGGGTGGTCGGTAGTCCGAGTCGGCGGGCGGGTGTCACGCGGCGGTGCCGGGCCGCTTCGGTGGCCGAAGTCGCTGTGACGCGGGCATTTCCGAAGCGCACCCCACCTCGGGTGGATTCCGCCTCGGCGCCGCGCTCTGCGTTGTCGCAGGAACCTCTCGGCTACTTGCGCCGCCGCGCCCGCTTGTACACCTTCAGCAGTTCCTTGCCGCGCATGCCGTTGCGCTCGGCCTTGCGCACCTGGTGGACGACGACCGGACACCGTTTGCATCGGGGTTTGCTACGGCAGCATTTCCTCTTGGGTTCGAGGTCCAACAGCTTGCTGGGCTTCAAGTGACGGTCGTCTCTCGTTTTCGTGTTCAGCCGATCGCACTGCGACAATCACCGCCGTGGATTTTCGTAACGTCGCCATAGTGGCACACGTCGACCACGGGAAGACGACGCTGGTCGACGCGATGCTGCGGCAGTCCGGTGCGCTGCGGCACCGCGGCGACGACACCACCGAGCGGATTCTCGACTCCGGCGATCTGGAGCGGGAAAAGGGCATCACCATCCTGGCCAAGAACACCGCTGTTCACCGCCACCACCCAGACGGCAGCGTCACCGTCATCAACGTCATCGACACCCCGGGCCACGCCGACTTCGGCGGCGAGGTGGAACGCGGGCTGTCCATGGTCGACGGGGTGCTGCTGCTCGTCGACGCGGCCGAGGGCCCGCTGCCGCAGACCCGGTTCGTGCTGCGCAAGGCGCTGGCCGCGCACCTGCCGGTGCTGCTGGTGGTCAACAAGACCGATCGCCCCGACGCGCGGATCGCCGAGGTCGTCTCCGAGAGCCACGACCTGTTGCTGGACGTCGCCTCCGACCTGGACGAGGAGGCCCAGCAGGCCGCCGAGGTGGCGCTGGGCCTGCCCACCCTGTACGCATCGGGGCGGGCCGGTATCGCCAGCACCACGCCGCCGCCGGACGGACAGGTCCCCGACGGCACCAACCTCGATCCGCTGTTCGACGCGCTGCTCGAGTACATCCCGCCGCCGAGCGGCGATCCGGACAAACCGCTGCAGGCGCTCGTCACCAACCTCGACGCGTCGGCGTTCCTGGGCCGGCTGGCGCTGATCCGCATCCACAACGGCCGGCTGCGCAAGGGCCAACAGGTGGCGTGGCTGCGTGAGGTCGACGGTGAGCCGGTGGTGGCCACCGCGAAGATCACCGAGCTGCTGGTCACCGAGGGCGTCGAGCGCCGCCCCACCGACGAGGCGGTCGCCGGCGACATCGTCGCGGTCGCGGGACTGCCGGAGATCATGATCGGCGACACCCTGGCCGACCCTGATCACCCGGACCCGCTGCCGCGCATCACCGTCGACGAGCCGGCCATCTCGGTGACCATCGGCACCAACACCTCCCCGCTGGCCGGCAAGGTGCCCGGTCACAAGCTCACCGCCCGGATGGTGCGCAACCGGCTGGAGCAGGAGCTGGTCGGCAATGTGTCGATCCGGCTGGTCGACATCGGCCGGCCCGACGCGTGGGAGGTGCAGGGCCGCGGCGAGCTCGCGCTGGCGGTGCTGGTGGAGACCATGCGCCGGGAGGGGTTCGAACTGACCGTCGGCAAACCGGAGGTCGTCACCAAGACCATCGACGGCAAGCTGCACGAGCCCTACGAGGCGCTGACCATCGACATCCCGGAGCAGTACGTCGGCGCGGTCACCCAGCTGATGGCCGCCCGCAAGGGGCGCATGGTCGACATGACCAACCACGCCGCCGGCTGGGTGCGGATGGACTTCAGCGTGCCCAGCCGCGGGCTGATCGGCTTCCGCACCGAGTTCCTCACCGAGACCCGTGGCACCGGCATCGCCAACGCGGTGTTCGACGGCTGGCGGCCGTGGGCCGGCGAGATCCGCGCCCGCCACACCGGGTCACTGGTGTCCGACCGCTCGGGCCAGGTCACCGCCTACGCGTTGTTGCAGCTCGCCGACCGCGGCCAGTTCTTCGTCTCCCCGGGCGACGAGACCTACGAGGGCCACGTGGTGGGGGTCAACCCGCGCGCCGAGGACCTCGACATCAACGTCACCCGCGAGAAGAAGCTGACCAACATGCGCAGCTCCACCGCCGAGGTGATGGAGACGCTCGCCAAACCGCTCGAGCTCGATCTCGAGCGGGCGATGGAGTTCTGTGCGCCGGACGAATGCGTCGAGGTGACCCCCGAGGTGGTGCGGGTGCGCAAGGTGGAGCTGTCCGCCGCGCAACGTGCCCGCGCCAAGGCCCGGGCCAAAGCCCGGGGCTGATCCGGTGTCGTCGCACGACCGTCGCTCCCGTGCCCGGTCGGCCCGGCGGGCGGCCGATACCCTGAACACCGTGCCGAGGCCCGTGCGAGTCGCAGTCGCGCTGTTCGCGCTGATCGCGCTGGCCGCGGCCTGCACGGTCAAACCGCCCCCGGCGCCGCAGAGCACCAGAACCGCCGAGGCACCGCCGCCCCCGCCGCCCCGGACCATGCAGATCACCGTGGCCATCGACTGGATCGGCCCGGGCTTCAACCCGCATCTGCTGTCGGATCAGTCGCCGGTGAACGCGGCGATCAGCGCGCTGGTGCTGCCCAGCTCCTTCCGGCCGGTGCCGGACCCGGACAGCCCGACCGGATCGCGGTGGGAGCTCGACACCACGTTGCTGGAGTCGGCGGAGGTGACCAACGACAACCCGTTCACCGTCACCTACCGGATCCGCCCGGAGGCGTCGTGGACCGACACCGCACCGATCGCCGCGGACGACTACTGGTTCCTGTGGCAGCAGATGGTCAGCCACCCCGGAGTGGTCGACCCGGCGGGCTATGACCTGATCACCGGCGTGCAGTCGGTCGACGGCGGCAAGACCGCCGTGGTGACGTTCTCCCAGCCGTACCCGGCCTGGCGGGAGTTGTTCAACAACATCCTGCCCGCGCACATCATCAAGGACATTCCCGGCGGGTTCGCCGCAGGTCTGGCCCGGTCGCTGCCGGTCACCGGCGGTCAGTTCCGGGTGGAGAACATCGACCCGCAGCGCGACGAGATCCTGTTGGCGCGCAACGACCGCTACTGGGGTCCGCCCGCCAAACCCGATCAGCTGCTGTTCCGTCGCGGCGGCGATTCGGCGGCGCTGGCCGACTCGCTGCGCAACGACCACACCCAGGTGGCCCAGGTCCACGGGGGATCGGCGGCGTTCGCCCAGCTGTCGGCGATCCCGGACGTGCGCACCGCGCGGATCGCCACGCCCCGGGTGCTGCAGTTGACGCTGCGCGCCCAGCGGGCCGCGCTGTCGGATGTGCGGGTGCGCAAGGCGATCCTCGGACTGCTGGACGTGGACCTGCTCGCCGCGGTCGGCGCGGGCGACGACAACATCGTGACGCTGGCGCAGGCGCAGATCCGTGCCCCGTCGGATCCCGGCTACACCCCGACCGCGCCGCCGGCGATGTCGCGGGAGGAGGCGCTGGGGCTGCTGCGCGAGGCGGGCTACGTCATCGAGTCCGATCAGCCCCCGGCCGGCGCGACCGAGACCCCCGGGCCCAGCCCGTCGGCCACCACCTCGACGCCGATACCCGGCGGCACCACGCCGAAACCGTCGGAGCCGTCGGCGCCGCCCGCCCCGCCGCGGCCGGGGGAGCGGGGCCGCGTCACCAAGGACGGGGTGCCGCTGTCGCTGGTCATCGGCGCGGCCGCCAACGATCCCACCTCGGTGGCGGTCGCCAACACCGCCGCCGACCAGCTGCGCAACGTCGGCATCGCCGCCTCGGTGTCGGCGCTGGACCCCGTCGTGCTCTACGGCGAGGCACTGGCGAAGAACCAGATCGACGCGGTCGTCGGGTGGCGCCACGCCGGCGGCGACCTCGCGACGGCGCTGGCCTCCCGCTACGGCTGCCCGGCGCTGCAGGCGACCGCGGTGTCGACGACCAACCCGTCCACCACAGCGAAGGAGACACCGGGAACCGCGCCGAACCCCACACCCGGACCGGGGGCCAAGCCGTCGAGCACACCCACCACCACACCGCCGACCAAGCCGCCGGCCCCCGCACCCGGCGAGCTGATCCAGGCGCCGTCCAACATCACCGGTGTCTGCGACCGCAGCATCCAGCCCAGGATCGACGCCGCGCTGCGCGGCACCGAGGACATCGACGACGTCATCGACGCCGTCGAGCCGAGGTTGTGGAACCTGGCCACGGTGCTGCCGATCCTGCAGGACAACACCATCGTCGCCGCGGGCCCGAGCGTGCAGAACGTCAGCCTGTCCGGCCCGGTGCCGGTCGGCATCGTCGGCGACGCCGGCGAGTGGACCAAGGTCCGCCAGTAGGGTCAGGCGCGGATCCGCGATCGGCGACCGGCAAGCTGATACGAATGGAGACCCCGCGGCTGCTGTTCGTCCACGCCCATCCCGACGACGAGACCCTCACCACCGGTGCGACCATCGCGCACTACGCCGCTCGCGGGGCGCAGGTACGGGTCGTCACCTGCACCCTCGGCGAGGAGGGCGAGGTCATCGGGGACGAATGGGCGCTGCTGGCCGTCGACCACGCCGACCAGCTCGGCGGCTACCGGATCGCCGAGCTCACCGCGGCGCTGCGGGCCCTCGGCGCCGACGGGCCGCACTATCTCGGCGGCGCCGGCCGCTGGCGCGACTCGGGGATGGCCGGCACCCCGGCGCGGCGCCAGCAGCGCTTCGTCGACGCCGACGACCGTGAGGTGATCGGCGCGCTGGTGGCCGTCATCCGTGAGCTGCGCCCGCACGTCGTGGTCACCTACGACCCCGGCGGGGGGTACGGGCACCCCGACCACATCCAGGCGCACCGGGTGACGATGGCCGCCGTGACCGCCGCGGCCGGCACCGACTACCCGGGCGAACCCTGGTCGGTGCCCAAGGTGTACTGGACCGTCGTCGCCAAGAGCGCTCTGGCCGAAGGGCTCGCCGCCCTCGGTGACATCCCGCCCGACTGGATCCGGGTCGCACCCGACGAGTTGGGTTTCGGTTACGCCGACGAGGACATCGACGCGGTCGTCGAGGCGCCCGATCAGCTCGCGGCCAAGGTGGCCGCCCTGCGGGCGCACCGCACCCAGGTGAGCGTCGCCCCGGACGGCGCGTCCTTCGCGCTGTCGAACCGGATCGTGCTGCCGATCGGCGCGGTCGAGCACTACGTGCTGGCCGCGGGCCGGTCGGGGGAGCGCGATGCCCGCGGGTGGGAGACCGATCTGCTGGCCGGACTGAACCTCGGGTAGCCGGACCGCGAGCGGGTAAGCTAGCCCGCATCGGCGACGCGTGAAGGGAAGGGCCATGGACCAGGATCTGGATCCCAACCTGCAACACTGGCAGGACCGTGGCGACAGCCTGCAGTGGGTGATCGGCTCTCTGACCGCGCTGCTGGACAGCATCCCGACCTGAGATTGACCGCACCGGTATCCGACCGTTCCGCGGCGGTCGTGCTCGTCCTGCTCGCCATCGACGGGGTGCTGTGCGCGATCGCCGGGGCCTTCTTCCTTCCGCTGCGCATCGGGACGGTGCCCGCTCCGATCAGCGCCCCGATCGCCGGGCTGGCGCTGGCCGCGCTGGTGTGGGTCGGGCTGCAGTGGACCTCCTCGCCGCGGGTGGCCGCGCTGCCGTTGTGGACGTTCCTGCTGACCGTCGGCCTGCTGACGCTCGGCGGACCCGGCGACGACATCGTCTTCGGCGGGATCGGCGTCATGTATTACGCCGTGCTGTTGTTGATCGTGCTGGGCGCCGCGCCGCCGGCGTTCGTGCTGTGGCGCCACGTCAACCGCTCGTCCTGAGGCGATCCGGGCGGTGGGCGTTCGCCGGACGGACGGCGAGGACTACTGTGACCGGTATGCCAGGCCCAGCGGTTTCACAATATGGGACGTGTGGATGATTCCGGACGACGGCGGGGTTACACGGGCGTGGCTCTGAATTCGCAGCGCAACGATCTGCCCAACCCGACAGTCCCACCGCGGCGCACCGGGTCCAGCAGCGCAGCGCTACGACGCGTGCTGCGGCGAGCCCGGGACGGCGTGGCGCTCAACGTCGAGGAAGCCGCGATCGCGATGACCGCGCGCGGCGAGGACCTCGCCGACCTGTGCGCGAGCGCGGCGCGGGTACGCGATGCCGGCCTGGAGTCCGCCGGCCGCCGGGGACCCGGCGGCCGGCTGCCGATCAGCTACTCCCGCAAGGTGTTCATCCCGGTGACCCACCTGTGCCGCGACACCTGCCACTACTGCACGTTCGTCACCGTGCCGGGCAAACTGCGCGTGCAGGGCAAGGGTATGTACCTCGAGCCCGACGAGATCATCGACATCGCCCGCCGCGGCGCCGAACTCGGTTGCAAGGAGGCGCTGTTCACGCTCGGCGACCGGCCCGAGGCGCGCTGGGAGGAGGCGCGCACCTGGCTCGACGAACGCGGTTACGACTCCACGCTGGACTATGTCCGGGCGATGGCGATCCGGGTGCTCGAGGAGACCGGGCTGCTGCCGCACCTCAACCCGGGCGTGATGAGCTGGGCGGAGCTGTCGCGACTCAAGCCGGTGGCGCCGTCGATGGGCATGATGCTCGAGACCACCAGCCGGCGGTTGTTCGAGACCAAGGGACTGGCGCACTACGGCAGCCCGGACAAGGACCCCGAGGTGCGGCTGCGCACCCTGACCGACGCCGGCCGGCTGTCGATCCCGTTCACCACCGGCCTGCTGGTCGGTATCGGTGAGACGCTGACCGAACGCGCCGAGACCATTCACGCGATTCGCCGCGTGCACAAGGAATTCGGGCACATTCAGGAAGTCATCGTGCAGAACTTTCGGGCCAAGGACCACACCGCGATGGCCAAGGCGCCCGATGCCGACTTCGACGACTTCCTCGCGACGGTGGCGGTCACCCGCCTGGTGATGGGGCCCAAGATGCGGATCCAGGCCCCGCCGAACCTGGTGTCGCGCGACGAGTGTCTGGCGCTGATCGGCGCCGGTGTCGACGACTGGGGCGGGGTGTCGCCGCTGACCCCCGACCACGTCAACCCGGAGCGACCGTGGCCCGCGCTCGACGAACTGGCCGCCATCACCGAAGAGGCCGGCTACGAGCTGGTGCAGCGGCTGACCGCCCACCCGCAGTACGTGCAGGCCGGGGTGGCCTGGATCGACCCGCGGGTGCGTGGCCACGTCGAGGCGCTGGCCGACCCGCAGACCGGGTACGCACTCGACGTCAACCCGGTCGGCCGGCCCTGGCAGGAGCCTGACGAGGCGTGGGAATCGTTGGGGCGCACCGATCTCCACTCGTCAATCGACGAGGAGGGGCGGCGCACCGAAACCCGCAGCGACCTGGGCAGCGCATTCGGTGACTGGGAGTCGGTCCGGGAGAAGGTCGCCGAGCTCGCCGCGCGGGCGCCGGAACGCATCGACACCGACGTGCTCGCCGCGTTGCGCGCCGCCGAGGCCGATCCGGCCGGGCTGTCCGACGACCAGTACCTGGCCCTGGCGACCGCCGACGGTCCCGCACTGGATGCCGTTGCCGCTCTTGCTGATTCGTTGCGGCGCGAAGCGGTCGGCGACGACGTCACGTTCGTGGTGAACCGCAACATCAACTTCACCAACATCTGCTACACCGGCTGCCGGTTCTGCGCGTTCGCCCAGCGCAAGGGCGACGCCGACGCGTTCTCGCTGTCGGTGCAGGAGGTCGCCGACCGGGCCTGGGAGGCCCACGTGGCCGGTGCGACCGAGGTGTGCATGCAGGGCGGGATCGACCCCGAGCTGCCGGTGACCGGATACGCCGATCTGGTGCGCGCGGTCAAGAACCGGGTGCCGTCGATGCATGTGCACGCGTTCTCCCCGATGGAGATCGCCAACGGGGTCACCAAGAGCGGGTTGTCCATTCGCGAGTGGCTGATCGCGCTGAAAGAGGCCGGGCTGGACACGATTCCGGGCACGGCCGCCGAGATCCTCGACGACGAGGTGCGCTGGGTGCTGACCAAGGGCAAGCTGCCCACCTCGATGTGGATCGAGATCATCACCACCGCGCACGAGGTCGGCCTGCGGTCGAGCTCGACGATGATGTACGGACACGTGGACCAGCCGCGGCACTGGGTGTCGCATCTGCGGATCCTGCGCGAGATCCAGGACCGTACCGGCGGATTCACCGAGTTCGTGCCGCTGCCGTTCGTGCACCAGAACGCGCCGCTGTACCTGGCCGGCGGCTCCCGGCCCGGGCCGACCCATCGGGACAACCGCGCGGTGCATGCGCTGGCGCGGATCATGCTCTACGGGCGCATCGACAACATCCAGACCAGCTGGGTCAAGCTCGGTGTCGAGCGCACCCGGGTGATGCTGCAGGGCGGGGCCAACGATCTCGGCGGAACCCTGATGGAGGAGACCATCTCGCGGATGGCCGGATCCGAACACGGGTCGGCAAAGACCGTCGAGGAACTCGTCGCGATCGCCGAGGGCATCGGCCGCCCGGCCCGCCAGCGCACCACCACCTACACCCCGCTCGCCGCGTAGCCCGGCGGGCGATTTCTCGGCGAGGGCGGGTCAGCCGGCCCCGGGCATGCGGTTCAGAACCCCATGCCGCGGCCGACGATGTCGAGCATGATCTCGTTGGTGCCGCCGTAGATGCGCTGCACCCGGGCATCGCGCCACAGCCGGGCGATCTCGTACTCGTTGATGTAGCCGTAACCGCCGTGCAGCTGCAGGCAGCGGTCCATGATGCGCCACTGGGTCTCGGTGGCCCACCACTTGGCCCCGGCCGCCTCATCGGCGGTCAGCTCGCCGCTGTTGACGGCCATGACGCACTTGTCGACGTAGGTCTGCATGACGTCCAGCTCGGTGCGCATCTGCGCGATCGCGTGCCGGTTGACCTGGAAGGTGCCGATGGGCTGGCCGAACGCCTTGCGGTCCTGCGCGTACTGCACGGTCAACTCCAGCGCCCGGCGCGCCGCGGCCGCCGCATGGATCGCGATGCCGAGCCGCTCGGCGGGCAGGTTGCGCATGAGGTGGTAGAAGCCCTTGTTCTCCTCACCGATGAGGTTGTCGACGGGCACCCGCACGTCCTCGAAGATCAACTCGGCGGTGTCGGCGGACCACTGGCCGATCTTGTCCAGTTTGCGGCCGCGAGAGAAGCCGGGGGTGCCGGACTCGACGACGATCAGGCTGATGCCCTTATGGGGCTTCTCGGCATCGGGATCGGTGCGGCACACCACGACCACCAGGTCGGCCAGCATGCCGTTGGAGATGAACGTCTTGGTGCCGTTGATGACCCAGTGGTCGCCGTCGCGGCGCGCGGAGGTCCTGATGTTGGCGAGGTCGGAGCCGGCCCCGGGTTCGGACATCGCGATCGCGGTGATCAGTTCGCCGGACACATAACCGGGCAGCCACCGCTTCTTCTGCTCGTCGGTGGTCAGTTCCGAGAAGTAGCCGGCGAGGATGTCGTTCTGCACGCCGAGCCCGATGCCGACGGCGCCGGTACCCCAGAACTCCTCGTTGACGATCGCGTTGTACCGGAAGTCCTTGATGCCCAGACCGCCGTACTCTTCGGGCATCTCCCAGCCGATCAGGCCCAGCTTGCCGGCCTCCCGCCACGCCTCGCGGTCGACGTAGCCGCGCCGCTCCCATTCCTCGGTGTGGGGCACGCAGACGGTCTCGAAGAACGAGCGGGCGGTGGCCCGGAATTCGTCGTGTTCGGGTTCGAAGATGTCTCGGCGCACGGTGGGTCTTCCAATCGGTGGGTGATGGCGGGCCGGCATGTCGCGTCCGTGCATATAAGGTTATAGATTTAACCGATTAGATGGCAACTCCAAGCTGGAAGCCCGCCGGGGCGGAGCGGGATGGAGCGCCGTCAGCGGACCACCGGATCCGTCGACGCCAGTTTCCTGATCGCCGCGAGTGTGCGTGTCGGGCCGCGACACGCCGGCCGACTCGGCGCCATGCGCACACTCGCCGGCCGGGGGTTGCGGCGGACCGCTACAACCGCGCCGCCAGTTCGGTGCCCTCGCGGATCGCGCGTTTGGCGTCGAGCTCGGCGGCCCGGGCCGCCCCGCCGATCACATGCGGCTGGATTCCTCTGGCGCGCAAAGACGTTTCCAGATCGCGCACCGACTCCTGGCCGGCGCAGATCACCACGTTGTCCACGGCCAGCAGCCGGGGCCGCGGCCCGACCCTGATGTGCAGCCCGCGGTCGTCGATCCGTTCGTAGTGCACGCCCGAGATCTGCTGAACCCCTTTTGCTTTCAGCGATGCCCGGTGCACCCAGCCGGTGGTCTTGCCGAGGCGCTTGCCCTGCGGACCCTTGGTGCGCTGCAGCAGATACACCTGACGCGCCGGCGGCGCCGGCCGGGGGGTGGCCAGCGCGCCGCGCGCCTCCTGCGGGTCGGCCGCACCCCACTCGGCCTTCCACTCCTTGAGATTCAGCGTCGGCGACTCGCCGGTGACCAGGAACTCGCTGACGTCGAACCCGATACCGCCCGCGCCGATCACCGCCACCGAGGTGCCCACCGGCCGACCGGTCAGCGCCTCGGCGTAGGTCATCACCATCGGGTGGTCCACACCGGCGATCGCGGGAATCCGCGGCACCACACCGGTCGCGACCACCACCTCGTCGAAGCCGACCAACTCGGTCGCCGACGCCCGGGTACCGAGCCGCACATCGACACCGTGCTTGTCGAGCATACGGGTGTAGTAGCGGATCGTCTCGGCGAACTCCTCCTTGCCGGGAACCCTTCGCGCTAAGTCGAACTGGCCGCCGATGTGGTCGGCCGCCTCGAACAGGGTCACCCGGTGACCCCGCTGCGCGGCGGCGACCGCGGCGGACAGCCCGGCCGGCCCCGCGCCCACCACTGCGATGCGCCGCGCCCGGCGAACGGGTTCCAGCACCAACCGGGTCTCGTGGCAGGCCCGCGGATTGAGCAGACACGACACCGTCCGGTGGGCGAAGGCGTGGTCCAGACACGCCTGATTGCAGGCGATGCAGGTGTTGATCTCGTCGACTGCACCGACTTCGGCCTTGCGCACCCACTCCGGGTCGGCGAGCAGTGGGCGGGCCATCGAGACGAGCTGCACCCGGCCCTCGGCGAGGATCTGCTCGGCGGCCTGCGGCATGTTGATCCGGTTCGACGCGATCACCGGGATGCCGACATGTTCGGCCACCGCGTTGCTGATCTCGACGAACGCGCTGTTGGGCACCGAGGTGACGATCGTCGGCACCCGGGACTCGTGCCAACCGATCCCGGTGTTGATCAGCGTCGCCCCTGCGGTCTCGATTTCCCTTGCCAGCGCGACAATCTCGTCCCAGCTCTGGCCGTCCTCGACGAAGTCGGCCATCGACATCCGGTAGCAGACAATGAAGTCGTCACCGACCGCGGCCCGCACCCGCCGCACGATCTCGACGGCGAACCGGCGCCGCTTCTGCGGTGTTCCGCCCCACGCGTCGGTGCGCTTGTTGGTGCGCGGTGCGAGGAACTGGTTGATCAGATAGCCCTCGCTGCCCATGATCTCGACTCCGTCATAGTCGGCCTCGCGCGCCAGCGACGCGCACCGCACGAAATCGTCGATGGTGCCCTCGACATCGCGCAGCGCGCGCGGCCGAAACGGGTTGATGGGGGCCTTGATCGACGACGCGCTGACCGAGAACGGGTGGTACGCGTAGCGTCCGGCGTGCAGGATCTGCAGCAGGATCCTCGCGCCGCCGTCATGAACCGCGGAGGTGATGCGCCGATGACGGCGCGCCTCGGTCGGCGACACCAACTGCGCGGCGAACGGCAGCAGCCACCCGGTGCGGTTCGGCGCATAGCCGCCGGTGATGATCAGCCCCACCCCGCCGCGCGCGCGTTCGGCGAAATACGCGGCGAGCCGGTCGGTGTCGCGCGCCCGATCCTCCAGACCGGTGTGCATCGAGCCCATCACCACCCGGTTGCGCAGCGTGGTGAAGCCGAGATCCAGTGGGGACAGCAGATGGGGGAAGTTCACGGTGTTCCCTTCGGTGTCTCCGACAAGGCCGCGGCGACCTCGTCGAGCCAGGCGATAGCGCTCTCCTCGGCGCGGATACCGCCGCGCAGCACCAGGTACTGGTGCAGGGCGGCGCCGCGCAGCGTGGCCGGATCCGGGAACTGCCGCTTCTCCAGCTCCCGATAGGTGTCCAGCAGGGCGACCCGTTCGGCGCGCAGCGCGAGCACCTGGGCCCGCACGGCGCCGACGTCGCCGAACCGGGCGCCCCGGAGCTTGACGGCCAGATCCCGGGTGCGGTGGTCGGCGACGGCGCCGCCGCGGCCGGTGAGCGGCGCGGCGATCCAGCGGGCCAACTCGGCGCGCCCGGCGTCGGTGACGGTGTAGACCTTCTTGTCCGGCCGGCCGTGCTGAACGACCGGTGTGACCTCGACCCAGCCGTCGCTCTCCATCGCCCGCAGGGTCCGGTAGATCTGCTGGTGGGTGGCGGCCCAGAAATAGCCGATCGACCGGTCGAACCGGCGGGCCAGCTCGTAACCCGTGCCGGCCTGCTCGCTCAGCGCCACCAGGATGGCGTGGGGGAGCCCCATGCCTTCGGGAGCCTAAAATCCCAGGACGTCATATGCGACATGGTGCAGTGAACTTCGGTGCATAATCGGGGGGTGCTGAGCAGTTGACCAGCATCGGCTGTCAGACTGGGGATGGCGACTAGGCGAGCTGTATGTGCGACGTCTAGTATCAGTAACCACGCGCCACCGGTAACGGGGCACGCGGAAGTTAGGGCACACTGAGACGACCGTCCAGGTATGAGGTGCGCATACTTGCGGGGACGCTCGGTGCCCGACCGAGATGGCAGCCCGCTTGGACAGGAGATCGAGGAGACCTTCGTGACGTACGTCATTGCCGAACCCTGCGTCGACGTCAAGGACAAGGCATGCATCGAGGAGTGCCCCGTCGATTGCATCTACGAGGGCGCCCGCATGCTCTACATCCACCCGGACGAATGCGTGGACTGCGGGGCGTGCGAGCCGGTCTGCCCGGTCGAGGCGATCTACTACGAGGACGATGTGCCCGACCAGTGGAGCTCCTACATCCAGATCAACGCCGACTTCTTCACCGAGCTCGGCTCGCCGGGCGGCGCCTCGAAGGTGGGGCTGACCGAGAACGACCCGCCGGCGGTCAAGGAACTCGCGCCGCAGGGTGAGGACTGACCGCGGTCCCGCCCTCGGTTTCGCAGATGTCCGCGGAGCGTAGCCACGCGGGGCGCCCGCGCCGCTCCGCGACGCTGCCCACCTTCCCGTGGGACACGCTGGCCGACGTCACCACGCGCGCCCGGTCGCACCCGGACGGCATCGTCGACCTGTCGGTCGGCAGCCCGGTGGATCCGGTTTCCCCACTGATCCGCTCGGCGCTGGCCGCCGCCTCGGCGTCGCCCGGCTATCCGACGACCGCCGGTACCCCGGCGCTGCGCGCCGCCGCGGCCAACGCGCTCCAGCGCCGGTTCGGCATCACCGGACTGGCCGAGCACGCGGTCCTGCCGGCGATCGGCACCAAGGAGCTCATCGCGTGGCTGCCCACGTTGCTCGGGTTCGGGCCCGACGACCTGATCGTGGTCCCCGAGCTGGCCTACCCCACCTACGAGGTCGGGGCGTTGCTGGCCGGTGCCCGGGTGGTCCGGGCCGATGCCCTGACCCAGCTCGGACCGCAGCGGCCGGCGCTGATCTACCTGAACTCGCCGAGCAACCCGACCGGGCGGGTGCTCGGTGTCGACCACCTGCGCAAGGTGGTGGCCTGGGCGCGCGAACGCGATGCGATCGTGGCGTCGGACGAGTGCTATCTCGGGCTGGGCTGGGATGCGGCGCCGATCTCGGTGCTGCACCCCGACGTGTGCGACGGCGACCACACCGGGCTGCTGGCGCTGCACTCGCTGTCGAAGACGTCGTCGCTGGCCGGCTACCGCGCCGGGTTCGCCGCGGGTGATCCCGAACTGATCGCCGAGCTGCTCGCGGTGCGCAAACACGCCGGGATGATGGTCCCCGGACCGGTGCAGGCCGCCATGGTCGCCGCCCTCGACGACGACGATCACGAGCACAAACAGCGCAACCGCTACGCCCGCCGGCGCGCCGCGCTGCTGCCCGCGCTCACCGAGGCCGGGTTCACCATCGACCACTCCGAGGCGGGGCTGTACCTCTGGGCGACCCGCGGCGAGCCCTGCCGCGACACCATGGCCTGGCTCGCCGACCGCGGCATCCTCGTCGCACCGGGGGAGTTCTACGGTCCCGGCGGCTCACACCACGTCCGCATCGCGCTGACCGCCACCGACGAGCGCATCGCCGCCGCCGTGCACCGGCTCACCGCCTGAGTTCGGACACCGCGCAACCGGGCGAGCGGATCGGCGGACTTTCGGCCCGCGATTCGCGATTCGGCCGCTGCTCGGCCGGGTAACTCATGCACGATGCCGACGAGTGATGCCGACACCCACCGCCCCGGTCCCGAACGGTCGCGCCCGATGAGCCGCCCACCGGGCCGCCCCGCCGCGGGTTCGCTCGCGGCCGATCCCAGTCCGGCCTTCGCCGCTGACCCGGACATCGATCTGAGCCGCGCCACCTGGCGCAAATCGCTCACCGACGCCGTACACCGGGCTCTCGACCGCTTCGTCGCCGACCGCTGCGTGCCCGAGCTGCGCGCCGCGCACCTGCACGTCGCAGCAGACGTGCTCACCGCGTTCCTCGACGGCGGCAAATGTCTGCGCCCGACGTTTCTGTACCTCGGCTGGCGGTGCGGCGCGCACGCGCCCGCGTCCGACTCCGCGGCGGCCGTGCGCGCCGCGGCCAGTCTGGAGCTGCTGCATGCCTTCGCGCTGCTGCAGGACGATGTCATGGACGCGGCCGCACTGCGGCGCGGCCGGCCGACGGCGCACCTCACGTTCGCCCGCTGGCACCGCGGCCGCGGGCTGCCGGGCTGTTCCGACCGGTTCGGCGAATCCGCCGCGGTGCTGCTGGGTGACCTGTGCCTGGTGTGGGCCGGACAGATGCTGCGCGACAGCGGCATGCCGGCATCGGCGCTGGGCCGGGCGTGGCCCCGCTACGACCGGATGCGCACCGAACTCGCGATCGGTCGGTTCGGCGACCTGACCACCGCGGATCCGGCCGACGGGCGGCCGCCCACCCTCGCGGCCGTGCTGGCGGTGGCTCGGCGCAAATCCGGCCACTACACCGTCACCCGCCCGCTGGAGATCGGCGCGGCGCTGGCGGGCTGCCCGCACGACGTGCTGACCGTGCTCACCGGGTACGGCCACGCGGTCGGCGAGGCCTTCCAGCTGCGCGACGATCTCCTCGACCTGCTCGGCTCACCGGCGGTCACCGGTAAACCCGCGGCCGGTGACCTGCGCGAGGGCAAGTACACCAGCGTGGTCGCCGCCGCGTACCGGCTCGCCGACGCCGCGGCCCGCCGGCGGCTGCGGGCGCTGATCGGCGCGCCGCACCTCGACGAGGACGACATCCGCGGGTGGCGCGAACTGATCATCGCCACCGGTGCGGTGGACCTCGTCGAGCGGATGATCGACATGCGGCTGGCCCGGTCGCTGGCGCTGATCGAGGATGCCCGGATAACACCCGATGTGCGAACCGCGTTGGCGGATATGGCCATCGCATGTACCGAACGGGCGGCGTGACCGCCATGCGCACCGTCGGGTCGAATGTCCACCGCGTCGTCGTGGTCGGCGCCGGGCTCTCCGGGCTCGCGGCCGCCCTGCACCTGGCCGGGCGCGGTTGTGCGGTCACCGTCGTCGAACGCGGACATCATCCCGGCGGGCGGGTCGGTCGCCTCGACATCGACGGCTACCGGCTCGACACCGGCCCCACCGTGCTGACCATGCCCGACATCATCGACGACGTGTTCGCCGCGGTCGGCGAATCGCTGTCGGACCGGCTGGCACTGCGCCCCGTCGACCCCGCCTACCGGGCGTCGTTCGCCGACGGCAGCACGGTCGACGTGCACGCCGACCGCGACGCGATGGCCGCCGAGGTCGAGCGGTTCGCCGGACGCGCCGACGCCGACGGGTACCTGCGGCTGCGCGACTGGCTCACCAGGTTGTACCGCCTGGAGATCGACACCTTCATCGGCGCGAACTTCGACTCGCCGCTGGCGCTGCTGCGCCCGCAACTGGTCCGGTTGGCGACGGCGGGCGGGTTCCGGGGCTGGGACCGGATGGTGGCCCGGTTCATCACCGACGAGCGGCTGCGCCGGGTGTTCACGTTCCAGTCCCTCTACGCCGGGGTCGCCCCGCAGAAGGCGCTGGCCGCCTACGCGGTGATCGCCTACATGGACACCGTCTCCGGGGTGTACTTCCCGGCCGGCGGCATGCGCGCTCTGCCCGATGCGCTGGCCGCCGCGGCCCGACGCGCCGGTGTCGAATTCCGTTACGGCGCACCGGTTTGCGGGCTGGAACGGAACTGGGGGCGGGTCACCGCAGTGCACACCGGCGCGGGGGAGCGGGTGGCCGCCGACGCGGTGGTGCTCACCACCGAACTGCCCGAGACCTATCGGCTGCTCGGCCGCACACCGCGGCGGTTGCTGCCGCTGCGCCCGGCGCCGTCGGCGGTGGTGGCCCACGTCGGCTGCCGCGCCACCGGCGACGTCGGTCACCACACCATCCTGTTCGGCGACGCCTGGACGCAGACGTTCCGTGACATCGTCGACGACGGACGGCTGATGAGCGATCCGTCGCTGCTGGTGACCCGGCCCACCGCCGGCGACCCCTCGTTGGCGCCGGACGGCCGGGACCTGCTCTACATCCTCGCGCCGGCGCCCAACACCGCGGTCGGAAAACTGGATTGGACAGGCATCGGATCCGGCTACGCCGAGCACATGTTGCAGCTGGTCACCGAACGGATGCCGGCGCTGGGCCACGACACCGAACTGCTGCACGTCATCGACCCCGCGGGATGGGCCCGCAAGGGCATGTTGGCGGGCACCCCGTTCGCGTTGAGCCACACCTTCGGCCAGACCGGGCCGTTCCGGCCGGGCAACACCGTGCGCGGCATCGACAACGTGGTGCTGGCCGGCGGGTCGACGGTGCCGGGGGTCGGGGTGCCCACGGCCCTGCTGTCCGGTCGGCTCGCCGCCGACAGAATCACCGGCGCCGGGACCCGGCGCCGCGACCACCGGGTGGTGCGAACATGATCAGCTCCGAACTGCACGCCGCCGGTGTGCACGACCCCGCCCTGCGGGACGCCTACCGCCGCTGCCGCCGGCTCAACGCCGAACACGGCCGGACCTTCTTCCTGGCCACCCGGCTGCTCACCCCGCAGCAGCGGCCCGCCGTACACGCGCTGTACGGGTTCGCCCGCCGCGCCGACGACATCCTCGACGATGTCCTCGACGACGTGGACCCGCGGCGGTCCACCGCGGAACGTGCCGAGCGGCTGCACACGCTGGCCACCCAACTGTTCCACCGGATGGCGGGCGACAGCGAGGCCGGCGATCCCGCGCTGGCGGCGGTGGTGGACACCGCGCGGCGCTACGACATCCCGTGGGAGATGTTCGACGACTTCCTGGCCTCCATGCGGATGGACCTGACCGTCACCGACTACCCCGACCGCGCGGCGCTGGACCGCTACATGTACGGCTCGGCCGAGGTGATCGGGCTGCAGATGCTGCCGGTGCTGGGCACCGTCGGACCTCCCGAGGAAGCCGCGCCCTACGCCGCCGCGCTGGGAAAGGCGTTTCAGCTCACCAACTTTCTGCGTGACATCGACGAGGACCTGCAGCGCGGCCGGGTGTACCTGCCCGCCGACGAGCTGGCCGCCCACGACGTCGACCGCGACGTGCTGATGTGGTGTCATGCCAACGGCCGCACCGACATTCGGGTGCGCCGGGCGTTGATCGACCAGCACGCGCAGACCCGGCGCATCTACGACTACGCCCGCGGGGGCATCGCGCTGCTGTCACCGCGGTCCCGGCCGTGCATCGCCGCCGCGCTGACGCTGTACTCGGAGATCCTCGACCGCATCGAGGCCATCGATTTCGCCGTGTTCGCACAGCGCGCCACCGTCGGCACGGTGCGGCGGCTGCAGGTGGCCGGCGCGGGCCTGGCCCGGGCCTGGGCCGCCCGCGTGCACGGCGCGGGGAGCTGAGCATGGACCGTCTGCAGTACCTGCTGGTGCTGGCCGCGTGCCTGGCCGTCACCGCACCGCTGGAGTTCTTCGGCGCCGGGGTGTACCGGCGGCCGGGGCGGGCCGCGGCGGCGATGCTGCCGGTGGCCGCGGTGTTCATCGCCTGGGATCTGATCGCGATCGCCGCCGGGGTGTGGTCCTTCGACGCCCGATACCTCATCGGGATCGAGCTTTTCGGTGCGATGCCGCTGGAGGAGATGTTGTTCTTCGTCGTCATCCCGCTGTGCGGGCTGCTGACCTACAACGCCGTCGACACCCTGTTGGGCAGGCTGCGCCGCCGGGAGCACGAAGCGGGGCGGCGATCATGATCGGCTACACCCTGCCCGCGGCGGCGGCGGTGCTCGCAGTGGTGGTGCTCGAACTCGCGGTGCTGCGCACGGGGTTGTTCCGGCGCGCCGCATACTGGATCGCGATCGCGATCGTGCTCGGGTTCCAGATCCCCGTCGACGGCTGGCTCACCAAACTGAGCGCACCGATCGTGCGCTACAACGAGACCCACAGCAGCGGTGTGCGGATTCCGTGGGACATCCCGGTCGAGGACTTCCTGTTCGGCTGGGCGCTGGTGACCGCGGTCCTGCTGCTGTGGGAGCGTCGCCGGACCGCCCGGCGCACCGGCGCCGAGGAGGCCCCATGACGCTCTCGCACGACGACCTGCCCGGCGCCTTCGACGCCGGCGCGCCCGCCTACGACAAACTCGTCGGCGCCAATCCGGGCTATCACGACCACCTGCTGCTGTCGGCGCGGCGTATCGACATCCCCGGTGAGGGCGCCGGGCTGCGGCTGCTCGACGCCGGCTGCGGCACCGGTGCCTCGACCGCCGCGCTGCTGGCGGTCGCCCCGAAGGCCGAGATCGTCGCCGTCGACGCCTCGGCAGGCATGCTGGCGCGGGCCGCGGCCAAACCCTGGCCGCCGACCGTGCGGTTCGTGCACAGCCGGATCGAGGACCTCGGCAGCGCCGGTGTCGGCGGGCCGTTCGACGCGATCCTGGCCGCCTATCTGGTGCGCAACCTCGCCGACCCGGACCGCCAGCTGCGGGCCTTTTGCGACCTGCTGCGCCCCGGCGGCACATTGGCCGTGCACGAGTACTCGGTGCGCGATTCGGTGGTGGCGACCGTGATCTGGAACCTCGTCGCCACCCTGATCATCATCCCCAGCGGGCGGCTGGGCAGCGGTGACGCCACCCTGTACCGCTATCTGCGCCGCAGCGTCAACCGGTTCGACGGGGCGCAGGCGTTCTGTGACCGGATGCGCGCCAACGGGTTCACCGCGGTCCGCCGCGCGACCGTGCCCGGCTGGCAGCGCGGCATCGTGCACACCTTCGTCGGGCAGGCACCCCGATGACCGACCGGCGCCGCGTCACCCACCGCGCCGACGGCGGGGTGCCGAACGCGTCGAGGCTACCGGCGCGGCCCCACGTGGTGGTGGTCGGCGGTGGCATCGCGGGACTGGCCGCCGCGACCGGACTGGCCGAACGCGGTGTCCGCGTCGAGGTGGTGGAGCGGCGGGAGTGCCTCGGCGGCCGGGTCGCGGGCTGGCGCCACAGATTGCCCGACGGCAGCGAGGCGGCGATGAACCGCGGCTTTCACGCGTTCTTCCGCCAGTACTACAACCTGCGCGCGCTGCTGCGGCGCGTCGATCCGCAACTGGACATGCTGACCCCCGTCGAGGACTACCCCCTCATCGACGGCGACGGCCGCCGCGACACCTTCCGCGGCCTGCCGACCACCCCGCCGTGGAACGCGCTGGTGTTCGCCATGCGCAGCCCGACGTTCCGGCTGCGGGATATGGTGCGGCTCAACGCCCGGGCCGCCGCGCCGCTGGCCGCGGTGTCGGTGCCGGACATCTACGCGCGGCTCGACGACCGCGACGCCCAGTCGTTCTTGGCCGACATCAACTTCCCCGAGGCCGCACGGCATCTGGCGTTCGAGGTGTTCTCCCGCAGTTTCTTCGCCGAACCGCACGACCTGTCGGCCGCCGAGCTGGCGACCATGTTCCACATCTACTTCCTCGGCTCCAGCGAGGGGCTGGTGTTCGACGTGGTCAACGCCAATTTCGATGTGGCGCTGTGGGATCCGCTGCGAAGTTATCTGCAGTCGCGGGGCGTGCAGTTCCGCACCGGGGTGGCGGTGACCCGAATCGACACCGACCCGACGCTGACGGTCACCCTCGACGACGGGACGGCGATCGACACCGACGGGGCGGTGTTGGCCACCGACGTCGCCGGACTGCAACGCATCGTGGCCGACTCGCCCGGCCTCGGTGACGACGCCTGGCGCAAGCAGGTCGCCGGACTCGGAGTGGCGCCGCCGTTCGTCGTGCAGCGGCTGTGGCTGGACCGCCCGGTGCGCGCGGACCGAGCCGCGTTCGTCGGCACCGGAGGACGAGCCCCGCTGGACAACGTCAGCGTGCTCGACCGCTACGAGCGCGAAGCCGCGCAGTGGGCCCGGCGCACCGGCGGCTCGGTGGTGGAACTGCACGCCTACGCGGTGCATCCGCCCTACGACCAGCTGCACGACTGGCTGCTGGCCCGCCTGCACGAGCTGTACCCGGAGACCCGCGAGGCCACCGTGGTGGCCGAACAGACGCTGTGTCACCAGGATTGCCCGCGGTTCGCGCCCGGCGACTTCGCCCACCGGCCCGGCATCGCCACCCCGGACGCGCGGGTGATGCTCGCCGGAGACGGCATCCGGGTCGATCTGCCGGTCGCGTTGATGGAACGCGCCGCCACCACCGGCTGGCTGGCGGCCAACCGGCTGCTGCACCGATTCGGCGTGAAAGGCCATGCCGTGCAGACCGTTCCGACGAAGGGTCGGTCGCGGCTGCTGCGCGCCCTGGCGGGCCGGGTGATCCGATGAGCCGGCTCGGTGACCTGGCCGCGCGGCTGTCGAAGGCCTCCCCGTTCACCGTGCTGCCGACACAGCGCTGGGCCGAGCAGACCCCGACCTACCGCGACGCGTCGCCGGCGGTCATCGACGCCGCGCTGCGCCGATCGCAACGCCGTCCCAGCGGCAACTGGTACGTCTTCGCGGCCAGCCGATCGATCGGCGCCGAACCGTTCGGCGCCACCGTGGCCGGGGTGGAGCTGGTGGCCTGGCGCGGGGTGGACGGCGCGCTGCGGGTGGGTCCCGGGGCCTGCCCGCATCTGGGCGCCGATCTGTCCACCGCCACCGTGGCCGACGGCGCGCTGGTCTGCCCGTGGCACGGGTTGCGGCTCTGCGGTGAACGTGAATTCGGTTGGCGCCCATACCCGGCGCATGACGACGGGGTGCTGGCCTGGGTGCGGCTGGACCGGGCCGGCGGGGAAACGCCCACCGACGCCCCGGTGCTGCCGGTGCGGCCCGGGGGAGCGCGGCTGGCCGCGGTCGCCCGCCTCGACGGGGTCTGCGAACCGCACGACATCATCGCCAACCGGATGGATCCCTGGCACGGCGCCTGGTTTCACCCGTACTCGTTCACCCGGTTGGAGGTGGTGTCCGCACCCCCGCCCGACTGTGAGCTGCCCGAGGACGAGGACCGGTTCCTGGTCGCGGTCACCTTCCGGATGGGGCGCCTGGGTGTCCCGGTACTCGCCGAGTTCACCAGCCCGGAGCCGCGGACCATCGTCATGCGCATCGTCGAGGGCGAAGGCGCCGGAAGCGTCGTCGAAACTCACGCCACCCCGGTCGGTTACGGGCCGGACGGGCTGCCCCGCAGCGTGGTGCTGGAGGCCGTCATCGCGCACTCCGACCGTCCCCGGTTCGGTTATGCCCGGCACGCGCGCCGGCTCATCGAACCGCTGATGCGGCGCGCCGCCGCCCGGCTGTGGCGCGACGACCTGGCCTACGCCGAACGCCGGTACCGGCAGCGCAGCAGGCGGGGACCGGAAACCGGTTAGAACTCCAGCGCGGTCAGCAGCGGAATCTGGGCCGCGGCCCACGGGCTGATCGCCCACGGCAGCCGCGCCAGCGAGCGCAGGTCCTGCCAGCTGACCCAGGTGTGGTCCATCACCTCATCCGGCGCCGGACGCAGCGGACCGGCCGCCACCGCCCGAAACACCGGGCACAGCTCGTTCTCCACGGTGCCGTCGGCGGCCACCGCGCGATACCGGAAATCGGGCAGCACACACCTGACGTCGTCGAGTTCGAGTCCCAGCTCCTGCGCCGCACGCCGGTGCACGGCGTCCACCGGCGCCTCACCCGGGGCCGGGTGGCCGCAGAACGAGTTCGTCCAGACCCCGGGCCAGGTCCGCTTCGTCAGGGCACGCCGCGTCATCAACACCCGGCCCGCGGGGTCGAACACGTAACAGGAGAATGCCAGATGCAGCGGGGTGGCCCGGTGATGGACGGTCGCCTTGGCCGCCGTGCCGAGTTCGCGCCCGTCGTCGTCGACGAGCACCACGAGCTCCTCGGCGTCACGCGCAGTGCTGAGCATTCCTCAGTTGTACCCGTTCGGCGCGCGATTCACCTGCCGAGCGCGGGCGATGATGTAGGCCGGCGCCGACCGGGTATCCCCAACGGCATGACCCAGACACAACCCGATGTGGACACCCACTCCGGCGACGATCAGCGGCTGCGCCCGGAGGGCATGGACGACGCCACCGTCGAGGCCGTCGGCGCGGTCTCCGAGGCCCTGGAATGGGTGGAACGCGCCCGCGGCCACCTGTACTCGTTCCACCAGCTCATCGGCCGCGCCGACCTGCTGCTCGGTGACGCCTGCGACAAACTGCGCGAGGCCGGTCACCCGCAGGTCGCCGAGCGGCTGGAGACCGAGGTCCTCGGCCGCAACGTCATCCACGGACGCTGGACGTTCCAGATCGTCGAGGATTTCGACGACAACTACTGGTCGGTGTTCCGGGATCACGAGAAACAGGTCCGCGACGAACTGCAACGGGGGGTGCGGCACGTGTACGAGGCGGAGATGAAGGAGCGGCGCCGCACTCACGGCCGCCCGGGCCACGAGAAGCGCCCCTGACCGGAAACCGGGCGGCTCAGGTCTTCATCGCGCGCAGGCTGAGCGCGAGCACCAGCCGGTCGTCGGGGTCGTGCAACGAGGTCTGCAGCAGCCGTTCGATACGCCGGATCCGGTAGCGCACGGTGTTCGGGTGCACGCACAGCTGCTGGGCCGCCGCGGCCACGTCGCCGAAGCCGTCGAGATAGGCACTCAGGGTGTCGACCAGCACCGGGTCCCGCGCGTGCAGATCGCGCACCCGCGGATCGATCAGCGCGGGGCGGGCGGCCACCTGCGCGACGATCTCGTCGAGCAGCACGGTGGTGCGCGCCTCGTCGAGCGAGGTGACCTGACCGATCGCGTCGGGGTGGCGGGCCGCGCTGTCGAACACCCGGTCCACCTCGAGCCGCGCGGCCGCGGCCCCGGCCAGCCCGGCGATCGGTGCGGCCACCACCGCCCGCAGCGGCACGCCCAGTTCCCGGCGCAGGGCGGCCACCGCACCGCGTGCCCACGAAGTCACCGATCGCGGTTTGGCGACGTCGGGCAGCAACACGTACACCCGGTCGTCGGCCGCAGCCACCTGGGCGTCGGCGCGGAAGGCGCCGGCGCTGAGTCCGATCACGCCGGGTCCGATCACGCCGGGTCCGATCACGCCGGGTCCGATCACGCCGGGTCCGATCGGCCTCGCCGGCGCTCGTGCCCCGGCCGGGGCGAACCCCACCAGCGCGGCGCGGCCGTCGGCGGTGATGCCCAGCTCGTCGGCGATCGTGGCGATGTCGGCGTCGCCGCCGGTCAGCCCCAACAACTCCCGCACCAGCAGGGTGTGCGCGGACGGAGCGGCCGACAGCCGGGCCAGGATCCGGGCCGCCAGCACCGCCGCGCCCCGCAGGATCTCCTCGGTGTCGGCGGCCAGCGGCGCCGATCCCTGCTGCAGCCAGATGGTGCCGGCGAACGACGGCTGCCGATCCGGCAGGTGAATGCCGACCGCCAGGCGGGGCCGCAGCCCCAACTCCGGGCGCTCGGCCACCCGGACCACGTCGGGGCTCGAGCGCAGCGCGTCGAAGATGCCCCACCGGGCCAGCCACTCCAGGTGCTCGGGCGGCCCGGCGCGGCCCAGGATCGTGAGCCGGCGCAGCTCATCGGCCTCGTCGTTGGACGCCGAGTAGGCCAGCACATGCGACTGCTCGTCTTCGATGCTGATCATCCCGCGGGTGCGGTCGGCGATCGACTGGGCCAACGCGAACAGGTCGGTGTCGGTGTGATGGGCCGGGTCGGTGCGGTCGCGGTGGTGCTCGAAGGCGTGGTTGACCAGTTTGTAGAGCGCCTCCCAGCGGGCCCGCGGCTCGACCGCCACCACCGCGCTGCCCAGCGCCGCCGCCCGCGCGACCGCCTCGGGTGCGGGTTCCTTGAGGAAGACGGCCGCCGGCACCCGGCCGGTGTCGGCGAACTGACGTTCCAGCCAGCGCACCGCCTCGGTGTCGGGCACCCCGAGCAGGAAGAACAGATCGGCCGAGCCCGGCCCGACCGCCAGGCCCAGCCGCACGTCGTCGGCGTCGACCAGCGCTACCGAACCGACCGGCATGTCCAGACCGCGGGGCGCTTCGAGCAGGGTGACCATGGTGCGGTCCAGGGTCAGCAGCAACTGCCCGAGCCCGAGGCCGGCCGACGTCTGCGCCATCGCTGCCTCCCGCGGCACTCCTTGTGTGATCCCACGATAGCGACGTCACTTCGTTGGCGGATCGAACAAGAAAAACCGGTGTGATCCAGCGCACACTGGCGGCATGGACGCCATCGTCGAGACACCGCTGCCGGTCAACGAACCGGTCCACGACTACGCACCCGGATCGGCCGAGCGGACCCGGCTCGTCGAGGAGCTGTCCGCGCTGGCCGCCACCCCGATCGATCTGCCGCACGTCATCGGCGGCACCCACCGGATGGGCCGCGGCACCCGCGTCGACGTCGTGCAGCCGCACCGCCACCGGGCCCGGCTGGGCACCTTCACCAACGCCGATCACGACGACGCCCGCGCCGCGATCGACGCCGCGCTGACCGCCAAACCGGACTGGGCGAACACGCCTTTCGAGGACCGGGCCGCGGTGTTCCTGCGGGCGGCCGATTTGCTGGCCGGGCCGTGGCGCGAAAAGCTCTGCGCGGCAACGATGCTGGGCCAGTCGAAATCGGTGTATCAGGCCGAGATCGACGCCGCCTGTGAACTCATCGACTTCTGGCGGTTCAATGTCGCGTTCGCCCGCGACATCCTGGCCGGCCAGCCGATCAGCGTGCGCGGGGTGTGGAACCGCACCGACTACCGGCCGCTGGAGGGATTCGTCTACGCCATCACCCCGTTCAACTTCACCTCGATCGCGGCCAACCTGCCCACCGCGCCGGCGCTGATGGGCAACACCGTGGTGTGGAAGCCGTCACCGACCCAGACCTTCGCCGCCTACCTGACCATGCAACTGCTGGAGCGGGCCGGGCTGCCGCCGGGGGTGATCAACCTGGTCGCCGGCGACGGGCTGGCGGTCTCCGAGGTGGCGCTGGCCGATCCGCGGCTGGCCGGCATCCACTTCACCGGTTCGACGAAGACGTTCCAGTGGCTGTGGCGCGAGGTCGGCGCCCGCATCGACGGCTACCACGGCTATCCGCGGCTGGTCGGCGAGACCGGCGGCAAGGACTTCGTGCTCGCCCATACCTCGGCACAGCCGGATGTGTTGCGCACCGCGCTGATCCGCGGCGCCTTCGAGTACCAGGGGCAGAAGTGCTCGGCGGCGTCACGGGCCTTCATCCCGCGGTCGGTGTGGAAGAAAATGGGCGACGACCTGCTGTCGACCACCGAGTCGCTGCGCTACGGCGACGTCACCGACCTGTCCAACTTCGGCGGTGCGCTGATCGATCAGCGGGCCTTCGCCAAGAACGTCAACGCGATCGAGCGGGCCAAGAGCGCACCGCAGGTCACCATCGCGGTCGGCGGTGAGTGCGACGACAGCGAAGGCTATTTCGTGCGGCCCACCGTGCTGCTGTCCGACGACCCGACCGACGAGGCGTTCCGCGTCGAGTACTTCGGCCCGATCCTCGCGGTGCACGTCTACCCCGACGAGGACTACGACCGCATCCTCGACGTGATCGACACCGGTGCCCGCTACGCGCTGACCGGGGCGGTGATCGCCGACGACCGCACCGCGATCCGCAAGGCCGAGGACCGGCTACGGTATGCCGCCGGCAACTTCTACATCAACGACAAGCCCACCGGGGCGGTGGTGGGGCAGCAACCGTTCGGCGGATCCCGCGCCTCCGGCACCAACGACAAGGCCGGATCGCCGCTGAACCTGCTGCGCTGGACCTCGGCCCGCACCATCAAGGAGACGTTCGCGCCCGCCACCGATCACCGCTACCCGCACATGGAGCCGTGAGATGAGCGCGTTCGGCCGACTGGTCCGCCCGGCGATCCTTTCCGCCGGCCGGTCCGAGCGGATGCGCACCGCCGTCGAACGACTGCTGGTCACCCGCAGCGTGGTACGCCGCTTCGTCGCGGGGGAGGCGCTCACCGATGCGCTGAACGCCGTTGACCTGCTGCGGGATTCGGGCCGAATGGTGTCGGTCGACTATCTCGGCGAGAACGTCGCCGACGCCGGCGGCGCCACCGCGACCGTCGAGGCCTACCTGAGGCTGCTCGACGCGCTGGCGCACCGCGGGGAAGCCGAGGGCGGCGCGGTGCGCCAGGTGGAGGTGTCGGTGAAGCTCTCGGCGCTGGGGCAGGCGCTGCCCCGCGACGGCGACAAGATCGCGCTGGAGAACCTGCACGCGATCTGCGAACGCGCGCACCGCACCGGCGTGTGGGTCACCGTCGACGCCGAGGATCACACCACCACCGACTCCACCCTGTCGGTCGTCACCGACCTGCGCACCGAGTTCGGCTGGCTGGGGGTGGCGGTGCAGGCCTACCTGCGCCGGTCTCTGGGCGACTGCGAACAGTTCGCCCGCGCCGGCGGTGCCCGGATCCGGTTGTGCAAGGGTGCCTACGACGAACCGGCGGCGGTGGCCTACCGCGACCGCGACGAGGTCACCGACTCCTATCTGCGCTGCCTGCGGGTGCTGATGGCCGGCGACGGCTACCCGATGATCGCCTCCCACGACCCCGCCGTGATCGCCGCGGTTCCCCGGCTGGCCGCCGAAACCGGCAGGGGAGCAGACGGTTTCGAATACCAGATGCTCTACGGTGTGCGGGACGCCGAACAGCGCAGGCTGGCCGGCGCCGGCGAACCGGTGCGGGTGTATGTGCCGTTCGGCACCCAGTGGTACGGCTACCTGATGCGCCGGCTCGCCGAGCGGCCCGCCAACCTCGCATTCTTCCTGCGCGCGCTGCTCGGCGGGTAGCTGTCGCGACCCGTAGCGCGGTCAGACCGGGTAGGCCGCCACCGGCATCGTCACCGTGCCGCGGCACGGGCCGGAGAGGATCTCGGTGTGCCAGGTGCCGAACAGCGACCCGGTGTCGTCCGGGGCGTAGAACACCCGCGATCGGGCCGGTGCGTACACCCGGGGCGCGCCGTCGCCGAGGAAGCAGTCCCACTGCCAGTTGTAGCTGTACTGCCAGCGCGCCCCGTCCCAGGTGTAGCGAATCGGTTGCGGGATGGTCGGATTGCTCGGAGCCGGCCCCTCCACCACGGTCGCGATGCACAGCCCGCTCGAGCAGTCCGTCACCAGGGTGTAGGTCGCGCTGAAGTCCGGTTCGGCCTGTCGGGCCGCCAGGCTGGTGCCCATCTTGTCCGAGGCGTAGGTCACGATCTGGTACCTGCCGTTCCACCCGGGGTCGGCCGCATATGCCGGCCCCGCAGCCGAAATGCAGCCGGCTACAGCACAACTCACCAGCACAGCACAACGCTGACGACGGGCAGACATGCCCCGCAGGGTAATTGCCCACCGGACCGGGCCGGCCCGCGACACGGTTTGCCGACGGCAACGAGACCATCACGGATTCGTATCGGCCGCCGGCGAGCGGTCAGCGGCCGGACAGCAGCAACAGCGCCCACGCCGCGATCGACTGCGCGTCGGTGATCTCCCCGGCGCGGATCATCCGCTCCACCTGCGCGCGGGTGAACCAGGCGCTGCGCATGTCCTGTTCCTCGGGTTCCCGGGCGTGAGTGCCCTCGGTGATCCCGGTGGCCAGGAACACCCAGCCGCGCTGGCTGCTCATCCCGGGCGCCACGTCGAGCTGCCCGAGCGGTTCGAAGCGGGCCGCGCGCAGCCCGGTCTCCTCGGCGAGCTCGCGCGCCGCCAGCTCGGCGGGGTCCAGCTGCTGCAGGTCGGGCGCGGTGCCCTGGGGGAACTCCCAGCGTCGCAGGCCAAGGGGATAACGGAACTGTTCGACCAGTCGGACCCGGTCACCGTCGGCGGCGATGACCAGCGCATACGTCGGTTTGTCGACGACCGCGTAGATCCCGGCGCTGCCGTCGGCGCGGCGGATGGCGTCCTCGCGCAGCGTCATCCAGGGGTTTCGGTACACCTCGCGCGACGCCAGCCGCTCGATGTCGGTCACGTGCCCAGTATCGCGAAATCGGCAGTCGGTACCCTCGCAGGTTATGCTGCTGGCTTCGTTGAATCCCGCGGCGGTCGCTCGCGGCGCCGACATTGCCGATGCGGTCGATATCGACGGGGTACGGCTGTCCCGCAGCGACATCGTCGGCGGCGCCACCTCGGTCGCCGAGCGGGTCGCAGGCGCCGAACGGGTCGCCGTGCTGGCCACCCCGTCCCCGGCCACCGTGCTCGCCATCACCGGGTGTCTGATCGCCGGGGTCACCGCGGTACCGGTCCCGGCCGATGTGGGCGCGGCCGAACGCGTCCACATCCTCAAGGACTCCGGGGCACGGGCCTGGCTGGGGGAGAAGCCCGACGACACCGAGGGCCTGCCGCACATCCCGGTGCGGCTGCACGCCCGGTCCTGGCACCGCTACCCCGAGCCGCCCGGTGACTCCACCGCGCTGATCCTCTACACCTCCGGCACCACCGGCGCGCCGAAAGGTGTTCCGATCCAGCGCGATGCGATCGCCGCGGACATCGACGCGCTCGCCGAGGCGTGGCAGTGGACTCCGGAGGACAAGCTGGTGCACGGGCTGCCGCTCTATCACGTGCATGGCCTGGTGCTGGGGCTGCTCGGGTCGCTGCGGATCGGCAACAGGTTCGTGCACACCGGCCGCCCCACCCCCGAGGCGTACGCGGTCGCCGCCGGCACCCTCTACTTCGGGGTGCCCACGGTGTGGTCGCGCATCGCCGCCGACAAGTCCGCCGCGGGTGCGCTGTCCGGGGCGCGGCTGCTGGTGTCGGGCAGCGCGCCGCTGCCGGTGCCGGTGTTCGAACGGCTGTCCGACCTCACCGGCATCCGGCCGATCGAACGCTACGGGGCCACCGAGACGCTGATCACCATCAGCACCCGCGCCGACGGTGAGCGCCGCCCGGGATGGGTCGGGCTGCCGCTGACCGGCATCGAGACCCGGTTGCTCGACGACGACGGTTCCGAGGTCCCGCACGACGGCGAGACCATCGGGCGGCTCGAGGTGCGTGGGCCCACCGTGTTCGACGGCTACCTCAACCGGCCCGACGCCACCGCCGAGGTGCTCAGCCCCGACGGCTGGTACCACACCGGGGACGTGGCGGTGATCGACGCCGACGGCATGCACCGCATCGTCGGGCGCGAGTCGGTCGATCTGATCAAGACCGGCGGGTTCCGGGTGGGTGCGCAGGAGGTCGAGACCGCGCTGCTCGGACATCCCGGGGTGCGGGAGGCCGCGGTGGTCGGGGTGCCCGACGACGATCTCGGCCAGCGCATCGTCGCCTACGTGGTCGGTGACGCCAGACCCGAGGAGCTGATCGACTTCGTGGCCCAGCAGCTCTCCGCGCACAAGCGCCCTCGCGAGGTGCGCATCGTCGACGCCCTGCCGCGCAACGCGATGGGCAAGGTGCTCAAGAAGGAGTTGGCGCAATGGGACTGACGTTCGACCAGCCCGCCGCTCGGGCGACGGTGCGTGTCTGACGACGACACGCCGCGCCGATGTTCGCGCAGGTCCGCGACGTCGGGCGCGACGCACAGAGCACCGGTCGTGGTCGCGGCGCTCATGCTGTCGGCCACCGCGATCGGCTGCGGCACACCCGAGCCCGCGGCGCCGCCGCCCGCCGGCCCCGGTCCGGCCGCCGAATCCCTGGACATCGGGCCCGCGGCCGAGGACACCGTGGGCGGGTGGCTGCCCGACGACGCCACGCTGTCGCCGTTCGACGTGAGCCACCCGATCGTCGGCTGGCTCGACCCCGCCCTGCTCGACGCGCTCCAACAGGCCGCCCAGGCGGCGCAGCGCGACGGCGTCGACCTCCGGATCACCTCCGGCTGGCGCTCGCGCGGCTTCCAGCAGCGACTGCTCGACGCCGCGGTGCGGACCTACGGAAGCCCCGACGCCGCACGCGAATTCGTCGCCACCCCGGATCAGTCCCGGCACGTCGACGGGCAGGCGGTCGACATCGCGCCGGTGGAGGCCGACCACTGGCTGATCGCCAACGGCGCCCGGTTCGGGCTGTGCCAGGTCTTCGCCAACGAGATCTGGCACTTCGAGCTTGTCGCCGACGACGGCCAGTGCCCGCCGCTGAAACCCAACGCGGCGACGTCCTGAGTCGGGCCGGCGCGCCCCGGCCGCGCGGTCAGTTCTGGTGCAGGGCCTCGTTGAGCGTGATGCCGGTGCCGTCGCGCTTGACGACCTCCACCGCGCCGGTCACCGAATTGCGCCGGAACAGCAGATTGTTCGCGCCGGACAGTTCCCGGGCCTTGACGACCTGGCCGTCGGCGGTGGTCACCTTGGTGCCCGCGGTGACGTACAGGCCGGCCTCGACCACGCAGTCGTCGCCCAGCGAGATACCCAGCCCCGCGTTGGCGCCCAGCAGGCAGCGCTTGCCGATGCTGATCACCTCTTTGCCGCCGCCGGACAGCGTGCCCATGATCGACGCACCGCCGCCGATGTCGGAGCCGTCGTCGACCACCACGCCCGCCGAGATGCGACCCTCGACCATCGAGCTGCCCAGGGTGCCGGCGTTGAAGTTGACGAAACCCTCGTGCATGACGGTCGTGCCCGGGGCCAGGTGCGCACCGAGGCGGACCCGGTCGGCGTCGGCGATGCGCACGCCCGACGGCACCACGTAGTCGACCATGCGCGGGAACTTGTCGATGCCGTAGACGGTCACCGGGCCGCGGCGGCGCAGCCGGGCGCGGACCGTCTCGAACCCCTCGACCGCGCACGGGCCGTGGTTCGTCCACACCACGTTGGTGAGGACCCCGAAGACACCGTCCAGGTTGGCCTCGTGCGGCCGGATCAGCCGGTGCGACAGCAGGTGCAGCCGCAGGTAGGCGTCGTGGGCGTCGGCGGGCTTGTCCTGCAGCGAGGAGATCACCGTGCGGACCGCCACCACCTCGACATCGCGGTCGTCGTCGCGCCCGGTCAGCGCGGCCAGCTCGGCGGGCACCTCGTCACCGCTCAGGCGGGTGGTGCCGGCCGGCCCGTCGCCGCCCAGCCGCGGGTCCGTGAACCACGTGTCGAGCACCGATCCGTCGGCGGCGATCGTCGCCAACCCGATCCCTACAGCACCTTGCGCAGAAGTCACGCCGGTAAGACTAACGTCAGCCCTGTGAGCCTCGATTTGCACGGTGATCCGGTCGCGCTGACCGCGGCCCTGGTCGACATCCCCAGTGAGTCCCGCCACGAACGGCGCATCGCCGACGAGATCGAGACCGCGCTGCGCACCCAGACCACCGGCTTCGAGATCGTGCGCAACGGCGACGCGGTGCTGGCCCGCACCCACCTCGGCCGGCCGGCCCGGGTGCTGCTGGCCGGTCACATCGACACCGTGCCCGCCGCCGACAACGTGCCCAGCCGGCTCGTCGGCGACAAGCTCTACGGGTGCGGCACCTCGGACATGAAATCCGGTGACGCGGTGTTCCTGCACCTGGCCGCGACGGTGACCGAGCCGCGCCACGACATCACCCTGGTGATGTACGACGGCGAGGAGATCGAGGCCTCCGCCAACGGGCTGGGCCGCATCGAACGGGAGCTGCCGGACTGGCTGCAGGCCGACGTCGCGATCCTCGGCGAGCCGTCCGGCGGGTTCATCGAGGCCGGTTGCCAGGGCACCCTGCGGATGGTGGTGCGCACCAGCGGCACCCGGGCGCACTCGGCGCGATCCTGGCTGGGCGACAACGCCATTCACAAACTCGGCGCGGTGCTGCAGCGGCTGTCGGAGTACCGGGCGCGCAGCGTCGACATCGACGGCTGCACCTACCGGGAGGGGCTGTCGGCGGTGCGTGTCGAGGGCGGTGTCGCCGGCAACGTGATCCCCGACGCGGCGGCGGTGACGATCAACTTCCGGTTCGCGCCCGACCGCGGCGTCGACGACGCCGTCGCCCACGTGCACGAGGTCCTCGCCGGACTCGACGTGGACATCGAGCTGACCGACGCCGCCGGCGGCGCATTGCCCGGGCTGTCCACCCCGGCCGCGGCGGCGCTGGTGGAGGCCGCCGGCGGGCGGGTGCGGGCCAAGTACGGCTGGACCGACGTGGCCCGGTTCGCGGCGCTGGGCATCCCCGCGGTGAATTACGGGCCGGGCGACCCGAACCTCGCGCACCGGTCCGACGAACACGTCGAGACCGCCGCGATCACCGCCGCGACCGAGGTGCTGCGCCGCTACCTGAGCGGCTGACCGGCTGGGGCGTGTGAGCGTCGAGCCGCCGGAACGCCTCGAGATAGGCGTCCGGCCGGTCGAAGTGCACCGGGTGACCGGACGCGACCTGCACCGGGTCGGTCCGCTCGGGCAGCAGATCAAGCGCGTGTGCCACGTCGTCGGAGACCATCGCCGCCGGTAGCACGCCGCGGTCGTCGCAAGCCGAACCGCGCTCCTGCTCGCCGGGTGCGGGTGACCCGGCGCGGATATCCGGCTCGGTGCCCGGCAAAATCGGTTGACCGCGTCCGTAGTCTGGGCACATGCGGTGAGTCCGACGACCCGGTGTCCCCACGTCGTTCGTCCGAAAGTGCTCCCGCATGTCTTCTGCCGTCATATCGATCTCCGGGCTGTCGTTCGCCTGGCCCGACGACACTCCGCTGTTCACCGAGCTGTCGATGCACGTCGGCGTTGGCCGCACCGGGCTGGTCGGGGCCAACGGCACCGGCAAATCCACGCTGCTGCGGCTGATCGCCGGGGAACTCATCCCGACCGGCGGTGCGGTCACCGTCGTCGGCAGGGCCGGCTATCTGCCCCAGACGCTGCCGTACCGGGCCGATCACACCGTCGCCGACGTGCTCGGGGTCGGCCCGGTCCTCGACGCGCTGGCGGCGCTGGTCCGCGGCGACACCCGCGACGAGGTGTTCACCGCGATCGGCGACGACTGGGACATCGAGGAACGCACCCGCGCCGAGCTGGACCGGCTCGGGCTCGGCCACATCGGGCTGGACCGGCGGCTGGGCACGCTGTCGGGCGGGGAGATCGTCTCGCTCGGCCTGGCCGGGCAACTGCTGGCCCGTCCGGATGTGCTGCTGCTCGACGAGCCCACCAACAATCTCGACCGGCAGTCGCGCCACCGGCTCTATGCCGCCCTCGACGAGTACCCCGGCAGCCTGCTGGCGGTCAGCCACGACCGCGCGCTGCTGGACCGCATGGACCGCATCGCCGAGCTACGCGACGGCGAAATCACTGTCTACGGCGGCAATTTCAGCGCCTACGCGGACGCCGTACGCGAGGCGCAGCGCGCCGCGCAGCAGCAGCTGCGCAGCGCCGAGCAACAGCTGCGCCGGCAGCGACGCGAACGGCAGCAGGCCCAGGAACGCATGGCCCGCCGGACCCGCACCGCGGCCCGCAACAGCAAGGACGCCGGGCTGCCGCGGATCGTCGCGGGCGCGCTCCGGCGCAGCGCCCAGGAATCGGCGGGCCGCGTCGACGGGGTGCACGCGGCCCGCATCGCCGCGGCCGCGGACCGGTTGGACGAGGCGGAACGCGCGCTGCGCGACGACGTGCTCGATCCGGCCGAGGTGGACGGGCTGCGGCTGCCCGATCCCGCGGTACCCGCCGGCCGCACCCTGGTGGAGTTGCGCGGGGTGCGGGTGCGGCACGGCGGACGCCGGGTGCTCGACGGCGTCGACCTGACGGTGCGCGGCCCGGAGCGCATCGCCGTCGTCGGGCGCAACGGCACCGGCAAGACGACGCTGCTGCGGGTCGTCAGCGGCGACCTGCTGCCCGACGAGGGCACCCTGCGGCGCGCCGCCGGACGGGTGGCCTACCTGTCCCAGCGACTCGATCTGCTCGATCCCCACCGCACGGTCGCCGGGAGCCTGGCGGCCGCCGCGCCCGGACTGCCGCACACCCGGCACCGGCATCTGCTGGCCCGATTCGGGTTCGACGAGCAGCGCATCCACCTGCCGGTCGGCGCGCTGTCCGGCGGTGAGCGGCTGCGGGCGACGCTGGCCTGCGTGTTGTTTGCCGAACCGGTCCCGCGGCTGTTGCTGCTCGACGAGCCGACCAACAACCTCGACCTGGCGGCGGTGGGGCAGCTGCAGGCCACCCTGGCCGGCTACCGCGGGGCGCTGATCGTGGTCAGCCACGACGACCGGTTTCTGGCCGACATCGGGGTGCAGCGGGTCCTGCGGCTGGCCGGCGGCCGGCTCACCGAGACGGATTCGGCCTGATCGCCCCGCGATTTTGCGGAACGACCCGTGCCTTCCTCGCGGTAAGTTTGAAGGCCATGGGGATAGTGCCCGACAAGAGCCCGTACGGGGGTCAGACGGTCACGGGTCCGGGTTGGCCCAACGTCGACGAGGAGCAGTTGGCCGCGGCGGCGGCGCAGTTCGAGGCGCTGGCCGCCAAGATCGTCGGCTCGATCGTGCCGCAGCAGCAGGGTCAGCTGATGCGGCTCACCGATACCTGGGAGGGCGCCGGTTCGCTGGCGGCGGCCGGTGAGGCCAGCACGATCATCGGCGGCCACGAGGCCAACGCCGCCCTCGCCACCGCGATCGCGGCCAAACTGCGGGCCATGGAGGCCACCGTCGTCAAGGCCAAGACGCTGGCCAACATGATCGCCCAAGAGGTCCAGCACGAGTGCGAGCTGATCGCCGCGCTGCCGTTCACCAACACCGCGGAGCTGATCCAGAGCCGGATCAAGTTCGGGCTGTCGCAGAACATCGCCAACATCACCGCCCACACCACCGAGTTGGCCAACACCATCGGGGTGCCGCCGAGCATCCCGTTCGCCGCCGGGGTGCCGCCGGTGCCGGGGGCCAAGGACGCCCAGCAGTCGTCCGAGGAGGCCGCCAAGGAGGCCACCAAGCAGGCCGCCGACGGCGGTCAGCAGACCATGCAGATGGTCGGCCAGATCGCGACGATGGCCACCCAGCTGCCGATGCAGATCGGCCAGGCCCTGATGTCGGTGCCGCAGCAGATGGGCCAACAACTGCAGCAGCTGACCCAGCCGCTGCAGCAGTTGACGTCGCTGTTCGGGATGGGCGGCAAGGCCGACGCGCTGGGGGTGGCCGGCATGGGTTTCTCGCCGTTCTCCAACCACCCGCTCGCCGGGGGTTCCGGCCCGGCGGCCGGATCGGGCATGGTGCGTGCCGCCGGTCTGCCCGGGGCCGGCGGGGTCCCGCTGCAGACCCCGCCGCTGGCCAACATGGTCGGCACCAGGTCGGTGGGCACCGCCCCGCCCGAGGGTGCGGCGGCCGGGGCGTCGGCCGCCGCCGTGGGGCCGGTCCCGCTGGGCGCCGGACCCATGGGGATGGCGCCGATGATGGGGCAGCGGGGCGAAAGCGGCGGTACCACAGCGAGTCTGGCGGTGCCGGAACCGCTGGAACACGATCTCGACGAAGGCGACTACGACGATGACTGGTGACAGCAGGGGAGGCGCCCGATGAGCATGCCGTTGCGCAAACCCGAGGGGCTGAGCTGGAGTCCGGCCACGGTGGAGCTCCCCGAGGTGCCCACCATCCAGCCCGGCGAGGACGCGCTGAGCGCCACCATCGCCGCGGTGCTGCCCACGCTGTCGGCGCAGTTGGCCGTCAACGTCGCGTCGCTGCAGGCGAAGGAGGCGACGTTCGCCGGCAAGCTCGGCGCCGCGGAGGCCGCATACCAGACCTCCGACGACGCGGGTTCGCAGTCGGTGGGGCAGGTGGTCGGGATGCTCGGTCAGCTCGGTCAGCAGGCCGGGCAGCTGGGCCAGATGGCCGGTGCCCCCGCACAGGCCGCCGGCGCACCGGCCGGCATGTTCGGTTCGCTCATGCAGCAGGCCATGCAGGCCGCGCAGACGGGCCAGGGGTCGCCGATGGGAACCCAGCCGCCGGGCGCGCCACCGCCGGGCACCCAGCCGCCCGGGACCCCGCCGCCGGGACAGCAGCCACCGGGGACCCCGCCGCCGGGGCAGCAGCCCGGGGCGGCCGGGGGCCAGCCCGGCGGGCCCGCGCCGGTCGGCGCGCCCGGACACCAGCCGCCGCGCGACCACGACGGCGCCGAGCCGGCGGTCCGCGACCAGGAGCGCCCGGAGACCCGGCCCGACGGCGAGCAGCGCGACGAGGCGCGCGCCGCGCAGCGTGAGCCGCTGTTGCGGGCCGACGACACCCACCCCGCGGTGCCCGTCCCGCCGTCCGAACAGGGGCCGGGCGGCCGCGACGAGGAACCGGGTCGCCGGCTGTAACGCCGGGCAGACCGCCTGCGCGTGGAGGCTGCTCGGTGCCGAGATCGCCGCGGCTACAGCGAGATACGGCTGTCGCCCTGCGGGCGGGTCTGCGGCGGGATCGGCGGCACCGGGCGTTCACCGGCCTCGGTTCCGGCTTGGGTCGCCCCGGAATCGCTTGACTTCGTGCCGTTTTCCTTCCGGTCCGCGCGGTCCTCGCCACGCTCATTGGCCACCGGCGCTCGGTCCCCGCGATTCTCGGCACGGGCCTCGTCCGGCCGCTCGTCCTGGTCTTCCTGCGGCCGCTCGCACAGCATCCGTTCCTGCATCTGCTGCATCCGGCCGGCCTGGGCGGCCTGGGTGGCCTGCTGCACGCCCTGCATAATCTGCTGTGGAAGCTGTTGCAGCCCTTGGGAAAGCCCTGCCATCGAGGAGCCCAGCTGGTTACCGAGCTGGCCGACCTGCGCGCCGAGCTGGCCGACCTGGCCGGCCACCTGACCCGCCACGTCCGCGGCGGGCGCCGCGGGTGCGGCCGTCCCTGCCGCCGGGGTACCCGCAGCCGGCGCGCCCCCGGGCCCGCGCGGCTCACCGCCGTGGTCGCCGGCCAGGGTGGCCGCGGCGGCCCTGAGCCGTTGTGCGCCTGCGACATCGCCTTTCTCGTACAGTTCCGCGGCCTTGCGCAACAACTCCGAGATCGTGCTGCTGGAGGCGGCCGTCTTCTGAATGGTGGTGTCGCGCGAGCCGAGCACCGACGACAACGCCCGGTGCACCGCGTCCGCGATCGGGCCGTGGGTGTTCTGCACCCCCACGGCGTCGGCGACGGCGCCCGTCAACCGGGCCAGCGCGTCGGAGATTACTTCGTGCCGCCCGCCGAGCAGGTTCACTTCGGCGGGCGTGACCTCAAGCTGCTGTCCGGGCGACGTGTTGCTCATTCGCCAAGTCTAAGGTCGCGCGGCGGACCGTCGGTGCGCCAAATCCCGCCGCGGGACCCGCTAACCCGCGGTCGCGCGCGCGGTGGCGTCGGCGGCGGCCCGGGTCATCCCGATCGCCGTCAATTGCGTTGCGACATCCCGTAATGCGTCCGCATCGGCGCTCACCAGGGCGTGCGCATACGAGGTGACCACCTGCCCGAGAGCGCAGTCGGCGTGGTCGCGCATCCGGTCGGCGGCCTCGGCGGCCCGTTTGTCGCCGAGGCGCACCGCGTCGAGCAGCACCCGCACCGCGACCGCGTACTGGCCGCTGCGCTCGGCGCTGCGCACGGCGTCCCGCGCCGCGGCGATCGCCCCGTGTGCGTCGCCGCGGGCCCACGTCGTCCACGCCCGCGCCACCGCCAGTTCCGGCGCGAACAGCATCGACTTGAGGCCGTGACGGGACTCCGCGCGCGCCAACGCCTTTCCCGCATCCAGTGGTGCGCCCAACTGGCCGAGCGCGGAGGCCAGCAGCATCCACGCCAGCGGGCCCCACGAATAACCGGTCGGCGACAGCGCCGCGGCCGCCCGCCGCAACAGCCGCACCGCCGCGTCGAGTTCACCCTTGGCGATCAGCACGTCGGCCACCAGCACCTCGCCGATCGACCGGCCGGGATGCTGCAGCTGCGCCATGTCGGTCAGCCCCCGGGCGAGCTCATGGGCCCGGTCCGGTTCGCCGGCCAACACCAGCGTGGTGGTCTGGCCGAACCCGCTGGTGAACCGCAGCAGCCCCGGATGCCCGGCCGCGATCGCCCGCTCGGCGAACGCGTCGACGTCGGCGAACCTCCCGATCCGGGCCGAGCTCAGCGCGGCGGCCGCGGCCGCCCAGCCGACCGCGGTGTCGCCGGCCGCCGGCGAGGCCAGCACCTCCTCGGCGGTCTGCAGGGCCCGGGCCGGGTTGCCGGCGTTCATCGCGAACGTCGCCGACAGCGCGTCCAGCGTGACCCGCGCCGTCGGGGTGGACACCCGCCCGCGCGTGGTCCGCAGGAACGCGGTCGCTCGTTCCGGCTCCGACAGCATCCAGAACTGATTGGCCGCCCGCGGCAGCGCCCACGACATCAGCTCGGTCTCCGACAGCGTCGCCGGATCCACCTCGCCCAGCACCGCGTCGGCCTCCCGGCCGCGGCCCTGCCAGGCCAGCGCGTAGCCGAGCGTGATCCGGGCGGCCAGGCCGGTTGCGCGGTCGAGCGCCTCGCCGGCCAGCCGCTCGGACAGCACCGGATCACCCAGCCGCAACGCCTCCCGGGCGGCCAGCAGCACCTCGTCGGGCGGCAGCGGCGCGTCGCTGTCGGACGCCAGCACCGCCAGCCGCAACCGCGCCACCGCACCCCGATGCCCGGCCGGCCGGTGCCGGATCCGGTGCTCGACCAGGTGGGTGCGCAGCCGCCGCAGGTCCGGGCCGCCCAACGCGGTCCGCACCGCGTCGACGAACAGCGGATGCGCCGGCCGCACCCACGAGCCGCCGACCTCGACCGCGCCCGCGGCCTCGGCGCCGGCGAGGGCCGACTCGCCCGCGAGGGCGGCCAGCTCGGCGACGGGCAGCGGGTCGTCGACGGCCAGATACTCCAGCACCAGGCGGGCGTCCGCGGGCAGCTCGGCGACGAACTCGCCGACCATCGCGGCGAGCCGGTCGTCGTTGTGGCCGGGGGGATGCACCTCGATCCGCTCCAGCAGATCCCCGGACCACAGCGCCGCGACCTCCTCGGTGGCGGCCTCGTCGGGGGAGGCGGTCAGGATCAGCCGCGCGGCCCCGCTGATCGCGAGCTGATACATCAGCGCCGCGGACAACCGGTCCAACAGGTGGGCGTCGTCGACCACCAGCAGCCGGCCGTCGCCCAGCGACTCCCGCGCGGCGCGCAGCACGTCGGAGCTCTGGCCCACGTCGGGGATGTCACCGAGGTCGAGGCTGTCCAGCAGGTGGCTCACTGCGGCGAACGGCACCGCCGCCCGCGGCGCCGTCGCCACCACCCGGTCCACCCGGGGGAACCGCGGCGCCAACCGCTCGGCGGCCGTGGCCGCGAGCCACGTCTTACCCACCCCCGCCGGACCGACCAGCACCGCACCGGCCCGGGCTCGGACACCGGTGTCGAGCAGCTCCAGTGCCGGTTCGGGCGGCGAGGTCACCCACTCGATCGGCACCGAGGGAGTCTATGGCTAGGTTGAGCATGTGTCCGACGAACCCGACCGCGAATGGGCGATATGTGTCTACTGCGCGTCCGGACCGCGGCATCCCGAACTGCTGGCGCTCGCCGCTGAGGTCGGCGAGGCCATCGCCCTGCGGGGCTGGGTGCTGGTGTCCGGCGGCGGCAACGTGTCGGCGATGGGGGCGATGGCGCAGGCGGCGCGGGACCGCGGCGGCTACACCGTCGGGGTGATCCCCAAGGCGCTGGTGCACCGCGAGGTCGCCGACGTCGAGGCCGACGAGCTCGTCGTCACCGACACCATGCGGGAACGCAAACAGGTGATGGAGGAACGCGCCGACGCGTTCATCGCGCTGCCGGGCGGGATCGGCACCCTCGAGGAGTTCTTCGAGGCCTGGACCGCCGGCTACCTGGGGATGCACGACAAGCCGGTGGTGATACTCGACCCGTTCGGGCACTACGACGGGCTGCTGGAGTGGCTGCGTCAGCTGGTGGAGCGCGGCTACGTCGCGCAGAGCGCGCTGGACCGGCTGGTGGTGGTCGACAACGTCGGGGCGGCGCTGGCGGCCTGCGCCCCGCGGGCGTGAGCACACCGCCCGCCGATAGGGTTGGGTCCACAGCACGCTCGGTCCGGGGCCCGACCGGCCCGCGACCGAGCCGGCCCGGGCCCGCGGCGGGCGACCCTGGACCGCACCGCGCCCGGGGCCGAAACGCCTGAACAACACGTGCCCGAACGCCGGACCCGATACCGGGACCCGATACCGGGGCCCGCACCGGGGGACCGCACCGGGGCCACGACACTCGAGAGCGAAGGGGAGGCATGACCGACCAGAGAACCGGGGTGCGGACCAGCGTCGGCCTGCTGGACATCGCCACCCGGCTTCCGGGCCTGCTGCGGGACGCCCCGGTGATGCTGCGCGCAGCGCTGGCCGGACTGACCGCGCGCCCGACCGCGAAAACCTCCATCGGCAAGGTGTTCCAGGACCGCGCGGCGCGCTACGGCGACCGTGTCTTCCTGCGGTTCGAGGACCAGCGGATCACCTACCGCGAGGCCAACGAGATCGCCAACCGCTACGCGGCGGTGCTGGCCGCCCGCGGAGTCGGGCACGGCGACGTCGTCGGCGTCATGCTGCGCAACTGCCCGCAGACCGTGCTGCTGATGCTGGGCATCGTCAAGTGCGGCGCGATCGCCGGCATGCTCAACTACAACCAGCGCGGGGACGTGCTGGCCCACAGCATCGGGCTGCTGGGCGCGAAGACGATCGTCGCCGAGACGGACTTCGTCGAGCCGATCACCGAAAGTCGCGCCGATGTCGGCGACCGGCTGATGACGCTCGACGAACTGGACCGGCTCGCCGCCACCGCCCCGACCCAGAACCCGGCCACCACCGCCGCGGTGCTGGCCAAGGACAAGGCGTTCTACATCTTCACCTCGGGCACTACCGGGCTGCCCAAGGCCAGCGTGATGACCCACTACCGGTGGCTGCGGGCGCTCGCCGGGTTCGGCGGGCTGGGCCTGCGGCTGCGGAGCAACGACACCCTGTACTGCTGTCTGCCGCTGTACCACAACAACGCGCTGACCGTGGCGGTCGGCTCCACGGTCAACGCGGGCGCGACGCTGGCGCTGGGCCGGTCCTTCTCGGCGTCGCGGTTCTGGGACGAGGTCATCCGCTACCGGGCCACGGCGTTCATCTACATCGGGGAGATCTGCGGGTATCTGCTCAACCAGCCCGCCAAAACCACCGATCGTCAGCACAACGTGCGGGTGATCATCGGCAACGGGTTGCGCCCGGCCATCTGGGACGAATTCCAACAGCGTTTCGGCATCGCCCGGATCTGCGAGTTCTACGCGGCGAGCGAGGGCAACACCGCGTTCGTCAACGTGTTCAACATCGACAAGTCGACCGGCATCTGCCCGTCGCCGATCGCGTTCGTCGAGTACGACCCGGACACCGGCGAGCCGGTGCGCGACGAGAACGGCAGGGTGCGCAAGGTCAAACGCGGGGAGCCGGGCCTGCTGCTGTCGAAGGTGTCCAGCCTCCAGCCGTTCGACGGCTACACCGATCCGGCGGCCAGCGAAAAGAAGTTGGTGCGCAACGCTTTCCGTGACGGCGACGTGTGGTTCAACACCGGCGACCTGATGCGTTCTCAGGGCTTCGGGCACGCCGCGTTCACCGACCGGCTCGGCGACACGTTCCGCTGGAAGGGCGAGAACGTGGCCACCACCGAGGTCGAGGCCGCCGTGGTGGCCGACCCCCAGGTGGAGGAGGTCACCGCGTTCGGCGTCGAGGTGCCCGGCGCGGGCGGTCGGGCCGGCATGGTGGCGCTGCGACTCCGGGAGGGCGCGGAGTTCGACGGGAAGTCCCTGGCCAAGGTGGTCTACGACCGTCTGCCCGGGTACGCGATCCCGCTGTTCGCCCGGGTCGTCGGCGAGCTGGCCTACACCTCGACGTTCAAGAGCCAGAAGACCGAACTGCGCAAACAGGGCTACACCGACGATCCCGACCATCCGGTCTACGTGCTGGCCGGCCGCGACGAGGGCTACGTGCCGTTCTACGACGACTACCCCGCCGAGGTCGCGGCGGGCAAGCGTCCGAAGAACTGACGCGGGATCCGGGCCGCCGAACGCGTGGCGGACGGCTCCGGATCGGCGGACCGTAGCCTTAAGGCGTGCAGTCGACGTTTCTGGGCCGGCCGGTGGCCGGCGATCGCGCGCTGATCATGGCGATCGTCAACCGGACCCCCGACTCGTTCTACGACCGCGGCGCCACCTTCACCGACGAGGCCGCCAAGGCCGCGGCCCACCGTGCGGTCGAGGAGGGCGCCGACGTCATCGACGTCGGCGGGGTCAAGGCCGGACCGGGAGAGACGGTCGACGTCGACGAGGAGATCGCCCGCGTCGTGCCGTTCATCGAATGGCTGCGCGCCACCTTCCCCGACCAGCTGATCAGCGTCGACACCTGGCGCTCGGCGGTCGCCAAACAGGCCTGCGCGGCCGGCGCGGACCTGATCAACGACACCTGGGGCGGGCACGACCCGGGTCTGGTCGAGGTGGCCGCCGAGTTCGGCGCCGGCCTGGTGTGCTCACACACCGGCGGTGCGGTCCCGCGGACCCGGCCGTTCCGGGTGAACTACGGGATCACCGAACGCGGTGTGGTCGACGACGTGATCGCCGAGGTGACCGCCGCGGCCGAGCGGGCGGTGGCCGCCGGGGTGGCGCGGGACGCCATCCTCATCGACCCCACCCACGATTTCGGCAAGAACACTTATCACGGTCTTACTTTGTTGCGCCATGTGAAAGAGCTTGTAAACACTGGATGGCCGGTGCTGATGGCGCTGAGCAACAAGGATTTTGTCGGGGAAACTCTGGGAGTGGGTTTAACTGAGCGCCTCGAGGGCACCTTGGCGGCAACGGCCCTGGCCGCCGCCGAGGGGGCCCGGATGTTCCGAGTGCACGAGGTCGGACCCACTCGGCGCGTACTGGAGATGGTCGCGTCGATCCAGGGCGTGCGTCCACCGACGCGCACGGTGAGGGGACTCGTATGACACTGGTACCGGACCTGACCGCCACCGACCTCGCACGGCACCGCTGGCTGACCGACAACAGTTGGACCCGTCCGACGTGGACCGTGGCCGAACTCGAGGCCGCCAAGGCGGGGCGCACCATCTCGGTGGTGCTGCCCGCGCTCAACGAGGAGGAGACCGTCGGCGGCGTGGTGGAGACCATCCGCCCCCTGCTCGGCGGCCTGGTCGACGAGTTGATCGTGCTGGACTCCGGCTCCACCGACGACACCGAGATCCGTGCCATGGCGGCCGGTGCCCGGGTGATCAGCCGCGAGGTGGCGTTGCCCGAGGTCGCCCCGCAGCCCGGCAAGGGTGAGGTGCTGTGGCGCTCGCTGGCGGCCACCACCGGCGACATCATCGTGTTCATCGATTCCGACCTGATCGACCCCGACCCGATGTTCGTGCCCAAACTCGTGGGCCCGCTGCTGCTCAGCGAGGGAGTGCACCTGGTCAAGGGGTTCTACCGGCGACCGCTGAAGACCAGCGGCAGCGAGGACGCCCACGGCGGCGGACGCGTCACCGAACTGGTGGCCCGGCCGCTGCTGGCCGCGCTGCGGCCGGAGCTGACCTGCGTGCTGCAGCCGCTGGGCGGCGAGTACGCCGGCACCCGCGAGCTGCTCATGTCGGTGCCGTTCGCCCCCGGCTACGGCGTGGAGATCGGCCTGCTCGTCGACACCTACGACCGGCTCGGCCTCGACGCGATCGCCCAGGTCAACCTGGGGGTGCGGGCGCACCGCAACCGTCCGCTGACCGACCTGGCGGCGATGAGCCGGCAGGTCATCGCCACCCTGTTCTCCCGGTGCGGGGTGCCCGACTCGGGGGTGGGGCTGACCCAGTTCTTCGCCGACGGCGACGGCTTCAGCCCGCGGACCTCCGAGGTGTCGCTGGTCGACCGGCCGCCGATGAACACCCTGCGCGGCTGACGTCCGGGCGGCTGGCGCCGACAGGGGTGCCCGCTCGTCGGTGCCCTCGGGCAGTATCGAAGCGTGAGCCTGGTTCTGCTGTACCTCGTCGTGCTCATCCTGGTCGCGATCGTGCTGTTCGCCGTGGGCAGCGTGCTGTTCGGCCGCGGTGAGCCGTTGCCGCCGCTGCCGCGCGGCACCACCGCCACGGTGCTGCCCGCCTCCGGGGTCACCGGGGCCGACGTCGAAGCGGTCAAGTTCACCCAGACCCTGCGCGGCTACAAGACCAGCGAAGTCGATTGGGTGCTCGACCGACTCGCCCAGGAGATCGATCAACTGCGCGGCCAGTTGGCCGCGCTGCGCGCCACCCACGGTCTCGACGACGGACTCGCCGACGTCGCCGAACGGTCCGGCGGTGCGCACGCGGCCCCCTCCGCCGAGGACGACGAACCGTGACCGCCGTCGCCGACGGACTCGTCCGGTGTCCGTGGATCGACGAATCGCGTTTGTCGCCAGACGATTTCGTCCTCTACCGGGATTACCACGACAACGAGTGGGGTCGCCCGGTGCGCGATGCGCAGGCACTGTTCGAGCGGATCACCCTGGAAGCCTTCCAGAGTGGGTTGTCGTGGCTGATCATCCTGCGCAAGCGGGAGAATTTCCGGCGCGCCTTCCACGGCTTCGACGTCGAACGCATTGCCCGCTACGGGGAACGCGACATCGCCCGGTTGCTCGCCGACGACGGTATCGTGCGCAACCGGTCGAAGATCGAGGCGACGATCGCCAACGCCCGCGCCACGCTCGATCTCGACGTGGATCTCGCCGAGTTGCTGTGGTCGTTCGCGCCCACCGACCGTGCCCGGCGTCGGCGGCCGAAAGACCTGTCCGAGGTTCCGGCGACCAGTCCGGAATCGACCGCGATGGCCAAGGAGCTTCGGCGGCGCGGCTTCCGGTTCGTCGGCCCGACCACCGCGTATGCGCTGATGCAGGCGACCGGCATGGTCGACGATCACACCGCCGACTGCTGGGTGCCCAGAGCAGCTTCTTGAGCGACGGATCCGCAGGTCACAGGGGTTGTCGACACGGCGATAGCCGGGTCTTTGCACGCGCACTCGCGCGGATAGGGAACAATAGAGCAAGGAATCGTTTCAGGGCCCACCGTGCGGGCTGGCTCATGTGGAGGGAGCACTCGATGGCGGCGATGAAGCCCCGGACCGGCGACGGTCCTCTGGAAGCAACCAAAGAGGGGCGCGGCATCGTGATGCGGGTACCACTGGAGGGCGGCGGGCGACTTGTCGTCGAGCTCACCCCCGAAGAGGCGGCCGCACTCAGCGACGAGCTCAAGGCGGTCACCAGCTGACACCGCCGATGCGGCTGCGCGCCTATGCGGTGACCTTGCGGTAGATCTCCAGGGTCTGATCGGCGATGCGTGACCAGGAGAACTCCTCGATGCAGCGTTGCCGGCCCGCCTGACCGTACCGTTGCGCACGGGCGGGGTCGGCCACCAATGCGTTGACCGCGTCCGCCAGGCCCCGCTGGTATCCCGTTGGATCGGCCGGGTCGTAGGGCACCAACACCCCGGTGCGTCCGTCGGCGACCACCTCCGGAATGCCGCCGACGTTGGACGCCACCACCGCGGTCGCACAGGCCATCGCCTCCAGGTTCACGATGCCCAGCGGTTCGTAGATCGACGGGCACACGAACACCGTTGCCGCTGAGAGGATTTCGCGTACCTCGGCGATGGGCAGCATCTCCCGCACCCAGAACACCCCGGACCGCGCCGCGGACAGCTGTTCGACAGCCGTCGTCACCTCGGCGGCTATCTCGGCAGTGTCGGGGGCGCCCGCGCACAGCACCAGCTGGATCTCGGGTGAGAAGTGGTTGGCGGCCGCGATCAGATGCGGCACCCCCTTCTGGCGGGTGATGCGGCCGACGAACGCGACGATCGGCCGCGACCTGTCGACGCCGAGTTCGGCGAGCACCGACGGGTCGGGTGCGGGATCGGGGAACCACACGTCGGTGTCGATGCCGTTGCGTACCACGTGCACTCGGTCCGGGTCGAGTGCGGGGTAGGTACGCAGCACGTCGTCGCGCATGCCCGCGCTCACCGCGATCACCGCGTCGGCGGCCTCGATCGCGGTCTTCTCCACCCACGACGAGATGCGGTAGCCGCCGCCGAGCTGCTCGGCCTTCCACGGCCGCATCGGCTCCAGCGAGTGCGCGGTGAGCACGTGCGGGATGTCGTAGAGCAGCCTGGTCAGGTGCCCGGCCAACCCGGTGTACCAGGTGTGGGAGTGCACGATCGTCGCGGCGGCGGCGGCGTTGACCATCGCGAGGTCGGCCGACAGCGTGGTCAGCGCCGGGTTGGCGTCGCGCAACCCCGGATCGGACTGGGCCACGATCGCGTCCGGCCGGGGCGCGCCCATGCAGTGGACATCCACCGTGCACCGCCGACGCAGCTGCGCGACCAGCTCGGTCACGTGCACCCCGGCCCCGCCGTAGACCTCGGGAGGGTACTCCCGGGTCATCATCGCCACCCGCATGATGACGACGGTAACCCAGCAGCAACGGTGATTGCCTGGCAGCACCGGCAGGGGCCGGATAGGTTTGTCCTATGCGGGAACTGCCACATGTGCTGGGCATCGTCCTGGCCGGCGGCGAGGGTAAGCGGCTGTATCCACTGACCGCTGATCGAGCCAAGCCTGCGGTTCCCTTCGGCGGGGCCTACCGGCTCATCGACTTCGTGCTGTCGAACCTGGTCAACGCCCGCTACCTCCGGATCTGCGTGCTGACTCAATACAAGTCGCACTCGCTGGACCGCCACATCAGCCAGAACTGGCGCCTGTCCGGTCTGGCCGGCGAGTACATCACCCCGGTGCCGGCCCAGCAGCGGCTCGGTCCACGCTGGTACACCGGTTCGGCGGACGCGATCTACCAGTCGATGAACCTCATCTACGACGAGGACCCCGACTACATCGTGGTGTTCGGTGCCGACCACGTGTACCGGATGGACCCCGAGCAAATGGTGCGCTACCACATCGAGAGCGGGGCCGGTGCGACCGTCGCCGGCATCCGGGTGCCGCGGTCGCAGGCCAGCGCGTTCGGGGTCATCGAGGCCGACGACTCGGGCCGCATCCGCCGCTTCATCGAGAAGCCCGCCGATCCCCCGGGCACCCCGGACAATCCCGACGAGTCGTTCGTGTCGATGGGCAACTACGTGTTCACCACCAAGGTGCTCATCGACGCGCTGCGGGTCGACGCCGAGGACGACCACTCCGACCACGACATGGGCGGCGACATCATCCCGCGCCTGGTCGACGACGGCATGGCCGCCGTCTACGACTTCAACGACAACGAGGTCCCCGGCGCCACCGAACGCGACCACGGCTACTGGCGTGACGTCGGGACGCTCGACGCGTTCTACGACGCCCACATGGACCTGGTGTCGGTGCACCCGGTGTTCAACCTGTACAACAAGCGCTGGCCGATCCGGGGGGCGACCGAGAACCTGGCGCCGGCGAAGTTCGTCAACGGCGGTTCGGCGCAGGAGTCGGTGGTCGGCGCGGGCAGCATCATCTCGGCGGCGTCGGTGCGCAACTCGGTGCTGTCGTCGAACGTCGTCGTCGACGACGGAGCGATCGTGGAGGGCAGTGTGCTCATGCCCGGTGTGCGGGTGGGGCGCGGCGCGGTGGTGCGCAAGGCCATCCTGGACAAGAACGTCGTCGTCAGCCCCGGCGAGATGGTCGGCGTGGACCTGGAACGCGATCGCGAGCGGTTCGCGGTCAGCGCCGGCGGTGTGGTGACCGTCGGCAAGGGCGTCTGGATCTAGCCCCCGCCCCGGCCGGCCGCCTCCTCGCCCTCTTCTGCAACTCCCTCTTCTGCAACGGAATAGCATTCCTGGTCGCGAATCGGCCGCGATCACAGCCATGGGCGCTATCTCGTCGCACACCCGCGGCCCCCAACCCCCTAGCGGCGATCGCCCGGGACACCCCTAACGAAGGCCGCACGATAGGGGCGCCGACCCCGTTTCGCGTCGTCCCGACTCCTCGAAAGATGGGTCACACCCATCACGCAGAGGAGGAACATCATGAACGGCAAGCGTTTTCGCACCGGCATCGCCGCCGCTGCACTGGGGCTGGCCGCCTGTGTGCTCGCGGCCCCCGTCGCACACGCGGAGAAGCTCTCGGAGAAGACCATCAAGAAGGAATGCGAGGCCGCCGGCGGCGTCTACTCGCGCAGCGGAACGGTCTCGACCTGCACGTACAAGGACATCAAGGGCAACAAGTGGATGGACTGGTTCTCCGGCGGGCATTACGTCGACACGATTCCGTGGTGAGCCGCCGCGGCGCGGCGCCGGCGGCGGCGCAGAAGGCGATAACCCACCACCGCGAGCGCCGCGACCGCGATCAGCACGACGACCGGAATGAGGACCGCCACCACCACCAGACCGAGGCTCACCCCGTCCTCGACGGTCGACAACACGGGCGCGGCCACGCCCGCGGTGGCCACGTTCGCCGCAGGCCGCACCGCCGATTTCGTCAGCGACACCGCCAGCACGACCAGCACCCCGATCAGCACCGGGACCCATTGGCCCGACTGCGCGAACGCACCGGGATCGGTGACCGCGGGGGTCTCGGCCGCGGTGCCGGAGCCGAACACGATCCCGCCGGCGGTCGGCCGCACAACGGTCTGGACGACGTCGTTGATGCTGTCGAGCGCCGGGATCTTGTCGGCGACGACCTCGATCACCAGCAGCGCGGCGACGATCGCGAGCACCCATCCGTTCTCCAGCCAGGCCCAGGCCGGCGGGAGGGTGACCAGGTCGGTGTAGCGCGACAGCACGCCCAGCGCGAGCAGCGGGATGTATGCATTCAGTCCGGCCGCGGTCGCCAAACCGAGCCCGGTCAACAGCTCCATCCACCCAGTATGGCCGCCATGCCGGTACTCGTTCGCGACTCAGCAGATCGTCCGAACCGACACCGGCCTCACCACAGCCACGGCACCAGGCGGTAGCGCACCTGTCGGGTGTAGTCGCGGTAGCCGGGTAGCTCGGCGGTCAGCAGAGCCTCCTCGTCGCGGATCCGCAGTACCAGCATCGCGATCCCGGGCAGCAGGAAAAGCAGTCCCCAGTACGAGCCGAGTGCCGGGGGAGCGCCGAGCATCATCACGATGTCGCCGAGATACATCGGGTGGCGCACGAGTGCGTACCAGCCCGTCGACGACAGCTGCTGGCCGGCCTCGACGGTGACGGTGGAGGCGGCGTAGCTGTTCTGGGCAACCACCGACATCGCGATGAGCAGACCCGCAGCGACCAGTGCATCACCGCCGATCGAGATCGGCGCCGGTACATGCGACCATCCGAAGCGAAAGTCCAACGCGCTCAAGGCGATCATGCCGGCCATCGACAGGAACGCGATGGCGATGACGGCTTTCTGCAGGGGGCGCGTCTCGGCGGCCGGACCCGCACGCAGCCGCCGCCGAAGAGCCTCCGGTTTTCGCACCGCAAGGTATCCGGTCGGAATCAGGGTGGCCGCGGTGAACACCGCGATGAACACCCAGCCGCGCCAGTAGTCGAACGTCCCCGCGGGACCGAATACCAGCGCGCCGAACACCGCGAGACCGGCGATCGAGCGCCCGGCAACGCGGGCGGCGAGGTTCATTACCACACACCCGGAACCAGGCGATAGCTCACCTTGTCGGTGTACTCACGGTAACCGGGAAGATCCTCGCGAAGTGCCTTCTCCTCGTCGGCGATACGGGCGACGAACACGGCCACCGCGGGGATCAGCACGACCAGGCCCCAGTACGAACCCAGCGCGACGGGTGTTCCGGCCGTCACGATGAGCGCCGCGGCGTACATCGGATGGCGCAGCACCGCGTAGAGTCCGGTGGACACCACGGGTTGCCCGGACTCCACGGTGATCGTCGCCGCCGCGTAGTTGTTCTGGGCGATCGTCAGCAGTGCGACGGCGAGGCCCGCCACGACGAGCAGATCGCCGATCACGACAACAGTCGTCGGCACCGTGGACCAACCGAATCGGTGATCCAGCGCGGCTATCACAGCGGCGCTGACCGACGTGAGGACGATGCCGGTGTGGATCAGTCGCTGTAGCGGACGCGTCTCCGCGAAGGGTCCGGGCCGCGTGCGCCGCCGCAGCGCATCCGGCGCCGTGACAGCCAGATAGCCGGATTGCACAACGCTGGCGGTCACGAACACCGCGATGAACACCCAGGCCTGCCAGTAGTCGAAAGTGCCTGCGGGCAAGAACAACAACAGCCCATAGAAGAGCCCGGTGAACAGCGCGTACCCGGTCAGCTGCAGCGCGAGTGTCACGGCCTCGCCTCAGGCCGCGTCGCGGCGTCGGTAGCCGGCGGCTCCGGCGACCGCGAGCACCGCACCGGTGACCACCATGACGCCGAGCTCGGCCGGCGAGAGGTCCAGTGGCACGCTGGTGCGGCCGATCGGGGAAGCCCCGATCACCCATTGCGGAAACTGCAGGATCGGACCGAGATACAGGGACACGATGACGAATGCTACGGCAAGCCAGGCGATCCACGGGGCCTTTGTCGCGACGGCCACCGCGCCGACCCCTGCCATCACCACCATCGCGGGCAGAAAGGCTGCGCCGGCGAGCGTGAGCCGCCAGATGTCCCGTGGCTCGCCGAGAGCGATTCCCGCGCCGAGCCCCATACCGAATCCGGCCAGCAACATCAGTACCGCCGCCCCCACCAGCGCCGCGCCCACCGCGCTGAGCAGCCAGCGCCACCGCGACACCGCGCCGGCCAGCACCGGCTCGCCGAGCCCGGACTCCTCGTCGCTGTACACCCGTACCACGGCGGCCACCACGTAGGCGGTGGCCGCGGCGGCCAGCATCTGCATCAGCGCCGTGTACATGCCGTCGGTACCCTGCTCGCCCAACATGCGTTGCACGAGTTCGTTGTCGACGGCGATCTCGAGCATCGACCTCGCCAGCGATCCGGTGGCCAGCGCGGCGAGAAACAGTCCGGCGCCCCAGCCGATCAACTGCCCCCGCTGCAGCACCAGGTGCAGCCCGAACACACCCTTGATCGGCCGGGCGTTCGGACGGTCACCGGTGGCGGGCAGGACACCGGCGTCGTACTGGCGATGGCTCTCCAGCACGGCGGCCGCGGCCGCCAGCACTGCGGCGAGCAGAACCAACAGCGCGAACGGCCACCACCGCAGGTCGACGAACGGGCGCATCTGCTGAGCCCAGGCGATCGGGGAGAACCAGGACAGCGCGCTTCCGGAGTGGACGATAACATCACCGATCCCGCGCACCAGCACCGCGACGGCGAGGACACCCATCGCCGCGCCGGTCGCCGCCCGCGACTGGCGCCACAGCTGTGCGGCCACCGCCGCCACCGTGCCGAACACCGTCGCGACCCCGGTGATGCCCAGGCACATCGCGGCCGTGTCGACGACGGAGAATCCGGCGGCGGCCATCGCGATCGTCATGGTCAGCGCCAACACCGCATTGACGCCGGCGACCAGGACCAGCGCGGCGAAGGTGCGCGCCTGGCGGCCCACCACCGACGACAACACCAGCTCTGCGGCACCGCGTTCCTCGTCGGCGCGGGTGTGCCGTACCACGGTGAGGATCGACAGGATCGAGGTGGCCACGATCATCGTGAGCATCAGCTCGTTGGCCGTCATCGCGCCGAGATCGGTTTCCCGCACCCCGAACATCGGACCGCTGAGCATGATCGCGGCCGGAGCCTTCATCAAGCCGACGCGCGCGATCCGTTGCGCCTCCTCCGGATACGCGAGCTCCATCGCGGCCGGGGCATAGGCCATCATCAAGGTCAGCGCGCCGACCCACACGCTCAGCCGAACCCGGTCGCGGCGCAACGCCAGCCGCACCAGAAGGCCGAGACCGGTGAACGCCGACGTCGTGAACGCGGTAGCGCGCGCACCGGCCGTCATGTCCGGCTCCCGTGGTATTCGCGTAGGAACAGGTCTTCCAGCGACGCCGGGGTGATGACCAGGTCGAGGATGCCCAGTCCGGTGAGCATCGTCATCACCTGGTCCAGGTCGGCGCGATCGACCGAGAACACGTAATGGCCGTCGGTGATCGAGAAGTCGTGGACGAACGGGGCGTTCGCGAGTTCACGTCCGTCTCTGCGGGTGCGCACCCGCACCGTGGTGCGCATCAGATGACGCAGCTCGTTCAACGGTCCGGAACGAACCGTGCGCCCGGCGCGGATGATCGTCACGTGGTCACAGAGCTTTTCAACCTCGGCGAGGATATGGCTGGACAACAGCACCGCTGCGCCGCGCTGCGCGACCTCGGCGACGCATTGTTGAAATGCTTTCTCCATCAAGGGATCCAGCCCTGTTGTCGGTTCATCGAGGATGTAGAGTTCGGCGTCGGTGGCGAACGCCGCCACCAGTGCGACCTTCTGGCGGTTGCCCTTGGAGTAGGTGCGGGCCTTCTTGTGCGGATCGAGTTCGAAGCGTTCGAGGAGTTCATCGCGTCGAAGGGAGTTCACGCCGTTGCCGCGCAACCGTGCCAGGAAGTCGATGGCCTGCATGCCGGTCAGGTTCGGCCACAGGGTCACGTCCCCGGGGACGTAGGCGATACGGCGGTGCAGGCTGACCGCGTCGCGCCACGGGTCGCCGCCGAGCAGACGCACGGTGCCGCCGTCGGCCCGCAACAGACCCAGCAGTATCCGGATGGTGGTCGACTTGCCCGAGCCGTTGGGGCCGAGGAATCCGGTGATCTGACCCGGGTGGACGGTCAGATCGAGGCCGTCGAGCGCCTTGGTTCTGCCGAACGACTTCGACAGCCCGCGGACTTCGACCGCGGGGGTGTTTCCGTCAATCCGCCTCGTCCGAGCCGTCATCGCCGTCTCCTTCCCGAGCGGTCATGGGGATGCCCTGGCGGTGGCGGGCCAGGAACGCGTCGTACTTCGTCGAATCGGCCAACAACCCCCGGGTGTAGATCTCGAGCCCCGGCAGAAGCATCTCCTCGCTGTAGTCGCGCAGCACCGCCCGCAGGTCGTCGGGGGTCGGGTGCATCTGCAGGTACAGCAAGAAGCTGCCGACGCCCGACAGCGTGAGGAACCTGGCGCGCGCGGACGGGTCGTCGCTGGGTTTGAGGACGCCGTTGCGCACGCCCTCCTCGACGTACTGCTCGGTGTCTTCAACCATGTTGCGCCACAACGTTTTCGACAACTCGCCACCGCTCTGCATGCTGCGGACCAGATAGGCCATCAGCGGTGCGTAGGACTCGATAGCAGCCATCTGCGCGAACCATGCCCGCGGGTCGTTGGTCTGCAGCGACGCGGACTTCTCGGCGCGCACCCGTTGGGTGACGTACTCGTCGCAAGCGCGGCGCAAACCCTCTCGCGACCCGTAGTGGTGGATCACCAGCGCCGCCGAGACCCCGGCGGCTTCGGCGATGCTGCGCAGGCCGACCTGGAACCCGTGGCGGCCCCACTGGTCGATGGCGGCGTCACGGATCCGGGCGGCGGCGGTCCGGTCGTCGCCGACTGAACGCATGTTCACCATGCTAAACGCGTGTTCAGTCGGGGTCAATGGGCGGCGGGCGGCGGGTCGGATCTGCGCCGGGTGCGACGACGCGCTGGATCTGCGCCGGGTGCGACGACGCGGTGGATCTGCGCCGGGTGCGACGACGCGGTGGATCTGCGCCGAGAGTGAAGTGGTGGTCGTGAAATGGCCGCGAGAACGACCAGGAATGCTATTCCGTTGCCAAAGGCGCGCCGTTGCCAAAGGCGCGCGAGGTGGTTGCCGAGGCAGTGGGCGCTATTCGGCGGCGAAGTCGCGGGCGGCGGCGAGCAGACCGTCGCCGAGCGGAATCAGCACCGGCGTGAGCCGCTCGTCCTCGGCGATCAGTCGCGCGGCCTCGCGCACCGCGGTCACCTCCGGGTCGCCGGCGCGGGCGTCGCCGGCGCGGCCGCCGAGCGCGGCGTGGTGCACGACGATCGCCCCGCCGGGACGCAGCAATCGCACCCCCTCGGCGACGAACTGCGGCTGGTCGATCGGGTCGCCGTCGATGAACACCAGGTCGTAGGACTCGTCGGCGAGCCGGGTCAGCACCTCCTGCGCCCGCCCGCTGATCAACCGGGTACGGCCCGGCCCGATGCCGGCCTCGGCGAACGCCTGTTTGGCCAGCCGCTGATGTTCGGGTTCGACGTCGATGGTCGTCAGCACACCGTCCTCGCGCATGCCCGACAGCAGCCACAGCCCGCTGACCCCGGCGCCGGTGCCCACTTCGACGACCGCGCGCGCTCCGGTGAGCTTGGCCAACACACACAGCAGCGCCCCGACCGCGGGGCTCACCGCGCCCGCCCCGATGTCGATCGCGCGTTCGCGGGCCGCAGTGACGATGGCGTCCTCGGAGATGGACTGCTCGGCGTGTGCGACGATGGCCTCTGCCCTAGACTGGGGCCCGGTGCTGTGAGGTCCGATGACGTCGTCGGTGCCGGCCATGCCCGCAGCGTAGATCAACCCCTCAGGGCCGACCCACGACACGCCCGGCCACAACCGACGATTCGAACCAGATCATTGAAGTTTTCGCAGGTCGAAAACGGGTATCACGCATTCTCAGGAAAAGTTCAGTTTGCTCATATGCCCACCACACCCGGGTCGGCGACGGTATTGCCATGAACGGCCGACGCTGGGAGGACGGGAATAACCAGGCGGAACCGCGTGTTTCCGCAGACATCGAGCCGTCGATCGCCGTTGACGGCCGCGATCAGGAGGACAAGACCACGACCACCAAGATGGCCCCGACTTCCATGGCCCACCTTGAGCAGTACACCGACGGCTGGGTTGAACCGTCGGACGAATTGAGCGGCACCGCCGTTTTCGACGCGACCGGCGACAAGTCGACGATGCCGTCGTGGGACGAGCTCGTGCGTGAGCACGCCGACCGCGTCTACCGGTTGGCGTATCGGTTGTCGGGCAACCAGCACGACGCCGAGGACCTGACCCAGGAGACGTTCATCCGGGTGTTCCGGTCGCTGCAGAACTACCAGCCCGGCACCTTCGAGGGCTGGCTGCACCGCATTACCACCAACCTGTTCCTCGACATGGTGCGTCGGCGCAACCGGGTGCGGATGGAGGCGCTGCCCGAGGACTACGACCGGGTTCCTGCCCGTGATCCCAACCCGGAGCAGATCTACCACGATTCCCGGCTCGGTCCGGACCTGCAGGCCGCGCTCGACTCGCTGCCGCCGGAGTTCCGCGCCGCGGTCGTGCTGTGCGATATCGAGGGCCTGTCGTACGAGGAGATCGGCGCCACACTCGGGGTGAAGCTGGGCACGGTCCGCAGCCGCATTCACCGCGGCCGCCAGGCGCTGCGCGACTACCTGGCCCGCCACGGCTATCCGATGGAGACCGCCGACCAGGGCACTTCTCAGCCTGCCTGAGCGTTGACGTGTCGTGGGCGCGGGTGATGCCGCGCTACATTCGACTCAGTAACGTTGATGCGAACGCGGGATGCCGAGAGGAGCTGGGTGATGGCCGACCCGGGCAACGTATTCCGTCGTGCTTTCTCCTGGCTACCCACTCAGCTCGCCTCACAGAGTCAGGCGCCGGTCGGCCCGCGCCAGTTCGGCTCGACCGAACACCTGTCGATCGAGGCCATCGCCGCGTTCGTCGACGGTGAGTTGCGGATGAAGGCGTACCTGCGCGCGGCCAGCCACCTGTCGCTGTGTCAGGAGTGCGCCGCGGAGGTGGAGGCCCAGCGCCGTGCCCGCGCCGCGTTGCGGGCCGCCGACTCCCAGCCGATCACCGCCCCGAGCTCGCTGTTGGGACAGCTGGCGCAGATACCGCTGCAGACCATGGCCGAGTCCGGTCCCGCGGCGCAGGAGCAGGTGGTGCAGGAGCAGGTAGCCGAAGCTTTGTGGTGGTCGCGGCGTAAGCGCCGGTAGGGTTCATGGGACGACGGGGATCGGCGCGCTGTGGTCTTTGCTGGGACTGTGCGGGCGCTCGGATAGAGGGTGATAACGAGTGACCAATGTGGACCAAACCGGCCGTCAGCGTCTCGACCCGAGGCCGATAGCCCGGCCACCGGTCGACGCCGGCACGCAGCGCGCGTTCGGTCGGCCGGCGGGGGTGCAGGGGTCGTTCGCCGACACCGACAAGATCCTCGACCAGCGGGAGTTCACCCCGGCGCCGCGACAGATCGACCCGGTGCTGGCCGAGGCGTTCGGCCGCCCGCATCCGGGCGCGGAGTCGTTGCAGCGTCATCCGGCCGATGCCGGGGCGCTGGAGGCCGAGAAGCTGCGCGAACTGCCTCAGCCGCCCGACGATCCGTGGCGGGATCCGAACGCGCCGGTGACGCTGGGGCGTCCCGCCGAGCCGCCGTCGCCGGTCACCCATGAGCGGGCCGGCGTCGGCAAACTGGGCGTGCGCGACGTCCTGTTCGGCGGCAAGGTGTCGTTCATCGCGCTGGGCGTGCTGGCGATCGTGGCGGTACTGGTGGGCGGGGTCGGCGGCGTCCTCGGCTGGCTGACCGCCGAGCCCACCCAGGCGTTCACCACCTCGAAGGTGACCCTCGGCGTCAACGACAGTGGTGAGGTGCCGGAGAACCGGTTCGTCAAAGCCGCTGCGGCCGTAGCCGATTCCGTGGTCACCATCGAAGCCGAGGGCAAGAAGAACGGTTCGCAGGGTTCGGGCGTGGTGATCGACGGGCGCGGCTACATCGTCACCAACAACCACGTCATCTCGGATGCGGCGAAGAACCCGAGCGAATACAAGCTGACCGTCGTGTTCCACGACGGCAAACGGGTGCCGGCGAGCCTGGTCGGCCGCGACCCGAAGACCGACCTGGCGGTGCTCAAGGTCGACAACGTCGAGAACCTCAGCGTCGCCGAACTCGGTGACTCCGACAAGCTGACCGTCGGTCAGGAGGTGATCGCGGTGGGCGCCCCGCTCGGGCTGCGCAGCACCGTCACCCAGGGCATCATCAGCGCCCTGCACCGTCCGGTGCCGCTCTCGGGCGCCGGCGACGGGTCCGACACCGACACCGTCATCGACGGCGTGCAGACCGACGCCTCGATCAACCACGGCAACTCCGGCGGTCCGCTGATCGACCTGGACGGCAACGTCATCGGCATCAACACGGCCGGAAAGTCGTTGTCGGACAGCGCAAGTGGCCTCGGGTTCGCAATCCCGGTCAATGAGGTGAAGGTGGTCGCCGACGCGTTGATCCGGGACGGCAAGGTCGTCCACCCGACGCTGGGGTTGACAGCCCGTTCGGTCAGCAACGACCTCGCCTCGGGCGCGCAGGTCGCCAACGTGAAGGTGGGCAGCCCGGCGGAGAAGGCCGGCATCCTGGAAAACGATGTGGTCGTCCGGGTGGGCAACCGCGATGTCGCCGATGCCGACGAGTTCGTCGTCGCGGTGCGCCAGCTCAAGATCGGCGAGCCGGCGCCGATCGAGGTGGTGCGCGACGGTCGCCGCGTGGTGCTCACCGTGACCCCGGGCCCCGACGCCACGTAGCGATGTTCTCCAACGTCGGCTGGGGCGAGATGCTCATCCTGGTGATCGCCGGGCTGGTGATCCTGGGACCCGAGCGGCTGCCGGGCGCGATCCGGTGGACCGCCGGCGCGCTGCGCCAGGTCCGTGACTACGTCGGCGGCGCTACCCGGCAGCTGCGTGAGGAGCTGGGCCCGGAGTTCGACGAGTTGCGGGAACCGCTGAGCGAGCTGAACCAGCTGCGCGGGATGACACCGCGCGCCGCGATCACCAAACACCTGCTCGACGGCGACGATTCGATCTTCACCGGGGATATCGACACCCCGGCCGAGAAACCGGTCAGCCGCGCGACACCCACTCCGAAGACGCCACCGCCGGCGGACACCCCGTTCGACCCCGACGCCACCTGAGCGCCCCGAGCCCGCCGGAACCGTCGCCACGCAGCGAAGCGCCGAGCAGCCCGCTGCGGGATCACAACCTCGGTGAACGGGGCGGAGTGGCTAGCGCCGCGCGGGATCGAGGCCGAGTGACATGCCGGCCAGCCCACGCTTGCGGGTCGCCAGCGCGTCGGCGATCTTGCGCAACTCCTTGCCGGCCGCCGAGTCCGGATCGGACAGCACCAGCGGGGTCCCGGAGTCGCCCGCGGCGACCAGCGCGGGATCGATCGGCACCTGGCCCAGCAGCGGAACCTCGGCCCCGATGGCCCGTGACAGCCGCTCGGCGACCTGCTGACCGCCGCCCTCGCCGAACAGGTTCATCACGGTGCCGTCCGGCAGCCGCAGCCCCGCCATGTTCTCCACCACCCCGACGATGCGCTGCCGTGTCTGCAGGGCGATCGCCCCGGCCCGCTCGGCCACCTCCGCGGCCGCCGCCTGCGGGGTGGTGATCACCAGGATCTCAGCGCTCGGGATCAGCTGGGCCACCGAGATCGCGACGTCACCGGTGCCCGGCGGCAGATCCAGCAGCAGCACGTCCAGATCGCCCCAGTAGACATCGGCCAGGAACTGCTGCAGCGCGCGGTGCAGCATCGGCCCGCGCCACACCACCGGCGTGTTGCCCTGGGTGAACATGGCGATGGAGATCACCCGCACGTCGTGGGCGACCGGCGGCACGATCATCGAGTCGACCTGGGTGGGCCGGTCGGTCACCCCCATCATCCGGGGCACCGAGTGCCCGTAGATGTCGGCGTCGAGCACCCCGACCGACAGGCCGCGGGCGGCCAGCGCCGCCGCCAGGTTGACCGTGACGCTGGACTTGCCCACCCCGCCCTTGCCGGAGGCCACCGCGTACACCCGGGTCAGCGAGTTCGGCTGAGCGAACGGGATGACCGGCTCACGGGAGTCGCCGCGCAGCTGTTTGCGCAGCTCGGCCCGCTGCTCGTCGGACATCACGTCGAGCGTGACGGTCACCGCGCCGGTGCCGGGCACATCGGCGACGGCGCGCTGCACCCGCTCGGAGATCTCGGTCTTCTTCGGGCAGGCCGCCGTGGTGAGGTACACCTCGACGTGAACGCGGCCGTCGGACTCGACGGTCACGTTCTTGACCATGCCGAGTTCGGTGATCGGCCGACGCAGTTCCGGGTCGATCACCTTGGCCAGCGCGCCGCGGACGGCCGATTCGAGGTCAGGCGAGGAAGGGGACATCACCCCGAGTCTAGGCCGACCCGACCGACCGGCCCTAACCGGCAGGCGCGGGCTCGGGGCCGGGTGACGGGGCGTCCCCGGACGCGGGCGCCGGCGCCTCGGTCGCGGTCGCGGGCGCCTCGGCGGACGGCACACCGGGCGAACCCGGGACATCCGGTCCGGGGGCGGGACCCGGCGGGGTGCCCGGCAGCGGCGGGGTCAGCTGCTGGACGGGGGTGTCCGGGGTCGGCACCGGCTGCAGCGGCGCCGGCCGGTCCTGGATGCAGAACACCGCGCACCCGGGCGGACGCTGCGGCTGCGGCTGCAGCCACGGCGGCAGCCACGGCGGGGTCTCCGGCTGGGGGAGCGCCGGCGGCGCCTCCGGGCCGGGCGCGGGTCCCGGCAGCGGGCCCAGCCGCTGGCCGGGCGCGAAGCCGGGGATCTGGCTGGCGACGTCGCCGCGGCCCAGGATCGGCAGGCGGGACAGCGGATCGGTCGGCGGCAGGCCCAGCGCGTTGAACGGCAGACCCGGGCCGAGGCCCTCGTACTTCTCCAGCGCCGGGTCGCCGAGGCCGTGTCCGCTCGCGGCCGCTTCGAGGGTCGGCACCTCTCCGGTGATCGGCGGCAGGTCGATCGGCGCGATGCCGGTCGCGTAGGCGGCGGCCCAGCCCAGCACGTTGCGGGCGTAGGCGACCGAGTTGTTGTACCGCAGGATCGCGGTCATCACGTGCGACGGATCGCGCAGATTCAGCCCGCCGCTGCACAGGTAGCGGGCGGCCGCCAGCGCGGCGTCGTAGATGTTCTGGACGTCGGCCTTGCCGTCGCCGTCGCCGTCGGAGGCGTAGCGGGCCCAGGTGCCCGGCAGGAACTGCATCGGCCCCATCGCGCGGGCGTAGGTGACGCGGTCGCCGTCGCGGCTCTCCACGATGATCTCGTTGCCGGGCAACGATCCGTCCAGCAGCGGCCCGTAGATCGGCCGCACGGCGTTACCGCGGGCATCCGTCGCCCCGCCGTAGGCGTGCATCGACTCGATCCGGCCGATGCCGGCCAGCAGGTTCCAACTGATGCCGCACTCGGGCTGGGTGGCCGCCATGATCCGTTCGGCGTTGCGGTAGGCGGCCAGCGCCATCGGCGGGATCTGCATGGCGCCGGGCAGATTGACCACGGGCGCCGGTGCCGGCGATGACACCGTGCCGGTCGCCGCGATCTGCAGCGCGGTCGGTGCCTTCGGCGCCGCGACCACCGACGGGCCCTTGCGATCGACCTGCTGCTGGCCGACGGCGGCCAGCGGGGTCACCGCGGTGTCGCGCACCCGGCTCTCGGGCTGGACCGTGCCGCCGACGGCGCCGGCGAAGATCAACGGGGCGATGACGGCGACCCCGGACAGGGAACGCAGGCGGGAACCACCGCTGGCCAGCGGGTCCGTCGGCGATGTGGTGAGCGAACGCAGACCCGGAACCACACCGCCGAGACGCGTCACCGAACCGACAGCGCCGCGCGCGACCCTCCCGGCTTGGCGTCGTGCCGCAAGGGCGGCCCGTCCCACTATCCGCACTCAACCGTCCTAGGTCCGTCGTCGCCTGTGAACCAAGTCACCATACCTACTGCATAACATTCGCGTTACGGCAATGACGCGTTACGGCATGGCGACACAGTAACGCAGGTTACTTTTTGCCTCGCCGGTCATTGTGGTCGGGGCGGTCACCGTCGGCGGCCGGGTGGTGATCGGCGTCGGCGGTGTTCGGCGGCTGCAGCCGGGCCAGCATCTCGTGGATCTCCTCGAGCTCGCGCCGTAGAAAGTCACGGGTGGGAACCTCGCCGATCGCCAGCCGCAGGGCGGCGAGCTCACGGGCCAGGTATTCGGTGTCGGCCTTGGTCTGCTCGGCGCGCCGGCGATCCTCCTCCAGGGCGACGCGGTCGCGGTTCTCCTGGCGGTTCTGCGCCAGCAGGATCAGCGGCGCCGCGTAGGCCGCCTGAGTGGAGAAGGCCAGGTTCAGCAGGATGAACGGGTACGGGTCCCACCGCAGGCGCACGGCGAACAGGTTCAGGCTGATCCAGACGATGACGATGATCGTCTGCCAGGCCAGGTAGCGGCCGGTGCCGAGGAACCGCGCGATCGACTCGGAGAAGCGGCCGACGGCCTCGGCGTCGACGTGGAAGGAGAACCGCCGCCGCGACACCCGCGGCGTGTCGAGTCGCTGCCGGGCGGTCAGTTCGCTCACGACGCGCCCTCCCCCGACAGCTCGCGCTCACGCCAGTCCTCGGGCAGCAGATGGTCCAGCACGTCGTCGACCGACACCGCGCCCAGCAGGTGGTTCTCGTCGTCGACGACCGGCGCGCACACCAGGTTGTAGGCGGCGAAGTAGCGGGTCACCTCGGCGAGGGAGTCCGTCGGTTTCAGGTTGGGCAGATCGGTGTCGAGGATGCCGCTGACCAGGTCGGCCGGCGGTTCCCGCAGCAGCCGTTGCAGGTGGACGCACCCCAGGTAGCGGCCGGTCGGGGTGGCCGTGGGCGGGCGGGTGACGAACACCAGCGACGCCAGTGCGGGGGTCAGGTCGGGGTCGCGGACCCGGGCCAGCGCCTCGGCGACGGTGGTGTCCGGGGCGAGCACCACCGGTTCGGAGGTCATCAGACCGCCGGCGGTGTCGGGGGAGTGCGCCAGCAGCCGCCGGACGTCCTCGGAGTCCTCCGGGTGCATCTGCCGCAGGAATCCCTCGGCGTCGGTCGGCGTCATCGACCCCAGCAGGTCGGCGGCGTCGTCGGGATCCATCGCCTCGAGGACCCGGCCCGCCCGTTCCCGGGTCAGCCGTTTGAGCACGACGACCTGGTCGTCCTCGGGCAGCTCCTGCAGCACGTCGGCCAGCCGCTCGTCGTCGAGCGCGTCGATCACCTCGTAGCGGCGCTTGTCCGGCAGTTCCAGCAGCGCCTCGGCCACCTCCACCGGGCGCTGGTTCTCGAGCAGCTCCAGCAGCTGCGCCACCCCCTGATCGGGCATCGCCAGCCCGGACGGGGTCAGACCGTGCACGTGCTGCCAGTCGACGACGTAGACGTTGCGGCGCCGGGCTAGCCGGCGCGGCGGGCGCACAGCGACCTTGGTCACCACCCAGTCGCGGGTGCGGGTCTGCTCCATGGCGAGGTCGACGACATGCAGATCGAGGCCGTGCAGCTGCGGCAGGTCGGGGTCGTCGACGCGCACCGCGGTCTCGACGACCTGCCCGAGCACCAGCACCTCGCCCGGCCGCTGGGAGAACTTGCGCAGCGACACGGTGCCGGTGGCCAGCGTGACTGCGCCCGGTTCGATGGAGGTCACGCGCAGGATGGGAACGAAAATCCTTCGCCGCGTGAGCAGTTCGACGACCAACCCGAGAACCCTCGGTTGTTGGCGGACAATGCTGATGCTGATCACGATGTCGCGGACGCGTCCGATCGACTCGCCGTCAGGGCCCAGCACCACCATCCCTGCGAGACGGGCTGCATAGACCCTGTTCACCGCCGCCATGACTCAAAGAGTAGAGACTAGGGCCGTGGAAAACCGTTATCGACCCCGCCGAACGATCCTGTCCGTCCCCGGTAGCAGCGCCAAGATGATCGCCAAGGCCAAGGGCCTGCCCGCCGATGAGGTGTTTCTCGACCTGGAGGACGCCGTCGCCCCCGATGCCAAGGAGGAGGCGCGCGCCCAGGTGGCCGCCGCGTTGGCCGAACCCGGGTGGTCGGGCCAGCTGCGCGGCGTCCGGGTGAACGACTGGACGACGCCGTGGACCCACGCCGACGTCATCGAGGTGGTGTCGGTGGCCGGCGCCTTTCTCGACATCGTGGTGCTGCCGAAGGTCAGCGACGTTTCCCACATCCATGCGCTCGACCTGTTGCTGACCCAGCTGGAGCAGAAGCACGGGCTTCCGGTGGGCCGCATCGGGATCGAGGCGCAGATCGAAAACGCCCAGGGCCTGACCAACATCGACGCGATCGCCGCCGGTCCGCGAGTGCAGGCGCTGGTGCTAGGTCCCGCGGACATGTCGGCCAGCCTCAACATGCGCACGCTCGAAGTGGGGGAACAGCCCGAGGGTTACGACGTCGGCGACGCCCACCACTACGTGCTGATGCGGATTCTGGTCGCCGCCCGCGCGCACGGTGTGCTCGCCATCGACGGTCCCTATCTGAAGGTGCGCGATGTCGAGGGCTTCCGGCGGGTGGCCGGGCGGTCCGCCGCGCTCGGGTACGACGGCAAGTGGGTACTGCATCCGGACCAGATCGCCGCGGGCAACGAGGTGTTCAGCCCGCGCCAGGAGGACTACGACCGCGCCGAACTCATCCTCGAGGCCTATGAATGGCACACCTCGCGGGCCGGTGGCGCACGCGGCGCGGTGATGCTCGGCGACGAGATGATCGACGAGGCCAGCCGCAAGATGGCGCTGGTGATCGCGGGCAAGGGCAGGGCCGCGGGCATGCAGCGCAAGGGTGAACGCTTCCAACCGCCGGCGTGATCGACCACCGGCCTGATCGCGCCGTGGTCGGGTCAGCCGATCGCCGCGGCGACCATCAGCGCCATGAAAAGCAGCAGACCCGCGCAGCTGAGCGCGATACCGGCGATAGCGAGGCCTCGACCCTCCCCGCCGGAAGTCTTGGTCTGGTTCAGCGCGATCAGGCCGAGCACGATGCCGGGGACCGAGAACACGCAGCCGCAGATAAGGCCCAGCATTGAGCACACCAGCGAGGCGATCGCCAGGCCGTTGGTAGGGGTCGGCGGCGGGTACGGCCCGTAGCCGGGCTGGGGATATCCCGGTGCCGGATACGCCGGCGGGGGATACGCCGGCGGGGGCGCACCCCAGCCGGGCGGACTGGCCCCGAACTCCGGCCGCGGATAGAGCGGGCTGCCGGTCTGCGGCGGGTACCCGCCGGGCGCCAAGAAACCCGGATCTCCCGGGTAGTCGGCGGGCGGAGCCGGATAGCCGCTCTGTTCGTACGCCGGCGGCAAACCGGTTTCCGGTGCCGCCCACGGTTCGGGGTCGACCTGCGGTGCGATCTGGGTCGGTTCGTAGGCCGGGCCGGTCTGATAGTCCTCACGCCGGTAGAGCGGGGGCTGGTAGGCGGGGGGAAGGTCGGAGCCCGGGGTCGACGGTGCGCCTTCGGCCGATCGAGCCGGCAGGTGCTGGGTGGGTGCGTAGCCACCCAGCACCTGCTCGATCGGCGGAGCCTCCCGGCCGTTCGGCGGCGGCTCGTAAGCGCCTTCGTTCGGACCGTCGCCGGAGGAAGCTGACGCCGATCGGCCGGCGCCGTGGTCCGGGTTTGTCATGGTCACCAACGTAGCGCACGGTGAGGGCACCGCGGTGCGTCGGTTTTCGTTGTCTGTACGACAGCCCCGACACGGCTGACCCGTGAGCGACGAGCGTACGTAGGAGAAGATGGACCCATGACCAGTCCGTTTCAGCCTGGACAGCCGGCAGGTGTCCCCCCGGGGGTGGCCGGGCGTCGTCGAATCCCCGCGCTGCCCACGCCGCCGAAGGGCTGGCCGATCGGGTCGTATCCGACCTACGAGGAGGCTCAGCGCGCCGTCGACTACCTCGCCGACCAGCAGTTTCCGGTCGAACAGGTGACGATTGTCGGCGTGGACCTGATGCAGGTCGAACGCGTCACCGGCCGCCTGACGTGGCCGAAAGTACTCGGTGGCGGTGTGCTGTCCGGCGCCTGGCTGGGGCTGTTCGTCGGCCTGATCCTAGCCCTGTTGACCATGACGCCGGATCCGTGGGCCGCATTGCTGACCGGCCTGGTCGCCGGTGTGTTCTTCGGTCTGATCACCTCCGCGGTGCCCTATGCGATGGCACGCGGGACAAGAGATTTCAGTTCCACCATGCAGTTGGTCGCCGGGCGTTACGACGTGCTGTGCGACCCGCAGAACGCCGAACGCGGGCGGGATCTGCTGGCGCGCTTGACGATCTGACCTGCCCGATCCGCGCCGACCTGGGCCTGCCCCGCGACACGCCGGGGTGACCGGGCCGTTTGTCGTCACCCGCGATTGAGTAACGTAGACCCAATCGCGGGTGCCGGCCTGTTGCGGCGTGGGTGTGTCCGGCAATACGGTTGCCGCGCGAGACGTTCCTGGCGGACGGGAGGCGGGTGGTGCGCAGTCGGCGGCTGTGTGCAGCGGCGATGGCGGCGCTGACGACGGCTTCTGTGGTGTCGGCGTGCAGCGCCGACGACGGTGGCATCGTCATCAACTACTACACCCCGGCCAACGAGTCGGCCACCTTCACCGCGGTCGCCGAACGCTGTAACGAACAGTTCGGCGGCCGGTTCCGCATCAAACAGCGCAACCTGCCCAAGAGCGCCGACGACCAGCGTCTGCAGCTGGCTCGCCGACTGACCGGCAACGACCGGTCGCTGGATGTGATGGCGCTCGACGTGGTGTGGACCGCCGAGTTCGCCGAGGCCGGCTGGGCGCTGCCGCTCTCGGACGACCCGGCCGGGTTGGCCGAGGCGGACGCGATGTCGAACACGCTGCCCGGGCCGCTGGAGACCGCCAAGTGGGACGGCAAGCTGTATGCGGCACCGGTCACCACCAACACCCAATTGCTCTGGTACCGCGCCGATCTGATACCCGAACCGCCCGAGACCTGGGACGAGATGGTGCAGACCGCCACCCGTCTGTACCGCGAGGGTGGGCCGAGCTGGATCGCGGTGCAGGGCAAGCAGTACGAAGGCCTGGTGGTGTGGTTCAACACCCTTCTGGAAAGCGCTGGCGGACAAGTGCTTTCCGACGACGGTCAGCGGGTCACGCTGACCGACACGCCCGAGCACCGGGCCGCGACGGTCAAGGCGCTGCAGACCATCAAGTCCGTCGCCACCGCGCCCGGTGCCGACCCGTCGATCACCCAGACCGACGAGACCACCGCGCGGCTCGCGCTCGAACAGGGCAAGGCCGCGCTGGAGGTCAACTGGCCCTACGTGCTGCCGTCGCTGCTCGAGAACGCCGTCAAGGGCGGGGTCCCGTTCCTGCCGCTGAACACCGAACCCGCGCTGCGCGGCAGCATCAGCGACGTCGGCACCTTCTCCCCGACCGATGAGCAGTTCGAGATCGCCTTCAACGAGAGCAAGAAGGTGTTCGGTTTCGCGCCGTACCCGGGCGTCGAACCCGGCAAACCGGCCAAGGTGACCCTCGGCGGGCTCAACCTCGCGGTGGCCAGGACCACCCGCCACAAGGCCGAGGCGTTCGAGGCCATCCGCTGCATCCGCAACGTCGAGAACCAGCGCTACACCTCGATCGAGGGTGGCCTGCCCGCGGTGCGCGCCTCGTTGTACGACGATCCGGAGTTCCAGGCCAAGTACCCGCAGTACGCGATCATCCGCGAGCAGCTGACGAACGCCGCGGTGCGTCCGGCCACCCCGGTCTACCAGTCGGTGTCCACCCGGATCGCGGTCACGCTGGCGCCGATCACCGAGATCGATCCGGAACGCACCGCCGACGAGTTGACCGAACAAGTGCAGAAGGCGATCGACGGCAAGGGGCTGATCCCGTGACCACCGCCGAGACCACCGCCGACGACGTGGCGCCGGCCGCCACCGACGACACCAGATCGGAGCGGCGGCTGGCGTATCTGTTGATCGCACCGGCGGTCATCCTCATGATCGCGGTGACCGGTTACCCGATCTGCTACGCGGTCTGGCTGAGCCTGCAGCGCTACAACCTTGCCGAACCCGACGACGTGGAGTTCGTCGGGTTGCAGAACTACATCACCGTGCTGACCGACCAGTACTGGTGGACGGCGTTCACGGTGACGCTGGCGATCACCGTGGTGTCGGTGGCGATCGAGTTCGTGCTCGGCATGGCGCTGGCCATGGTGATGCACCGCACCATCTTCGGCAAAGGCGTGGTGCGCACCGCGATCCTCATCCCGTACGGCATCGTGACCGTCGCCGCCTCCTACAGCTGGTACTACGCCTGGACGCCGGGCACCGGATATCTGGCCAATCTGCTGCCCGACGGCAGCGCCCCGCTGACCGAGCAGATTCCGTCACTGGCCATCGTGGTGCTGGCCGAGGTGTGGAAGACGACGCCGTTCATGTCGCTGCTGCTGCTGGCCGGTCTGGCGTTGATCCCGCAGGACCTGCTCAACGCCGCCCAGGTCGACGGCGCCGGTGCCTGGAAGCGCCTGACGAAGATCATTCTGCCGCTGATGAAACCGGCCATCCTGGTGGCGTTGCTGTTCCGCACCCTGGATGCGTTCCGGATCTTCGACAACATCTACATCCTCACCGGCGGGGCCAACGACACCGGCTCGGTGTCGATCCTGGGCTACGACAACCTCTTCAAGGCCTTCAATCTCGGCCTCGGGTCGGCGATCAGCGTGTTGATCTTTCTGTCGGTGGCGGTGATCGCGTTCATCTACATCAAGATCTTCGGTGCGGCCGCACCGGGATCTGAGCAGGAGGCCCGCTGAGGTGAACGAGCGTGTGACCGCGCGGCGCGCGACCGGCTGGATCGTGGTGGATGTTCTGGTCATCGCCTACGCGCTGCTACCGGTGCTGTGGATCCTGAGCCTGTCGCTGAAGTCGACCGCAACGGTCAAGGACGGCAAGCTGATTCCCAGTCAGATCACATTCGAGAACTACCGGGCGATCTTCCAGGGCAATTTCTTCAGCTCGGCGCTGATCAACTCGATCGGCATCGGTCTGATCACCACGGTGATCGCGGTGACCATCGGTGCGATGGCCGCCTACGCCGTCGCCCGCCTGGAGTTCCCGGGCAAGCGGCTGCTCGTCGGGGCGGCGCTGCTGATCGCGATGTTCCCCCAGATCTCGCTGGTCACACCGCTGTTCAACATCGAGCGCCGGGTCGGGCTGTTCGACACCTGGCCCGGGCTGATCATCCCGTACATCACCTTCGCGCTGCCGCTGGCGATCTACACGCTCTCGGCGTTCTTCCGCGAGATTCCCTGGGACCTGGAGAAGGCGGCCAAGATGGACGGCGCCACACCCGGTCAGGCCTTCCGCAGGGTGATCGCCCCGTTGGCCGCGCCGGGCATCGTGACCGCCGCGATCCTGGTGTTCATCTTCGCCTGGAACGACCTGCTGTTGGCGTTGTCGCTGACCGCGACCGACCGCGCCATCACCGCGCCGGTGGCGATCGCGAACTTCACCGGCAGTTCGCAGTTCGAGGAGCCGACCGGATCCATCGCGGCGGGCGCGATGGTCATCACGATTCCGATCATCATCTTTGTCCTAATCTTCCAACGACGAATCGTCTCCGGGTTGACGTCTGGTGCGGTGAAGGGGTAGCCGATGGCCGAGATTGTGTTGGACCGGGTGACCAAGCGTTACCCCAACGGCGCGACGGCCGTGAAAGACCTGTCGCTGACGATCGCCGACGGCGAGTTCATCATCCTGGTCGGTCCGTCCGGCTGCGGAAAGTCGACCACACTCAACATGATCGCCGGCCTGGAGGACATCACCTCCGGCGAGTTGCGCATCGACGGCGAGCGGGTCAATGAGAAGGCGCCCAAGGACCGCGACATCGCCATGGTGTTCCAGTCCTATGCGCTCTACCCGCACATGACCGTCCGGCAGAACATCGCCTTCCCGCTGACCCTGGCCAAGCTCAAGAAGGACGAGATCGCCCGCAAGGTCGAGGAAGCCGCGAAAATTCTTGACCTGACGGAGCTTCTGGATCGCAAGCCGGCGCAGCTGTCCGGTGGCCAGCGGCAGCGGGTGGCGATGGGCCGCGCGATCGTGCGCAACCCCAAGGCGTTCTTGATGGACGAGCCGCTGAGCAACCTCGACGCCAAGCTGCGGGTGCAGATGCGTGCCGAGATCGCGCGGCTGCAGGACAAGCTGGGCACCACCACCGTCTACGTCACCCACGATCAGACCGAGGCGATGACGCTGGGGGATCGGGTGGTGGTGATGCTCGACGGAGTGGCCCAGCAGGTCGGCACCCCCGAGGAGCTCTACAACCGCCCGGTCAACCTGTTCGTGGCGGGCTTCATCGGTTCGCCGGCGATGAACTTCTTCCCGGCCACCCTCACCGATGTCGGGGTGCAGTTGCCGTTCGGCGAGGTCACCCTGACCCCGGATGTGCTCGATCTGCTGGCGCGGTACGAGCCGAAGAAGAACGTCATCGTCGGGGTGCGGCCGGAGCACATCGAGGACGCCGAGCTGCTCGACGTGTACGCCAAGATCCGGGCGTTGACCTTCGAGGTCACCGTCGAGCTGGTGGAGACGCTGGGCGCCGACAAGTACCTGCACTTCAAGACCGAGGGCGCCGGCGCGCACGCCAGCCAGCTGGCGAAGCTGGCCGCGGAGTCGGGGGCGGGGGAGAACGAGTTCGTCGCGCGGGTGTCGGCGGATTCGAAGGCCCGCCAGGGGCAGAAGGTCCAGCTGGCGCTGGACACCACCAAACTGCTGATCTTCGACCCGGACACCGGCCGGAACCTGACCCTGCCCGAGGGGCAGACCGCGCCGGCTGCGCCGAGCCCGCCGGGCGAGTGATCGACGTCCTGGCGGCGGTCCGGGCCCGACTCGATGAGCACTTCACCCGGGCCGGGGTGACCGCCGAACCCGTGGCGGCCAGCGTCACCTTCCTGGGCGCCGACACCATCAACGTGTTGCGCTACGGCCCCGACCCCGACGGGGTGGCGCACTACGTCTCGCTGGGGTGCTCCCAACACCCGATGGCCGACCCGGTCGAGATGGTGACCGATGCCCTGCACGGGCCGCGCGCGGAGATCACGGTCGCCCTGCGCGGGCCCACCCCGCGGGGCCTGGCCCGGTCGATCGCGATCGTGGCTGCCGCGCCGGCGGTCGAGGGCCTGATGCTCACCCCCGATGCGCTGGTGGACCTGGAGACGCCGCTGTGGGAGTCGGCGCCGTTCACCGCGTTCCTGCTCGGCGTCAGCGACATCGACGACGTCCCGCTGGTCGATCCGCTGCCACCGGTGCAGGTGTTGTCGGCCACCCCGATCACCGCCACCGAGGCGGCCTGGGTGCGGCTCAAGGGTGCCGACGCGATGCGCGAGACCTGGGAGCAGGACGGCGTCGACGTGCGCGACCCGCACCGGCGGGCCGTCGGGCCCCACTAGCGCCGGACCGCCCGCGCCGTCCTCGGCCGGCAGGGGAGTTGCGCACCACCGCCCGGCGGACAGCCTCTATGCTGCCGGTGACGGCACCTGCGCACTTGAGCAGGGCGGACCGGAGATTGGTCGCCGCGGCCGGTGCGATAGGTTCAGTCCCGACATCTACACCGTCCAAGGAGCACTTGACGTGAGCACAACTCCCCTCAAGGTCGCGGTCACCGGCGCCGCAGGCCAGATCGGCTACAGCCTGCTCTTCCGCCTGGCCAGCGGTTCTCTGCTGGGCCCGGACCGTCCGATCGAGCTGCGTCTGCTCGAGATCGAGCCCGCGCTGAAGGCGCTCGAGGGTGTGGTCATGGAACTGGACGACTGCGCGTTCCCGCTGCTGGCCGGTGTCGAGATCGGCGCGGACCCGAACGTGATCTTCAACGGCGCGAACCTGGCGCTGCTGGTGGGTGCCCGCCCGCGGACGAAGGGGATGGAGCGCGGCGACCTGCTGGAGGCCAACGGCGCGATCTTCACCGCCCAGGGCAAGGCGCTCAACGAGGTGGCCGCCGACGACATCCGGGTGCTGGTGACGGGTAACCCCGCCAACACCAACGCGCTGATCGCCATGAGCAACGCGCCCGACATCCCCAAGGAGCGGTTCAGCGCGCTGACCCGCCTCGACCACAACCGCGCCATCAGCCAGCTGGCCCGCAAGACCGGCGCCAAGGTCACCGAGATCAAGAAGATGACGATCTGGGGCAACCATTCGGCGACCCAGTACCCCGACATCTTCCACGCCGAGATCAACGGCAAGAACGCCGCCGAGGTCGTCAACGACCAGAACTGGATCGAGAACGACTTCATCCCCACCGTCGCCCAGCGCGGCGCGGCCATCATCGAGGCCCGCGGTGCGTCGTCGGCCGCCTCGGCCGCCTCGGCGACCATCGACGCCGCCCGGGACTGGCTGCTGGGCAGCCCCGAGGGCGACTGGGTGTCGATGGCGGTGGTGTCCGACGGCAGCTACGGCGTTCCGGAGGGCCTGATCTCGTCGTTCCCGGTGACGACCAAGGACGGGAACTGGTCCATCGTGCAGGGGCTGGAGATCGACGACTTCTCCCGGTCGCGCATCGACAAGTCGACCGCCGAACTCGCCGACGAGCGCAAGGCTGTCACCGATCTCGGGTTGATCTGAGTACCCTCGAGTCCGTGTCCCACCCGGTGAACAGCCCATCTGACAGCCCCGATCCCATCGTTCTGCGCGATGAGGAGATCTTCGCCGCGCACGCGGGGGGCAAGCTCTCGGTCAGCCTGAACACCCCGTTGGACACCCAGCGGGCGTTGTCGATCGCCTACACGCCGGGTGTGGCGCAGGTAAGTCGGGCGATCGCCACCGATCCCACCCTGGCGGCCCGGTACACCTGGGCCAGCCGGATGGTGGCGGTGGTCAGCGACGGCACCGCGGTGCTCGGTCTGGGCGACATCGGTCCGGCCGCGTCACTGCCGGTGATGGAAGGCAAGTGCGCGCTGTTCAAGACGTTCGCGGGTCTCGACTCGATCCCGATCGTGTTGGACACCAAGGATCCCGACGAGATCGTCGAGACGCTGGTGCGGCTGCGCCCGACGTTCGGTGCGGTGAACCTGGAGGACATCTCGGCGCCGCGCTGCTTCGAGATCGAACGCCGCCTGGTCGAGGCCTTGGACTGCCCGGTGATGCACGACGATCAGCACGGCACCGCGATCGTCGTGCTGGCGGCCCTGCTCGGGGCCGCGAAAGTGCTCGGCCGGGACGTGACCTCGCTGCGGGTGGTGGTCTCCGGTGCCGGCGCGGCCGGGGTCGCGTGCGCGAAGATCCTGCTGGCCAGGGGAATTCGCGATATCACCGTGCTCGACTCACGGGGCATCCTGTATCGGGAGCGCGGTGATCTCAACGCGTACAAGGCCGAACTCGCCGAGCAGACCAACCCCAACGGGCTGTCCGGTGGGCTGAGCGAGGCGCTCAAGGGCGCCGACGTGTTCCTCGGGCTTTCGGCCGGGGTGGTGCCGTCGGAGCTGGCCGCGACGATGGCGCCGGACGCGATCATCTTCGCGCTGTCCAACCCTGATCCGGAGATCCATCCGGACGAGGCACGCAAGTACGCGGCCGTCGTCGCCACCGGGCGCAGCGACTTCCCGAACCAGATCAACAACGTGCTGGCGTTCCCGGGGGTGTTCCGCGGTGCGCTGGACGCGGGCGCGCGTCGCATCACGCAGAAGATGAAAGTGGCTGCGGCCGAAGCGATCCTGTCGGTGGTCGGCGACGACCTCGCAGTGGACCGCATTGTGCCGAGCGTGCTGGATCCCCGGGTCGCGCCGGCGGTGGCGAAGGCGGTCGCCGAGGCCGCCGCCGAGTAGGCTCCCGATGCGCCGGCTGGCGGGAGCCGTCGTCACGCTACTGGTGGCGGGGCTGGTGGTCGGCCTCGCGGGATGTGGCCGCGACCCGGCGGTGCCGCCGATCGCGGTGGGCAGCCGCAGCGGGGCGGACGCCACGCTGATCGCGCACATCTACGCCGCGGCGCTGCGCTACTACGGCAGCCCGGCGCAGGTCGTCGAGGTCGACGATCCGTTGCGCGCGCTGGACACCGGTGAGGTGCGGGTGGCGCCCGGATTCACCGGGCGGATCCTGAGCCGGTTGGTGCCCGACGCGGTGGCCCGCTCACCGTCGCAGGTGTACCGGGAGATGGTGTCGGCGCTGCCGGAGGGCATCGCGGCCGGCGACTACACCGAGTCCGCCGAGGACAAACCGACGCTGGTCGTCACCGACGCCACCGCGTCCGCGTGGGGTGGACGCGACCTGAGCGCCGCGGTGCGCAATTGCGACGAACTCCGACTCGGCGGGGTCACCGGGGCGGTGTGGCCGTCGCGGCTGGGCACCTGCCGGCTTCCGAAGGCGCGCGAGTTCCCCAACCGCGCCGCGGCGTTCGCGGCGCTGCAGAAGGGCGAGATCAACGCCGCCTGGTCCTCGACCGCTGCGCCGTTCATTCCCACCGAGTTGTTGACGTTGTCGGACCGCACCGCGCTGATCCGTGCGGAGAACCTGGTGCCGCTGTATCGGCGGAACGAGCTGAACGAGCGACAGATCCTCGCGCTCAACGAGGTCGCGGGTGTGCTCGACACCGCCGCACTGGCCGAGATGCGCGCACAGGTCGAAAAGGGTGCGGCACCCGCCGCGGTCGCCGACGCCTTCCTCGCCGAGCACCCCCTCGGCGTGTAGCCACGCCGGCGCGCCTGTCGGTACCCGACACGCCGGGGGGATTGCGGCAGCTCGCGCACGCTCACGCGGCGGCGGGAGTGCGCGAGCGGTCAGTGCGCGTTGGGGACCAGACGGCTGACCGCCGTCGTGAACAACCGCTGGTAACCCGACCCGGTCAGCCGCACGAGGATGTCGAGGATCTTTGCGTCCGGCCCGACGAGCACCCGGGCCTTGTTCTTGCGTACCGCGGTCAGGGTCTCGCGGGCCGCCTTCTCCGGGGTGGTGATGGTGAGCCGCTGATCGAAGGTCTTGGTCAGCCCCTCCTTGTCGACCCCCTCGGCGGCGGTCGCGTTGCGCATGATCGCGGTCTTGATCCCGCCCGGGTGTACCGCGGTGACCTTCACCGGATGACCGTTGGCGATCATCTCCTGGCGCAGCGCCTCGGTGAACCCGCGCACGGCGAACTTCGCCGAGTTGTAGGCCGACTGGCCCGGAACCGAGAAGATGCCGAACAGGCTGGAGACGTTGATGACATGGCCGTCGCCGGACGCGATCAGATGCGGCAGGAACACCTTGGTGCCGTTGACCACACCCCAGAAGTCGACGTCCATCACCCGCTCGATGTCCTTGAACGGCATCACCTCGACGTCGCCGACGTAGGCGATGCCGGCGTTGTTGTAGACCTGGTTGACTTTGCCGAAGTGCTCGACCACCGCGTCGGCGTAGGCCTGGAACGCCTCTCGCTCGGTGACATCGAGCCGGTCGGCCTTCACCGAGGCGCCGATCGCCTTGAGCCGTTCCTCGGTTACCGCCAGCCCCTCGGTGTCGACGTCGCTGATCGCCACGGCGGCGCCCGAGCGTCCGAGTTCGATCGCCAGCGCCTGGCCGATCCCCGATCCCGCGCCGGTCACCACCGCGACCTTTCCGGCGAAGCCCTCCATGCGCACTCCTCGTGTCGATGACTTTCCGACGAGGCTACCCGGTACCGCCGGTTCCGTGTTCTTGACCCCGCCACTGGGGTCCGCAGCCGATCCGGCGGGTGCCGGCCGGCGCGGGTAGTACCGTCCGTCACGTGCGACTGCGCCCGTCCGAACTGCTGTTCTTCTTCGTGCTCGGTGCTGCGGCGTCGCTGGTCGGCGACCACAGCCACGTCGTCACCGGGACGACTCGCTACTTCACCGAGGCGGTGCCGTTCGTCTGGAGCAGCCCGCTGTGGTTTCCGGTGCTGGTCGGGGCGGCGACGGCGATACTGGCCGAGCTGCGCCTGCACCTGGGCACCCCGCGGGCGTCGGTGACCGTGCGGCAGGGCGTCGCGGGGGTGGCGGCGGTGCTGGGAAGCTACGTGCTCACCGCACTGCTCCACAGCGCGCCGATCGTGCCGACCACGACGCTGATCGTCGCGCTCGCGACGGTCACCTGGTGTGTGTTGGGGGACGGCCCCGGCGCGGTGTGCGGGGTTCTGGCGGCGGTGATCGGGCCGTTCGTGGAGATCGGGATCGCGGCGGCCGGGGTGTTCGCCTACCACGACGACTGCGACCAGCTGTTCGGTGTCGGGCCGTGGCTGGTGCCGCTGTATTTCGCGTTCGGAGTGGTCGCGGCGATGTTCGGAGAGCTGGCGGTCAAGCGCCGGGCGGCGGTGAACTAGCGACGGGCGGGTCCGCAGCGCGCGCCAAGCGTTGTGTCCGGCGATGTTTTCCGGTGCCATGATGGGCACGTGGCCGAACGTGATCGCGACGAATCCGGCCGGCCCCGCAACAGCCGGCCCCGCGATGCCCTCGGCCGGCCGCTCCCGCACGGCAGCACCGGCGTGCCCCGCATCCCCGACGACCTCGACCTGCCGCCGACCGAGTCGCTGGCCTACGCGCAGACCCTGCTCGAACAGGGCCTGGCGTTCCACGCGCACGAGGTGCTCGAGGCCGCGTGGAAGAAGGCGCCGCCGGACGAGAAACCGCTGTGGCAGGCGCTCGCGCAGCTCGCCGTCGGAATCACCCACATCCAGCGCGGCAACATCACCGGGGCCACCGCCGTGCTGCGCCGGGCGGCCGACGTCCTGACGGCCACCGGGACCGCGCCGCACCACATCGATGCCGAGGGGCTGGCCCGGTACGTCGCCGACCTCGTCGACGATCTCGGCGGCGCCGCCGTGTTCGGTCGGGAGCGGCTGATCCCGCGGCTGCGCGGCGACCGATCCTGACTGCGGGGCGTGTCGGCGGGTCGCCGGTCGATCGACACTCGATGTGACGCCGATCTCATCGTCACGTGAAGGCGGCGACAATCACGTGAGTGTTCTTATGTCGAACAATTTAGATTCATTTTTCGTGCGGGTGGGAACCACTTGTTGGGCGACGGGTCGAACCGGAGCTCCGACGACGTCGCGGACGGCGACGAGGTGTTGAAATGAGGCTAGGTAGGTGATCCCATGACCGACCAACCGGCGGAGGAGCGCAGCGACGATCGAACGCAATCCGGGGAGACGTCGCCCGGGCGGAACGGGGACGCTCTCGCCGTGGACCGTCGTGTTCGAGTCATCGCAGGCCCGGCGGCCGACAGCCGCGGCAGGATCGTCGAGGATTTCGGTGAGCTGCCCCAGCAGCCGGTCGATATCGGGGGCCGGCATTTCGCCGATCCGGCCCGTCGCTGGGCGGTGCTCCTCGACGACGGCGCCCTGGCCTTCTTCGACACCGATCAGCTCGAACCCGAGTAGTCGCGAGCGTCGCTCCGGGTTCGCTGACGGGTAACGGATCGTTGCCGTAGCGCGATGGGCCGGATATGAAGCGCAACCGCATCGCGACACTCGGAGCCCTGGCGGTGTCCGCCGGACTGCTGGGCGGGCTGCTCGGCGTCACCACCGCGGTCGCGACGCCGGCCGCGCACGCCGACACCGCCGTCGACGTCTTCCTCGACGCCCTGCAGTCCCGGGGGCTTCTCGACATCGAGCCGGCGCGGGCCGTCGCCATCGGGCAGTCGATCTGCCCGCGGCTGGTCGAGCCCGGGCAGGCCGCCGCCAACGTCGCCGCCGACGTCGCCGAAGCGCTCGGCCGCCCGCTGGGCCCGGCCACGATGTTCACCGGAATAGCCATCTCGGTGTTCTGTCCGGGCGCCGTCGCCGCACTCGCCGACGGGCGCTCGCCGATCCCGCTCGAGTGGCTGGGCATCTGAGCCCGGTCTGACCGGTCGCACAACCTCACCGAGTGTGCGCGACACGCGGAAACCTGTCGGCGTGTCGGTACAAACCCGCACACTCGCGGAAAAGGGAGCCCAGGCCAGCGCCTGAGCTCCCTTCTCGTTCGCGTTCGTGCTTCAGGCGAACGCCTCGTGCCGGCCTGCTTTCTCCTCGGCGTTCGCGTTCGTGCTTCAGGCGAACGCCTCGTGCCGGCCTGCTTTCTCCTCGGCGTTCGCCTTCGTGCCTCAGGCGAACGCCTCGTCGATGATCTCCTGCTGCTCGACCGCGTGCACCTTCGACGACCCCGACGACGGCGCCGACATCGCCCGCCGCGAGATGCGCCGCAGCCCGGTGAAGTAGTCCGGCAGCACCTCGGGCAGCGTCAGCCCGAACGTCGGCCACGCGCCCTGGTTCGCCGGCTCCTCCTGCACCCAGAACTTCTCCTCGACGTTGGGGTAACGGTCCAGCGTCTCGGCGATGCGCCGCCGCGGCAGCGGGGCCAGCTGTTCGATCCGTACGATCGCCACGTCGTCGCGGCCGTCCTTGGCCTTGCGGGCGGCCAGCTCGTAGTAGAGCTTGCCGCTGCACAGCAGCAGCCGCCGCACCTTGTTCCGGTCGCCGTCGCCGTCGGTGTACACCGGCTCCTCGAGCACCGAGCGGAACTTCGACTCGGTGAAGTCGCGGATGTCGCTGACCGCGGCCTTGTTGCGCAGCATCGACTTCGGCGTGAACACGATCAGCGGCCGGCGGATCCCGTCGAGCGCGTGCCGGCGCAACAGGTGGAAGTAGTTCGCCGGCGTCGACGGCATCGCGATCGTCATCGACCCCTCGGCCCACAGCTGCAGGAACCGCTCGATGCGGCCTGAGGTGTGGTCGGGGCCCTGCCCCTCATGGCCGTGCGGCAGCAGCAGCACCACGTCCGAGAGCTGGCCCCACTTGGCCTCGCCGGAGGAGATGAACTCGTCGATGATCGACTGCGCCCCGTTGACGAAGTCGCCGAACTGCGCCTCCCACAACACCAGCGCGTTGGGGTTGCCGACGGAGTACCCGTACTCGAAGCCGACGGCGGCGAACTCCGACAGCGGCGAGTCGTAGACGTAGAACTTGCCGCCGGTCGGGTTGCCGTCCGGGTCGCGGGTCAGCAGCTGCAGCGGGGTGAACTCCTCGCCGGTCTTGCGGTCGATGATCACCGCGTGCCGCTGGCTGAACGTGCCGCGGCGGGAGTCCTGGCCGCTGAGCCGCACCGTCTTGCCCTCGGCCACCAGCGATCCGAGCGCGAGCAGCTCCGCGAACGCCCAGTCGATCTTGCCCTCGTAGGCCATTTCGCGGCGCTTCTCGAGCACCGGCTTGACCCGCGGGTGCACGTTGAAGCCCTCGGGCAGCGCCATGTGGGCGTCCCCGATGCGGGCCAGCAGCGACTTGTCGATCCCGGTCGGCAGCCCGCGCGGGATCATCTGGTCGGCCTCCACCGACTCGCTCGGTTCGACCGGGTGTTTCTCGAGTTCGCGCACCTCGTTGAAGACCCGTTCCAACTGGCCCTGGTAGTCGCGCAACGCGTCCTCGGCCTCTTTGAGCGAGATGTCGCCGCGGCCGATCAACGCCTCGGTGTAGCTCTTGCGCACACCGCGTTTGACGTCGATGGCGTCGTACATCTTCGGCTGGGTCATCGACGGGTCGTCGCCCTCGTTGTGGCCGCGCCGCCGGTAGCAGATCATGTCGATGACGACGTCCTTGTGGAACTTCTGCCGGAAGTCCACGGCCAGCCGCGCCACCCAGGTGGCGGCCTCCGGGTCGTCGCCGTTGACGTGGAAGATCGGGGCGCCGATCATCTTCGCGACGTCGGTGCAGTACTCCGAGGACTTGGCGTCGTCGGGCGAGGTGGTGAACCCGATCTGGTTGTTGACGATGATGTGGATCGTGCCGCCGGTCCGGTAGCCGCGCAGCAGCGCCATGTTCAGCGTCTCGGCCACCACGCCCTGACCGGCGAACGCGGCATCGCCGTGCAGCACCAGCGGGACCACGCTGAACCGGTCGTCACCCTCCTTGTCCAGCATGTCCTGCTTGGCGCGCACCAGGCCCTCGACCACCGGGTCGACCGCCTCCAGGTGCGACGGGTTGGCCACCAACGACACCTGAATGTCGTTGTCGCCGAACATCTGGATATAAGTTCCGCTGGCGCCCAGATGGTACTTGACGTCGCCGGAGCCGTGCGCCTGCGACGGGTTCAGGTTGCCCTCGAACTCGCTGAAGATCTGGCTGTACGGCTTGCCGACGATGTTGGCCAGCACATTGAGGCGGCCGCGGTGCGGCATCGCGATGACGACCTCGTCGAGACCGTGCTCGGCGCACTGGTCGATCACCGCATCCATCATCGGGATGACGGTCTCCGCACCTTCCAGCGAGAAACGCTTCTGCCCAACGTATTTCGTCTGCAGGAAGGTCTCGAACGCCTCGGCGGCGTTGAGCTTGCTCAGGATGTACTTCTGCTGCGCGACGGTCGGCTTCTCGTGCTCGCCCTCGATGCGCTCCTGCAGCCACTTCTGCTGCTCCGGCTCGAGGATGTGGGTGTACTCCACCCCGATGTGGCGGCAGTAGGCGTCGCGCAGCACCGCGAGCACGTCACGCAGTTTCTTGCGCTCCGCGCCGGCGAACCCGTTGACCTTGAACTCGCGGTCGAGATCCCACAGCGTCAGCCCGTGGGTGAGCACGTCGAGGTCGGGGTGGCTGCGGAACCGGTCCTTGTCCAGCCGCAGCGGGTCGATGTCGGCCATCAGGTGACCGCGGTTGCGGTAGGCCGCGATCAGCTCCATGACCCGCGCGTTCTTGTCCTCGATCGGGTCGGGGTTGTCGGTGCGCCACCGCACCGGCTCGTACGGGATGCCGAGCTCGCGGAAGATCTCGTCGAAGAAGTCGTCGTCGAGCAGCAGCTCGTGCACCGTGCGCAGGAAGTCGCCCGACTCTGCGCCCTGGATGATGCGGTGGTCGTAGGTCGACGTCAGCGTCACCAGCTTGCCCACGCCGAGCTCGGCGATGCGTTCCTCGCTGGCGCCCTGGAATTCCGCCGGGTACTCCATCGCGCCCACGCCGATGATCGCGCCCTGGCCCCGCATCAGCCGCGGCACCGAGTGCACGGTGCCGATGGTGCCCGGGTTGGTGAGCGAAATCGTCACGCCCGCAAAGTCTTCAGCGGTGAGCTTGCCGTCGCGGGCGCGCCGCACGATGTCCTCGTAGGCGGCGACGAACTGGCTGAACCGCAGGGTCTCGGCTTTCTTGATGCCGGCCACCACGAGCTGACGGTTGCCGTCCTTACCCTGCAGGTCGATGGCCAGGCCCAGGTTCACGTGCTCCGGGGTGACCGCGGTCGGCTTGCCGTCGATCTCGGCGTAGTGGCGGTTCATGTTCGGGAACTTCTTGACCGCCTGCACAACCGCGTAGCCGATCAGGTGGGTGAACGAGATCTTCCCGCCCCGAGTGCGTTTCAGGTGGTTGTTGATGACGATGCGGTTGTCGATCATCAACTTGGCCGGAATGGCGCGCACGCTGGTGGCGGTCGGGACCTCCAGCGAGGCCTCCATGTTCTTGACCACCGCGGCCGCCGCCCCGCGCAGCACCCGCACGTCCTCGCTCGAGCCGGGGGCCGGCTGAGACTTCTCGGGGGCCGCCTGGGCCGGGGTCGGCTGAACTGGGGGCTTCTGGACCGGGGCCGCCTGGGCCGGCGGCTTCTGAACTGGGGGCTTCTGGACCGGGGCCGCCTGGGCGGGTTGAGCCGCGGGTGTGGCGGTGGGTTGCGGACTGGGTGTGGGCGGGGGTGCGGGCGCCGGCTCGGGCGCCGTCACCGTCGTGTTGCTGGGTTGACCGTTGCTGCTTTCGTTGAGTGGTTCGGGAGAGTAGTCGGCGAGGAACTCATGCCAACTCGGATCTACCGAGGAGGGGTCCTCGCGGAACTTGCGATACATCTCCTCGACCAACCACTCGTTTTGCCCGAATGGCGAAGGTGAATTCACGGCAGCTGTTCGCCTCGATTCCTTCTCCCTCAGGGCAGGCACATGTCGCGCCCGCCACGCCTTGTTCGATTTACCCGCTGTATCCGCCGCCTCAAGGCTATCGCCCCGGCCTCGGTGCGACCACGGAACCCGAACACGGTCGGACCACCGTCGCCGCGGTGTCGGGGGTTAGTCCGGCGGGGGCGGAAGCACGTACACGTTCGACGGCCACTCCGCCGGCGCCGGGCCGAACGCCGCGCGGGCGTTGGCGATGATGCGTCTGGCCATCATCCGGTTGCCGACACCGCCGACGATCGCCCCGATACCGACCGGCAGCACTTTGCCGAAGGCCATCACACCACGCTTAACCGTGTAGCGCTTGACGAAGTACCGCAGCAGCCGTGTGTTGAGCATGGACACCGCCGGCAGGGGAAGGTTCGCCGCGCCGTCGGCCATCCAGGCGCCGCGGGTGCGGCGCGGGGCGAGCAGATCGGCCACCGCGGCCCGGCCGTCCTCGCCGACGAGCACCGACAGCACCAGCGCCCGGCGTCGTTCCCGGTGCTCGAGCGGGATGCCGTGCACCTCGGCGACGGCCAGCACGAACAACGCGGTCGCCTCCAGCAGCAGCACCGGCTCACCGGCCAGCGCCGACATCGCCGCCAGCGTCCCGATCCCCGGGAACGCCGCCGTCGAGCCGATCGCGGCGCCGCTGGCGACCATGGCGGCCTGATACCGCTTCTCGAGCATGGTGACGAGCTCGGCCGGGGTCGCCTCGGGGTGGGCGCGGCGCAGCCGGTTGACGTAGCTGCGCACCGCCGGAGCCTGCACGCGGGCGCTGCGCTCGATGATGTTCGAGAGGATCTTGGCCGCGGTGCCGGGATCGGTGTCAGCGCCGTCGGCGGCCGTCGTCGGCCGGTTGTCTGCCTTTGACCGGGCACTCATGGCGGCCCCTCCTGTCTGAACGGCTGTCTTCAGGCTAGCGGTTGCTCAACGAACAGCGATGCGCGTTGAGTGCCCGAAGGTGATTCCGTTCACGCGGCCGCGATGCCGGGAACAAACAATTGGGAAGCGGCGCTAACCAGTTCCGTGGCAACATCAGCGGCTGTGCCGATAACGACCCCCGCAGCCGCCCCGAGCCGGATCCGCATGATCGTGGTTCTGGGGCTGATGGTTGCGCTGGGTCCGCTGACGATCGACATGTACCTGCCGGCGTTGCCGAACATCGGCGACGACCTCGGGGTGTCGTCGGCGGTCGCGCAGTTGACGCTGACCGGCACCCTGCTCGGTCTGGGCCTCGGTCAGCTGATCGTCGGGCCGCTGTCGGATGCGCTGGGCCGGCGCCGGCCCCTGATGGCCGGGATCGTGCTGCACATGCTGGCGTCGTTGCTGTGCATGTTCGCCCCGAATATCGAGGTGCTCGGGGTGGCCCGCTGCCTGCAGGGCATGGGTGCGGCGGCCGCGTCGGTGGTCGCGGTCGCGGTGGTCGGCGATCTGTTCGCCGAATCGGTCGCCGCCACGGTGATGTCGCGGCTGATCCTGGTGCTCGGTGCGGCACCGGTGATCGCGCCGTCGCTGGGGGCAGCGGTGCTGCTGGCGGCGTCCTGGCGGTGGGTGTTCGCCGCACTGGTGGTGCTGGCGGGCGGGCTGCTGGTGGTCGCGGCGCTGGCGCTGCCGGAGACGCTGCCGCCGGCGCACCGGCGCCCGCTGCGGGTCGGCAGCATCCTGGTGACCTACGCGTCGATGCTGCGCGACCTGCGATTCGTGCTGCTGGTGCTGGTGGGTGCGCTGGCGATGTCCGGGTTGTTCGCCTATATCGCGGTCGCGCCGTACGTGCTGCAGGGCCGCTACGGTCTGGGCCAGCAGACGTTCGCGCTGCTGTTCGCCGCCGGGGCCATCGCGCTGATCGGAGCCACGCAGTACAACGTGGTGCTGTTGCGCCGGTTCGCCCCGCAGCAGATCGCGCGGGCCGCGCTGGTCGCGGCCGCCCTCGCGGCGTCGGCGTTTCTGGTCGTGACGATGGCCGGCGTCGGCGGCCTGGCCGGGTTCGTGGTGCCGGTCTGGGTGGTGCTGCTGGCGATGGGTCTGGTGCTGCCCAACACCCCGGCCGTGGCGCTGTCGCGCCACCCGGAGGCGTCGGGCACCGCGGCCGCGCTGCTCGGGGCGGCGCAGTTCGCCACCGGCGCGGCCATCGCACCGCTGGTCGGGGTGCTGGGCAACGATGAGTTGGCCCTCGCGCAGGTGATGACGGTGGGTATGGTGGTGGCGTTGTTGGCGTTACTGGCGGTGGGCGTCTCCGCAGCCGAGAACACCAGCGCAACGGACGACGTCGGCGCCGACACCGTCCCCGAGCCGGCCTGAGCCCGCAGCGGCGACCCGTGCCCCGGCACTGCGTCGGAATCAGCGGGATCGCAGCGTCGGCTGAATCCGCGAGCGATTAGTCGATGACATGCACCAGCGCTTGACCACCCGGCACGACCAGGCCGCCGCCGACTCCCGGCGCGCGGCCGGTGCTGTCGCCAACCCGTGGCCCGCGCTGTGGGCGATGCTGGTCGGCTTCTTCATGATCCTGCTCGACGCCACCATCGTGGCGGTGGCGAACCCGGCCATCATGGCCGACCTCGGCGCCGACTACGACTCGGTCATCTGGGTCACCAGTGCCTATCTGCTGGCCTACGCGGTGCCGTTGCTGGTGGCCGGGCGGCTCGGCGACCGGGTCGGGCCCAAGACCATGTATCTGCTGGGCCTGACCGTGTTCACCGTCGCGTCGTTGTGGTGCGGGTTGTCGAACACGATCGGGATGCTCGTCGGCGCCCGCGTCGTGCAGGGCATCGGCGCGGCGCTGCTCACCCCACAGACGCTGTCGACGATCACCCGGATCTTTCCCGCGGAACGCCGCGGCGTGGCGATGAGCGTGTGGGGCGCGACGGCGGGCGTGGCCACCCTGGTCGGGCCGCTGGCCGGCGGGGTGCTGGTCGACGGGTTGGGTTGGCAGTGGATCTTCATCGTCAACGTCCCCGTCGGCATCGTCGGCCTTGGGCTGGCGTTGTGGCTGATCCCCGAACTGCCCACCCAGGCCCACCGGTTCGACGTGATCGGCGTGGTGCTGAGCGGCGTGGGGCTGTTCATGATCGTCTTCGCGCTGCAGGAGGGACAGTCGGCCGGCTGGGCTCCCTGGGTGTGGGCGGTGCTGACCGGCGGGATCGGGGTGATGGCTTTCTTCGTGATCTGGCAGGACGTCAACCCGCACGAACCGCTGGTGCCGCTGATCGTCTTCCGCGACCGCGACTTCGCGCTGTCCAACATCGGGGTGGCCACGATCGGGTTCGTCTCCACCGCGATGCTGGTGCCGGTCATGTTCTACGCCCAGTCGGTGTGCGGTCTGTCGCCCACCCGCGCGGCGCTGCTGGTCGCCCCGATGGCGATCGCCAGCGGGGTGCTGGCGCCGCTGGTCGGGCGCATCGTGGACCGGTCGCATCCGCGGCCGGTGATCGGCTTCGGGTTCTCGCTGGTCGCGATCGCGGTGACGTGGCTGTCGCTCGACGTGAGCCCGACCACCCCGATCTGGCGGCTGGCGCTGGCGTTCACGCTCGCCGGTGTCGGCATGGCGTTCGTCTGGTCGCCGCTGGCTGCCACCGCGACCCGCAACCTGCCCCCGCGGCTGGCCGGGGCCGGGTCCGGGGTCTACAACACCACCCGCCAGGTGGGGTCGGTGCTCGGCAGCGCCGGGGTGGCGGCGTTCATGACCTGGCGGATCAGCGACGAGATGCCCGGGGCCGCGGCCCACGCGCCGGCCGGTGACGGGGCGGTGCCCCGACTGCCCGCATCGCTGGCCGAACCGTTCTCCGCGGCGATGGCCCAGACGCTGCTGCTGCCGGCGTTCGTCGCCTTGTGCGGGGTGGTGGCGGCGGTGTTTCTGCTGGGCTTCGGGACGGGCCGGCCCACGGTTTTCGACGAACTCGACCCGACCCGGCCCGGGGACGCCGGGCAACCGGTCGACGACTCGCCGTCGGCCGACGACGGCGAGGACTACCTCGAATACGTGGTGGCGTGGCACGACCCGGACACCGAACCGCTGGCCGTGCCCGCCGAAGCGCCGACCGACGTGTCGACCGGCGACCGCGCGGACCCCGACGAGTCGTGGCGCGAACTGGTCGAGTTGCTGCTCGCCGGCGACGCCGATGCGGCCGAAAGCGCCGATCCCGACCCGGCGCCGCAGCCCGCAACCGAGCAGGAATGCCTGAAACACAACGGATTCAAGCCCGACCACAACGGGTTCACGGCTCCGCTCGGCCCGACGGTCGACGGTGCGCGACACCACCCGGACGACACCGCCCCGCCGCGGCACGGCCGGCACAGCCGCTTCGACCCCGAGGACGTGCTGCGCGCCTGGCACCGCCGGTAGCGCGGCCGCGGAATCGCTCGGCAGGGCTCAGGACCGGCCGAACATCACCGCCGGGTTCAGGTAGCCGGTCGGGTCGAACGCCTGCTTGACGGCGCGCATCGCCGCGATGTCGGCGGCGGTGCGGGACATGCCGAGGTAGTCGCGTTTACGGGTACCGACGCCGTGCTCGGAGCTGACATTGCCACCGAGGCGCGCGATCAACTCCATCATCGCCGCGTACAGGTCGCGTTCGGCGGCTGCGCTGCAGCGCAGCACGTTCAGGTGCAGGTTGCCCTCGCCGACATGGCCGAACAGCACCGGGATCGCCTCGGCGGCGTGGCTGCGGATCAGCGCGGCGGCCTCGCCGGCGAACGCCGCGATCGCCGACAGCGGCAGTGACACATCGAATTTCAGTGGGGGACCGTAGACGCCGAGCACGTCGGCGAGCGCCTCACGCACCCGCCAGAGCCGCTGCTGCGCCGCGGCGTCCACCCCGACGGCGGGCTCGCCGGCCAGCGGCAGGCCGTCGAGCGCGTCCGCCAGCAGCGCGGTGGGGTCGGTGCCGGCGGCGAGCTCGATCAGCAGCAGCCACGCGCCGTCGACCGGGGCGGGCACGCCGGCGTGCTCGGCGGTCAACGTCGTCGCCCGGCCGTCGATCAGTTCCAGCGCGGCGATCCCGTCGAGGTCGCGGAACACCCGTCCGGCCGCCACCAGCGCGTCGAGGTCGGCGAACCCGCAGATCGCGGTGATCCGGTGTGCCGGCGTGGGATGCAGCCGCAGCTCCAACCCGGTGATCACCCCCAGCGTGCCCTCGGCCCCGACGAACAGCGAGGTGAGGTCGTATCCGGTGTTGTCGCGGCGCACCCGGCTGTGCCGGCGCAGGACGGTCCCGTCGGGCAGCGCCACATCGAGTCCCAGCACCTGCTCGCCCATGTTGCCGTAGCGCACCGTGCGCAGACCGCCGGCGTTCGTCGACGCCATCCCGCCGACCGTCGCCGTGTCGCGGGCGGCCAGATCGACGCCGAACAGCAGCCCGGCCGCCGCGGCCGCGCGCTGCACCGCGGCCAGTGTCACCCCGGCCCCGGCCACGATCCGGCGCTCGATCACGTCGACCTCGCCGAGTTCGGTCAGCAGTTCGGTCGACAGCAGCACGTCGTCGTGTTCGGGCACCGTCCCGGCCACCAGCGAGGTGCGGCCGCCCTGCACGGTGACATGCGCCCCGGCGTCGCGGCAGGCGCGCAGCACCTCGGCCACCTGCTCGGTCGACGCCGGCCGCACCAGCATCGAGGCCCGGCCCCGGTAGCGGCCGGTGTGGTCGACGCTGCGAGCGGCCAGCACGTCCGGGTCGGTGCTCACATGGCGCCGGCCGACGATGTCGGCCAGCGTGTGGCTCAAGCTCACCGGTCGGGTGTATCACATGTCGGCAGGCACAGGAACGCACCCAATTCCAGCAGCCCTTCCGGGGTGCTGGGCAGGAACTCGGTCAGCTGCGGCGACTGCACGATCTCGCACAGGTACTTGGCCCGGCTGATCGCGACGTTGAGACGGTTGCGGTTGAACAGGAACCCCAAGCCGCGCGGCACGTTCTCGGCCGACGACGCCGCCATCGACACGAACACCACCGGAGCCTGGCGGCCCTGGAACTTGTCGACGGTGCCGGCCTCGACGTCGCGGTACCCCGCCGCGTCGAGCCGGCGGCGCAGCAGCACCACCTGCGCGTTGTACGGGGTGACCACCAGCACGTGACGCTGCTCGAGCGGGACCGTGCCGTGTTCGTCGGTCCACGGTGTGCCCAGCAGGGCGCCGATCCGGGCGACGATGGCGTCGGCTTCCTCGGGGCTCTCGGTGGCGTTGTCGGTGTGCTCGACGGTCAGCACCCGCACGCCCGGCTGGTACCCGTGGAGGCGGCGCGCGGCGGTCACCTCGGCGACCGACTGCAGCCGTCCGTCGTAGGACAGCCGCGACACCGACGCGCAAACCGCGGGATGCATCCGGTAGGACCGGTCCAGGAAGTAACCCAGTTCGGGCGGCAGCGTATGCGCCTCGCCGACCAGCCAGCCCAGCGCCGAACGGTCCACCGGCTCCGGGTGGGTGCCCTGGCTGACCTGCGGCAACTGCTGCGGGTCGCCGAGCAGCATCAGGTTGCGTGCCGCCGGCGCCACCGCGATGGTGTTGGCCAGGCTGTACTGTCCCGCCTCCTCGATGACCAGAAGGTCCAGGGCCCGGTGCGGAACCCGGCACCGGTTGGCGAAATCCCAACCGGTGCCGCCGATGACGCAGCCCTCACCGCGGGCGGCGTGCTCGTCGAGAAACGTCGCGAACGCCTTGGGGTCGAGTTCGGTCCACCCGTCGCTGACGGTGTTGGGTTTCTTGGCGACCCGGGCGCCGTCCACACCGGCGCGCAGCAGATCGGCGAACAGGTTCTCCACCACCGCATGCGACTGGGCCACCACCCCGACGCGCCAGCGGTGCCGGTTGACCAGCCGCTCGATCACCCGCGCCGAGGTGAACGTCTTGCCGGTGCCGGGCGGGCCGTGCACCGCGACATAAGAGTTGTCGAGGTCCAGCACCGCCGCGGTGAGATCGTCCTCGATCGTCCCGTCGTGCGGCACCGGCCGGCCGCTGCGGGTGCGCGGCGGCCGGCGCAGCAGGATGTCGGTGACCGCGTCGCACGGCAGCCGCGGCAGCCCGTCGGCGATCGCTGCCGCGGTGGCCTCGATGGACTCCTCCAGCGGCCGGGTGCGGACAGGCGGTTGCGGGGTCAGCGCGAACGGCAGCTGATCGAACACCGCGCCGTCTTTGGGCTGCCGCTCGATGACGACGACCTCGGTGGGCACGTCGGGGTCGTTGCACTCCACCACGCTGACGGTGCCCCAACCGCGGCGGTCCGGATCGCCGCTGAGCCCGGCCGGGACGGGCGGTTCGTACAGCGCGTACATGTCGCTGCTGAGCTCCCCGCTGGCCAGCTCACCGAACAGCCGCAACCGGCGCTGCGGTTTGCGGGCCCGCGGCGGGACGTGCCAGTCGGCCTCGATCTCGACCCGCTCGATCAGGAAAACATCGCTGTCCTCGGCCCACTCGTCGACAGGGTGGTTGATCCGGTCGAAATGGGCCCACCAGAACGGTTTGTGTTCGCGGCGGTGGTAGCCGCGGGCGGCGGCGTACATCGCCACGGCGGTCTGTTCGGCGGTCCGGGCCGCGGCGTCGTCGCCAGCGTAGGCGCGCAGCCGGCGGTCGAGTTCGTCGCCGGTCTCGTCGGCGAGCTCGTCGGACTCGTCGGGCTGCAGCCGCCGCGGCCCGCGCGGCGGCACCCCGGCTTCGATGACGCGGACCATCAGCCAGTCCCGCAGCCGCTGGGTGGAGCGGCAGTCGTACAGGTTGTACTCCTCGATCTCCTTGAGCACCGCGGCCGCTTCGTCGGCTCGGCCCTGATCGCGCAGCGCGCAGTAGCGGGCGTACTGGGTGATCGAATCGGTGGCGGTGGTCACCTCGCCGGTGCGCAGCTCGTTGCCCATGTACAGCGGCTCGAGCGACTTGATGCTGTAGTTCTCGGTGCCGACGCGAATGCTCTTGCGCAGCAACGGGTAAAGGTCGACCAGCACACCCTCGCGGAGCAGCTCGTCGATCTCGGCCTCGCCGACCCCGTGGCGGCCGGCCAGCCGCAGCAGGGTGGTCCGCTCGTAGTCGGCGTAGTGGTAGATGTGCATGCCCGGATACCGGCGGCGCCGTTTGCGCACCATGTCCAGAAAGTCGACGAGCGCCTGGCGTTCGCCGGCCCGGTCGTGCGCCCAGAACGGGCGGAACCGCCCGTCGGCGGTGAGCACGCCCCACAGGTATTCCAGCCCCCAGGACCTGCCGTCGGCGGTCCACAACGGGTCGCCCTCGAAGTCGAAGAACAGATCGCCCCGGTCCTGGTCGGGCAGCGCCATCAGCGGTTGCGGGTCGAACACCTCGTAGGCGGGTTTGTTGTCGACCCTCGGAGCCCGCTGCAGCCGGGCCTGGGCGTGCAGCGCGCCGAACGTGCGCGCGGACATCCCGGCCACCGGCTCACTGCGTTCGGCCAGCTCGGCGACGGTGCCGATACCCGCCTCGATGAGCCGGGCCCGCTGGTCGATGCGCATGCCGGCGACCAGCAGCAGGTCGTCGCGGGCGCGCAGTTCGGCCGCGCACTCCGGGCACCGCAGGCAGGCCCGCACCGATTCGTCCTCCCAGGCGACCGGCCGGCCGGCGGCGTAGTGGCGGTCGAGCAGTTGCTGCAGCTGGGCGCGCCGGCGCCGGTACACCGGGATCAGTTCGTCGGCCCGGTACTCGGCGACCGCGCCGTCGCCCAGCACCAGCTCCACCACGGGCGCGATCGGCACCCCCGCGGCGGTGAGGGTGTCGGCGTAGGCGGCCAGCTGCAGCAGCGCCTCCACCTTGACCGCGCGGGCCAGCTTGGTGTCGCGCAGCCGGTAGCGGTCCTGCTCGAGGATCAGGAAGTCGGCGAACCCGACGAACCGGCCGTCGAACATCGCCGCCTGATAGATGACCGGCGCGCGGCGTTCGATCGCGCGCATGGTGGCCTCGGCGGCCGCGGTGAGGCCCGCAACGGTGTGGCTGGGCCGCCCGATGATCGTGATGTCGGTGCGGTCGCGCAACTCGCCGAGGTGGCGCTGTTCGTGCTCGTCGCCGAGTTGGGCGGTGCGGGCCAGCAGCTCGTCCTCGGCCGCGACCGCCGGGCCGCGGCCGAGCCGGGCGTCGAAGGCGCGCAGCAGCGCGTACTCGCAGCGGGCGGCCGCGGCGAGGTCCGAGGCGCTGAAGATCACTCGGCCGTCGGCGACGAACATGGCCGTTACCTTAGGTCAGCCCACCGACGCCGGGGCCCACGTCACCGCGGTCAGTCGCCGCTGCGGTGTCAGTTCCCCGCAGCGCCGCTCGTGTTGCCGACGAGTTCGACCCCGTTGCCGTTCCACCGGAACTTCACCACGCTGCTCAGCCCGGGGATGTTGCTGTCGTAGCGCAGTGCCACGGTGTCGCCGGTGGACTGGGCGGTGTCGATGGCGTTGAAGCCGTAGGTGTCGGGCACCCCGGTCGGGATGAACTTGCCGCGGTGGAACATCACCGCGCGGGTGTTGGGGTTCTCGGCGTTGGTGTTGGCCTTGACGATCACCGCGGACAACAGCGCGCACTCGTTGTAGTTGCCCGCCAACGGCTCCGGGTTCCAGCCCTGCTTGCTGCGCGGGTCGGGCGGCAGCGACGCCACCGCGCGGGTGATCTCCGGCGCGGCGAGGTTGACCTGGCACGGGTCGGCCTCCGGGACCGGGGTCACCACGGGCGCGGGTGCGGCGGTCGGGGTGCTGGTGGCCGGGGGCGTCGGGCTGAGGGGACCGGGCGTCTTCGAGACGGTGGAGTCGCTCGCGCCGCATCCCGCGACCGCCATCCCCAGCACCAGGGTGCCGAGCAGGCTGCCGGTCACGACGGTCCTCTTCACGCTGCGCAACCGTACCCAACGCAATGGCCGTGTCGGGTCAGGCGGCGCGGCGGGTCGGGCGGTGTCGACCACTAGACTCGGTTCACGATGACGTCCTCCGACTCGGACCCGCCCGGCGCCGACCTCACCTTCGCTGACCTGCAGATTCCCCCGGCGGTGCTGCGGGCCGTCGAGGACGTCGGCTACGAGACGCCCTCGGCCATCCAGGCCGCGACCATTCCGCCGCTGATGGCGGGTTCGGACGTCGTCGGTCTGGCCCAGACCGGCACCGGCAAGACCGCGGCGTTCGCCATCCCGATCCTGAGCAAGATCGACACCGCCAGCCGCACCACCCAGGCGCTGGTGCTGGCGCCCACCCGGGAGTTGGCGCTGCAGGTCGCCGAGGCGTTCGGCCGGTACGGGGCGCACCTGCCGGAGGTCAACGTGCTGCCGGTCTACGGCGGCGCGTCCTACACCCCGCAGCTGGCCGGTCTGCGCCGCGGCGCGCACATCGTCGTGGGCACACCGGGGCGGGTCATCGACCACCTGGAACGCGGCAGCCTCGATCTGAGCCGGATCGACTACCTGGTCCTCGACGAGGCCGACGAGATGCTGCAGATGGGGTTCGCCGAGGACGTGGAACGCATCCTCGCCGAAACCCCGGAGTACAAGCAGGTGGCCCTGTTCTCGGCGACCATGCCGCCGGCGATCCGCAAGATCACCCGCAAGTATCTGCACGACCCGGTCGAGGTCACCGTCAAGGCGAAAACCGCCACCGCCGAGAACATCTCGCAGCGCTACATCGAGGTCGCGGGCCCACGCAAACTCGACGCGCTGACCCGGGTGCTGGAGGTCGAGCCGTTCGAGGCGATGATCGTGTTCGTCCGCACCAAACAGGCCACCGAGGAACTCGCCGAACGGCTGCGGGCACGCGGGTTCGCCGCAGCCGCCATCAACGGCGACATCGCGCAGGCGCAACGCGAGCGCACCATCGCCGCGCTCAAGAGCGGCGCGATCGACATCCTGATCGCCACCGATGTCGCCGCGCGCGGGCTGGATGTCGAACGCATCTCGCACGTGCTGAACTACGACATCCCGAACGACACCGAGTCCTACGTGCACCGCATCGGCCGGACCGGCCGCGCCGGGCGCAGCGGCACCGCGCTGCTGTTCGTCACCCCACGCGAACGCCACCTGCTCAAGGCGATCGAAAAGGCCACCCGGTCCAAGCTCGTCGCGGCCGAACTGCCGACGGTCGAGGACGTCAACGCGCAGCGGGTGGTCAGGTTCCACGATTCGATCACCGACGCGCTGTCCGCACCCGGGGTCGATGTGTTCCGCAAGCTGATCGAGGACTACGTGCGTGAACACGACGTGCCGCTGGCCGATGTGGCCGCCGCGCTGGCCGCGCAGCACCGCGACGGCGAGGAGTTCTTCATGGTCGAACCGCCGCCGGAGAAACGCCGCGAGCCCACCGAACGGCCCGAGCGGCGGGACCGCCCGCCGCGGCGGCCGGGGGAGTTCGCCACCTACCGCATCTCGGTGGGCAAGCGTCACAAGGTCGGGCCCGGCCACATCGTGGGCGCGATCGCCAACGAAGGCGGCCTGCACCGCAGCGATTTCGGTCACATCACCATCCGGCCGGACTTCTCGCTGGTCGAGCTGCCGGCCAAACTGCCCCGCAAGACACTCAAAGCGCTTGAGCAGACCCGCATCTCGGGGGTGAAGATCAACCTGCAACTGGACACCAAACCGAAGGGGCCGCGCAAGCCACGGCGGGCGGCGACATGACGCTGTCCGACCGCGCCGAGGACACCCAGGGCGGGCTGGAGTGGGTCAGCCGCGCCGAGCGGGTCGCCTCGCTCACCGGGGTGCGCGCCGTCGCGGCGCTGCTGGTGCTCGGGACGCACGCGGCCTACACCACCGGCAAGTACCCGCAGGGCTATCTCGGGCTGGTGTACTCGCGGATGGAGATCGGCGTGCCGATCTTCTTCGTGCTGTCCGGGTTCCTGTTGTTCAGCCCGTGGGTGAAGGCCGCCGCGACCGGCGGGCCGCCGCCGTCGACGCGCCGCTACGCATGGCGCCGGGTGCGGCGGATCATGCCCGCCTACGTCGTCACGGTGCTGGTCGCCTACGCCATCTACCACTTCCGCTTCGCCGGACCGAATCCGGGCCACACCTGGGAAGGGTTGCTGCGCAACCTGACTCACACCCAGATCTACACCGACAACTATCTGTTCTCGTATCTGCACCAGGGTCTGACCCAGATGTGGAGCCTGGCCGTGGAGGTGGCGTTCTACACGGTGCTGCCGCTGCTGGCCTGGCTGCTGTTGACGGCGCTGTGCGGCCGCCAGTGGCGGCCCGGCCTGGTGCTGACGGGTCTGGTTGCGCTGGCGCTGATCTCGCCGGCGTGGATGGTGCTGGTGCACACCACCGACTTCCTGCCCGACGGGGCGCGGTTGTGGCTGCCCGGATACCTGGCCTGGTTCATCGGCGGCATGATGCTGGCGGTGCTGGCGCAGATGCGAGTGCAGGCCTATGCGGTGGTGTGCCTGCCGCTCGCGCTGGTGTGCTACTTCATCGCCTCCACGCCGATCGCCGGGGCACCGACCACCTCGCCGGGACAGTTGTACGAGGCGCTGTACAAGATCATCTTCTACGCGGTCATCGCCACGCTGGTGGTCGCCCCGCTCGCGCTGGGCAACCGGGGTCTGTACGCCCGGCTGCTGGCGAGCCGGCCGATGGTGTTCCTCGGCGAAATCTCCTACGAGATCTTCCTGATCCACCTGATCACGATGGAGTTCGTGATGGTGGAGATCCTGCGCTACCCGATCTACACCGGGTCGATGGCGGCGCTGTTCGTCGTCACGCTGGTGGTGACGGTGCCGCTGGCCTGGCTGCTGCACCGGTTCACCCGGGTGCCGCCGAACTGACCCGCTTCGGGGCCCCTCCCAGCCGGCAGTTGGTTAGGTTAAGCTGCCCTAAGAAACGAGGAGAGGGACCGGAGCATGTCAGACAAGAAGCCGTCGCGCGGGTTCCAGGGAGCGGTTCTCAAGCTGCTGCGCGCGGGCGACTATCGGCTGACCGTCACGGGTAAGCGGCAGATCAGCCCGCATTATCTGCGGTTGAGCTTCAACGCCGGCGGAATGCTGGCCGACCGCCCGCCGCACCCGACCATGTGGATCCGGATGTGGTTCGCCGACGGCGACAAGCTGCATCAGCGCGGCTACACGCTCGTCGACCCCGATCCGGAGGCCGACACCGTTGACATCGAGTTCGCGCTGCACGAGGGCATCGCCTCCCATTGGGCGCAGAACGCGCAGCCCGGGGACACCATCGAGGCGACCGTGCTGGGCAGCAACTTCAGCCTGCCCGAGCCGCCACCGGCCGGCTACGTCATCGTCGGCGACACCGCGTCGCTGCCGGCGATCAACTCGCTGCTCAAGGCGATCGGCGACGCGCCGGCCCGGGTGTTCCTCGAGGCCCAGCACGAAGACGACAAACAACTGCCGGTCGCCCGCAGCACCGGCGTGGTCTGGGTGGACCGCAAGAACGCCGGCGAGGCGCTGGTGCAGGCGGTCAAGTCTGCGGCGTTCGACGCCTCGGACCACTTCGGGTGGGTGGCCTGCGACAACCGCACCACCCGCGCGGTGTCGAAGGTGTTCCGCGAGGACTACAAGATCCCGCGCAAGTCGATCAAGGCGCAGGCGTACTGGGTCGCCTGACCGTCAGGGACGCTCGTCGGCCGGCTGGCGGTTCGGCAGCACGATCGGCACCACGAACTCCTCGAGCATCGCGCGCTCGTCGTCCTCGTCGCGGCCGGGGAACAAAAACAGCGACGTCATCACCCGTACCAGCCAGCGGGCCCGGCGGGCGACCAGCTCCGGGTCGTCGGGCCCCAGCGAGATGATGAACGCCTCGGTCAGCGCCCGGATCACCTCGGAGTGTTCGGCCATCTCGGCGCCGATCGGCGGCTGGGTGGTGGCGAACCAGCTCGCCAACGCCGGGCTCCGGCGCACCTTGCGCAGCGAGAGCAGCATGCCCTCGAGCAGGCGTTCCCGCGGATCCACGACCGAGGCGAGGTGTTCGGTCATCTCGCGGTAGAGCCGGTAGGCCTCGCGATGCACGTAGGCGGTGTAGAGCGCTTCCCGGTTCTCGAAGTACCGGTACAGCGTCGCGCGGGAACATCCAGCGGCAGCGGCGATCTCGTGCATGCCGACCGCCGCGGCCTCCTTGCGGGCGAACAGTTCGCCGGCCGCGTCGAGGATCCGGTCCGCGGCCACCTCGCTGCGCCGCGCGGCCAGCCAGTCGCCGGCCATCAGGACGTCACCCGGAACGGGACCGACAGCGGGCGACGCACGTAGCTCCCGTCGGCCCAGACGATCCGGTCCTCGTCGACCTCGAAATCGGGGCAGCGGGTGAGCAATTCGGTCAGCGCCACCCGGGACTGCATGCGGGCGGCGGCCGCCCCGAGGCAGAAGTGGGCGCCGTGGCTGAAGGTCAGGATGTTGCGCGGCCGGCGCCGCACGTCGAGTTCCTCGCTGTCCTCGCCGTAGACGCGTTCGTCGCGGTTGGCCGACGCGTAGAGCAACAGCACCTTGCGGCCCTGCGGAATCGTGGTGTCGCCGATGGTGACGTCGCGGGTGGTGGTACGGGCCAGGCCCTGCACCGGCGACGTGAGCCGCAGGAACTCGTCGATCGCCTCCGGGATGAGATCGGGGTCGGCGACGAGCATTTCGCGTTGGTCGGGCCGCTGATGCAGCAGTTGCACGGTGCCTCCCAGCATGCCGGTGGTGGTGTCGTTACCGCCGGTGACCATCGTGAACGTGAACGCCAGGATCGACAGCATGCCGTCGATGTCGCCGTCGGCGCCCAGTCCGGCCGCCACCAGATGCGAGATGGTGTCGTCCTCGGGTTCGCGGCGGCGGCGCTCGATCAACGCGGTGAAGTAGGTCATCATCTCGCCGACCGCGTCGGCGGCGGCCGCCGCGGCGCCGGCCGGACCGCCCGAGGTGGCGTTGGCCGCCACGATCGCCTCGGTCCACGCGTCGAACTGGCGGCGATCCTCCTCGGGAACCCCGAGATAGTGCGCCACCACCATCGAGGGCAGCGGTTTGAACAGTTCGGCGACGATGTCACCGCCGCCGTTGGCGCGCAACCGCTCGATGCGTTCGACGACGAACTCGCGGACCTTGGGTTCGACCGCGCTCACCTGGCGCGGCGTGAACCCCCGCGACACCAGTTTGCGAAATTCGGTGTGCGTCGGGGGATCCTGCATGACGAACGGCGGGTTGTGTTGCAGGCCAATGAGTTCCAACTCGCCGTAGTTGACGGTCAGGCCCTGCGCGGAGGAGAACGTCGCGTGGTCGCGGGCGGCCGCCCACACGTCGGCGTGCCGGGACAGCACGTAGTAGTCGAGGTCGGGATGGTTCTCGGGCACCACGTGGTGCACCGGATCGTGGTCGCGCAACGCCTTGTACATCGGCCAGGGATTGACCCAGGTATTGGCGTCGGCGAGCTGGAAGCGCGGCCGCGAATCCTGAGACAGAGCTGAGGACATGTCTCATTCGTACGACACATCCCCAGGAGTGTCAATAGACGGCGGGGGTTCGGTTCAGATCGCGGCGCCCGGATTCAGGATGCCGAGCGGGTCGAGCGCTTGCTTGATCCGCCGGTTGAGCTCCATCGCCTCCGGGCCCAGCTGGCTGGCCAACCAGGGCCGTTTCAATCGGCCGACGCCGTGCTCCCCGGTGATCGTGCCGCCGAGCCGCACGGCCAATTCCATGATCTCGCCGAACGCCCGATGGGCGCGCGCCGTCATGTCCGCATCGGCCGGGTCGTAGACGATCAGCGGGTGGGTGTTGCCGTCGCCGGCGTGGGCGATCACCGAGATCAGCAGGTCGCGTTCGGCGGCGATCGCTTCGATGCCGCTGACCAGCTCGGCCAGTTGCGGCAGCGGCACCCCGACGTCCTCGAGCAGCAGCGACCCCTTGGCCTCGACGGCGGGGATCGCGTAGCGGCGAGCCGCGACGAACGCCTCGCCCTCATCGGGATCGGTGGTGGAGAACACCTCTTTGGCGCCGTGGCTGTTCAGCACGTCGACCATGAACTCGGCGTCCTGCGCGCCGGCAGGGCCGCGCTCGTCGCTGGCGGCCAGGATCATCGCAGCGGCGGTGCGGTCCAGTCCCATCCGCAACTTGTCCTCCACCGCGTTGATCGCGGCCGCGTCCATGAACTCCAGCATCGACGGCCGGATCCGGGAGGTTATCGCGACGACGGCGTTGGCGGCGTCGGCCACCGATCCGAACGTCGCGACCACCGTGCATGCGCTGTGCTGGGCCGGCAGCAGTTTCAGCGTCACCTCGGTGATCACCCCGAGGGTGCCCTCGCTGCCGACGAACAGTTTGGTCAGGGACAGTCCCGCGACGTCCTTCAGCCGCGGCCCGCCCAGGCGCACCGCGGTGCCGTCGGCCAGCACCACCTGCAGCCCGAGCACGTAGTCGGTGGTGACGCCGTACTTGACGCAGCACAGTCCGCCGGCGTTGGTGGCGATGTTGCCGCCGATACTGCAGATCTCGAACGACGACGGATCCGGCGGATACCAGAGTCCGTGTTCGGCGGCGGCCTTCTTCACCTCCGCGTTGAGCAGGCCGGGTTGGGCGACCGCGGTGCGGGTGCGCGGATCGACGGTGATGTCGCGCATCTTCTCGGTGCTCAGCACGATCGCGCCGTCGAGTGCGGTCGCGCCGCCGGACAGACCGGTGCCCATCCCACGGGGGATCACCGCGATCCGGTGGGTGCTGGCCCACCGCAGGATGGTCTGCACCTCCTCGGTGCTGCGGGGCCGCACCACGGCCAGCGCGGTGCCGGCGTTCGGATCGGCGGCCCGGTCCTGGCGGTACGCCGCCACGATGTCGGGGTCGGTGACGACGGTGCCGTCGGGCAGCGCGGTGATGAGCTCGTCCAGGGCGGTGCTGGCCCGGTTTTCATCCACCTGGCCATCGTATGAGCCCGCGTATGAGCCGGCGTATGAGCCGCGTATGAGCCGGGCGGGTGCTGAGCCCCGCCCGGACGGCGGGCGGCCTAGCGGGCCGTCGATCTGTCGTCCGGTTGCGCCTCGTCGAGGAGGGTCTCAACCGCGCCGACCAGGATGGCCGCCGCATAGAGGCCGTTGCTGTGATCCCGCTCGACCTTGAACCGGTCGAGTTCCCGCCGCACATCGTCGAGCGTCTCGTCACTCACGTATGCCATTGCGTCTGCTCACCGGGCTTCGATCTGGGGTTGTCCGTTCAGGTAGGAGACGGCGCCGCCCTGGAAGTCCTGTCGCCAGCCACCCGGCACCGTCTGTTCGTCGGTGGTCGGATAACCGAGCTGGCCGCCGACACCGCCGGCGCCTTCCCAGGCGTCCCGGATCCCGCCCCACACGATGTGGGCGCCGGTCTGCGGGCTCCAGTAGATCGCGCCACCTTCGAAGGTGCTGAACCTGCCGCCGTTGGGCGCGGCTTCCTCGTTGGCCGTCGGCAGGCCGAGTGGACTGTCGGCGCCGCCCACTGCGCTGTATTTCTGCAGGATGGCTCCCTGCACGACGAAGTCGCCGTCGGGTGTGCTGATGGTCGTGCTGTCGGCTGCCTCCGACTGCTCGCCAGGGGACTGCGCTCCCGGGGTCTCGGCAGGCGTGGGATTGTCGCCCGTGGGCAAAGCCGGCGCTGCGCCGGTGTCGGTGGCCTGGGCGCCGGTGGTGAGATCGGGTGTGTCGACGGTGTCCGTCCTGGTACTGGTCTGACCGCCGTTCGAACAGCCGACGGTCACCGCCCCGCTGACGGCTACCGCGGCGATGCCTATAGCAATCCTTCGACCAGTCCGTTGCATGGTGCTCTTCCTCTCGTGCGTGGCCGTCCTCATCGTTCCGATCCGCCCCGGAGACGAAACCCAGGGCCCTTCCGAGGCTAGGGACGCGCATGCGAAAGCTGTTGGAAACCGACAGCTTTCTCAGTGGACGTTCAGAGGTCTAATGGAATAGCCAATTTTCGGTCATGTAAGTGTCGAAAATTGCTCGGTATCAAGGGTTTAACAACGCGAAATGTGGGTACATCAGGACGCTATTTCGACCGAGCGGTCCAATTCGCGAAGCGCGGGCAGGAAGATCGACACACCCCCAAGGAGGAGCATCGGCACCGACAACGCCAGGAACGTCATGTGCAGGCCGGCCCGATCGGCGAGCGGCCCGGCGATGACGAGCCCGAGCGGTCCGGCAGCATAGGCCAGCGAGCCCATCACCCCGACCACGCGGCCGCGCAGCTGCTGTGGCGCGCGGGTCTGCATGACGTAGTTGTAGATCGGCGCGATCGGCCCGTAGACCAATCCGATCACCGCGGAGAGCAGCAGGATCAGCGGCAGCGGCGGCAGGAACGCGATCACGGTCATCGCCGCGCCCAGGGTCAGCACCGCGGTGAGCATGATGGCGCGGCGGTTCGTCCGCGCCGACAGCGCCGCGTAACCGAGCGCACCGACCAGTCCGCCGATGCTCAGCGCCATCAGCACCCACCCCAGTTGCGCCGGTTCGTCGCGGTCGGTGAAGTACTTCGGGAACAACACCGACTCCATCGGCATGTACAGGCCGGTGGCGACCAGGTCGACGACGGCGAGGGTGCGCAATACCGGGGTGCGCCAGACGAACCGCAGTCCCTCGACGATGCCCGACCACACCCCGTCGGGCAGCGCGGCGCGGTCCGGTGTGCCGGCGCCCTCGAGTCGTAACGCCGCGACGGCCGCTATCGAGAGGCCGAACGCGGCGGTGGTGACCCACATGGTGTTGACGCCGCCGAGGGTCGCGATCATCAACCCGCCGATGCCCGGGCCGACGATGTAGGCGAGGTTGAACACCGCCTCGTAGACGCTGTTGGCGCGGTCGAGGGTCCAGCCGGCGTCGGCGGCGGCCTCGGGCAGCATGGTCTCGCGGGCGGTGATCCCCGCCGGGTCGAAGAAGGCGCCGAGTCCGGCCAGTACGGCCAGCACCGCGACGTTGAGTACCTGTGTGCCGAACAGCAGCACCAGTATCGGTACCGCGGCCACCGACAGCGCCGAGCACGCGTCGGAGATCAGCGCGACGCGGCGCCGACCCAGGTAGTCGACCGCCGCTCCGGCGACCAGCAGGGCCACCAACAGCGGCAGGTTCGCGGCCATCGCCACCACCGAGGCGTCGACGGCGGAGCCGTTGCGCTGCAGGACCAGCCAGGGAAACGCGACCAGCGAAATGCCGTTTCCGGCGCCGGACATCAGCACGGCGAACAGGATGAGCAGCAGGGGGCCGCGCCTGGTACCGGTCATGGTCGATCGAGGGAAATCTAGCAGCGCCAGCGCCCGTCGCGCGGGTTCGGCCGCGCCGGATGCGCCGCACCGCGGGCAGACGCGGCGCCCATCCGCCCGCCTCGCAGCGACTTTCGCCCGGCCGAGCGGTCGAGACCCCGCCGAGACCACGCTTGATGACGAATTCGGCGCGGTTTTCGTCATCAAGCGTAGTTTCGGCGAGGGTTGCCGTCGTGCAGTCTGGTGGGGTGAAGGCACCCCATCCGCGTACCGGAGTCCTGTTCGACTCGCCCGTGCCGCCGGGCACCGGTTGGCCGGGGGACCCCGCTACGAAGCGGACCGCGGTGGCCGGCAGCGCGGCGCAGGTCGCCGAGTTGGCGATGGCGGTGAAGAGCCTCAAACAGCTCGACGCGCAGGTGTCGGTGTGCCGCGCCTGCCCCCGGCTCGTGCAGTGGCGCGAGGAGGTGGCGGCCGAGAAACGCAAGGCGTTCGCCGACGAACCCTACTGGGGCCGGCCCGTGCCGGGCTGGGGCGCGACGCGGCCGCGGGTGCTGATCGTCGGGCTCGCCCCGGCCGCACACGGCGCCAACCGCACCGGTCGCATCTTCACCGGTGATCGTTCCGGCGATTTCCTCGTCGCCGCACTGCATCGTGCCGGGCTGGCAAACCAGTCGCTGTGTGTGGATGCCGCAGACGGCTTGCAACTCAACGACACTCGTGTCGTTGCCGCGGTGCGGTGCGCGCCGCCGGGTAATGCGCCGACGCCGGCCGAGCGGTCGACCTGCGCCCCCTGGCTGGAGGCCGAGTGGCGGCTGCTGCGGCGGTCGGTGCGGGTCATCGTGACGCTCGGCGGGTTCGCCTGGCGCGGGGCGCTGCAAATGGTGCGCTCGGCCGGTACACCGGTGCCCAGCCCTGCGCCGCGGTTCGGCCACGGTGTGCTCGTCGACCTGGGCGAGGTGTGGCTGCTCGGGTGCTATCACCCCAGCCAGCAGAACACCTTCACCGGCAAGCTCACTCCCGAGATGCTCGACGCGGTGTTCGCCCGGGCCAAGGACCTGGCCGGCGGGTGAGAGTCGCTGTTAGCCGGGCAACTGGGAGCGCACTGAGGAAGCCGCGCAGATGTGCACCCGCGCGGGAAGCCGCGCAGATATGCACCCGCGCGGGAAGCCGCGCAGATATGCACCCGCGTGGGAAGCCGCGCAGATATGCACCCGCGTGGGAAGCCGCGCAGATATGCACCCGCGTGGGAAGCCGCGCAGATATGCCACTGTTGAACTCATCATGCGGCTCTCCGTGCTCGACCTCGTTCCCGTGCGCACCGACCAGACGACCGCCGACGCGGTGGCGGCGTCCACGCGGCTGGCGCAGACCGCCGACCGGCTCGGCTACACCCGCTACTGGGTGGCCGAACACCACAACATGCCGTCGGTGGCGGCCACCAGCCCGCCGGTGCTCATCGCGCACCTGGCCGCACACACCCGCCGGCTACGGATCGGCTCGGGCGGGGTGATGCTGCCCAACCATGCTCCGCTGGCCGTCGCGGAACAGTTCGCGCTGCTGGAGGCGGCGCACCCGGGCCGCATCGACCTCGGCATCGGGCGCGCACCAGGCACCGATCCGGTGACGTCGCTGGCGCTGCGCGGGGGCCGTGACGACCGCGACATCGAGGCGTTCCCGAACTACCTCGACGACATCGTCGCGATGATGAGCCCGCGCGGGGTCCGGGTGCCGATCCCCAACCACCGCTACATCCTCAAGGCCACCCCCGCGGCGGCCGGCGTCCCGCGGCTGTGGCTGCTGGGCTCGTCGATGTACTCGGCTCACCTCGCCGCCGCCAAGGGGCTGCCGTACGTGTTCGCCCATCACTTCTCCGGGCAGGGCACCGACGAGGCACTCGCCGTCTACCGCGACGAGTTCCGCCCCAGCGCCCACGCCGCCGAGCCGGTCACGTTCTTGACCGTCGATGCGGTCGTCGCCGAAACCCGCGCCGAGGCAGAGGCTCTGGCGTTGCCCAACCTGCAGATGATGGCCCGGCTGCGCACCGGCCAGCCGCTCGGTGCGCTCGATCTGGTGGAGGACGCCGAGGCGAAGACCCTCGACCCGAACGCCGCGCGCATCGTCGAGGCCGGCCTGCGCCGGGCGGTGGTGGGCACCCCCAGCGAGGCTGCCGAGCAGATCCGCGCGCTGGCAGCGCATTTCGAGGTCGACGAGGTGATGATCAACCCCGTGGCCTCGGCGCGTCGCGGCACCGACCCGGCCACCGCGCCGGGCCGGGAGAAGACGCTGGAGTTGCTCGCCAAGGAACTGTTCTGACGAAACGCGCTCCCACCCTGCGCCGATCAGTCCTGCGGGGTGGAGTCCAGTTGCGCCAGGGCCTCGCGCAGCAGTCGGCCGCTCTCCTCGCGGTCGGGGTCGCGACGCAGCAGCATGTTCTTGGCGACCGACATCCGGTCGCCCTCGCGGCGGGGGATCACGTGCAGATGGATGTGAAACACCGTCTGGAACGCCGCTTTCCCGTCGTTGATCACGATGTTGTTGCCGTCGGCGTGCAGACCCGAGCGGCGCGCGGCGCGGGCGATGCGCTGGCCGACGGTCGCCATCGCCGCGATGGTCTCCGGCGGGGTGTCGGTCAGGTCGACGGTGTGCTGCTTGGGAATGACCAGGGTGTGGCCGCGGCTGAACGGGCGGATGTCGAGGATGGCCAGGACGTCGTCGTCTTCGTAGATCCGGATCGCGGGAGCCTCGCCGGCGACGATCGCGCAGAACACACAGGACATGCCGACACCGTAGCGGGGGACAATAGCTCCCGAGTGACCGCAGGGGGAGTGATGGACGACCGAGAACTGGCATTCGCCGGCGCAGCGCGGCAGGCCGAGCTGCTTGCCGATGCGACGATCACCGCACCACAGCTGCTGGAGGTCTACCTCGAGCGCATCGAGCGGCTGGACAGCACGTTGCGTGCCTTTCGCGTGGTACGCGCGAAGGCCGCGCGCCGGGAGGCGGCGGACGCCCAGCGCCGGCTCGAGGCCGGTGAGCGGCTGCCGCTGCTCGGCGTGCCGATCGCGATCAAGGACGACGTCGACGTCGCCGGGGAGGTGACCGGCTACGGCACCTCGGCCCACGGCCCGGCCGTCGGTGCCGACGCCGAGGTGGTGCGGCGGTTGCGCGCGGCTGGGGCGGTGATCGTCGGCAAGACCGCGGTGCCGGAGATGACGCTGTGGTCGTTCACCGAGACGCTGACCCACGGGGCGACCCGCAACCCCTGGCACACCGACTACACGCCCGGCGGCAGCAGCGGCGGCAGCGGTGCGGCGGTGGCCGCGGGGCTGGTGCCGATGGCGCTGGGCTCCGACGGGATGGGTTCGATCCGGATCCCGTCGACGTGGTGCGGGCTGTTCGGGCTCAAACCGCAACGCGACCGGGTGCCGTTGGCGCCGCACGACGACGCCTGGAACGGCCTGACCTGTTACGGTCCGATGGCGCGCACCGTGCTCGACGCGGCGCTGTTCCTCGAGGTCGCCAGCGGGGAGTCCGGATTTGTCGAGGCGGCCCGCCGGGAGCCCGGCCGGCTGCGGGTGGCGCTGAGCACCCGCGTGCCGCCGCCGCTGACCGCCCGGGTGGGCCGCGTGCAGCGCGCCGCCGTCGAAGAGGCCGGCGCGTTGCTGCGCGAGCTCGGTCATGAGGTGATCGAGCGCGACCCCGACTACCCGCCGGCCGCGGTCGTGCAGGCGCTGGCGCGTTACTTCCGCGGGGTGCACGACGCCGTGCGCGCGCTGCCGCACCCGGAGCGGCTGGAAGCCCGCACCCGCAACTTCGCCCGTATCGGCGGGCTGATCTCCGATCACCGGATGACGCGCATCCGAGCCGTGGAAAGCCTCGTGGCCGAACGTATTACGGCGATCTTCGACGATGTCGATGTGGTCGTCACGCCGGGCACGGCCGCCGGCCCGTCGCGGGTGGGCGCCTGGCAGCGCCGCGGTGCGATCACCACCCTGGCGTTGTGCGCGCAACGGGTGCCGTTCCAGGCGGCGTTCAATCTGACCGGCCAGCCCGCCGCCGTTGTGCCCTGGGGGTTCGACGAGCACGGGGTGCCGACCTCGATTCAGCTGGTGGGTCGTCCGCACGACGAGGCCACGTTGTTGTCGCTGGGTGCCCAGCTGGAGCGGGCGCATCCCTGGGCGCAGTACCGACCGCCGGTGTCCTAGGCGGTCAGCGCCGCGCGCCAGGCGGCCAGTTTGTCGGCGTAGCGCATGGTCCGGGCGGGGCTGGTGGACGGTAGCCGCCGGTAGTGCAGCGCGGGCGGGTCGGGGACCAGCCGGGCGAAATTGCGTTCGGCGGCCGCGCCGTTGAAGAACACCCGGTCGATGCCGGGGTACCGGCGAAACAGCGCCCCGAAGTCGTTGGCCACCATGCTGTCCGGCCGCACCGACGAGTCCAGGCTGCCGACGCGCCGGCACGAGCGCAGCACGTCCCATACCGCGATGCCGTGCGCACGCAACGCCGCGGTGCGCTCGTCGTAGGGTTCGTCCGGGCCGAACCCGAACAGCTCACCCATGATCCGCCAGAACGCGTTGCGCGGATTGGCGTAGTACTGACCGGCTGCCAGCGACATCACGCTGGGCATGTTGCCGAGGATCAGGGTGTGCGCCCCGGGGCCGATGATCGGCGCGAACCCGTGCAGCAGCGGTGTGGCCATCACCGGGGACTATGTCATGTCCTCGGGGAGACGCGGGGTATACGTTGGGCCGGTGGCCGAAGACGTCGACATCGCTGCGTCCGGTCTGCTCGACGGCCTCGAGGGGGAGGCGCGCGCCGAGCGGGCCGAACTGGTCGAGTGGCTGCTGCACCGCGGGTTCAGCGTCGACCAGATCAGGCACGCGCTCGCCCCGGTGCTGCTGCCGGCGCGCCGGCTCGTCGGCGACGACGGCCGCCTGGTGTCGGCCCGGGAGGTGTGCGAACGCGCCGGGATGGACCTCGAGGTCTGGTACCGGTTCATGCGGGCGATGGGCCTGCCCATCGACGACGATCCCGACGCACCGGTGTACCCGCGTGCCGACGCCGAGGCCGCCGCATTCGCGCAGCGGTTCATCGCGCTCGGCCTCGATGCCGATCAGCTGATCCCGGTGACCCGCACACTGGCCGACGGCCTGGGCCGGGCCGCCGAGGAGATGCGCCATGCCGCCCTGTCGACCGTGCTGGACCCGACCGCACGCGAGGTCGATGTCGCCCGCAGCGCCGAGGCGCTGGTCGCCGCGACGGCGCCGCTGCTGGAGCAGATGATCCAGGAGATGCTGCGGCTGCAGCTGCGTCGGATGATGGAGACCGAGGCCGTCACCGCCAGCGAACGCGCCGAGGGGCGGCGGCTGCCCGGCGCCCGGCCGGTCACGATCGGCTTCGCCGACCTGGTCGGCTTCACCCGGCTGGGCGAGCTGGTGCCGCCCGAGGATCTGGAACGGCTGGCCGGGAAGCTGGTCGAGACGGCGGGGGAGGTGGTGGAGCCGCCGGTGCGCCTGGTGAAAACCATCGGCGACGCGGTGATGCTGGCGGGACCGGACCCGGGCGAGGTGGTCGACGATCTGCTCGCTCTGGTGGAGGCGGCCGCCGACGACGACGAGTTCCCGCGGCTACGAGCGGGTGCGGCCACCGGGATGGCGGTGAGCCGCGCCGGCGACTGGTACGGCAGCCCGGTCAACCTGGCCAGCCGGGTGACCGGGGTGGCGCGCCCGGGGTCGGTGCTGGTGGCCGAGTCCACCCACGACGCACTGCGCGACGACCCGCGATTCACCTGGTCGTTCGCCGGGGCGCGGCGGCTCAAGGGGATCAAGAACGACGTCAAACTGTTTCGGGTGCGCCGCGCGGGAACCCGGCCGGTGCGGGCAGACCCGCCCGGCGACGGCCGGACCTGATTTACGATCCAGCCATGATTCGGGCCCTCAACCTGCTGGTGGTCGTCCCGTCGATTACCGCGGCCGGTGTCGCCGCCGCGGCGTCCGCACCGGCGCAGCCGCCGCCGCCCAATCCGGGGCCGTGCACGTTCACGCTGTCCGCGCCGCAGGTCGTGCAGGTCGACGGCGTCAGCAAGGTCACCGCGACCATCACCCCGACCGGTTGCATCCCGCCCTGGCAGCCGCGCCAGAGCGTGGCGTGCATCCACGTCGACGGTCAGGGCCAGTGCATGCAGTCGATTGAGGGAGCGGTGGCGCAGGTGTACTTCGAGCCCTACACCCCGGGCGCCACCTATGTCGCCACCGGTCGCGGATGCGGCGGCATCTACCCCTACGAACCCGACCCGAACTGTGCGCTTCTGGGTCCGGTCAGCGCGACGCTGTAGCCGACCTACCGATGCGGGGCCGAAAAATTCTCATCGCCGGGGCGACCGGTCAGGTCGCCGTTCCGGTCGCCACGGCGCTGGCCGCCGATAACGAGGTGTGGGGGATCGCGCGGTTCGCCGACCCGGCGGTGCGTGACGGTCTGGAGTCGGCCGGCGTGCGGTGTCAGCCCGTCAACCTGGCGTCGGGCGTGTTCGACGGTGTCCCAACGGACTTCGACTACGTCATCAATTTCGCGGTGGCCAAGAGTGGCCGCTGGAACGTCGACCTGGCGGTCAACGCGGACGCGGTCGGGTTGTTGATGGCGCACTGCCGTACCGCGCAGGCGTTTCTGCACTGCTCCTCGGCCGCGGTCTACGACCCGCCCGGCGACGAGCCGCGCACCGAGGAAGCTGCCCTCGGCGACAATCACAAACCGCTGTTCCCGACGTATTCGATCAGCAAGATCGCCGGGGAGGCGGTGGTACGGACCTGTGCGCGGGTGCTGGGCGTGCCCACCGTCATCGCCCGGCTCAACGTGCCGTACGGCGACAACGGTGGCTGGCCCTATTTCCACCTGGAGATGATGCTGGCCGGCATGGCGATCCCGGTGCCGCCGGGCGGCCCGGCCCGCTACAACCCCATCCACGAGGACGACATCATCGCCACTCTCCCGAAACTGCTGGCGGCGGCGTCGGTTCCGGCGGTCACGGTGAACTGGGCCGGTGATCAGTTCGTCAGCCTTCAGGAGTGGTGTGGCTATCTGGGGTCGTTGGTCGGGCGCGAGCCGGTGTTCGAGGAGAGCCCGCAGGCGTTGCGGCCCAACCCGGTCGACGTCACGCGGATGCACGAGCTGGTCGGCGGCGCCACCGTGGACTGGCGTGACGGGATGCGGCGGATGGTCGCCGCCTGCCACCCGGAGCTGCTGGCGGGCTAGCGCCGCGGGGTGAACCGGCGCAGCCGAAGACTGTTGCTCACCACGAACACCGAGCTGAAAGCCATTGTCGCACCGGCAATCATCGGGTTGAGCAGGCCGGCGGCGGCCAACGGCAGCGCGGCGATGTTGTACGCGAACGCCCAGAACAGGTTGCCCTTGATCGTCGCCAGCGTGCGGCGCGAGAGCAGGATCGCATCGGCGACCGCGTTCACATCGTTGCGTACCAGGGTCAGATCGCTGGCTTCGATCGCCACATCGGTTCCGCTGCCCATCGCCAGACCCAGGTCGGCGCGGGCCAGGGCGGCGGCGTCGTTGACGCCGTCGCCCACCATTGCCACCACCCGGCCCTCGGCCTGCAACCGGCGCACGGTATCGAGTTTGTCGGCCGGCAGCACCCCGGCGATCACTTCATCGATACCCACCTGTGCGGCAACGGCTTTGGCGGCTGATTCGTTGTCGCCGGTGAGCATGATCGGGCGCAACCCCAGTCGGCGCAGCCGGGCGACGGCCGCAGCCGAGTCGGGTTTGACCTCGTCGGCAACCACCAGCACCCCGCGCGCCGCGCCGTCGCAGCCCACCACTACCGCGGTCCGGCCGTCGGCCTCGGCGCGGGCCACCGCGTCGGCGAGCTCGGGGGGCAGCGAATCGAACATCCGCGGGCGGCCCACCTCGACGCGAACAGCATCGGTGCCGGCAGGACCGCCGAGCCGTACCATGCCCTGCACACCCAACCCGCGCCGGTTGGTGAACTCCTCTGCGGCCGGAAGGGTTCCGAGCTTGGCGCGGGCGTGCGCGGTGATCGCGCGGGCGATCGGGTGCTCCGAACCCGCCTCCACCGCCCCGGCCAGGCGCAGGACCTCGTCGGGCTGTTCGGCTCCGGCCGCGACCACCTCCACCACCGTCATCGCGCCGGTGGTGAGGGTGCCGGTCTTGTCCAGCAGGATGGTGTCGATGCGCCGGGTGGACTCCAGCACCTCCGGGCCCCTGATGAGGATGCCCAGCTGCGCGGCCCGGCCGGTGCCGACCATCAACGCGGTCGGGGTGGCGAGCCCCAGCGCGCAGGGGCAGGCGATGATCAGCACCGAGACCGCGGCGGTGAAGGCCGCCGCTGCCGACGCGCCGACCGCCAGCCAGAAGATCAGCGTCGCCGCCGACAACGCGAGCACGATCGGCACGAACACCGCCGAGATGCGGTCGGCCAGCCGCTGCACCGGCGCCTTACCGGCCTGCGCCTGATCGACCAGCCGCGCCATCTGCGCCAGTTGGGTGTCGGCGCCCACCCGTTCGGCCCGCACCACCAGCCGGCCGTCGACGTTCACCGTGGCGCCCACCACCCGGTCACCGGGCCCGACCTCGACCGGAATCGACTCGCCGGTCAGCATCGACGCGTCGACGGCCGACCTGCCCTCGAGTACCACCCCGTCGGTGGCGATGCGCTCGCCGGGCCGGACCACGAACTCGTCGCCCACCCGCAGCCGATCGATCGGGACGCGGCGTTCGGTCCCGTCGTCGCGGACCACCGCGTCCTTGGCGCCGAGTTGGGTCAGTGCCCGCAGCGCCGCACCGGCCCGCCGTTTGGCGCGTGCCTCGAAGTAGCGTCCGGCCAGCAGGAAGGTCGTGACACCCGCGGCGGCCTCCAGATAGATGTTGGCGCTGCCGTCGACGTGGGAGATCGTCCAGTGGAAGGTGTGGGTCAGCCCGGGCATCCCGGCGGTGCCCCAGAACAGGGCGTACAGCGACCACCCGAACGCGGCCAGGGTGCCCATCGAGACCAGGGTGTCCATGGTGGCCGTGCCGTGACGCAGGTTGGTCCAGGCCGCGCGGTGAAACGGCCAGGCGCCCCAGACGACCACCGGAGCGGCCAGGGTCAGCGACAGCCACTGCCAGTGGGTGAACTGCAGCGGCGGGATCATCGCCATCGCGATCACCGGCACGGTCAATGCGAGCGAGATCAGCAGTCGCCGGCGCAGGTCCGCGGTCGGGTCCTGCTCCTGCGCGGGCTGTTCGGTGCGTGCCAGCCGGGCCCGGTAGCCCGCGTCCTCGATGGCGGCCACCAGCACCCCCGGCGTCAGTCCGTCCGGGTACTCGACGTGCGCGGTCTCGGTGGCGAAGTTCACCGTCGCGGACACCCCGTCGATCTTGTTGAGTTTCCGCTCGATTCGGTTCGCGCACGCCGCGCATGTCATGCCCTCGATCGCCAGGTCGACGACCGAGGTGCCGGCAGCGGGGTGGGACATCAGTTCGCCAACCGGTAGCCGGCTTCCCGGACCGCCCGCTCGATCGCGGCGGGGTCGAGGTCGCGGGTGCTGTCGATGGTGACCGTCCCGGTGGCGAGGTCGACGTCTACGGTGGTCACGCCGGGAATCGCGCCGATCTCCTCGCGCACCGACGCGGCGCAATGCCCGCAGGTCATGCCCGTCACTTTCACCGTGGTCGTCATGACATCGAGCCTATCATACCCCCCAGGGGTATATGAGCGGGGTGCGGTCACACCTTCCGGGCAGCGCCGACGAACACCATCCCGCCGAGCCGGCGCTCGATGGTGCCGGTGCCGTGCAGGCCGTGCCGGGCCAGTTCGGCGGCGAAGTCGGGCGCCTCGAACCGGTTGTCCCGGGGGTGGACGGTGAACGTGCGGAACACCCAGGTGTCGAGCACGTGGGCCGGCAACTCCTCGAACAACAGCAGTCCGCCGGGCTTGAGCACCCGGGCGATCTCGCGGACGGCCTGTTGCCAGTCGGGAACGTGGTGGATGATCCCGAAGTCGACGACGGCGTCCACCGACGCGGACGGTTGTTCGATCTCGCAGACGTCACCGACCGACAGCGTCACCGGTCGGCCGTGCAGCCGGCGGCGCGCCAGTTCCACCATGGACTCATCGAGGTCGAAGGCCGTCACCCGGGAGGCGCCGAGCCGGTCGAGGATCACCTCCGAGCCGACTCCGCGGCCGCAGCCCACCTCGAGTACGTGCCGGCCGGACAGGTCGCCGCGGGCGAGCCGGCGGAACCACGCCGCCTCCCGGTGATGTTGGTGCGCGGCGCGTATCGGGTTGTTCATCGCCGCGCGCTCGATGTGGTTGAGCTTCATGCGGCGAACCATACCCCGGTAGGGTATATCCGGAAAGGGCTACCTCGACCGCACGGCGGCGGGACCGTTCGGGTGCCGCCGCCGGCCATGGCAGCATGTCCCACCATGCGGGTTCTGGTGCAACGGGTGACATCAGCTGCCGTACGTGTCGACGGCGAAGTGGTCGGCAAGATCGAACCGTCCGGCCAGGGGCTGCTCGCACTGGTCGGCATCACCCACGACGACGACGTCGACAAGGCGCGTCGCATGGCTGAAAAACTCTGGCAGTTGAGGATTCTCGACGACGAGAAATCCGCCGGCGACGTCGGCGCGCCGGTGCTGGTGGTCAGCCAGTTCACGCTCTACGCCAACACCGTCAAGGGACGCCGCCCGTCCTGGAACGCCGCCGCCCCGCGATCGATGGCCGAACCGCTGGTAAACGCGTTCGCCGACGCGCTGCGCGCGCTCGGGGCCCAGGTCGAGACCGGCGTGTTCGGCGCGCACATGCAGGTCGAGCTGGTCAACGACGGACCGGTGACGGTGCTGCTCGAGTTGTGATCAGGTCGCGGCGGCCTGCGGGTACCCCTCGGAGGGCTGCACGATCACGAACCCCTGACCGTAGAACGAGACCTGGATCGCCTCACCCGAACCGCGGCCGATCAGCGCGTGCGCCTTGAAGCTCATCTTCAGCTGGGTCTGCAGGTTCGCCGACCAGGCCACCACCGCGTTGGTATCGGCGAACGTCGGCGCCTCGGCGGCGTTGAGCACCACCGGCGGCCCGTCGGTGGTCAGCGCCACCCAGCCGGTGCCGCGCAGCGTGGTGTTGAACAGCCCGCCCGCCGCGATGCTGCCTCCTTTGACCCGCTCGATGTTCCAGTCCAGGCTCGACGCGAAGGCCAGCACGTTCTTGCCGCTCACCGACAACGCGGAGTTGGTCAGGTGCAGCAGGTGAACGTCGTAGGCGCGGTCGGCGAGAAACACGTCGCCCTGTCCGGCCACCCGCATCAGCGGCAACCCCTCGCCGGTGAGCGCCTTCTTGATGAACCGGGACGCCCCGCCGCCCTCGAAGGAGAAGTCGACGTTGCCCTGGTAGGCCACCATCGAACCCTGACGCGCCAGGAACGGTTCACCGAGCCGCACCCGCAGCATCTTGGAGTTCTGGTTGCCGATCGCCCTGGCTTCCTTCTCGCTGAACCGGCCGTCGATCAGGTCACCGGTGATCCCGGCGAAGCCGTGACCGGCACCCGGCGCCGCCACCGCGACGGCCTGCTGGTGTGGCGGGTACTGGCCGCCGAAGGCCGGTTGGGCACCGTGGGCGTGTTGTCCCGGCGCAGGCTCGCCGGCCTGTGGCTGCTGCGGTGCGCCCGTTTGCACCTGCGCGGCTTCGCCGGCGTGCGTGAACGGCGGGCCGCCGGCGGCCTGCGCGTGAGCACCGCCCTGCGGTTGGGCCGCACCCGAGTCCGGCGTCTGATCGCCTGTCTGGGGTGGCTGGGGACCCCCGCCGCCGAGCGGTGCCTGCAGCATCTGCCCCTGATGGGACACATGTTCGGTCCAATGCTGGCCGTCCCACCAGCGGTAGTCGTAGCGGCCCTCCGGATCGGGGCGCCAGCTGGGGGCATTCGGATCGGTCATGGGCAATTACCTTAGGGCCTGGACAGGGTCCGGACAGGGGCAGAAACGAAAACGCGCTGGCATTCTTTGCCTATGGGGGCAGGCGGTAAAGGCATCGACCCGATTCGGGTCCGCAGCGCACTGGCCGTCGTCAAGCAGCATCCGGTCATGGTCACGTTCGTCGCCGCGCCGGTGCTGCTGGGGTTGGTGCTGGTGTGGGTTCTGATCAGCAAACCGCTGGCGGTGCTGCTGCCGGTCGGTCTCGTGCGGTTCGGCGGTTCGGCGCTGCTGCGCCGCCGCGCCTGACCCCTCGCCGGCGCCGGGTGAGGGGACACCAAGTGAGTCCCACGTGTTCGCCCTCGGTGGAACTTACTTCCATGAAGTTGTAAAGCTGTAATCATGTAATCATGCGACAGCATCATCTGCACAGCCGGCGTTTCGGCCGGCCGGGCGGCTGGCAGCAGGCCGCCCAACCCGATGCCGGCGACGCCGCCGAGTGGTTCGCCGGCCGGCTCCCCGAGCACTGGTTCGACGGAGACCCGACAGTGGTCGTCGACCGGGAGGAGATCACCGTCGTCGGCCGGCTACCCCAGTCCGACCCCGACGAGACGGAGGCACACGCCGCCGGGCGGGTCGCCCGGTTCCGCGAGGAGACCCGCGCCGAACGCATGCGCATCGCCGACGAGGCCGAGAGCCGCTACGGGCGCAAGGTGGCGTGGGGTGTGGAGATCGCCGGCCCGGACGGCCCGCAGCGGATCCTGTTCACCAACCTCGCGGTCCCGGTGATGACCCGGCTGCGTCAACCCGAGCGTCAGGTACTCGACACCTTGGTGAGTGCCGGGGTGGCCCGGTCCCGCTCCGACGCGCTGGCCTGGTGCGTGCGGTTGGTGGGGGAGCACGCCGACGAATGGCTGAGCAAGCTGCGGGCGGCCATGAAACAGGTCGACGATCTGCGTGCCGAGGGGCCGGCGCTCTAGGCCAATCGATTCCGACGTGCGTGCGCAACGCCTTGCGCACATGGCCGAACTCCCGCTCGCCAAGCACCAGACTGTGCGGATACCTTCGCCTCCCGCCATCCGGTCCTGCGCCGCTCGAAGTTCCGAGACGTCGCCAGCAGATGTCGGTTCACCCGGTTCGGTTGAACTCCGGTCGGACGCCGGGTCAGGCCCGGGTCATCGACCAGTACGCGCCGCGCTTGGCCAACAGCTCCGCGTGGCTGCCCCGCTCGACGATCCGGCCGGAGTCCAGCACGACGATGAGGTCGGCATCGCGGATCGTCGAAAGCCGGTGCGCGATGATGAAACTCGTCCGGTCTCGGCGCAGCTCGGCCATCGCCTGCGCGATGAGCAACTCGGTTCGGGTATCGACGGAACTGGTGGCCTCGTCGAGCACCAGGATGCGGGGCTGGGCCAGCACCGCCCGCGCGATGGTGATCAACTGCTTCTCCCCGGCGCTGAGGTTGGCGCCGTCGTCGCTGATGCGGGTCTGGTAGCCGTTCGGGAGCGAGTGCACGAACCGGTCCACGTAGGCGGCTCGGGCGGCCACGACGACCTCGTCCTCGGTGGCGTCCGGCCGACCGTAGGCGATGTTGTCGTAGATGGTGCCGCCCAGCAGCCAGGTGTCCTGCAGCACCATGCCGATGCGCGATCGCACCGACTCCCGGCTGACCGTCGAGATGTCCACCCCGTCGATCAGGATCTGCCCGGAATCGACGTCGTAGAACCGCATCAGGAGGTTCACCAGTGTGGTCTTGCCGGCCCCGGTGGGTCCGACGATCGCGACCGTGCTGCCCGGCTCGGCCACCAGCGACACGTCGTCGATCACCGGCACGCCCGGCCGATAGCCGAACGTGACATTGCGGAACTCGACGCGGGGCGGGCGGCCGGGGGGCCCCGGCGGCAGCGCCGGCCCGGGGTCGGGCGACTCCTCCTCGGCGTCGAGCAGGTCGAAAACCCGCTCGGCGCTGGCGATCCCGGATTGCAGCGAGTTGTACATGCCCGCTACCTGGGTGAGCGGCTGATTGAACTGGCGGACGTACTGGATGAACGCCTGAATGCTGCCGAGGGAGATCTGACCGGTGGCGACCTGGATGCCGCCCACCACCGCCACCGCGACATAGCCTAGGTTGCCGATGAACACCGTCGCCGGCGAGACCAGGCCGGAGAAGAACTGTGCGCCGGAGCCGGCCGCATACACCGCGTCGTTGTGCTCGCGGAACTGCCGCAGCGCGTGCTCGCGGTGCCCGAACGTCTTGACGATCGTGAAACCGCTGTAGGTCTCCTCGATGTGGGCGTTGAGGCGGCCGGTGTTGGCCCACTGCGCCACGAACAGCCGCTGGGATCGACGCGCGATCGCCCGGGTGGCCCACAGCGATGCCGGCACCGTGACCACCGTGAGCAGCGTCAGCAGCGGGGAGATCGTCAGCATCGCCACCAGCACCGCGCCCACCGTCAGCACCGAGGTGAGCAACTGGCTGACCGTCATCGACAACGATGTCGCGATGTTGTCGACGTCGTTGGTGACCCGGGACAGCACCTCGCCGCGCTGCCGGGAGTCGAAGTAGGACAACGGAAGACGGTGTACCTTCGTCTCGACGTCGGAGCGCAGCTGCACCATTGTGCGCTGCACCGCCACATTGAGCAGCCGGGCCTGCAGCCAGACCATCAGCGCGGCCAGCAGATACAGCGCGAGCGCGAGCAGCAGCGTGCGGCCCACCGCGGCGAAGTCGATGCCCTGCCCGGGCACCACGTCCATGCCGGACAGCATGTCGGCGAAGGTGTCGTCGCCGCGGGCCCGCGCCGCGGCGATCGCTTCGGCCTTGGTCGTCCCGGCGGGGAGCTGACGGCCGATGACTCCGTTGAACAGCAGGTCCGTCGCGTGACCCAGGATGCGGGGACCGATCACGCCGATCACGATCCCGCCGATGCCGAGCAGCAGCACCGCGACCACCAGGGCCCGCTGCGGTGCCAGTCGGCGGAGCAGTCGCAGGGCCGAACCGGCGAAGTCGCGTGTCCGCTCGGTGGGAGCCTGTATCACACCGCGGATCGGGCGGGCCGGTGGCGTCATCGCCCGCCTCCCGCGCCGGCGCCCACCGCCTGCGAGTCGGCGAACTGGGCGTACTGCGGGCAACTGGCCAGCAGCGCACTGTGCGTTCCGGCGCCGACGACGCGGCCGTCCTCGACCACCAGGATCTGGTCCGCCTGCGCCACCGTGGAAATGCGTTGGGAGACAACGATCACCGTCGCATCAGCGGCCCGTTCCCGCAGCGCGGCGCGGATCCGTGCGTCGGTGTGCACATCGAGCGCGGAGAACGCGTCGTCGAACAGGTAGATCGCCGGGTCGCGGATCACCGCCCGTGCGATCGCCAACCGCTGGCGCTGGCCGCCGGAGAAGTTGGCCCCGCCCTGCGCCACGCGCATCGCCAACCCGTCCGGATGCGCCCGCACGAAGTCGTCGGCCGCGGCCACCCGCAACGCCGCCCACATCTCGTCCTCGGTGGCATCGGCCTTGCCGTAGCGCAGGTTATCGGCGACGGTGCCGGAGAACAGGTAACCGCGTTGGGGCACCAGGCCGATCACCGACCACAGCTGTTCGGGGTCGAAGTCGCGGACGTCCACCCCGTCGATGCGCACCGAACCGTCCGTCACGTCGTAGAGCCGACAGATCAGTGCCAGCAGCGTGGATTTGCCGCACCCCGTCGGGCCGACGATCGCCGTCGTCGTCCCCGGCCGGGCTGAAAACGAAATATCCTGCAGGACAGGGCGTTCGGCTCTGGGATAACTGAATGTCGCGTGCTCCAGGTCGACCTGCCCGCCGATGCGGGCGACCCGGGTGGGCGCCGGGGGCGCGGTGATGCCCGGCCGGGTCTGCAACACCTCGGTGATGCGCTCGGCGCACACCGCCGCCCGCGGGATCAGGACGAGCATGAACGTGGCCATCAGCACCGACATCAGGATCTGCATGAAGTAGGCCAGGAACGCGATCAGCGATCCCACCTGCATCTGCCCGGCGTCGATCCGCAACCCGCCGAACCAGATCAGCGCCACGCTGGACAGGTTGATCACCAGCGTGGTGGTGGGCAGCATCAGCGCCTGCCGCCGTCCCGCGGCGAGCGCGGTGTCGGCCAGGGCGTGGTTGGCCTCGGCGAAGCGGGTCCGTTCGAACGGTTCGCGGGCGAACGCGCGGATCACCCGGATCCCGCCGAGCTGTTCGCGCATGACCCGGTTGATGTTGTCGATCAACCGTTGCATGCGCCGGAACATGGGCAGCAGGCGAGCGGTGATCAGGTAGTTGGTCAGCGCCAGCACCGGCACGCTCACCAGCAGCAGCCACGACAGCCCGGCGTCCTGATGCAGCGCCATCACCACGCCGCCGACCATCATGATCGGGGCGGTGATCAGCATGGTGCAGGTCAACTGCACCAGCAGCTGGATCTGTTGCACGTCGTTGGTGGTGCGGGTGAGCAGGGACGCGGCGCCGAACCGCGCGGTCTCCTGAGCGGAGAAGCCGGTCACGTGCCGGAAGATCGCCCAGCGCAGATCGCGGCCGAAGCCCGCGCCGGCCCGGGACCCGAAGTACACCGCCGCCACCGCGCACACCACCTGCAGTCCGGTGACCGCCAGCATGACGACGCCCAGCTCCACGATCCGGCGCAGGTTGCCCGGTGCGACTCCCTCGTCGATGATCGCCGCGTTGACCGTGGGCAGGTACAGCGACGCCAGCGTGCTGATCACCTGTGCCACCGCGACGGTGGCGAGCAGCCCGCGATACGGCCGCGCGTACTGCCGCAGCAGCGCGAACAACATCCCGATACTGTCGCACACCGGCCCGCCCCTGCGGGCGCACCACCGTCGCCGCCGCGCCGCCGGGCGACGCGCCGAACCAGCAGGTCAGCCGGTATGTCAGTGGTTGTGGTACAGGCCGGCCGCTACAGTGCATGGCGTGACACCCAGGACGCGCGCAACCGGTGGACGGAGCCGGAGAGTCAAAGCGCCGGCGGTGCTGGCGGCAGCCCTGCTCCCGGTGCTGGCGGCATGCCCCCGGGGCCCCGAGCCGGCGGGTCCGGAGGTGCCCGTGACCGACGAACCCCAACGGGCCGCGACCCACGGCCCGTTCTTCCCCGAGTGCGGTGGTGTCAGCGACCAGGAGGTGATGGCCCTGACCAGAGTGCCCGGGCTGGTCAACACCGCCAAGACCTCGGTCGGCTGCCAGTGGCTGGCCGGCGGCAGCATCGTCGGGCCGCATTTCTCGTTCACCTGGTTCCGTGGCAGCCCGATCGGGCGGGAACGCAAGACCGAGGAGTACTCCCGCACCAGCGTGGAGGACATCACCATCGAAGGACACGATGGGTTCATCGCGATCGCCGAGGACCCGCGGATGGGTGTCTATCTGTGCGAGATCGGTATCCAGTTCGACGACGACTTCATCGAGTGGTCGGTGAGCTACGCGTCACCACCCCTGCCGGCGGATGCGTGCGAGGTCGCCAAGGAACTCACCCGCCAGTCGATTGTGAACGCGAAATGAGAACAGGACTTCTGCGTTGCGCCGCCGCGGTGGCGGTCGCCCTGCTCGCGGCACTGGCGTTCACCGGGTGCGCCCGCACGGTGGAAGGCACCGCCACCATGGCGACGGCGGGCGGGGTGCCCCGCAACAACAATGCGGAGCGGCAGTACCCGAACCTGCAGAAGGAATGCGAGGTGCTGTCCGAGGATCTCATCGCCGAGACCGTGGACGCCGATCCGCTAGACATCCAGAGCACCTTCGTCGGCGCGGTGTGCCGCTGGCAGGCCGCCAATCCGCGCGGCCTGGTCGACATCACCCGGTTCTGGTTCGAGCAGGGCAGCCTCGACAACGAGCGCGAGGTGGCCGGCCAGTTGGGCTATCAGGTGGAGAGCCGCCGGGTGGCCGGCATCGATTCGATCGTCATGCGCCCCGACGATCCCAACGGCTCGTGCGGGGTGGCCAGTGACGCTGCCGGTGTGGTGGGCTGGTGGGTCAACCCGCAGAGTCCCGGGCAGGACGCCTGCGGCATGGCGCTCAAACTCATGGAGCTGACGCTGGCCACCCGCGCCTGACCCGGCCCGCGGTCACCGGGGCACGTGGAAGTCCACCAGCACGGCGCCGCCGAGCGCGAGCTCGTCCCACGCCAGGTCGGTGTGCAGCTCGGCGATCGCCGAGGTCGGGAACTTCATCGCGATCCGTTCGATCGCGGCGGTGTCGCTGCGTGTGTGGTCGGCCAACCCCAGTGCCACCGACGACATCGCCGGTTCGTGGCCGATCACCAGCAGCGTCCGGATCTCGGAGTCGAAACGGGTGGGAACCCGGTTGATCTCGTCGATCACCGCTCCCGGGGTGGCGTCGTAGAGCGCGTCGAGGAACCGCGCCGGGGCGTCGATACCGGTGCGCTCCAGGGTCTGACGGGTCCGTGCCGCGGTCGAGCACAGCACCGCGTCGACCGCGTCGGGGCGGGCCCGCAGCCAGTCACCGGCCAGCCCGGCCTCGCGCCGGCCGCGGGTCGCGAGCGGCCGATCATGATCGGCAACCCCCGCCGGGTAGTCCGATTTGGCGTGCCGGAGCAGCAGCAGCGTGCGAGCCACCCGATCACCGTAATCGACCCGACCTGCGCTGCCCGGGCAGATGCTCTACTAGGAGGCGTAGTAGCCGCGCGGTAGAGTGCGAGTCGTGAGCACACCGAGGTCACGAGCGCGCCGGATCGCCGGTGCGCTGGTGGGCGGGTGCTCGGCCGTCCTCACCGTGGCCGCGCACGCCGCCGCGGGCGGCGGGCTGCCGAGGGGAGCGCAGCTGGTGTGCGCCCTTCTGGTGTGCGCGCTGGCGGGTGGCGCGCTGACCCGGTTCGGGTCGGTGGGTGAGCGCAGCCGCCCGGGCCAGCTGGTCGCGGCACTGCTGCTCGCCCAGCTGGCCGGCCACGCCACCCTCGGCTGGGCGGCCGGTCCGCATCATCCGGGACCGCACCCGGCCGGCCTCGGTGTCACCCCGGCGATGCTCGCGGCGCATCTGGCGGCCGCGGTGCTGCTCGGCCTGCTGATCGGCGCGGCCGAGTACCTCTACGTGGTCGGCACGTCGGTGCTGTGCTGGCTGCGGCTGTTCACCTTCGGCGCGCCGCGTCCGCAGCCGCGGCAGCGCCGCCGCAGCCCCGTCGACGTCGTCGTCCAGTCGGTGCTGCGGTCCCGCGGGCTGGGTATGCGGGCACCGCCGTCGATCGCCGCCTGAGTCCTACACCCGGGCGGCCCGTTTCGGTGCCGCTGTCCGTGCGGTCGCTGTGCCATTGCGGTCGCGCTCCGCGCCGCTCGCCGTATGTGCACGCGATATCCCCTGAGCACCAAAGGATTTATCTGTTGACTGACGATGTATCGCGCCCGGCGGTGCTGTCCGACCGGGCCACAGACGACGCGAACTCGGCCCCGCCCAGGGCCGACGCAGCCCTGTTGCGCCGAATCTGGCGCCTGCACTTCTGGATCGGGCTGTTCTGCGCCCCAGCGCTGGTGGTGCTGGCCTGCTCCGGGTTGATCATCCTCTACAGCCAGCCGCTGGACAGTTGGCTCAACCGCGATCTGCTGGTGGTCACCCCCGGATCGCAGACCGTACCGCTCGACGACCAGATCGCCGCCGCCCAGCGTCGGGTCGGACCGGACCACGACCTCGATGCGGTGATCCCACCGGCCGCCGCCGACCGCGCCACCCGGGTGGACTTCCTGCCGCCCGGCGCCACCGGCTTCCCGGAGTCGGAGAACAACCTGACCCAGGTGTTCGTCGATCCCTACACCGGCGAGGTGCTCGGGCAGCGCAGCGAGTTGTCCGGACTCGTGGGCTGGGCCAACCAGGTGCATCGGCTGTTCGGCAACGACGGTCCGCAGCTGCGGCTGCCGTCGCTGGGGCACCTGCTCGATCCCGACGCCTACCCCGAGGCCACCATCCCGGTCGGCATCGGCAACCTGTGGATGGAGCTCACCGCCGTCTGGATCCTGGTGCTGCTCGCCACCGGGATCTATCTGTGGTGGCCGCGCGCCGTCGAGGCGGCCAAACCGCTGCTGACGGTTCGATGGTCCCGCGGGGGACGGGTGCGCTGGCGCGACCTGCACGCGCTGGTCGGCGTGTTCATCGCGGTCGTGGTGGCCGGCTATGTGCTCTCCGGGCTGCCGTGGTCACGCTACTGGGGGGAGAACTGGCGGGCGTTCACCACGATCGTCACCCCGTCGGCCGAGGTTTCGACCGCGTCCATCCCCGAGTCCATCCCCGAGTCCACCCCCGCGACCATGGGCGACTACGACCGGTTGGGGCGGCGCGTCGCGTGGGCGGATGTCGACGACCCGGTCTACGCGTCCCAGCCCACCGGGTTGCCGCGGCGGCTGTCGTTCGACGACGTCGATCGCGTCGCCAAGGCGGAGCGGATGCTGCCCGGATACGCGATCATCCCGCCCGCCGACGACGTCGAGGACGGCCGGCCGGTGTACGGCAGCTACGCGGTGGTCAACGCGTGGCCGCAGCGGCTTTCCGAACAGCGGACGCTGTATGTCGATCAGTTCAGCGGACGCACCGTCGCCGAGGCGACCGCGGCGCAGGACGGCGCGCTGGCCCGGGCCACCAGCTTCGGGGTCGACATGCACATGGGCAACCAGTTCGGCTGGGTCACCAGGCTGCTGGCCACCCTGGTCTGCGTCGGTGTGCTGACCAGCGTGGTCACCGCGGCGCTGATGCTGGTGAACCGCCGCCGGGCCAACGGAACCGCCCTGCCCCGCCGCACTGGCGCGGACGGCCGGCTCGGTGGTCGCGCGGCGGCCGTGCTGATCGTGCCCGCGGTCGTGCTCGGTGTGCTGTTCCCGGTGTTCGGCCTGTCGCTGCTTATCGTGCTCGCCGTGGAGGCCGGTTGGTCCCGGCGGCGCCGCACCGGCGGCACCGATACCGCGCCGCCCACACCATCCTCGGTGACCGTCGACAGCTCCATCAACCCATAAAGGAGACGAATCATGAAAGCTGCCAAGTACTTCCACCCTCTGGCCGCTGTCGTCGTGGCTGCCGGTGCGGTGTTGACCGCCGGCTGCAGCTCGCCGTCGTCCGAGCATGAGGAACAGCCGATGGCCTCGACGGTCACCGTCGAGGAGGCCTGGGCCAACGCCGCGGACCTCGGAATGGCGGCGGTGTTCGGCAGGTTCACCAACACCGGCCACCACGACGCGCACATGGTGTCGGTCAGCTCACCGCTGTCGGACTGGGTGGAGTTCCACGAGGTCGTCGGTGAGGGCATGGAGAACAAGACCATGCAACCCAAGGAGGGCGGCATCACGGTGCCGGCCGGCGGCAGCCACGAACTGGTGCCGGGCGGGGACCACATCATGCTGATGGACCTCAAGCGCCCGCTGCAGCCCGGCGAGGACGTCGAGGTGACCGTGACGTTCGAGGACGGCTCGACGCTGCCCGTCACCGCCCAGATCCGTGATTTCCCGGGAGCCGGCGAGGAGTACGCGGGGGGTGGCGACACCGAGGCCCCGCACACCAACCATGGCTGAGCGGACGGGCTTTCGGGTCAGCCGACGACAGCTGATGCTCGGCGGTGCGGCGGCGGTGGCCGCAGGCGCCACCCTGGTGCAGTGCAGCGGTACCGCCCGCTCGGCCGGCACCGCGGGGACCGGGTTCGGCGCGGCCACCGAGCCGTTCTTCGGCCCGCACCAGGGCGGCGTCGCCACCGCACCCCAGGCGCATGCGCTGTTCGTGGCGCTGGACCTGGTCGTCCCGCCCGGGCGCAATGCCCGCGAGACGCTGGCCGCCGTCCTGAAGCTGTGGACCACCGACGCCGCCCGGCTGACCCAGGGGCGGCCGGCGATCGCCGACACCGAACCGGAACTGGCCGGTCACCCGGCCCGGCTGACCGTGACGGTCGGGCTCGGCCCGGGGGTGTTCGACCGGGTGGGGCTGGCGCAGCAGCGGCCGCCGGCGGTGGCCGGCCTGCCGGCGTTCGCCACCGACCGGCTCGACCCCCGGTGGTGCGGCGGGGACCTGCTGTTGCAGCTGTGTGCCGACGACCCGATGGCGATCGCGCACGCCGCGCGGGTGCTGCTGAAGAACGTGCGCACCATGACCCGGCAGCGGTGGCGGCAGACCGGTTTCCGCAACGCCCACGGATCCCAGCCCGCCGGGCAGACCATGCGCAACCTGATGGGCCAGGTCGACGGCACGGTGAACCTGCGTGAGCTGCACGAGTTCGACCGCTACGTGTGGGACGACGGGGCCCAGCGCCCCTGGTTCGCCGGCGGCACCGTCGCGATCATCCGGCGGATCCGCATCGAGCTGGACACCTGGGACGAACTCGACCGGCGCAGCAAGGAGTTCGTGGTGGGCCGCCGCCTCGACAACGGCGCGCCGCTGACCGGTGCCGACGAACACGACGACCCCGATTTCACCGCCGCCGTCAACGGCATCCCGGTCATCCCGCCGAACTCGCACATCGCACTGGCCCGTCACCGCACCGACGACGAGCGGTTCTTGCGCCGGCCGTACAACTACGACGATCCCCCCGCCGACGGGCTGACCACCGATTGCGGGTTGCTCTTCGTCACCTACCAGCGCGACCCGGCCCGCCAGTTCGTGCCGGTGCAGCAGCGTCTCGCCGAGGCCGACGCGCTCAACCCGTGGGTAACCACCGTCGGGTCGGCGACGTTCGCGATCCTGCCCGGGGTCACGTCCGATGCGGAGTATCTCGGCCAGCGGCTGCTCGAGGGCCGCTGACGCGCGCCACCGCTGGTCGCCGCGCAGCGGGCGGTCGTGTTCGCCGCGCCTACCCGGAGTTGTCGGCGGCCGGTCCTAGACTCGCGGTGCCTGCACGTCAGGCGACCAGCAGACGAGTCGCAGAACCAACCGGGAAGGGGGCCGCGATGAGGTTCGTGCACACTGCCGACTGGCAGCTCGGCATGACGCGGTACTTCCTCAACGGTGAGGCGCAGCCGCGGTATTCGGCCGCCCGCCGGGAGGCGGTCGCCGCGCTCGGCGCCGTCGCCGCCGACACCGGCGCGGAGTTCGTGGTGGTGGCCGGTGACGTGTTCGAACACAACCAGCTCGCCCCGCGCGACATCAGCCAGTCGCTGGAGGCGATGCGCACCATCGGCGTTCCGGTGTACCTGCTGCCCGGCAACCACGACCCGCTGGACGCCGCCTCGGTGTACACCGGAGCGCTGTTCACCAGCGAATGCCCGGACAACGTGACGGTTCTCGACCGGCCGGGACGCCACGAGGTGCGGCCCGGGCTGGAACTGGTTGCGGCGCCGTGGACGTCGAAATCGCCGACCTGCGACCCGGTCGCCGGCGTGCTGGCGGACCTGCCGGCCGACGGCACCGCCCGGATCGTCGTGGGCCACGGCGGTGTGGACATCTTCGTTCCCGACAAGGACCGGCCGTCGCTGATCCGGCTGGCCGCATTGGAGGCCGCGATCGCCCGCGGGGCCGTGCACTATGTCGCGTTGGGCGACAAGCACTCTCGTATGCAGGTCGGGTCGACGGGGCGGATCTGGTACTCCGGCTCACCGGAGGTCACCAACTACGACGATATCGAGAACGACTCCGGGCATGTGCTGGTCGTCGACCTCGACGAGGCCGATCGGGCGCACCCGGTGCGGGTCGAACCGCGCCGGATCGGCCGCTGGCGGTTCCTGACGCTGCGCCGACCGGTGGACAACAACCGAGACATCGCCGATCTGGACATCAACCTCGACCAGCTCCCGGACAAGGAACGCACCGTGGTCCGGCTGGGGCTCACCGGATCGCTGACCGTCACCGACAAGGCCGCCCTCGACGCCTGCGTCGACAAGTATTCCCGGCTGTTCGCGGCCCTGTGGGTGGAGGACAGCCTCAGCGACATCGCGGTGATCCCGGCCGACGGCGAATTCGACGACCTCGGCATCGGCGGATTCGCGGCCAGTGCCGTCGAGGAGCTGGTGGAGCTGGGCCGTTCCGATTCCGAGGACGCCGAGGACGCCCGCGCGGCGCTGGCGTTGCTGCTGCGCCTGGCCGACAGGGGGGCGGCATGAGGTTGCACCGGCTGGTCCTGACCAACTACCGCGGCATCGGCCACCGCGAGATCGAGTTCCCCGACCACGGGGTGGTGGTGGTCAGCGGAGCCAACGAGGTCGGTAAGACATCGATGATCGAGGCGCTCGATCTGCTGATCGAGGCCAAGGACCGCTCCACCAAGAAGGAGGTCAAGGCGGTCAAACCCACCCACGCCGACGTCGGCGCCGAGGTCGAGGCCGAAATCTCCACCGGCCCTTACCGGTTCATCTACCGCAAGCGGTTCCACAAGCGGTGCGAGACCACCCTGACCGTGCTCGCTCCGCGCCGCGAACAGCTGACCGGCGACGAGGCGCACGAGCGGGTACAGGCGATGCTCGCCGAAACCGTCGACACCGAGCTGTGGCAGGCGCAGCGTGTGCTGCAGTCCGCCTCCACCGCACCGGTTGACCTGTCCGGCTGCGATGCGTTGTCCCGTGCGCTCGACGTCGCGGCCGGTGCCGCCGACAACAGCGCCGAAACCGCCTTGTCGGGAACCGAACCGCTGCTGGTGGACCGGGTCGAGGCCGAATACCTCACCTACTTCACCCGCACCGGCAGACCCACCGGCGAGTGGGCGGCCGCGACCAACCGGCTGCGCGCCGCCGAAGCGGAGGTCGCCCGGTGTGCGGCCGCGGTCGCCGAGGTGGACGAGGCAGTGCGCCGGCACGCGGAGTTGACCGCTCAGTTGCGTGAGCTCGACGCCGAACACGAGCAGGCCCGGGATCGGTTGTCCGTCGCCACGGCGGCAGCCGACGCCGTGGCCGAGCTGAAAGCCCAGCTCCGACAAGCCGAGATCGTCGCAAGGGCGGCCGAGGCCACGCGCGCCGCCTCGCGGGAGAAGCTCGACGAGCGGCGGCGTCTGCGCGCCGACATCGACGAGAAGACGGCTGCCATCGCCGAACTCGAAACCGAGGTGGCCGACGCCGACGAACAGCTGGCCGTCGCGCGGGAGGTGGCCGCCGAGGCCGCGGCCGCGGCCGAGGGAGCCCGGGCCGCGCTGGACGCCGCGCGGGTCCGCGAAGACGCCGCACGCCGCACCGTCGATCAACTGGCAGCCCGCGAAGAGGCCGACCAGATCTCCGGGCGGATCGCGAGAATCACTGCGACACAACGCGAATTGGGCGAGATCGAGGGCGGGCTCGCCGGTATCGCCCTGACCGAGGACGATCTGCGCGGCATCGAAGCGGCCAAGGCAGCCGTCGATGTGGCGAGCGCTCAGGCCGACCTGATGTCGACCCACCTCGAACTGACGGCCGTCGCCGACGCCGAACTGCGGGTGGACGGACAGCCGCTGGCCCTCTCCGCCGGTCAGTCCTGGTCGGCGAGCGTCAGCGCGGGCACCGACATCGAAGTGCCGGGACTACTGACCGTGCGGCTGGTGCCGGGCGCGTCCGCCGAGGAAACGCACGCCAGACTTGTCGAGGCGCAGCGGGTTCTGGCCGATGCGCTGGAGCGCGCCGGCGTCGCGGACGTGTCCGCGGCCCGCGAACTGTACGCGCGCCGCCAGGAGTTGCTGGCCGCACGCGACCGGCTCACCACCAAACTGGAGACGCTGCTCGGCGACGACACCCTCGACCGGTTGCGCACCCGGCTCGCCGAACTCACCGCCCGGCAGCCCGCCGAGGCCGACCTGTTCGGCCTGGACCCCGACACCGCGCGCGGCGAGCTCGAGGCCGCCACCACGGCCCGCCAACAGGCGACAGCCGACTGTGAAACCAGTCGCAGGCTGGCCGAAGCGGCCGAGAAGCAGTTGAACGAGCGGCAAACCCGGGTGACGGTCCTCAACGAGAAGCTCGCCGGGATGCGCCGACAGCTCGCCGAGGCGCAGGACCGGTTGGCGCAGGCCCGCCAGTCGCTGCCCGACGACGAGCTCGCCCTGCAGGCCGCGCGTCAGGACGAGGAGGCCGACCGCGCCGCGCAACTGGTCGCCCACCTCACCGCGGAACTCGCGGCCAGGGAGCCGGAATCCGTTGCCGCCGAACTGGATGCGGCCAAACAGTCCGAGCAGGCGCTGCGCCGTCGGCACGACGAGGTGGCCGAGGCGGTGCGCGAGATCGGCACCCGGCTCAAGGTGTACGGCACCGAGGGCCGCAAGAGCCAGCTCGATGCCGCCGAGACCGAGCTCGCCCACGCCCGGGCCGAGTTCGGTCGGGTGGAGCGCCGCGCCCGGGCGGCGAAGCTGCTCCACTCGGTGCTCACCCGCCACCGCGACGCCACCCGGCTGCGCTACGTGGAGCCGTTCCGCGCCGAGGTGGAGCGATTGGGGCGCATGGTCTTCGGCGACACGTTCGAGGTCGAGGTCGACAGTGACCTGCGGATCTGCAGCCGCACGCTGGACGGCTGCACCGTGCCGTACGAATCGCTGTCCGGCGGTGCGAAGGAACAACTCGGCATCATCGCCCGGCTGGCGAGCGCTGCGCTGGTCGCCAAGGAGGACAGCGTGCCGGTCGTCATCGACGACGCGCTCGGATTCACCGACCCGGACCGGCTCACCAAGATGGGGGCGGTGTTCAACGCCGTCGGCGGCGACGGCCAGGTGATCGTGCTGACCTGCAGTCCGCAGCGCTACGCCGCGGTCGACGGCGCCCACCACATCCAGCTGTCCGCCTGACGGCCTCGGGTGGGCGGACGCCCGGCACCGGGGTGCCCGCTGCGGGCACAATGGACGCGATGACGATGACCGCCCTGCGTCGGCACGCGCACGACCGGCTTGCCGCCCTCCCGGGAGTGCGTCCGGTCCGCCGACCCATCACCGACGCAGCCGGTGGGCAGTTCGACCTGTACTTCGTGCGCAGCGGGCTCAAGTCGGCGCATCCGGTGCTCATCATCCCGGGCGGACCCGGGGTGGCCTCGGTGGCGCCCTACCGGGGTTTCCGTCGCCGTGCCGCGGTCGCGGGACTCGATGTGCTCATGGTCGAACACCGCGGGGTCGGCCTGTCCCGTTTCGACGACAACTGCGCGGAGTTGCCGCCGGAGGCGCTGACCGTCAATCAGGCCGTGGACGATCTGGCCGCGGTACTCGACGACGCGGGCGTGGGCAAGGCGATCGTCTACGGCACCTCCTACGGTTCCTACCTCGCCGCCGGTTTCGGTGTGCGCCACCGCGATCGCGTCCACGCCATGGTGTTGGACTCGCCGGTGCTGTCGGCCCACGACATCGACGATGTGCGTGCCGCGACGCGGCGGTTGTTCTGGCACGGACAGGACCCGGAAACCGCGTCGCTGGCGGCCAAGGTGCGGCGGCTGGCCGAGCAGCGGATGCTGACCCCCGAGGCCACCGCGTTGATGATCGCCGTCTACGGCTATGCCGGTGCCCCGCTGCTGGAACGGGCGGTCGACCTGCTCCTCGACGGCCGCCGCTGGCTGTGGTCGGCGCTGGAGCATGTGACCCGGATGGTGTTCGAACGGCAGGCGCCGTTCCAGTACGAGAACGACCTCGTCGCGCGGATCGCCTACCGGGAGCTGAACTACGCCGCCGACCCCGACGGTGAACCCCTCGATCCGGCCGCCGTGTACCACCAGCTGAGCGGCGCAAGGCCTTTCGAATCCGAGCCGTACGATCTGGCCGCCGAGATGCCCGCCTTCAGCTGGCCGACGGTGGTGGTGTCGGGCGGTCGCGATCTGATCACCCCGCCGTCGGTGGCACAGCGGGTGGCGTCGCTGATCCCGGACGCGGTGCTGGTCAGCCTGCCCACCGCCGGTCACAGCATGCTCAACATGCGGGAACGGGCCGCGCTGGAGATCATCGCGGCGGTCCGCAACGGGACCATCGCGGAACTGCCGCAGCGACAGACACAACTCGACGCGCTCCCGGCCCCGTTGTCGGTGCGCGCCCTGGTCCGGGCCATCGAGTCGGCCGCGGGGCTGGAGTCCGCACTGCCGGCCGCGATGGTCAAGGTTCGGTGGTCCCGAACCCACCGGGACGGACGGCGGGTCACCGCTTCATGAACCCGATCTTGGTGTAGTCCAGATCGCCGATACCCGCCGGGCCGTAATTGGCCAGGTTCGCCCGTACCGCGACGTTGCCGTGCGACTGGAACAGCGGCAGGCTGAACACCTCCTCGAACAACAGCCGGTCGACCTCGTTGGCCAGCTGCCGTGCCCGCGCCAGATCGATCTCGTCGAGGGTCTCGTCGACCTTCCTGTCGATCTCCGGGCTGCTGATCCTGCCGAAGTTGCTCTCCGCGTCGGTGGTGTAGATCTGGTTGAGGCAGCACAGCGAGAACGCGTCAGCGACCCAGGAGAACTGGGCGATGTCGAAATCGCCGGGAATGATGTAGTTCGAGAAGAACCCGGCTCCGCCCTTGACGTCGAGCTCGAGCTTCACCCCGATCTGCGCCAGGCTGTTCTGCGCGACCTGCCCCACCATCTTGGTGGATTCGGCGTCGTAGAGCACGTCGCGGATCACCAGCTGCCGACCGTCCTTCTCCCGGAACTGGCCGTTGCGCCGCCAGCCGAGTGCGTCGAGTTCGCGCTCGGCCTGCTCGGGGTCGTAAGCCACCGGTTCGCTGTTGTCCTGGTAACCCTCCTGGCCCGCAACGAAAATGTGGTTGTTGAGCGGGACCGGATGGGGGACCAGACCGTGCTGGGCGACATCGGCGATCGCCTGGCGGTCGATGCCCTTGGCGATCGCCCGGCGCAGCGCCTTGTCCGCGAGGATCGAGCCGGGCGCCCCGTTGAACGTGAGGTGATACCAGCTCGGCCCCGGCGCACGGCGGATCGAGATGCCCCGGGCGTTGCGCACGGTGACCAGTTCGGCGAGCGAACTGATCCCGGTGGCGTCGATGGTGTTGTTCAACAGGGCGGGGATGCGGGCACGGTCATCGAGCACCAGATAGGTGATGCTGTCCAGCAGCGGCGGGTCGCCCCACCATTTCGGGTTGCGGGTCAACGTGATTCGCTGTGTCGTCTTGTCCAGATCGGACACGATGAAGGGTCCCGCCGACGGGCCGGGCCGATTCAGTTGACCCGTGTTGAACACCTCGGGGTCGGAGGTCATGCTCTTGGGCAGCAGCATCGAATTGCCGGCGAACATCCCCCGCCACTCCGCGTACGGTTCGGCGAACGTCACCACCGCCTGCCGGTCGTCCACGCCCCGGGTCACCTTCTCGACCCGGTCCGCGCCGTTGGTGCTGGCGATGGCGAACCGGGGATCCTTTCCGGACAGGGCGTGGATCTGCGCGGCGATGTCCTCCCAGGTGATCGGCGTGCCGTCGCTCCACACCGCCTTCGGGTTGATGGTGTAGGTGACGACTTGCGGGTTCTCGCTTGTCAGTTCGACGCTGGTGAAGTAGTCGGTGTTGACCGTCGTCGAGCCGTCGGAGTGGACGAAGAACGCGCGCGGCAGGGTGGCCCGCATCATCGCGGCCACATCGGCGACATTGCCGTCGATGTGCAGGGTGTTGAAGTTCGACGGGTAGGCGGTCAGCGCCAGGCGCAGGTGTCCGCCCTGTTGCAGCGTCGACGGGTCCTGCGGGTTGATGTCGCTGGTGGGCGTCCCGGACTCCTCGCCTGCGGGTGGGGCGTATGTCTCAACGGTCGAGCATCCGGACAGCGTCAGCCCCAGCGCCAGAACGGCTGCGGCGATCCGTCGCATCCTCACTCGACTGACTCTAACCACGGTTCGGGTCCGGTTGCGGCACCGCGGCCAGCAGCCTGCGGGTGTAGTCGTGGCCGGGGTCGGTGAACACCCGGTCGGCCGGGCCCTGCTCGACGATCCTGCCCCGATACATCACCGCGACGTCGTGGGCCAGATGCCGCACCACCGACAGGTCGTGCGAGACGAACAGATACGCCAGCCCGAACCGGTCCTGCAGGTCCAGCAGCAGGTTGATGATTCCGGCCTGGATCGACACGTCAAGCGCCGAGACCGGTTCGTCCAGCGCGAGGATCTTCGGTTGCAGGGCCAGTGCGCGGGCGATGCCGATGCGCTGCTTCTGGCCGCCGGAGAACTCCGCGGGATAGCGGCCGGCGTCGCTGCGGCGCATCCCGACGATGTCCAGCAGTTCGGCCACCCGGTCGTCGATGCGCTTTCTGTCGTAGCCGTTGGCCAGCAACGGTTCTGCGAGCACATCGAACACCGGCAGCCGGGGATCCAGGGACGCGACCGGATCCTGGAACACCACCTGCACATCGCCGCGCAGGGCCCGGCGCGCCTTCGCCGACAGTTCCGCGGTGTTGTGGCCGAGCACCTCGATGGTGCCGGCCTGCGGCGCGGACAACTGCAGGATCTGGTGCAGGGTGGTCGATTTGCCCGATCCGGATTCGCCGACGATGCCCAGCGTGCGGCCCTGGCGCAGTTCGAAGCTGACGCCGTCGACGGCGCGCACCTCGCCGATCCGGCGCCGGAACACCACGCCCTTGGTCAGCTTGTAGGTCTTGGTGAGGTTCTCGACCCGCAGCACCACCGGCGCGTCGGCGCCGGTCGATGCGGCCGGTGGTTCGGTGGAGACCCCGTAGATCTCGGCGGCGCTGCGCCCGGTGACCTGTTCGGTGCGGATACATGCCGCCCGGTGCTGCGGGCCCACTTCGACGAGTTCGGGTTCGGCGGCCCGGCAGTCGTCGATGGCCAGCGGACAGCGCGGGGCGAACGGACAGCCCGGCGGCAGCGCGGTCGGAGCCGGTGGTGCGCCGGGGATCGGGACCAGCCGGGCGCCCTGGCGGGCGTCCAGTCGCGGCACCGACCCCAACAGGCCAACGGTGTAGGGCATGCGACGGTCGCGGTAGAGCCGGTCGACCGGGGCGATCTCCACCGGGCGTCCGGCGTACATCACCAGGGCGCGGTCGGCGAACTCGGCCACCACCCCCAGATCGTGGGTGATGATCAGCACGCCCGCGCCGGTCACATCGCGGGCGGTCTTGAGTACGTCCAGGATCTGTGCCTGCACCGTCACGTCCAGCGCCGTGGTGGGTTCGTCGCAGATCAGCAGGTCCGGGTCGTTGGCGATCGCGATCGCGATCACCACGCGCTGACGTTCCCCGCCGGACAGCTCGTGCGGGAACGCGCGGGCCCGCTGCTGCGGTTGGGCGATGCCGACGAGTTCGAGCAACTCGACCGCCCGCCGCTGGGCGGCGCGTCGGGTGGTGCTGCGGTGGTGCACCCGGATCGCCTCGGCGATCTGGTCGCCGACGGTGTAGACGGGGGTGAGCGCCGACATCGGGTCCTGGAACACGGTGCCGATCTTCTTGCCGCGGATCCGCGACATCCGTTGATCGCTGAGCCCGAGCAGTTCGTCGCCGTGCAGCCGCACCGACCCGCTGACCTCGGCGTACTCGGGGAGCAATCCGATGATCGCCATCGCCGCGGCGGATTTGCCGGCACCCGATTCGCCGACCAGCGCCACCACCTCGCCGGCGTCGACGTCGTAGCTCATCCGGCGGACCGCGGCCACCGGCTCGGTCTCGGTGGGGAAGGTGACCGTGAGGTCACGCACCTGCAGCAGGCTCACCGGCGCCTCCTGCGCAGCGGCCGTGCGCCCGGATCGAGCGCGTCGCGCAGCCCGTCGCCGACCAGGTTGGCGCACAGGATGATCAACACCAGCGCACCGGCCGGGAACAGGAACACCCACGGGAACGCGGTGGCCGAGTTGGTGCCGGTGGCGATCAGCGTTCCCAGCGACACGTCCGGTGGCTGAATACCGAAACCGAGAAAGCTCAGGCCGGTTTCGGCCAGGATCGCGGTACCGACGTTGAGGGTGGTGTCGATGATCAGCAGCGAGGCGACGTTCGGCAGGATGTGGCGCACGATGATGCGGGTGTTGCTGACCCCCATGTAGCGCGCCGCGATCACGAACTCGCGCTCCCGCAGGCTCAACGTCATACTGCGCACGATGCGGGAGCTGATCATCCAGCCGAACACCGAGAACAACACGATCAGCCAGAACACCCGATCGGCCGGGCCGAGTCGCGGGGTCACGATCGCGACGATGATGAAGCTCGGCACCACCAGCAGCAGGTCCACGATCCACATCAGGGCGCGGTCGCGCCAGCCGCCGAAGTAGCCGGCGACGGCGCCGACGGTGGCGGCGATGAGGGTGGCGGCGAACGCCACGCACACGCCGATCAGCAGCGATTTCTGCATGCCGCGCAGCGTCAGTGCCAGCAGGTCCTGGCCGAGCGCATTGGTGCCGAACCAGTGCTCGATGCCGGGCGGTTGCAGCAGCGCGCCGTAGTCGAGTTCGGTGTAGGAGTGGGGCAGCAGTGGCGGCAGTGCGTAGCAGCCGATGAAGGACAGCACCAGCACCGCCAGTGCCGCGACCGCGGGTTTGTTGCGCAAGAACCTGCGCAGCACCAGATTCCGGCGCGACACGAACCGCGCGGTGTCGATACCGGCCTGTACGGCGTCGGCGGAGGTGACCGGCTCGCTCATCCGACCCGCACCCTCGGATCGAGCGCCGCATAGATGACGTCGGAGAGCAACCCGGCGAGCAGCACCGCCGCACCGGAGAACACGGTGACCGCGGCGATGATGTTGGTGTCCTGTCGGGCGATGCCGTCCAGCAGCCATTCACCCATGCCGTGCCAGCCGAAGATCTTCTCGGTGAACACCGCACCGGTCACCAGACCGCTGACGCCGTAGGCGAACAGCGTCGCCATCGGGATCAACGCGGTGCGCAGCCCGTGCCTGAACAGGGCCTGGCGGCGGGTCAGCCCCTTGGCGCGGGCGGTGCGGATGAAGTCCTGGCCCAGCACGTCGAGCATCGCGTTGCGCTGATAGCGGCTGTAGCCGGCGATCGCCATCAGCGCGAGCGTGAACGTCGGCAGCACGAGATGTTTGAGCCGGTCGACGAACTGGCTCCAGACCCCGCCGGTCAGGGCCGGCGACGTCTCGCCGACATACTCGAACACCTGCACTCCCAGCAGGGTGTTCACCCGGTAGGCGCCGAGGATCAGCAGGGTGGCGATCACGAACACCGGCGTGCTCAACAGCACCAGCGACAGCACCGTGATGACCCGGTCGCTGAGGTGGTACTGCCGGATCGCTCCCCAGGCGCCGACCACCACCCCGATCGCGGCGCCGAACAGCGTGCCGATGACCAGCAGCCGCAGGCTGACCCCGACGCGGCGGCCGAGCTCCTCGGAGATCGAGTGACCGTCGATGGTCTTGCCGAAATCGCCTCGTATCGCGCCGGAGGCCCAGTGTGCGTAGCGCACCGGGATCGGCTTGTCCAGACCCAGTTCGGCCGCTCGGGCGTCGATGACCGCCTGGGGTGGCCGCGGGTTGCGCTGTTCGAGGGCGTCGAGCGGCCGGAACGAGAACGACGTCAGCGTGTAGGTCAGGAACGACGCGAGCGCCAGCAGCACCAGGTAGTTGAGCAGCCGGCGGGCCAGAAAGCGCGTCATCCGGTCGTACCCTGCGTGGGCGGCATGGGCACAGGTTAAGAGATCTTTGCCGTCCGGGTCGGCAGGTGGCTCGAGCCGTGCTCGGTCGATGTCGCCGGCGTCGTGTCCTGGCGGCCTGCCAGAGGGCGCGGCATTATCGGGTTCTTGGCCGGATTCGGGACCCGACCACGATTCCGACCCCGAGGGCGACCCCCGACGTCACCGCGGAACCGGCGCCGACTGCCGACTGAGCGGGCCGGCGCGCGGCGGCCGCATCCGAGCGGCCGAATTCACAGCTTCCGCACAGGAAGGGCACAGCCGATTCCTACCTCGGTGGCGATAATCCCGGTTATGGCCAGTTCCGCGCGACCCGGTGTAGCCGATCAGGAGCAGGCCCGCGTCGTCATGCGCCGGGCCGACGGGAAGCCGATCCACGTGCTGGTCGTCGACGACGAGCCGGTGCTGGCCGAGCTGGTGTCGATGGCGCTGCGCTACGAGGGGTGGGAGATCTCCACCGCCGGTGACGGAGCGACCGCCATCGAGCTGGCCCGTCAGACCCCGCCCGATGTGGTCGTGCTCGACGTGATGCTGCCCGACATGAGCGGGCTCGACGTGCTGCGCCGGCTGCGGGAGCACTATCCCGGGTTGCCGTTGCTGCTGCTGACCGCCCGCGACTCGGTGGAGGACCGGATCGCCGGGCTCACCGCGGGCGGCGACGACTACGTCACCAAACCGTTCAGCATCGAAGAGGTGGTGTTGCGGCTGCGGGCGCTGCTGCGCCGCACCGGTATCGCCAGTGAGTCCGACAGCGCCAAACTCGTCGTCGGCGATCTGGTGCTCGACGAGGACAGCCACGAGGTGACTCGCGGCGGTGAACAGATCTCGTTGACCGCCACCGAGTTCGAGCTGTTGCGCTTCATGATGCGCAACGCCAAGCGGGTGTTGTCGAAGGCCCAGATCCTCGATCGGGTGTGGAGCTACGACTTCGGCGGTCGGTCCAACATCGTCGAGTTGTACGTGTCGTACCTGCGTAAGAAGATCGACAACGGCCGACCGCCGATGATCCACACCGTGCGCGGCGCGGGGTATGTCCTCAAGCCCGCGACCTGAGCGGCGCAACCCGCTGGGCCTGCCGGGGCTGCGCGGCTGGTCGCTGCGGGCCCGGCTGGTGCTCACCCAGGTGATGCTGCTGGCGGTGGTGTGCGCGGGCATCTGCGTGGCCACCGAGTTCGCCCTGCAGCGGTTCCTGGTTCACCAGCTCGACCAGCAGGTGCTCGAGACCGCCCGCCGGTCGGCGGTGATCTACCGGCTCGGCCCGCCCCCTCCGGGTGGTTTCGGTCTGCGCCCGCCACCGCCGGGCTGGGTCGGCCCGTCGCCGCCGGAACGGCCGCGCCGCATCCTCTACCGCGTCCCGCGCGAGGACGACGGTCCGGGCCCGTCGTTCCTCAACGCCCCCGGGCAGGCCACCCGCACCGTCGGCGCCGTGCTCGCCGACGGCCGCCCGATCGAGGCGGGGGTGATCACCGCCGACGGCGGCCGGGCCGAAATCAGCGAGCAGGCGGCCGGGCAACTGGCCGCGCTGCCACCGGAGGGTCGGCCGACCACCGTCGACCTCGACGGTCTGGGCCGCTACCGGCTCGTCGCCCATGCACTCGGACCGGACCGGACGATCGTCACCGGCCTGCCGATGACCGACGTCGACGCGACCCTGCTGTCGGTGCTGATGATCTTCGGCGTCGTCGGCGTCGTCGTGCTGGGCGTGGCGGCGACCGTGGGCACGCTGATCATCCGGCGCCAGCTCGCGCCGCTGTCGCGGGCCTCCGCGGCCGCGCGCCAGGTGGCCGACCTCGAACTGGAGCGCGGTGAGGTGCGCCTGCCCACCCCGATCGTGAAGGTCGATCCGGCGAGCGCGCACACCGAGATCGGTCAGCTCGGGTCGGCGCTGAACCGCATGCTGGACCGCATCGCCAGCGCGCTGGCGACCCGGCACGCGAGCGAGACCCGGATCCGGCAGTTCGTCGCCGACGCCAGCCACGAACTGCGCACCCCGCTGGCCGCCATCCGCGGCTACACCGAACTGGTGCAGCGCCGGCACGCCGAGCTGCCCGACGATGTCGCCCACGCGATGGACCGGGTCCAGTCCGAGACCGAACGGATGACCCAGCTCGTCGAGGACATGCTGCTGCTGGCCCGGCTGGATACGGGCCGGCCGCTGGATTTCGAACCGGTCGATCTGACCCGGCTCGTGGTGGACGCGACCAGCGATGCGCACGTCGCCGCGCCGGAGCACCGGTGGTCGCTGGATCTACCCGACGAGCCGGTCGTCGTCGAGGGCGACGAGGCGCGGCTGCGTCAGGTGCTGGCGAATCTGCTCGCCAACGCCCGGGTGCACACCCCGCCGGGCACCGCGGTGACCACATCGCTGGCGGTGCACGACGATGCCGTCGTGCTCACGGTGGCCGACGACGGCCCCGGCATCCCGGAGTGGTTGCAGCCGGAGGTGTTTCAGCGGTTCGCCCGCGGGGATTCGTCACGGTCGCGCCGCGGCGGCAGCACCGGTCTGGGCCTGGCGATCGTCGCCGCGGTGGTCAAGGCCCACCGCGGCACGATCGACGTGCACAGCGTCCCCGGCGATACCCGTTTCGTCGTACGCCTGCCGCGCTGACCACAGACCCGCCGAAACTACGCTTGATGACGAGAATCGCGAAAAATCCGTCAACAAGCGTGGTTTCGGCGGGGGTTCACGCCGTGCACCATGTCGGCGACGTGGTGATGTCGTCCCGGGTCAGGGGTTCTTGTCGGCGTGCTGCGGGCACAGGTACATCGGCGCGCCCGCGATCACGAAGTTCGACAGCGTCTCGTCACCGGTGCGCGCGTCGAGCGCGTCGGCCACCGATGCCCAGCTCGCGCCGCGATCGTAGGCCGTGCACACCTGCTTGCCCAGTCCGATCAGGGTGGTGCAGTCGGTGTCGAACCCGGCGCCCTGCATCGCCACGCAGAACTCGGGGGTGGGCTGGGCACCCGCGGCGGGCAGCGGCGCGACGGCCAGCGTCACGGCGGTGCCGGTCGCCAGCACGGCGCTGCGCAGGAACGAACGGCCCATAGGGGAGCGGATCACGGTTCTCGCTTTCGGTACGCCCGGCGGATTCGACGGGCTGCGTGCGTCCCACTGTAGGGGTGTTCGGTCGCGGTCAGGTCACGATTGCATTCCCCGCGGGTGAGCGCCGTCGGACTGCCCCGATTGACAGCGCAGGTCACCGCGCGGTCTAATACCCGGTAATAACCATTATTCTGGTAAATTCAGCCAACTTTACGAGGAATAGATGACAGCCGTCGAGCAACAGAACGCCGGCCGCTACGAGCTGAGCCATCTGCGCTCGCTGGAGGCCGAGGCGATCCACATCATCCGCGAGGTGGCCGCGGAGTTCGAGCGGCCGGTGCTGCTGTTCTCCGGCGGCAAGGACTCGATCGTGATGCTGCACCTGGCGCTGAAGGCGTTCCGTCCCGGCCGGCTGCCGTTCCCGGTGATGCATGTCGACACCGGGCACAACTTCGAGGAGGTCCTGCAGACCCGCGACGAGCTGGTCGACGAGTACAACCTCCGGCTGATCGTGGCCCGGGTGCAGGACGACATCGACGCGGGCCGGGTCGCCGACAGCTACCCGTCGCGCAACCCGATCCAGACCGTCACCCTGCTGCGGGCGATCCGGGAGAACAAGTTCGACGCCGCGTTCGGCGGGGCCCGCCGCGACGAGGAGAAGGCCCGCGCCAAGGAGCGGGTGTTCAGCTTCCGCGACGAGTTCGGCCAGTGGGACCCGAAGAACCAGCGGCCGGAGCTATGGAACCTCTACAACGGCCGGCACCGCAAGGGTGAGCACATCCGGGTGTTCCCGCTGTCGAACTGGACCGAGTACGACGTGTGGTCCTACATCGGCGCGGAGAACATCAAGCTTCCGTCGATCTACTTCGCGCACCGGCGCAAGGTGTTCGAACGCGACGGCATGTTGCTGGCCGTGCACAAGTACATGCAGCCGCGCGAGGACGAGACCGTCGTCGAGAAGAGCGTGCGCTTCCGCACCGTCGGCGACGTCACTTGCACCGGCTGCGTGGAGTCCACGGCGAGCACCGTCGACGAGGTGATCGCCGAGACCGCGGTCTCGCGGCTGACCGAACGGGGCGCCACCCGCGCCGACGACCGCATCTCCGAAGCCGGTATGGAGGACCGCAAGCGGGAGGGGTACTTCTGATGACACGGTCGAGCACGCTGCTGCGCATCGCGACCGCCGGATCGGTCGACGACGGCAAGTCCACCCTGATCGGGCGGCTGCTGTACGACTCCAAGGCCGTCATGGAGGATCAGCTCGCGGCGGTCGAGCGCACCTCCCGCGAACGCGGACACGACTACACCGACCTGGCCCTGGTGACCGACGGGCTGCGCGCCGAACGCGAGCAGGGCATCACCATCGACGTCGCCTACCGCTACTTCGCCACGGCCAAGCGGAAATTCATCATCGCCGACACGCCGGGCCACATTCAGTACACCCGCAACATGGTCACCGGCGCCTCGACCGCACACCTGGTCATCGTGCTGGTCGACGCGCGCCACGGCGTGCTCGAGCAGTCGCGCCGGCACGCGTTCCTGGCGTCGCTGCTGGGCATCCGCCACATCGTGCTGGCGGTCAACAAGATGGACCTGATCGACTGGGATCAGGACAAGTTCGAGAAGATCCGCGACGACTTCCACGAGTTCGCCGCCCGCCTCGACATCCACGACGTCACCACGATCCCGATCTCGGCGCTGCACGGCGACAACGTCGTCACCAAGTCGCCGAACGCGCCCTGGTACGACGGTCCTTCGCTGCTGTCGCACCTCGAGGACGTCTACATCGCCGGTGACCGCAACCTGGTCGACGTACGGTTCCCGGTACAGTACGTGATCCGGCCGCACACCCGCGAGCATCAGGACCACCGCAGCTACGCCGGCACGGTCGCCAGCGGGGTGATGCGCCCGGGCGACGAGATCGTGGTGCTGCCCAGCGGAAAGAGCAGCCGCATCACCGCGATCGAGGGCCCCAGCGGGCCGGTCGAGGAGGCGTTCCCGCCGATGGCGGTGTCGATCAGCCTGGCCGATGATCTCGACATCTCGCGCGGCGACATGATCGCCCGGCCGAACAACCAGCCGCGGGTCACCCAGGAGTTCGACGCGACCGTGTGCTGGATGGCCGACGACTCGGCGCTGGAACCGGGCCGTGAGTACATCATCAAGCACACCACCCGCACCACCCGGGCCCGGGTGACCGAGCTCGACTACCGGCTCGACGTCAACACGCTGCACCGCGACAAGTCCGCGACCGCGCTCAAACTCAATGAGCTGGGCCGGATCTCGCTGCGGACACACATGCCGCTGCTGGTCGACGAGTACAGCCGCAACACCACCACCGGCTCGTTCATCCTGATCGATCCGAACACCAACGGCACCGTGGCGGCGGGCATGATCCTGCCGCATGTGGCCGGGCGCACCGCGAGCCCGAACGTCGTGCGCCACGCGTCGCTGGCCAGGCCCGAGGACCGGCTGACCAGGGGACGGACCGTCTGGTTCACCGGGCTGTCCGGCTCCGGAAAGTCGTCGGTGGCCATGCTCGTCGAGCGCAAGCTCCTCGAACGAGGCGTCCCCGCATACGTTCTCGACGGTGACAACCTCCGCCACGGACTCAACGCCGATCTCGGCTTCTCGATGGCCGACCGGGCCGAGAACCAGCGCCGGCTCGCCCATGTCGCCGCGATCCTCGCCGACGCGGGCCAGGTGGTGCTGGTGCCGGCGATCAGCCCGCTGCGTGAGCACCGGCAGCTGGCCCGCCAGGTGACCACCGACGCCGGGCTCGACTTCTTCGAGGTGTTCTGCGACACCCCGCTGGAGGACTGCGAGCGTCGTGACCCGAAGGGGCTGTACGCCAAAGCCCGTCGCGGGGAGATCACGCACTTCACCGGGATCGACAGCCCGTACCAGCGGCCGAAGAACCCCGATCTGCGGCTCACCCCGGACCAGACGCTCGAAGAGCAGGCGGAGTTGGTGATCGCCCTGCTGGACAGCCGGAAGTGACCGATCACGAGGTCGCCGCCCGGTTGGCGACGGAGGCGGGACGGCTGCTGCTCGCGGTCCGGGACGAACTCGCCGGCGCCTCGGAGGCCGAGCGGAAAGCCGCCGGCGACAAGCGTTCTCACGACTTCCTGATGTCGGCGCTGGCGGCCGAGCGGCCGGATGACGCGGTGCTGTCCGAGGAGGGCGTCGACGATCCCCGGCGGCTGGCGGCCGAGCGGGTGTGGATCGTCGACCCGCTCGACGGCACCCGGGAGTTCTCCGAACTCGGCCGCGACGACTGGGCGGTGCATGTCGCGCTGTGGCAGCGCGGGGAGCTGGTCGCCGGTGCGGTCGCGCTGCCCGCCCAGGGGGTCACGCTGGCGACCCCGACGGTCGCCGCGCCCGGCGGCTCGGACGGCCCGCCGCGCGTCGTGGTGTCACGGACCCGCCCACCCGCGCTGGCGCTGGACGTGCGCGACGCACTGGGCGGTGTGCTGGTCGAGATGGGCTCGGCCGGCGCCAAGGTCGCCGCGGTGGTGCAGGGCCGGGCCGACGTCTACGTGCACGCCGGCGGGCAGTACGAGTGGGATTCGGCGGCCCCGGTCGCGGTGGCGCGGGCCGCGGGGCTGCACACTTCGCGTATCGACGGGTCGCCGCTGCGCTACAACGCCCGCGACCCGCTGCTGCCCGATCTGCTGGTGTGCCGGCCGGAGCTGGCCGAGTCGGTGCTCGCGATCACGGCCTGACGGGCTGCCCCGGCAGCTCCGACGGGATCTCCAGGAACGGGTCGGGCGCCGGCGGTGTGTCGCTGAGTTCGGGGCACGCCTCGAGCAGGTCGGCCACCCCGCGCGCGGTGTCGAGGGAGGTCTTCACGTGCGGCACCTTGCCCGGCGGCGGCGGGTTGCGCCACATGTCGGCGGTGCGGTCCAGTCCCGCGGCGATCTTGAGCGCCGACTGCCGCAGTTCCGAGTCGGCGAACGACGAGGCGGTGACGCGGATGTTGCTGGCCGCCCGTTCGACCGCGTCGATGGCGCCGGGATCGGGCGGGGCGGTGCTGTCGTCCACCAGCGTGGGCATCTTCGCGCCGACGGCCTTGTACTCGTCGAGCACGCGATCTGCGGTCTCACAGTCCGCCGAGCTGACCGACTTGCGGTCGTCGCTGGTCCATCTCGCGACGCCGACGCCGACAGCGACGCCGATGATCACCAGCAGCGCGGCGGTTACGCTCACGATCACGATTCGCACGCACCGAGCCTAAGGCCGTTCCCGGGCCCGGCGGTGCGCCAATTCGCATCACGGCCCGGCTAACCTGGCCTGATGCGGATGTCGGCCAAAGCGGAGTACGCGGTGCGCGCGATGGTCCAGTTGGCGACCGTGCCGGAGGGGTCGGTCGTCAAGACCGACGACCTGGCCAAGGCCCAGGGCATTCCGCCGCAGTTCCTCGTCGACATCCTGTCCGACCTGCGCACCGACCGTCTGGTGCGCAGCCACCGCGGCCGAGAGGGCGGTTACGCGCTGGCCCGGCCGGCCACCGAGATCAGCATCGCCGATGTGCTGCGCTGCATCGACGGGCCGCTGGCCAGCGTGCGCGATATCGGGCTGGGTGACCTGCCGTACTCCGGGCCGACGGCGGCGCTGACCGATGTGTGGCGGGCGCTGCGCGCCAGCATGCGCTCGGTGCTGGAGCAGACCAGCCTCGCCGACGTAGCGTCCGGGCAGCTGCCCGAGCACGTGCGCGAGCTCGCCGACGAGTACCGACGCCAGGAGATCCGGCGCGGCCACGCAGTGGGCTGAGCCGGCGTCGGCAGGCACCATGGGGCTATGACGACCGTCGAGGCCCTGACCGGTCCGCGGGTGACGCTACGGGCACCCACCCTCGACGACGCGGGCCCGCTGTTCGAGCGGGCCTGCTCGGATCCGGAGGTGGCGCGCTACATGGTGTGGCAAGTCCACCCCGACGTCGAGGAGACCCGCCGGGTGATCCGCGAGGTGCTCAACAGCGGCGGGGAGACCAGCTGGGCGATCGATCTGCCGGGCACCGGCCCGATCGGGGTGATCGGGTCGCGGCGGCCGCGGCCGCACCACATCGAATTCGGCTACTACCTGGGGCGGCCCTGGTGGCGGCAGGGCTACATGACCGAGGCGGTGCGGCTGCTGCTCGACTCCGCGCGTCGCGATCCGGCGGTGTATCGGGTGTCGGCGTACTGCCATGTCGACAACACCGCCTCGGCACGGCTGCTGGAAAACTGCGGGCTGCGGCTGGAGGGGCGGTTGGCCCGCTGTCTGGTGCTGCCCAACCTCGGTCCGGAACCGCAGGACTGCCTGCTCTACGGGCTGGCACTGCGCTGATCGCGTTCGACATTCGTGACCTGGCGGTTCCGGTCATCGTCGCCCCGATGGCCGGCGGGCCGTCCACCCCGGAACTGGTGGCCGCCGCCGGAGCGGCCGGGGCGCTGGGTTTCGTGGCGGGCGGCTACTTGTCGGCGCCGGTGTTCGCCGAGCGGATCCGCGCCGCCCGCGCCCTCACTACCGGCCCGGTCGGCGCCAACGTGTTCGTACCGCAACCGTCGGCGGGCACCCCGGAGGCGCTCGCCCGGTACGCCGCGACGCTGCGGCCGCTCGCCGAGCGCTACGGCGTCGAACCCGGTGAGCCGCGCTACGACGATGACGACTGGGCCGCCAAACTCGACGTGCTGACCGATCTGCGGCCGGAGGTGGCCTCGTTCACCTTCGGGCTGCCCGGGGAGCGCGACTGTCGCCGGCTGCGCGCCGCCGGCATCACCCTGGTCGCGACGGTGACCACCGCCGCCGAGGCCCGGCTCGCCGCCGAGCGGGGAATGGACGCCCTCGTGGTGCAGGGACCGTCGGCTGGCGGGCATCGCGGTACCTTCGACCCGGCGGCGTCACCGGCGAGTCTCTCGCTGGCCGAAACCCTTTCGGCCGTGCGAGCCGTCACCGACCTTCCGGTCATCGCCGCGGGCGGGTTGATGACCGCTGACGATATCGCCCGGGTGCGCACCGCCGGCGCGGTGGCCGCCCAGCTGGGGACGGCGTTCCTGCTGGCCGACGAGGCCGGGACCAACCCGGTGCACCGCGCCGCGCTGCGCAGCGACGAGTTCACCGAAACCGCGGTGACCAAAGCGTTTTCCGGTCGCTACGCCCGCGGTCTGCGCAACCGGTTCATCGACGACCACGAGCCCCGGGCGCCGCTGGCTTATCCCGAGGTGCACCATCTGACCGCCCCGGTACGGGCGGCCGCGGTCCGGGCCGGTGATCCACAGGCGGTCAACCTGTGGGCCGGCACCGGATTCCGCCGGGCCAGAACGGGTTCGGTCGCCGCGATCCTCTCGGGGCTGACCTGAGGCGGGCGGTCAGCGTCCGTCGATCACCACGTCGCCGTTGTCGGTGCGCGCGTTGATCACCGACACCGCCTCGCCGCGGTCGGACGTGCGGGGCACGCGCACCACGGTGGAGCCGTCGGTGTTACCGGTGTCGGCGTTGACGAGGAACGGTCCCGGGCCGGGCACCGTCACGACCACATCGCCGCGTCGGCTGCTGACGTCGACGGCGGAGGGCGGGGCCGAATCGAAGGTGACCTGGATGTCGGCGTTCACGGTGTGGGCCGAGAACTCCTCGGACACCGCGATCGAGTCATCCGTGCGGACCTCGCCGTTGACGTTGTCGATCTCCACCCGGCGGGCCGACCCGCCGAGCAGCACCGCGCCGTCGTCGACGCGGGCGATCAACTCGTCGAGTAGGGCCTCGGTCTTGACCATCCCGGTCTGCTGGCGGGTGGTGACCGACAGCCGGGCCGCCACCTGCTCCGGCAGCGTCACGGTGATCTCACCGGCGCGGCTGAACCGCAGGAACGGGGTCGGCTCGTCGTCGATGGCGATGCGCGCTTCGGCGCGATCGGTGTTGAGCGTCAACGGATCCGAGCCCGCCCGGGTCGAGTTGACCATGCGCAGGTCGACGCGTGGCTCGCGCGCCCGGGGGTCGGTGACGATGCGCACCGCCGCCGGGACCGCGCCGGTGTCGATGACCAGGGAGCGGATCGTCGGCGGCAGCGCCTCGGAATCGGTGACGACCCGGAAGTTGCTGATGGTGACGGCCAGCGCCGCCAGCGCAGCCACCACCGCCGTGACGACGACGGCTGCCAGCGCGATGATCGTCACCCGCAGCGCGGTGCGTTGTGTCGTGGTGAGCGCCGGCGCCGGGCCGACCGGAGGCGGGGCGGACGGGACCGGCGGTGGTGTGGTCAGTGTGGTCATGGTGGAAACCCTTCGCGGTCAGGACTCGAGGTAGCGCAGCACCGCCAGCACACGGCGGTTCTCGCTCTCGTCGGGGGCGAGCTCCAGTTTCGTGAAGATCGAGGCGATGTGTTTCTCGGCCGATCCGACCGAGATGTGCAGGCACTGCGCGATCGCCGAATTGGTCTTGCCCTCGGCCATCAGTTGCAGCACCTCGCGTTCGCGCTGGGTGAGCTGGTCGAGCGCGCTGCGGCGCCGGGAGCGGATCAGGATCTGCGACACCACCTCGGGATCCAGTGCCGTTCCGCCGGAGCCGACGGTCTGCACCGCGTCCAGGAACGCCGGGACATCTGCCACCCGGTCCTTGAGCAGATAGCCGAAACCCTTTGTGTCCGAAGCGATCAGATCGGCCGCATAGCGTTCCTCGACGTAGTGCGACAGCACCAGCACCGGGGAATCGGGGTTCTGGCTGCGCAGCAGCGCGGCCGCGCGGATGCCCTCGTCGGTGAACGTCGGCGGCATCCGCACGTCGACGATCACCAGGTCCGGATGCTCGTCGTTGACCAGCCGCAACAGATCGGTGGCGTCCGACACCGCCGCGACCACCTGGTGGCCGGCGTCGGCCAGGATCCGTTCCAGGCCCGCCCGCAGCAGGGCCGAGTCCTCGGCGATCACGATCCGCATGGCAGCACCGCCGTGACGATGGTCGGGCCGGTCGCGGGACTGGACACCGAGAACGTGCCCAGTGCGGCGCGGACGCGTTCCGCCAGCCCCCGCAGTCCGGTGGCATTGCCGTCGTCGGAGATCCGTGCGCCACCGCGCCCGTCGTCGAACACCGAGACGAACAACTGGTTCGACGGTTCGTCATAGCGCACGGTGACCACCGCCTGGGTGGCGTGGGCGTGTTTGGCCACATTGGTCAGCGCCTCGGCCACCACGAAGTAGGCACACGCCTCCACCTCCTCGGGCAGCCGCCGTGGCAGGTCGATGTTGAGCGTGGTGGGCACCGGTGAGCGTTGCGCCACCGCCGAGAGGGCGGCGTCGAGCCCGCGGTCGGACAGGATGGTCGGTGCGATGCCGCGGATCACGTTGCGCAGCTCGACGAGCGCGGCCTTGGCGTCCTCGTGTGCCTCGGCCATCAGCTCCTTGGCGGCGGGCAGGTCGGTGTCGAGCTTGGTCTGGGCCAGCCCGATCGTCATCGCCAGCGATACCAGTCGCGGCTGCACGCTGTCGTGCAGGTCGCGCTCGATGCGGCGACGCTCGGTCTGCGCCGAGGACACCGCGCCCTCGTGCGCGTCGGTGAGCAGGCTGACCCGCTGTTGCAGGGCGGTCGTCGGCGAGGGCGACAGCAGCCACCGGTCGATCCGGGCATCCACGACGGGCGCGAAGACGAGCATCGCCACCGCCAGGCACAGGGCCAGCGCGGCCAGCAGCCACGACCAGGGCGCCGGAACAAACGACACCCCGGCGTCGGCGTCGCTCTGCCGGACCGCCGTCGACGCGGCCGGGCCCAGCACGGCCAGCGCCAGCAGGCCGGCCGCGACACCGGCGACGACCAGGTCATAGGCCATGCGCAGGTAATGGTGGGCGACCGCCTTCCAGAACCGCGCGCTGCTGACGTCCAGCCACAGCTGGTGCGCCCACCGCTGGAAACCGGTATAGGGCGACAGCACCCGCGGCTGCACGCCGATGCCCAACCCGAAGACCGCTTCGCTGCGCACCCGCTCGACCCACTCGACGCCACGCATCAGGTAGATGAACACCACGGCGGCCAGCACGAAGCCGATGACGCTGGGTATCGAGGTGAAACCCAGGATCAGGATCGACAGCGGAATCCACGCCCACACCGTGGCGACGGCGGCACCGGCTATCAGTGAGGCCGTCGGTACCACGCCGATGGTCCGGGTCCGGGGCGGGCCCGCAGCCGTCTCGGCCGGTGTCGCTGTGGCAGGGGGATCGGTGTCGGTGAGTGCGACCATGCCTTCAACATATGGACGGCGCGGTGCGGGCGACACAGCGTAATCCGGAGACCTTTGCGGGGGAAAACCCCCGTACATTGGTGTTCTGCGTGCCATGGCTCGCTGAGCAAAGCCCAACGATGCGCAGGTAGCGGGACTCGAGGTGATGTGATGCGGATACTCCGGGTGCTGGCGCTGGTGGCCGCCGCGGTGGTGGGGCAGCTGCTGGTCGGTCCGACGACAGCGGCGCAACCGGACCCCGACCTCGCTGCGCGGCTCGATGCCACGATCTCGGCCAGGATCGCCCAGATGGGCGTTCCCGGCGCCGTCGTGAGCCTGTCGATCCCCGGCGAGATCGACTACGTGCGGGCCTTCGGCGTCAGCGACACCGCCACCGGCACACCGATGACCGTCGACCACCACACCCGCATCGGCAGCGTCACCAAGACCTTCACCGGCACGGCCGTGCTGCAACTGGTCGATCAGGGCCGGATCAGCCTCGCCGACCCGATCTCCCGCTACGTCGACGGCGTTCCGAACGGCGACCTGATCACGCTCGACATGCTCGGCCGGATGCGCAGCGGGCTGCCGGACTACACCGAGACCAAGGGGTTCGAGCAACGGCTGCTCGCCGAGGCGCCGGCCGGCCCGACGGCGATGGCGACCACGCCACGCGAGCTCATCGACTGGGCGTTCACCGAGCCGGTGCGATTCGCCCCGGGCGAACGATTCGAGTACAGCAACACCAACACCGTGCTGCTGGGCATGGTGGTGGAAAAGGTCAGCGGGCTGCCGCTCGGCGAGTATCTGCAGCGCAATGTTTTCGCCCCGCTGGGACTTCGGCACACCAGCTACCCGGCCGACGGGGTGCTGCCGACCCCGTTCGCCCACGGCTACGCCGACGGTCCCGGCGACCGGATCATCGACACCACCTGGTGGAACCCGTCGTGGGCGGACGCGGCCGGCAAGATCGTGTCCACCGCAGCCGATCTGCGCACCTGGGCCGCCGCGGTCGGCCGGGGGGCATTACTGCGTCCGGAAACCCACCAGCAGCGGCTCGCCGGCGGCTCACCGGCCGCGCAGGGCGTGTCCTACAGCTTCGCGTTGTTCGACACCGAGGGCTGGCTGGGCCACAACGGTGACATCCCCGGGTACGCGACCGTCGCGGTGTATCTGCCCGAACGCGACGCCACACTCGTCGTGATCGTGAACTCCGATGTGCCGAAACCGCATTCGGCGGGGCAGCTGGCCTACGACATCACCTCGATCGCGACACCGGACCATCTCTACGCGATCGGGCCGAGACCCCCGGCGCTGCTCGAACAGCCGGTGGGATAGGCGGGCCGCTCCCGCTGCCTTGTGCGGTCGGCGGCCGCGCTCGCGCGGTCTGACAGAATCGCGGGCGTGCAGATCGGGATGACGATGCCGGTGATGGAGCCCGACCTCGACGCCACCACCCTCGAGCGGTGGGCACGGTTCATCGACGAGGGCCCGTTCTCGTCACTGTGCTGGGGCGAACGCATCGCGTTCGACAACCCCGACTGTCTGACCCTGCTCGGGGCGCTGGCCGCCTGGACCCGACGGGTGCGCCTGGTGACGACCGTCGTGGTGCCGCAACTGCATGATCCGGTGCTGCTGGCCAAGGCGCTGGCCACCGCGGATCTGCTGTGTGAGGGACGGCTGACCGTCGGGCTCGGCGTCGGCGGTCGCCACGAGGACTACCGGGCCGTCGGCGCCGATCCCAGGACCCAGACCATGCGCGCGATGGCCGACCGGGTGGCGGTGATGAAGCGGGTGTGGGCGGGGGAGAAGGTGACCGACTCGGTGTTGCCGGTCGGGCCCCGTCCGGTGCAACCGGGTGGGCCGCCGCTGCTGGTCGGCACGACCGGCCCGAAGACGGTGCGGAGCGCGGCGAGCTGGGCCGTGGGGCTGGCCGGCACCACCCTGGACCTGGATCTGGCCAAACAACGGGAGCTGTTCGACGTCGCCCGCCGGGCGTGGGCCGAGGCGGGCCGGGGCGCACCGCATCTGGCCACCTCGTTCTGGTTCGCGATCGGCGAGGGCGATGCGCCGCGCGCCCAGGTCCACGCCCATCTGCGGCGCTACCTCAACTGGATCCCCGCCGAGTACGTCGACGCGATGGCGCCGACCACCGGCTGGGCCGGCACCGCCGATCAGCTCGTCGAGACACTGCGCGCGTTCCAGGACATCGGCGCCGACGAGATCCATCTGATCCCCACCAGTTCGGACATCGACCAATTGCGGATCGCGGCCGAGGTGGCCGAGCAGTTCGGCTGAGACGGGCCGGACGGGTTTCGCCAGCCGCCCGCAATGCCGTTCGCGACTACTTGATCGGAGGCCCGGGTCTGCGACGACGCGGTTGCTCCACCATCGTTCTGATCAGTGTTGCGCACTTCGGGCGAAGCGATGAGCGCGTATGCCGGCGAGTACCGGAAGAATGCCCGCTTGCCGCCCACAGCAAGACGCTGACAAAGGGTTTGGCCGACAGCATTATCGCCGGTGATTCGGTGTCGGCCGGAAGCCTCTGCAATCGCACTGATACGGGTCTGCTGCACGAACAGGTGACAGTTTCGGTCACGCGGCCTGACTGGCCGGTGTGGTCATGATGGCTTCGAACTCGATGGGGGTCAACCGGTCGAGGCCGGCCTGGCGCCGGCGGCGATGGTAGGTCCGTTCGATCCAGATGACGATCGCGATCCGCAGCTCTTCTCGGGTGCGCCAACGGCGGCGGTCCAAGACGTTCTTCTGCAGCAGGCTGAAGAAGCTCTCCATGGCTGCGTTGTCGCCGGCCGCGCCGACGCGCCCCATGGAGCCGACCATGTCGTGATGGTGCAGCGCGTGTACGAATCTCCTTGACCTGAACTGAGATCCACGATCCGAATGCAGAATGCATCCGGCGACATCTCCGCGTCGGGCTACCGCGCTGTGCAGTGCACGGGTGGCCAGTCGGGACTTCATCCGGGAGTCGATGCTGTAGCCGACGATGCGGTTGGAGAACACGGGTCTGCTGCACGAACAGGTGACAGTTTCGGTCACGCGGCCTGACTGGCCGGTGTGGTCATGATGGCTTCGAACTCGATGGGGGTCAACCGGTCGAGGCCGGCCTGGCGCCGGCGGCGATGGTA